>Ga0190274_10000003_pt1 | contig 579759 bp, 446 predicted proteins | sample Popmic531T_FD_133002 | JGI IMG/M metagenome (GOLD analysis project Ga0190274, IMG submission 133002) | Populus adjacent soil microbial communities from riparian zone of Yellowstone River, Montana, USA - 531 T | ecosystem: Environmental > Terrestrial > Soil > Riparian zone | place: USA...
CTGCCGGGATTATTTCGCAACGGCCCGTCTGGTTCATTCCAGACGGGCCGTTTTCTTTCGGTGCAAAAGTGCAACGGTGCCAAGGTGCCAGGGTGCAGTTACCCACGCGGGAGCTGCAGCGCCGGCGGCCGCACTCAGCGCGGGGAGCCGCGGCGCCACAGGCGCGATGCGACCCGGTCGCTGCCGGGATTATTTCGGGCCAGCTTGACCTTTGTCAGGGTCAGGGATGACTTTCAAACGGCCTCGCCCGACGCGATCGTTGCCGCAGGCGCGAGTTTTCCATTTGTGTTCAGACACTTACCGTGAAGTCTTACAGTTTTGTGTTGACCGGTATCAAATTTGCTACATGTCTGACGATCTCACCACGAACAAGTCGGATTTGCCGCTCTTGCGTGGCTTCCACAACTCAGAAAGCAACGAATTTCACATGAAGCAAACACGAGTTCGGTTCGCGGTCTTTGGCGCAGCCCTGGTTCTGTTGGCCCTGACGCCGACCGCAGCCCGTGCGTCCTCGTTGACGTTCCTCCTCAATTGCTCGGTCACCAGCGCGACGACGTGCGGGTCGCCGACGGGATCGTTCGGCTCGGTGACGCTCAGCGAGAATGCCAACGCCTTGTGGTTGGATTTGACGGTCACCCTGAATCTCGGCGATCCCACAAAGAACTTTCTGAGCAGACTGTTCCTCAACTACTCGCCGGCGATCGGCGCGGGATACAACTTCACGACGACGGATAGCGAGACGGCCGTGAGTACGGGCACCAACACCCAGGTGGCGGCGTCGGGCTACACGGTGGCATTCGACATCAAGTTCACGAACAACGATACGGTCCCGGTCAATCCGTGGACGACCGTTCTCAAGCTGCAGAAGGCCTCGAATCCCGACATCGATCTCAACTTGTCGGATTTCGACGTCAAGGACGCCAATGGCTTGCTGTTCGCCCTCGTCAATCATTCCGGCGCCGGCAGTCAGATCGGGTCCACCTCTGACGTGCTGGTGACGACAACGGCTGTCGCGGCCGTGCCGGAGCCCGCGACCCTCGTGCTCTGTGGCATCGGCGCGATGCTAGCCGCCAGCCGTCTCCGTCGTCGTCAGTAAAGCCTCGGGGAGCCTTCGCGGGGCCGCGAATCTGGCTGGTTCGCGGCTCCAGGTGTCTCTGGCCTCGTGCGGCGACCTCGTTCCCGCCGCACCCCTGGCTTGCTCACCCGCCTCGGCTATTTTCCAGGTATCGGCGGCGCCTTGCGCTCGGCCTTCGTCCACTTCGTCAGGAACAGGACGATGCCGACACTGCCCGTCAGGACAGGGCGGTGCGACGCGGCTCCGGTGACCGGGACGATGAGGCCGGCCGTGAACCGGATCACCGCGAACATGAGCGTGGCTTCGCCACCGGCGTAGACGTCGCCGGGGGCCAGGCTGCCGGACGTCATCCACGTGCGCCCCGCCAGGCCACGAAATTCGTACCCGAGCGGGAACTGGGCCGCGATCATCATCCGCGCGTAGCCAGCACCGGCCTCGAACCCGAGCCGGCCCACCGTGCCCGTTACCTGGAGGCCGCGCCAGAGCATCGCATCCTCGCCCTTCACGTCCTGTCCCCTCGACAGGTTGATGTTCGCGACGACGCCGTTGCGAATGACGGAGCTGTACGTCCAGCCGACCATGCCCAGAGGTGCGTGCGACACGTCCCTCGTCTCGCGCGTGGCGGGTGGCGCCTGGGGCGCCGGCGGCGCCTGGGTGCGGGCTGGCTCGAGGACGTCGGGGCCGGTCTGAGTCTGGATCTGGGTACGAGGCATCGCGTGGGCGGGCGTCGCGCCACAGGCGAGCAGTGCGACCGCGATGACCGCGGGCGCGCAGGAAGGCACCTTCCACAGTCCACGATGAGCGAAATCCATGGCTGTCCCCAGGCTGAAATGCGACAACCGGTATGGGAGAAGCTCATCAGGCGGACGCGAGGTCTTTGTCGCCGGTCAAACAAGGCGCGCCCAGCAGACATTTATCCTGATGTAGGCAGACTTTGATACAGGAAATGCACGAAATTACGAACATTATCCAATCTGATACAACGGAACGGCAATTGCTAGGCTGATGCCGAACATCGCCATATTCAGTTTCCTGGGCCGCGCTCGATTTGTCACAAGGACACAACATGAACCGTCTACGCTGGATCGCCGCTGTCGCACTCGTTGTTGGCCTCACGCCAGGGTTGGCGTCGGCTTCGCCGATTCCCATCACCGCCCCGCAGATCATCAGCGGTCCAGAAGGCGTCGGTCCGGCCGTGGTGGCCACGATCAAGCCGAGCCAGTGGGTCGCCGGGACTTGGTGGGCACCAAACATCAACCAGGCATTCACCGGTGTTAACTACCCCGCCGGCTCCGGCAATTTGCCCGGCGACTATGTCTACCGCATGACGTTCGATCTGACTGGATACGACCCCAATACGGCGTCGTTCTCCGGCGGTTGGACGACCGACAACGTCGGCTCGATCTGGCTGAACGGGGCGATTCAGGGCAGCGTGGGGCCCTCCGCCTACGGCGCCAATGCGCCGTTCACGTTCAATAGCGGGTTTGTTGCAGGGATCAACACCCTGGACATCCATGTGAACAACGAAGACCCGGCGGGATTTCCGGTCTATCGTGGTCCGAACGGAGAGAACCCGACCGGTTTCCATATTGAAGTGGTCGGCGTGAACGGATTGTCGGTTGACGCGACGGCCGTTCCGGAACCGGCGACGCTGAGCCTGCTCGGATTGGGCCTCGTCGGCGCCGCCATGGCGGCTCGTCGGCGCGCGCGCAAGTAAGTTCAGTAGAAGTTCAAGGGCCGCGAGCCTTCGGGTTCGCGGCCGACTTTGATTTCTTGACCTTGGCTGAAGCAAGCCAATGTTCGTTTCGCAATGAGCTAGTCGGCCAACGTCTTCGGAGACACCTAATAATGAAGTTTGTCCGCCCGTTCGTTCTCGCGCTTCTGTTTTCGCTCACGACTCTGGTTTCGGTGGCTTCCGCGAGCACGATCTGGGTCTTCAACAACACCGTCCTTCAGGGCAGCGTCTGGAATCCGACCACACAGACGAGCACGCCCGTCACGGAGACGGTGACCGGCAGTTTCACGGTCAATACGGCAGTAACGGCGTTGCTCAGCTTCAACGTCAACGTGAGCGGCAACTGGGCGCAGTTCAATCATCTGTACGACAGCACGGTCAGCGGCAATGCGTCGACCTTCCCGGCTATCGCCGGCCCGGCGAACAATTTCGCGCTGACGTTCTGGGCCGGAAACATTTATCTGTCGATCGAGCTCGTCGCGCCGCTCTTCGAGACGGCCGCGCCGGCGCAGATTCTGCTGAGCTTGAACAGCGGGTTCAATGCGATGGGCGATGGCACCTACACGTGCTACGGACCTTGCGCGTCGCTGACGTCGGTCGGCTACGTCAGCACGACCGGAACCTCACGAGCGGGTACAGACGCCGTTCCGGAACCTGCCACGCTCGCATTGGTCGGCATCGGCGCGGTGCTCGCGGCCAGCCGGCTGCGTCGTCGCAAGTAGGCGCAACGAAAACGTTTACCCGGCCGCGAGCCTTCGGGTTCGCGGCCTCGCGTGACTCATGACAATCCAGTTTCGACGTTCGGAGAGAAAAGAGAACATGAAGAAGTTCGCAACACTTGGCTTGACGCTCGGCCTTCTCGCAGGCGGTGCCGGCGTCGCTGGCGCATCCACCATTTCCTGGACGGGGGCGCCGCTTATCGGAACCGGTACGACGACGATCTCAACAGCCGGATTCCTGGTCGAAGCACATAACGTCGGGGATTCCTCGGCCGCGCCCATTGCGGCCGGATCAGTCTCGTTTGACGAGCTTGCCGCTAATCCCTTCGGTAACGAAAATACCGGGTTTGTGCTCCCCTATACGCCCGTCTTTACGGGCAATGCGGCGTTTGACGTCGTGCTCGATTCAGCGTCCTGGTGGTGGGTCGTCCCGGTCGATCTGACGTTGACGGGCCTGACGCCTGGCGACTCGTACCTGGCCCAGTTCTTTGTGGCAGACACGCGCGAGTGCTGCATCGCTCGCACCGTGATCGTTTCTGCCGGTAATAGCAGTGAGTCCGGCGCGCTGTCGGCTGGTTGGGTGTTCACGGGGACCTTTGTGGCTGACGCGACCACGCAAACGGTCACGTTCAGCGGAACGGGACCGGTCGGCATCAACGGCGCTCCATACCTCAATGCTTCGCAGCTGCGGAACATCACGGCGACCGATCGGGGCATCGACGCCGTTCCCGAACCCGCGACGCTCGTGCTCTGCGGCATCGGCGCAATGTTGGCCGCGAGCCGCCTGCGTCGTCGGCAGTAGTCGTTCAGCCAAAGTTCAGGGGCCGCGAGCCTTCGGGTTCGCGGCCCTCGTGTGATTCGTAACAAATCAGCTTTCGACGTCCGGAGAAAAGAAAACATGCAGAAGAAAATTGCCACGCTCGGATTGACCCTCGGAGTTCTCGCAGCCGGTGTCGGTGTGGCCGGTGCCTCCACGATCACCTGGACCGGTGGGGCCCTGGCTGGACTGGGCACGACCACGATCTCCACACAGGGTGCGTTCGTCGAGGCGCACAACGTTGGTGAAGCCACGGCGACCGCGGCTGGCCCGATCACGTTTGACGCCCTGGCTGCCACCCCCTTCACGAACACCTACCTCGACTTCCTGCCCGTCGGTTTGACCAGCAACGCGGCGTTCGACTCCGTGCTCGATTCAGGGGCCTGGGAAAACGCCTTTACCGACGCGGTTCTCACCCTCACAGGTCTAACCTCTGGCCGGACGTACCTGGCCCAGTTCTTTGTGGCCGATACGCGTGACTCGTTCAGCACCCGCACGGTCACGGTTATCGCGGGCAACTCCATGACGTCCGGGTTGCTTGGGCTTGGCTGGGTTTTCAACGGGACCTTCACGGCCGACGCGACGACGCAGTCGATCACCTTTAGGGGCGGCGGTACGACCGAGGATTCGAAGTACGCCTACCTCAATGCCTCGCAGCTGCGGGACATCACGGCGAACGATCGGGGCATCGACGCCGTCCCGGAACCCGCGACGCTCGTGCTCTTCGGCACGGGCCTCATGGGGCTGGCGGCTCTGCGACGCCGCAAGGCGCGCCGTTAGACTCCACGACAAGATCGGCTCACAATGGCGGCCAGCGATGGCCGCCATTGTTTTGTACCCGCCCGTGAGCCCACGGCTGCACCGGCCGGCCAGGTTGTCCCCGTGACCTACTTCGTGACCGGCGCGACCGGGTTCCTCGGCGGCGCGCTGGTCCGCGCCCTGCGCGCAGACGGCCACGCCGTGCGCGCCCTCGTCAGGAACCCCTCCGCCGCGGCTCCCCTCGCGGCCCTCGGCGTCGAATTGCATCCGGGCGACATCACCGACAAGGCCACGATGCGCGCGCCCATGACGGGCGTGGATGGCATCTTCCACGTCGCCGGCTGGTACAAGATCGGCCTTCGCGATCGGCAAGCCGCGGTGGCCATCAACATCGAAGGCACGCGCCATGTGCTCGAGCTGATGCAGGAGCTCGGCATCCGCAAAGGCGTCTACACCAGCACCCTGGCCGTGAACTCCGACACCGGCGGCACGCTCGTCGACGAATCATTTCGCTTCGAGGGCCGCCACGTGACCGTCTACGACTGGTCCAAGCACGAAGCCCACAAGGTCGCCGACGCGTTCATCGCCCGCGGCCTGCCCCTCACCATCGTCCAGCCCGGCCTGATCTATGGACCGGGCGACACGAGCGGCGTGCGCACGATGCTGCTCCAGTACCTGCAGCGCAAGCTGCCGGCCGTGCCGAGCGGCCCGGCGTACTGCTGGGCGCATGTCGATGACGAAGCGCGTGGCCACATCCTGGCGATGGAAAAGGGCACGCCGGGTCGCAACTACTTTCTGGCGGGTCCAGCCCACACGCTCGTCGAAGCGCTCGAGATCGCCGAGCGGGTCACGGGGATTCCGGTGCCGAAGCGGCGGCTGTCTCCGGCCGTCCTGAAAGCCGCAGCCGCCGTGATGCGCGTGCCGGCCGCCGTGCTGCCGCTGCCGCCTTCGATGGCGCCGGAAAGCCTGCGGGTGCTCGCGGGCGTGACCTATCTCGGCGACGCCACTCGCGCGCGCGAGGAACTCGGCTGGCATCCGCGACCATTGCGGGAAGGCCTGGCGCAGACGCTTCGTCACGAAATGCAACGGCTGGGTATGGCGCCGTGAATCCGCTGTCCCGGGCGATTCTGTCCGGTCTGGGACTCGTGGCGACCGTCGTCGCGGTCATCGCCTATCCAAAGCTGCTCGCCGGCAATTTTCACTTTGTCTGGGTCGTGGTCGCCGCGACGGCCATTGATGCCGCCAAGCATTTCAGGCAATGGCGACAGGAGCAGGAGGCGAAGCAGACCACGGCCCTGTACCGGCAGCGGTCCCAGCGGCCGACTGAAGAGATCCAGCAAGCTGCCCTGAAGGCCTTGAGCGACGCCGCGCGCGGCCGCGCCTGGATCACGCGGATCCTCGTGGTCTGCATTTCGGTGCCGACGATCCTCGAACTCTTCGTCGGTGTCGATCGCGCCGTGGCCGCAGCCTCCGTGGAGCCCGTGGCCATCCGCGCCGGCGAATGGTGGCGCCTGCTTGGCGGCACGTACCTGCACGGCAGCTACTACCACTACGCCGGCAACCTGTCGGCGCTGCTGCTGTACGGATCGATTCTCGAAACGAAGACTTCGCGATATCGCCTGCCGCTCGTCTATCTGCTCTCGTGCCTCGGCGGCAGCTTCCTGAGCGTGGTCATCCCGCCCGACGTGCCGTCGATCGGCGCCTCGGGCGGCATTGTCGGCATCATCGGCTATCTGTTCCTGTTTTCCCGCCGACGCGACGAGAAATTTCCCGTGGGTTTTCGCGCCGCCACCGCGTCAGTCTTCGCCGGGCTCATCACGATGGGCGCGATCGGTTTCTGGTACATCGACAATCCCGGCCATGCCGGCGGAGCCCTCACCGGCATGATGCTGGCCGCGCTGCTTGTTGACCAGGCGCTCACCTGGGGCGAAGACGTGTCTTTGCCGATCCTCGACTTCCTGGGTGTCATGTCGATCGCCGTGATCGTCGGCGGTGCCATCGTCACGTCGCTGGCGTTGCTGCGCTAATTCGCCCCGAACTTCTGACTTTTGACTTCGAACTCCTCACCTCCCGTATCAAAGCCCGGCCGAACGAACTCGAGCGCTTTGGGAAATCGCTCGAGGAGGCCCGCCTCGATCGCGTCGAGGGTGGCCACGAGCCGTGCCGGGACGCCGTTGGCGGCGGCCCGGCCGGGCTGCATGAGCACGCGCCAGGCCTGACGCGATTCTTCGATCAGCAACAGCGCGACCTTGGCCGACCCGTTGGCGTCGCTCTGGGAATCGGCCGCATCGAAGTCGGCGTCGAGCGCACTCGAGACGGCGCGGAAGACCTTGCTCGCGATCGTCACGCACATTTCTTCGAGCCGCTCGACGGCATCCGCGGCGAGCCCGTCGGCACGACGCCTGAGAATCGGCAGCAGTCCCTGCAGTACCGACCAACTGGCTCGCGCGTATTCGCTGCCGCGTGCGACGAGCGGGTCGTTCATCGTCCGTTCGACGTGATCGTCCGGCGCGACTGAGACTGCATGGGCCCGCGATCCATTCCTGATCGCCAGGCCCGCCATCTTGCCGCTGGCGAGCATCACGGACGCATCCTCCAACGTGACTTGCAGCGAGACGGCCAGCGCCGACGCGACGCGGGCTGTCGGTCCCTGCTTGGCAGCCCGGCGTCGTTCGTCCGACGTCATCCAGCGGGCGAAGACGGAGCAGTGACTCGTCTGGGCACACCGCCAGCAGCGGTGGTCGCAGAAGTAGTGAATGCCGGGAATCGTGGGGACGGGGCTGCTGTCCATAGGTTTTCCACCAGCGAAGGGAATGTGGGAAACCTTTGGGCAGGAGCCCCGTCCCCTTCAACGCGTCGGGGGATGAGGTCGCAACGAACAGGCCAGATGCCGGCACCCGAAATTCCCAGGAATTCCGGATGCGACACCTGGCGCTCTGCAGAATTTTGCGTACTGCGACTGAGCCAAGTCGCAAAAAATGCGACCTGGCCCAGAGGTCAGAAGGGACGGGTCGGGGCTATTTGCCGGCCAGCAGCGCGCGCCTCTGGTCCGCGAAGGTCTTGAGCGTCGCTGCGCCTGACTGAAACTCCTCATAGGTATTCAGCTTGCGCGTGTCGGTCTTCACATCCGCCCCAATCAGCGCCTGATACTTCTGCACCAGCGGTCCGAGCGTATTCCAGTCGAGCCACTTGGCGGCGATCTGCTTCACATACGTCATGTACCGCGCGCGCAGCGACGGGACGGCCAGCAGTTTCGAGCGCAGCGGCTTGGAGGGATCCTCGAGACCGACGAGCGGGTCCAGATCCCAGCCGCCGCCCATCATGCCGCCCCCGCGTCCGCCGGGACCTCGTCCCTGACCGCGATCGCCCGCCGCGCCGCCGGGCGGCACGAACTGACCACCGCCGGGCGGCGGTCCGCCGGGACCGGCCATCCGTCCCATGCCGCGCCCGCCAGGGCCGCCGGGGCCGAACGTCTCGTTCGCGTCGTGCGGAATCACGTGGAAGACGCGCTTCGTGTCCTGATAGATCGAGTAGTCGCTCGCGCGCGTCCAGTACCCGTCGTTGTTCACCAGCGTCGCGTCCACCGCCAGGAACTTCAGTGCGCCGTCGATGTCGAAGATCGGCGCGAGCGCCTGCTCGAGTTGGTCGGGCGGCGTCGTGTTCAGCACCCGGGTCAGATTGATCAGGTCCGCCCACGCTTTGGGATCGTCCTTGGACTTGATCTCGAACGAGCGCTTGTACGCGTCCATTTCATCGCCGACGTACTCCAGCCCGCCGCGCCCCTGCGGACTGCCCGGCACCTTCCAGCGCGCGCCGTCCGTCGTCTTGTACCACTCGTTCAGGAACTCCTTGTTGTACTGCTGCTGGCTCGGATAGATGCCCCAGCTCTCGCCGTTGATGACGACGCGCACGAAGTTCGCCTTGGGCGCCGGCACGAACTCGCGCGCGGCCTGCAGGTAGAGCACGGTCCGCAGCGCGGTCGGGTCCTCATGGGAGTTCAGGAGATTCAGTGTTTTGTAGCCGAGCAGCGTCTGCGCCGGATCCACGAAGTCCATCGACACATTGATCGAGTGCTTCAGTCCCTCGGGCACGCCGAAAAACGACGAGGCGCCGCGGAAGTGGAGGCCGACGCCTTTGTAGACTTTGCCATCCACCGTGAGCGTCGCGGGCACTTCGACGTCGGTGTTGTTGAACGCCATCAGTTCCTTCTCCCAGTCGTCGTTCTCGAACTGGAAGAAGAGCGTGCGCAGCACGGCGAGGTCGTAGAGCGATTCGGATCCGTAGGTCTTGACGTTGGCCGGCGCCAGTTTCGGGCCTGGCGATCCGGTCGCCATCGCGCCGCCCATACCGGGACCGCGGCCACCGCCCGGCCCGCCTCGTCCACCCGGTCCGGTCGAGGGCTGGCTTTGGAGCCACACCCGGGCTTCGCGCCGCTCCGTGGCGTCGAGGCGCCGATTCGAGTCCTTGTCGAATTGCGCGAGGATCTTGCGCTCGCTTTGGGCGCCGGGTCCGCCCGGGCCCATGCCTGGACCACCAGGGAAGCCCTGCCGGCCCTGTCCTGGTCCCTGCGCCGCACCGGCCCAGGGAATGAGCGCCGCGATTGTGAGCGTGACCGCGAGTGTGATGTTGGATTTCACGCGTCCTCCCTTGTACGTGTGAGCGTTTTGCGTGAGAGTTCCACGCCCTGACAGTTGTCGAGTTGATTCTTGAGCGCCACGGCCGCGGCCTGCGCGACCGTCGCTTCGACGCCCGGCCGTGCCGCGAGGATGCCGAGGCGATACTTGGAAATCGCTTCCGGCATCAGCGCGAGTTCCTCGACGAGCCGCTTGAACACGGCCGGCATGGCGCCGCGGAATTTCATTTCGGCGATGCACGCGTCGGTCAGCGGCTTGGCGCCCGGCACCCAGGCGAAGTCGGGCGCTTCCACGGCCAGGCCGTACAGCTGCGCGTCGATTGTGAGCCGAATCGGTCCGTTGTCCGTCAGGCCGACGCGCGCGGTTCGGAGGTATGACACCTGACAGACCGCATCCATCCGGCGGAGGCGCAGGCGTTCGTGGAACCACGCGCCACCCCAGCCGGCGCCGGCGTCCGGCATGAGCAGCCGTGGCAGATCGGTGAGCGGGACGGTCGTGCGGCGTTTGGTCACCATGCCGCTCGTCCGCAGTTTGCGTTCGAGGAACACCTCGGGGCTGCGGTCGTAGCGCCGGATCCGGTATTTCGCGCGCCGGTACGATCCGCGCCGCCCGTACACCGCGTAATCCGCGGTGTCGAAGTACACGGTCGTTGAAATGTATTCGTCGGCACTCGGACCGCCGGCGTGGGGATCGGGCGAGAGGAGGGCGCGCGCCCGCTCGCGCAGGTGCGCCGCGGTCTCTGGCTTGAGCAGGAACTTGATTTCGGAGGCGCTGTCCCGGGTCTCTCGCGTGGTTGATCCCACCGTCATGTCCACACGTTACGTCAGCAAAAACGCCGCAGTTCGGTTGATTTCACCAGGTCACCGGATCTTCATGAGGTTGCCATGCCCGTGTCACAAACCGGCGGGATACAGTCATAGTAGGCCGCATGTCTCAGACCGAACCGGCAGGCACTCCAGGCACCACCAACGCCCGCGCACTCGTCGTCGAAGACGAGCCCAACATCCGCGAGCTCGTGTCCCTGCACCTCGGCCTCGAGGGCCTGACGGTGACCACAGCGGTTGACGGGGAAGAGGCGCTGCGGTTCGCGTCCAGCGAGCCCTTCGACGTGGTGGTCCTCGATCTGATGCTGCCGAAGATCGACGGTGTCACCGTGTGCCGCGCCATCAGGCGCCAGTCGACGAACGGCGATGTGCCGATTCTCATGCTGACGGCCCGCCGCGAGGAGACCGACAAAGTGCTGGGCCTCGAAAGCGGCGCCGACGATTACCTGACGAAGCCATTCGGTGTGCGCGAGCTGGTGGCGCGCGTGCGGGCATTGCTGCGGCGGCCGCGCGCGAGCAAGACCGGCATTGGCCTGCCGGGCGAAATCATTACGGCCGGTCCGCTGCGCGTCGATCCGTCCCGGCGGCAGGTCCAGCGTGACGGCCGGTCGATCGATCTCACGCCGCACGAGTTCGACGTGCTCTATCTGCTCGCGGCGAACCCCGGCATTGTCTTTACCCGCGACATGCTCCTCGAGCGCGTATGGACGTCGGACATTCACGTGACCGAACGCAGCGTGGACACGCTCGTGAAACGGCTTCGGCAGAAGATCGAGGAGGACAGCGCGAACCCGACGCTGATCCTCACCGTGTGGGGCACCGGCTACAAGTTTCAGGACCGTACCGGCGATGGAGCCCAGGGTCTTTAGACCCTGGGAACAAGAATGCCTGAGCTCACCTGGTATCGCAGTCTTTACTGGCGCATCGCGATTGGATTCGTCGCGTTGCTCGCGGTACTCCTCGCCGCGCAGGGGACGGCGTTTCTGTGGCTGACCGGGCGCATGTCGGAGCTGCTGCCGGGCCGATCGCCGGCGGAATACTCGCAGCAGATCGCCGGAGATCTGGTGACGGCGCTGGCCGACAAGCCGGACATGGATCTCGACGCGTACCTCAACGATCGATATCAGGGCACCTATCGGCCATTCGCCGTCGTGACGCGCGACAACCGGACGGTCGTGAGCCGGCGGATTGCGCCGCCGCAGATGCTCGTGAGGGCCGCGTATGGCCGGCTCAACGACGCGAACGGTCTCGGACGCGGGGCAGGTCCAGGGGGCGGACGTGGCGACGGACGTGGTGACGCCCCGCCGGCCACCGATCGGAGCGGTGGCCCCGCCGTGTCGCCGGCGCCGGCCGCAACGCCGCCGGAGCGGCGAAGCGAAGGTCCGGGTCAGGATCGCAGTCCTGGCGGCCGCGGCGGCCGTTTCCGCGGACGAGGACCCGGCGGCTATGGCGCCGGAGGACCGGGCGGTCCCGGTGGCGGTCCGGGCGGACCAGGGAATGCTGGTGATCGAGGCGGTGATCGCGGGGGCGATCGCGGCGGATCGCCTGGGGGCGGCTTCGTCTTCGCGCCGGTCGTCATCAATGACGCGACGGTCGCGATGGTCGCCGTACCGAGCGACCCGCCGCCACTGTCGGCGACGCTGCGCAATCTCGGACCCACGCTCGGTATCGTCGCCGTCGGCCTGCTGATCGCCGGCTCGGCCGTCGGCGCCTTGCTCATTTTTCGTCCCACACGCCGCCGCCTGGGATCGCTGCAGCAGGCCGCCCAGGCCATCGGCGCCGGCGAACTCGGCGCTCGCGCCCCCGAAAACGGCGGCGACGAAGTCGCGATGCTGGCGCACGCGTTCAACGATATGGCCGGCGGCCTCGAGGAGCGCACGAAGGCGCTCGTCGCCGTCAATGAATCCCGCCGCCAATTGCTGGCCGATGTCTCGCACGAACTCATGACGCCGTTGGCCGCGATTCGCGGCTACGTCGAGACGATGACGATGGCGAACGTGAAGCTGGATGATGCGACCCGCCAGCGCTATCTCGGCATCGTGGCCGACGAGACCGTGCGTCTCGAGCACATCATCGGCGATCTGCTCGACCTCGCCCGCGTCGAGGGCGGCGGGGGATCGTGGAAGCGCGAGCCGGTTTCGGTGGCGGCCCTGTTCGAGCGCGTGCTCCATCGGCACGATCCGCTGCTCCAGGCCAAACGGATTTCTCTCGAGGCGCACGTCGACCCCGGCGTGCGCGATGTCATGGGCGATCCCAATCGTCTCGAACAGGCGCTCCAGAACCTGGCCGCCAACGCCGTGCGCCATACGCCGGACGGCGGCCGCGTCACGCTGATGGCCGAACGCGGCGACGGCGGCATTCGCCTTGTGGTCGAAGACACAGGCCCGGGCATTCCGCCCGAGCACCTGCCGCGCATCTTCGATCGCTTCTACAAAGTGGATTTCTCGCGCACCGGCACGCCCATCCCGTCAGGCAGCGGGCTTGGTCTCTCGATCGTGCATGCCATCGTGCGACGGCACGGCGGTTCGATCAGCGCCGGCAGTGCCTCGACCGGCGGCGCGCGGTTTGAAATCGTGCTCCCGGACGCCGTCAGCGACGTCAGTCCGGCGTCAGTTTCAGCGGACTGAGTTCCGTCGGCAGCGAATCCTCGAACTCCAGCGGAACGTGTTCCTGCGAGCTGCGGCGCATGCGGCGCAGCCCGGCAATCGCGCCTATCAGCATCACGCCGATGACGAGGCCAAACGCCGGTGGTGCCGCGCGCGCGATGTGTGCGAGCGCGGAGCCCAGCGTCGTGTAGAGAAAGAACGCCAGCAACCCGCGCAGCACGACGAGTGGCACGAATCCCTTGCCGATCAGATACGAGCACGTGAACGGGATTCGGCGCCAGTCGAGAAATAGAATCTCGACGATGAGCCCGCCGGTCAGAACCGCGACCGCCGTTGTGGCCAGCGCCCGCGGACCGAACACGAACCACTGCAGCGGCAGCAGGAGCATCGCCGGCAGGACCACGCCGATCATTCGCATCGTCCAGGCCGCCGCATCGATCTGCTGCAAGCGGAACGCTGGACGTTCCGTGATGCGAAACACCCAGTTGGCGCGCGGTTCGATCGGCACCAGCAGGGACGCTCGGATGGCGAACGCGGTGACGAACACCAGCGCGAACGGCGCCCAGACGACAGCGTGGATCACCTCGTGCCGCCGCCATACTGGAGCGGACACGTCCCATGCGACCCGGAAGTCGAGATCGATCAGGCTGTTCACGACCAGCGCCACGCCGATGGCGGCGATCGCCGCGACGACGCCTTGATGAAGTGGACTGCGCCAAAGCGTCATTGAGGTGAACTGGCGAACGGCCGTGAATGCCGGCCGCCGAAGCGGTGCGGCCCGGCCCGGCGCGCGACTCGACGCGGCGGCGGCCGGGCCTCGCGATGCCGGCCGGACCATCACCCGCTCGAAATGGCGGTACAGGATGAGATACGCGCCTGCCGACACGAGGCAGACGCCGATCAGGGCCGAGAGCGCGACGATGGCGAGGCCGGTGAAGCGCTCGTCTCCGAGGAGCCGCTGTTCGAGCCCGGCAAACCAGGCTGGCGGGACGGCCCACAGCCAGCGCGCGCCGCTTTCCAGAGCCGTTCCCCTGGCTGTGAAGCGTCCGAGCAGCGGCAGGCTTGCCACCAGTCCGAACAGCATCAGGCTGCCAACGGCGGCCGACGTGGATGACAGGATACGGCGCGGCACGGCGAGCAGCAGCAACGCCTGCACGGCCATCACCGCGACGCCGGCAAAGAGCCCGCCGGCGAGGCTCGCGATCAGATAGGCGCCGAATAGCACGAGCGGGAAATGGTCGAGATGGGGACTGATGATCGTGACGCTGAACAGCGGGAACAGCGCGACCTCGGCGGTCACCACGAAGATGGCGACGAAGCAGCCAAGGGCCGCGAGCTTTGCGGCGAAGATCAGGCGCCGCGAAACCGGCAGCACCATCAGCACACGAAAGTCCGTTTCATCCGGGAAGAGCGACGAGGCAATCAGGACCGTGACGAACGCGACGATCCACATCGTCACGCCAATCAGAAAGAAGTGATCGGCCAGCGCCACATGGTGGTAGGCCAACGCGCCTCCCATGTCGGGGTTGTTCGCGATCGCATAGCGCTTGATGAATCCACGCGCCAGCAGTACGCCCAGGGCGAGCAGGACCGCGGCCACGCCGCCAATGGTGCGCATGAGGCCCGGGCCGCTGGATTCTGAAAGGAAGCCCAGATCGAAGAGCTCGCCGACGAATCGCCGCACGAGGTGGTACGCCGGGCGATCCCGGTAATTGGCGCGTCCGCTCATACCGCGGCGATGATCTCGAGGATGCGCGTCGCCAGCGGCAGATAGTCGGGCTGGTCCGTCACGCGCATGAACACGTCTTCCAGGGACTCGGCTGCTCGCCGATCGGTTCCCGCCAGCTGTTCGCGCGCGACGATTCGGCCGCTCGAGAGCACGATGGCCCGCGAGCACAGCCGTTCGACCATGTCGAACCGGTGCGTGCTGAAGAGCACCATGCGTCCCTGGGCGGCGAGCAGCGTGAGCAACGTGCGGAAGAGGAGACCGGCATTCACGTCGAGGCCGGAAAACGGCTCGTCGAGCACGAGCAGATCGGGGTTGTGCATGAGCGCGGCGGCGAGCAGCACACGCTGCCGCATCCCTTTCGAGAACGCCCGCATGGTCTTGTACCGGCTGTCGTGAAGCTGAAGCAATTCCAGCAACACGGCGATGCGGTGTTCGAGCAGCGCCGGCGCAATCCCGCGCAGCCGCCCGACGAGCGTCAGGTATTCGCCGGCTGTCAGATGCGTGTAGAGGAAGGGCTCTTCCGGGACGTAGCCGATGCGCCGCTTGTATTCGACCGGATCGGTGGCGAGATCGATGCCGTCGAGCGTCAGGCGGCCCGCGCTCGGTTCGAGCAGGCCGACGACGAGGTTGACCGTCGTGCTCTTGCCGGAGCCATTGGGGCCGAGATAGCCGACGATTTCGCCGCGGTGGACCTCGAAGTCCACCTGGTTGAGGGCCAGGACGCCGCCGTAGCGCTTGGTGAGCTGAGTGGCCTGGAGCATGGGTGTCCGAGATTAGACACCGTCCGGATTCATTTCACCCGCCGCAGTAGTTGCCCGTACTGTCGCGGCACCGCTCCAGCTTGAAGGCCGGGTCCACCGCCGGCGGCGTGTCGGCCTCAGCGACCGTGCGGCCCGTCGCATACATCCAGCGGGTCATCTGGGTGAGCTTGGCCACGTCGATCCGGTCGGGGTTGTCGTACGGCGTGTGATAGTCCGTATGCAGCAGCGTCGAAAAGAACAGCGCCGGCACGCCTGCGCGTGCATACGGCAGATGGTCGCTGCGGTAGTACCAGCCCTCGCGATGGTTCGGATCGTCCCAGGACGAGTCGATCGTGAAGCCGCTCACCGATTTGTTGGCGGCGAGCGCGATGTCCACCAACTCCGGCGAATTGCGGTGCGGCCCTTGCGCACCGAGAAGCGCCGCGACTTTCGGATCGTTGCGGCCCATCATGTCGCCGTTCAGGCACACGACAATCGACTTCAACGGCACGGTCGGGTGCTTCACGTACCAGCGCGACCCCATCAACCCGCGTTCTTCCGATCCGTGCCAGATGAACAGCGATGATCGGCGGCCCGGCGACGCCGACATCGCGCGGCCGATGGCCAGCAGCGCGACCGAGGTCGTGGCGTTGTCGTCGGCGCCGTTCCAGATGTTGTCGCCGGCGACGGGATAGCGCTCGCCGTCGTGATCCTGATGCGCGCTGAACAGGACGTACTCGTCGCGCAGGCGCGCGTCGCGCCCGGGGACCTTCGCGATGACATTCACGGATGGATAGGTGAAGCTGTCGGTGAAGATCGACGCGACGAGGCGGATGTCTTGCGCCTGGGGCGCGAACGATCCGGCCAGCGCGCGTTCGCGCACAAACAGAAGCGGTACTCCGCGTGTCGGCGTGCGTTGTTCCGTCGTGCCGTCTGGATCGAGGCCGTAGGTGCCGCGCGAGAAGGGGAACAGGACTCGCTCCCACTGATCGCTCGATTCCTCACCGACGACGATGAGGGTGGCGACCGCACCTTGACCAGTCGCCGTCCGCTGGATATTGCGCGCCCACGCGCGGATCGCGGGCTGCGATCCGGGTGGCGGCCCCGTGACGGGGGCGCCGGGCGTTGGTGTCGGCGCTGCAGCCGGCGCGGGAACGTACTTGACCATAAGCGCCTTGTTCTTGAGGTCAAGCGCGGCCAACGCCGTCGCGTCGGCCGATGGCGCCACCACGACTGGCGCGTCCACATCGGCAAGCACGGTCGCGTCCGTGACGACGTCCTTGCCCATGACAAGTTTCCTGCCGCCAAGTGTCACGGCGCTGCTGGCGGACACGCGATAGCGTTCGAGCGGGAAAAACTGGAAATAGGTGCCGTTGTCGCCAGCCGGTAGCAGGCCGGCTTCGCGTGCGCGCTCGGCCACCCAGACCGAGGCGGCCATTTCGTCGAGCGTGCCGCCCTCGCGCCCGCGCATCTCATCACCGGCCAGCGCGAACAAATCGCGCTTGATGTCGGCTTCGCGAATCCTGTCGATCGGATTCGGGGCGGCCTGACGCTGGGCGTTGGCCGGCGCGGTGAGGACGAGCGCGGTGAGGACGATGGACGTGAAGCTGATGCGACGCATGGACCCTCCGGAACAGAGGGATTATCCGCCGGTTTCGACGTCGGCGCGAATCTGGTACGTCCCGGGGCTGTGCATGATGGCGAAGCCCTCGGCCACGAGCGCGCGGTTGCCGAGTCCGGCCTCGCGGCGCGACAGGCCGGTGACACGCGCGAGCTCGCCGGGAACGGTCAGGCCTGCGCTCGTCAGGAAACCACGCGCGAGTTCGCGCACGGCCACCTCCCTGGCGACGCGGCGGCGCAGCTGATCGGGGAATCGTCCGACGCCGAGCGTCCAGATGTACGTGAAGGGGTCGTAGACGACGTCGCCGGGGATCACGAGCATCGCGGCCTGCAATTCATCGAGCGCGCGCGTGAAGACCTTGCGGTCTGTGACCGCGGACTCGGCACGCAGGTCGGCCGTGCCCATCTCCCACTCGTGGCGCAGGACCCGAAGAATCGCCCGGGCCGGCTTGCTCAGCCGGCGGGCTTCGTCCGCCTTCCGCACGCCCCAGATCGCCTGAAAGTACGGCAGCATGCGCGGCGCCACGAACATCGTCTTGCCGCGGCTGAGTTTGGCGTAGTACACCCGGCCGCGCCTGACGAGTTGATCTTTGAGGGTCCACGCCAGGGACGCTTCGGGATCTTTCTGGACGTTCCTGGGCATGACGGCGTCGCGCCGGCCGCAGACCGCGACGTACAGCGACGGTCCCGGCCTGCGCGCGTCCGTCAGGCAGGCGGCGAAGCCGACCTGTTCGACAAATCGTTCCGCGTCGGCCGGCGTCGCCACCTGCCGCGTCGGTTCACGCCACCAGCGCGTATCGCGGAAATCCTCGATGTCGGGCGGAACGATCGCACGTGCGCGCATGATCAGCTTCGACCATGCTAGCCGGAACGTCCGAACCCGCCACTTGTTAGTTGCTAGTTGTTAGTTTTATTTCAATCCTCACCGTCAGCCGCGCTTCACCCAACACAATCTCATCGCCCGATTGCAGCCCGAGGCCGCGCGAACCGCGCGGCACCGCAATGCCGCGGCCCTGCCGGATGATGCTCGTGCCCTGCGCGCTGTTCTCATCGATCAGTCTTGGCCGTCCGGTGAGGGCATCGAGCTCGATGCGGGCATGGCGGCGCGAGACGGTCGCGTTGATGTCCTTGTCGGCCGCTCGGTCACTGACCGAGGCGGCCTCATTCAATGACCGAGCAGGCGTCTCGAGGAACGAGACGTGATTGATCCGGACGAGTCGGCCATGACTGTCGCGCACGTCGGCGCCACGGCCGATCGCGATCGGCAGCGTGGCGAACGAATAGGCGCCGCGCTCCGCCGTACCGGCCGTGACCAGCACGTCGACCTGCACCGCGGCCCCCGCGTCGGCGCGGGGCGCGCGGTCCGAGGCCTCGGCGCGCGCCAGCGCCAGCCCGTACGGTGCGGTCCACGCGGAATCCGGCACCTCGACGAAGTCGATCGAAATATCGAGATCGGTCTCCGCGATCTGGCAGCCGGCCGACGTCAGCCGCCGGAGGATGCGCTCGCCAATCGTCGGCGTGCTCGCGCACATCGCGTCCAGGCGCGCACGGGCTTCCGCGGTTGGCGCGACGAACGTCACGCGCACGCGGTTGAACGGAAACGTGTGCCGGCCCCGCCCGGCGGGGTGGACGTGGCCGGCCACCGCGTCCACGGCATGTTCGATGATCTCGAGCGGCTGCGTGACGGGCGCGCCGGTCCACGCGTGCGCCCGCCGTTCGATCGAGGCCGTCAGCCGCGATTCGATGGCCCGCGTGCCGGTGATGAGCTGCTTCAATCGATGCGTCATTTGATGAATCCCAGCGTGGCGGCGGCCATAGCTACCTGGCCGGCGACGCCTGCGGCCGCCTGGCCGCCGTAGCCGGCGTGTTCGAGCATCACGGCAAAGGCAATCCGGCGCGGCGCCTGGCCTGACGGCGCAAATCCTACGAACCACGCGTGCGGCGCCGCATCGTCGATTTCGGCCGTGCCGGTCTTGCCGGCGATGCGCGCCGGATGATCCTTGAGCTGGCGGCCCGTGCCCTGGGTGACGGCATCGCGCAAGTCGATGGCGAGCGCATGCGCGGCATCGGCCGTGATCCATGCGGTGTCGATCGTGTCCGCCCGCGCGGGCGATGCGGCGACGATCGGGGCTTCGCGAATGATGCCGTCCGTGCCGATCGCCGCCGCCACACGCGCCATGCGCAGCGGCGTCGCAACCACTTCACCCTGGCCGTAGCCGGAATGGGGCAGGTTCGCTCGCACGCGGTCCGGGCTGCGGGACGTGTTCAGCGTGATGCCGGCCTCCGCGGCGGTCCGCGCCAGCGGTTCCGATCCGAGCGCCACCGCGAGCTGGGCGAAGTACGCGTTGCACGACTTGACGACCGCGTCGTGCAGATTCAGGTGCCCGTGCGCCGTCTCGTCATGGACATCGTCGTAGATCGGCGGTCCAAAGCCCGGGATGCGCGTGCCGATGCGGCCGTTGGGGAACCGCCCGCAGAGGAATTCGCGCGCATGTGCCCGCGGATCCTCGCGTAAGGCCGCCGCCGCGGTGATGATCTTGAAGGTCGAGCCGGGCGGATAGAGACCGTAGCGTGCGCGGTCGAGGGCCGCATCGGTCGTGCCGGCCTGGCTGGCCGCGGACGAGGCGTGCGTCAAGGCCTCGCGATCGACCGAGGGCCACGGATAACTGACACTGGCCAGGATCTCTCCGGTCGCCGCATCGAGAACGACGACCGCTCCCTTGCCGGCGCCGGTCGCCTTGGCGGAGCGCTCGAGGATGCCGGCGACGGCCAGTTGCAGACGCGCGTCGATGGTGAGGCGGATGTCGCGCGATCGGTCGCGGAATGCCTTGACCGCCGGGTGATCCGGTTCCCAGCGATGGCGCACGAGGCTGACGACGGGCTCGAAGTCGCGGCGCATGGCGACAAGCGTCCGACCAGCCGCATCGGTGGACGCCACCGCGACGGCGCGATCGTCGAATCCCCGCAACTGGTCTTCCGCCTCGCGCTCGACATAGGACGCATTGGTCGCGCTCCAGTTCGTCCGCGCGTTCGAGTCGCCGAGTACATGAAAGAACGACGGTCCGGCCGGGTAGCAACGGGCGTCCGGTATCGGACAGATCTCACTGACCTTGCGGCCGAGCTGCGCGTATCCGGTGGCCGATTTGGCGAGCACCGCTGCGTCGTTCGAGGCGAGCGGCAAGCCGTTGCGGTCATAGATCGTCCCGCGCGGGATCGATCGCAACGCGTCGAGCACGCGGGGGTTGTACTGGAATCGTCGTCCGCCATCCGCCTGCAATCCCCGTTGCGGCCGCACCAGGTACTCGTCGGCGCGCAGGGTTTGCATCTGGGCCGCGATCACGAGCAGGGCCACGGTCGCGGCGCTCATGACGCCGGCCAGCCAGCGCACGGGCACCTGGAACGGGGAAACGAGGCCGGGACTCGTTTCCTCACGAGCCATCTGGAAACGAGCCCCGGCCTCGTTTCCCCCGCCGCGATCGATCGCGACGAGCAGGCCAAGCGCGGCGAAATTCGCGACCATGGCCGAGCCGCCATAACTCAGGAAGGGCGTCACAACGCCGGTCAGCGGCAGCACGCCGAGGATGCCCGCGGCCATCACGAGCACCGGGATTGCCAGCGACAGTGTGACCGCCATGGCGAGAAAGAAGCGATAGTCGCTCGTCGCGCGGCGGGCGATGGCAAAACCGCGCCACACGATCAGGACGAACGCGGTGGCGACCACCAGCAGGCCGATGAATCCCAGCTCCTCGCCGATCGCGGCGAGGACGAGATCCGTGTGGGCCTCGGGAATGAAGCGTGACTGCCCGAGTCCGAGGCCCGTGCCGGCGACGGCGCCGGACGCGAGCCCCCAGACGCCGTGCGCGACCTGATCACCGCCGCGAACGCCGTTGTCCCACGGCGAGAGCCACATCTGCAGGCGTGTGCCGAGCGTGCTCGAAATCTGCAGGAGGTACCCGAGGCCGAACCCGGCCACCAGGCCCGACAGTCCCAACCCGGCCAGCCACGCACCACCGCGGGCAATCGCGAACATCGCCAGGAACATGAGCGTGAGCAGCAGGGCAGGACCGAGGTCCTTCTGGAAGAAGAACAGCAGCAGCGCGGCCCCGACACCGATCGCGACCGGCAGGACATGCGTGAGGCGTGGCAGATTGATCCACGCTGGCAACCGAAGGCTTCGCATCGTCTCCGCGCGGACTTGCCGCAACAGTTCCCATCGCCGCGCGAAATAGCCGGCCAGAAACAGCGCGAGCAGTAGCCGGATGGCCTCGATCGGCTGGACCGGTCCCAGATTGATCCGCGCGGAACTGCTGCCCGGACCGCTCCCGAGAATAAGCAGGAGTGCGGACAGCGCCAGCGCGCCAACGAGCGGCAGGTACGTCAGTTCGCGGAGGGCCGGACGATCGAGATCGATCAGCGAGACCAGCCCGAAGATCGCGACGCCGATCAGCACGCCTTCGGCATAGCGGGCCAGCAGCAGTGTGTCGCGGATCGGATCGGGCCGGCTGAGCATCACGGCGAAACCGACGCCGACCAGCAACTGCACGGTCGCGAGCATGACTCGATCACCGGCCACGCCTTGCCAACGCCAGAGCAGCGAGATGCCCTGGAACGCAAGCACGATGGCGAGCGACCACCACAGAACCGCCGATCGAAAGTCGGTCATCGATCGAACTGACATCGCGGGTTTGAGACCGGCCAGGTCCGCCGGCGTGATCAGCGGAACCGTCACCGGTGGCTGACGTCCCGCCGCGAGGGCCGCGGTCTTGAGCACGTCGAGCCGCGTGCGGAGGTCGATCAACGCGCGGTTGCCTTCGATGGCGGAGGCCGGGACCTCGATGCGCGTGAGGGCGCCGACGTTCGCGAGTTCGCGCGTGGCTTCCCCGGCCGGCGGTCTGAGGTACGCCGCCACAGCCTTGGCCGCGAATTGCCGGTCAGCCGGGTACGGAAATACCGCGGACAGCGCGGCCTCGATCTGGTTGGTCGTCGGCTGGCCGTTCAGATTGAGGGGCGCCGCGGCGTCTGCGGACCGAACGGTCTCGGCACCGGTCCGGCCGGCGTAGGCGACGGCAATCGTCATGAGCACCGCCGCCGACGTCAGCAGCAGCACGAGTTCGCCCAAGCCGACGGTGGCGCGGCGCGCGTGCGCTCTCGCCAGATCGCGGCTGCGTGTATACGTCAGGCCCATGGCCACCACCCGTCAGGTTTGGACAACTCGGCAATCCGTTTCTCGATCAGGTCCCGCTTGCGCTGGGTGTCGCGCATCGTGACCGCGACGTTGGCGAAGGCCGCGATCTGCTGATAGCGCGTCAGGGCTTCCAGCAGCGCCGCGCTCGCCCTGATGAGGTATTCGCGTTCCTGTTCCATCCCGCGCAGCGTCAGCGCGGTCCGTTCGAGCGTCTCGGCTTTGATGCGGTAGCCATCGGCGAGTTGCATGGTTTCGCGTTCGCTTGGCGAATGGCCGTTCTTCTCCGCCTGCGCGAGTGCGTCCGCGCCGCGGTCCACGTCGTCGAGACCATAGATAAACGTGCGCGCCAGGCCCAGAAACGGGTCGGGCCAGCCGGGGCGGAGCGCGGCCGCTTCGCGGAACGCCACGACGGCGTCGGCGAATTGCTGCTGCGCCTGCGGCAGATCCTTGCGGGCGCGATTGGCTTCGCCGTTGATGCGCAGCAGGTGGCCCTCGCAGTACCGCAGGGCGGCACGCATGGTCTCGTCGCCCGGGACCAGGGTGACCGCGCGACGCAACGCTTCAGCCGCCGCCTTCCATTGGGCTTCGCGCACGGTCGGTGTCGGTGTGCGGTAGTTCGCCATCACGCGCTCGGCGAGCACCAGGCTGTGACTCGCAAACGCGGCCTTCAGATCGGACACGCCGGCGCCACCGAGCGTGCTGCGCCCTTCGAGCGACTGATACTGCGGCCAGAGATCCGCCAGCCCCTGAAAATCCTTCAACGGCACCGTGCTGGCGAGCCGGTTGGCCTGTGACGCGATGCAGCCCTCGTTGAGCGAGAGCGCAATGAAGATGAACACCACAATCAGCACGACCGCGCGACCGAGGCGACGACGGGGTCGAGACGGCGCCACGGCCGCTGCCGTCGATCCGGGCGTGACCGGCTCAACGGTCGGCGCCTTGGATGGATCGACGACCACGGTTCGGCGCGTCACGGGCTCGGTGTCGGCCAGGTCATGACGCACGCTCTCGGGCCGCGTCCGGCGCGTGACGGGCTCATCGGACGCATTGCGCGGCCAGCCCTCCTCGTGCGCGACCGAATCCTCGCCGGCCTGCACGCGCGCCAGGTCCGCCCGGATGTCGGCCGGGCTCTCATAGCGGTCCTGCGGATATGGCGCCAGCAGCTTCGCGATGACGGCCTGCAGCGCGACCGGACAGTCGTCGCCCATCGGCGATGGCGGCCGCCGTGCGCGGATCATCTGCTCGAGGCGCCGCGTGTCGCCGGCGCGATAAGGCTGGTGCCCACGGACCATCTCGTACAGCAGGACGCCCAGGGCCCACGCGTCAGAAAACCGGTCGCGATCGCCCGTCTCGAGGCATTCCGGCGAGAGATACGCCGTGCTGCCGAAGTCGTTACGGGTGACCTTGCGGCTGAGTGACAGCGCCTTGGCGGCGCCGAAGTCGAGCACCTTGATGACGTCGTGGCCGTTCGACGTCGTTTCGTGCGTCAGGCGGATGTTGCGGGGCTTGAGATCGTTGTGGAGCAGCGTGCGGCGCGAGACCGCACCGCCCTCGAAGCGGTCGGCTTGTTCGAGAAACTCGCACAGCTGGCTCGTGATCGAAACCGCGCGCGGCCACGGCAACGGGCCGCGGTGAATCGCCTGCGACAGGTCCTCGCCGGCGATGTACTCCATCGCGATGTAGAAATAATCCGTCGCGAAGCCGGATTCGTACACGGCGGGGACGTACCGCGTGAAGGCCGAGAACTCTTTTTGCAGCTCCGCGCCGCGCTGCTCCGATTCGAGGATTTCCTTCGCTTCTTCGTCGTCGCCCAGGTGCACGACTTTCAGCGCCACGACGGCGTCGGTGCGCGTGTCGCGCGCGAGAAAGACGGACGCCATGCCGCCCTGGCCGATGACGCGCTCGATGGCGTAGGGGCCGATTTGCCGGAAGACGGTTTCGCTCACTGCCGTCCCCGGCCCGCTGGTGTGGTCGCGGGCGACACGCCGGATCGGCCTCGTCCCGTTGCGCGGCCGCCCGGCCGTGGCGCGTCGGGAAACCAGTTGGCGCCGGTTAATTGCGCTCGGACGGCGGCATCGAGTGACGTCAGCAACCGCGGATCAAGGTGGCGGAAGATGTTGCTGGCGAAATCCGGCCGGCTGCCGGGCTCGACGACCAGGACGGCCGCGGCCTGCGCGGATCCGCCATTGGCGGCGAACGTGTTGTGCGCAATCCGCGCCGACGCGTCAGCGCGCACGGCGAGCGCGGGCCCGGGATTGTCGTGGATGTCGCTCGACGCCAGCAGCAGATTGGCGCCCGCGCCTAGATCGATCGCCACGCGCGCTGCGCCGATCACCTCGAGATCGATCAGGCGGACGTTCGGTGACCGCGTGATCACGCCGGTGCCCAGCGGCGTGGCGGCGTCGCCAACGATGCGGAACCCGGAGATTTCGACAGCGCTCGCATCGGCGATGGCAATCGCCGCGTCGCCGTCCGTCGCCGTACCTGGCAGGCGCAGCGTGGCGCCGCGCGAGACGGTGCTAATCAGGCGCACGCGGCCGGTCGGCGACAATTGCTCGCGATACTCGCCCGGCTCGACGAGAATCGTCGCACCGGGGGCAGCCGAGGCCAACGCGGCGGCGATCGATTCGCCCGGCCGGACTGTGACGACCGAGTCGCCGGATTGCCCGGACGCGATCGCGGTGGCGATCGCGTTCGTGACGATGTCGCCCGCCTTCCACCATGCCAGCGTCAGCGCCGCCATCAGCGTCAGGATCAGCGCCACTGGCAGCCAGAACCCTCCGTCTCCTCCGCTCCGTGCCCCCCGTCCCCTCCGTGTCCCCATTCCGAAATCTGCGCCCTCGACGTACACGACGGTGATGTTGTCCTTGCCGCCGGCCTGGTTCGCGGCCTGCACGAGCGATCGCGCCACGCGGTCGGGTTCGCCGGCCGCGGAGTGCACGATCTGCTGAATCTCGCCCGACGACACGAGGTCGGTCAGGCCGTCGCTGCAGAGCAACAGGGCCGCGTCGGGTTCCAGCGGAATCTCGCGAATATCGACGAAGTCGGCGTCAACGTTGGTGTGCGGCTCGGATCCAACGTCGCGATACACCTCATTGCGGCGCGGGTGATGCATCGCATCGAACTCGGTCAAATCGCCCGCATCCTCGCGTTCGCCGACGGGGGAATGGTCCGAGGTCAGCTTCTGGATCGTGCCGGCGCGCAGCTTGTACAGCCGCGTGTCGCCGACGTGCCCGATCACCGCGCGGTTGCCGTCGACGACCGCGGCGGTGAGCACGCACGCCATGCCGTTCCACTCGGCACGCGAAGATGCCTGACGGTGGACTTCGTTATTGGCGGTCGTGATGGCATCGCGCAGGCGGGCCGCGACCGCGCCGTTGCTGCTCGTGAGCTTCTCGCGGACGACGTCCAGCGCCGTATCCGCCGCGCGACCGCCGGCGGCCTGGCCACCGACCCCGTCCACCACGACGAAGATGCCGTGCTCGGCGTCGACGAGGTAGCGATCCTCGTTGACGACGCGCTGGACGCCGACATCGGTCGCACCGGCGGCCCGGAACGTCATTCGCGGCCTTTCACCGTCGCCCACGCGAGCGCGACGACAGTGGCGCCGAGCAGGGCCAGCACGCCGTAGCGCGCCCAGAGCAACAGCGTCAGGCTCATCGCGCCACCTGTTCGAACTCCAGGAACACGGTGTCTGCCAGACCGATGCGCGCGCGCGAGGGAAGGGCGGTCTCGGCGCCGGTCTCGCGTTTCACGCCGTCACGCTCCTCGACGCCACGGGGCACGTGCCGGCCGTTCAGCGTCGTGCCCAGCGTGCTGAGGTCGATTAGAAAGAACTGGCCGGTGGCACCATCGCGACGGATCCGTGCGTGCTCGCGCGACACGTCTTCGGACGTCGCCACGCGAACGTCGACCGGGAACGCGTGACCGCCACGGCCAATCGTCGCTTGATCGGCGACGACGTCGTAGTCGTGGTCGCCCAGATTGTCGCGGTATGAGAGGCGAGCGTAGATCTGCGGGGCGCGCGAGGCCGGCGAGGGGGAGTTGATCATGCGCGCGCGTGTCGAACTGGTGTCGCCATGTCGGGTTGTGGTGATCCGCCGCGTGCGCTCGCCGACGCCCAGTTCGAGATCCGGCGTCAGCACCAGATCCGAGTGCACCATGATGTCGCCGTCGGCGGCCAGGTCGCCGTCGGTGTCCGGCAGGAACTCGACGTGCCAACGCGGCCCGGCGTTTTCGAGCGGAGGGCGGCGTCCGCCGGACAGCTGCGCGACGCGGCGCGCCAGGCTCCGGAGCAGCGGCGGACGGTTGATGCGGGCCAGTTCCTCGTCCAGCGCCCGGGTGGCCTCGGCCTGCAGCCTGGGAATGATGCCTTCGATCCGGGCGTGCTCCGTGGTCGACAGATACACGGTGTACCGGCTCGGCGCGAGCGTCGCGTACTTCAGTTCTTCGAGGTTCTGGCGCATGTTGTCGACGATCGCGTCGATCAGGTCGCCGGAGGTGCGTTTGAGATGCTTCATGGCCTGGATCCCAGCATCCTTTATGACGCAGGTCGGCACCTGGCGGGTTCAGGGTTTTCGTGGGGATATCCTAAGGGGCTGACGATGCCAAGGACGTGCAGGGCGTGAAGGACGGGAAGAGTGTCCAGTTTGGCGACTTTCGGCTCGATCCAGGGGCACGATTGCTCCATCGGGGCGGGCGCGAGCTCCATTTGTCGCCAAAGGCGTTCGACCTGCTCTCCACGCTCATCGCCCACCGGCCGGCCGTCGTGGAAAAGGCGACGTTGCGCGACCGGCTCTGGCCCGGCACCAATGTCGTGGATGCGAACCTGAACAACCTCGCGTCTGAAATCCGATCGGTGCTCGAGGACGACGCGCAGGAACCGCGGTTCGTGCGGACGGCTCACGGCGTGGGTTACGCCTTCTGTGCCGCCGCAACCGAAATCCCGACGCCCGATGCGGACGGCACGGCCGATCGCCAGCCGCGTGCCTGGTTGAGCTGGAACGATCGACTCTTCGCCCTCGACGAAGCCGACATGACGGTTGGCCGCGATCCGGCGTGCGCGATCTGGATCGACGTGCCAGGTGTCTCGCGCCGTCATGCGGCGATTCGGCGCGACGCGGGCGGTGAGCCTGCTGGCGCATCCTCGGCGGTGGTCGAGGACCTGGGCAGCACGAACGGGACGTTCGTCAACGGGCGCAGACTTCGCGGCCCGGTGACGGTCACCGACGGCGACTCGATTCAGGTTGGCGAAGCGACGCTGACATTTCGCGCGCCGACGCCGGTCGATGCGCCGACGAAACGGATCAAACGACGGTGACTTATCTAGATCGCGTCAGTGTGGCCTTCGGCCATCTGCCGCTGCTCGACCAGGTGAATCTCGCGATCGAGCCCGGCGAACGCATCGCCGTACTGGGCCGCAACGGCGAAGGCAAGTCGACGCTGCTGAAGGTGCTGGCCGGCGAACTGGCGCCGGACAGCGGGGTCGTCAGGCGCGCGCCCAATGTGCGGGTCGCGCGGCTCGCGCAGGACACCACGGGTTCGGAGACGGGCACCGTATTCGACGTGGTCGCGGGCGGGCTGGGTGAGCTGCGCGATCTCGTCGCGGCGTACCACCATGCGGCCTCGGCGGTCGGCCACGGCGGCGGTCCGGAGACGATCGCGGAACTGGGCCGGCTGCAGCACGAGCTCGAACAGCGCGACGGCTGGAGCATCGAGCAGCGCATCGAATCGGTCCTGACCATGCTCGGCCTCGACCCTGAAGCGGAAGTCGGCACCCTTTCAGGTGGATGGCGGCGCCGCGTATTGCTGGCGCAGGCACTGGTGTCGGCGCCGACGCTGCTGCTGCTCGACGAACCGACGAACCACCTCGATCTCGATGCCATCGTGTGGCTCGAGCGCCTGCTGATCGACTACGAAGGCGCCGTGGTGGTCGTCACGCACGACCGCGCGTTCCTGCAGCGCGTGGCCAACCGGATCATCGAACTCGATCGCGGCCGGCTGACGTCCTGGCCCGGTGACTACCGCACGTTTCTCGAAAAGAAGGAGGCGTGGCTGGCGGACGAATCGCGTGCGCAGGATGCCTTTGACAAGAAGATGGCGCAGGAGGAAGTGTGGCTCAGGCGCGGCGTGAAGGCTCGGCGCACGCGTGACGAGGGCCGCGTCAAGCGCCTGATGGCCATGCGCGAAGAACGCGCCGCGCGACGCAACCTGACCGGCCGGGTGCAGCTCGATCTCAGCACGGCCGACCGATCCGGGCACGTGGTGTTCGAGGCGGAGCATCTCGCCAAGTCGTATGGCGGACGGCCGATCGTGCGTGACTTTTCGACGCGCGTGATGCGCGGCGACCGCGTGGGCCTGGTCGGCCCCAACGGCATCGGCAAGACCACGCTGCTGCGCATGCTGGTGGGGGAGCTCGCGCCGGATGCGGGCACGATCGAACGCGGTACCAGTGTGGACGTCGCGTATTTCGATCAGCAGCGTGCTCAGCTGGATCCCGAGCGGACCGTCGTCGACACGGTGGGCGACGGCAACGACGTGGTCACCGTCGGCGGGCGCACGCGGCACGTCTACGGCTATCTCGAGGATTTCCTCTTTCCGCCCGAGCGCGCGCAGGCCAAGGTCAAGATGCTCTCGGGTGGCGAGCGGAACCGCCTGCTGCTCGCGCGCCTGCTCACACAGCCCGCCAATGTGCTGATTCTCGACGAGCCAACGAACGATCTGGATCTCGAGACGCTCACCGTGCTCGAGGCCGAGCTGACCGATTTTCCCGGTACGATTCTCGTCGTCAGTCACGACCGCGTGTTTCTGGAACATGTCGTCACCAGCACGTGGCTGTTTCAGGGTGACGGCGTCATCGAGGAGTACGTCGGCGCGGACGTTGAGCGGTGGGTGCGCCGCGACACGCCGGCCGGCGAAAAACCGGCCGTGGGCGCGCAGGTAGCCGCGAATCAGGCGCCGTCGCCGCCGGCGGTGCCGACGGCGAAAAAGCTGAAAAAGCTGTCGTACCGGGAACAACGGGAATTCGACGGCCTGCCGGCGAAGATCGAGGCGCTCGAAACGGAGGAGCATGAACTCCAGCGGCGCATTGCCGCGCCGGAGTTCTACAAGGAGGGCGCCTCGGCGATCAGCGACGCGCTCGGCCGGCTCGAACGGCTCCGCGTCGATCGCGACGCGTTATATGCGCGCTGGGCCGAACTGGAAAAAAGAAGTTAAAAGTCCATTCTCTACTTCTGACTTCTGACTTCCCACTTCTGACTTCTCTTTAGCTTGGCGCGGGCCAGCGCAATTTCGCGTGTGACCTGGCGGACCATTTCGGCAAACAAGTCCCAGCCCTGCGCGCGCGCGTCGTCGATCTTGGTCTTGAGACGCCCGATCGCCGTCCGGTGCACGTCCGCAAATTCCGTGTCGATCTGGACCAGGCGCGCGCTCAACGTGGCGGCGCGGCGTTCCAATCGCGCCTGTTCATTTTCGGGCTCGTCGCCTGCCGTGAGTTCCGGGTCGAGCGCCCAGGCGTGCAGGATCAGCCGCAGCCGGTCCTCATCGCGCTCCGCATAGGCGCGATTCGCTTCTGCCATCAGGGAGTGACGCCGGTACCGCGTCCGCTCGTCGTGTTGCGCGTCAGGTAGCGCGTCCGGATGGACGGCGCGCGCGACGTCCCGGAACATGCGCTTGAGATCCCCTGATGGCGCGGCCGTGCTGCAACCGCTGGCGGTCAGCGTTCCGGTATCGCCCGGTTCGGCGGCGTCATCCCGATCCGGGTCAGGCACGCGCAGTCCGGCCTTGATTTCAGCCTCGGCGACGGCCTCGTCGAGCGGGATCAGCTCGGCGTACAGTGGGCCGATCTTGTCGAGGTAGCGCGCCTGCAACGCCTGGAGCGCGGCCTTGAGGTCGTCGAGTTCCGTTTCGCGCGCGGCGACCTGCAATTCCATCGCGGCCACGTGGAGGGCCGTGGCATCAGTTGCGGGTTGAAGTGAGGTCGATCGAGTCATGGTCTGACCGGCGCAGTAGCGTGGCCGACGTTATTGTGTAACATTCCGGCATGCCTACGTCCCGCCCCGTGCACGCCGCGAATCTGCCGAAGCCGGTTGGTCCCTACTCGCCCGGTGTGGCGCTCGAGAATTTGATCTTCGTATCAGGACAGGGTGCGATCGATCCGGAAACCGGACGGCTGGTCGCCGCGGACATCGAGGCTCAGACGGAGCAGTGTCTGAAGAATGTGCGCGCCATCCTCGAAGCGGCGGGGTCGGACCTGTCGTGCGTGTTGCGATGCGGCGTCTTCCTGCAGGACATGCGGGAGTTCGAACGCATGAATGCGGCCTATGCCCGCATGTTCGGCGACCACCGCCCGGCGCGGACCACGATTCAGGCCGCGGCGCTGCCGGGAGATGGACTCCGCGTCGAGATCGACGCCATCGCGTATCGCAAGGCCGGCGCCTGACCCGTTAGGCCGTTCGTCGCAGATTTCGAACCAGCGCCGGTCTCGCTTTCAGCGCCCGCACCGCGCCCGCACGCACGATCGCCGCGTGTTCATCGGCGGTCCGCTGAACCGCGGGAACCGCGTGGTCACAGTCGTTGCAGACGAGATGGAGAACATCGACGCCGTGGAGCTGGCGGCGCTCCCGGTACATGTCATGGTGTGCACATCCCGTCACCAGTCGAAGCACCGCTTTCAGAATAGTCATACCCCCCTAGAGGGCAACTTCCTTGCCGCACCGAGGCCCCGGCTTTCGCGCGAGTCCTCGGCTGGCACGGGGAAAAAGTCAGCCTGACGCCGGATTGTTGTTCCGGGGAGCCGCGAACTACCGCAACACCACCGGCCAAGCCGGCCTGACTCGCAATTTCGTGATCCGAATGGAGGCCGTGACGCTTCCGTCGTAGAGTAGCGTTATGTCCCCGAGCAAGACCTCAACCATCATTAATCGTAAGGACAACCGGCCCGGGAAAGACGGGACGTTCGAACTGATCATCGATTCCGATCGCCTCGGGCACCTCGACTATTCGCTGCCCGACAACGCGACGATGACGATCGATTACGTGCAGGTGGATCCGTCGCTGCGCGGGCGCGGCATGGGCCAGCAGCTGGTCGGCGCCGCGGTGGATTGGGCCCGCGAGCACGCACGCCAGGTGATCCCGTTGTGTTCGTACGCGCGCGCCGTGATGGCCAGAACGGCCGGCTTTCAGGACGTTCTGGCGAAACGCTAGAGGCTAGACGGTACTCAGATACCGGTGGACGAGATAAATTCCCGCTGATCCTTCGCCCACCGCCGCGGCCACGCGACGATTCGCGTTGGCGCGCACGTCACCTACCGCAAACACGCCCGGCACGTTCGTCTCGAACAGATAGGGATCGCGATCGAGCGTCCAGTCGCGCGGCCGTCCCGCGACGCGCGGCAGATCCTCGCCGGTCAGGATGAACCCCTTGTCGTCCCGGGCGAGCACATTCGCGAACATCTCGGCTCGCGGCGACACGCCGATGAAAATGAACATCGCCGAGGCGTCGATGGTGCGCGACTCGCCGGTGTCGCAGTGTTTCAGGACGACGTGCTCGAGCCGCCCCTCGCCGGAGACCGACGCCACCTCCATGAAATTGATGACCTCGATGTTCGGCGTCTTCTCGATGCGCTCGACGAGGTACCGCGACATCGATGGGCCCAGCGCCTTGGCCCGGACGAGCATCGTCACCTTGCGCGCGTACCTCGAGAAGAACAGCGCGCCTTGCCCCGCCGAGTTCGCGCCGCCGACGATGCACACGTCCTGTTTCCGGTAGGTCGCGGCCTCGGTCATGGCCGCGCCGTAGTACACGCCGATGCCGATGAGCGGCTCGACACCGGGGACATCGAGTTTCCGCACGGACATGCCGGTGGCGATGACGACGGCGTAGGCCGACACTTCGGTGCCGTCGGCGAGCTTCACGATGCGGTACGGATCTTCGCGCCTGAGGCCGACCACTTCCTGCGCGGTGAGGATCTCGACGCCGAAGCGGCGCGCCTGCGAGACGGCGCGTTGGGCCAGATCCGCGCCGGTGACACCGGCGGGGAAGCCCAGATAGTTTTCGATCATCGAGCTCGTGCCGGCCTGGCCGCCCGGCGCGTTCTGCTCGATCAACAACACGTGCAGCCCTTCCGACGCGCCGTACAGCGCGTTCGCCAGGCCCGCGGGCCCGGCGCCGATGACGACCAGATCGTAGAAGGGACGCGTCGCTTTCGTGTGCAGGCCGACCTTGTCGGCCAGCTCGCGCACGGTCGGGGCCAGCAGATGCGTGCCGTCGGGCAGCAGCACGGTCGGCAGGTGCATCTCGCCCTTGCCGAGCGAGGCGGCGAGCGCGCTCATGGACTCGTCCTGATCGACGTCGATCCACTGGTAGGGCACCTGATTGCGCGACAGGAACTCTTTGGCCTCATAGCTCTGAGGCGACCACCGCGATCCCACGATGCGAATGCCGTCGAATGGCAGCCGCACGCGCGACCGCCACTCGGACAGCAGATCGTCGAGCACGGGGTAGAGCTTCTGCTCGGGTGGATCCCACGGCTTCATCAGGTAGTGATCGAGGCCGATGTCATTGATCGACACAATCGCGGCTTCCGTGTCGGCATAGGCCGTGAGCAGCGTCTTGCGCGCGTCCGGGTGGAGCTTGCGCACCTCGCGCAACAACTCGGTGCCGGTCATGCCCGGCATGCGCTGGTCGACGAGGAACAGCGCGATTGGGACGCCGCGCTGCTTCAGCGTGCGCGCCGCTTCGAGCGCCTCCTCGGGCGAGCCCGCCTTGATGATCCGGAAATCCTGCCGATAGTGCTCGCGCAAATCGCGTTCGATCGCGCCGAGTACTTCCGCGTCGTCGTCGACCGTGAGAATGACGGGTTTGACTGCCATGACCTGTGCTTACTCGCGCCTTGTCTGAGCCTCGCGGCCCGGTGCTGTCTGGGGATCGGACGCCGCGGTCGCGGGCGCGTCGCCTTTCGGCGTGCCGTCCGACGTGGCGCCCAGCGGCAGACGAACGGTGAATCGTGTCATACCCGGCCGCGAATCCACGTCGATGCGGCCACGATGCTTGTCGGTCACGATCGAATAGCTCGTGGACAGGCCGAGCCCCGTGCCTTTGCCGGGCGCTTTGGTCGTAAAGAAGGGGTCGAAAATGCGCGACTGCAACGCGGGCGGAATCCCCGGCCCGTTGTCCTCGATTTCGACGATCGCCCACGGTTCCTGGCGACGCGTGCGAATCGTGAGTTCGCCTTTGCCATCCATCGCGTCGGCGGCGTTGTCGAGCAGGTTCGTCCACACCTGATTCAATTCGCTGCCGTACGCGTGGATCGAGGGCATGTCCGCGGCATAGTCGCGATGTACTTCGATGCCGGCCTTCAGCTTGTTTCTGAGGATCACGAGCGTGTTGTCGAGTCCCTCGTGCAGATCGATCCACTGCACGGGCGCCTGGCCGAGGTACGAGTAGCTCTTGAGCGCGCGCACGATTTCGGAGATGCGGGCGGAGCCCTGGCCGATTTCGTACAACAGTTCGTGCACGGGCAGGACCGCGGCGGCCCAGCTGAGCACCGGATCCAGCGCATCGTCTCCCACCGCCGTGGCCAGCGCGTCCAGGTCCGCCGTGTCCAGACCCAGGCCGACGAGCGAGAACGCCAGCGCGTTCGCGTCGAGGCCGTGACGCTCGAGCCAGTCCTCGAGATCGGCCTCGCGATCGGATCGATCGAGGCCCGAGAGCCCGGAATGGCTGGCGGCCTTGGCGCGGGCCTGCCGGTCGAGCTCATGCATGCGATGGCGCGCCGCGTCATCGAGGCCGAGGCCTTCGAGGCTCAGGTGCGCCTGCTCGAGACGCGCGAAGGCCTCGCGGAGTTGCTCGGCGGCCCGGCTGGTGGCGGCGGCCGGATTGTTCAGTTCGTGCGCGACGCCGGCGGCGAGCGTGCCGAGGGTGGCCATCTTTTCCGACTGGCGAAGCGCGCGTTCGGCTTGGGCCAGCGCCGCCGCGCGATCGGCGCTGGTTTTCAGCGCGGCGCGGAGCTGCACGGCGGCCTCGGTATCACCCAGGCCGCTATTCAGCCGTTCGGTCAAATCGGTGAAGACGAGCACCTGACCTGTCTGGTGGCCGTCAATGATCACGGGGAAGAACCAGCAGTCGGCCTGGAAGGTCGATCCATCGAGCCGTCGAATCTGTGTGTTGGCTTTGAAGGGTTCGGCGGCACTCGGTACGAGATCGGACAGATCGCGTCCGATGAGGTCGGCTTCGCTGGCGGCGTGGAGCAGCGAGAGACACGCCTCATTCGCGAACGTGCCGTGCCGGCGATCGTCGAGCCCCAGAACCGCGCGATCGATGGCCCGCAGCAGCACCGCGACGAGTTCGGGCGAGGCAATCACGGCGTTAGTTTAGGGGACGTACCTGTTTTCCACAGGTTGGCTCGCCGGCTTTTCGCCAACCTGTGGAAAACAGGTACGTCCCCTTGACATGCCTGATTTCATTGTGATATCACTTTGATGTCATTGGCCGGGAGGCTCATATGCTGCAGGAAAAGGTCATTCGGGGTGCGTCGGGATGGGCGATGGTCGGGGTGCTCTTTGCGGGGATTGTGGCCGCGGTGCTGACGGCTGCCGCCGCGGAGAAGGCGGACATGCCATGGCTCGCCGTCCCCGTCATCTTGCTGCTGGTCCTCGACGGCGTGTGCTGGTTTGGTCTGACGGTGGTCAGCCCGAACACCGCCAAGGTCACGCTGCTGTTCGGCAATTACAAAGGGTCCCTCAAGACCCCCGGCTTCCGCTGGGTCAATCCGCTGACCGTCCGGCGTACCGTGTCGCTCAAAATCCGGAACTTCGAGAGCAGCAAGCTCAAGGTCAACGACAACATCGGCAACCCGATCGAGATCGCCGCCATCGTCGTCTGGCGCGTCATCGAAACGGCTGAAGCCGTGTTCCAGGTGGACGACTACGAGCACTTCGTCCACGTCCAGAGCGAGTCGGCCGTGCGCGTGCTGGCGACCTCGTTCCCGTACGACGCGCACGACGAAGGGCAGCTCTCGCTGCGCGGGTCGGCGGACGAGGTCTCGCATCGACTGCGCGAGGAAATCCACGCGCGGCTGGCGAAGGCCGGGGTCGAGGTCATCGAAGCGCGCATCAGCCATCTGGCCTACGCGCCGGAAATCGCGAATGCGATGCTGCGGCGGCAGCAGGCCACCGCCATCATCGCCGCGCGCCAGAAGATCGTCGAAGGCGCCGTCGGCATGGTCGAAATGGCCCTCGAGCTGTTGAGCGCGAAGAAGGTCGTCGAGCTCGACGAAGAGCGCAAGGCCAGCATGGTCAGCAATCTGCTCGTGGTCCTGTGCAGCGATCGCGATGCGCAGCCAGTCGTCAACGCCGGCACGCTGTATCAGGGCTGACGGGCGCCGGACTGGGTCAAGGGTAGGGGCCGAGGCAGGCGAGACAAGGCACCATGGCTGAACGCAAGGCGTTTCTCGTGCGACTCGATCCGACGCTGCACGAAGCGTTGCAGCGGTGGTCAGATGCCGAATTGCGCAGCCTGAACGCGCAGATCGAATTCCTGCTGCGCGGCGCGCTGCGGGACGCCGGCCGCCTGCCGAAGCCCGAGCACGACGATCCGAAGGAGCCATGACGTGGGCATCGAAGAAACGGCGCTCAAGGATCGCGTTGACCAGCTGCAGCGAAGGTTCGTCGCGCCGAACGAACTGACCGGGTCGCGCCCGCGCGATGTGGCGCTCACGGCTGGTGGACGCGCGCTGCACATCCTGGCCCTGGTCATGTTTGGCCTGGCACTCACGGCCGGCCTGGTGCTCAACACCGAGATGCGGCGTCAGGGCGCGAACCGGCAGGCGTTCGAAACCCGGAGCACGGCCACGACGGCGTCTGTCGCGCGATTGTGGCGGGAATCTGGCGACTCGAAGCAGCCACGGGCCGCGTACCGTTATGTCGTCGGCACGAATACCTTCGAGGGCGATGCGAAGATCCGCCTCAGTGACTGGCGGCTGCTGCACGTGGGCTCGGAACTCGCGATCCGGTACCTTCCGGACGACCCCTCACGCAGCCTGCTCGCCGGCGTGACCCCACGGTCGATGCCCTTCTGGGTCCCCACAATCGTCGGGCTCGCGATCGCGATCCCGCCGGTCCTCTTCCTTGTCGGGATCAACCGGCAACGCCGGCTGCTGATGGAAGGCCGTGCGGCGCCGGCGCTGGTGACAAAACTCGAGAAACATCATTCGCAGCACGGCGGGTCTCATCGCTCGATCCGCTATGCGTTCCCGCTTCTCAGCGGCTCGATGGCCACCGGCAAGAGCGCGCTGAACCGCAAGGGCGTGGACGTCGGCAGCGTCATCTGCATCGTCTACGATCCCGACCGGCCGAGTCGCAACCAGCCCTACCCCTTGGCCCTCGTGCGTCCCACGAAGGCCGTGCGCTAAGTACAATGCTCTTTCCTTGTCCGAATCCCTGATCGATCGCCTCGCCGCGCACCGCACGATTGGCAGCGCCCCACGCGAAGAGCTTGAGTGGATCGCCGCGCACGGCCGCATCCGCAGCCTGGCCGTGGGGGAGTTGCTCTCGTCGCATCAGCGGGAAGTTCAGGGCCTGTACTTCGTCCTGTCCGGGCTCGTCACGATCCACGTCGATCGCGGTGCCGGGTCGCGCCGGGTCATGGAATGGCGGGCCGGCGACGTCACGGGCGTGTTGCCGTACTCGCGAATGACGAAGCCACCGGGTGATGCGGTCGTCGAGGAGGCCGCCGAAGTCTTCATGATCGCGCGCGACATGCTGCCGGATTTCATCCGCAACTGTTACGTCGTCACGGGGATGCTCGTGCACGTGATGACCGATCGGGCCCGGCAATTTTCGGCCAGCGATTTCCACGACGAAAAAATGATGTCTCTCGGGCGGCTGGCGGCCGGCCTCGCGCACGAGCTGAACAATCCCGCCTCGGCGGCGGCCCGCAGTGCCAAGCGACTGGCGGAGACGCTCGACGGTCTTGACGAAGCCTCGCGCCTGCTGCAGCGCGCGCACCTGGGCGACGCGCAGATTGACGAGCTCAGCCGGCTGCGGTCGGCCTGTCTCGCGTCCGGCAAGCCGGCGCCGCGATCGCCCATCGAAACCGCCGATCGCGAAGAGGCCATCGCGAACTGGCTGGGCGCGCACGCCATGGACCAGGGGATGGCGCCCACCCTGGCGGAGACGCCGGTCTCGATCGACGCCCTCGATCGTCTGGCTGTACATTTCGCCGGCGCGCAGCTCGCGGCCGCGCTGCGCTGGGTGGCGGACGGCTGCGCCGCGCGCGGCCTGGCGGTCGCCGTGGAAACGGCGACGACGCGCATTCACGAACTGGTCGGCGCCATGAAATCGTTCACGTTCATGGACCGCGGCTCCGTGCCGGAACTCATCGACATCGGCAAGGGCCTCGCCGACACCGTCGCCGTCCTTGAAGGCAAGGCGAATCAGAAGCAGGTCACGGTCACGCTCGACACCGCGCCCGGCATGCCGCGGCTGTACGCCATCGGCGGTGAGTTCAATCAGATTTGGGAAAAGATCGTTGATAACGCCATTGACGCGGCGCCCGTCGGAGGCCATGTCACGATCTGCGCCGAGCCGCGCGACCGGATCGTGGCTGTGAGCATCGTCGATAACGGTCCGGGGATTGCCCCCGAGATCCTGCCGAAGATGTTCGAGCCCTTCATCACGAACAAGCCGTGGGGGCAGGGCATCGGCCTCGGGCTGAGCATCGCGCGCCGCCTGGTGTCGTGGCACAGCGGCGAAATCAAAGTGTCGTCAGCGCCTGGCCGCACCGAGTTCCTCGTGACGCTGCCGATTTCGGCGGCGCGCGCCGGACGATAGTCCAACCCGAAAACGGTCTCAGGCCCGCGCCCGGACCCGCGACCGCGCCGCTCGGCGAACCCCGATCGGACACGAGAACAACGGAGGCCGCGATGCCGGATTTGGTCCACGTCACAGTCATCGACGACGGCGCGTTCTGGCGGGTCACATTCGGCGGGTCCACGGGCAATGTCCTCGACCGTCATTTGATGGCCGCCCTGGCGCGCACGATCGCGGACGCGCGCGGCGCGCGCGATCTCAAGGCCGTCCTGCTCGAGGGCCGCGGCGGCCATTTTTCCTACGGCGCCTCCGTCCAGGAGCACATGCCCGAGCATGTCCGCGACATGCTCACGACGTTCCGTCATCTCATCCTCGACATTCTCGACTGCCATGTGCCCATCGTCGCCGTCGTCAACGGCCAGTGTCTCGGAGGTGGTCTCGAGTTGGCGGTGACCAGCCATCGGATCGTGGCGAGTGCCGGTGCGACGTTCGGACAGCCGGAGATCGCCCTCGGGGTGTTTGCGCCGATCGCGTCGATCCTGTTGCCGGAGCGGATCGGCCGGGCACGCGCCGAAGACCTGTGTCTGACCGGGCGGGCGATTGGCGCGGCCGAGGCGCAGCAGATGGGCCTGATCGACGACGTCGTCGACGGCGATCCATTCGAGCCGTCGCTCGCCTGGGTGCGCGCGCACTTCGCGGGCCGGTCGGCGTCGAGCCTGCGGCTGGCGGTCGCGGCCATTCGCGTCGAACTCTCGGCGCGCGTCCGCACGGAGCTGCCGCGGCTCGAAGCGATGTACCTGCGCGACCTCATGTCCACGCAGGACGCGATGGAAGGCGTCACGGCGTTTCTCGAGAAACGGCCGCCCGCGTGGAAAAACGCCTGAGGATCTGGGATATCGTCACCGCGCTGTTTACACAAGGGAGCCGCCATGGCGTTTGTTACATTGACCGTGCTGTTCGTGCTGATTATCGCGATCGTGTTGTGGAATCGGAGTCGTCATTCTCCCGTTGAGGCTGCGGTTCAATTCCGGCGGCTCGGCCTGCTGGTCGCGGCCGTCGTCCTGTTCTTCATGGTGATGAGCGCCGTCACCGTCATCAAAGCCGGCCACATCGGCGTCGTCGATACCTTCGGCAGGGTCTCGCCCGTGACGCTCAAGTCAGGGATCCAGTTGGTCAATCCCTTCGCGCGCGTCATCCAGATGTCCGTTCAGACGCAGGAGATCAAAGAGACGATGAATGTGCCCTCGAAGGAGGGCATGACCGTTGGGATCGAGGTCAGCGTGCTGTTTCATCTCGATCCGGAAAAGGCCGCTGATGTCTATCGAACAGTCGGCGAAGACTACGTCGGCACGATCCTCGAGCCGCAGTTTCGATCGATCACGCGGGGGGTCACCGCGAGCTACGAGGCCAAGGCCCTCTACACGTCCGAGCGCGAGGCCGTCGCGCAACTGATCGCGGAAGATCTGAAACGACTCGTCGAGCCGCGCGGCGTCTTCGTGGAGTCGACGCCCATGCGCAGCCTGACGCTGCCGGCCAAGATCACCTCGGCGATCGAGGACAAGCTCAGCGCCGATCAGGAAAGCCAGCGCATGACGTTCGTGCTGACGAAAGAGAAGCAGGAAGCCGAGCGCAAGCGGATCGAAGCGCAGGGCGTCGCGGACTTCCAGCGGATCGTGACCGACGGCATCAGCGACAAGCTCTTGCAGTGGAAGGGCATCGAGGCGACGCAGGACCTGGCCAAGAGTTCCAACGCAAAGATCGTCATCATCGGCAATTCAAAAAACGGGTTGCCGCTGGTGCTCGGAGATGTGAAGTAGCTGGGGTCAGACCGGGGTCAGACCGGGGTCAGACTGGGGTCAGACTGGGGTCAGACCCCAGTTATTTGACCCGCAGATCCTGCGTGACCTTGCCGCCGTCGGTGATCGTCACCGGCACCGAGGCGCGGGCGAGCGTGCGGAGGAACTCGGGGTCGTACTGCTCGCCCTGGACGAGATCGACGACGGCCGCGAGTTGATACGTACCCGCCGGCAGGCCCCGGAACGAGTACTTGCCATCGGGTCCAGGCCGTCCCTGCGCGATCCGGCGCGACCCGGGCATCCAGTACCGGCTGTCCGTCGCCACGGCGAGAATCGTGTAGCCCACGGCCGGTTGGCCGGCGGTGTCCATCAGCGATCCCGACAGCTCGCTGAACTGATCCGTCACCGTGATCACGGCATCCGTGACGTCGCGATCGCCGGAGAAGTCCAACGGGAAGTCGAGCGTGTCCACGCCGGACACGACGGCCGACTTCGCCAGGCCGGTGGTGGCGCGCAGTGAGTATCGGCCGGGCATGACGCCCGTCATCGTGAATCGGCCGTCTGGCGAGACCTGAACTTGCGTCAATGGGCCACCGAGGTTCGGCTGGGGCGACGGTGCCGGACTGACGCTCACCAGCACACGCGTTCGTGTGAGATCAGGCGGTCGCGCCATGTCGAAGGCGACGACGCCGGAAATCGACCGTCCCGGTTTGAGCGTCAGGCTCACTCCTATCGTCGGCTCGCCGGCGACCGTCACGCGCGCACGCCCCCACATCTTCTGCGCATCCGTCAGTGCCGGCGGTGGCAGCGATGGCGACGTCGCCTGTCCGTTGACGATCGTGAAGGTGGGTTGTGCCGGCGTCGTCTGACCGACCACGGTATACGACCCGGGCGCCACGCCCCGAAAGATGAACGTGCCTGCGGCGTCTGAACGCGCCGACATCGCCTGCGGGCTGTCGATTGTCAGATCGTCGCTCACCAACCACAATTGCAGGGTGACGCCAGTCTCGAGTGGCGTCGTCACGACGCCCTGAATATTGGTGGCCTGGGCCATCTGCAAGCGGACGTCGATGCCGATGCGTTCTTCGCCGGCCGCCACCGTCACGGATGTCGCCCCCGAAGGCGCCATCGAGCTGGGCGCATATGTCGGCAGATAGGGCTGAGATCCGAGCAGCTGGTTTCCTGTCGGCGGCGACGGAATCGGGACGGCGACGGTCGGCGTCATGCCTGCGGCCGCAGGCGGAATCACGGGTGCCGTCGCAATCGCGCGTTCGACGAGATCTGTCTGGGCCGATAGCTGTGCCGCAATGAGAAGTTCGCCCGGGCTCGGCGTGGCCGAAACAAAGTACTCGCCCGGCGGCAAGCCGAAGATCCGGTAGATGCCCCGGTCATCGCTCTGCGCGGAACTTGTACTGACGAGGCGCTTGAATCCACTGGAGATATCCACCCGCCAGGAGCGCACCTGCGCGCTCCGTTGCGGATCGCCCTCGGCGCCGATGACCGTGCCCGTGATGACTCCACCGCGCGGCAGCGACACGTTCAGCGTGATGTGCTGGCCATCTGCCAGCACCATGATCTTGCCCTGACCGCCCGGTCTCGTCTGGCCGTACACGACCGCCATAAACTGGGCCTGCGAGGTCGAAACTGTGAACTGTCCGGCCGGGAGGCGTGGGAACGAGAACGATCCGGTCGCGTCGGTGAGCGCCGTGCGGGAGAGTGACGTCGCCGACGAGGCGTTCGGCATTTGTACAATCGTCTGGCCGTTGAGCATCACGGTGCTGGGTGCGCCTCCGCCCCGCGTTGGGGGCGTCGCGATCCCGCCGGGTACGCCGCTTCGGCCCGCGGCCTGAGCAGCAGAGACGGCCATGTTGGCGGTCACCGTCCCACTCACGATCACGCGCGCGCCCGTTACCGGCCGGCCAGTGTCGGCGGCGACGACCGTGCCGCTGATGGTTGAGGTGCCGACCGGAATGCGGCGCTCAGTCGGCAGCTGAACGCCATCGCGCGGCGGAATCTGGGTGGTTCCTCCCATCACCTGCGCGGTCAACAGGCTGCCGAGGGACACCGTCCACACTGCGATCAACGGCACGATCGGTCGGATGCGCGGCACGAGGCAGCTCCAGTCTGAAACGGGGATCCGGCGTATTAGACCCCAACGGCTGCAAATATGTTTGGGAACCCTTGCATCCGCGTACGGCGTCGTTAACACTGCCGACGCATACCGCGTCTATGACCTGTGAGGGCACGAGTCCGTGAATTTGCGCGCCGCCGCAGCGCCAGTGCGGCCTGACCACGATGCGGTCGGCGTGGCCTCCCTGGTGGAGCGCGCGCAACGCGGCGATCGGTCCGCGCTGACCGAGATCTATGCGCTGTACCGACGGACGGTGCGCGGCATCCTGCTCTCGCGCGTCCCGCGGATCGAAGTCGACGATCTCGTGCAGGACGTCTTCGTCACCGCCATGGAGCGGCTGTCCACGCTGCGGGATCCGGCCGCGTTTCCGGCGTGGCTGGCGACGATCGCGCGCAATCGTGCCACCGATTGCCTGCGGGGGTCAGGCCGGACGACGCCACTGCCTGACGACTGGCCAGTGGCCGACGTCGATCGCACCGAAGCGCTGCTCGTGCTCTCAGCCATCCAGAGCCTGCCGGAGGCCTACAGCGAGACGCTGACCCTGCGTCTGGTCGAAGGCATGACGGGACCGGAAATCGCGGCGCGGACCGGGCTGACCGAAGGGTCCGTGCGCGTCAACCTCCATCGCGGCATGAAACAACTCCGCGAGAAGCTGGAAAGGACACTCGCGTGACGAACGACTATCTGTGGGACCGTAGCGGGCCGCTCGATCCGGAGATCGTCAGGCTCGAGCGCCTGCTCGGCCGGCTCCGGCCGGCGAACGACGGCCCGCGCGTGCTCCCGTTCCCCGCGCGCGCCAGAACGCCGCGCCCGTCGCGAGCCGCGTTCGTGGCGCTGGCGTCGCTGGCGGCCGTCATCGTGGCGTTGGTCGGCCTGTCATGGCGGTCCGCGCACGTGGTGCCGGGCCTCGACGTCACGCGCGTCGAAGGGACGCCGATGATCGCGTCAAGTCCCGTCGCCGATCATCGCGAGCTTCGCGCCGGCACGTGGCTCGAAACGAACGACCAGGCTCGCGCCAGCATCGACATCGCGAGCGTTGGGCGCGTTGATGTCGAACCGCGCACGCGCATCGGCCTCGTGAGCACACGACCGGGTCAACATCGATTGCAACTGCAGCGCGGCACCATCCACGCCTTGATCTGGGCCCCGCCTGGTCAATTCGTCGTCGTCACGCCCACCTCCACGGCGGTGGACCTGGGCTGCGCGTACACGTTGACGGTTGATGACGAGGGCGTCGGTCATGTGCGGGTGACGACCGGCTGGGTCGGCTTCGAGTGGCGCGGCCGCGAGTCGTTCATTCCTGCCGGCGCCGTGTGCCAGACCCGCCTCGGACTCGGCCCGGGCACGCCGTATTTCGAAGACACGCCCGCGGCGTTCCAGGAAGCGCTCGCGGTCCTCGATCTGCAGCGCGCACCGACAGAGGCGAGACGCACGGCGCTCGCGCGCGTGATTGCGGACGCGCGCACGAAGGACGCGATGACGCTGTGGCACCTGCTGTCGCGCGTGGATGGCAGCGACCGCGAACGCGTCTTCGATCGGCTGGTGCAACTGGCCCCGCCACCCGCTGGTGTCACCCGCGAGGGCGTGCTCGCAGGGCGACGGCCGATGCTGGACGATTGGTGGGACACGCTCGGACTGGGCGCGGCGAACTGGTGGCGCGTGTGGAAGCAGCAGTGGCGGGAGTCAGGCGGGCGCTGACGGGGTACATAATGATTACTCCGGAGCCACTCATGCCAAAAGTCACTCGGGCGCTCGCGGTATCCATCGCGGTCGCGTTCACGGTCGTCGTCGCTGCCGGCACCACGCTCTACGCCCAGTCACCGACGGTGGTGATGTTCTACGGCGATCCCTTGAAGGAACCGATCTCGCTGACTGAGGCGGACGCTGCTGCCTTCGGCAATCTGCTGACTCCGACCACGATCACCGCCGTGGACATGGGGAATCGGCCGTATCGCTCGGTCGCGATCTTCTGGGCGTCGCGATCGAACCCGGCCAACAACGGAACACCCGTCGCGAAGCTGAGACCCGAAATGGCCTGGCAGCACGGTCGGTTGTACCTGCCCGCTGCGGGAAAACCCGCCGTCCTCCTGACGACGCCGATGACGAAGGCCGCGCAGGCGGTGCCGATTCCTTCGAACGACGCCAAGTTCGTCTGGGGCGGCCAGGTGTCCGACGCCGCGCTCGCCATCCTCAAGCAGCGGGGGATCGTCCCCCGTTAACACTTTCGCCGGCCATCTCGTCCTCATCAGTGAGCGACCCAGCGTATTCACGAGGTGTATCCATGACGAGATCGAAGGTGACGAGTCTGTGTACGTTGTCCACTCTCGCGGCGGTGCTGATCGCCGTCGTGCCGCTGCGCGCCAGCGACCCGGTCGGCGCCTACGCCATCATCGACAAGGTGGTGCTGGCACCGAATGCCACCGAACCGGTGTCGGCGCAGATTTTCGGGGTGTTTTCGTTTGCGGTCCCGCGCGACAAGAACTTCACCCAGCCCTGGCCCGCCGGTAGTTTCGGCACCCAAAACACCGGCGATGTCTACGCCGCGGTGCAGAAGGGCTACCTGTATTACACCTGTCCCGCCGGGAAAGAGCGCAATTGCCGCGCGGAGTGGTCGGACCTCGGTTCGGTGGCCGGCAAGGGCGACGTCATCGGGTTCGGGTCGCGCTGGGGTATGACCGGGCGCGTCCGTCCGCCGACGGATGCCCCGGGGAATCCCGACGCGTATCCGTTGAACGTCGGCATCGTGAAGATGGGCATCCACGGCGGAACCACGATGCCCAATCGGTCGCAGTACCCGGATCTCATCGCCGCGTTGCAGGCCGCGTCGCGATCGAAGTAGCGCCATGACGGCGAGAGCCACTGCGCGTCTCGATCGTCCGCCTGTGGCCGGGCGGCGCGAAGCGTCGCGCCGTACCGAAGGCGGACTGTTCATCCCGCTGGCCATCGCGCACGCCGCGGCTCTCGTCGTCTATCCGTCAATTCCACTGATTGCTCTGGCTCTGTGGTGGAACGCGAACACCATCGCGCACAACTTCATCCATCGGCCGTTCTTCGCGCGGCCGATCGCGAATCGAACGTTTGCGGTGTTCCTCAGCCTGGTGCTCGGCTTCCCACACGAGTTGTGGCGCCAGCGCCATCTGCGACACCACGCCGAAACCGCCGGTGGTCCGCCGCGACGTCTCGTGCTCACCTCCGCATTGACGCTTGAAACCGCGCTCGTCGCGATGCTCTGGGCGTCGATGGTCGTGCTGATGCCGCGCGGATTCCTCGTCGTGTATCTGCCTGGCTGGCTGCTTGGGCTGGCGCTGTGCCAGCTGCACGGGCACTTCGAGCACGCACGCGGTACCATGAGCCACTACGGCCGCATATACAACACGCTGTTCTTCAACGACGGGTACCACGTCGAGCATCACCTGCGGCCGACGACGCATTGGAGCCGGCTGCCGGCGCTCGCCGATCCGGCCTGGCAGGGCAGCCGCTGGCCAGCCGTGTTACGGCTCCTCGATCGCGAGCCGGCCACTCCACGCCGGGCGCGTCTGACGCCTGGCGGCGGTGCCGGACTCGACGGGCTTGAACGGCTCGTCCTGCGCTCATCGCTTCTGCAGCGGTTCGTGATCGACCGCCACGCTCGCGCGTTTCGCCATCTGTTGCCGTCCCTGGGGCCCATTGCGCGGATCACGATCATCGGCGGCGGCCTGTTTCCCCGCACAGCGCTGATTCTTCGCGAATTGCTGCCGCATGCGGCGCTGACGATTGTGGACGCCAGTGAGGCCAACCTCCGTGTCGCTCGACGTTTCTTGGGCGATGACGTCATGTTCGTACACGCCGTCCATCATCCCGGTACGACCGTCGACGCAGACCTCGTCGTGGTGCCGCTCGCGTATCGGGGCGATCGACGATGCTTCTATCAGGACCCGCCCGCGGCGCGGGTCATCGTCCATGACTGGATGTGGCGGCCGCAGCCGGCGACGGCACGTGTCTCGTGGCTGCTGTTGAAACGGATCAATCTCGTGCGGCCGTGCGAAGGAGCGAAAGCGACTGAGCTACGTGAGCGGAGCGGGGCACAGGGGCCCCCGCGAGCGAACGTGTAAGGGAGTTTGGGGGACGAGTCCCCCAAGGAATCAATGAGAGCAGCCAGCCTCTTCGGCGTCCTGATGTTCGCGAAGGTGCTGGTGCTGGCCGGCACGGGGCAGTCATTCGGTCCGTGGGCGCCGCTCGCCTATTTCTGGCAGGACGCGGCCGTCGCGCTTGTGGCCGGTGCGCTCGAGGCACTGTTCAGGCAGCCGCGCGTGGGGTGGGTCGTCTATGCGGGGCTCGTGATCTATGTCGCCTGGGGCGTGCCGGTCGCGATCGTGTTGGGTACGCCTCTGACGTGGCCGCTTCTCGACGCCGCTCGTGGTCCGCTCGCCGATTCGATCGCGTACTACGTCACGGTCGCCAACATTCTTCGCATCGCCGGAATCGTCGCCGCCGGCATCGTCCTGCCAATCGTGCTGGCGCGCTTCACGCGTGAGAGCCTGCGAGCCGGTGGTGTGAACTGGAAGTGGGTGAGTGTCGCGCTGGCGCTCGTGTTCGTCGCCGTAGGGCCTGCCGCCGCTGCGCGCGTCGACACGATGGGTCTCGACCGGAATGCCGTCACCGCGCTCCTGCCGGGCCGGCTGCCGAGTGCGCCGGAATCCCGCCTTCGCCAAGGCTTCGGCGGGCAAGCCTCCACCGATTGGCGCGCGAGCCCGTTCCGAGGCGAAGCACGCGATCTGCCGACCTCGCCAGCGACCGTCGAGACATTGTCCCGGTTGCGCGGCGCCGCCAAAGGCATGAACGTCATCGTCGTCGTGCTCGAGTCCACGGCGGCGCAGTACCTTCGTCCGTACGGCGCGGCGGAAGACCCGACGCCACACCTGACCGCGCTGGCCGGCCATGCGCTGCTGTTCGAGAACGCCTACGCGACGTATCCGGAAAGCATCAAGGGACTGTTTTCGATCCTGTGCTCGCAGTATCCGGCGTTCGGCGTCTCAGCCGAGGACCACGCACGCCTGCCGTGCGCGCCGGTGGCGATGCAACTGACCGCCGCCGGTTATCAGACCGCGCTCTTTCATTCAGGCAGGTTCGGCTATCTCGGGATGGACGCGATCCTCGATCACAAAGGGTTCGGCCTGCTCGAGGATGCCGGGGCCATCGGTGGACACGTCGAGTCCAGTTTCGGCGTGGACGAGGCGTCGACCGTTGACCGTGTGCTCGGGTGGATTGACGCCCTGCCGGCGCGCGCGCCTTTCGTGGCCACGTATCTGCCGGTCGCCGGCCATCATCCATACGCCACCGCGACGCCTGGTCCATTCCCGGACGACACCGACGTCAACCGCTATCGCAACGCCTTGCATGAGGGCGATGCCGCGCTCGGCGCCCTGCTGGCCGGGCTGCGCGCGCGCGGACTCGACGGTCGGACCGCGATCGTCGTGTTCGGCGACCACGGCGAGGCGTTCGGCCAGCACCGGGGCAACAACGGACACACGCTCTTCATCAACGAGGAGAACGTGAGAGTGCCGCTGTTGATCGCGGTTCCAGGCGTGACCACCGGCAGCACCAGGTCGGCAGACGTCGTCAGCCTGCTCGATGTCGCGCCCACGCTGCTGGACCTCGTCGGCCTGCCGGTACCAGTTGGATATCAGGGGACGTCGGCGCTGCGCCCTGGCGCGCGGACGGCGTTGTTCCTCACCGACTACTCGCTGGGCCTGTTGGGCTTGAGGGACGGCTGCTGGAAGTACATCTTCGAGGTCGACTCGGCGCGCTCAAAGCTCTTCGACGTGTGCCGCGACGCGGGCGAAACGCGCGATCGATCTGCCGAGGAGACGGATCGTGTCGCCGCCTATCGCGATCATGTGCAGGCGTGGAGTACAGCGCAACGCGCGGCCGCGCGCTAGGAGGCCGGGTCTTTAGGCCCGGCGCAGCGCCGCTGTTTGGTACGATGCCGGCATGCGTAAGCTTGTCGGTCTTGTCGTCGTCCTGATTCTCGTCTCTGCCGGCGCCTTTATCGTGGCCGGCTTTCAGGCACCGCCCTCCATCACGTTCTCGAAGCCTGGCGATTTCGCCGGCGCCGCGGTGCCCATCGAGTTCCAGGTGGCGTCAGCGACGCCGCCGACCGTCGAAATGATCTTTGAGCAGAACGGTACGCGCACCGCGCTTCCGCCGCCGCCGTCAGGGACGATGGACGTAAAAGCGGTGGCGAGCGCGGCGGTAGTACCGGGCCTGAGTGTGCAGGCCGGGCCGGCGAAAGTCATCGTCACCGCGTCACGAAAAGTGTGGGGCATCCGCACGGTGTCGGCCGAAGTGTCGAAGAGCCTCACGATTCGTCTCGAGAAACCCCGGGTCTCGGTGGTGTCGAGCAAGCACTACATCAATCTTGGCGGCTCCGAGATGATCGTCTACCGCGCGACACCGGCGGATGCTGTGTCGGGCGTGCGCGTCGGCGATGCCGAATACCCGGGCTTTCCCCTGGCGGGCGCCCGGGTCGAGGGGCTGAAGATCGACGGCGACCCGGCGGCGCTTCGCGTGGCCTTCTTCGCGCTTCGGTACAACCAGGACGTGAACGTGCCGATGAAGCTGTTCGCGCGTGATGTCACGGGCGAGGAAGCGACCAGTGACTTCGATCACTTGACGTTCACCAAGCCATTCAAGAAGAGCACGATCGCGATCGACGACAAGTTCCTCGCGCGTGTGGTCCCTGCCATTCTGGCCGGCACCGCTGATTTCAAACCGGCCGGAAGCCTGGTCGAGCAGTACGTCGCCATCAACGGCGAGTTGCGCCGGAAGAACAACCTCACGATCCAGGCCCTCGCCGCGCAGACCGCGCCCGAACTGCTGTGGGGCGGAGCCGTATTCCTGCCGTTCGCCAACACCAAGGCCGAGGCCGCCTTCGCGGATTTCAGGACCTACGTCTATCAGGGCCGCCAGATCGACGAGCAGGTGCATCTGGGGTTCGACCTCGCGTCGTTCGCGAATACACCGGTGCTGGCCGCCAATCGCGGCAAAGTGATCTTCGCCAATGAACTGGGCATCTACGGCAACTGCGTGGTGCTCGACCACGGGATGGGCGTGCAGTCGCTCTACGGACATCTGTCAGCCATCGGCGTCAAGGTGGGCGACATGGTCGACAAGAACGAGTCACTGGGCAAGAGTGGCGTGACCGGGCTCGCGGGCGGCGATCATCTGCATTTCACGATGCTCGTGAATGGCCAGATGGTGAATCCGATTGAATGGTGGGACGAGCACTGGATTGCTGACCGCATTCTGCGAAAACTGCGCGGCCAATAACCTATAATCCGCGGCACGCCGTCATGAAACGCCGCACGTTCCTCGAGGCCATCGCGGCCGTGATCGTCGCCGGCAAGACCACGTTCGCGCGTCAACCGGGCACGCAGACGGCGGGCTTGGCCGCCGAAACGCGAGGCGCGCAGGCGGGCCTGGCCGTGTTCGACGCCGGCGAAACGGCCACGCTCAATGCGCTCGCCGACACCGTGCTGCCATCGGCCCTGGGCGCCGGTGATCGCCGTCAGGCCGTGCGGGCGTTTGTGTCGTGGTTCGCGAATTACAAGCCCGGTGCCGACATGGGGCACGGCTACGGCGCCTCGACACTGCGCCAGCCGTCGGGGCCGTCGCCGATCGCACGCTATCCGCCGCAGTTCGCGGCGCTGGCCGAGGCGGCGCGCACGCGCGGCGCGGCATCCTTCGCGGCACTCCCGCCGCCCGCCCGGCGCGAAGTCGTCGAAGCATTTCTGAATCAGCCGCAGCCCGTGAACCGGCTGCCCACGCAGCCGACGGGCGCAAACCTCGTCGCCGATTTCATGGGGCTGTACTTCAACAGCCAGGACGGCTGGAATCTCTGCTATCGCGCCGAGATCAACCGCGACGCCTGTCGCACGCTCGACAACTCGGAGAAGGCGCCGGCGCCGATCAAGGGCTGACATGCTTCGGTACGAGAGCGACGTCGTGATCATCGGCGGTGGCATTACTGCCGCGCTGCTCGCCCAGAAACTGCTCGAACTCAGGCCGACCTGGTCGATCATCGTCGTCGAAGCCGGCGCGCGGCTGTTCGACAATCAGAACCGGCTCACGTACCGCAAACGCAATCTCGACTACGGCGAAAACATGTGGCCGGGGGATGTCGTCCCGGATCAGTCTGCGCGCGGCGTCATCTCGCGCACGATGGCCGTGGGCGGTTCGGCGCTGCACTGGGGCGGCGTCTGCAATCGATTTTCGGAAGAAGACACGCGGCTGCATTCGATGTACGGACTGGCCACCGACTGGCCGCTCGAGTGGAAGGAACTCGAGCGGCACTACTGCGAAGCCGAGCGCCGCATCGGCGTCTCCGGCGAGCCGAGCCCGCTCGCCGAGGACTGGCGGAGCGAGCCGTATCCGATGAAGGCGATGCCGGCGACGTGGAACCTGATCCAGCTCAAGGCCTGGGCGGAGCAGAGCGGCATCAGGTTCTGGACGACGCCGCAGGCGAAGAATACGGTGGCGGGATACGGCGGCCGCGGCAAATGCCTGCGCTGCAACACCTGCGAAGTCTGTCCGACAGGCGCGCGTTATTCGCCGGATTGGACCTTCAAACAGCTGCTCGCGACCAACAAGCTCCAGCTCCACGATCGGACGCTGGTGCGCAAGCTGGCGCTCGAGGACACCGGCACGCGTGTGTCGGTCGCGCAGGCGTCACGCGAAGACGGCACGGGCGCGGCGGTCGAGTATCGCGCGCGGACGTTCGTGCTGGCCTCTGGCTATTGCTGGAGCCCGCATCTTCTGCTGCTCAGCGCCAACAGCCGGTTCCCCAACGGCCTCGCGAATTCATCCGATCATGTCGGCCGCTACATGACCGGCCACCTGGCATATCAGGCGACGATCGATCTGGACGCGAAGATCTATCCGGGCATGAACGAACAGCACAGCCTGATTTCGCGCGAATTCTTCCGGTGCAAGCCGGACCAGCCGTACGTGCGCCACGACCTGCGCGTCTGGGAGAACGCGGGCGGCCGAGGGCCGCAGCTTCGGGATGCGGCCGGCAAGGTGCTGCTCGGCGATGCGCTCATCAGCGACTGGCGCACGCGCACGACGCGGGGCACGGCGCGCGTCCGCGGGTATTTCGACGCGCATCCGGATCGCGACAGCCGGCTCACGCTCGATGCGGCAGCGAAGAACCGCTTCGGTGATCCGCTGCCCGTCATTCAGCATCGCGTTGACCCGGCCACGGCCGCCCGCGCCGGCGCGACGCGCGAGCACTTCCAGACACTCTTCGCACGCCTCGCAAAGGCCGGCGATGGACGGGTGGGGCAGATCAGTGCGCTGAACTATCAGGATCATCCAGCCGGCGGCTGCCGCATGGGCCTCGACCCGGCGACCAGCGTCGTCGACACCTTCGGCCGCACGCACGATCACGCGAATCTGTTTGTCGTCGGATCGCCGACGATGCCGACGGGCGGCTGTACGAATGGGACGTTGACGTTCGTGGCGCTGGCGTTGCGGTCCGCGATGGTGATTGCGGGGGTAGACGGCCCTGAGGCCAACTCGCGCGTCTAACTGCCATGACCAAGGCGCGGCGTTTTCTGACGTCGGCGCTCGGCGCGTCGGCGATGCTGCACGCCGGGCTGCTCCTGTTTTTGCTCATTTGGACGGGATTTCGGCCCGACCAGGTGGCGACCGAGCCCGCGCCGCTGCGGACTGAACTGGTCTTCATGGAGCGGTCAGGCCCCGCCGGCGGTGGCGGCGGCAATACCGCTCAGGCGAGGCCGCATCCTGTCGAGATTCCTGCTCACGAATTGCCGGCCGTTCCGACCATGACCGTCGAGGCGACGATCGAGCCGCCCAAGCCGGTGTTTGATGCGCCGGTGCAGACCAACAACGCCGTGATGCTGCAGGGTGGAGGCGTGAACCTGCTGGCGCCGCCCGGGCCCGGCGGGACAGGCCCAGGTACCGGCATCGGACCCGGCAAGGGCGCTGGTCTCGGACCCGGCGAGGGCGGGAATACCGGCGGTGGACCGCGGCGGATGGGCGATGGCGTCACGGCGCCGGTGCCGATCAAATCCGTGAGCCCGAACTACACCAACGCCGCGATGCAGGCGCGCATCTCGGGCACGGCGATCGTCGAGTGCACGGTGCGGGCCGATGGCACCGTCACGGACGCGAAAATCATCAGTTCGCTCGACCGGGTGCACGGCCTCGATCTCGAAGCCATCAAGACCGCGCTCAAATGGACGTTTACCCCCGGCACATTCGACGGCAAGCCGGTCGACGTCATCGTCCGCATCGCCGTGCAATTCAATCTGCGCTGATTTGGGGACGTACCTGTTTTCCACAGGTCGATCGCGACCTGTGGAAAACAGGTACGTCCCCAAAAGCCTCGCCCTGCGCGATAATAGTGGGCTCACGCATGGCGAAAGATCTGCGCGAACGACTGGATACGCTGGTCGAAATGCTCGAAACCATCGCGGGCGACCGGGGCCTGCTGGCCGACCTGTCCGCCGACGAGCGCACGCGCCTGATCCGCGCGGCCGGCCAAATCTACAACCCCGACGTTGGCGCGCGGCGGCATCTGGTGAAGGCCCTCGACAAGAAGCGACGGGCGGCCCGGGCGAACAGGGACGACCGCGTGCTGCACGCCACCGGCATCCGCGTCCTGCGGCGTCGGCCCGTGTTCACCACGCCGAACGTGTTCGCGCCGCCGGCATTCGACGCCGCCGATGTGGCGCCAGGGGATGACGAGGGCGCGCCGGGCGGCGCGCGTGAGGCGACGTCGGTCAGCGAGCGGCACTGCTATGTCTGCAAGGAGCCGTATCGCGACGTTCATCATTTCTACGATCAGCTCTGTCCAACCTGCGCCGCGTTGAACTACGCCAAGCGCACCGAGATGGCCGATCTGACCGGGCGCGTGGCGCTGCTGACGGGCGGCCGCGTCAAGATCGGTTATCAGTCTGGCCTGAAGCTGCTGCGGTCCGGCGCTCGCCTGATCGTGACCACGCGATTTCCGCGCGATGCCGCGAGCCGGTACGCCGCCGAGCCGGACTTCGGCGACTGGAGCGGCCGGCTCGAGATTTTCGGCCTCGATCTCCGGCACACGCCCAGTGTCGAGGCGTTCTGCCGCGAGATGTTGTCCTCGCGCGACCGGCTCGACTTCATCGTCAACAACGCGTGCCAGACCGTGCGTCGGCCGCCGGCGTTCTACGAACACATGATGGCCGCCGAGACGGCCGCGCTGCACGACATGCCCGCGGCGGCGCGCCAGCTGGTGGGCGCGTACGAAGGCTTGCGCGGGTATCACCTGCTGCCCGAGGCCGACACGAATGCCCCGGCCGCTGCGGTCCTGGCGGACCGCCTGTCGGACGTTGCCGGGCTCACGCACGCCGCGCAGCTGTCCCAGGTCGCGCTGCTGCCGGACGAAGTGGCGGCGCAGAAAGCGCTGTTCCCCGAGGGCCGGCTCGATCAGGATTTGCAGCAGATCGACCTGCGCGGCCGCAATTCGTGGCGGCTGCTGCTCCACGAGGTGTCGGCCGTCGAGCTTCTGGAAGTGCAGCTGGTCAACGCCGTGGCCCCGTTCATCTTCAATGCGCGCCTGAAGCCGCTGATGTTGCGGACGCCGGAGCGCGACAAGCACATCGTGAACGTGTCGGCGGTCGAGGGGCAGTTCTACCGCCGGTTCAAGACGACGCGGCACCCGCACACCAACATGGCGAAGGCCGCGCTGAACATGATGACGCGCACGGCCGCGGCGGATTACCACGCGGACGGGATCCACATGAACAGCGTGGACACCGGCTGGGTCACCGACGAAGATCCGGTGGAGATTGCCGCCCGCAAGACGGCCGAGCACCGGTTTCATCCGCCACTGGACATTGTCGACGGCGCGGCGCGCATCGACGATCCGATCATCGACGGCATCAACACCGGCCGGCACGTCTGGGGACAGTTCCTGAAAGACTACCGGCCGATCGACTGGTAGGGAGACATGGCGACGGTCCGATACGTGGCATTCCTGCGTGCGATCAACGTTGGCGGGCGCACCGTCACGATGGCGGCGCTCAAGCGGCCCTTCGAACAGCTCGGGTTCCAGGACGTCGAGACGTTCATCGCGAGCGGCAACGTGATGTTCCGAACGGCGCGCCGATCGACGGCCCGGCTCGAGGCGCAGATCGAGGACGCGCTGCGGACCGCGCTCGGCTACGACGTGCCGGCGTTCATCCGCACGGACCAGGAAGTGGCCGCCGTGGCGCGGCACCAGCCGTTTCCGGCGGCGGCGATGCGCGCGGCGCAGTCGCTCAATGTCGGCTTCGTCGCGCAGCCCATCGACGGGCCGACGCGGTCGGCGCTGATGGCGTTGACCACCGACATCGACACCTTCCATGTCGACGGCCGCGAAATCTACTGGATGTGCCGGAAGCGGCAGAGCGACTCGAAGATCTCGAACGTCGTCCTGGAGCGCGCGCTCAGGATCCGATCGACGTTCCGTGGCCTGAACACCGTCGTGCGCCTGGCCGATCGGCTGAAACCGGCATGACCGCCCCGGCACGCCTGGAAACCGAACGTCTCATCCTGCATCGGCCCACGCTCGAGGACGCTGACGCGGTCTTCTCGCGGTACGCGGGCGACGAGGAGGTCAGCCGGTACATGGCCTGGCCGCTGCATCGCACGCCGGCGACGACGAGACTGTTCCTCGAGTTCAGCGACGCCGAGTGGGCCCGGTGGCCCGCCGGCCCGTATCTCGTCTCCACGCGCGATGGCCGGCTCGTGGGCGCCAGTGGTCTCGCCTTCGAGACGCCGTATCGCGCGTCAATCGGCTATGTGTTCGCGCGTGACGCGTGGGGACAGGGGTTTGCGACGGAAACTGTGCGGGCCATGGTCGAGCTCGCGTCCACGCTTCGTATCTCGCGCCTGTATGCGCTCTGTCACGTGAGCCACCGGCCATCGGCGCGGGTGCTGGAAAAGAACGGCTTCCAGTGCGAAGGCATTCTCCGGCGATACCTGGACTTTCCCAACCTGGGCGAAGGCGGGCCGTCGGACGTGTTCTGTTACGCAGTCGTGAAGTAGGAGGCTGGGGCTCGATTTCCGGTTGACGCTCGGGGGAAATCGAGCCCCGGCCTCTTACATGAATCGTGTGAGGGCGATGTCGATTTGCCGCACGGGCTGCAGGGCCGGGCGCCACTGCACGAGGATCGGTGTCTGATACGTGCCTTCGACCACCGCGCCCTTGCCCGGCGTCCGGCTGTCGGAGACGAGCAGATCGATGCTGCGATCCATCCGGAACAGGCGCGAGGCGCCGACCGCCAGTGTGCGCGCCAGCATCCGTTCGATGAAGGACGACTCCAGGCCCAGCTTCTCGACCAGCCGGTTGAGCGCGTAGACCAGATCGTATTTCGCGTAGGCGCGGGCCTTGGCCGGAATGGCGCGCGGGTCGTTCCACGCGTGGCGCGCGCGTTCGGCGGCAAACCGCAGCGGATTGCGCAGCACGTCCGCGAGGTCGTGGTGCATCAGCCACGTTTCGTACTCGTTCACCGTCAGGCTCGCGTTCTGTTCGCGCGACGCCAATTCGAGGCGCACGCGCCCCTTGGTCACGCCGTGGAGATCGATGAACTCGCCGATCTGATCGTAGAGACCGAGCCGGGGGTTCTTCAGGTTGACGGCGTCCACCGGGTGGGCGGACACGGGCACGGTCAGCGTGCCGCGCGCGACTTCTTCTTCGCGGTTGAAGCCGACGAGCGTCGTGGCGCGCCGGCGCGGCGTGCCATTGTTCGTGCCGTCGAGATCGACGAAGAAGACGGGACCGGGCCGCGTGGCGTTGTAGACGACCGACGACTGGAGGCCGGCCGCGATGAAGGCCAGGTGCGAGTCCGCGTTGGCGGGCTCGACGGCGCGCTGTTCCGGCGGTAACTCGTGGCGCTGTTCGAGCTTGTCGTGGGCGTAACCGGCGCCTTCAGGGAACATCGACCGGAAGAGCGCGAGATAGGACGACAGACCATCCTTGGACGCGGTCAGGCGGGCGGCCAGCGGTTGGGGAAGGTAGCCGGCTGTGGTGTGGGCCGACACGTAGAAGCAGCGGGAGAAATCCTCCAGCGCCTGGCCATGAACCTCATTCGCGCGGGCGCGGACGTCAATGACGTCCACCCGTGCGCGGGGGTTCACCTCGAGCGTGACTTCCCGCGGCGACACTGGTCCTTAGTATACGGGAGTGGGGACGGGCAAGTTTTCCACAGGTGGGGTCGGGTCCGTTTTCCACAGCTGACTCAGTTTTTGCGCCAACGCAACCTCGGCTTGTGGAAAGCTGTGGAAAACGGACCCGACCCCACCTGTGGAAAACTTGCCCCGGCGATCGTTCTTGTTCATGAGCGCGGCGTTTCTGACGCCGGCACTGACCCGGCGCCGCCAGGGGCCGGCCAATGAATTCGACTTCGTCATCATCGGCGCCGGATCGGCGGGCTGCGTCCTGGCCAATCGCCTCAGCGCCGACCCCGCAACGCGCGTCCTGCTCATCGAAGCCGGCGGCCCTGAGGCCGATCCCCTGATTGAGGCGCCCGGGAAGTGGACCAGCCTCATTGGCTCGGCCCTCGACTGGAACTACGAAACCGACCCGGTGCCCGGGCTCGGCAACCGCACGCTGAAGTGGCCGCGCGGGAAGTCGCACGGCGGATCGAGCTCGATCAACGCCATGGCCTACACCCGCGGGCACCGCCTGTGTTACGACACCTGGGCCCGCCAGGCCGGCGCCGACTGGGGCTATGCGGCCCTGCTGCCGCATTTTCTCAACCTCGAACACAATTCGCGCGGCGCGTCGGAGTTTCACGGGGCCACGGGCCCGCTGGCGGTGTCGGACACGACCGATCCTCACGCCGGTCACCTGGCATTTCTCGAGGCGGCCCGCGAGCGCGGATTTGCCGCCGATCCCGCGTTCGACTTCGACGGCGCGCGTCAGGAACACGGTGCCGGCTTCTATCAAAAGAACATCCGGAACGGCCGGCGTCATTCGGCCGCCGCCGCGTTCCTCGTGCCGGCGATGGGCCGCCGCAACCTTGTGGTCTGGTCGCAGACCCAGGCCTTGCGTCTCACGATGGATAGCGGACGAGCCACCGGCGTGGACGTGCGCCGTGACGGCGCGCCCGGCCACGCGCGCGCGCGCCGCGAAGTCATCCTGGCTGCAGGCGCCATCGAATCGCCCAAGCTGCTGATGCTCTCGGGCATCGGGCCCGCCGCTGATCTCAGACGCCTCGGCCTCCCGGTCACGCACGATCTGGCGGCGGTGGGCCGCAACCTGCAGGACCATCTGCGCGTGCCCGTGCGCTGGGCCGCCCGAGCCCCGTTTGCGCCGTCAACGGTCTCGGCCGGCCTGTTTACGTTTTCCAAGGCTGCCGCCGCGCGGCGTCCCGCCGGAGCGCCCGACATCCAGTTTTATGTGGGCCGTGGCCTCGATGCGCCCGATCCATTCATTACGCTGACCATCGCGATGAGCCAACCGGCCAGCCGCGGACGCCTATCGCTCCGGTCCGCTGATCCGCTCGCACCGCCGGCCATCGCCCCGAACTATCTGGCCGAGCCCGGCGACCTCGACGCGATGGTGGACGGCGTCCGGCTCGCGCAGTCACTTGCGTCAGCCGCGTCTTACCAGACCCTCCGCGGCGATCCCGTCGACCCCGACGCCCGCATCGTCTCTGATACCGATCTGCGCGCCTACATTCGCCGCACCGCCGACACGATTTTTCATCCGGTGGGAACGTGCCGCATGGGCACGGCTGCCGACTCGGTTGTCGATTCTCAACTGCGCGTGCGCGGCGTGCGCGGACTGCGCGTGGCCGACGCATCCGTGATTCCGACCAATCTCAACAGTCAGATTCATGCGGCGTGCGTGGTGATTGGGGAGATGGGGGCGAAGTTCGTGTTGTCCTGAAGGCCCGAGGGTCTTTCAAGCGCCTTTGAGCGCGCGCGCGAGACGGGCGACGACGGAACGGTCGGTGATGTCGTAGCGATTCTCGGGCGGCATGAGTGCGCCTCCGAACGTGACCGACGGCCGGTGTCGCGTCGAGTCGTCAGTTCGTGTCGTGAACGCCGCGACGTGGATCTGCCGGCAGCCGGTGCGGGCCATGACCTCCGCAAAGTTGAATGGCTTGATCCCGCCCCCCGGCATCACCTGGATGCGGTCGCCCGCGTAGTCCACAAGTCGGGCGATCAACTCGAGGCCCTCGGGCACGGTGTCCTGCTGGCCGCTTGTGAGCACGCGGGTGATGCCGAGATCCACGAGCTCGTCGATCGCTCTGAACGGATCGGGCGTCACGTCGAACGCGCGGTGGAAGACGGCGTCGCTGTTTCCCGCGATGTCGCGCAGACGCCGTGTTCGCGCGTGATCGATCGCGCCATCAGCGGTCAGGATGCCGAACACGAGTCCCGCCACGCCTTGTGCGACCGCCGCCTCGGCGTCGGCGACCATCGCGGCGAATTCCGGCTCGGTGTAGCAGAACCCGCCGCCGCGCGGCCGGATCATGACGATGGCGGGAATGCGCAGCCGGCGCTTCGCCTCGACGATCGTCCCGAACGATGGCGTGAGCCCGCCGAAAAAAAGACTCGCGCAGAGTTCCACCCGATCGGCGCCACCGGCCTCGGCCTCGAGCGCGTCCTCCAGCGAACCACAGCAGATTTCAAGCAGCATTATCGTCTCCCCAATCTGACGCTGAGCAGCGCGCGGATGACGCCCGACGGCATGGGTGTACTGATCGTGACCGGGACCGTGGTGCCCGGCGAGACGCCTGATCCCGTCATGGTGCGCATGAATGTGTTCACCATCGGTTCCTGATCGATGTGCGCCCACTCGGCACGCACCGTCCAGGCCGCGCCCAGGAAACGCTCGGTAATAGCCAGTTCACCGCCGACGACGTACATCAGGCGTCTGGAGGTCAGGGTTCCCGCGCCTTCACCGAGCGACGTATCGCACGGCGGCGTATTGCATCCATCCAGCACGTGGGTGGTATTCGGAATGGTGATGAGGCCGACGCCGACGTACGGCAGCAGCTCGCCGATCGGATAACCGGCCCGGACCAACGCCGTCCAGCCATTGCCGCCGCCCGTGAGCGCCCTCGTATCGGACGCCGATCCGTAATAGGTGTCGCCGAAATAGTCGACGTAGTGCACCGCCACATCGCCGCCCACGACGATCCGGTCTCCCAGCGAGAACAGCACGCCCGCCCGCACGCCGATACTCCGGCCCGGCTGGACGGGCCCGACGACAGGTTGCGCCAGCGGTCCTTGCGCGCCGTCGGCGACGGTAAACGTCAACTGGCGAAAGCCCGCGGCGAAGTCCGGCCCTACGTACACGCCGCCCCACGTGAACGGTGTCTGTGCCGAGGCGGGGAAGGGCCAGACCGCCGCCACCAGCATGATCACACCCGTGATCGCGAGTCTCCGCATTGTGGATGCCGCCTCCCGGCGGGCTATCTCCCGATGACGTGGTTCCACCCCGGCCCGTACAGTACTTTGCCGGGTCGCGCACCGGTATGGCGCCCGTGGTCGATCACGATCTGGCCGTTCACGAGCACGTAGTCGATGCCGTCGGGGGACAGGCGCGGTTCGTCGTAGGTGGCGCGGTCCTGCAGCGTGTCGAAATTGAAGATGACGACGTCGGCCCACAGGCCTTCGCGAACGGCGCCGCGCCCATCGAGTTTCATGCGCGTCGCCGGCCAGGACGTCATCTTGCGCACCGCGTCGGTGAGCGTGAGGACGTGGCGCTCGCGGACGTAGCGCGCGATCAGCCGCACGAAGTTGCCGTACGCGCGCGGATGCGTGAGCCCGGTCGGATCCTGACCACCGTCGCTCGCGGCCGCGCCGGAATCACTCCCGATGCTCGTCCACGGGAATCGCAGCGCCGTCTCGACGTCGGGCTCCGACATCATGTGGTAAATCGCCATGACGCGGCCCGTGCCCTGCGTGACGAGATCCCACGCCGCGTCGGCCGGCTCCTTGCCCCATTCCCTGGCGATGGCGGCGATCGATTTGTTCTCGAATTTCGCGTTCGCCGGATTGCGCGCGTTGGCCAGGACGATGTGATCCCAGCCGCCAGAGGCCTCGACGAGATTCGACCAGCCGGGTGAGCCGGACACGACTTCGCGCTTCAGGCGCGCGCGCGTGTCGGCGTCCGCGAGGCGCTTGAGCATTTCGGCGCGACCGCCTTCCTGCGCCCAGGCCGGAATGGTCGCTTCGAGACCGGTGCCACCGGCCGTGTAGAGGTACATGTCAGCGGCCACATCCACGCCGCGCGCGCGCGCCGCCTCGATCAACTGTCCGGCCTGGGTCATCAGCGTGCCCCAGCCGGGCTGCCAGGCGGCCTTCAGATGGAAAATCTCGACCGGCAGGCGGCCGCGCTCGCCGATCGCGATTGCTTCGGTGATCGCCGCGATCAAATCCTTGCCCTCGTCGCGCATGTGTGTCGCGTACGTGCCGCCGTAACGGCCGGCGACCGTCGCGACTTCGGCCAGTTCATCGGTGGTGGCGTAACTGCTCGGCGGGTAGATCAGCGCCGTCGTCATGCCCATCGCACCCGCCGTCATGGCCGTTTCCATGATCGCCTGCATCTTCGCGAGTTCCTCAGGCGTGGGCGCGCGGGCCGTGTTGCCGAGCACGGCTGTCCGCGCCTGGGTCTCGCTGAAGTACGTGCCAAAGTTGATGCTGATCCCATTCCGCTGCAGTTCGGCGAAATAGTCTGGAATCCGTTCGGCCGGCACCGGCGTGCCGCCCTCGCCGCCGATAGCCGTCGTGACGCCCATCCGCAGTTTGTTTTCCGCGAGTCCGGCGTTTCGGAGCACGGAGCCGGACTGATCCATCATGTCGATCCACCCGGGTGACACGAAGCGTCCGGTCGCGTCGATCTCCTGACGACTGCGGCCGGCGATGTGCCCAACCTTGACGAATCGACCGTCCGTGATGGCGACGTCCGCGAGAATCCACGGGTTGCCCATCCCGTCGATCACGCGGCCGTTGCGGATGACCAGGTCGTAATCGGGTGCGCGTTGCGCCAGGGGACTCGCGAGGCCCAGCCCAACCAGCGCGATGAGGATCAACAACGGGCGGAGGGCGCGATGCAGCATGGGCAGATTATGCGGCCGGAGGTCTCAAGGACGACTCCCGGAATGGATTCCCGGAATCCATTCCCGGAGTCGTCTGTGGGTATCATTAGTCTTATGCGCGCAAGACTCCTCCTGATTGGGCTGGCCGTCTCGGCCGGCATCGCGGTTCTGAGCGCGCTGCCTGGCGCGCCGCAGCAGGTTTCGACCTCTGGCACCGTGGCCAGAACAGACTGGCCTGAGTGGCGTGGCCCGAACCGGGACGGATCGTCGCTCGAGCGCAACCTGCCTGAGAAATGGTCCCCGACCGGGGAGAACGTGGCCTGGACGCTGCCGTTCGGCGGCCGATCGACGCCTGTGATCTTCGGCAACCGCCTCTATCTGCAGACGACGACGCCCGGGGACATCGAGCACACGCAGGAGCGTCTGGTCGCCGTTGATGTGGACTCCGGCAAGGTCGTGTGGGAGAAGCGGATCAGCATCTACATGTCCGACGTGCCGCAGCACCGCGCAGGCTGGGCATCGCCGGCGGTGGACCCGTCGACCGGCAACATCTATATGTTCACCGTCGGGGCCGAGCTGCTGGCGTTTGCGCCCGATGGGCGTCAAATTTGGGAGCGCTCGCTGCCAGAAGAATACGGGGCCATCACGACCCACGGCGGGCGCACCACGTCGCCCATCATTGAAGGCGGCATGGTGATCCTGAACACGCTGATTCAGGATTGGGGTCCGGACCTCGGTCGGCCAGGCAATCGCTACTTTGCGTTCAACAAGACGACGGGCCAGACCATCTGGGTCAGCTCGCCGCAGTCGAAGCACTACGACACGAACTATTCGACGCCGATCGTGGGCGACGTCAACGGCCAGCGGCTGCTGATGGTGGGCGGGACGGACGGGGTCTTCTACGGCCTGCAGGTGAACACGGGCAAGCCGGCGTGGAGCCTCGAGGTCAGCAAGCGCGCCATTCTGAACAGCGTCCTCTTCCGCGGCAACATGGTCTATCTCTCGCACGGCGAGGAGAACATCGACACAACCGAAATGGGCATGGTCGCCGCGATGGACGCGACCGGCAGCGGGGTGCTCACCGGAGCCGCGATGAAATGGGTGACGCGCGGATTTCTGCCGTCATACGCATCGCCGGTCATGGACAACGAGCGGCTGTACAGCGTGGACAACAGCGCGATACTCGGCGCGTTTAACCTGAGCGACGGCAAGCTGGTGTGGACGAAGACGCTGGGCAAATACCAGAAGGGATCGCCGGTGCTGGCTGACGGGAAGCTCTATGTCGGCACCGAGGATGGGCATTTCTTTATCCTTCGGCCGTCAGGCGCTGGCGCAACGGTGCTGGACGATGATCTCCTCGGCACGGAGGAAAATCCGGAGCACGTGGTCGCGTCGCCGGCGATCGCCGACGGCCGCATCTATGTGACGACCTTTCCGCCAGACCAGGAACAAAAGGGATCGTTCGGACATCTGTATGCGATCGGGACACGCCGCGTCCCGGCCCGACAGCCGCTCGGGTTCCTGACGTTCACACCCGCGGTCCCGACAACGCCTGTCGCCCAGGTCCAGGTCTTCCCGAACGAAGTCATGCTCGATCCCGGCGGCAAACAGACATTCAAAGTGACGTATTTCGACGCGAAGGGCCAGGGCATCGGCAACTTCACCGCAGCCAACCCGGCCCCAACCGTGCAATGGTCCGTCGATCAATTGCAGGGCACGGTCGGCGCTGACGGGACGTTCACGGCGTCCGCGACCGGTGGATCGGCAGGCTTCGTCAAGGCGACCGTCAATGGCGTCACGGGTCAGGCGCGCGTGCGTGTGATTCCGCCGCTGCCGTGGACCTACACGTTTGACGCGGACAAATCACCGATGCCGTGGTGGACGGCGAATCTCAAGACGACGATCGGTGCGGTGAATGGCGATGGCGTGCTCGTGCGTCCGCGCGACGACACCGTGGGCCGGCGCGCGCGCATCATCATGGGCAGGCCCGATTGGTCGGGCTACACGATCGAGGCCGACGTGCGCGGCGTCGAAATGCGCCGCCAGCGCGGTGATATTGGCCTCATCAATCAACGATACGTGATGGTGCTCTTCGGCAACCAGCGGATCGAACTCCATCCCTGGCAGGCGGCAGACGAAATGACCGTGCGCGTGCCGTTCGAGTGGACCGCGGACACGTGGTACCGCATGAAGCTCCGCGTCGATAATCAGCCCGACGGGACCGCTCTTGTCCGCGGCAAGGTGTGGCCGACCGGCCAGCCGGAGCCCGCGGCGTGGACGATCCAGAAGACTGACACCATTCCGCACAAGGTCGGCGCGCCGGGCCTGTACGGCGACGGCATCTCGGATGTGCAGTGGAACAATCTCAAGGTCTACAAGAACCAGTAAGGCGCACCACCACATGAAGGCACGAAGTAATGAAGATTGAGTTGTTGGGAAAAACCAAGGCGTCGTTCAAGGTTCTGGCAGCGCTGGCGCTGATGGCGGTCGCGCAGGTGTCATCCGTCGGCGCCGGCAAGGGCGTCACCGACTGGCCCATGTGGGGCGGATCGCCGGATCGCAACATGGTGTCGGACGCCACCGGGCTGGCGACGACGTGGGATGTCAAGACGGGCAAGAACATCAAATGGGTCGCGTCACTCGGTTCGCAGAGTTACGGGAACCCGGTGGTGGCCGGCGGGGTCGTGCTGCTCGGCACGAACAACGAAAGCATGCGCGACCCGAAGCAACCCGGCGATCGCGGTGTGCTGATGGCGTTCAAGGAATCGGACGGCGAGTTCCTGTGGCAGGCGACGTTCGAAAAACTGTCGTCGGGCCGCGCCAACGACTGGCCGTATCAGGGCATCGCCTCGTCGCCGCTCGTCATCGGGGAAACGGCGTATTTCATGTCAAATCGCGCGGTGCTGATGGCCGTCGACATCCGCGGCTTCCAGGACGGTGAGAACGACGGGCCCTATAAAGACGAGAAGCTGACGGGTTCGCACGATGCCGACGTGCTCTGGATGTTCGACACGATGGAGGAAGTCGGCAACTTCCCGCACAACCTCGCCAATTCGTCACCGAACTTTTTCGACAACCTGTTGTTCATCTCGACCAGCAACGGGCAGGACGAGAGCCACGTCAACATTCCGTCGCCCAAAGCCCCGGCAATCGTCGCCATCGATCGCAACACGGGCAAGGCGGTCTGGGAGGATGGGTCGCCGGGCGATCGCATCCTGCACGGGCAGTGGTCGACGCCGGCGGTCGGAATCATCGGCGGCGTGCTCCAGGCCGTGCACGGTCAGGGTGACGGATGGGTCCGCGGGTACGATGCGAAAACGGGCAAGAAGCTCTGGGAGTTCGACACCAATCCGAAGGACTCGGTCTGGCCGAAGACGCGCAACGAAGTGATTGCGACGCCGGTCATTTACAACGACATCGTGTACATCGCGAATGGCCAGGATCCGGAACACGGCGAGGGCGTCGGGCACCTGTACGCCATCGACGCGACGAAACGCGATGACATCACGCAGACGGGCAAGATCTGGGAGTTCGACAAGATTCGGCGGTCGATCTCCACGGCCGCCATCAAGGACGGCATCATCTATTACCCGGACTACAGCGGATTCCTCCACGCGCTCGACGTCAAGACGGGCAAGCCGTTCTGGACGCACGACCTGTTCGCCCAGGTGTGGGGATCGGCGCTGGTTGCCGACGGCAAGGTGTACGTCTGCGATGGGGACGGTGACGTGGAGGTGCTCCAACAGGGCCGCGAGCTCAAAGTGATGGCGACGAATGCGATGGACAGCCCTGTCTTCTCCACGCCGGTCACTGCCAACGGCGTCATGTTCATCATGACCGGCAATAAGATCTACGCGATTCAGGAAGGCGCGCAGAAGAAGTAGGGCCGCGGGCTCGCGTGTCACATGGTGCGTTCTCTGCTCCTGGCGATCGTCCTGTCGGCCCTGGTCGGCCAGCCCTCGGCTGGTGGCGACTGGGCGCAGTTCCGCAACACGCCCAACCTGTCCGGCGTCGCGGCCTCGCCGCTGCCGGCCGCGCTCAAGGTCCTGTGGACGTATGAGGCCGGCGGCGCCATTGAGTCGTCGGCCGCCATCGCCGATGGCGTCGTCTACGTCGGCGCCGCGACCGGCGAGTTGCTGGCGATCGATCTCGCGACCGGCAAGCTCAAGTGGAAGTACCGCGCGACGTCGTCGGACTTCGGCGTGGGGGAGTCGTCGCCAGCCGTCGCGGGCGGCGTGGTGTTCCTCGGTGATTTGACCGGCGTCCTGCACGCGGTCGATGCGGCGACCGGCGCGATGAAGTGGACGTTCAAGACCGGCGCCGAGATCAAGTCATCGCCCGTGATCGCCGGATCGCGCGTCCTGATCGGATCATACGACGGCAGTTTGTATGCGCTCGAACGCGCGACGGGCAAGCAGGCCTGGAAGCTCGAGACTGAGAATTACGTCCACGCCACGCCGTCCATCTGGAACGGCGTCGCCTACTTCGGCGGCTGTGACGAGATCTTTCATGGCGTTCGGCTGACGGACGGCGTGGAAGTCGTCCGTTTGAAGACCGGCGCGTACACGGCGGCCTCGGCGGCCATGGTCAACGGCGTCGCGTACTACGGGACGTTCGCCAACGACGTGGTCGCGATCGACACGGCGGCGAAACGCGTGAAATGGCGGTTCGAGGATCCGGACCGGCAGTTCCCGTTTTACTCGTCAGCCGCCGTCGCCAACGGACTGATGATTCTGGGCGGCCGCGACAAGCAGGTGCGCGCGATCGACCTGGCGACCGGAAAGGCCCGCTGGGCGTTCCCGACCGGCGCGCGCGTCGAGTCCTCGCCGGCCATCGCCGGTAATCGTGTCGTCGTCGGATCGAACGACGGCAAGCTCTACGTCCTCGATGCGGCGACGGGCCGCAAGGAATGGCAGTTCGAGGCCGGCGCCGCCTTCAGCGCGTCGCCGGCTATTGCCAACGGCCGCATTGTCATCGGCGACGGCGACGGCCGCATCTACGCCATCGGCGGCTGAGGGGCGGGTCCGACCCCCTCTGTGCAAATCTCCCGTCTATGCCGATGAACTGAGGGATGCGCTACGCCCTCCGGGCACTGCTGCGAACTCCCTCGTTCACCGCGATCGCGGTCCTGACGCTGGCGGTCGGGATCGGCACGAACACCACCATTTTCGCCATCGTCGATGAATTGGCGTTCAGGCCAGCCCGCAGCCCGTCCTCGGCTGATGTGTACGTGTTGCCCGAGGTCCAAATCCCTGACTACGACATCCTGACTGCGGCCAAACCGCCGGGCATCGAGGCCATCGCGGCATTCGACGGGCCGCTCGGCGGGACGCTGCAGGTACCCGGTCGCGCCGAGCGCGTGTCAACCTGGCGCGTCACGAGCGGCTATGCAGCGGTTCAACAGGTGCGTGCGCAGGTCGGCCGCTGGATTGACGAGCACGACAATGTCGGCGGCGACCTCGATCCGACGTACACCTTCCGGGGCGTGAACCGTCCGCTGGTGCGCGGCCGACTCGGTGCGCCGGTCGCCGTCATCAGCGATCGCATCTGGCGCGAGTGGTTCGGCGCCGCGCCCGATGTCGCGCAACATGGCACGGTCACCTTGAATCAGGCCGTGATGCGCGTCGTCGGCGTCGCGCCGGCCACCTTCGAAACCGGCATCGACATCTGGACGCCCTTTGGGCAGCGCCGCCTGCTCACGCGGGCTGAACTCGACGAGATGCGGCCGAGCAAACGGCCCGTCGGCCGGTTCAGTTCGTTGATGGAGCCGACGCAGCCGTCCCTGCAGTTGCTGTTGCGGAAGGTGGCCGGCGTTCCGACTGACGTGGTGCGAGACCGACTCGCCGCCACGTTCGCGTCTCGCCCGGTCACAGTTGAACAGCCGGCGAGCGCAACGCGTCCGACATCCAGGCGCGGCGACCCACGCCTGGTACCGACCGGCTACATCATTCTCGGGTTCGCGGCGCTCATCTTCGTCGCCGCCTGCGCGAACCTCGGCAACATGCTGTTTGCGCGCGCCACCGAACGAGAGGGCGAACTGGCGGTGCGCTTGTCGCTCGGCGCGACGCGTGCCGGGATTTTCAACCTGATCTTCAGCGAGACGGTGTTGATTTGCGCCGCGGCTTCAACGGCCGGGCTGCTGATGGCCGCCGGCGTTCTGCAGATGTTCACCGACGCATTTCCTGCCTTCCAGATCACATCCTGGAAGCGAATCCCGCTGGATCTGTCGATCGATTGGCGCATTACCGGCTATGCCGCAGGTGCCGGCCTCGTCGCTGCGATCATCGTCGGCGCTGGCAGTCTCTGGCGCTCGGGCCGCGTGTCACTGCTGGCGCGCCTCGCCGCGTCCGGACCGGCCGTCGTCGCAAAAACCGAAGGCCGGACGGTGAGGACGATGCTGGTCGCGGTGCAGGTGACGGCGGCCGTGCTGCTGCTCATCACGACGGGCATGCTGCTCGAAAACACCAGCAAGCGATTCAACCAGCGCGTGTTGTTCGACAAGGACGGGCTCGTGGCCGCGACAGTGCCGCTGCCCACGACGTACGACGAGTCGCGCGGGCGGCATTTCTTTACGGAGCTGCTCGCGCGCGTCCGCGCGATCGATGGCGTGAGTTCGGCAGCGGTGACTGACGCGCTTCCCGGTGGCGAAGTGCAGCGGCCAAGCGTCGATGCCAGCCACATCGTGGCCGAAGCACCGGCGCGCGGGCTGAGCGGCGTGCCGCGACGGCTCAACGGCCAGTGGATACACGTGTCGCCCGCGTTCATCGAGACACTGGGCATGAAGGTTTCCAAAGGCCGCGATTTCGAGGAGACCGATGAATCCGGATCCGAGCCGGTGGCCATGGTCACCGAAACCACGGCCGCGCGTCTGTGGCCGGGCGATGACCCGATTGGCAAACGGCTCCGGTGTTGCCGCGAACCTGGCCTGCGGCGCGTGGTGGGCGTGGTGCCCGATCCTCTCGAGGCACGCGACAAGCCGCTCGCGCTTTCGCTCGCTGAAGCGATGCAAGACGCGTTTCAATCCGGCGGACCTGGCGTGTTCGTGCTGTTGCCGGCGGCGCAATCCGACCAGCGGACGATGTTGATCGTGCTTCGGGCGGCGGCGCCGCGCGCGGCGATCCAGCCGCTGCGTGAAGCGATCGCCTCGCTCGATCCGACCGTCCCGGTCTTCGACGCGGGGCCGGTGAACGCGACGCAATTTGCCGGAGCGGCTTCTGAGAGCGCCGTGCGCCTGCTGGCGGGCGCGCTGGGCCTCATCTCGCTCGGCTTGTCGGTGTTTGGGGTCTACGCGATCGTGTCGTATTTCGTGAGCCGGCGGCAGCGGGAATTCGGCCTCAGGCTCGCGCTTGGCGCGACACGGCGTCAGATCGTCCGGCTCGTCGTGGACTACGCCATTCACATTGTGCTGATCGGTCTCCTGCCCGGCGTGCTGCTGGCGAGCCTGGGCACGCGGTACTTTCAGGCCGAGTTACTCGCATTGCATCCCAATGGTTTGACGGTCTGGGTCGCCGTGCCTCTGCTCATGCTCGCGGCCGGCATCGTCGCCGCTTACATCCCCGCGCGTCGAGCAGCGCGAGTCGATCCCTACCGGGCACTCAAGGAGTTGTAGACGCGCCCATGAAAAAAGGGACAGGCCTCTCAAAGAGGCCTGTCCCCAGACTGCGCGCGTGGTGAGCGTTTCGCTTACCGGTCGTACTCGTACGGCAGCGTTCCCTGGTAAGGAATCACCTGTCCGGCCACGACCGTGATGTCGAACGACACGTCTTGATAGCCGGGCGAAGCCAGTTCCACCCGGTGGCGGCCCGCGAGCAAGGTCAGCGGCATCTGTTCCGGCGCGAAGTCCGATGCGTAGCCGACGAAGTCGCCGTCGATGTAGACCTCGGCGTCGTACGGATCGATCTCGAAGCTCAGCCCGCCCACCCGCGTGTAGTAGGTCCGGGAGTTGTAGCCAGGCTGAATCCCCAGACGGTAGTTGTAGGACGCATACGGATCCCAGTACGAGAACGGGTACGAGACGCCGTAGCCGACGTGGATGCCGAAGCTCAGGCTGAAGTACGGCCTGAACGCGTAGTACGGCTGCACGAACACGGGCCGCCGCACCGTGTAGGCGTACGACACGTAGTGGGGCTGCGTGTAGTAACGCTGCGTGTAGTAGCCCTGCGCGGCGCGATACGTGCGGTTACCGGACGTCACCGTTCCGCGATAGGTGGGCGCCGCGTTGCGATAGGTCGGTGCCGGTGCGCTCTGACGCGGCTGTGCGAACCGCTGCGGCTGCTGTGACGCAAACTGCTGCGGGCGCTGCGCCTGCGGCTGCACTGGTCGTTGCGCGTCGGGCCGGACCTGCGGCGCCTGACGCGTCTGCGCGCTTCCGCCGAACCGCTGCGCCGGCGCCTGCTGCGTGAACTGCTGCGGGCGTTGCGCCTGCTGCGGTGCCGCGCGCTGCGCTTCCGGGCGCGCCTGTGGCGCCTGACGCGCCTGCGCGCCGCTAGACCGCTGCGGGGCGGCCTGCTGCTGCGGACGCTGTTCCTGTTGCGCGCGCTGTTCCTGTTGCGGACGCGCCGCCTGCTGTGGTGCCGGCCGCTGCGCTTCGGGCCGGGTTTGCGGCGCCGCGCGGCGTTCGCCGCCACCTCGGGCCTGGCCCTGAGATTGGCCCTGTTCCTGGCCTCGCCTCTGGCCGCCGCCACCGCCTCGCTGCGCAGACAGCGGAGACGCGCACCACGTCACCACTGCCAACGCGCTCGCTGCGACGAAGATTTTCTTGTTCAGAAGCATCTGGTACCTCATTGAGTCTGAAGCTGTCATGCTCGAGACGGCTCCCACCCCTCCATGTATCAAAGACCTTGCCAGAACGGACGACGAAAATAGGCCGTTTTTTGTGAACCCTCTGGCCGCACTGTCCTTGGGATGGGACACCGCGAGAAAAACGAGGGCGCGGCAGGCTTCGCACGAAAAAAAGAAGCCGGGGCTCGTTTCCAGAAACGAGCCCCGGCTGAGCGTCAGGAAACGAATCCCGACGTCGTTTCTATCGGCGGTCCCAAATCGGCTGCGAGACGATCTGGAACTCCGTGCCGCGCGGCAAGTCGAGATCGCTGCCGACGGCATAGGCGGTGCCGGCGCCCGCGCCGGCGCCGATCGCGGCGCCAATCGCCGCGCCCTTGCCGCCGTTGGCGATCGCGCCGATGAGTGCGCCAATCGTCGCGCCCACGGCGCCGCCGGTCACGGTCTGGCCCGTCCGGCTCGCACCGGCGTGCACGTCGCCTTCACGATCGACGAGGATCACGCGCCCGTCCGGCGTGCGCGCCTGCGTGAGCACGCCCTCGAAGTCGGCCGTGCGTCCGTCACGCAGACGGATGCGGTCGAAATCGAAGATCAGCTCGTTGCGGCCGCCGCCCGTGCCGACGCGCGCCACCATTCCGTCGAGCGTGGCGCCCTGGTACGGTCCGGGGCCGTTCACCGTCACCGTAAAGCGATCACCCTGGCGCGACGTGCGGCTGCCCAACGGCATGTTGAGGCGGGCAGTCAGCACGGTCCCGGCGGGGATGACTCCGACGCCGCTGCCGGCGCCGCCGCCACGCGGAGGCGGCGGGGGAGCGGTTGGCTCACTAAAGATGGACCAATCCGCCTGATTCGAGGTGCGGCGGTAGATGCTCTGCGACGTGACCGGCGTCGTCAGCGCGGCGACTTCGATCGTCCGCGTCACGCGCAGCCCGTTCCCGCTCTCGAGCGGCTCGAACCTGACCGTGAAATCGCGTCCGCGGTTCCCGGTCGTCGTGACAGCGAGTTCGTCGCCGTAGAACACGGCACGCACGGTCGAGACGCCGCCATTCGGGTTCGGCTCTGAGCGCGCGACGCCGTCGATGTCCAGCCGGGCCATCGGCGCATTGGTCGAGGCGATGGTGACCGCGCGTCCGTTGCGATCGAGCGCGATGAACTGCGGCGCATCAAGGCGCGCCGTCAGGTTTCGCTGTACCCGTTCCCGATCGGCCGGCGGCAGGGCGCGCGTGGCCTGGGTCGCGACGCGCTGCGGGTCGTCGCTGCGGCCCAGGTCGAGCTGATAGGTGCCCTCCAGGCGGTTGTAGAACGGCGGCCCGGGCATCGGATCCATGTTCGGCGAGGTCCAGTTCCACGTCAGATTGAACGCGCGCGCGACACCGTCGAGCTGGTTGCGCACGACAACCCATTTGTTCTCGAGGGCCGCTCCGAGCTGACGCTGGCGCATGAACTGATCGATGCGCGCGCCGCGAATCATCACCGCCTGGACGTCCGCATCGACGACCTGCCGTCGTGTGAAGTGATCGCGAAGGTGCGTGGACGTGTCCATCAGTTCCCGCACGAGGATGTCGACATCCACTTCGATCTGGCTCGGATTCGACGATGGGCGGTAGGGATTCTTGCCCAGCGCCGTGTCGAGCGCGACGTCGAATTGCCGCGCGTCGCGCGTCACCCGATCGAGCAGGGTGAGAATTTGTTGATCGGTCTGACGATACTGACCGGGCTGTTGTGCCGTCAGTGTCGTGCTGCATGTCGCGAGCGCGAACCCGACGGCGATCACGATGCCGCGAACTTGGTGTGTCATGGGGCCTCTCCTTGGGCGGAATTTCACACAAGGGGAGACTGCATGGATCGTGCCCACCTGTACGGGAGGGTGCGGAGGTTTACGTGCGGACGGGGTCCCTCGCGGTGCTACAGGTGAGCAGCGCGGGACACAGGATCAGCAGGGGCCGGACTACTCGGGCAACACGTCCTGTTTCGGCTCCGGCAGAATGGTGCTCAGCGCGACGCCGCCGACGTACACGAAGGCCGCGACAATGGCGGCGGCTTTCGCGAGCTGGACGTGCGGCGGTCCCGACAATTCCGACGCGAGCGTGGTCGTCACAAAAGCGAAGCCCGTGCCGAGCATCCGTCCGCCGACGTTGGCGGCAAATCCTTCACCGGTGCCGCGCAGGTGCGTCGGATAGACACGGGGCAGGTAGTTGCCCCAGAAACTGAATTGCGCCACGGTGAAGAATCCTGCGAAGAACATGCCCAGCTTCAGTGTCGAGACGTCCCAGGCCGGGGCGAGCCAGAACACCAGCGGCACGACAATCAGGCCCGGGATCTGGAACAACCGCAGCAACCGCCGGCGACTGGCGATCACGATCACGAGCATGGCGAGGAGCGTTCGGCCGGCAAGCCCGCCGATCTCCTGCCACCACTGAACTGCCGCAGCCGTCTGCTGCTTCATGCGGCCCGATTCGGCGCGCCACTGCGCCGCACCGGCGGGATCTGCTGGCAGCGGACGATCGGGCGCGAGCGACGCGACTTGCGGCGTGCCCGGCACGATGCGCGTCATCTGCTGAATGGCCCCGAACGCGGCGCCGTACGCCATGGCGAACATCAACGTGGTGACGATCGTGACCTTGCGCAACGCCGGGCTGAAGATCTCCGCCAGGCTGGGCCGCTTCAACGTACCCGCAGCCTTCTTCTGGAGCCACACCGGCGACTCCGGCAGGAACGGCCGGATGATGATCAGCGGCAGCGCCGGAATCACGCCCGACATGAGCGTGTAGCGCCACGCCTCATGGCCCCCGTAGATCTGCGGCAGTGACGCGCCGTGCGTCAGCACCCACGCGTTGGCGGCCGTGACCAGCGCGCCGCCGACCGACGAAAACGCCTGGGTGTAGCCGAGGGCGCGCTCGCGCTGCTTCGAGTCCGTGAAGATCTCGGCCAGCCAGGCGACCGCGGCCACGAATTCGACACACACGCCGACGAAGGTCGTGCAGCGGAAGAACAGGAACTGCCAAATGTTGGTGCTGCAGCCGGCCGCGAACGCCGACACGGCGTAGATGAGGATGCTCCACGTCAGCACCCGGCGTCGGCCCAGCCGATCGGTCAGGTAGCCGCCCAGCAGGCCGAATGCGCCGCCGGCAATCGCGGGAATCCAGAAGAGCATGCCGATCCAGTAGTTGTACGCCTCGGTCCCCGGCGCCGCCTTGACCAGCGCATTCAGCGCGGGCGCGACGATGAGCGGCAGCATCAGGAGTTCGTAGATATCGAACGCAAAGCCGATGGCGGCGATCACGCAGATCAGCCACTGAACGGGCGTGAGGCGGGGCGGCATGGGCGGATTATAGAAGGTCAGAGGTCAAAGGTCAGAGGTCAAAGGTAAGTCACAGGATCGAGACGTCAGGCGTCGATGTGAGGCGACAGGTTCCTGAGAACCTCGGCCGGAATCTCGATCGCCCGCATGGGGGCAGGCGTCTTCCGAACGCACGCCGCCGTCATCGTGCCGGTGGCGATGACCGTGTCGCCGCGGCGGATCGTGTGTGCGTAGCGGATCGTGCGCCGGGAGATCGCTTCGACACGGACGTGGACTTCGAATTCGTCCTCGAAGTGCAGCGGGGCGGAGAAATCGACCGACAGCGCGACGCGCGGGTACCCGACCACGCCGTCGGCCGGCGAGATCGTCAGTCCGGCTTCGCGCCACAGCGCGTGCTCGGCTTCTTCCATGTACTTGACGATCCAGCTGAAATGGACGACGCCGGCCGAGTCGGTGTCCGCAAACTGCACGCGGCGGCGATAGCGATGTTCAGAGACGGGCACGGCGGGATTCTGTCACAGCTTTACCGGTACCAAGAGCTTGAACTCCACCACATGAAGGCACGAAGAGCATGAAGAAATTGATTGGGAAAAGAACGACGACGAAAAGAGTTGCGTCGTGAGAGGAAGGCACGAAGAGCCTGAAGGAAGAAGGTGGCAAAAATTGCGATCTGTGTGGGGTGTGGGTTGCAAAAATTGCGAGGCGGTTGGCGGGAATGCTCGGGAAAATGAAGGCTCGCTTGGCGCGCCGATTGCACAAGCGGGCGCCATGTCACTCATTGCTGATCCGCTGGTCGAAACCGTCATCGGTTGTGCCATCGCCGTGCATCGTGAGCTCGGTCCTGGTCTGCTGGAAACTGCGTACTCGCCATGCCTGGCGCTGGAGCTGACCGAGAAACGCATTAACTACCGCACCGAAGTCAGCGTGCCCGTGCACTACAAGACCGTGCTTGTGGACGCGGCCTATCGCGTGGACTTCCTGATTGAGGGGTGGCTTGTCGTCGAGCTGAAATCAGTGGAGCGCATCATTCCTGTCCACGTGGCGCAGGTCGTCACCTACCTACGTCTGCTGAAGGCTCGTCAGGGCCTCATCATGAACTTCAATGCCGCCCGTCTCAAAGACGGCCTCAAGAGCGTCATCGCCCGCGACGCAATCGTCGACTCGGATTCTGGCGACCGCTAGGTCCGTGCAGCGCTCTTTCCGTACCCAAATCCCACTTCACGCTCTTCGTGCCTTCATGTGGTGAAGTGTTCCTGGTCTCGTTTCACGCCGTCGTGGCGTCGATCTCCGTCCGCGGATTCTTGGCTTTGTATTCCTCGAGCGCCGCGAATAGCGGCGTCAGGTCCTTGAAGACGTTGCCGACCAGCGTATCCACGATGAGCGAATTCAGGTGCGGGTACACCTGCAGGAACTCGCGGAAGCTGAACGACAGGTCGTAGAACGCCCGCACCAGGTGGCGGAAGCTCATGACGGCGCGGCGCTGGTTCGCGTAGTACTCGTCGAAGTGCGCCGCCGACACGGTGCCGTCGCCGGTCGAGAGCGCCGCATGAATTGCGTCGGCGGCCATTTCGCCGCTCTTGAGGCCGAGAAACACGCCCGTCGAAAAGAGCGGGTCAAGGAACGCGAAGGCGTCGCCCACCAGGCAGAATCCGTCGCCGCCGATCTTCTGCGAGTGATACGAGTACTCGCCGGTCACCCTTACGGGCTGGCATTGCCGGCCGACGCTGATGTGGTCGCGGATCCACGCGCACGCGTCCGCTTCGCGTTTGAAAATCTCAGCAGGATCACGGGTGTCGCGGTAGAGATAGCTGGGCTCGCCGACCACGCCGACGCTCACGATGTTCGAGTGCATCGGGATGTACCAGAACCACCCCTTGTTCGGCACGTAGGCCACGGTCGTCGCGCCCTCGTCGAGCCCCGGATCGCGCAAGGCGCCCTCGAAGTACGTCCACACGGCCACCTTGTTCAGATCGGCGTCGCGGTCCTTCCAGCCGAACTTCCGTGACAGCAGGGAGTCGCGGCCGCTGGCGTCAATGACCACCTTGGCGCGAAGCTCTTCGCCCTTGACGCCATCCTTTGTATCCGCGCGGACGCCGACGACGCGCGAGCCCTCCATGAGGACGTCGCGGACGGTGACGTGCTGCCGGACTTCAACACCCTTGGTGATGGCGTTGTCGAGGAGCATCTGGTCGAACTCGCCGCGCCAGACCTGCCACGTCTGCGCGCACTCGTGCTCGATCGTCTTGAAAAAATAGAACGGCTGCGAGACCTTGCCCGTGATGGACACGAACTGGACGCTGTACTTCTTCGGGCAGGCCGATTGGCGCAGCCAGTCGACCACGCCGAGGCGGTTGAGCGTGAACCAGGTGTACGGAATCAGCGATTCGCCGATGTGATACCGCGGAAACGGCTCGCGCTCGAGCAGCAGGACGCGGTGACCTTGCTCGGCAAGTAACGCGCCCGCTGTTGATCCGGAAGGCCCGCCACCGATGACGATTGCGTCGAATTGGGACATGGAAATCTTACGTGTATCTGACGCCCTGATGCTCCGGCAGAAAGAATCTATGGAGCAGCATATCAACGCGGAGCAGGCCCTCGCGGGTCAGCGCGATGCGGTCGTCGGTGCAGGCGGCCAGGTAGCCGTCGGTGTCGATCGAGGCCCAGACGCTCGCGAACCGGTGCCGGACGTCCACGCCGAACTTGGCGGCGAAATAGGCCGGACGAATGGCGCCGCGCTTGAGCTGCAAAATTGTCTCGCGAATCAACCGCTCATCGTCGGTCGGCCGATACGCGCGGCCGAGCGGCAGGGCGCCGCGTTCGAGCGCCGCGGCGTACGTCTCCCACGAGTCGACGTTCTGCATGTGCACGCCGGAGACGTGGCCGAACGAGGCGACGCCCAGCGCCGCGAGGTCTGCGCCCTCCCACAGGCGATCGCGATACAGGAACGTCGTGCGCGCGGGATTCTTGACGGCGGTGTAGGCCGACCCAATCGTGTAGCCGGCGCGCTCGAGCGACTCGAAGGCCTCGGCGACCCAGCGCCGCCGAGTGTCCCAGGCAGCGACGTGGTCGGTGAACTGACCGGATCCCTTGAGGATGTCCGCCGTGATCGTCGTGTTGTAGGGCAGCTCCATCTGATAGATGGTCACGCTGTCCGGGTCCAGCTCGAGCGTGCGCTCGATGTTGAGACGCCAGTTGGCGTCGGTCTCGCCCAGCATGCCGGCAATGAGATCGATGTTGATCTGCGGAAAGCCGATCGCCTTGGCATGCGCGAACGACCGGCCAATTTCGGGCGAACGGTGGGCGCGGCCGTTGACCTCGAGGACCTGGTCGTCGAAGTTTTCGACGCCCAGGCTCAGGCGCGTGACGCCCAGCCGGCGGATGACGTCGAGTTTGGCTTCCGTCAGCGTGCCGGGCTCGCACTCGAACGTGATTTCCTGCGCCATCGCCCAGGAAGTCCTGGCGCTGAGCCTCGACACGAGCGACGAGAGCTGCTGCGTCGAGAGAAATGACGGCGTGCCGCCACCAAAATAGATGAAATCGATCGCGCGGTTCTCGAGCGCCGGCTGCGCGCTCAACAGGTCCCATTCCCGCGCGAGCAGATCGAGATACTCCTCGACCTGTTGCGCGTTCTTGTTCGTGTAGACGCGGAAATAGCAGAAATGGCAGCGCTTCCGGCAGAACGGAATGTGCAGGTACAACCCGAGCGGCACCCCGGCCCGTGGCGCCTGCCCGAGCGCCGGCAGCGCGTCGCGACCGACGCCCTCAGGCGTCCAGACCGAAAACGGCGGATAGTTGGCGACGAAGTAGCTGCCGACTTCCGGCTCGGCCACGCCTGTGTTCGTCTCGCTCATCTCATCTCAATACGACAAAGACCCCGGCGACGATTCGATCAGTCTGAGTATGTCTCGATTCGGGCGGGGCGTTCCAATGCGGCCCGACTCCGCTCGAGCATCGGCGGACAGGTCGGCGGGGCAAGACCAGCGCGGGGCTCTGCGGCACCCCTGAGCCGTGTGACTGTTTTCAGCGTGCGGGCTTGATGTCGTAGGCGAGCAGCGTGTCCTGATTGCGCACGTACAGGCGCCCGTCGCTGATGACCGGGTGGGCCCAGCTCATCTGTCCCTTTTCGGGAATGGCGAAGCGTCCCTTCTCCCGATATCCCGTTGACGAGGCTTCAGCGAGACCCACCATGTTGTTCTCACTCTGAATGTACAGGTGGCCGTCGGCATAGGTGACCGAACCCTTACCCACGCTGCGATCGCGCCACATCACATTGCCGGTCGCAAATTCGAGGCACGTCAGGATCAGATCGCTGAATCCGTACAGATAGCCGTCAACCACGACAACGCCGCCGTGATGATTTCTCATGTTCGGCGTGTGATACACCTCAGTCGCGGCGACCTCGCCGCCTTTCGCGCTCAGTGCCAGCAGCGCGCCGCCGGCGCCGTAACCCGACGTGAAAAACACCTTGTCATCAAGAAAGACCGGCGTGGCGATGTTGGCGACGTTGTTGGCCGCCTTCGTGTAGCTGAACATCAATTTGCCGTCCGATGCACGGACGCCGACGCCGGCTCGGGCGGTGAACGTCATGTACGTGCGAACGCCCTGGACATCCGCCACGGTGATCGAGGAATAGCCGGCCGTGTCGCTCAGCTCCTTCGACGTCCAAACCGTCTTGCCCGTCATCTTGTCCAGTTTGACGATGCCCGCGCCCGGACCACCGGGAGACACGACGACATGCGGTCCGTCGATGAGTGGCGACTCACTGATCATCCATTGCAGCTGTGAGCCTCCGAAGTCCTTGAGGATATTCAATTGCCACACCGCCGAGCCGTCCGCCGTCTTCAGACATGCCAGATCGCCGTTTTCGGTCAGCACGTAGAGCCGATCGCCGTCGACGGTCGGCGTCCCACGCGGCCCGGCGCCCATGTTCGTTCGCATTCTGGTTTCGATCGGGCCCAGCGCTGTCGACCAGACTTCCTTGCCGTCTGCCCGGTTGAGCGCGATGACGAAGCTGCTCTGGCCCCGGGCGCCCTGCACGAACACGCGGTCTCCGGCGACCGACATCGACCCATAGCCGGTCCCCAGATTGTCCGCCGTCCAAACCACGCTGGGACCGCCGGTCGGCCACTCCTTGAGCAGGCCGGTTTCCTTGGACATGCGTGTCCGATCCGGGCCCTGCCACTGCGGCCAGTCGTTCGCATGAAGAACTGCGGCGGCAAAGACGATCGTTACGGCGAGCGTGACGCGTTTGACCATGGGTACTACCTATGCTGGGATTCGTTACCGTTTCGGCGCATCGCGATTATCAGCGCCTATCGAACGCTTCGAACTTCGCGAATCATGCCGTCGCCTTTGGTCAGGACGTACAGTTCGCCGTCGCCATCCTCAGCCAATCGGATGTCCACGCGCCCGCGGCCCGCGACGGCGCCAAACCCTGGCAGGGCGTCGCCCTGGCCGCCACGTCTCCGGAAGGTCTCTTCCGAGAGCGTTCGAAGCTGTGTGCGGAGTTCGTGCAGTGGTGCCAACGTGAGCGGGTTGCCGTCATCAGCGGCCAGTAGCTCTTTCATCTGCGCGTACCAGATCCGGCCCGTCGTGATGTCACCGAAGACAAAGGTCCCTTGCAAGGCTGGAATGCGTTTGCCTCGATAGGCGAAACCATTGGCAATGGCATCGCCACCGTCGGCCGCGGTGTGAGGATACGCGGCCACGGGATAGCTGGGCTTCACGGTGCCGCGCGTCACGGTGTCAGTGACCTGCACGGGAATCATGTCGTCTGCGGGCAGCGGACCCATTCCGTTCGTCGGAGACATGCTTTGCGTGCCCTCGCGGAGCGGATAGCCGTAATTCGCGCCCTTCTTGATGATCATCACGGTCTCCCAACTGACGAGCCCGATATTGAAGGCGAGCAATACCGCCTCGCGAGGCCGCGCCGAGTCGACGTACCAGGTCAAGCGGTGGGGATTGCGGAGGCCTAACGCCCAGACTTCCTTGCGCGCGCCCTCGATGGACACGAACGGGTTGTCGTTGGGAATCCGGTAGCGGCCATTCGTACTGACCGTGCTGGTCGACGCGTGCTCATTCAGCATCGGGATGATGCGAAGAATCTTGCCGTGCAGCGTATCGAGCCTCTGCGCATGCAACCGCATGGGCCCGGGCCGCTCGCCCGTGCCTGAGTCCCCGATGCCGAGGTACATGACGCGCCAGTCCGGATCGCCCGGCCGAGCCGCCGGATTGAACGTGATTTCGTTGAGCGGATGAAAGAGTCCCGGCAACTGGATACGCAACACTTCGCGTGCCGTGCCCTCGAACGTCGTGTTTCCGATTTGCCGGTCAGTCCACTCCACGAGGACCATCTCGCGTGTGCCCATCACATTGGTCACAATTGGAGTCGGCAGAGCCGGCGTGGCCGTATAGCCCGTCAGGTTCAGTCCGGGCACCACGCCGGCCTTCGGCGTGACCGTCTCTCCTGGCGTGTTGGGGTTTTCCATGTGGAGCGTATAGAAAATGCCGTTCCGCGCGTAGTCCGGATCGAACTCGAAATTCATGAGACCGGCCGCGAAGCCTTGTGCGGCCGTGAACTTCGGAAACAACCCCGCGCGATCGCCCATCCCATCGAAGTTCAGGTAGGTCGACAGTTGTTTCGTCGGCTTGTTCAGAATGTAGAGCGGACCGTTCAAGTCGTTCACAAAGAACCGTCGTCCGCCCGGTTCGTCACGCAGGATGCTGCCGCGCGCCAGCTGTCCGGAAATGAGATTGGTCGATTTGTTATCGCCCGTCACCGGCAGTTCGACATAGTCAGTGACTTCGAGCGTGCGTTGCGTCGTCTGGGCGCCCGCTGCCGCCGAGGTGGTCGGCGTCTGAGGCGAGAGCGAGCGAACGTACGCAACGACATTTCGGATCTGGACGTCCGAGAGGCTCGCTTCGTAGCCCGGCATCATCGCGAGAGGAAGACCCTTCTTGACCATCGCGACAATCTGCGTGTCGGTCGAACCGTGATCCCAGGTCGGATCGGTGAGATCGGGCGGCTGCTTCCCGCCGCGCTCCGTGATGATGGAAATCTCAACGCCGGCCTTGAGCGCTCCCTGAGCACGGGGTCCGTGACAGTTCGCGCAATTGGCCTCGTACAAGCGCTTCCCGTTCGCAAGTACTTCCGGGCTTGCGCCCGCAACGGATTGACCATGAAGCGTGCCTAAGCCGAGCAACAAGCAGCCGAGGATGAGGGATCTCTGCATCGCTTGTTGATACTCCGAGTTCACGCAGAGTGCTTATCTCTCGGAGAACTAGGCAAGTACTGCGGAGCGATGGGCAATGTCGCCGTCAGCGTCGGGTCAGGTTGCGTTGTCCAGGGCGAGCGAGGTGGACAACTCGTGTTGCGCCCTAGCCTGGGCCAGCAGCGTATTCGCTTTTGCCTCGAACGTCTGCACGGCGTCGGAACCCGCGGCGAACCGTGCCGGCGGGTGCTCGAGCGCAACGAGCTTCACGATCGCGTTCGCGAGCTTGGTGGCGTCGCCGCCTTGCTTCCCATCCATGCCCTTCCAGGCAGTGACGATGTCCTTGGTTCTTTCGGCGTAGTCGTCAATGGTTGGTTGAGCGTAGGTCGTCGAGTCGTTGCTGAGCAGTTCGGTACGAAAGAATCCAGGCTCGACGAGCATCGTACGAATTCCAAACGGGGCAACCTCTGGCGTGAGCGACTCCATCCAGCCCTCGACCCCAAATTTCGCCGCAGCATAGGCGGTGCAGAACATCTGCCCGGCGATGCCTGCCGTTGAGGAAATCATTACCAGCAGGCCGGAGCGTTGTTTGCGCATGACGGGCAGGACGGCCCGGGTGACATTCATCGGCCCAAAGAGCAACGTCTCGATCTGATTCCGGACCTGATCGGAGCTCAACTCTTCGAAGAAGCCGGCGAAGAAGTTGCCTGCGTTGTTGACGAGAACGTCGATTCGGCCGAACTGTGCCACCGTGGCTTCGACGGCTGCCTGTGCATCCGGTGGGTTCGTGACATCGAGCGTGGTCGTCAGCAAGTCCTCGTGTTTGCCCACAGCGGCGGCGACCTTCGCGGGATTGCGGCCAGTGGCGGCGACTGCGTGTCCGGCAGCCAGAGCAGCTTTGGTGATGTCGACGCCCAAGCCGCGACCCGCACCGGTGATGAGCCAGACTTTCTTGTCAGCCATGTCATATTCCCGGTTGGTCACGTCGTGGCAAGTTCCAGTCTCAGGTCATCGAGCAGCACGTGCTTGCCGGCTGCGAAGGATCCGCTTACCGACGCGAGGCGCGAGCGAATGGATTCGCTGTCCGCAGCCGTGCGATGTCACGTGTGGGGCTACTACCGAAGTGTCGCGCATACTCCCGCGTGAACTGCGATGCGCTCTGGTAACCCACCTGGCCGGCCGCTTGCTTCGCGTCCATCTCTTGCCCGAGCATCAATTGCTTCGCGTGTTCGAGCCGGAGTGCCTTCTGGTATTGAAGCGGGCTCATGGCCGTGACGTCCTTGAAATGCTGATGGAACGACGACACGCTCATGTGGGCCATTCGGGCCAGGGCTTCGATGCTGAGCGGCTGTGAGAAGTTCGCGCGTATTTCAGCCACAGCTGTGGCGATTCGCCGCAGCGGAGAATCGTCGTATCCAATCTGGGCCACGCGAGCGCCAACCGGACTCCGCAACAGGCGAATCAGGATCTCATCGACAAGGAGCGGACCGAGAAGTCGCGCCTCCTCGGGTCGCGACATCAAGGCGACCAGACGGGCGGCGGCCTCAACGATGTCGTTGTCCACATCGCCGACGTAGAGTCCGAGCGGATTATCCGGTCTCGGCACACCGGACGGGAACACACGCAAGGCCAGCTCTGCGATCCTGAACGGCTCGAGATCGAGCCGGAAACACAAGTACGGTTCAGACGGGCTTGCGCGGAGCACCTGCCCGGCAACGGGTAGGTCCACGGAAAAAATCAGCATCCGGCTGGCGTTGTACTCGAACACCTGCTCGCCCACCGCGATCGTCTTGGCGCCTTGAGCGACGAGGCAGAGCATCGGCCGCAGGGTCGCGCGCATCGGCTCGCGGTTTGGCTGAGAAAGACGAATCGCGAACGTGCCTGGCAGCGCAAGTTCAAAGCGTCCATCGCGGGGCGCGTGCGCGGCGAGTGACGTGGCCAGCCCCGTGTGCACGAGGGTTCGCCGCTGCGTCGTCGTCGAAGGCGGCTTCTCGGATGGAGTCTGAACGCGAATTCGGCTGGCCTGCGGTGTCATGGGGCGAAGGCCCATTATCCACGACATCCTTTGGCGGCGTGCCAAGAACGCCCTTACAATTCCCCCATGTCTTGGATTGTTCTTGCTCTTGGTGCGGCGCTCTCGTGGGGCCTCTACGGCCCGTCCCTGCACTCCGGTCAGGTCAAGCTGGGCAGTCCCTTTCGCGCGTTGCTGTGCGTCGGATTGGCCTACATGCTGATCGGCGTCCTGGTGCCGCTGGTGGCGCTGGCGTCACAAGGGGAACTCAACGCGAAGGGGTGGAATCTCCCCGGTTTCACGCAGGCGACGATGGCGGGAGGACTGGGCGCGATCGGCGCCGTCTGCATCATCTACGCCTTCCGCGCCGGCGGCCTGCCAGCCTACGTCATGCCGATTGTCTTTGGCGGCGCGCCGGCTGTGAACGTGCTGTTCACGATGTACCTGCACCCGCCGAAGGTCGCGCCCCATCCGATGCTCTGGGTCGGCTTTGCCCTGGTCGCCCTCGGCGCCTCGCTGGTTCTCTACAACAAGCCACAGTAGATTCCGGCCGTCGAACCGCCAGCCGGCGCTTTTCGTCCTCTCTGTCTCAGGGATAATCACACCATGCCCCATTCCGCTCGTGTCGCCCTCGGGGCGGCCATGCTCGCGATCGCCGCACCGGTCTTTGCGCAGGCTCCGACCCAAACCGTACCCGCCACGAGCACGACGGTCCTGGTCACGGCGCAGAAAGAGCCCGCCGATCCGTCGACGCTTCCAGTCAGCGTGACGGCGATTCCCGGAGACCTGCTCAAGGCCGCCGGCGTCACCTTCATCAGCGACGCCGCGTCGCTCTCGCCCAACACGCATTTCACGGAGTTCAGCGCGCGCAAACTCAGCAACGCGCGCATTCGCGGCATCGGCGCGAGCCCGGCGAACCCGGGTGTGACGACGTATGTGGATGGCGTGCCGCAACTGAACGCCAACACGACCAGCTTCGATTTGATTGGTGTCGAACAGGTCGAGTTCGTCCGCGGTCCGCAAAGCGCGCTCTTCGGCCGCAACGCGCTGGGCGGCGTGATCAACATCGCGAGCACGCGGCCCTCGCTGTCGAAGTGGAACGGCCAGGTCGCGGTGCCGTTCGGCAGTGACAGCCAGCTGGACGTGCGGGCCAGTGTGAATGGTCCGATCAAGGAGAACCGGCTGGCTCTGGGCGCCGATATCGCCTACGGACGCCGCGACGGTTTCACGACGAATCAGGTGACGGACGAGGACCTGGACTACCGCAGTGGCTTGTTCGGCAAGGGCCAGCTGCTCTGGACGCCCAACGACGCCTGGGAAGCGCGCGTGATTGTCTCCGGCGAGCGGGCGCGCGACGGCGACTACGCGCTGAATGACCTGGCCGCGGTGCGTGCGATGCCATTTCAGGTGATGCGGGACTTCGAGGGGCACACCGACCGCGACATTTTCTCGACGGCGATCGTGGCGTCGCACAAAGGATCGCGCGTCACGTTCACGAGCACGACGGGCATCGTCAAGTGGAAGACGTTCGACGAGACCGATCTGGACTACACCCCGTTAGCGCTGGCGATCCGCGAAAACACCGAGCAGGCGACCCAGGTGACCGAAGAAGTCCGGTTCGCCTCGACGCCGGCGGCGTCGATGAAACTCGGCGACCACGCCACGTTCCGGTGGCAGGCGGGGGCACTCGTGTTCACGCAGGGGTACGATCAGATGGCGGTGAACCATCTGGCCGCGGGCGTGCTCTCGCCCTTCCTCCCATTCCCGATCGACCAGACCTCGCCGCAGGCCGCGCTGGATGACGTCGGGGTCGGCGTGTACGGACAGGGGACGTTTGGCTTCAGCGATCGCGTCGATGTCAGCCTGGGCGCGCGCTACGACCACGAGCGGCGCAAGGCCAACCTGGTGACGTCATTTGCGCCGCCTGTCGCGCCGGGCACGCTCGTCGACGAGAGCCGAAACTACGACGACGTCTCGCCGCAGGTGGCGGTGGCGTGGAAGGTGCGGTCTGGATCGATTCTGTACGGCACGGTGGCACGCGCGTTCAAGACCGGCGGCTTCAACCCCGTCGCGATCCCCGGCAGCGAGGTCTACGACGAAGAACACGCGTGGAATGTCGAAGGCGGCTTCAAGACCAGTACCGCGAACGGACGCGTCAGCGCGTCGGCGGCGGTCTTCTCGATCGACTGGTCAGACCTGCAGCTGAACTTTCCGATTCCCGGCGGCGGACCGGGCCAGTTCTACATCGACAACATCGGCAGTGCGACGAGCCGGGGCGTCGAATTCGAAGCGACGGCGCGTCCGTGGGAGTGGCTGGATGTGTTCGCCGCCGTCGGCACATCGCACGCGCGCTTCGACTCCGGCACGTCGCCCGGCGGCGTGGACGTGTCCGGCAACAAGATTCCGAACACGCCCTCGTTCACGACGTCGTTTGGCGGGCAGTACACCTACGCCATGGGTCCGGGGCACGCATTCGTGCGGGTCAATGTCGCGACGACCGGCGCGTTCGAATATGACGAGGCCAACACCGAACGCCAGGCCGCGTACACGCTGACCGACATCCGCGGCGGCATCCGGACGCCGCACATCGTCGTCGAAGCGTGGGTCCGCAATGCGTTCGACACGCGCTATGTCCCGCTCGCGTTTCCGTATCCAGGATTCACGGCATCAGGGTTTCTCGGCGAACCTGGGCGGCCGCGCACCTGGGGCGTGAATCTGGGTTTCGGATTCTAGACAACGACGAAAAGAAAGATTGAACCTTGGGGGGCCATGGGGAGCCATGGAGAACAGGCCTGGCGGCCGCCTACGGCGGCCGGCGAAGCCGGGCTACCAGGCCCGATCTCACGACCACGCGTACCCTTCGCCCCATGGCTCCCCATGGCACCCCAAGCTTAATTGCTCTTTCGAGAGGCGCGCGACGCGCGCTACGGCTTTCTGTCGCCAATCACCCAGAGCGTGCCGGCGGTTCGCAGGAACAGCTGGCCCTGCGACACGGCAATCGTGCTCAAGCAGAACTGCGGGCACACCTCACCCAGTGAGTTGCTCGCCAGGATCTGGAACTGCGGGCCGGCCTTGTACACCGTCGTCACGCCCGTCGTTTCGCCCGTCACGTAGATCTTGCCGTCGGCGAGGGTCGGTGACGCGCTGTAGAAGTCGTTCGGCAGCCGCTCGGGGCCGTAGACCACTGCTCCCGTTGCCAGTCTCAGGCAATAGACGACGCCGGTTTCATTGACCACGTACAAATAAGTACCGTCGCTGACCGGCGTCGGCACGTCGGGGCCGCGGTCGAAGGCCCAGGCGACGTGCGAGCGCGAGACGTCGCCGGCGCCGCCAGGCCGCAGCGCCATCAGCGGATTGTTGCGGCTGGGCGCGATGATCAAGCCGCCGGCGATCAGCGGCGACGACACGATCCGGTAGTTGCGCCCGTTGCCTGGATTGAGCACGGTCGCGCGCCAGCCTTCGCGCCCGGTCGCCGGATCGTGCGCCGTCACGGCGTCGCCGCCCGTGATGACGACCTCGGTCTTGCCGCCGGCGTGCAGCAGCGTGGGGGTCGTGTAGGAATCCGGCGACTCCGACTGCGCGATCGTCGGCCGTTCGACGTGCCACAGCGTCTTCCCAGTCGCCGCGTCGATCTTCAACACGTACGACGCATCGTCAGTCTTCATGCCGTGCAGCACCTGGACGTAGAGCGCGCCCTCGTGCAGCAGCGGCGACGAGGCGTACCCCCAGTTCAGACCGAAGCGTCCGTAGTCGGCCTGAATGTCGCGGGACCAGCGCTCGGTGCCGGCGAAGTCGAACGCCTTGAGGATGCCGACGCCCGTCATCACCCAGACGTGCGTGCCGTCGGTGATCGGGGAGGGCGACGACATGTTCTGCTTGCGTTCGGTGTGATTGCCGCCGGCGATCGGCCGCTTCCAGACGACGTCGTGCTTGACGCGATCGACGGCCCAGAGTTCGAGCGCGCCGGTGTTCGACGCCGTGGCCACGCTCAGGAAGACACGGTCGCCCCAGATGATCGGCGTCGATCCGCTGTAGGCCGGCAGCGGCAGCTTCCACGAAATGTTCTCGGTCGCGCTCCACGCGTGGGGCAGGCCGGTTTCGGTGCTGACGCCGTTGAGCGTCGGGCCGCGCCAGTTGGGCCAGTTGTCAGACGCCAGTAAGTGAGCCGTGGCGAAGGCCAGTACGACCATGATCGACAGCAGTCTGCGCATGGGCCTATGGTGCCACAGGGAAAGGAGGACCTCTACTTCCGGACGACGACCCTGACTGAGGCCGAGCCCTCGTCGGCCAGTGCGAAGCGAACGACGCCGGCGCTGGCCCGGAGCTTCTTCAGATACTCCGGGTCCTGCCACTCGCCGTTGATGGCCGAGGGCACGCCGACCGCCAGGTACGTGCCGGCCGGAAGCCCCATCATCGTGAACGCACCAGCCGGTCCGGTCCGGCCAAACGTCACGTACCGGGACCAGATGGTCCATTTGGTCTCGTCATCGGCGAACACGATGACGGTGTAGTCGGCGAGCGGCTTGTCCGCGGCATCGACCACGCTGCCAGTCACAGTCGACACGCGCGTCGTCAGGACAATTTCCACGCCGTCGACATCGTGTTCACGGAAATCCAGCGCCGCATCTGTCACGTCCTGTCCGTTCAGCATGACGCGCTTGAGGATCCAACCCTGGCGATTGTTGACGATCATGGCGCGTAGACCGGACATCGCTGCCACTTCGAACGTCCAGTCATCACGGATCGTCACCGGCGCCGGGCCGCCTCCCACCGGCGACGACTCGAAATTGACCGGCCTTGGTGAAATCTGGATGTCGGCGGGTCTGGGCAGCTTCGACATGTCGCCGTCGAACGTGATGCGGCCGCGCAGCATGCGCGGCGCCGGCACCCGAACCACCAACGAGTCGAGATCGCGGCCGTTCACGGTAAAGGTCTGATACCCGAATGCTGCCGCGCCAAGGTTACCGGGGCCACCGGGGGGCGGGGGACCGAATGCCTGAAGCGTGTAGACACCTGGTGGCACGTTTCGAAACGTGAACCGGCCCCCGGGCCCCATCGTGTCGCGCACGATCATGAACAGCGACGCGCCCGTCGTCTCGCTCGGCATGAGCATGATCGTGCCGCCCTGGATCGGACGCCCCTCGCCATCGAGAACCGTTCCGGACACGCGGGCACCGGGCGCCGGTTCCAGCGCGAATGACAGTCCGGTGGCATCACGCCCGGCGCTGACCGTGACGACTTGCGCGGCCGAGGCCTTGGAGGTGCCGGGATAGAACGTCACGGCGAAACCGCCGGCGGCGTTGGGATCGGCGAATGCACCCGACAGCGCTTCGACGTAGTAATCGCCAGGCATCAGGCCGCCGATTCGAAAGCGTCCGAGATCGTCCGTGGGTCGCACGGGCCCGGCATCAGCACTGGAATTCGCCGGCATGAGCCGGCGCCGGCCGGCATACTGCACTTGTGAGACCTGAATCGCGACGTTGGGCACGGGATCGCCGAACTCGTCCACGACCCGGCCTTCGATCGCGCAATAACCCGACAGCGCAAAATCCGCCGTCGTGAACGTCTGGTTCTCGGCGAGCTCGATGGTTCTCGCCGGGTTCAACAGGCCGACAGAACCGGGCTGCTGCTGGCCGTACTGCATGCGAAGGTAGCGTGTGGCTTGCGAGGCAATCTGGTATTGCCCGGCGGGCAGCTTCGTGAACTCGAATTTGCCTTCGGCGTCCGTCGTGACCTGACGGAATCGGTTGCTGATGTTGTTGTAAATCACGATTTCGACAACCGCGCCGGCGATGGGCTTGCGCGTGTCGGCGGCGATGACCGTACCGGAGATCGACGCCGTGCCTTCCGGCATGAGCGACGGTTGTTGCGGCTGTTGCGCCCGCACCGAAGACAACGACAGCGTGAAGGCCAGAGCGACCAGGACGTATCTCATCGCATTCTCCCGTCGATCGTCGCGCGTGTGCCTACTGCGATCGTCACTGGCAAGGCGTCCGGCCTCAGGCGGCTGAGTACGTCAGGGTCTTCCCAGGCGCCGTCTTCCATCCCGTCCACAAACGCGACCCGATACGCGCCGGGCAGCAGGCCCGTGACGGAGTACCGCCCGCCGGGGCCGACCAGCGACGTCTTGATGAACCGGCTGCGTGCCCGCCAGGCTCGAACATCATCTACAAATACAATGACGCGCGCGTCGCGCGCGGGTTGCCGCTCGGTCGTCATGACGGTTCCGGCCACCGATCCGGTGCTGGCGGTAATGACGATGCGAAGTGTGGGCGGCCGATCGGCCGCCAAGAAGGTCGTCGATGCGTCCGAGATGTCGGCGCCCTCGAGGATTACGCTCTTCAGCGCCCACTCGGCCGGCAATGTCTGGACGCGAATCACGCGCGGCCCTGCAAGGCTCGAAAAGTGGAAACTCCCATCGGCGGCCACCGGTGTTGGCGGTACGGCGGTTGTCGCCGTCGTCATCGACGGCCCAGGGAATTCGTACTCCGTCTCCGGCGCGACGATTTGCAATCCGGCCGGCAGCGCGCCGCCGCCCTCGACCTCCACGCGTCCATGGACAGCGACGCCGGGCGTCGTCGAGACGTTGAGATTCGTCAGGTGGCGGCCTTCGACCGTCAGTGGCAGGACACCGAATTCGACGTTCGCGTCGGCGTTGGCGCGCGTCGTCACGAGAAGCCGGAAGTCGCCAGGAGGCACGGATGGGCATTGAAAGGATTGCGCCTCACCCGGGCGAGCCGGCAGTACCAGGCAACGCACTTCGCCCGTCGGACTTCCGAGGCGTTGCACGCGCAAGGAGAACGCGGCCGGTGCCGTTCCGGCGGAGGTCGTGACCGTGCCGGACAGATTCGCCAGCGCAGCGGTTGTCACCGTGAAGGCGACGTTGGTCACCTGCTGTTCGGGCGTCAGCGAAATCACCCGCGCATCGTTCAGTCTCGCCACGCCTGCGTAATACGTCTTCGCCGGTTTGTTGCCGGGTCCGGTGGTCGTCCGAAGCGGATCGGGCGCGGCTTCGATGTAGTACTCGCCGGCCGCGAGCGTGTGCAGCCTGAATCGCCCCAAATCGTCGGTCGTGGTCTGCCGAACGGCCACGGGTTTCTTGCCGTACGGACCGTAGCCGAGGCGGTCGGCTGAGACCGTGATGCCGACGACCGGTTCGCCTTCTGCTGTCACGAGACGACCTTCGATGGCCGCACCGCGCTGCATCATCACGGTCGTTTTGACGGACTGGCCGTCCGGAACATCGACCACGGGCTCGCGGCCAACCGGCACGAAGCCCGGCTTGTCCACGACGATCCGGTACGCGCCGCCTTTGAGCTGGTCAACACGAAACTGACCGGCTGTGTCGGTATCCGTCGTGCGCCGTGCCGTCGTCGGCGCGCAGCGTCACGCGCGCGCGACGGATCGGAGAGGGCTGGCCGTTGTTGGCGATCACCGCGAGGCCAGTGACAGAGGCCGTGCCCACCGATTGAGTGCTCTGTGCATCGCGCGGGTTAGCGACGGGTGGCGTCTGGCCGGAGAGCGGAGCAGCCATGCAGATAGCGATGATCAGAGTCGATCGGATGGGCATAGTTTCCTTACTACGCTTTGGAGCCTGTTAACGCGCGCGCGGGATCGTTCCGTTGATTGTCGCGCTCGTGCCGGCGGAGATCGTAATCGGGATCGAAGCGGGCTGCATGGCGGCGATTACGGTGGGGTCATCCCACGCCCCGTCTGCCATTCCCTGCGCGAACGCGACGCGGTACGCGCCCGGCAGCAGACCCGCGATCGTGTACCGGCCGTCCGCCCCCACCGGCGTCGTCCGGACCAATTCTCGCAAGGGCCGGAATCGCTGTGAATCGTCGCCCGGAAACACGATGACGAGGCCATCGTGAGCAGGCCGGCGATCTGCGCTCAGAACTGTTCCCTTAATCGTCCCGGTGGCCGCGGTGATCATCACGAGCCAGGTCGTCGAGCCGTCGGAGAAGTCAGCGCTGGTGGTGACCATGAACTTCAGCGCCCAGTCAGGCGGCAGATTTTTGAGGCGGATCACTGGCGGGCGGGCACCACCCGGCAAATGGAAACGTCCGTCGGCGCCGACCGTCGCCGGGGGCCCTGCCGCGGTTGTCATCGACCGGCCGGCAAACTCGTACACTGTTTCTGGGGTCACCACCTCCAAGCCTGTTGGCAGCGCACGGCCGCCTTCGGCCACGGCGACGCGGCCGTTCACGGCGACATCGGGTGGTATCCCGAAGGGAATCATTGTCAGATCACGGCCCTCGACAGTTAATGGCGTGACGCCGAAGTGAAAGTCCACCGCAGCATCGGCGCGCGGGGTCACGAACAGACGGAAATCGCCCGGTGGCACGGATGGGCACCGAAAGGCCTGGGCGAATTCGTAGGGTCTCGCCGGCACGACGAGGCAACCTCCGTCGCCGGCGGCGCCGCCGACGGGCTGCAAGCGCACCGAGGAGACGTTGGGCGTCATGCGGTGTGCAGTCGCGGGCGTGAATGCCTCCCAGACCAACAATCGAGCGAATGTCACGATGAGCCACGTCACGGTCAGATAGCCGGCCACCCAGGCAATCTGGCGGCCGATTCGCCGCGCGCTGTGATCACCCGAGTGATGATTGGCGCCGCCGAAACGCAGGACCAGTGCCGTTCCGCCGACGACGACACCATAGAACTCGAAATAGTGGAGCCGTTGAGTCCACACCCCGATCTCGAAGTAGTTGAAGGCAAATGGTGTGATGTGCTGCGCCAGGCGAGTCAGCCACCGCAAGGTTGGCATGACGAGCCCGCCCCAGAGTCCAGCGCCCACACTGAAGACGACGATCAACGCGAGGCCAGCCGTCAGGATGGCCCGGATGCCACTGGCGGTGAACGACGAGATGTAGAGTGCAGCCACGCAGATGCATACCGGGGCCATCAGCAATTCGCGTTCGACCTTAACGTTCCCCAGTCCCATCTGGTAGACGACGGACGTCAGACCAGAAACCAGCCCGATCGACAGCAGCACGGCCACGCCGGCCTTGATGGTCCACTGCCAGGCTGACGCCATCGGCAGCAGCGCCTGCCACGACACGGTTCCCAGATGTCGTTCCTCTGCGCTCGCCAGTCCTCCGATGACGATCGGGATCACGACGGCGTAGATCCAGGTGAGCGCCTCGGTGGCCTCCTGATGGCCCGTCTGCATGAACCCGGCGGAGATGACGACATAGATCGCCGAGACGGCGAACGTCAGTGGTTGCAGGCGCAATTCTTTGCGGACCATAAGCCACACGGGATTGCGCCGGCGGATCTCCGTTCGTTCGACGGCCATCGGGCGCTTGACGAGCCATGCCGGCAGACTGATGTGGCCGGGCGAGCCTTCCAGGGCTTGCAGGCGGAGGAACGTCGTCCAGGTCAATACGCCGCCGATCGCCCACAGCGTGAACAGGACGGGCCACGAGAGGTCGAATCCGAAAATCCCTGAGAGCCGCTCGTAGAGCCATTGCCACTTGGTCATGGCGAGCATCACGCCGACGATCGAGGCGAACGGCAAGGCGATGGCGAAGATCATGCCGGCAAGCGCGCCTCGTCCAACCATGCTCAGCCAGGGCGCCAGAAAAAATCCGCAGCCGAGCACGCCCGCGATCAATGGCAAGGGCAACCCGGCAGAGCGATGTACCGCATTGACGCTCAGCATCAGGACCGCGGCCATGCCAAGGGAAAGGAGGAATCCCGCCAGTACCCAGAGCTTGATTCCCAGCAAGTACGCGCGGCTGATCGGTTGGGCGAGCAGCCCGCCGAGCGTCCGATGCGAATACTCGTGGCCGATCGCGAGGCCGCCGAGCCCGCACGCGGCGGCGGCAAACACGAGTATCGCGAGACCTCTGGAGAAGTCATGAGATTCGCGGAGCAGGAGTCCGCCTGCCACGACCGCGATCATGCCGCCGATCCACCACGGCAGCAGTTCGCGCGTCTCTTTATAGAACTGCGTGCGGACCGCGCTCACGCCACCGCTCCCTTAGGCGTCAGCGTCGTAACGAAAATTTCCTCGAGCGACAGCGCTTCTGTTTCGATCGTTTCCGGTGACGCGGCCGCCAGCCTCGACATCAGGTCGTCGGATCCGCCCGTGACGACGAACTCGAGTTCGCGCCCACGGCGGCGAACGCTGCGGGCGCCGTCCAGGGCGAATTCCGTCGGTTCTGACGCGAAGCGGGCGTACACCTTTTGGAATCGCTGCCGCGCCGCATCGGCCTCCATCGTCAGCACGGCCTTGCCGGCGTCGATGATGGTGAATTCGTCGATGAGGCCCTCGAACTCGGAAATCAGGTGCGTCGAGACGAAAACCGTGCGCTTGCCCGGCGCGCCTTCTTGATACGCGCCGATCACCGTCTGGATGAACTCGCGCCGGACGATCGGATCGAGCCCGGACGTCGGTTCATCGAGCACGAGCAGATCGGGCTCGGGAGCGATGGCCGCGACCAACGCCAGCTGTGTTCGCTGGCCTTTCGACAAATGACTGGTCTTCTGTGTCAGGTCCATGCGAAAGCGATCGACCAGCGAGCGTTGGGTCTCCTCGTTCCAGTGTGACCGGAACGACCGGGCATACTCCAGCGTGTCGCGCACGGTCATCCACGGATAGAAACCCACCTGATCGGGGACGTAGGACAAGCGCGTCTTGACCTTGACTTCGTGTTTTGCCGGATTCATCCCGAAGACCTCAACCGATCCGCCGGTTGGCCTTAGCAGGTTGAGCAGGCACTTGATCGTCGTCGTCTTGCCGGCGCCGTTGCGGCCGAAGAAGCCGTAACAGCGCCCCGGCTCGACGCGCAGGCTGAGTCCGTCGACCGCGTCGGTGTGGCCGAACCGCCGGATGAGATGGTTGATGGCAATCGCCGGAGCATCTGGTGACATGGGCATCAGTCCTTGAGGGCGGGGGCCGTCCGGGCCCGCCGCCGGGCAAATGACTCGAATCGGTCTGCCGCGAGCCGCAGGAATTCGTCCTTGTCCACCTGCAGGTGGTGGGCCTGAATGACGGCTTCGTCGACGTCTTCTGTGAGCAGCTTGACCCGCGCGTCTTTGCGCAGCGGGGAATTGTGTTGATCGGCGATGACACTGCCGCGCCCGGCCGACGTCTCGATGACGCCCTGGTTTTCGAGCTCGGTGTAGGCCTTGGCTATGGTGTTGCGGTTGATGCGCAGTTCTTCCGCCAGCGGCCGGATCGAGGGCAACGGATCGCCGGCCCGCGCGGCGCCCGAGGCGACCGCCGCCTTTACCTGGTCCACCACCTGGAGGTAGACCGGCTTACCAGATTTGAAATTCAGTGCGATGACCATGGGCTACTGTCATATGACTCTATGACAGTCTCATCGGTCTGGGTAGGAGAGTTCGATAGGGGAGATAGGGGACGGAGAAGGGCGCTGGTCGGTTCACACGGAGGCACGGAGATGCACGGAGAAGGCGCGTGGCGTCGGCCGGCGGGCAACGCCCGCCGGCGGCCTTCGGCCGCGGGTGACGGGTGCGGCGGTTGAATTTCGAGAGTGCGAGCCCTTTTCGAACCGCACTCTCGAAATCCAACCGCCGCACCCGTCACCGCGCCGACGCCACGCGGTCAGACACCAGACACAAACGCTTGTCTCCGTGGATCTCCGTGCCTCCGTGTGAAACGTCTTCTACTCACTTCTCAGTGACGGTACCAGGGCCATTCTCCGCAGCGACCTCGTGGCACCGACGGCGGCTGCGAGGCCCGCGAGGGCGACGGGCACGATCCACACGAGCGCATGCCACGGCACGCCTCCGCCGCGGCTGGCGACGACTGGCGCGACCGCGACGGCGGCGGCGACCAATCCAATAATGAGTCCGGCGCCAATCACCGTCACGTGTTCCGTCGCAATCAGGCGCTGCAGATCCGCGCCGGTGAAACCCGCCGCGCCCAGGAGCGCGAGTTCACGGCGGCGCTCCAGCACATTACGAAGGACAACCGCGACGACGCCCAGGCAGCCCAGCATCAGGCCAAGCCCACCGAGGGCTTGGAACGTCGACAGGTACGTGTTCTCGACGCGGTGAAAAGCCGCGAGCCGTCGGGTCGTCTCCTCCGCATCGAAACCGAACGAGTCAAGCGATCGCTCGAACGCGACCGTCGCGGCTTCGATGCGCTCGGGCGTGGGTTGCGGAACCGACACGAGGAACATCCGGTACCCGGCAAGATCAGGGAACAGGTACCGGAACGTACTCTCCGCAATCAGAATCTCTCCCTGCAACACCGAGTCCGCCAGCGATCCCACAATGCGCAGACGAATGGGGCGTGTCGTGTCCTCGTCGATCGTCAGGATGTCGCCGACCGACGCGTGCAGTACGTATTCCAGCGATGTGGCGTCGACAATGGCCGGTACCGCGCCATCGTCAGTCGGGGCGCCGAGCAGCGTCCACGGATTCGCGCGGGAGGCCGCGTCTTTTGCCAGTGTTTTGGCGAACGTAAACCGGGCTTCGCGGATCAGCGCGTCAGCCACGCCGGCGATGCGCGGGTGGCGTGGCTGAAACAGATTCACGCAACTGGCGTCGTCGCCCGGGCGGAGGCGAAGTCCAAAGATCTGCGCGCCTGTCTCCAGCCCGACGGCCTCGTCGGTGATCGCAGCCGCCACTCGTCCCTCTCGGGTCTGGAGGTCGTGAACGATTGGGATTGCAGACTCTGCAATCAGCGCAAACCCACCGGTGCCGGAGTCGCGGGCATCGACTGCACCCGCGTTCTTGCGAAAGGCGTCCACAGACACAAGCAGGAATACCGCTGCGCTGACCAGGGCGGCGACGGTCACGCTTCGTCCCGGCCGCCATGACGCGTTGCGGATGCCCAGCCCGGCGACCGTCCGAATCGCCGTTCCTGTACTGCCCGAGGTGTGACCGAGCCGAAGTCGAAACGCGGCGAGACCGGCGACGAGGATGAGCGCACCGGCGGCGAAAAATGCCGCGGCCGCCGGAATGAGATTGAGCAGCCAGAGAGCCGAGGGTGCGAGCGCGCCCAGCAGCGCAATCGGAGCCAGCCAGAGTCCTCGCCGCCGGTTGACCGGAACAAGGTCAGGCCTGGACCCGGACAGCAGGGCACGCGGCGTCGCCTTGTTGAGCGATCGGATGGTCCAGGCAATCGCGATGACCGCGCTCTCGGACGCGCCCGCCGATCCGATCATCAACGACGCCGCATCGATGTGCAGGTGGAGTTGCGTGGTGCCGACGGCGCCGATCCACCAGGTGCGCAGCGCGAACATCATCAACGCCGCCCATCCGATGGCCAGCAGCACACCGGCGGCGGCACCGGCTGTGATGACAACGGTCGCCTCCATCAGAAACAGCCGGCGGATGTGGGCCAGCGTGTAGCCCGTGGCGCGAAGGACGCCAATCTGCGACAGACGCTGTTCGATTCCGAGCCGGAAGAACAGCGCCGCCAGGAGCAGCGCCGAGATCATCAGGAACGCACTGAAGTACGAGAAGTACGCCCCGAAGTCGGTCGATCCCGCCGAGGCAGCCGCCGATTGCTGCCGCACGTCGACGACGGTGAAGCCGGCACGGGAGGGATCCACGGCCCCGACAATCGTCTGCGTCAAATCCGCGGCGGTGAGTGGCGTCGACGTTCCCGGCGTCGCGCCAGCCCGGACGCGAATGGACGTGAGTTGCCCATGCCGGCTACGCCAGAGCGATTGCCCGCTGGCCAATGAGATCAGCGCCTTCGACGCCGTTCGATAGGCGCGCCAGTACGCTTCGTCCTGCGGCCGCACGAGACCGAGGTCGATCGGGAATGGCGGGTCCCAGTCGGCAACACCGGTCGCCGTCGTAATGCCGGGGTAGTCCGGCGCCAGACGGCGATCCACGCCGAGTCCCGTCATGGGAATCGTGCCCGCCACACGGAACGACGCGTGTGCGGTGACCAACTGCCCGCTGTCGAGCCATTTGAAGTACTCGAGATTCACGATCGTGCCGGGCTGGGCGTGCAACTCGCGCGCGGTCCATTCATTGAGGACGATCGGCGGGATCTCACCCGGCGTCGCGAGCCACTGCGCGATGCGCGCGTCGCCGCCGGCGTCCGGGCCGATCGCGGACACGAGCGAGTACGGCACGAGTCCATCTGCCGCAATCAATCGGTTGGCAAGCCAGGTCAGGATCGGCGTGGTGGCCAAGCCGGCACCGGCCGCCTTTGTGGTTAATGCCTCCGCCACCGCATCGGGAATCAGTCCACGCGTCGATTCGATCACCAGGGCGTCTGACGACTCGAGTGGAGCGACCGTGAGCCCGAGGTCGGCGATGGTCGTGCTCGATGCCAACGCGCGACCCGATCCGCCGGCGTCACCCGGATCAGTGATGAGCAACGTGTTGATCCGGCCGTCGAGGTCAAGGTCTCCCTGCAATCGCGTCAGCGAGATGAACGCGCTGCGAACAGGACCCTGTCCGGGCGCCAGGGAAAACTCGCCCATGGCGTCGCGACCGAGCGTGCCGACCACGTTCAGTCGAATCGATCGCCCCGCCTCGCCCCTTCGCCCGTGCAGGGAATCGATGGGGATGTCCGTCGGTTTCGGGAGGCGGATGACGACGGCGTCACCGGGTTTGGCGCCGAGGTCAGTCGCGAGGTCCTCACTGAGCCAGACCTCGTTCCGCGCCGGCGCGGCCGCCTGCACGCGATGCAGGCGAAAAAAACGCTCGTCAATGCCGTACACATTCACGGCGCCGGCTCGTCGCGAGGTCGGCTCGTGCGCCACGGTGCCGGTGAGCGTGAACATCGGCGCCACGGGCGCCGACAAGCGGCCGCTCACACGATCGGCGAGTGATTCGGTGAACGGAAACGTGTTGGCGACGACGGCCGAGCTGGCGCCGAGGCGGGCGGTGGCGATCGTGCTCAGGCTCTCGCGGACGGAAGTGCCCACGAGCAGCGACCCGGCGAGCACGGCGACAGCCGCGGCCACGCCCATCGCGACGGCGGCATGCGTCCAGCGATAGTGGACGAGACTGCGCCCCGCGATCGTCAACAGCGTCATGGTTCGAGGGCGGGCGGCGGCTCGACCGGCGCGTCCGCGGTACCGGTGGTGCCGGCGATGTCGACGAGCGCGCTGTCCACGACTTCGTACCGCCGGTCAAAACGCGACGCCAGCACCGGGCTGTGCGTGACGACAATCATCGTCGTCCGGCCATCAGCCGTCAGGGAGGCCAGCAAATCGGCCACGCCGTCCGCGGCGGCGCGATCGAGATTGCCGGTTGGCTCGTCGCAGAGCACGAGCGCGGGCGTGCGAATCAGCGCTCGCGCGATCGCGACGCGCTGGCGCTCGCCGCCCGACAGCTCGGCGGGCCGGTGATCGAGGCGATCGCCCAGACCGACGCGATCGAGCAGCATTCGCGCGCGATCGGCGTAGTCTCGGCCATCGCGCGCCACGGCGGCCGGCGCGAGCACGTTGTCGAGCGCCGAGAGCTGCGGTAACAGCAGATGATCCTGGAAGACGAACCCCACGCGCGCGCCGCGAAAGGCCGCCTGCTCGCGTTCGCCGAGCGCGTAGGGATTCGTGCCGTCGATCGTCACCGAGCCGGAAGTGGGCGGTTCCAGGCCGCCGAGGATGTAGAGCAGCGTGCTCTTACCTGAGCCGGACGGCCCCATGATTGCGGCCGCGCCGCCGTCCGCGACGGTCAGGTTGACGTGCGCGAGAATCGACAGCGATCCGCGGGGTGTGGGATAGCTCTTGGCGACGTTGGAAACGACAAGCACGATAGAAGACCTTGTTGGTTAACCCTGCCCGCCGAAGCCCCGAGGCGAAGGCGGGTTCGAAGTTCGAAGTTTTTCGTACGCGCGTTCCGCCGCCGCCGCCATGTGGTCGACAGTGTACTGGCGGCGGACGCCTTCAGCGCCCGCGCGCCCGAGTTCGGCCGCCTTCGCCCGGTCCTGGAGGATGGCAAGCAGGCCCTCGGCAAGCGCGTCCGGATCGTCTTTGGCTACGAGCAGTCCGCCACCCGTGCTTCGCACGATCTCTGTGAACGCACCTCGGTCCGGTTGCACCACCGGAATGCCGTTGGCCATCGCCTCGAGGAGCGTGAAACCCTTGGGTTCGTCGTAGGTGGCGGGCATGGACATCACATCCATCTCGTGGAACAACGCAATCTTGGCCTCGCGATCCGGCGCGCCGGCGTAGTGGAACTCGTCGCCGAGTCCGGCGGCCTGTAAACCGCCCACGATGGCGTCGAAATAGCCCCGGTGCTCGTTCAACAAGTACCCGCCCGCCAGGAGACGCGTTTGCGGAACGGCCGGCTTGCGCCGCAGCCGGCGGTACGCGTCCGCGAGCACGTGGAGGCCTTTCTCAGGCGCGATCCGGCCGAAGAATCCAATCGTATAGGGCGCCGCAGTCTTCGTCTCTTTCACGTGATGGCCGTCCATCGTGATGCCCAACGGCACGACGGCGATCTTCGCGGCGGGTATGCCGAGGAACTCCTGCATGAACGGCTGGTACGACTGACTGACGGACAGAAAGAGGTCGACGTGCGGCACGGCCGCGCGGATGAGCGCGATCGACTCCGTCCGCCACGGCTCCGGCAGGTTCTCGATGAACAGGTCTTCGCCCTGCAGCGTGCAGGCAATCGGCACGCCGAAGGCCTGGCGGAGCGGTTCGGCCAGGCCAATCAGGAGCGTGAACGGCAGATTGACGAGATCGAATGCCGGCTCATGTTTCAGCCAGCGCAGCATCTTCTCGACTTCCTTGCGCTGGTAGCCGTCCGCGCCCTTGAGCATCGACACGGTCATGCTGCCGAGCACGGCCGGATCCACCTTGATTTGACGTTTGGACGCGAGTCGCAGCGCGGCGGTCGAATCCCACACGCGATCGAGAAACGCCGGTGTGTGCCGGAACAGCGGGACGTGCTGCTCGAGGAACACGCTGACGCCGCCAAAGAAGACGTGCGGCTCACTTACGTTCTCTTCATCGGTGGTCGTCGGCGTGTAGATGGGCATGAGCACGACGTCGTGCCCGCGGCGGAGCAGTGCCGCGGCCAACGCGTTGTCGCGCAGGCAACTGCCGCAGTACATCTCGGCGGCGCCGGCGGTGAGATGGAGCAGACGCATTCAGGCCACGAAGGCGGAGGGAGTGCCGCGAACGGCGCGCACCCGGGTCAGGCGCCCACCGCGGCGAGGCCGCCGTGAGCCTGGAACGCCCGCCGGCCGTACAGATGATCGAACAGATTGCCTTCGTGCGGCTGTTCCCAGGCAATCGCATTGGTCTGGATCGCGCCGACGTTCAAGCGGCCGATGACATCGCACCGCAGGATGCGTTGAATCAGTCCGGCATCGGCCGTCAGGACCGTGGCCGACAGCGTCGGGCCGAGACCGGTCGGCATCGCGGCCATCTCGGCTGCAGACAGGTCGACGACTGAGGCATAAGGAAAGAGGAACTCGCGATTGGCCAGCGGGTGCGATGACGAGGTGCAGTGCACGACCGTGGGCAACAGGTACGTGCTGCCATTCCGCACCACCAGTCGGGGGCCACTGCGGTAGCGGCTGGTGACCTCGGTCGCGCCGGGCTCGGTCAGCCCCGCGTCGATCTGCCCGTTGATGAACTCGGCGACGCGGCGGTCGGCAAAGGGCGCGATCTCGGCCAACGGATCGTCCGCATCGCGCGGCTCGATCGCGGCGAGTCGCTGTGCCAGCGCGTCAGCGATCTCGGCGCCGTGCGCCGGCGTCCACACGCCGGAGGCGTTCACGCACGACCGGCCGCCGTTCTCGGCAATGGACTTCGCCATCAAGTCGAGCGAGTCGCGCCACTCTGGTGCACGGTCCGCGCCGAACAGAACTTTGCTGTACCCAGGTCCGTGAAGTTCGATTTTGGGATCGCCCTTGAATGCCCCGATGGCGGCCACGTCACCGAAGAACAGGCTGCGGCCGGTGTGGCGCACGATCTCGCCGGCGCCGGCGTGGTCGCTCGGAAAGAAGCTGAACGCGTCGCCCGGGACGCCGGCTTTCATCAGCGCCTGGATCAATCGGTAGGGTGTCCACGGTTCGGCGCTGCCTGGCCGCAGCACCAGTGGCATCTTCAGCGCGATCGCCGGCACCCACAGGCCATGGACGCCGGGCGAATTGCTCGGCAGCACGATGCCGAGCGCGCGCGACTTCGGATAGAAACTCACGACCTGGCCGTCCGCTTCCCCGTACCCGCGATCGAGCACGGCCGGGTCCAGCCCACGCGTCAGGCCGCGGACGATGGCCGCGACGTTCTCCATGACGGCCGTCAATCGCGCGAGATTCCGCCGCACCATCGCGTGCGGCATGCCCGTCGTCGCGGACACCTGATGCACATAGTCCTCGGGCGACTGCGAGGTGTCGCCAATCGGCAACGCATCGTTGGCGAAGATCGTGGCGGCCGCCCGCGTCATCTCGATGAGCCGCGTCGTCGGAATGCCTAACAGCGCGTCACGCATCGCGGCCTGTGCCAGGAGATCGCGCCGGATCAAACCGGGGTTCGCCTGGCTGATCTGCACGAAGGGCTCGCCGGTCGCATGGTGGCGCGCGTGAGCGACATCCAGGCTCCGGTATGGCACCCCGCGGCGTATCAACGGAACGTGCAACATGTGGCAAGTCTAGAACGAAACCTGTTTCATCAACAGATAGGGCGGTGCCGGCTGGCTCAGGTCTTGCACTGAATCGTTCCATGAAACGGCATCAACACAGCGGACCGGCGGATGCTGCGCGCCGCGCCGAACGGCGGCGAACACGGCGCCGCCGTCGGCGCGGCCGCGTGCCAACGGTGATGATGGCTGGCGCCGCATTCTTCTCGCCACACGCTGGCCAGGGCGCGCAGCCGAAACGCTCGTCCGTACCCGCCTCGCTGGCGAGGACAGTGGAGCGAAGCATTCCGGTTGTGACGACGGAAGAAACCTTCCGCCTGTCGCCTGACTACGATTGCGATGCGATCATCCTCGAGGCCGCGGACCGATACGGCCTGGCCCCGGGGCTGATCCGCGCGGTCATCCAGGCGGAGTCGGCGTTCGATGCCACGGCCGTCTCGACGGCCGGCGCGCAAGGGCTCATGCAATTGATGCCGGCGCTGCAGAAGGAACTGGGCGTCGACGACCCGTTCAACCCGCGCCAGAACATCATGGCCGGCTCTCAGTACCTGAGCGCGCTGTTGAACTACTACGGCGGCGATTTGCCGCTCGCGCTGGCGAGCTACAACGCCGGGCCGGGGATGGTCGAGCGCTACAACGGCGTCCCGCCGTTCGAAGAGACGCAGCGGTACGTCCGAACGATTGTCGCGCTGGTCGCCGACGATCTGCCGCAGCGGCGATAGGGGGACGTCCCCAACCTATCTATTGAACCAGGCGTAGTACGGCTGCGGTTCGACACGCCAGTCATTGTTGACGCGGCGCACGACGAAGGGAATCTCGACCACGCCAAACTGTCCAAGAAACACTTTCACATCGGGCTGAGATGAGCCTTCGAGGATGCGGCCCCGCGTCGGATAAAACTCGCCGGGCTTCAGCTCGACGAGCGGCATCTCCATCGCGAGGGCGTCGAACATGCCGGAGGGTTCGCGCTGAGCGCCTTGAAACAGCACGTCAAGGCTCGTCGAGCCGGGCGTCGCGAACGTCGCCGCCGCCTTCCGATCCATCGCGGCGAGCGCAGCCGTGAGACCCCGGATCGCATACTCCGGTGTGCCGCGCTTCGGTTCTGCGGTCTGCAGCTCGAGCATCGCGAGCCACCAGCGCAGATCGACTTTCCATCCGTCGGCCTGCTTCACCAGCGCCACGACCATCGGACTCCCGCCGTGCGCGACCGTGAACAGCGCGGTCGTACCGATCGCGTAGCGCCCTTTGTCGTCGGGCACGGCCTCGCGTCCCAGATCGAGATACGGACGGCTCTTGCGGATCTGCAGGGACTGCGGATCTTCCTGCAGGTTACGAAGCTTGGACTCGTTGGCTTGACCGCCGGATATGAGCCGTGCGCGACGCGGGTCTGGAACGGTCACCGCGTTGTAGCCGGCGGCGTCGGCCGCGTAGATTGCCCGCACGAGCGCGCGAATCACCGGTTCAGGGCTGTCAGACACCGCCTGCGCCGGCAGCAGCGCAAGTACCAGGACGATCGCGACCTTGATCATGGGCCATTGTAGGAGCACAATCGCGCCGAGGACGTGCAGTCATGAGAATCCTGATGTTCGCCGCCGCGATGGCGCTCGCCGTGGTTGTCCCGGGCGAGACCCCGCAGACAGCCGCCGGTCAATCGGGTGGCAGGGCCACCACGCCGGCTACGCAAACACCGCGGCACGAAGACACGGAATTCTACGAACCGGTCCCGCCGGTCGTCACACCCGGCAAGACCGACACCGCGCCGCCTTCGGACGCAGTCGTACTGTTTGATGGGACGAACCTCGACGAATGGGTCCTGACGCGAGACAAGTCGCCCGCCCGATGGATCGTGGCGGGCGGCCTTCTGACGGTGAACAAGGCCGCCGGCGTGGGCAATATCGAAACGAAACGATCGTTCAAGGACTTTCAACTGCATCTCGAATGGAGAATCCCGGAGAACATCACGGGCACGGATCAGGGGCGCGGCAACAGCGGCGTCTTCCTCGCGTCGACGGGCGGCGGCGACGCGGGCTACGAACTGCAGATCATGGACTCGTTCAACAACAAGACCTACGTGAACGGACAAGCGGGCAGTGTGTACAAGCAGGGCATTCCGCTGGTCAACCCCAACCGTCAGCCGGGCGAGTGGCAGAGCTATGACGTGATCTGGACGGCGCCGCGATTTGCGCCTGACGGCACCGTGCAGACGAAGGCCTACGTGACGGCCTTCTTCAACGGCGTCCTGGTCCAGAACCACTTCGAACTGCAGGGCGAGACCGTCTATGTCGGCCGGCCGTCCTATAAAGCCTACGATCGCGCGCCCATCAAACTGCAGGCGCACGGCGACCGCAGCGAGCCGATCAGCTTCCGCAACATCTGGGTACGGGAATTGAAATAGACGTCTGACCAGACCCGTCGCGACCCGCTTCGCACGCCGTCCGGTTGTTGTAACGGTCCTTACAGAACTGCCCCCGCCTGGCGGCCCGCGGTACTTACGTTCCGGGTAAGTGCTTCAATCTAGGCCACTTCATGTGGGCTGAACCGGCGTAAGTCCGGGCATACTTCTTGCCCCTCCCCGGCTGTCGCAGTCCTGCGGACCCGCGACACCACATGACACGAAACTGTCGATCCGACGACCGCGCAGACGCCCCGGGCATCCGGGACGAATCCGGTTTCTCGCTCATCGAATTGATGGCGACGATGATCATCCTCGTGACCATGGCGGCCTTCGTGCTGCCCTTCACGCGGACGACGCTGAGCGCCATGAACCTGTCGAGCGACGCCCGCAATCTCGCCAGCGGAACCGCGCTGGCCAAGATGCGCGCGGCCGCCTATTTTTCCAAGGCGCGCATCTACGTGAACCTCGGCACGAAGACGTTCCGCGTCGAGCGCTGGCAGAAAACGGCGCCCATCGGCTGGGTGATCGAGGGGGTGACGACGACACTGTCGTCCAACGTGGCATTCAGTTTTGCCGGCGCGACCACACCGCCGCCGAATACGCAGGCGGTCATCGCGCAGGCGACCGGTTGTCTCGATAACGCCGGTCTCGCGGTCGCGGGCACGGCGTGCATCGTCTTCAACTCGCGCGGCGTACCGGTCGACGCACTCAACGTGCCGACGCCGGATGGGGCGTTCTACGTCAAAGCCGACCAGACGATCTACGGCGTCACGGCGGGTGCCGGCGGCCTCATCCAGCTGTGGCAGAACAACGTCGTCAGCAACACCTGGGCCTTGAAATAGGGGAGTCGTGTGAAGCACCCACGCACGCACCACGTCGCTGGCCGGTCTGACGAGGGTTCATCCCTCGTGGAAGTCCTGGTGTCGGCGGCGATCATGATGACGCTGGCGGCCGGTCTGATGGCCATGGCCGGCGTCGCGCTGACGCAATCGGAAAACCAGGGACACCTGGCCGCACGCACGGCGGAGTACGCGCAGGACAAGATGGAGCAGTTGCTCGTGCTCGCCTACGGCGACTCGACGAGCGACACGCGCGTGTTTCCGGCGACCACGAGCGGCGGCACCGGGCTCGCAATCGGCGGCAGCGCCAACGCGGCGGCGCCGGTCAACGGGTATGTCGACTATCTCGATCCCCGCGGCAACCTGCTCGCCGCGGGCGTCGCGGGCGCGCCGGCGGGCTGGTTCTACAAGCGTGTGTGGCAGGTCACGTCGCTCTCGGCGACGTTGAAAGAAGTGCGCGTCACGGCGACCGTCGCGCGCGGCATCGGCCGCCAGGCGACGCCGACGGCGACGCTGGTCACCCTGAAAACATTCCCGTTCTAGGACATGGCTGTGCGCAAAGATCACGGATTCTCCCTTATCGAGGCGCTCATCTCGGTGGCCGTCCTGTTGCTGCTGTTCGGCGCGGCCATGCCCGCGTTGAACCAGACCATGATGTTCAATCGCACGGTCGGCGACCTCAGTGAAATGCACGGGTCGGTCCGTGGCGCCACCGAGTTGATGCAGCAGGAGATTGGACAGTCCGGGCGCGTCGCGCTGCCCGGCCCGATCACACTGGCGGGCACTGCGGCCCAGGGCGCGAGCACCGTGGCGCTGAGTTCGACGACCGGATTGTTTGTCGGCGCGCAAGTCGTGGTCGGGGCCGGCGAGCAGGCGGAAACCGTGACGCTGACGACCATCGTTTCGCCTAACGTGACCGCCGTATTCGGCATTGCCCACGCGGCCGGTGAGCCGATCCGGATCAGCGGCGGCTTCGCCGCCGGCATCATTCCGCCGTCGATGGCGAACGGGTCGACCGGCACGAAGCTCAAGTTGTTCGGGGACATCAACGATGACGGGTCGATGGTGTACGTCGAGTACACGTGCGACCTGGTCAACAAGAAGGTGTACCGGAACGTCATGGCCTGGGACGCCGTCGCCAAGCCCGTTGTCACGGAATCCATGGCGTTGCTGAACAACGTCATCGCCAATCCGAACGGCACGCCCTGTTTCACGTACCAGACCCAGACGGTGCTGGCGAACACGTTTGTGACCGGCGTCGCCGTGACGCTGAGCGTGGAGTCGCAGCAAGTCGATCTGTATTCCAAGGCGAAAAATCAGGCGACGAAGACCCTGTTGAACGTGTCGCCGCGCAATATCTTTCTGGTGTGGACGATGGCGAGCATCGGCATTACGAACCGGTTGCAGCCGATACCACCGAGCGTCCTTCTCCTGCTGCCCTGAGGGTGAACCATGACGCGTCTGCCTGATCGATCCCGCATCGTCCGTCTGCCGGCCGATCCGCACCAGGGCGAGCGCGGCGTCGCGCTGGTGGTCGTGCTGCTCCTGACCGTGGCGCTCTCCGCGATCGGGGCGAGCCTGCTGCTGCTGGCGCAGACGGACACCTACACGAGCATGAATTACCGGATGATGTCGCAGGCCCGCTATGGCGCGGAGTCCGGTGCGCTGAAAGCCGTCAACTATCTGACCCAGACGTATCTGACGCCGGGCTACGCCGGCGATCCGCTGTCCAGCTACAACTACACGGTCTCGCCGGTGACGTACAACAACGCGCCGGTGGTCCTGTCGGCCGATCCGAACAAGGCCTCGAACTATCCGTCGGCCGCGGTGCAGACGGCATTTTCGGCGTCTGTCCAGGGCTCGATTGCGTCCGGCCAGACGGTGAATTACAACGCGTATGCCACGCTGATTTCGATGCGCGAGATCCAGGAGTATGGCGCGAGTTCCCCCCGCGTGATTCAGACGTGGCAGATCACGGCCACGGGATCGCTGGGCGGCGCGCGGCCGGCGACCGTTGAAGTCGGCAGCACGCTCGAACGCCAGCTGTCGTCCGCCTACAGCTTCGGCGTCTTTGCCACGAAGGTCGTCTGCGGCGCGCTCGACTTCGGCGGCAATTCCGTGAACGACAGCTACGACTCATCCGCCATCAGCTATTCAGGCGGCGTGCCGGTGACGCAGCAGTCCGGCAGCCGCGTGGGAACGAACGGGAACCTGAGCGTGGGCGGCCACGCCGAGGTCTACGGAACGCTCTCGACACCCCGCACCGGCGTGGGCAACTGCAACAACGGCGCGGTCAACGCGCTGACCGAGAGCGGGCAGGCGGACGTCGAAGAGGGCATCATTCAACTGCCGCAGGCGCTGACGTACCCGACGCCGGCGTCACCCACGCCTGCACCGTCGACGGCGTCAACCAACTGGTCCGGCAACACGTGCGCCGACCTGGGTCTTGCGGCGCCGCAGTGCACGGGCACATCGGGCAACCTGACGTTCGATCCCGCCGGCGGCACACTGGTGTTTGGCAACGTCAACCTGAACGCGGGCGCGACCGTGCACCTGAAGGCCGGAATCTACAATCTGAACTCGATCAAGCTCAACGGCAACTCGAACCTGATCATCGACAACGGCCCGGTATTCCTGAACGTGGCGGGCGTGTCGCAAACCACGCCGGTCGACCTGACCGGCGGCAGCGTGGCGAACCCGAGTTTTGATCCGACGACCTTCCATGTGGTCTACGGCGGCACGGGCGAGGTCAAGTTCAACGGTGGGACGTCCACGGCGATGCTGCTGTACGCGCCAAACGCTGACGTGACGGTCAACGGCGGCGGCCACGTCTACGGCGCCATCGTCGGCGCCACCGTCAAGGACACTGGCGGCGCGCAGTTCCATTACGACCGGCGCGGCCAGAACGACTTCTTCGTGGCGGGCAACTTCATGATGAGTTCCTTTACCTGGAAGAAATACTGAGGCTGACCGAAGGGACTCTCTCGTACGCTAGTCTGTAGGCCGCATGACGGCCGCAGACACCACCGCCCTCGACGCGCACGTTCGCGACATCGTCCATTGGCACTTCAGCCCGGAGACCGGAACGCCGTTCTGGCTCGAGCGGGCGAAGACCCTCGGCTGGGATCCCCGCACGGAAATCCGGACCTATCGCGACCTCGATCGCTTCGGGTTCTTCGAGGACGAGTGGCTCCGCGGCGGCCCCGTCCGCCGCTGGGTGCCCAAGGCCTACGCGAACTCGCCGATCTATACCTTCGAGACCGGCGGATCGACCGGCGTGCCGAAGTCGCGCATCAACATCAACGACTTCCGGATCGACTACGAGCAATTCAGCGACACGCTGCCGGACGCGTCGTTTCCGAAGGGCAGCGACTGGTTGATGGTCGGCCCGTCGGGGCCGCGGCGCCTGCGGCTCGCGGTCGAGCATCTCGCGCAGCATCGCGGCGGCGTCTGTTTCTGCGTCGATCTCGACCCGCGCTGGGTCATCAAGCTCATCAAGGCGCGCCAGCTCGAGCAGATGGAAGCGTACAAGCGCCACGTCATCGATCAGGCGCTGACCCTGCTCAAGGCTCACGACAACATCCGGTGCCTGTTCATCACGCCCAAGCTGCTCGAGGCCCTCAGCGAGCGCGTGTCGTTGCAGAAGGCCGGGATCCGCGGCATCTTCTGCGGCGGCACGGAAATGACGCCGCAGTTCCATCGCTGGGTGAAAGAAGAAGTGCTGGGCGACATTGTCTTTGCGCCGACGTACGGCAACACCCTGATGGGCCTCGCCGTGCATAAGCCGTTCGATCCCGCCGATCGCTACGCCCTGATCTACTACCCTCCGATGCCGCGAGCCGTGCTCGAAGTGGTCAATCCCGAAGATCCCACGCGCGTCGTCGGATACGGCGAGACGGGCCGCGTGCGCCTGACGACACTCACGAAGGAGTTCTTCATGCCGCGTTTTCTCGAACGCGACGAGGCCGAGCGGGAGCCGCCGTGCGAACGTTATCCGTGGGACGGTGTCAGGAATGTCCGGCCGTTCGCCAAGCTGCAGGGTTCAGTGACGGAAGGAGTGTACTGATGAGGGTTCTCGGTGTTGCCGTTGTGGTGCTGGCGGGTGTTTCGGGGACGGCGTTGCAGAGCCAGGCGCCGGCGGCGCCGGCCTGCCGCGTTGCGATGACCGCGTCGCGCACGCATCAGACCGGCGGAGGTCTGACCGCGGACACGGTGACGACCTGTTCGTTCGACCGGGCCAAGCTCGAGGAAACGTGCAGAAACCTCTATAAAGACAGCGCGGGTAATTCGCTCGACAGCGAGACGAAGACCAAGTACGCGTCGATCGACGACGTACTCGCGGAGGTTCGGGTCGTGCCGCCGCTACGCCGGTCGCTGCGGTCCGACACCGTTATGCGCGTTCCGCCGACAGGCAGCTCGAGTCTGGTGAACACGTACGACGCGCAGGGGCGCTTGATCCGGGAAGTCGGCACGACGGGCACCGGCCCGGCGTTGACGACCACACACACCGCCTGGGATGCGTCCGGCCGACCGACGGCGTCGACCGTAACCAGCCCGCCGTCCGGCACGCACACGCAGCGATTCAGCTACAACGGGTTGACGCAGGTCCTCTCGAAAACGATGGCAGGCGGCACGACGGTCTGCAACACGTTGTTCGATGCTGACGGCATTCAGACCACGTCGACGTGCACGGGCCCGACGCCCGGGTCGGACACGGTCTTCAAGGTGACGATCGAGAAGACAGAAAAGATCTGTCGCTGATTACTTGTCCGCAGGGTTCAACAACTTGAACACGACCGCCGCCGCGGCCGCGCCGCCAAAGCATGCGACGAGATAGATCCAGATGTTCGCCCACGCCGACAGCCCCATCATCGTGATGCCAACGGCCACGGCCGGGTTGAAGGCGCCGCCAGAAATGTCGCCGACGGCAAACGCGCCCGTCAACACTGTGAATCCAATCGCCAGGCCGTAGAAGGAATTGCCGGCGTTGGCCTTCGCTGTGGCCACGTTCAGGACCACGTAGGCCAGCGCGAAGGTGAACAGCGCTTCGGCCGCGAGCGCCCGCGGCACGTTGGGCACCATGACGTCGACGACGGCGTCCGGCCTGAGAAAGGCGGTCGCCACCGCTCCAACCGCGGCGCCGGCAATCTGCGCCGCGATGTACGGGCCCACATCCACGGTCTTGCACCGGCCCCGAATCCACACCGCGATCGTGACCGCGGGATTGAAGTGGGCGCCCGAGAGATGACCGGCGGCATAGACCATGACCATCAGCGCGGAGCCGATCGCCAGCGGCGGAATGATGCCCTTGCCTCCGGCCAGAACCGTGCAGCCAATGGTCAGCACCAGAAAGAACGTCCCGATAAACTCCGCGATGTAGCGATTCATGGCCTCAGACGATACGCCTCAAACAGGTGACTCGTCTAGGACGAAACGAAGGCGGAAGGTGTGCTGGTGTGCCACGTCGTGGCGGCTTCGAATGCGGCGGCCACTCGCATGATGCGCTGTTCCTGATACAGCGGCCCCATCACCATCAGGCCTGACGGCAGGCCGTCAGTGAACCCGCAGGGCACGGTGATGGCCGGATGGCCGGTCAGGTTGCCGATCGTCACTGCGTCGCTCGACGCGGGCGCGAGCAGCGTGTCGATCATCCCGAAGAGCCCGTTCATCTGTTGCAGCAGGATCGTGCGTGCCCGCTGCGCGCGGATGTAGTCGACGGCGGGAATGAACCGTGACGCGCGCAGTTGATTGGCCCGGCCGTTGACGCCCGTGTCGGCCAGTTCGTTGATGCCGCCACCGCGCACGAGCTCGTCGAACATCGCGCCGGCCTCGGCGTTGAGCAACGCGTAGATCGCCGCGGCCGGGCCGTCGGGCAGGGTGACCTTCACCAGTTCAGCGCCCGCGGCCCGGTACACATCGAGCGCCGCCGACAGCACCCGGGACGAAGCCGACGTCCCGGCGAACTCGCGCTCGACGTAGCCGATTTTCAGGCCGCGCACGTCCTGCCGGCCGTCCCATGCGAACGGCACCGTGGTCACCGTCTCGTCGTGACCGTCGGGGCCATGCAGCACGTTCAGGACTGAGGCGGTGTCCCTGACCGATCGCGTGATCGCCCCAACCTTGTCGAGCGTCCATCGCAACGTCATGCAGCCGTGACGGCTGACGCGTCCGTAGGTCGGGCGCAAACCCACGACGCCGCACGTGGAGGCCGGCGACATGATCGAGCCGTTGGTTTCCGTGCCGATGGCGAAGCCGACGAGGCCGGCGGCCGTGGCGGATGCCGGGCCGGCCGACGATCCGCTCGAGCCGGCGTCCGGCTTCCAGGGATTGCGCGTGCGCCCGCGGAACCAGAGATCACCGACGGCGAGTTCGCCGGTCGCCAGCTTGCCGAGCAGCACCGCGCCCGCGTCACGCAGGCGTGTCACCGCGGTGGCGTCGTAGTCGAATTCCTGCGTCGCGTACGGTTTCGCGCCCCAGGTCGTCGGAAAGCCTTTGACAGCAAACAGATCCTTGATGCCGTACGGGATGCCATGGAGCGGCCCGCGATAGCGGCCGGCCTTGATTTCCTTGTCGGCGTCCGCCGCCTCTTCCCGCGCCAACGCCTCGGTCATCGTCACGACGCAGAACAAGGTCGCGTCGTGCCGCTTCAGGCGCGACAGGTACATTGCCGTCAGATCGCTTGATGAAATCTGCTTCGTCCGCAGCCGTTCGGCGAGCATCCATACGGGTTCGAAGGCGAGTGCCTCGAGGTTTGCCGGCCTCGGCGGTACGGTGATTCTCGACGCCGTCCTCGGCTGCGTGTTCTGCGCGCGCGTTCTCCGGCTTGCCGGCGCGGCACTGTCCATGCCTGACGCGTCGTAGGTGCCCGCTTGCGTCGGCCGGAAGCTGAACGCCGGTTCCGTCTCCGACGCGATCGTGACCTTCCGCACCGCTTCGATGTTCGCCAGGTTGCGTGCGACCAGCGTCCGCGCCGACTCGCGTTCGGGCGCGGGCAGCGACACGCCGACGATCTGTTGCGCGACACCGAGCGTCTCGGCGGTAATGCCCGCGGCCGGCTGAGCGGCTGGCGCCTGTGCAACCGTATCTGCATGTGCGATCACGGTCGGTGCGGCCAGGCCTGCGCCAATGGCGGCCGGCAGGCGCTTGAGAAACGTGCGACGCCGTGTCCTCATGGCCTTATCGCTCCAGCAGCCGCGCCGCATTGCCGCCAAGGATGCCGGCTTTCTCCGCCTCGCTAATCGGCAGCGCGGCGATCGCCTCTTTCATGAGGGGAATGCTGCCGATCATGTGCGGATAGTCGCTGCCCGCCAGGATGCGATCCGCGCCGGCGAACTCGATCGCCAGCTTGAGCGGCCCTTGCGCGAAGTTCACTGTGTCGTACCAGAAATGCCGCTTGAGATACGCCGTCGGCGGCTCGTCGATATGCGTCCGGCATTCCTTGAACGCGCGCCAGCCGCGATCGAGCCGTTCGGCCAGGTAGGGAATGGTGCCGCCCAGGTGGCCCAGCACCCATCGAATGTCCGGGAACCGCCTGGCGACGCCGCTGAAGACCAGTTTGGAGGCGGCCAGCGTGGTGTCGAAGAGGAAACCGTTCAGCGGCATCAGCCAGTACTCGCGCATGGCTTCGACGCCGACCGGCGACGTCGGGTGAATCATCAACACGGACTTTCGATCGTTGGCGACTTCATAGAGCGGCCAGAAGCGTTCGTCATCGAGCCCGATGCCGTTGACATTGCTGAACAGCATCGCGCCTGGCATGTGCAACGTCTCGACGGCGCGCCGGAATTCGGCGACCGACGCGGCCGGGTCGCAGAGCGGCAGCGTCGCCAGCGGCACAAAGCGTCCGCGGCGCTCGTTCTGGACGCGCGCGAAGGCGTCATTGGTGATGGCCGCCAGCCGCGCCGCAATCGGCGGCGTCTCGACGTGTGTGCCCGGCGTCGTGAGGGAAATGACCTGGGTCTCGACGTGTTGTTCGTCGAGTACGCCCTGACGATACGCGATGTCGCGATGGCCTCGCACCATGACGTTGTAATCGCCCGGGTAATGCACCACGGGATTGCCTTCCTGATCGTGGGTGATGGTCAGGCAGCTGCCCGACGGACCCAGCGCATCCAGGTACTCCGGCGGGTAATAGTGATTGTGGAAATCGATGATCCGCATGGCGAGACTTTACAGCGGATTCGGCGCCTGCCGGCGTTCTTCCTGCCAACCCGGACGCGTTTGATATTGTTCACGCCGTGCCACTGCCGACCGGCGTCCGCGGCGCGCGCCTCGTGGCCGCGATTATCCTGGGCGCCTGTCTGCTCCGCATCTGGCACATGCTCCTGCTGCGGCAGTATCTCGATCGACCCGGCCTCGTCGCGATCTGGCTGGCCGCCGCGGTCGTGCTGGCGGCCGTCGCGTTCCGCGTGCGCCGGACGGGTCTCATCCTTCTGTGTCTCTTTGCCTGTTGCACGTTCGCGTTTCACTGGGGATTCGAGCGTGCCGCCTCGGATGGACGCGAGTACTTCGTCCAGCTGCGATCGATGGTCATGGACCGCGACCTCGACTTCAGCAACGAGAACGCGATCTTCGGCGCCCGCGGCGCCGCGAAAATGTACCCCGTCGGCATCGCGATTCTCTGGATGCCGTTCTATGTGCTCGCCCACCTCTGGCTGAAGCTGCTGAACCTGTTCGGCGGCGCGTACTCGATCGACGGCTTCACGAATCCCTACCAGAAGGCCATCGGCATCGGCACGCTGGTGTACGGCTGCGCCGGCCTCGTCATGGTGTGGCGCATGGTGCGGGACTATTTCGACGACGGCCTTGCCACGGTCGCGACGATCGGCATCGCGGCCGGAACGTTTTTTGTCTGGTACATCACGGTCGAGAACTCGATGACGCACGGCGTCTCGATGTTCGCCGCGACGCTCTTTCTCTACGTGTGGCACCGTGGGCGGCCGCGCCCATGGAGCCCCGGGTCTTCAGACCCGGGGGCCAACGACCCGGGGTCTCAAGACCCCAGGCTCCATCTCCGCTGGTGGATCGCGCTCGGTCTCGCCGCGGGCCTGATGACGCTGGTCCGCTGGCAAAACGTCATGTTTGCCGTCGTCGCGATCCCCGTGACGCTCTGGCCGCTGCGACGGGCGGGTGCGCGTGCACTGTCGGGCGTCGCCGTCTTCGCCGCGGTCTTTTTCCTGACGTTCCTGCCGCAACTGATCTTCTGGCAGCTCGTGCGTGGCAGCTGGCATTCCGTCCCCGCCGCCGACCATGGCTTCAGCCTGGCGTCGTTGCACATCGCCGACGTGTTGTTCTCGCCCAACCATGGGCTGCTGGCGACGACACCGCTCGTGTATCCCGCGCTGCTGGGACTGCCGTTCTTTGTGCGGCGGGACCCCGCGCTGGCGACCGTGCTGATCGGCGGATTTCTCGTGCAGGTGATTGTGAACAGCGGCAGCGGCGACTGGTGGGGCGGGCCGGGTTTCGGCGCGCGCCGGTTCGACAGCAGCATCGCCGCGTTTACGATCGGTCTTGCGGGCCTGATCGTCTGGCTCCGGCGCCGACCACTGGTGGCGCCGATGGGCGCGCTGGCCGTGCTCGTTGGCGTCAACCTGGCGGTGATGGCCGACACACGCCGGCAGGCGCTTCGTTCCTCTGAAGCCGTCACGCTGACCGACATGGTCGCGTCGACCTATTCGCGCGTCGGGAACCCGTTCTCGTTTCCGTTCAATGCCTGGGTGGCGTGGCGGTACGACGCGGACTGGGGCTTGTACGATCGACTCAAGGGCCGGACGTTTTCCAATATCGACATCGACCTGGGCGAGCCCGGCGACGACATGTTCCTCGGGCATGGCTGGCTGGCTCCCGAAAGCGACGGGAGCGGAAATTTCCGATGGATGCCGGGACCGGCCGCGACACTCGTGGTTCCACTGCGCTTTCCCGCGCGATACCGGCTCGAGTTCGTCTGCGAACCGGTCACGCTGCCCAATGCGGCGCGCCAGAGCGTCACGATCGTGGTCAACGGCGAGCGCATCACGCAGGTGGGGCTCGCGCCTGGCGTATCGCGCTATGAGGCGGAGATTCCGGCGTCGGCCTGGCGCGTGAATCTGAATCAGATTCAATTCGTCGCCGCTGAATCGATCACCCCTCGCGACGCGGGCCTCGGGCCCGATCCGCGCGCGTTGGCTGTCAAGTTCGACAGCCTGCGGCTGCGCGTGATCACGGGCGGCGCGCCATGACGGCTCGCACGTTTCGCCGCCTGGCCTGGGCCGCCCTGGCCGCCACGGTCGTCGTGATCGTCTGGGGCGCGGTGGTGCGCGCCACCGGATCCGGCGCCGGGTGCGGCAGCCATTGGCCGCTTTGTAACGGGGTCGTCGTGCCGGTGGCGCCCGCGGCCAAGACGGTCATTGAGTTTGTCCATCGCCTCAGCAGTGGCGTGGCGATGTTGCTGTCGCTCGGCTTGATGATCGCGGCGCGGGCCGTGTTCCCGCGCGGTCATCGGGCGCGCGCGTGGGCGGTCGCGTCGTTCGTGTTCATGTTGATCGAGGCGGCCGTCGGCGCCGGTCTGGTGCTGCTGGGCTTGGTCGAGAACAACGCGTCGGCACTCCGAGCCGCGTACATCAGTGTGCATCTGACGAACACAATGCTGCTCATGGGCGCGATGACCGGGATGATCTGGTGGGCCGGCCAGCCACACGCGCCGGTCCGCATCGTGCGGTCACGATCAATGACTGCCGTGCTTATCGCGCTGATCGCCGTCGCGGCCACCGGCGCCATCGTCGCCCTTGGCGATACGTTGTTTCCGGCATCGTCACTCTCGCAGGGACTGGCCGCCGACCTGGATTCGACGTCGCATTTTCTCATCCGGCTCCGCGCCGCACACCCGATCCTCGCGGTGGCTGTGGCGCTTGTCACCATCGGGCTCACGCGCCGCGATCCGACGTTCGCTGGCCCGCACGGTCACTCGTCACGCGCGCTCATCGTCAGCCTGATCTGCGTCCAGGCCTCGCTCGGCGCGGTCAATCTGCTGGCGCTGGCGCCATTGCCCCTGCAGATGGCGCATCTGCTGGTGTCGAATTTGTTGTGGATTGCGATGGTGTGGGCCTGGGTCGGGGGTCAGACCGGGGTCAGACCGGGGTCAGACCAGGGTCAAACTGGGGTTCGACCGGGGTCAGACACCTTCGACCAATCAAAATCAGTTTCTGGAGCCGGTAGGGATGTCTGACGCCAGTTTCCAGTTGGTCTGACCCGTGTTTGACCCTGGTCTGACCCTGGTCTGACCCCAGTCTGACCCCCTACAAGACCCGCTCTATCGCCCAGAAAATTCCCATCGCCGCGATCGCGGCTGACGCAGGTCGCACCAGCAGCCGCCGGTACTGATCCGGTCTCAGTCGCAATGCGTACACGACTAGTGCAGCGCCGAGTACGACCGCGAGCTGGCCAAGCTCGACTCCGACGTTGAACCCGACGAGCGTCGCGGCGAAATGACCGTCGGAAAGTCCAAGCGACGCGAGCGCGCCGGCGAAGCCGAGACCGTGCAGCAGTCCGAACAGAAAGACGACGCCGAGCCGCCAGGTCGAGAGCCGCGTGGTCACCAGGTTCTCGATCGCGATGTAGGCAATCGACGCGGCAATCAGCGGTTCGACGATCGCGCCAGGTAACCGGACCCAACCGGCCATCGCGAGCCCGAGCGTGCAGGAGTGCGCGACCGTGAACGCGCTGACTTGCAGCAGCAACGCCTTCGCGTTCGACGCGAGCAGAAAGAGGCCGAGCACGAACAAGACGTGATCCAGCCCCACGGGCAAGATGTGCGTGAACCCGATCAAAACCAGGCGGCCGGCATGGCGCCATCCCGCCTGAGGCGCCGCGAAGGCACCGAGTCGGTACGGTTGGCTGATCGCCATGCCAGACAACCATTCGTACTGTTCGGCATCCGGTACCGCGGACATCGCGTCGCCCGCCCGAACGGCCAGCGGATACGACCCGAAAAACAACGACGTCCGCCATCGCAGGGTCGTTGCTGCCGACGATGGTGTGCGGCTCGTGAGCAGGACTCTGATCGCGTCCGGCCGGTCCTTCACTCGCTCGATGCCTCGCACGATTAGATCCGCGCGTGTTCCGTCGAGGTCGAGTTCCAGGTGCTCGACGATGGTCGCGCCGAGCGCGCCGATACGGGTATCGACTGCGTCAAGCGGCAGGTCCGCTGGCGACGGCGTGACGCCGGCCAGGGCCTCGAGCTTCATCAGCAGCGGCCGCGCGTCGGTCGTCAGCGACACGGCGACGGCCGCAGGCGCCGCGTGTATGACGACGAAGGACGTGGCGGTCGGATGCGCCGACAGCGTGATGCCGCGGATGATGGTCAACAGCACGGTCGCCGTGAGGAAGACGCGCCGGGCGGGGGAGGCCATTCGCGGTCCCTCCTATTTCGTTCCAGACGCGGCGGCCTGCGCGATCGCGGCGGCGCGCGCGCGCAGATCCCGATCGGCTGTGCCCGTGCGGAGGGCCCGCGCCGAGGCCCGAACGGCGTCCTCGAGCCGGCCGGCCCGGAAGTACGCCCAGGCCAGCGCGTCGTTCGTGAAAATGTCGTCGCGCTCGCGCGCGGCGGATTCCGCCAGACGCACGGCTTCGTCGATCTTGTCGCCGCGCTTCGCCAGAAACAGCGCCAACCGCGCCGGCTCCGGCGCGTCGGTCCGCCACGCCGCTTCGGCGAGCGCATCTCGCCGCGCCGCATCGGCAGTACGGCCGGCGGCACGCAGTTCATCAGCGGACAGCGCGAGCGCACCTGGTGACGGCGCGACGGAGATCAGCCGCTCCGCCTGCGCCAGCGCGTCGGCATGCCGCCCTTGTCGGCTGGCCGCGTGGACGAGACCCTCGAGGGCCAGAGGATGGTCCGGAAAAATGAAGGCGGCGTGTTCGAATTCGCGTGCCGCGTCGGTGACGCGGCTCTGTGCGAGATGGAGATGGCCGAGTTGGGCGTGGTGCCAGGCCTGCGATTCCGGATCGGACGGACTCGTCGCCTCGAGCGCCATGGCCATCGCGATCACCGCGCCGTCGAGATCGCCCTGGAGTTCGCGCGCGTACGACAGCCGGGCATAGCTGGCCGCGTCCGGATGCAGCGCGTTCATGCGCGCGAACGCGGCAAACGCCTGTTCGTACTCGCCCAACTCGAGATGGGCATCGCCGGCGACGCCGTACGACCAGCCGTCGGTCGGGCGCACCTGCTGGCAGCGTTCGGCCTCGGCGATCGCTTCCCGGAACCGATGCTGCGACACCAGCACGGTCGCCAGCATGCGCCTGGCATCGTACCGTTGCGGATCCGCGTTCAGGACGATGCGCAGGGCCCGCTCGGCGCGGATCATCAGCCCGGAATTGCCCAGCACGCGCGCCTGGCGCAGCAACGCATCCGCCAGCCGCACCGCCGAGGCGGCGTCGGTCGGCGTCGTCTTCAGTCGCGCCTCCGCCGTGCGGACGGTCGCTTCCAGCGAGGCCCGCGAGGTGTCAGGCGCCGTGCCGGAACCGAGGAGCGCGATCGGCTTGATCGCCCCACTCATCGATCGACTGGCGGCGGGCTGACTGCAGCCCACCGCCAGAATCGCCACCACGCCAATCGCGGCGAGCGATCGTGCGTGCATTACTTGTTCCCTGCGTGCGGCGTCGCGAGATACGGAAACACCGCCAGGAATGGCTTGTCATTGCCGGCCACACCGTCGCCCAGTTGCGCATTGATGCCGCCATTGAACGCCGGTGTCAGCGGCGTGGCGCCCGCCATCGCCCGCAGCGCGATGTCCACCACGTCGTCCGTCAGCCGCCGCCCGTTCGGGAAGCCGGCGACGTCGCCGCCCAGTACGCCGAACGGGTTCGGATTCAGGGCCGGCACGACCGCTGTATTCAACCGCAGCATCTCGGACGGTTTCACACCGGGCGGCTGGTTGAGGCCCGGGATGCCGGTCAGGAAGATCGTGACCAGATCCTCGCGCGGCGCCGCCGGCGACTGAATGCCGAAGAGCAGCGCCAGCAGCTTGGGCACTTCGGGATCGAGCACGAAGGGCAGCGCGGCGCCATCCTGCGTGGGTTCGAGCGAATTGAACACGTCCTTCGTGCCTCGCGGAATGACGACCTCGTTCACCAGCGGCTGTCCGAGACGCGAGACCTGCACGAACTGTCCGCGGTTCTTCGGATCGACGTCGTTGCGGATGCTGATCTCCGGCCGGCTGGCCGTGGACCAGATGCCGATGACCGCCGCGGCATCGTTCATCGAGGACGGCTGCGTCCCGTTCGACGTCAGCATGGCGATCGGCACTTCAATCGCGATCGTGTGCACGTTGTAACCGGCCAGCGAGTCCGAGTTGTCGACGTCGGCCGGCGGTACAGCGAGCAGGTCGAACACGTTCAGATCGACGAAGAACGGATCATCACGCTGGCCGGCGAACGTCCGGATGCCCCCGGTCACGGTCTGGACCGCGGCGGCGGCCAGGGTGTCGTAGTTCGGTGTGGATCGCAGCCCGATGTTGACCGGCGGCGTGGCCAGGTTCGAGCCCAGTACCGTCGCGCGCGCATGCTTCTTGTCGCCATCCACGCGCGTCACGGTGTAGGACTGCCGCACGTTCCAGTTCGGCGAATCCAGCGACGTAATCGGGCCGGTGTTGTAGAGGAACGTGTTCTGGTTACGCACGCTCGTCTTGAACCGGAACTGGAACGTCACGTCTTCGCGCGCGTCGCCGTTGTTGTCGACTTTGATCTCGTACAGCACGTTGTCGTCGAACTTGTAGAAATTCGGACCGCCGTACGGGGCTTCGAGCGGGATGAAATTCGCGATCATCGTGACCCGGTCGGGTGTGGCCGGACTGACGAACGCGTAGAGGTCGGTATTGTCGGCCAGCGGGTCCGCGCTGATGAGCGGCGCTTCGCGATGGCTCGACGCCTTGACGGGCATCAGGTTGGCCGCGCCGGCGGCGAGCCCGATACAGGTGAGTACCAGAATCCAGTGCTTCTTCATTGAGGGTCTCCTGCGGCGAGCGGGCCGCTGTAGAACCCTACGGATGGAGGGAGAGGGTGGATGGGAGGGGAGGAAGGGGTTCTGGGGTGCCGGGGTGCCGGGTTCGGGTTCCGGAGTTCCGTGGTTCTTGGGTTCTGTTCCGGGTTCTGACCAGAAACTGCCCCACGACCTATCTCACGACAATCTTTGTGCTCGCGACTCGTCCGTGCTCGTCGGTCGCCTCGATGTGATGCGCTCCGGCAGCCAATTGCCAGCGCACGGCCGCGCCAGAGGCTGAGGCCCCGATGCTTGCCCCATCCACCCGCCAGTCGACGCGCCCGTTGGTCCCGCGCGCGCGCAGCGCCAGCGTCTGGAACTCGGGCCGCAGCGTCGGGTCGCGCAGAAACGTCGCGCCGGCCAGCGGGGACACGATTTCGAACGTCGACGCTGGCGCCGAGGCACGGCGAGTTTCGGAAGCGCTTGTGTCTGTCGATGCGAGCGGGACATGGCTCGACGCCGGCTCAGCCAGCCCGGCGGCCCCGCTGACGATGGCGTTGCGCGATGCCCACATCCGATATGCCGCGGGCCAGATCGTCGCAATCCCATCGGGCGTCGCGCGGTGCCACGTGCACTGATCGAGACGCAGATCATCAGGCAGCCACTCCGTCGTGCGATGAACACAGGCCGCGCCCGGCTTCAGGCCGGAGAGGGCGCAGACCTCGCCGCGGTGGACATCGGCGGTCGGCCACAGAATCGGCGTCCGATCCCCAATCGGCAGCGATCCCTTCACCCGCTCGACCGCCGCCAGCATCACGTCGTGGAAGATTGGACCCGCGCCGGTGACGCCTGACGAGCCGACCAGTTCACGACGATCGAAGTTACCGACCCACACGCCGACCGTCACGTCTCTCGTGTACCCGATCGCCCAATTGTCGTGGTACGCCTGCGACGTTCCCGTCTTGGCGGCCACGGTGAACGGGAACTCGAGGCTGCCGCCCCGGCCGAACACGAATGCCCGCGCCTCATCGTCGGACAAAATGTCGGCGATCCAGAACGCCGTGCGCGCCGACAGCACGCGCTCGCGAACCGCCGGCGTGGCCGTCGTCGCCGTGCGGAGCATGACGGGCTGCACCCGCTCGCCGCCGCGCGCGAGCATCGCATAGGCCGTCACCAGATCAGCGAGTGAGACTTCCGCATTGCCGAGCGTGATGCCCAGGCCGTAGTAGGCAGCCGTGTCGTCGAGCGTTGCAATCCCCGCCTGTCGCAGCACGCGCAGCACCGCGGGCACGCCGATGTCGGCGGCGACGGCAACGGCCGGCACGTTCTCGGATCCGGCGAGCGCAAATCGCACCGGCAGGGGACCGCGGAACTGATCGTCGTAGTTCCGTGGGCGATAGAGCACGCCGGGCTCTGCCGTCGGAAATTCCGACGGCACGTCCGCCAGCACGCGCGCCGGGTGATATCCGCGTTCGAACGCCGCGGCATATGTAAACGGCTTGAGTGCCGATCCGGGTTGCCGTGGCGTCGTGACGCCGTCAATCGCGCCGCCGTGCGCCGCATCGAAGTAGTTTCCCGAGCCCTCCCACGCCAGCCATTCGCCGGTGCGATTGTCGAGCACGGCCACCGCGACGTTGAACGCCTGATGTTCGGTGAGCTCTTTGCGGCGCGCGTTGATGATGCCGCGGACGATCCGCTGAAGTCCGGCGTCGAGCGTGGTCTCGATGCGGGGCTGCGGCACCGGTCCAGCCGCCGCCAGCACGCGTTCGACGAAGTGCGGCGCAATGGCCTCGGGGATGTCGCGGTGCAGCGCCGGCCGTTCGGCACTGGCGACGCGGTATTCCTCGGCCGTGAGCCAGCCGCGAATGCGCATCCGATCGAGAATCCGCCGTTGCCGCGCCCGCGCGGTGGACGCGTTCTTCCACGGGTTGTACCGGGTCGGCTGCTGCGGCAGCGCGGCGAGAAATGCGGCTTCCGCCGGTGTCAGGTCGCGCGCGCTTCGCCCGAAATACGCCTGCGCCGCGCGTTCCGCACCCTCGATCTGATTGCCATATGGCGCAAGGTTCACGTACAGCGCAAGAATCTCGGCCTTCGTCAGGCGGTGCTCGAGCCGAAGCGCCACCACGGCCTCGTGGATTTTGGCGAGCCAGCCGCGGCCCGCACCCGGCGACGACGACGCCAGCAGGCGTTTGGCGACCTGCTGGGTAATCGTCGAGCCACCTTCGACCAGGCGACGGGCGCGGAGGTCGTGCCAGGCGGCACGGACGATCGCGATCGGATCCAGGCCCACGTGCGACTCGAACCGCTCGTCCTCTGCAGCGAGGGTCGCGTGCCGAAGCACGGCCGGCACGTCGTCGATCCATTCGGCCCGTGTGCCGGCGGCCGACCGCATCTCCGAGATCACTTCGCCGTGCCGATCGACGACCGTCGTCGAGGTACGCGCCGTGTGATCGAGGAGCCCGGCCGGCAATGGCCCGAGGCGCAGCCAACACACGACGCCGATGGCGACGAGGGCGAAGGCGATCGACCATCGCCGGCGACGGGCGAATGCCGGCAGGCGAGTGAGCGCGCGGCGGATCATTTGATGATCACCGTCACGGGCGCGCTGCGGCCGTTCACCTCCGGCGCGTACATCTCTTCGGCCCACGTGCCGGACGCGCTGAAGGTGCCCGCGGTCGTCGCGCGCACGATGTAGGAGAACTCATGGCGGCCCTGGCTCAGTCGCGTCGCAAAGAGCGCGACCCGATCGTCGTACTTCTCGACGTAGTCGAACCCGCCGCGCCGCCACCAGTCGGCGAACGATCCGTCGCTCGATTGCTGCGTGGCGTCCTTCGCGAGATCAGCGGCCGTCGTGCGGAACCACGCGTCGACGGCCTCGAACCCGGCGGCCAGCGGATCGCTCACCGCGACGAACAGGCGCTCCTTGGGCAGCGTGATCGTCAGCGTCACGCGAACCAGATCGCCCGCGGCGAACGCGGTGGCCGGCGGGCCGTCACCGCCATCACCGATGCGCGCGTACTGCCGTTCGACGCGGATGCCCTGATCGGATGCCGGCGATGGCGTCGAGGGGACGAACTGCAGCCGGGCCGAGTAGTACAGGCGGCCGGTACCGGTGCGGCTGAACGCGAGATCGGCCTCCGTGCCGGCTGCCACCTGACGCAGCAGGTCCGGCATCGCGAGGCGCACCGACTGCGACGCCGACGATCGGCCGCGGAACGTCGCCGTGCCGACTGTCGCGTTTGCCAGCGACGCGGTCGCCGTGAAATTCGGCTCGTCGGCTTCGAATGCCTTGTAGTAGCCCACGAGGGCCTCGAGCGCCATGGCGTTCTCCTGGGTGTTGCGCCAGCGCCCGTTTTGACGGGAGCCCAGGAGTCCGCGCACCAGCGCCGGGATTAGTTGCGCGTCGTCACGACGCCGCGCCAGGCCTTCGAGGACGACCGCCGTCGATCGGACGTTTGAATTCCAGAGCCACCGCAGGGCCTCGTCGTCCAGTTCTTCGACATGCGCGCGATCGCCTTCGACGCGAATCGCATTCACGAGCCGGCGAATGACGTCGGCGTACCGCGGATGGCGGACGCCGGTGGGGCTGATCATCGCATCCGCCAGGTACGACAACGCGAACACCGGAAACGCGTCGAGGCGGGTCGCCAGGCGCGTGATGTTCGCGTCCTCGTTCAGCTTGCGCGCGGTCAGTTCGCGCACCGCATAGGAGGCGCTCGCAGTCCAGGCCGGCAGCCACTGCGGTTGAGCCGGAGGATTGGCGCGGAGATTGGTTTCCAGAAAATCCAGCGCGGCTTTTTCATCCACCGCGGGCATCGCCAGGCCCACGCTGCCGGCGACGCGCAGCACGTGCAGGATGTACGACGTCAGATAGAAGTTGCCGTACCGGCATCCGTCCGGCCAATAGCCGAACCCGCCATCGCCGCACTGGTAGCGCGGCAACTCCGACAGCAGGGCCGTCGCGCGCGCCCGATAGTCGGCCGGCGCGATGTTGCCCATCGAGAACGCCGTGCCCAGGTCCGCGGCCAGCGACAGCGCCAGGGCGGCCGATGATTTCTGCTCGGCGCAAAAATACGGATAGTCGGCGAGATAGCGCGCGCCTTCACCGAGGCCGACCAGGGCTGACGAGGCCATCTCAATCGACAGGCCGCCGGCCGAGGGCAGCACGCCGGCGGGCAGGGCGAGCCGTTCGACGCGACGATCGGTCGTGTCGCCGAACGCCGCCGTGGTTTCCATCCGGGCCGGCGCGCCGACCGGCAGCGTCATTTCGAAGGCGTCGGTGTTCTTGCCGGCGACCACCGTCACGCGCACGCGCGCCGCGCCCACGCCGCGCGCGATCGCGTCGAAACGCACGGCCGTCGTCGCGCCGGCGTTCAGATGCTGCCGCGACTCCGTACTGCCCTGGAATTCGAGCAGTGCCGGGTCGAGGCTGCGCACGGTGACGATGGCGTCGGTCGCGGATTTGTGCGTGTTGCTGATAAGCGCGCCAAATGAGGCCCGGTCCGAGAGCGCGAGAAACCGCGGCAGCAGCGGCAGCAGGGTGATCGGTTTGGCGACGCGCATGGCGGCCGTCGCGCTGCCGAACCGAGACGCCGCATCGCCGGCCACGGCAAGAATCGTGTACGTGGTGAGCGACTCGGGCAGCGTGACGTCGCGAGTGGCGCGGCCGCGGCTGTCGGTCTCGACCGATCCCAGCCAGAACGCGAGCGGCCGGAAGTCCGTGCGCGCATTCACGCCGCCGCCACCGCCGCCTTCGTCCGCGCCCTTGGGCGTCAGCACCCGCCGGCTGATGATGCGCTGCCGGCTGTCCTCGTTCATCACCTGCAGCGCTTTCTTCACGTAGATGGCGCTCGCGACGTCTGGCGCCGCGTACTCCGTCAGCGCGAGCACGCCGCGGTCGACAGCCCACAGCGTCACTTCGCTGGCCGTCGCCTTGCCCTTCGAGTCGCTGACCTCGACGCTGACTTTGGCCGTGTTCGCGGGCCGGTATTCCTCGCGATCGGCGGAGACCTTGACCTCGAGCCGTTTGGTCTCATCGGTCACGTACAACTCGGTGTAGCCGAGTCGAAAGGCCGGCTTGCCGGGATCGCTGCCGTCCGTTCCGGGATCCGTGGACGTGCGTCCGCGCACGAGCAGGACGGACACGAACACATTCGGAATGTCGGCCGCCGTCACCGGCACGTCGATGATCTGCTGCGTCGATGTCAGGGTGAATCGTCGGTATTGCCGGATACCTTCGCGCTCGATCGTCATCAGCGCGGTCGCGCGTTCCCATGGCGACTTGATCAGGATGCGAGCGGTCTGTCCTGGCTTCCAGGTCTTGCGCTCGGGCTCGAGGACGATGCGATTGTGGTCGTACCGCTCCCATGCCGTGTAGCCCGGGCCCATGACGTAGAAGGTGAGGTCGGTCCGGGCCGTCCGGCCGTTGCGGTCGCGCGCGGTGACTCGCAGCACGTACGACCCGCCTTCGGATGTCGGGACGTGCAGCGCGACAGGTTTGTCGGCTGTGGTGATCGTCCACTGGCCCGACGGGATCTCGAGCTGTTCGGTTTCCCACTCGTAGAACCCGGTTCCCTGCGCGTGACGCACCGAATTCCACTGCCAGCGGATGAGCGACGCCGTGACGGTGAGGCCGGGCACGGCCTTCGCATCGAAGTCCGACGCGACAATTTCCACGTCGGCGCCGGCTGCGGCCGTCGCAAATTCGTCCGGCCGCCGCACGCCCAGATAGATCGACGCGGGATGCAGGACGACGCTGGCACGATTGGCGATGTGCTGGCGGGAAATGTCCTCGATGTCGGTTTCGAGCGTGTACCGGTACGGCAGGTCGGCGGCGCGGTCGGTCGGAACCGTGAGGCCGACATGGCCCGCTTCGTCGAGCATGGCGTCAGCGCCGGCGATACGCGTCTGCTCGCGTCCGCGCCGATCCGGAAAATAGCCGAACGTAAATTGATCGGCGGGAAACCGCTCTCTGATCGCCGCGGGAATCGCGTCGAGCGCGGCTTCGCGCGTCACCGACCACTTGACCGGCCGTTTCGCCATCGTGCCGCCGAACAAGTACCGGCCCGTCGCGCCGCCCGACAGCGTGGCGCCGGCCAGCGGCTGGTCACTGTCGAACGTCGCCGTCACGCTGAAATCCGGCCGTCGGTACGCCGCGACCAGGAAACTGCCGTACAGGCGTTTGTGCCAGCCGGTATCCGGCACATATTCGGTCGCATCATTGGCGGGCTTGCGCGCGCTGCCCGGCAGGGACGCTTCAATCTGATAGTGCCCGAGCGTGCCGTCGGCCGGCACGGTCCATGACCATTCGGCGCTGCTCCAGCGATTGAGCGTGATCGATCGCCGATCGACTTCCTTGCTGCGCGTATCTGTCACGCGCACGTCGATCGTCGATCCCGCTGGAAACATCCGGATGCCGGTCGGCGTGTCCAGGCGCAGGATGGCTTTGACCTGCACGGCCTCTCCCGGTTTGTACACGCCGCGGTCGGTGAACACCGATCCGCGCAGCATGTCGCCGGCTTCGGAAAGGTCGTAGTCCAGACGGAAGTCCCACGACTCGATCCCTTCGTTCCAGTCCGAGGCGACATACGCGACGTCGCCGTTCTTCTGCGCCATGACGACGAAGGCGAGGTCCCAGTTGTTGGTATCGCTCCTGAGCGGCAGCGCGGGTGCCATCGCGACGCCGTCGCGGCCGGTCGTCCCGCGCCAGAGCACCGCGTTGGCCGTGTTCACGATCGAGACGGCGGCATCCGTCACGGCCTCGCCGTTGTCGAGCCGCGCGACGAAGATCAGCGTGGACTGCGGACTGTCCTTCACGCTGATGCCGAGGTTGGTGACCTGCACCAGCGTGGATGTGTCGCGCGGGATCGCTTTGGCGCGTGCGATCGGCTCGCCTGGTGTCAGCCCCGCCCAGAAGAGGCCCGTGCCGCCGGCGCCGGCCGCGCGGCCGAGATCCAGCCCGAATGACTGGATCTGATTGGGCGTGACGGTCAGACGTCGCGTCGTGCCCGCGCCCGACGGCACCTGTCGAAACTGGTTGCGCTCGAGCGCCAACAGCCGCGGCATCAAATCGGCTGGCGCGATCGATTCGACGCGCTCGGTCACCGTCTGGTAGTTCCGCGAGTAGAACGGCAGCTGTCCGCCGCCGCTTTCCCACACGCCGTGGCCGTCGCCGAAACTCGTAAAGGCGCGGTCGTTCCAGTTCTGGACCACGATCGTCGCCGGGTACCCGAGCGTCTGGCCGTCCTGCGCCTGCAGCGAGGGATCGAGGCGCAGCGCCCACGTCCGGTCCGGCGGCTGGCGATCGAAGCCGCCGTCCTCCACGCTGTAGGACTGCGACGCATCCCGCGGCGACGGTTTCACCGCCGCCGATTTCGCCACGGCGACCTCGCGCGCGGCCGTCGTCACGTCGCGCGCCGAGAGCGCGGCCGCGAACTGCGCGGCGTGAACCGGCACGGTGAACTCGATCGGATTGTGATCGGACGACGTGCACTCGTCACGACACCGGATGCCGCGGGCAAAGAACACCGGCTCGGTCGGGGACGACGCCGTCTGGATGACGCCCGGAGTCTCGCGTCCCTGCAGGCCGGGCATGCGCGCGTCGATCGCGAACTCGAGCTCGGTGCCGGGCGGGACTGGCGAAGTCGTTTCCAGAATCGCGCGTTCGGGCGCGGGCTTGAACCTGACCCGATCCCAGTCAGTGGCCACGCGCATCGTCACGACATCCGTGCGGCTGGCGTTGCGCCGGGCTTCGGCCACCTTGGCGTCGAAGCGCCGTGCGCCGTCGGGATCCGTGGCGACCATCCGCGCGCGCTCGGCATCCGTCATCGTCGGCACGTCCGGCCGATGGTTCTTGAACCGGACGACCGTGTGTGCCAGGACGTCGGCCGCGGCGACAGGTTGATTGAACATCAACGCCACCGTGAGCGGGTCAGCCGCCCGATCGGCGCGCCGCGCCCAGATCACCGCGCGCAGATGCGCGGTCGGCGTGATGAACGCGAATTCGTGCCTGGCGGCCAGCCGACGCCCGGCCACGCTCTCGACGCCCGCATCGATCGTCACCTGGTAGCGCGTGCCGAACGGCAACGTCGCCGCATCCGCATTGAACAGCAGCGTCGTGGTGCCGGACCAGCGGAACACGCCTTTGATCGGCGGCGTGATGTGAATCCACGGCGGCGTCGGATTCGCCGGGATTCGTCCCAGCGGCACCATCGGCTCCGAAAAGACGATGCGGAGCTCCTGCGCCTGGGCCAACTCCTGCAATTCGCCCGTCGGCCCGGCGTTGACGACGCTCAGTTGGACGGTTTGCGACGCCAGCGCAGCCGCCGACGTCAGCACCACAGAGGCAATCAGAAAAAAGCGACGAACCATAGGAGTGTCTCGGGAAGCGGTGGGGGGAGGATATCAGCAGACGTTGGTGAGTATCAGTTCACCAACGTCTGCCGTTGCGCGTTTCGTGCCATGTCCGCCAGTGAGCGTTTCGGGCGGATTTCCCTGACACGGCTGCCGGCCGACCACGTCATTTCTACCCGGATGGAGCCCGGGGTCTTCAGACCCCGGGTCTAAAGACCCGGGGCTCCATTTCTAGAACTGGCTCCACAAGTACTGATTCGTCACCTCATGGTGGAACTGGACCTCTGACGTCTTGATCGTGGAGCCCAGCGCCCTGGGGCACCGGTCGGCCTGCATCGACTTGAGGTCGACGAAGCGCTGATGCACTTCCGCGCCGAGCAGGTCGCTCATCAGCTTGCTGCCTTTGAAGAGCCGGACGGCGTCGTAGATGTTGTCGGGCAGGAACTTCGTCCGTTCCCGCTTCGCGTCGCCGTTGACCTCGCCCTTCGGCCCTTCGAGGCCCGTCCGCAACGCGAGGTACAGCGCGAGGTACGGGTTCGCGTCGGGCGCGATCGAGCGGATCTCGACGCGCATCGACTTCTCGTTGCCGATGGGGATGCGGACCATGGCGCCGCGGTTGACGGCCGACGCCTTGATCTGGTTCGGCGCCTCGTAGTGCGGATCAAGCCGGCGGTAGGCGTTGACGCTCGGATTGAACGCGAGGCAGATCTCCTGCCCGCTCGCCAGAATCCGGTCGATGAACTGCCAGCCCATTTTCGACAGCTTGTCCTGGCCCTTGGCGTCGAAGAACAGGTTCTTGTCCTTCTGGGCGATGGACAGGTTGGTGTGCATGCCGTTGCCGTTGACGCCGGTCACGGGCTTGGGCAGGAAGCTCGCCGTCATGTCGAGACGGGCCGCGACCTGCCGGCACAGCAGCTTGTACAGCAGGACCTGGTCGGCGGCGATGTTCACCTCGCTGTACGCGTAGTTCATCTCGAACTGCGACGGCGCGACCTCGGGATGGTCCTTTTCGTTGTTGAAGCCCATCGCGCGCTGCACTTCGGCGGCCGTGTCGATGAACGTCCGCAGCGCATCGCCGGGCAGCGAGTGGTAATACCCGCCAGTACTGATGAATTCGAAACGTCCGGTCTCGTGGTAGTGGCGCTCGGCGTCACGGCCCTTGAAGAGGAAGCCTTCAATCTCGTTGGCGGCGTTGAAGTACATGCCGTCCTTCTCGAACTTCTTCTGCGTGTAGCCCTTGAGCTTCAGCCGCATGTCGGCCACGTAGGGCGTGCCGTCCTTTTCGAAGACGTCGGCGAAGACCAGCACCTTGCCCGCTCCGAACACGTCGGAGGGGAGCCAGTACATGGCCGGCCAATCGATGTTCAGCCGGAGGTCCGATTCGGCCTGCTGCGAAAAGCCGCGGATCGACGACCCGTCGAACGTCAGGTTGTCCGCGGACTTCAGCAGGAACTTCTTGTCGTAGTCGAGCATGTGCAGACGGCCCTCGAGGTCTGAAAAGCAGACCGTGACGGCCTTGATGCGCTTCTCGTCGGACAGGTACTTCGCGTGCTTCTCGCGCATCTTGTGCGCGGGGGTGCGGTTGAGCCGGGCCTCTTTCGTGGCCAGGTTCATTTCCTCGAGCTTGTCGTAGGGAATCTCCAGAAAGTCTCGCAGCGTCGTCGACATGGGCGTTGGCTCCTATCTCAAAGATAGGTATTTATAGCACATCTACATCAGATATAAGCCTAAGTGTGTCAGCTTTTATTATTAAAATCGATACATTTACGCTATTGACGCCATCTCGGCTGACTTGACGGGCATTTCCGCGGTGTTACCATGCCGCGCACACGGTGACTCGAAGCGGCGCGACAAGCGACCGCGGACACTTCTCAGGAGGATTGGCATGTTCGTCTCATCCGCTATTCGTCGTCTGGCTGTGCTGGGATTGCTGGGTGGCGGCATCGTCGCGCTGTCGGCGGCGTGCTCCGAGCCCGCGCCGCCCCCGCCGCCGCCCGCCCCAGCGGTGAAAACCACGGCCGAGCGTGTCGCGCGGTACCAGGACTGTTGGAAGTACTTCAATGACAAGGCGTGGGATCAGTTCCAGACCTGCTACACCGACAACGCCGTGTCGGAAAGCGTGGACTCGATGCCGGCCTCCGCCTCCGGACGTGCGGCCATCATCGAAGCCAGCAAGGCGGGCGCAACGTCGTTCCCGGACCGGCGCGGCGAGCTGAGGCTCGTCCTCGCGAACGGCGAGCGGATTCTTGGCGTGGCGATGTGGACAGCGACCAACACGGGCGAATTGCCGCCTGGACCCGATGGCAAACCCGTGCCGGCCACCGGTAAGACGATCGGCTTTCCCATCGCGCACAGCGGCGAATGGAACGCCACCGGCGATGCCGTCGTTCACGACGCGAGTTACGTTGACGAGGGTACGGTGATGGCGCAGCTCGGCTTGAGCCCGATGCCGGCCCGTCCCGTCGAAAAGGCCACGGGCGCGCCCGCCACGGTCGTGATCGCGAAGAAAGATGCCACCGAGAAGGCGAACCTGGCCACGGCGCAAGCGATGTTGGACGCGATCAACAAGCACGACGTCAAGGCGATCGAGGGAAACCTGGCCGAGGACTACAGGGCCATCATCATCGCGACGCCCGCCGATCAGAACAAGAAAGAGGCGCTCGCCAGCACCAAGGAGTTTTTCGGCGGTTTTCCGGATGAGAAACTGACGCCCACCGCCACCTGGGCGGCCGGCGACTACGTCGTCGTCGAAGGCACGTTTGAAGGCACGAATACCGGTGACATGCCGACGATGAAAATGAAGAAGACGGGCAACAAGGTCTCGTCCCGTTTCGTGGAAATCTTCAAGATGTCGGGCGGCAAGATCACGGAAGACTGGCTGTTCTACAACGGCGCCGCGATGGAGCGGCAGTTGGCCGTGAAGAAGTAGAGACAACTGACAAGTTGCAACTAGCAACCAACAAGTGTGGTGGTCGCCTTCGGCGACGTCGCGTGCTTTTGTGGGCAGCACCCCACTTGTTAGTTGCTAGTTGTTAGTTGTTAGTTTCAACGTTGTTAGTTTCAATACAGCTCTCAACCCGCCCAGCGGCGATTGATCCAGCGCGATCGATCCGCCGTACAGCGCCGCCAAGTCGCGCACGATCGCCAGGCCGAGGCCGGATCCGGGCGCCGCTTCGTCGGCGCGCACGCCGCGCTGCAGCACGGCGTGGCGCATCGACGCCTCCAATCCCGGCCCGTCGTCGTCGATGGTCACCACCACGGTCTCGCCGTCAACAACCGAGTGCGCGACCACGCGTCCGCGTGCCCACTTGCAGGCGTTGTCGAGCAGGTTGCCGAGCATCTCTTCCAGATCCTGATCGTTCGCGCGGACGACGTGCGCGGGATCGACGGTGGATTCGATCGTCAGACCACGATCGGCATGCACGCGGTTCATCGTCCTGATCAGGCCGGCGACGGTCGCCTGCACATTGGCGCGCGTCCCGGGCGTCGCCCCGGACGCCGACGCGCGGGCGTGGGCGAGGTGGTAGTCGATCTGCCGCTTCATCCGCGTCACTTCCTGCCGGATGGCCGACGCGACGTCGACAAGGCCGGCGGCGCTCGCGCGGTCGGCCTCGTGCGCGAGGATGGCGAGCGGCGTCTTGAGCCCGTGCGCCAGATCACCGGCCTTGGCCTGGGCGCGCGCCACACTCTCATCCCGCGCGGCCAATAGCGCATTGAGGTCGGACACGAGCGGCTGCATTTCTCCCGGGTACTGACCGAGCAGCCGCGTCTGCCGGCCGGCGTGAACGTCCGCCAGCCGCTCGCGAACCTGCGCGACCGCCGACAGGCCGCGCCGGACCTGCCAGAAGCCGACGAGCATGCACAACACCGCGATCGGCCAGGACAGGTGCGGAATCGTGAAGGGGTGATGAAAGTACCGGGGCGCGGACGGATACGAGACCATGAGCTGCGTGACGAGGATGCCGGCGATGGTGAACAGCCCAACCGTCCAGAGCAGCGCGCCGATCAGCAGCCGGGCGCGGAGTGTCAACGCGGCCATCAGCGTCGGCTGCCGGAACCGGCGGGTTCCTGCATGCGGTAGCCGAGTCCGCGCACGGTTTCGATGAATCCGGCGCCCAGCTTCCGCCGCAGACGGGCGATGAACACTTCGACGGTGTTCGATTCCCGGTCCGCATCATGCGCGTAGATGTGTTCGATCAACTCCGACTGGGAGACCACGCGGTCGTGGTGGTGCATCAGATACGAGAGTACGCGGAACTCGTGACTCGTCAGCTTGATGGGCGCATCGCCGACCGTCACACGGGCGCCGCGCGGATCGACGACGAGCGTGCCGCACCGCAGTTCGCGGGCCGCGTGCCCGCTCGATCGCCGGATCAATCCCCGGATGCGCGCGAGCACTTCCTCGATCTGGAACGGCTTGGGCATGTAATCGTCCGCGCCGCCATCGATGCCCTGGACCCGCTCGTGCCAGCTGCCCCGCGCTGTCAGGACCAGGACCGGCAGGTCGAGCCCTGCGCTGCGCCAGCCGCGCAGCACCGTGAGGCCATCGATGTGCGGCAGCCCCAGGTCAAGGACGACGGCATCGTAGGACTCGGTTCGCGCCAGAAAATCCGCCCGGGCGCCGTCTTCAGCCACGTCGACGGCATAACCGCCGCGCTGCAGGGCCTCCGTCAACTGACGGGCCAGCCGCGCTTCGTCCTCGACGACCAGTACCCGCACCAGCCGGTTATAGCGCAACGCGCGCTGAACGGCGACTGAACGGCATTCAGACGCCATTCAGCCGCCGCTGCGTAGGCTGTCGCCATGCGCTCACGCTCACGCCAGGGTGTCCTCATCGCACTCGCAGTCTTCGTGGCCATTGCCGTCCTGCTTCGGCTCTTCGGCGGGCCGATCTACAAGGCGCTGCTCGCCATGCACGGGCGAAACTAGGTGCCGATGGGAAACCTGGGGCGCGACGTGATCTATGCGCTTCGGATGATTCGGAAAATGCCGCTCGTGGCGGCGGTCGTCATCGGATCGATCGCGATGGGGATCGGCGTAAACACCGTCGTGTTTTCCTGGATCCAATCGCGGTTCGTGACGCCGATTGCGGGGGCGCCGGATGGACGCGACTTCAGCCTGATCGAGCCGCGCGGGGACGGCGGCTCATATCAAAGCGCGTCGTGGACGGAGTACTGCGATCTTACTGCCCGGACGTCGGCGTTCGACGAGATCATTGCCTTCCGCATGGCCCCGATCAACGTCGGTGCGGCCGACTGGTCGGAGCGCACCTACGGCCTGCTTGTATCGGGAAATTATTTTCCGGCGCTTCGCATCCGGGCCGCGGCCGGTCGGCTTATTGAGCCCGCGGACACGGCCGTGCCTGGTGGCACGCCCGTTGTGGTGATTTCGCGACGCTTCTGGCAGTCGCGCCTCGCGGGTGTCCGCGAGCCCCTCGGGACCCTGCTGCGCGTCAACGATCGCCCCTTCACCATCGTCGGGATCGCGCCCGAACCGTTTCAGGGCACGGTGATGGGGCTGACGTTTGATCTGTGGATTCCGGCGACCGCGGCGCCGCTGATTGTGGAGGGCACGCGCGAACTCGAGGGCAGGACGGAGCGCGAGTACCAGCTGCTCGGCCGTGTGCGATCCGGCCTGTCGCGGACCGAGGCCGGTCGAGGGCTGGACGATGCGTTGCGTGCGCTCGCGGCCGAGTACCCCGGCACCAACGCCAGCGTACACGCCGATGTGCTGCCGCAGTGGCAGTCGCCGCACGGGCCCCAGCAGGCGCTGATGCTCGCGCTTGGAATGTTGCAGGGCGTGATGCTGCTGGTGCTGGCGGCGGTCGCCGGCAATACGACCAATCTCGTCCTGGCTCGCACCACCGCCCGCCGACAGGAGGCCGGCGTCATGCTCGCGCTGGGGGCTGGCCGAGCACGCGTCATGCGGCTGGTTCTGATCGAGAATCTCGTACTGTCGCTGACTGGCGCGGCCATCGGCGCGCTGCTGGCCGTCTGGGGCACCAACATCCTGCGCGCCGTGCCCCTGCCCACACCGGCCGGACTGGCGCTCACGTTCTTCACGCCGGTCGACTGGGTGAGCGTCCTGTTCGCGTGCGGTCTCGGCGTGTTCTCGGGCCTGCTCATCGGGCTGCCCCCGGCCTATCAGCTGGCCCGAACCGATCCGGCGATTTCCCTGCGCAGTTCAGGTGCCACGGCCGTGCGGCGGCCGATGCGCGACGTGCTGCTCGCACTCGAATCCGCGCTCGCGATCGTCGTGCTCGTCGTGGCCGCACTATTCCTCAAGGGCTTTCAAGACACGCGCACGACTGATCCCGGTTTTGTTCGTGAGGGCGTCCTGCTGGCCAGCTACGATCTGCGCGGCCGCACGCGGACGATTGCGCCGGCTGTGTCACTCGAATTCGCCGCCCGTTTGCTCGATCAAGTCCGGCAGCTGCCGGTCGTCGAGAGCGCCGCGCTCGCCACCTCCATTCCGCTCGACATTCATGGCATGCCGTCGCGCCGGTACACCCTCGAGGGCCACGCGCGATCGGATGGCGCGGTTGACGAAGCGTTCGCCAACACCGTGACGCCGGGCTACTTCCGGACGATGGGCATTCCGATCGTGGCGGGAGGGGATTTCGCGGATCTGCGCGACACCGTCGCGCCGCCGCAGGCGATCGTCAATGAGACGTTCGCGCGCCACTTCGCGATCGACACGCGCGCCATCATCGGCCGCACCATCGCCGCGGCGGGCATGACGTTTACGATCGCCGGCGTCGTCAAGAATTCGCTGGCGGAGTCCTTCGGCGAGACGTCGCAGCCGTTCATCTACCTCTCATGGCGCGATCGGCCTTCGGCGATGGCGGAGATTCATGTCCGGACCCGTCCCGGCTCCGAGACCGCCGTCACGTCTCCGGTTCGCGACGTCGTCCGGCGACTGGATGCGGCCCTGCCGCTGTACAACGTACGCACGCTGACCGATCACGTCGAGGCGAACCTGGTGTTCCGCCGCATTCCCGCGCGGATGTTCGTGGTCATCGGCCCGCTGGTCCTGCTGCTGGTGGCCGTCGGCATTTATGCGGTCGTGGCGTATGGCGTCGCGCAGCGGCGGAAAGAGATCGGGACACGCCAGGCGTTGGGCGCGTCCACCCGGCAGATCACGCGCGCGCTCATGGCCGACACATTTCGCGTCGTCCTGCTGGGCATGGCCGGTGGCGGCGTCGTCGCCGTCATGATCGATCCGGCCGCGCTCGAAGGCCGCGCCACGGACGCGCTCTTACTCGCCGGCGTCGGCGCTCTGTTCCTGGCCACAGCATGGCTGGCCAGCTGGTGGCCGGCCCGTGCGGCATGCCGGATCGATCCGATGACGGCGCTGAAAGACTAAGAACGATTGCACCTTGGGGGGCCATGGGGAGCCATGGGGATCAGGCTTGGCTGCCGCCTAGCGGCGGCCGGTGAGGCGAGACCGCGAGGTCGCTCGCAAGAGCGACTGGAAAGCGCTGATGGCTCTTGCGAGCGGCCTCGCGTTCTCACCTCACTTGGCCCGGCTACGCCGGGCCACCAAGCCCGCTCGGCTTTCATCGGCGCTGCCAGCGCTTGGCTTGGCAGCCGGGGGCGTCAGGTGTCTGGCGTCTCTGGGAACGGACGTACCCCGATCAACTGAGGGAGGGGAACGCCTTTCCCGCGCCCCAGATAACTTCGGAGGCCGCGCATCAGCGTCGAGTAGTCCGGGTCCAAAATGCTGATGCACTTCAATGGCGGCGGCGATGATCTGGCCCGCGATCGGGTCCCGATGAACTTCCGGCATGTCGCGGATAGATTCAAGTTGAAAGCCGGAGAGCGGGCCTGGTGGTCCGGCGCAGCCGGACCTAGTGCGGTGAGGATGCGGGTCCGATGGCAAGAGCCATCCGCGCATTTCAGACGCTCTTGCCTGCGGACTCGCGTCCTCGCCGCACCGGCCGCCGCGAGGCGGCCGCCAGGCCTGCCCCCCCATGGCTCTCCATGGCCCCCCAAGGTTCAATCTCTTCTTTCACCGCTGCAGCAGCAACGCCGTTAGAAACTTTTCGAGATCTCTCGCCAGCCACGCATGTCCATCCGGGCCGGGATGCCACGCATCGGTGAAGACCGCGCGCCGTGGGATGCCTTCGGGATGCAGCGAGTCGAACGCATCGAGGATCGGTACCTGGTGTTGGGCCGCGAATCGCGTGAGCAGGCATTCGTGCCGCGTCGAATCCCGATACGACGGGTGCAGCAGCACCAGTTTGATCCCGCGCGCCCGGCACAACTCGGTCAATCGTTCCAGGTTGGCCTGCCGCTCGTCTTCGGTCACGCGGCGGCCCAGTGCGTTCTCGTGCGCGGGCTTGGCCGCGGTGTCGCCCGTGTTGACCGGCGCGAGGAGCGGCGGCAGGGCATAGCCCGGCAGGCCGATGGTGACGAGAGGATTGTCCGCGTTCGGACGATCGAACTTGCGGATCTGCGCCTGCGCCAGCGCATAACTGGCCCATCGGTACAGCGCCGACCACTGCATCAGCGCGCGGTGGCCGCGCTGCGTGCGCGATTCATACAGCTGCCGATCCGTTTGCACGACGCCGATCTCGTTGTTGCTCGCGTCGCGCAGCGACGTCGGCAGGTAGTCATTGACCTCGTGGTAGAAAAGCACCACGTCAGGCTGCCAGGCCATTCCGCGCTGTTCGAGCAGGAGCAGACTCTGGAACGACGAGTACGCGGAGACGCCGGCGTTGATGACTGTGACCGGCCGGGCGGGTTTGTCCGCGCGCAACAGTCGTTCAAGATCGGCGGAGTACGTCTGGTCATCGGACACGTTCACGCCAAACGTCGTGCTCTCGCCGAGTGACAGGATCCTGAGTTCTCCAGGCTGCTTCGCCGGAATGTCCGGACCGCGCGTGCCCTGGTGGTTGATCGACACCTGCGTGTTGCGCCACGTCGTGTGCGTGTCGGGCCGCAGCGACCAGAAGAACTCGCGATCTGGCTGCATCAGGCCGGCCAGTTCTTCGGGCAGTGGCGTCGTTTGCAGCGTCGGACGGTCCCATCCCGCCAGGCGGACGATGCCTTCCGCCGCGCCCACGAGCAGGACCGCAGGAAGGATCGCAAACACGATCCGCTTCCACGTGGGGAGCGGCGCTCGGCCGGCCGGTGCGGACCGCTCTCGACGCTGGCCTGACGCCTTCGGCGCCGCCTTTTTCATGACTCGATGCTGGCGTCCGCCGGCGCTAGCCGCCGCAGCGCGCCGACGCCGGGCCTGGCGCCGCCGGCGTGCTCGATCGCGGCCAGACGTTGTCGGCCGGGTCGCGATCGGGGAAGCGGCATCCGGGATCGAGCTGGATGCTCGTGATCGCGCGGCCGAAGTCGAGCACGGCGTCGAATGTACGGTTGCCGGTAAACCAGACGTCAACCGGCCAGGTCACCAGCGCCGACGTGCCGTCGATCTTTGCGTTCGCCATCGGGCGAATCGCCGCGCCGTCAGCGGCGAGCTGCACGCGCAGCACGACCGGCGCCGGCATCTGGCCGGCCTGTCGAACGGTGACGGTCGTCTTCGTTCCGGCCGTCTGCACGGTCGCGATCGATCCGTCGACCGAGTCCGTCGTCCAGAGCCAGGAGTACCAGAACCAGTTCAGATCCTGCTTGAGCTGGTTGTTCATGAAGTAGATGTAATCCCAGGGTGACGGGTGCTTGAACGCCCACGCCTTCGTGTATTCGCTCATCGCGCGCTGGACGTTCTCATCGCCGACAATGCCGCCCAGCATCGACAACATCAGCGGCGCCTTCGAGTACGTCTGGAACTGGTACATGGGGCCCGCGAAATTGGCGTTCCACATCAGCGGCGGCTCGTTCTCGCTCCCGCTCGTCGTGCCGTACTGCTGGCCCGGACCGTTCAGGTTCGGTCGCGTGCCGGTCGAGTCGGCGCGCGACAACGTGTTCATGTACTGGTTGAATCCCTCGTCCATCCAGCCGTACCAGGTCTCATTGTTGCCGACCATCATCGGCCACCACTGATGGCCCGTCTCGTGATCGGCGGCGCCCTGATTGGCGTTGATCACCATCGGATATTCCATGCCGCTGCTCGGGCCGTCCTGCAGGGTCAGCTGCGGAAACGGGTAGGGAGCCCAGAGCTTCGAGTAGAACTCCAGCGCATGACGGGCGACGGGTCCGGCGTTCGCGTACTGCCCGGCGTGCGCGGGCTCGAACAGCATGTGGATCGGCACCGCACCCTTGCCGGGAATCGTGGCGCGCGTCGCCTTCCAGGTGAATTTGCGCGCGGTCGCCCACGCAAAGTCATTCACCATCTCCGCGACGTGATGCCACACGAGCCGATCGCCGGCCGCCGTCGCCTGTCCGGCGCCCACCTCGTCGTCGCCGACGATCGTGATCACCTCGTTCGATTCGAGCACGTGCGACAGCCGCTCGCGCGCCGTCGCGGTCAGCACGTCCTGCGGGTTCTGCAGCACGCCCGTCCCGCTCACGATCCAGCCGGCGGGCACGTTGATCCGCACATCGAAGCGGCCGAAGTTGTTGTAGAACTCCGACGGTCCCAGGTACGGATTCGTGTCCCAGCCGCGCAGGTCGTCATAGACCGCGACGCGCGGATACCACTGCGTCGGCTGAAAGAGGCGATCCTCCCAGCGCTGAATCATCCGGTGGCCGCTGCCGGGACCAGCCGGCACCTTCGTGCGCCAGCCAATCTCGAGCGTGCCCGTGCCCTTGGCCGGAATCGGGTCCGCGAGCGTGATCCGCGCGACTGTCTGGGTCAGGTTCGACGCGCTGAGCCGGCGCGCGCCACCGGCGCGGCCCCCGCCGCCCGCCGCGGCGGCGGTCAGGTCGATGGCCGCGCCATTGACCGCCACCGACGTCACGACCATGCCGTCGGTGATTTCCCCGGGCACCCAACTGGCCGCGAACGGCATGCGCTGCCGGAAGATGTTGTGGTCCAGCCGCAGCGTGATGTCCGGCAACGGCTGCGGACTGTTGTTGTGAATCAGGATCTTCTCGGTGCCGGTGAGCGTCTGCGTCTCAGGGTCGAGACGGACGTCGATCGTGTAGTCGGTCTGCAGCTGCCAGTAGTTGGGCCCCGGCCGTCCGCTGAAGTCGCGCGTTCCGGCGTCGAACGCGCGGCGGATCGCGTTCGTCATCGGCACGTCCCGCCGGATGGCCCGCGGCACTTCCGGCGGCGCCTGCCCGCCGGCCTGCGCCCGCGCCGATCCGGGTGGCCCGGCGAGCGCGCCTGGAATCAGGAGCAGGGCGGTCAGCGGCAGGAGGCGGCGCATCATTATGAGATCTCCCTTGGCGGCCCGGTTTGGTCGGCCGCGAACCGCCCCAGAATACTACCCGGGCCCAAAAACGACTCCCGGAATGGATTCCGGGAATCCATTCCCGGAGTCGTTTTTCCGGCGATCAAACCCGCATATGATCGCCCCACCGTGCCGATGACCGAGCCCGCCACGCAGTCCTTCGCGCGCGCGCGCGTCGAACGCCTGATTGCCAGCGTCCGGATCGGGCTCGCCGCTGCCGGCCTGTTTGGCGTCTGGCTCGAGCCCGAGGCCACGCGGTTTCCCGAGCTCACCGACGCGCTGTACGGCGGGTACCTTGCCTACGCGCTGGCCCTGGCCGCCATCATGTGGCGCCGCGACAGCACCGGCCGGCTGCCCCTCATCCTCCACGTCGCCGACATCGTGATCGCGTCCGTCCTGCAGTGCCTGACGACCGGCACCTCGAGCCCCTTCTATATCTATTTCGTCTTCGCGCTCTTCAGCGCCGCGCTGCGCTGGGGATGGGAGGCGACGCTCCAGACAGCAGCCGTGGTCTTTCCGCTGTTCCTGATCCTGGGCGCCTACCTGAATGCCACGCAGGGCGTGGCCGGGTTTGATCCCAACCGCTTCGTCAGCCGCGCCGCGTACCTCGTCGTCGTGACGGTGGTCCTGGTGTTTCTTGGACAGCACGAAGCGCGGTTACGGGAAGAAATTCGCCGCCTCGCGCGCTGGCCGATTCCGGCCGGCACGAATTGGACGGACAACGTCCGCGAGATTCTCCAATACGGCGCCGGGATCGTCGGCGCCAGGAATGTCGCGCTCATCTGGAGCGAGGACGAGGAGCCGTGGCGCTACGTGGCGTTTGCCTCGTCGGACGTGACCATCGAGCGGCATCCGCCGGCCGATTTCGAACCGATCGTGCCCGCCGATCTCGCCGACGACACGTTCCTGTGCATGACGCCGCTGGATGCCGGCGCCATGATTCGCGTGAGCCGGGCCGGCCGTTTGTCAGCGCGGGCCGGATTGCCCGTCCATCCGGATCTGGTGGCGCGGTTGGGGACTGCGCCTCTCGCGTCTGCGGCATTCCGCGCCGGCCAGTTGTCCGGCCGCGTGTTCTTTCTGGGCCTGTCGGAACCGACAGCCGAAGCGCTGCCCCTGGTGGAACTGGTGGGACGCGAGGTCGGCGCCTCGCTCGATCGGCTGCAATCGGATCGGCGATCGCGCGACCTCGCGATCGTCGAAGAGCGCATCCGCGTCGCGCGCGATCTGCACGACGGCATTCTTCAGGCACTCACGGGCATCCGGCTCGAGCTGCAGCACGTGGCCGCGCGCGAACGCCAGAGCTCGTCGGCGCTGCCCGCCGCCGACTCACGACTGATCGACCTGGAATCGGCCATCGCCACCGAACAGCGCGAACTCCGCCGGCTCATCGACGACCTCAGGCCGTCGCCGGCGCTGCGCGACGAATCACCCCTGATGGATCGCCTGCAGTCGCTGCGATCGCGCATCGCGCTCGAGTGGCGCGTGCCGGTGTCCATCACGGTGACGCCGGCCGATCTGGTCGTGCCGCAGGGGTGCGATCGCGATTTGCCGTTCATGGTGCACGAGGCGATCGTCAATGCGATGAAACACGGCCAGCCGTCGCGTGTGTCGGTGGCGATCTCGGCCACCGACGACGAGCTGCGAATCACGGTGGATGACGATGGCGGGGGATTCGCCTTCACCGGCGTCCGCGACCATGCGTCGCTCGCCCAGGCGAACGCCGGGCCGCGCAGCCTGCGTGAGCGGGTGACGTCGCTCGGCGGCCGCATCGACATTGAGTCCCGCGTGGCCGGCTCACGCGTCGCCCTCTCCATTCCACTCCGTACCGCCGCCCATGTCTGAGCCGATTCGCATCGTCCTTGCCGACGACCATCCGATCGTTCTTCAGGGCCTCGAACACTTGTTCGAGCGTTATCCTGATTTCAAGGTCACGGCCTCGTGCGCGAGTGGCGCCGAAGCCCTGGCTGCCGTACGGAAGGGCTCGGTCGACGTCCTGCTGCTCGATCTGCGCATGCCGGGGACCACGGGCCTCGACGTCCTCCGATCGCTTGCGGCCGAACCGGCGCCGTGCCGGGTCGTGGTGCTCACCGCGACCGTCAGTGACGATCATGCCGCCGAGGCGTTGCGGCTTGGCGCGATGGGGCTGGTGCTCAAGGAGTCGTCGCCCGAGGTGCTGATCGAGTGCGTGCGGCAGGTGCATGCGGGCGAGCGCTGGATCGACAAGGCCACGATGGAGCGCGCGGTCGCTTCGATGGTCCGGCGCGAAACCGCGATGGCGCAGATGCCCAAGGCGCTGACGCGGCGGGAGCTGGAAATCGTGAAGCTGGTGGGCGAAGGCCTGCGCAACCGCGAAATCGCTCAGCGATTGTTCGTGACGGAAGGCACCGTCAAGCTGCACCTCCACAACGTGTACGACAAACTCGGCGTGGACGGGCGCATGGAACTGCTGCTGCGCGTCCAGAGCCTGGGATTGGTCTAGGAGGCCGGGTCTTCGGGCCCGGCGTGGTCTATCGGTTCGACACCCGCCACGTCCGGACGACGCGGCCGATCGTGATCGTCACGGAGTCGATCGCGCCATCGCCGTCTTCGTCAATCACTTGAACACGGCCCGGTGTCCGGCCGCCCCCATGACCTCCGCCCGCGATTCGCGCGACGGTCTCGAGCGCCGAGGCGAGCGAGATTTCTGTCTCAATTTCCGCGCGCGTCAGCGTCTTGGTCTGGCCGCCTGACGAGTCGGAAAGCTCGGCGGCGATCGGCTCGCCTGTACTGCGCGAGTTGGCGCCCCCTTGCGACGTCTCGCCAGTCGAGCGCGGCTGCGCCGTGCCGGCCGACGTGGTCGTCGATGGCCGTCGCCGGGCGCCGGCAAGTGGGTCATCTGTCGGCGGCGGCGCGCTCGCGCCGACGGTCAGCGTTTGTGATGGCGACAAAAATGATCGTCCATCGGGTCCGTCTGCCCGCGCGGCGAGCACATACGTACCGCTGGGCAGATCAGGAAAGTCCTGACCGATCGTCCCGGCGGGAAGGTTGATGCGGGCCGACGCCTGGAATGCCTCGCCAGACGCGGTGTTGGTCGCCGTTGTCGTAACCGTGTACTCGCCCGATGGGCATTGCGAACTGTCCCAGGTCACGTGCAGCGGCGTGAGCCCGGCGAATATCGCAGGAGGAACGAGAAAACTTCCGACCACCAGACCGGCGAGCGCGCCGATCAGGTTCAGTACTCTGTATTTCATGACCGCGACCTCAACGTGCCGGCGCCGGTCACAGCGCCGCAGACCACTTCCACTGTTATTTCGGCCAGTCGCCACGTCTTCGCCAGACGTGGCAGCGAATCTTCTCATGTTCGATCCCATCCACCAACGACAAATGTGCGTAGTACTCTTGTGGGCGTAGTGTCTCAGCCACCGATCGCGCGGCCCGGCGAGGATCCTGAGAATGACCGCCGGTTGATACGCGCGGTCGCTGACGGATCCGGCGACGCCGTTTCGTCGCTCTACGATCGCTATGGCGCGACGGTGTACGGGCTGGCGCTTCGCGTGCTCGGGCAACCCGATCTGGCCGAAGAGGTCGTGCAGGACGTGTTTGCGCAGGTGTGGCGCGAGGCCGGGCGGTACGACTCGGGGCGATCGACCGTCGCCGGATGGATCGTGATGCTGACGCGAACCCGCGCGATTGACCGGTTTCGCGCGCGCCGCTCACGGCCGGATGTGAGCGCAGCCGTCGAGGCGCGCCACGCGCTGCCGGTGGCCTCATCCGAGCGCACGCCGGAAACGAGCACGATCGTCGCCGAGGACCAGCGCCTGGTTCGCGGCGCCCTCGCGCGCCTGCCCGAGCAGTTCCGATCGCTGATCGAGCTGGCGTACTACGAAGGACTGACGCATTCCGAAATCGCCGAGCGGACCGGGATTCCACTTGGCACCGTGAAGACCCGCTTGCGAAGCGCGATGGGCACGTTGCGGAGCGCACTGGCATGACACACGACGAAATCCGCGACAGCCTGCCCGCGCTGGCCTTGGGCGCGCTCGATCCGGCGGAACGCGCCGAGGTTGTCGCGCACGTCGCGACGTGCGAAGCCTGTACCGCCGCGCTGGCGGTCGAAGCGCGCATCGTCGAAGGCATTGGCCTTGATGGGCCGCCCGTGACGCCGCCGGCCGCGCTGCGATCGAAAGTGCTGGCGCGGATCCAGGCGATGCGTGCGGAACCGCAGCTCCCACCCGTCTCCCTCGCGCCGCCGCGCGCGGCCTGGAGCGGCGGTCTGGCGCTCGCGGCCAGCCTCATCGTTGGGGCGGCCGCCGTGTTCTACGCCTACACGATGCGGACTGAGTTGAGCGCCCTGCGCGCCTCATCGGCGGCGAGCGCGCAGGAGGCGACGCGCCTGCGCCAGGAAGTCGTCACGCTTCGGCGCGACTGGGTCAACCTCACGCGCGCCATGGACGTGCTGAGGGCGCCCGACCTGCTTCGCGCCGATCTGTCGGGCCAGGCCCTGGCTCCGGGCGCCATCGGCCGCGCCTTCTGGAGCGAGAAGGCGGGCCTGCTGTTCGCCGCCGATCGGCTCCCGGCCCTGACGGCCGGCCACGTGTATCAGTTGTGGACGATCACCGGCAAGGCGGCGACCAGCGCGGGCGTGTTCACGCCGGACGCTTCGGGCGCCGCGTCCGTCACGGCCATCGTGGCGGCCGGTGCGCCTCGTCCCGACGCGTTCGGCGTCACGATCGAGCCCACGGGCGGCTCGCCGGCGCCGACGATGCCGATCGTCCTGGTGGGGACAAGCCAGATCGAGCGACCCCGTTAGATAATCTCCGGGTGTCTCAAGCCCGGCCCAAGGTCGTCGTGGTCATGCCCGCGTACAACGCAGCCAAGACGATTGAGCAGACCTGGCGCGAGGTGGTGGCGCACCCGGAGGTCAATCTCGTCATCGTCGTCGACGATGCCAGCCAGGACCAGACGGTGGAGAAGGCGCGATCACTCGACCGCGTCATGACGTACGCCCATCCTGAAAACCGGGGCTATGGCGCCAACCAGAAGACGTGCTACCAACTCGCGCTCGATCAAGGCGCGGACATCGTCGTGATGGTCCATCCCGACTACCAGTACACGCCCAAGCTGATCCCGGCGATGGCCGCGATGGTGGGGAGCGGGCTCTACGCGTGCGTGATTGCCTCGCGAATTTCCGGAGGCCAGGCGTTGGCCGGCGGCATGCCCTTGTGGCGGTATGTGGCCAACCGCGGTCTGACGCTCGTGGGGAATCTGCTGCTCGGCACCAAGGTGTCCGAGTTCCACACGGGGTACCGCGCGTTCTCGCGGGAACTGCTGCAGCGGCTTCCGCTTGCCGCCAACTCGGACGATTTCGTGTTCGACAACGAAATTCTCGCGGAGATTGCCTGGCTGGGTTACGCAATCGGCGAGGTTTCGTGTCCGACGCGGTACGCGCCCGATGCGTCGTCGATCAATTTCCGCCGGAGCGTGCGGTACGGGTTCGGCTGCCTGGCCACGGCCGCGACGTTCCGGTTGGCGAAGATGGGATTGATCCGATCGCGTCGCTTTCCGCGCGAACAAAGCGGTGTCGCCGCCGCCGGCCGGCGGTAGAATCCTTTTCGATGAGCATCATCGGCGCGTCACTCGTAATCGTTGGCGAGGTCCGGTCGACCGAGGACCTCACGCTGGACGGCCGCATCGACGGTCCCGTGACGTGCGAGGGCGGGCTGGTCACGGTTCCGGTGTCCGCGACGGTCGTCGGGACGGTGATCGCGCGCGATATCACGGTGTTCGGGCGGGCCGACGGCCAGTTGATCGCCACAGAGGTCGTCGATGTGCGGCCCGGGTCCGTCGTGAGCGGCGCCGTCATCGCGCCCAGCCTGATTTTGCACGACGGGGCGCAGTTTTCAGGCCGCGTGGAGCCCAATCAACTCGACGCGGCGCTCAGCGTCGCGCGCTTTCAGCGGAAACAACGCGACGCGCAGGCCGGCTAAGGGCGCCGGCCGGCCGCACAGGAGTTCGCATGTCCAAGCACGGAGTGACGTTTTACACCTGGGACGAGATGCCCAGGGAAGAGGTGACCGGCCTGCTGTCGCGCCGGTTGATTACCGGCGATCGCATGATGCTCGCGCACGTGTACCTCAAGAAGGGCTGTATCGTCCCGCGGCATCAGCACGAGAACGAGCAATTGACGTACGTCGTCAACGGCGCGTTGCACTTCTGGATTGGCGAGGACGAATCGGAGGAGCTCGTGGTCGGACCCGGGCAGGTGCTGCACCTGCCGTCGTGGGTCTGGCACAAGGCCGAGGCCCTCGACGACACGCTCGACGTCGACATCTTCAGCCCGCCGCGTGCCGACTGGCTCGCGAAAACCGACGACTACCTGCGCCGCTAACCGTGGATCTCGGACTTCGAGGCCGGGTCGCGGTCGTCGCGGCCGCCAGCAAGGGGCTGGGTCGCGCGATTGCCGACATGTTCGCCGACGAGGGCGCATCGGTTGTGCTCTGTGCGCGCGGCGATGCCGCCCTGCGTGAAGCCTGTGCGGCGATCACCGCGCGCGGCGGCCGGGCTCATGGCGTGGTCGCCGACGTGTCGACGGCCGGTGAGCCCGCGCGGATCGTGGCGGAGGCGGCGCGGATCTTCGGACCAGTCGACATCGTCGTGACCAACGCCGGCGGGCCTCGGTCCGGCGCCTTTGAGCGGTTGACCGACGAGGATTGGGATGCGGCCATCCGCACGCTGCTGACCAGCGCCGTGGGATTTGCCCGGGCGGCGCTACCGTCGATGCGCGCGCGCCGTTGGGGCCGCATTCTGAATGTCACGTCGATTGCGGCGGTCCAGCCTGTGGACGGCCTGATGCTCTCGAACGCCGTGCGCAGCGCCGTCCACGCGTTTGCCAAGACGCTGTCCAACGAGGTGGGCGCGGATGGTGTGACGGTCAACAATCTCGTGCCCGGCTACACGCGCACCCATCGCGTGATCGATCTGGCCAATCAGATGGCCGCCGCGGGCGACACGACGCCTGAGACGATCGCGTCGCGCTGGGAAGCGGAGATCCCGATGCGCCGGCTCGGCGAACCCCGAGAAATGGCGGCGCTCGCGGCGTTCCTGGCGTCAGATCACGCGGGCTACATCACCGGCCAGTCAATTGCAGTCGACGGCGGCTGGATCCGGTCGGCGTAGGAAAAACGAATAACACGGAGACACGGAGAACCACGGAGACACGGAAAGAAGCGAAAGAATCTACCTTGGGATCGACGAGCGGCGCCTGGCGGCAAAGCCGCCAGGCGGCCAACGGCCGCGTGCTGAGAAACGAAAACGCGTGGATGAGTTGCTCTCATCAGAACTAACCTGGGCAACTCATCCACGCGTTTTCGTTTCTCAGCACGCGCCGCTCGTCGATGACACTGTCAGTTGGCGGTTTTTTCCGTGTCTCCGTGTCTCCGTGTTTCCGTGCCTTCCGTGTCTCCGTGTCTCCGTGTCTCCGTGTCTCCGTGTGAAACGACACTCAGGGGCTACTGATGCAGAATTTTCGCTGCCCTGATCAGCACATCCGATGAAGCCAGCAGTACCCAACGCAACCGAGGCGGGTAGCTGTCTGGTAACTCCGCAATGAATTCCTGCACGTCGGCCGACGTTTGCGGCGATTGATAGCCCCACAACGTCGCGTCCACCCAGCGCTTCGGAAAGAAGATGTCACCCGTCCGCTGAATCTCCAGCGTCATCCCCAGCGCGTCAATCACAAGTTTCTTTGACGCCGCCGCGCGGAGCGGATGGTGGAGGTACCGAACCGCCTCGAGCACCCACGCTTCGTGGCGGCGGTTGGCGACTTCGCGCAGGCTGTTGAAAAACGTCTCGCGCACGACCGCATCGTGCGACAGGGCGGGCCGGACGAACGCAAATCGCGCCTTGCGGTCTTCGTTCTTGAACCGCGTCAGCTGCGTATCAAGAATCTCCGCGGCTGCCGGCACGTCGCGGACCGCCAGCTCGAGCGCCAGCTCGGCTTCGTCGGCCTCGGCCATCGGCAGCCCGGCAATCGTGACTTCGTGCCGCCAGATCCGTTCGAGCCAGGCCACCGTCTCCGGCGCCGTCGCGACCGAGCGGATGGCGCCAAACCACGCCGCCTTCTGACTCGTCGACGATGCCCGGGCGAGGCCGTCCTGCAGGAGCGATTCGAGCTTGGGCGCCAGTTCGACGCGGTCGTCGGCGGCCGTGAAGCGCCAGAACAGGGTGCGCGTGCACTCGAGCATCTGGTTCGTGTTCAGCTCATCGGTCTCCTTGGGCAGCGCCTCGAACAGCACGGCCGACAAACGATCGGGTTCGAGGCGGCTTTCGAGCATCGATTCCCAGAGCAGCACGAGCGCCGAGCCGCGCAGCAGCGGGTCGGTCATCGACGGGAGCGCGATGGCCAGTGCGTCCAAGTCGCCGCTGTTGAGCACGAAATCGCCGTACCCCAGTCCGCGGCCGGTCGGCAGAATCCACAGGGGCGTGCCCGCGTCTGGCCCGAGTGTCACGATCGTCCGGCTGCTGGCGAGATCGACGCGCATATGGTCCACGCGGCCGGCGAACCCGATCGCCAGATCGAGTTGCTCCGGCCATACGAGCGGGCGCCCGAGCGGGTCTGACTGTTCGAGCGTGACCGTCCTGGCCGATCGATCCTGCGACACGGCAATGCGCGGCCGGCCGCGCTCTTCGACCCACGCGCGGCTCCAGGCGGCCAGATCGGCCGGTGTCCGGGCATCGAGCACGCCGATCAGATCGGGCCAGGTCGCGTTGCCGAACCGGTGGGCGCCGAGATAGTCGCGCAGGCCGTCGCGGAACTGATCCGATCCGAGCAGCAACTCGAGCTGCCGCATCACAATCGGCGCCTTCTGATAAATGATCGCGCCGTAGAGCGACGCCGCGTCGTTGAGATTGGCCAGGGGCTGGCGGATCGGATTCGAGCCCTCGGTCCGATCGACGTCGTAGGCTGATGGATAGTGGCTAAAGAGGAACCGCAACTCGTGGTTCACCGATGGAAACGATGGATTCACGATCTTGGCGGCCATCACGTTGGCGAACACTTCCTTCATCCAGACGTCGTCAAACCACCGCATCGTCACGAGATCGCCGAACCACATGTGCGCGGTTTCATGGGCGATGAGGCTCGCGCGGCCGAGCAGTTGCGTCTGCGTGGCCGTTTCGTCGAGCAGCAGGCTGTTGGCGTTGTAGAAGACGGCGCCCGGGTGTTCCATGCCGCCGAACTGGAACGAGGGAATCAGGACGAAATCGAATTTGCCAAACGCGTACGGCATCGCGGTGTAGTCCTCGAGCCAGGCCAGCGAATGCGCCTGCAGGTCGAAGATCGTGTCGCGATTGCGCGCCAGTTTCTTGGCGTCGGTCTCGCGGTGGAACATCCGGAATGTGCGGCCGTTCCGCTCGGCCGTGTCCACCGTGAACCGGCCGGCGGCGAACGAGAACAGGTACGTCGGAATCGGCTGCGTTTCCTCGAAGATCATGCCGCGCTGATCCGGGCCGCCCACGCCGCCGATGTCACGCCCGTTCGACACAGCCGTCCACGATGGCGGCAGGTTCAACACGAGCTTCCAGCGCGCCTTGAGGTCCGGCTGATCGAAGACCGGCATCGCCTGCGACGCGCGCGCCGGCACGAACAGGGCATACATGTAGTCGTCGCTGCGATTGAGCGGCGCTTCGCCCGCGACGAATTCGAACTCGATGACGTTTTCGCCAGCGATGAGCGCCGACGTCGGCACGATGATGTGCTGGGCCGCGACGGCGGGCGGAATGATCTGCGTGTTGGCGTGCATCGCGAGCAGGTGATCCGTCGGCTGCGCGAAGTCGAAGGCCAGCGGTGCGGTGTCCGTCAGCGCAAATGTCGCGCGCAGATGGCCGGTCACCGGCTGATCGCGCGTCACGGGAATCCGGAACGTCACGTCGTAGCGCAGGTTCGAGACGCGCGCGGCACGTTCCTGCGCCAGCGTCTCGGCGATGCCGGCTTCGGCGACGGTGGACCCCCCGGGCCGGACGAAGAAATAGGTCACGCTCGCGCCGATCAGGATGACGACAATCGCCAGGAGGAGCCAGACTTTGCGGGGCACGGGGAGGATTCTACTAGAGCGGTTTTTGAAGGAAGGGTTCCGGGGTTCCGAAGTTCGGGGTTCCAGGCACCCCGGAACCCACGCTCTACCTCTTGAACGCCCTCATCACCCCTTCAAATCCCTTCGCCGCAGCGGCTCTAAGCTTCGCCGCATCCCGTTCCAGCCGGCTGACTTCCGGCCCGGTCGGACGGATGCCCAGCACGCTCGCCCGGCCGGCCGGGCCGCGACCGGCGGCGATGTGGCGGAGCAGCGCCGCATACGGTTCCCGCCGACCTGCGTACAGCGCGGCCAGCCCGGGTGAAATGCGCCGCAGCCGCGGCATCACATACCAGCGATCCAGCATGGAGCTTCCCGGCCCGCCGTCGGTCGGCCGCGTGAGCAGGACGAGGATGTGGGTAAAGCCGTCCGCCTCTGCGATCGGGACGGGAATCGGCTGCGTGAGCGACGCGTCCAGGTAGGCGCGTCCGGCATAGGTCACCGGCGGTCCCGCGACGATGGGCATGGTGGCGCCGGCACGCAAGGCGGCAAACAATGCGTCGCCGTTGGCGAAGTCCCGCAAGGCCGTTGTCGACGCGGCCTGGACGTCCGTGGCGATGACCGTCAGCGGGGATGCGGATGCCAGCACGCGATCGGTCGCGAGCGGTTTCAATCGCCGCGCGACGTGTTCGATCAGGAATCCCAGATCCACGATGGGCCGGCCAACCAGCGGCCGCCAGAGATCGATGAACCGGCGGTTGTTGATGTCTTCCGAATAGATCGTCGCCCCGAGATTCGCCTGGCCCGTCAGAAAGTACGCGCCGTTGATGGCGCCGGCCGACGAACCGTAGACCGCATCGAACGCGTCCGTCAGGCCCAGCTGTTCGAGCGCGGCGACCATGCCGGCCGAGACGACGCCGCGCATGGCCCCGCCTTCGATGGCAAGCGCGATGCGCGCGCCGTCGCCGTGGGGCGCGCGGCTTCCACGCGCGGCGCGCGCCCGAAGCAGATCGATCACGCGCCCGACGTCCTGAGCGGCGCCGCGGCGATCATTTCTTGAAAATGCTCTTCGGCATTCGGACGTGGACGCCGACATTCGGCAGATCGACGATCTGCGTGACGGCGACGTGGCCGGCGATGCTGGTGAGCTGGTAGGCCTGCTGCTTGGTCAGGCCTTTCGAGGCGGCCAGGAAATCGATCATTTCCTGAATGGCCGTCGTCGTCGCCACGCGCAGGTCCGGGTCGGTGGCCATGGCGATGTAGTCGGTGTCCGTTTCGGCGCGCGGCCACGTCAGCGTCATGCCCTTGCGCACCGTCAGTTGCAGCCGTCCGCGCAGCGACGTTTCGATCGCGGTCTGATCGACCTCGCCATCGCCCTGTGCCGCGTGCCCGTCGCCCACTTCGAACAGCGCGCCCGGCACGAAGACCGGAATCCAGAGTGTCGATCCCGCCACCAGTTCGCGATTGTCCAGATTGCCCGCGTGGCGGCCCGGCGGATTGCTGCTGACGCGGCCCACTTCCGGCGCCGGCGCGACGCCCATGCTGCCGAAGAACGGTTTGAGCGGAATCACGATGCCCGGCAGAAACTCGGACGTCATCGTCGTGCGATCGAGCTTGAGAATTTTCGTTCGTCCCTGCTGGGGGCCGCAGTTGGCGGAATTGAGCGGCTGCGGTCCGCTGCAGCCGTTGTAGCCGTAGTCGATCGGCAAGTCGATCGACAGGACCTTCACTTCGAGCGCATCGCCGGGCTCCGCGCCTTCGACGTACACCGGTCCCGTCAGAATGTGCCCGCCCGGTCCGCGATTGGGATTGCCGTTCGGAAACGCCGTCGTGACGGCCTTGAGCGACGCCTGAATCTGATCGTCGGCCACGCCAGCCCGTGCGAGGCCCTGCGGAGAATTGGTGAGCAGCGTATCGACATCGATGATGTCGCCCGATGCGACGCGCAGGACGGGCTTGGCCTCCGCCCAGTAATAGCCGTAGGCGACGGTCTCGGGCGTGGCTTCGAGCCGGTGCGTGGTCGGCGACGCTGCCGGCTGCTGCGCGGCGGTGACCGCCACACAGGCCATGACGAGCACAAGGGAAAGATGGCGAGTCATGGGCATCATCCTACCGTGGCTATAATCGGACGATGACGCACGACGAAAAATTCTCCGTGAACAAGACCGACGAGGAATGGCGCGCGGTGCTGTCGCCCGCGCAGTATCAGGTGTTGCGGCAGCATGGGACCGAGCCGCGCGGCGCCAGTCCGCTCAATCACGAGAAGCGGGGCGGCACGTTCGCCTGCGCCGGCTGCGGGACCCCGCTGTTCTCGTCCGACGCCAAGTACGAGAGCGGCACCGGTTGGCCGAGCTTCTACGCGCCGATTCAGGACGCGGTGGCGACGACGACCGATCGCACCTACGGCATGACGCGCGTGGAAGTGCACTGCCATAGCTGCGGCGGCCATCTCGGCCACCTCTTTGAGGACGGTCCCGCGCCCACCGGACAGCGCTACTGCATGAACGGCGCCGCGATGAAATTTCAGGAGAAGGCATGACGCCCCATTTCGTCAACGGCGCGCCCATTGAAGGCCCGTTTCCGGCCGGACTCGAAGAAGCCACGTTCGGCATGGGCTGTTTCTGGGGCGCCGAGAAAAAGTTCTGGCAGCTGCCCGGCGTGTTCACCACGGCCGTCGGCTATTCGGGCGGTGATGTGAAGCAGCCGTCCTATCGGGACGTTTGCACGGGACGCACGGGCCACGCCGAAGTCGTGCGCGTCGTCTTCGATCCCGCGCAGGTGACGTACGCGCAGCTGCTGAAAGCCTTCTGGGAAAACCACGACCCCACGCAGGGCATGCGGCAGGGCAACGACGTCGGCACGCAATATCGATCCGCGATCTACACGCATTCGCCTGCGCAGCGTGACGCCGCGACGCGCTCGCTCGCCGAATACCAGGCCGCGCTCGGCAAACACGGCTACGGCTCCATTACGACGGAGATCAAGGACGCCCCGCCGTTCTATTACGCCGAGGACTACCACCAGCAATACCTGGCGAAGAATCCAAACGGGTATTGCGGGATCGGCGGCACCGGCGTGCGCTGCGGCTAGCCGCCGGCAACTCGTGAAGACCGACACGGTCATTGCGATCGCCTCCGCGTGTGGCATCGCGGTGCACCTGGTCGCGCGTGTACTCATTCCCGCCGCATCGTTGCCGCCCGGCACAGCCGATTGGCCGCTGTGGTTCGTGCTCGTGGCCGGCGGGCTGCCGTTGCTCCTGAGGCTGGCACGGTCGCTGGCGCGTCTTCGCCTTGGCGCAGATTGGCTCGCCGGTATCTCCATCGTCACCGCGGCGCTGCTCGGCGAGTACCTCGTCGGCGCCATCGTCGTCCTCATGCTGTCAGGCGGCGCGGCGCTCGAGGACTACGCGACCCGCCGGGCCTCTCACGTGCTTGAAGCCCTGGCGCGCCGTCTGCCGCAGGTGGCGCACCGGCTCGAAGGCGGTCAGGTGGTCGACGTCAGCCTCGCCGATCTCGCGGTCGGCGACGAAGTGCGGTTGATGCCGCACGAAGTCTGTCCGGTCGATGGCGAAGTGATCGACGGACAGACCACGATGGACGAGTCGTATCTGACCGGCGAACCGTTCGTGGCGCACAAGACGCCGGGATCGACCGTGCTGTCGGGCGCGGTCAACGGCGAGTCCGCCGTGGCGATTCGGGCGACGCGGCGGGCGGAGGATTCGCGCTACGCGCGCATCATGGTCGTCATGCGCGAGGCGGAGCAGCGGCGGCCGGCGCTGCGTCGACTCGCCGATCGACTCGGCGCGTGGTACACGCCGGCGGCGCTGGCCGTCGGCGTCACGGCCTGGGCCTTGAGCGGCCAGCCGGAGCGCTTTCTCGCGGTCATGGTGATCGCGACGCCATGTCCGCTGCTCATTGCGATTCCCGTCGCGATCATCGGCGCGATTTCGCTCGCCGCGCGCCGCGGGATCATCATCAGGAACCCGGCGGCGCTCGAGGAAGTCGGCCGCTGCCGCACGCTCGTGCTCGACAAGACGGGAACCTTGACCTATGGGCGCCCCACGCTCGTCGACATTCTGCCGGTTCCGCCCTGGCAACCGGAGGTGTTGCTGCGGCTGGTGGCGAGTCTCGAGCAGTATTCGCGGCATCCGCTCGCACACGCAGTCCTGCGTCGCGCCCGCGAAGCTGACAAATCCGTCCAGTTCGGCCCCGTCACAGAAGTCCGCGAGCGTCCCGGATTAGGCCTCACCGGCCTGGTCGACGGCCGGCGCGTGGTCATCACCGGGCGGCAGGCCGACGCGGCGCGGGCAGTCGTCGATCAACTGCCGCCAGTTGTTGCCGGGCTCGAGACCCTGGTCTTCGTGGACGACCGCTATGCTGGCGCGCTGCGGTTTCGCGACGAACCGCGCCGCGACAGCCAGGCGTTCATCGCGCATCTGGGGCCGCGCCATGCCGTGACCCGAACGATCCTCCTGTCCGGGGACCGCGACAGCGAAGTGCGCTACCTGGCCGAACACGTCGGGATTCATCACGTCCACTCGGGCGCCAGCCCGGAGGACAAAGTGACGATCGTGCGCCGCGAGTCCTCGCAGGCCCCGACGATGTTCGTCGGTGACGGGATCAATGACGCCCCAGCCATGCAGGCGGCGACGGTCGGCGTGGCGTTCGGCCATCAGAACGACATCACGTCTGAAGCGGCGGACGCGGTGATCCTCGAGCCGTCACTCGTCAAACTGGACGAGTTCCTGCACATCGCGAGACGCATGCGCCGCATCGCGCTCGAAAGCGCGGTCGGTGGCATGGCACTCAGCGTCGCCGGGATGGCGGCGGCGGCCGCCGGTGTGCTGCCGCCCATCTGGGGCGCCATTGCGCAAGAGGGCATCGATCTGGCCGCCGTCCTCAACGCCCTGCGTGTGGCGGTTCCACCCCGTGAGGTCGCCGATCTCACGGACGGGCGCGTATGATTTCGAAGGTCATGCGGACGACCCTGCTTACCGCCGCCTCAGCGGCCTGCTTCGTGTTGCTGCTTGCGGCGCAGCCCCAGCCCACGCCGCCGTTCTTCTTTGTCCAGATGTCCGATCCGCAGTTCGGCATGTTTACGGCCGACAAGGATTTCGCGCAGGAGACGCTGAACTTCGAACTGGCGATCGCCACGGCCAACCGCTGGCGCCCGGCGTTCGTCGTGATCACGGGCGATCTGGTGAACAAGCCGGGCGACGCCCGACAGATCGCGGAATTCCAGCGCATCGCCGCTCGCCTCGATCGGGCCATTCCGCTCTACAACGTTCCGGGCAATCACGACGTCGAGAACGCGCCGACGAGCGCGTCGATCGCCGCCTACGTCCGCACGTTCGGGCCGGACCACTACGCGTTCCGCGCGCAGAACGTGTACGGCATCGTGCTCGACTCCACCGTGATTGCTGCGCCCGACGGCGCTCGCGCCGAGTACGACGCGCAGGATCGCTGGTTGTCCGACGAACTGGCCCGCGCCCGCGTCTCGGGTGCGCGGCACGTCGCCGTGTTTCAGCACCATCCGTGGTTCCTGAACGCCGCCGATGAACCGGACGGGTACTTCAACATTCCGCTCGCGCGCCGCACCGGGCTGCTCGCCCGGTTCAAGGCCGCGGGCGTGCGCTACCTGATCTCCGGCCACTACCATCGCAACGCGGTCACGCGCGACGGCGAGATGGAGATGATCACCTCGGGCCCCGTCGGGATGCCGCTCGGTCAGGCCACACAGTCCGGCCTTCGCGTGGTCATCGTCCGCGATACGGGATTCGAACATCGCTTCTATGCGCTGGGCGAATTGCCGAACGTCATCGACCTCAAAGCGGGCGCCGGCCGCTGATGGACCTCGTCGACGAACTCGGCGATATCGATATCTATCTGCTCGATCAGATCCTGCGCGGCCGCATCCGTCCGGGCGATCTCGTCCTGGATGCCGGATGCGGCTCCGGCCGCAATCTGGTCTATCTGCTGCGGGCCGGCGTTGACGTCTCAGCCGTTGACCGTAATCCGGTCTCGGTCGCGGAAGTGCGGCAACTCGCCGCCACGCTCGCGCCGGGGCGAACAGGCGACCGGTTTCGCGAAGAGCCGGTCGAACAGTTGAGCTTCCCCGACGGCGCCTTCACCGTCGTCATCAGCAGCGCCGTGCTTCACTTTGCCGCGGACGACGCCCAGTTCCACGCCATGGTCCAGGCGATGTGGCGGGTGCTGGCGCCCGGCGGCATGCTGTTCGCCCGCCTGGCCACCAGCATCGGAATCGAGTCCCGCATCCGGCCGCTGGGCAACCGTCGATTCGTCCTGCCAGACGGATCCACGCGCTATCTCGCGGACGAGGCGATGCTGGTCGAACTCACCAGCCGGCTCGGCGGCCAGCTCCTGGACCCCCTGAAAACCACGCTCGTTCAGGACCAGCGCGCGATGACGACGTGGGTCGTGAGGAAAACGGGATAGGTGCAAGGGTGCAACGGTGCAAAGGTGCCAGGGTGCAGCACCTTGGCACCGTTGCACCCCTGCACCGTTGCACCCTCAAAAACCCGTACCTGTACGGATGTACTCCTGACGCCGTCTCTGGCACCATGCGGCTGTCCCAACATGCCGTGAGCGGCTTGACGGTATCGGTGTACGCGGCGGGTGTCGGGACTCGCCGAGTCAGGAGGTCGACCATGACTGCGTTCCAGGAGCGCCGGGAAGCGGTGCGGATTTCTGTGCAGGGGACGCTGACGATCGAGACGGCGACACCCGGGCCGGCGTTGCGCCTGCTCGATGTCGGCACGGGCGGGTTCGCGGTGCGATCCAGCGCGCCACTGCCGCTCGACATCGTCACCAGCTATCGCATCGCGACGGCCGATCGGAAGTGGTCCGCGTTCTTCCAGGCGCGGGCGATCCACTGCAAGCTCGTGAAGGGCGACCGCGACGGCGCGCCGGAGTACGCCACCGGCCTCGCGTTCGTGAACACCGATGTGGCCTCCGTGCAGCGCGAGATCATGACGATGATCGATCACGCCATGAGCTACGTGTCGTTCTCATGACAAGCGCGCCGGACGGCGGGACGCAGGCGTGGGCGCCTGCTCGCCAAGTGTGCGCACCATCACGGCAATTTCCTCGGCGGCAGCCTGGATGCGCTTCAGGTCGTCACTGGTCTGGGCGTCCGTGCGGCCCTCGCGCACCAGCAATCCGCTGAGTGCAAGCACGCACATGAGTGGACTGGCGACATCGTGCGAGAACCGCGACACGGCCGCGGACAGCGGCTCGACGCGCGGTGCCTCGTCACCCGCGACCGGCGCCGTCATCAGGGCGAGGAGTTGGACGCCGCCGATGTCGGCGGCCACCGCGTCGATGTGTTCGATCCCAAGCGTCCGCAGCCGTTCGGTCAGCAGGTCGCGCACGTCGGCGCGGTCGTGGGCGATGAGCGCCCGGACAGTCGACAGATCGGGATTCGGCATGTTGGCCCTCGCCGGAACGTCGTCGATTACGGAAGTGGCAGGCGACGCTGTGCAGTATAGGTTCGGCTACACTGTGGGGCCAATCACCGGGTCGGGGTCCGACAGCTGCGCGGGGGCGCGTTCATGGCGACCGTAGTACTCGCCGACGATCATGCGCTCGTTCGTGTGGGCCTGCGCCGCGTGCTCGAGTCCGAGGGCCACCTCGTCCTCGGCGAAGTCGCAGACGGTCTGCGCGTGCTGCCCACGGTCGAACGCGAACACCCGGACGTACTGCTCCTCGATCTTGGACTGCCGGGCCTGCACGGGCTCGACGTCCTGCGCGAAGTCACGCGCCGTGTGCCGGCCACGAAAGTCCTGGTGGTGTCGGCCTACAACCGCGACGAGTTCGTTTCGAGCGCCCTGCGCACGGGCGCCGCGGGTTATGTGCTCAAGGGATCCGAAGCCGACGACCTGCTCGCGGCGGTCGCCGAGGTCGCGCGCGGCGGCTACTACGTCAGCGCGCAGCTGGCGCGCTCGGGCCACCACGCCGACGACACGCACGATCCGTACGAGGCGCTGAGCCCGCGCGAGCGCCAGGTCTTTCATCTGATGGCGGAAGGCCTCCTGAATCATCAGGTCGGCGTGCAGCTCTACATCAGCACGCGCACGGCCGAAACGCACCGCGCGAGCATCATGCGCAAGCTCGGCCTCAAGACCCAGACCGACGTCGTCCTCTACGCCCTGCGCCGCGGCATCCTCGCGCTCGACGACGCGGCGGGAGCGCCGAGGCTGGATGGCTGACGAAACTAACAACTTGCAACTAACAACTAACAAGTGAAGGCGCGGAGCCGCGTGATTGGCGCGAGGTCTCCGTCCCCTCACCTGTTAGTTGCTAGTTGCTAGTTGCTAGTCGTTAGTTGTTAGTTAGAACTCAAACAACACTCCTGCCGAAGGCACTCTCGGCAGCAACCGATCCACAAACCCCACTGCATCCAGATTCACCCGGATCGTCCCATCCGTCTGGCGTAGATTGCTCCGCCCGAGGACGTTCATTACCTCGACGAACAGCGTCAGCCGCGATCGCTGGAAGGTGAACGTCCGGTTCGCGCGCACGTCGAAACGGGCGTACATCGGCAGCCGGACCTCGTTGCGGCTCACGGACAGTTTCAGCGCATCGGGGACCGCGGTCCCTTCGAAATAGCCGACGATCGGCACGTTGCTCCCGACGCGCAGCTTGCCGCTGACCGTCATGCGATACGACAGGCGCTGTTGCGCGAACACGTTGAACGTGTGGCGCTGATCGAAATCGCCGCCAAACGATTCGCCCGTCAGCGTGTCGCGATAGTGCGTGCGCGCCCAGCTGTAGCTGACCCAGCCACTGAGACCGCCGGCCGCTTTGCGCATGATGACGAACTCCGCGCCCTGGGACGTGCCGTCCAGCGTCGGCGAGAACACCGGGAACGTCGTCTGCACGATGCGCGCGCCCGTGATGGGATCGACCCGATCTTCGCCGGCAAGCCGCAGCACGTCGTGTTCGCGGCGGTAGAAGAGGTTCACCTGGAAGCCGGTCGTCTTATTGATCGGTTGCTCGATGCCGATGTCGTACGAGGTCGCCGTCTCCGGCACCGAATCGAACGGGGCCACGCCCACGAGCGCGACCGCCAGCAGCATCGGGTCCTGGTATTGCGCCGATCGCCCCGCGCCGCCACGCACGGTCGTGTGGCCGAACGTGTGCTCGGCCAGCAGCCACGGCAGGACGGCGCCTTCGGCGGACGTCGAGCGATCCGTCGCGCGGATGCCGGCGGACAGGCCGCTGCGCTCGGTACGCCACGAGGCCTGCCCCCAACCCGAGACCGTCGATGGGGACGTCGAGCCGCTGCGCTCGAATCGCACGCGCACGCTGCTGGGCCCGGTGGCGGTGAACGTGCGCAACGTTTCGTTCGCGCGAAGACTTTCGTAGCGGCCGCCGCCTTCGATCGTCCAGCCACGGCCCAACGGAACGAACGCATCACCGCGCCACACGGCCTGCCGCGTGTCGCCATCGGCCAGGTGCTGGCCGACCTCCCCGCGATTCGCGAAGTCCGAGACGATCAGCGACACCCGCTGCGTGATGACCGCGTGCTCGCGCACGTAACGCCAGGCGATGGAGCCGAGCAGATTGCGCGAGTTGGCCGTCGACAGGCCGTTGGTCAAAGACGTGTCGGCTTCGCGGTAGTTCGCGCTGCCGGCGATGGCGAGTACTTGCAGCTGCTGCCGCTCGCCGAGGTCGTAGACGAGCTTGGCCTGCGCGTCGGTGAACCCGATGGTGCTGTCGACGCCCGGCTCGATCTTGCGCACGAGCCAGTCGAGGTAGCTGCGCCGGATCGACACCAGCCACGACCCGCGATGCTGACGGCCCAGCGGACCCTCGAACACACCCGACGAACTGGTGCCGCTGACAGCCGCGCGCGCGCCGAGGCGATCGCGTGAGCCCTCGCGCACGTCGAATTGCACCGTCGCGCCGAGCCAGTCGCCACCGGTTCGCGGCTGCGCGCCGCTCATCAGCGAGGCGCGTCTCAGGATGTCGGTGTTAATCATCGACACCGATCCCGTCTCGCTCGTGCCGCGAATGGCGTGCAGCAGAAATTCGTTCGTGGTCCCGTCGATGACGATGCCGACGTGGCGAAATGCCGACCCGCGCACGGAAAACGACGCCTGGAAGTCGTCGCCGGTCGACACGCCGGGCAGGGCCTGAATGGCGCGCATCGGGTCGTCGGTGGCGACGCCGCGCAGATCGGCGAGCGCGGCCGATCCGAGGTCGTACTGCGAGCTGACGCCGATGGCTTTGGAACTGGCGCCCGTGTCGCCGGACACGGTCACGGTTTCCTGGTACGTGCCCGTGCCTTCAGCCAGCGGAATCGTGAGCTCGAGGTCGGCGTTCGCGACCGTCACAATCTTCCGTTTGACGAAGATGTAGCCGACCGTCGACACGGTCAGCGTGTACTCGCCTGGCGGCACGCTGGCGAACTCGAAGCGGCCGTCGGCGCCCGTCTTTGTCGCGAGCGAGGCTTCGATCACCGCGATCTTCGCGTCGGCGATCGGCGCGTTGGTTTTCGCATCGACGACGATCCCGCGAACGACCTGCACCTGATGGAGCCCTGGGTCTTTAGACCCAGGGTCCCCCCCGGGGTCTGAAGACCCCGGGCTCCAGACGAAGATCAGCAGCAGCGCCGCGATCATCCGGCCTCGACGAGCTCGGTGTCGCCCGCCGAGGGCGTCGGGGCCGGCGGCGCGGACAGGTCGTCGTTCCGCAGCAACTGATCGGCGACGTAGTCCAGCGCGGCGTCATCGTTGCGCGCGAGCAGCGATTCCAGTGGCGATCGGGTCGCCCAGGATCCCTCACGCTGCTGCATCGTCGGCCACGTGCCGTCGGCCCGCCGCGGCGAGTAGCGGCACCAGAACGCCAGGTGCCAGCGCAGGAACTCCCGCAGCCGCTTGCGGCCGTGGTCGTCATCGCCCCAGTGCTCGAGACCGAGCGCCACGTAGCGGCGATAGAGCGCCAGGCGGTCCTCCGCGCTCATGTCCGTGTAGCCCTCGGTCATTTCGCGGAACAGCCACGGCGTGATCAGGGCGCCGCGGGCCACCATGACGGCGGCGCATCCCGTCGCGCGGAGGCGCTCGCCGACCTCGTGTCCGAACAGCACGTCGCCGTTGCCGACGACCGGCACCGGGACGGCTGCCGCGACTTCGGCGATGCGATCCCAGTCGGCCGCGTTGCGGTACCGCGCTTCGCGTGTGCGGCCGTGCACGGTGAGCGCCGCCGCGCCGGCGTCGACCGCGGCTTTGGCCACTTCGAGATAGTTCAGGGTGTCTTTGTTCCAGCCGAGCCGGATCTTGACCGTCACCGGCACCTTCACGGCCGCGCACATGGCCGCGACGATCCGTGCGACACGCCCGGGCTGGCGGGCCAGGGCCGCGCCCAGGCCCATGCGGGTGAAGTGATCGATCGGGCAGCCGAGGTTGATGTCGATGAAGTCGGCGCCACGCGCCTCGACGAGCGCGGCGGCCCAGGCCATTTCCTCCGGCTTGTTGCCGGCGAGCTGCACGCCGAAACACGGCTCGTGCGGCGCGCGGCGGATCAGCGCGAATTCGCTCTGGCGCCGTTGTTTCAGCCGGCGGGCGACGACCATCTCGCTCACCAGGACGCGCGCGCCGAGTTCGATACACAACCGGCGGTAGGGCAGGTTCGAGCCCTTCGTCATCGGCGCCATGACCGCCGCGCCCGTCAGTGTTTCCCTCAGCGACACCGCAGTGATTCTAGTCGCGAATCGGAATCTGTTAGGTTGTCCCGGTGCAGCCGCTGCCGATCGACGCACACGTGCCGGAAATCGTGCGTGCGATCAATGTCGCGCGTGCCGTGGTCGTGACGGCGGCGCCCGGTGCGGGCAAGACGACCAGAGTGCCGCCGGCGCTGGTGGGGGATGGAACCGTGCTCGTGCTCCAGCCGCGGCGGGTGGCGGCGCGATCGATCGCGCGCTGGATCGCGCAGGAGCAGGGCTGGACGCTCGGCCGGGAAGTCGGCTGGCACATCCGTTTCGATCGTCGCGTCGGCCCCGATACGCGCCTGATTCTCGCCACCGAAGGCATGCTCACGGCCCGGCTGCAGCAGGACCCGCTCGTCCACGATCTGCGCACGATCGTGATCGACGAATTTCACGAGCGCAGCATCCACGCGGATGTCGGACTCGCGCTGGCCCGTGAGGCGTGGCGCGCTCGTGGTGATCTTCGCCTGGTCGTCATGTCGGCGACGCTCGATGCCGCGCGCGTGGCGGCGTACCTCGGCAACTGTCCGGTCATCGACGTGCCCGGCCGGCAGCATCCGCTCGAGGTCAGTTACTCGCCAGGCTCGGCTGTTGACCAGGCGATTGCCGCGGTCCTGCCGCGCACCAGTGGCGCGGTCCTCTGTTTTCTGCCTGGCGCGCCGGAGATTCGCCGCGCCGCCGAGCAACTCGCGCGTCTCCCGGCCGTCCGCGATGTGCCAGTCGTCGCGTTGCACGGCGGCCTTGATGGTGAGGCACAGGACGCGGCCCTGCGCCCGACCGGCAGTAGGCGCGTCGTGCTTGCGACGAACCTGGCCGAGACGACGGTCACCGTGCCGGACGTGACGTGCGTGGTCGACACGGGCCTGCACAAAGTGGCGCGCTACGACGCGGATCGCGCGATCGACAGCCTGGAAATCGAACGCGTGTCGCAGGACTCGGCCGATCAGCGCGCCGGACGGGCGGGCCGCGTGCAGGCGGGCCTCGTCGTGCGTCTCTGGGACGCGCGCGATCGCCTGCGGCCGCACCGCGAGGCAGAAATCGCCCGCGTGGACCTGGCCGCGACGGTCCTTGAAATCCTGGCCTGGGGCGGCGATCCCAGGGCGCTGGAATGGTTCGAGCCGCCGCCTGATGCGGCGATCGACGCGGCGTTGCGTTTGCTGTCGCGCCTCGGCGCCCTCGACGGCACGCGGCTCACGCCCGTCGGCCGCGACCTGCAGCGCCTGCCATTGCACCCGCGCCTGGGCCGGATCCTGACGGCCGGCCGCGGCGATCCCTCGATCGCGCGCGCCTGCGCGCTGCTCTCCGAGCGGCACCTGATTCCTCCGCGACGCGGCGCGACGTCGAGCGACGTGCTCTCGGCCGTCGAGAACGAGACGCAGCTGCCGCCGCATGTGCGCCATGTGGCTGCCGATCTCGAGCGGTCGGCGCATCGCGTGGCGTCGAATGGGCCACCCGCCGGCGGCGGGTTGTCGGAGACGGACTTTCGCCGGGCCATCTTTGCCGGGTACCCCGATCGACTGGCGAGACGACGGGCGCCGACCGGCGATCGATTTGTCCTCGCGACCGGCACCGGCGCGCGCCTGTCGCGCGACAGCGGCGTCGTCAACGCTGAGTTCGTCGCGGTCGTTGACGTCACCAGTGGAATCGGGCCGCAGGCGAGTGAAGCGCTGATCCGGCTCGCCTCAGCGGTCGATGCCGAGTGGATCGTCCCGACGGCGGCCGTGACGACGCATGAATTCGATGCCGCCGCTGGCGTCGTCCGCGCGTTCCGGATCGAGATGTATGACGAGCTGATCATCAGCCGGCACCAGATCGCGCCGGATCCCAACGAAGCTGGACCGATCGTGGCGGCGGAGTACATCAGGCGCGGCCCGACGGCCGACGATCAGCAATGGCTTCGGCGCGCCGAATTTGCCGGGCAGACCGTCGATTTCGCAGACCTTGCCCGCCTGGCCTCTCACGGTCGCGTCCGGTTGGCCGACGTTGACCTGCAGTCGGCGTTGCCGGATTCGGGGAAACGCGCGATCTCGCAGGGCGCGCCGGCGTCGTTCAAGACCCCATCCGGCCGAGTGGCCTCGCTCGAGTACCGCGACAACGGCGCCGTGGTGGCGTCGGTCAGGCTGCAGGACGTCTTCGGGCTCGCCCAGAGTCCGCGGCTCGGCAGCAAGCGCGTGCCGATCACCTTCGAGTTGCTGGCGCCGAGCGGCCGGCCGGTGCAGGTCACCAGCGATCTCGAGAGTTTCTGGGCGCGAGGCTACGCCGAAGTGCGCAAGGAACTGCGGGCTCGCTACCCGAAGCACAAGTGGCCCGAGAAACCGACGTAAACTACCGACCCGTGTCGCTGCGCGCCAGATTCCTCACCTTCATCGCCGAACAGCAACCGTTCGCGGCCGCCCTCGCCGTCGCCGCCTGGGACAAGGCCGTCAAGCGCGAGCCGGAGAGCGCCGACGACGTCGAGCATTTGCGCGTGCCGCTGGCACGGGCGGTCCGCACCGCCATCTCGTGGCCGAAACTGCCGGCGGGCGTGGAGACGACGCCGGGCGTGACGGCGCGCGAACGGCTCGATCACGCCGAAGAATCGCTGGCCGCCGCGTGCGACGGCTTTCTTCGGCGCGAGGCGATCGAACGCAGCCTGACCGGCGACGAACGCCGCGAGATTCTGCGCGGCATGATCCTGACCCGCGCCATCGACAATCGCCTGAAAGCGTTCTTCAACGGGTCGGAAGTGCGGTACGAGAACACGCCGTTTCAGGGCAAGGGCTTCAGGTCGCTCGGTCAGGAGGCGATTTATGCCGCCGCGATCCGGCTCAACCGGGGCTCGGCGTTCCGGACCGCGGATGGCGAGTGGCAGGGCGACGTCGTCGGCCCGATCATCCGCGACCTGGGCGCGGCGCTGGCGATGCGGCCGGAGCCCGAGACGGTGCGGATGGTTCTCAGCGGCCAGATGGGCAAAGCCGGTCCGCCCATGGATGGCCGCGATCTCCACATTGGCGATTTCTCGTGGGGCGTGCTGCCCGCGGCCGCGCCGCTGTCGATCAGCAGTCTGACCGTCGCGGGCATGGGCCTGGCGTTTGGCCGGCAGGGCCACGCGCGCGTGGCGGTGTCGTTCATCGGCGAAGGTGGTTCGTCGCTGGGTGAGTGGCACGAGGCGATCAATCTCTGCGCCGCCGGACGCCTGCCGGTGATCTTCTGCCTCGAGAACAATCAGACGGCGCTGTCGACGCCCGTCCGCGACAACACCGCGGCGCGCATGTTTGCGGACAAGGCCGCCGGATACGGCATTCCCGGCATCACGATCGATGGGACCGATCCCGATGCCATCGCCGGCGCGTTCACGTGGGCGGCCGAGCGGGCGCGGGCGGGCGAGGGCGCCACGCTGATCGAGCTGATCGCCATGCGCATGTGCGGACACGCGCATCACGACGACATGCTGTACCTGGGCAAGGATCCGCAGCCGTCGTGGACCTATCCGGCGCTGACACCGCAGGGCTATGCCGATCCTGCGCTGTACGAGTACTGGCGCGCGCGCGATCCGATTCCGGCTTACGCGAAGAAGATCGAGGCGATGGGCCTGATTGGCCCCGACGATCTCCAACTGATGAAGGACGCGGCCGACGCGATGGTCGAAGAACAGGCGCGCGCCGTGATCGCGGGGCCCTGGCCCGATCCCGCCCGCGTCACGCACGGCGTGGTCGCCAACGATCCGTCGTCGCGCGCGCGTGTCGAGATTCTGGAACGGAGCGGCGGAGCGCCGGCGGTTCCACCGGCGATCGCCGTCGAAGACGCGCCGCCGTTCGACAAGAAGGGCATGACCTTTCTCGAGGCCGTCATGCACGGCGTGGGCGACGCGCTCGACGCGGATCCGCGGGCGTTCGTGTTCGGCGAAGACGTCGGCGGCAAATACGGCAATGCGTTTCTGCTGTTGCGGCCGCTGCTCGAAAAGCACGGCGATCGCATCGTCAATTCACCGCTGGCCGAAGGCGCCGTGCTCGGCGGATGCATCGGGTCGGCCCTGGCCGGGCTTCGCCCGATCGGCGAGATGCAGTTCAATGATTTCGTCGCGACGGGTTTCAATCAGCTCGTCAACAACGCCGCCAAGATTCGCTATCGCTGGGGCGTGGGCGTGCCGATGGTCCTGCGCATGCCGTGGGGCGGGCTGCGCCACGCCGGTCCGTACCATTCGCAGAATACCGAGCCATGGTTCTATCGCACGCCCGGTCTCAAGATCGTTGTCCCCTCGACGCCACATGACGCCCGCGCGCTGATGGCATCGGCCGTCGCCGATCCGGATCCGGTCCTCTATTACGAGCACATCGCGCTGTATCGGGATCCGCGGATCAAACAGCGCGTGGCGGCCGACGCGCCTGCGCCGCTGCCGGTGGGGAAGGCCGCGCTGCGGCGGGCCGGCGACGATGTGGCGATTATTTCGTATGGCGCGTACGTGCACGCCGCGATGCGCGTGGCCGGAACGCTGGCCGCCAGCGGCATCGAGGCCAGCGTGCTCGATCTGCGCTGGCTCTCGCCACTCGATCGCGAGGCCATGCTGGCTGTCGCCAAGCGCACCGGGCGCGTGTTGATCGTGCACGAGGATTCGCGCACCGGCGGCATCGGCGAGTCGCTGGCCGCCATCATCCAGGAAGAAGCCTTCGAGTGGCTCGACGCGCCCGTCCGGATCATCGGCGCGCTGGATACCCCCGTGCCGTACTCGCCGCCCCTCGAAGCGGTCTTTTTGCCGAGCGAAGCAGAAATCGAACGCGCCGCGAGGCTGTTGGCGGCGTATTAAGATTGTTGAGATGGAGCCCCGGGTCTTCAGACCCGGGGTCCCAGACCCGGGGTCTCAGACCGAGGTACCAGACCCGGGGTCTAAAGACCCCGGGCTCCATTGAAAATGGTCCGTCAGGAGATCGCCATGAACGCATGTCGGTCCGCAATCGTCGTCGTCGCGTTGTGCGCCGCGGGATTCTCCGTGACGGCGCAGCAGCCGCCCCCTCAAACAGGTCCGCCGCCGCAGCCGGTCCCGCAACCGGTGCCCTCCAGGATGACGTCCGCCGAGGTAGGTGAGGCGCGTCCGCCGGCCACGCCGACACCGCAACCGCTGCCCGTCGCAGCCAGGCAGGTCGTCGATCAGATGGTGCGCGATCTGATTCAACAGCTTCAGGGCATGCAGGAGCGGTACATGGCCGACCTGCGTCCGGAGGACGCCGCCAACATTCGCGCGCAGATTCGGTTGCTGCAGCGCGCGGCCGGGTTGAGCGAAGAAGCGCCCAGGCCTGACGTCGTGAACATGGCGGCTTATCGCGACCGTCTCGGCCAGACGTTCATGTTCACGATTACCGGCAGCGCCGATGCCCCTGTGTGGGGCAGCGGCATCTACACCGACGACACGCCGCTCGAAGGCGCCGCGGTGCATGCCGGTGTCCTGCGCTCCGGTCAGACCGGGCCCGTGCGCGTCACCGTGCTCGGCGGCCAGCAGCAGTACGTCGGCACGAAACGCAATGGCATCGAGAGTTCCAATTTCGGCGCGGGCGGCGGCAGCTATCGCATTGAGACCGGATCGGGCACCGCGTCCCGTCCGACCTCGCTCGCGAATTTCCGCGGCCGCTACGGCGAGACGGTGACGATTCCGGCGATGGGAACGGTCGCGGGCAGTGTCTGGGGATCCGATGTGTACACCGACGACTCGTCGCTGGGCGCCGCCGCAGTCCATGCCGGCCTCTTGCGTGCGGGCGAATTCGGGTTTGTGAAAGTCACGATCCTGGGCGGATTGGGGTCGTATCCCGGCTCCACGCGCAACGGCGTGGCGAGCCAGCCGTACGGCGAATGGCAGGGCAGCTTCAAGCTCGAGAAGGCGCCGCAGCCGTGGATCATGAAGCTGCCCGAGGACGTGATCGACGCGACCGGGATGATTGTGCTGTCGTCGTTGCGCGGACAGGGCGTGAGTTTTTCGCTCAAGGTGCTCGGCGCGGTCGGTCCCGTTCGCGGCACCCAGGTCTACACGGACGATTCATCGATCGCCGCCGCGGCCGTGCATTCCGGCGCGCTGCGTCTCGGCGAAAGCGGCTACGTGCGCGTGACGATCCTGACGGGCCAGCAGAGCTACCAGGGATCCGAGCAGAACGGCGTCAAGAGCGGCGACGCCGAACGATGGCTCGGGAGTTTCCGGATCGATCGGTAAGAGGCCGGGACTCGTTTCCTGACGACTCACTCGGAAACGAGTCCCGGCCTCTTACTTCGCGATGAACCCCAGCATCTGCTTCGACGACTGATACCCGCTGACGCGCTGCAGCTCCTTGCCGCTGCCGTCGAGCACGATCATCGTCGGATATCCGCCGGGCTTGAAGCGCTTGACCAGATCCTTTTCGAGGTCGGCGTCGATCTTCACGCCCACGAAGCCCGCGCGCAGGCTGGCGGCGACGTCGTTGTCGTTCCAGACCCACTCGTCCATCGTGTGGCACGGCCCGCACCAGGTGGCCTCGAAGTCGATGATCACCAGCTTGCGCTCGGCTTTGGCGCGCGCGAGCGCGGCGTTGAGCCCGGACGTGCCGTGCCCCCAGACCACCGGCGTGTTCGTGCGCGGCCGGGCGCGCTCTTCGCGCACCATGTCGTCGGGCGCGCGATCTTCGGCCTTCGTCACGTTCGCGTCCACGATCGCCACGTCCACGGACCGGCCATCGGGGCTCAGGCCCTTGAACTCGAGCGCGACTTCCTTGTCGCCGGACTTCAGGAACATGAGGCGGTTCGTCGGCCGCGCTTCGTTAATCGTGAGCACGGCCTTCGCGGCGTTCGGCTCGACCGCCGCCATCGCGCTCCAGGTATCGCTCTTGTTGAAGAGCGCGTTGTTGTCACTGTCCATCACGGCCACGAGCGCGGCCACGCCGTTGATCGTGACCGTGCCCTGCCGCCACGATCGGACCGAGTAGCGCAGCATGTCCGGCGCGGGGGCGCCGTCTTCGCGCACGATCCACACGTTCACCTGGTACTTTTCGATCACGCTTCCGCCGTAAGGCACGGACAGGTCAATCGCGTTGATCGACGTCCACCACGCTTTGGTCTTGTCGTTCTGCGCCGGCGCGGCGGCCATCGCCGGGCCATCGTCCGTGAAATTGCCGTTCCGGTTGCGATCGACGAAGAGCTGGCACAGATCGGTCGGGTGCTCGACGCTGGCCGTGGCCAGCACCGGGATCCACGACGATTTGTTCGGGCCGATTTCGACGTGGCCCGATCGCGCCGGCCGCACCGCGCCTGCCGGCAGCGAGGCCGTCTCGGCGACGTCCGTGAGCCGGACCTGCGAGCCCTTCGGCGAGAAGTTGGGATTCGGTTTGCCCTCGCCTGGCGCGCGATACTCGAGCGGCACGCGGATCACTTTCGGCTGCGCGGCGATCGGTGCCAGGCTGGCAAGGAACCCGATAGCGAGGACCAGAAGCCACGGGCGGGAAGATTGCAGGGCCATGGCGCCCAAACTAGCACAGCCTGCTGCGTCTGGAGCGCGGGGTCTTCAGAACCCGCGAGGTCACCGAATGCGGCGGGCTTCCTCGCGCATGCCGTCGGTCACAATCCCGAACCGCGTGACGCCCGCGCCGGTTGCGGCGTCGATAATGCGCGCGATTTCCCCGTACGCCACGGTCCCGTCGCCGATGACGTACAGCGTCTTGTCGCGGCGGCGGCTGAACACGTCGCGGAATGTCTGTTCGGCGGCGGCGATCTCGACGGGCTGGCGGTTGATGAGCAGCCGATGGTCGGCGCCGTAGGTGGCCACGATGTCTGCGCTGACGGCGACCGGCGGGCCCGTCTGCACCTCCGGAGGGATGTCCACGTCGAGCCCCTGCTCCGACAACGGGAGGGCGGCCAGAAAGATCACGAGCAGCACAAGCAGCACGTCGATCAGCGGCGTGACGTTCATGTCCGATTGGGATTTGAGCGACACGGCTACTTCTATTGACACCGCCGGCCGCCGAAGGTTCCGTTCACGCAGCGGCGATGCTATCGTCCGGGCATGAATCCGTGGATTGCGCTCGTCCTGGCGGGAGCATTCGAGGTGGGGTTTACCTCGAGCATGAAGATGGCCGAGAACCCGTCGGCCAGCCGCTGGTGGACCGCGCTGTTCTGGGTGTCGGTGATCAGCAGTTTCGCGCTGCTGTCGGAAGCCATCAAATCCATCCCGCTCGGCACCGCCTACGCCGTGTGGACCGGCATCGGCGCCGTCGGCACGGCGATCATCGGCATTGTCTTTTTCAAGGACCCCGCGACGTTCTGGCGGCTGTTCTTCTTGAGTCTGCTGATTGGCTCGATCGCCGGTCTCAAAGCCGTCACCAAATAACCTACCCCGTCTTGCTCCGGCCCTCGCTCATGAGCTCTCGAAACGCGCCGGCGTCCCGGGTGGAAACCGCGCCGCGCACGCGCGCCACGGCCGCCGCCAGTCGTTCGAGCGCGGCGCCTGAATTCGGGTTCAGCGCCTGAATCTCGAAATACACGTCCGGGCTCTCGCGCACCAGGTTGGCCGAGAGCGTCTGTAGTGCGCCGAGGGTCGTGCTGCGGACGGGGACCGTCGTCTCGGGCAGCGCGAGGGCGAACGCAATCGCTGTCGCGTGCGCCAGCGTCAGTACGTCCGCCATCAGCCGATCGTGTTCGTCGAGCGGCAGGTGCAGAAGCCTGGCGGTCGTCGAACTGAACAGCCGCGTCACGATCCCGGCGGCGTCGGCGTCGCCCGTGTCGCAGATCACCACGTCGCAATCCCGCAGCAGGACGACCGATGGTCCGAACATCGGGTGGATCGACGCGACGCGCGCGCCCGCGGCCTGCAGGCGTCGAATCGGAGCGATGAGCGGCGTCTTGATACTCGCGATGTCCACGATGACGCCGCGCGGCGGATGCGCCACCCAGCCTTCGTAGAGCGCGGCTGCCGCGGCCGGCGGAATCGAACAGACGACGAGATCAGCGGTCGGCAGCGCGTCGCGCGCCCAGGCGTATTCGTCGCCGGCCGGGTCCAGATCGAGCGCGCCGACGGCGTAGCCCTGATCGGCCAGGAAGCGCGTGAACCATCGGCCCATGCGGCCAAGTCCACCCACGACCACGGCCGTCTTGCCCTGACCGACCGACGCGCGCCGCCAGCTGTCCTGATCCTGCGCGCTGACCGCCGCGCGAATCAGCGCGACGAGGATCGTCTCGGCCACGCGTGGATCGAGCCCGGCGGCCTCAGCCGCGCTTCGCGCGCGATCGAGCACGACGCGCTCCTGCGCGTAGTCGACGAGCGGCCGATCCTCCCGCCGTTTGGCCTCGCCGACCTGTCGGGCCACTGCGACCCGTTCGGCCGCGAGCGCCACCAGGTCGCGATCGAGCTGTCGAATGCGTTCGCGCAGTGCGTCGAGGGTCTCGGCCCCCATCGATCCGTCCCTTCAGGGGGCCTGGAAACCCGTGCCCGCCGTCCGCCAGTGTAAAGGAGGCCCGTACGTGGTCACATGCTAGAATTCCCGTTCCGAGGTTGCAGCTATGTCAGGCCATTCCAAGTGGCACACGATCAAGCATAAGAAGGGCGCGGCCGACGCAAAGCGCGGCAAGGTTTTCACGCGCATCATCAAGGAATTGACGGTCGCGGCCAGGAATGGCGGCGGCGATCCGGACATGAACCCGCGCCTGCGGTCCATCATCGCGGACGCCAAGCAGGTCAACATGCCGGCCGACAACATCAAGCGGGCGATCCGCCGCGGCACGGGCGAAGAAGAAGGCGTCACCTACGACGAAGTCACCTATGAGGGGTACGGCCCGGGTGGCGTCGCGGTGCTCATCGAAGCGCTGACCGACAACAAGAATCGCACCGTCGGCGAAATTCGCCACACCTTCACGAAATGGGGCGGCAAGCTGGGCGAGCCGAACACCGTCGCCCGCATGTTCCACAAGAAGGGTCTCGTCGTCGTCCTGAAGAACCAGGCCACCGAGGAAGCGTTGATGGAGGCGGTCCTCGAGGCGGGTGCCGACGACATGAATGACGACGGCGATGCCTGGGAGATCGTGACGACGCCCGACGCGCATCCCGCCGTCGCCGAGAAGGTGAAGTCGCTGGGCATCGAACCCGTGCGATCGGAGATCGCGATGGTGCCGACCGACTACGTCAAGCTCGATGGCAAGGCGGCGCAGTCGATGCTGAAGCTCGTGGACGCACTCGAGGAGCACGACGACACGAAGGCCGTCTGGGCGAACTTCGACATCGAGGAACAGGAAATCGAGGCTTCGCTGGCGTGAGAGTTTTCGGGATCGATCCCGGATCCGTGCGCACGGGTTACGGCTGTATCGACACCGATGGTCGCCGGCACCACCTCGTCGATTGCGGGGCCATCATGTGCCAGCCCCGCGCGGCGCTTGCCGATCGTCTTGAACAGATTCACACGCGCCTGCGCGAGTTGATCAGCGCCGCTCGCCCCGACTGCATCGCCATCGAGAATCTCTTTCACGCGCGCAACGTCAAGAGCGCGCTCGTGCTCGGCCACGCCCGCGGCGTCGCGGTGCTCGCCGCCGTCCAAGCGGGCGTGCCCATCGTCGAATACACGCCGGCCTCGATCAAATCTGCCATCGTCGGCTACGGGCGCGCCGACAAGCGGCAGATGCAGCAGATGGTGAAATTGCTGCTCGGTCTCGACGCGCCGCCCTCGCCGCACGACGCGGCCGACGCGCTGGCCGTCGCCATCTGTCACGTGCAGGCCAGCGGGCCCATCGCGCAGATCGCGGCCCGCGCCGCCCAGCCAGGCTTGCCGCGCAGCTGGCGCAACATGAAGCCCGAGCAGCTCGTCCGCCGGCAGGCGCCGTGATCGCCCACCTCAGCGGGACGCTGCGGGACAAGCAGCTGCAACGGCTCATCCTCGACGTCGGCGGCGTCGGCTACGACGTCGTCGTGCCGCTCTCAACGATGTACGCGATCGGCGATACCGGATCGACCGTCAACCTTCGCATCCACACGCACGTGCGCGAAGACGCGCTGCAGCTATTCGGGTTCGCAACGGCACTGGAACAAGCACTGTTCGAGCGGCTGATTTCGGTCAGCGGCATCGGCCCGAAGGTGGCGCTCTCAATCCTGTCGGGCATCGAGCCCGCGGAACTCACGCGCGCGATTCGCACGTCGGATGTCGCGCGCCTGACCCGGATCCCCGGCGTCGGCAAAAAGACCGCCGAGCGCGTGGTCCTTGAACTGAAAGACCGTCTACCGCAGGCCGCCGCGTCCGAACCCGCCGCGGCGCCGTCGGCCGACGACGACGCGCGCGCCGACCTGCTGTCGGCACTCGTCAACCTTGGCTACAACCGCGCGAGTGTCGAGAAGACGGTGGACAAAGTCCTGAACGCAGCAGAGAATCGCTCGTTCGAATCGCTGCTCAGGGAAACACTGAAGTTGCTGATCGGCCGTTAACCAGTTACCCAGTTACCCAGTTATCCCGTTATCCCGTTACCCAGTTAATCCAGTGCCCAGTCCCATCAGCTCCACTCGTCTCGACGACGACGCCCAATACGAAGCCGGACTGCGCCCGCGTACGCTGGCCGACTACATCGGGCAGCGGCGGGTCAAAGAGAATCTCGACGTCTCGATCGCCGCGACGAGCCAGCGCAACGAGGCCCTCGACCACGTGCTGCTGTACGGGCCGCCAGGCCTGGGCAAAACGACGCTCGCGTACGTGATCGCCAACGAACTGGGCGTACCGATTCGATCGACGTCCGGCCCGGTGCTCGAGCGGCCGGGTGATCTCGCGGCGATGCTGTCGAACCTGCAGGCGCGCGAGGTGCTCTTCATCGACGAAATCCACCGCATGAGCCCGGTGATCGAGGAGATCCTCTATCCGGCCATGGAGGACTTCGAGCTCGACATCGTGATTGGCCAGGGCCCGGGCGCTCGATCGGTGAAGGTGCCGCTCCAGCCGTTCACGCTGATTGGCGCGACGACGCGCGCGGGGTTGCTCACGTCGCCGTTGCGGGCCCGGTTCGGCATCGTGCATCGGCTCGACTTCTACGAGGAGGCCGACCTCGTCAACATCGTGACGCGGTCGGCGCGGATCCTCGGCGTGGAAATCGAACCGGCTGCGGCCGGCGAAATCGCCCGCCGATCCCGCGGCACGCCGCGCATCGTCAATCGCCTGCTGCGGCGCGTGCGGGACTTCGCGCAGGTCCGCGCGGACGGCCGTGTGACGTCCACCGTGTGCCATGACGCGCTCGAGCTGCTCGAAGTCGATCGCCACGGCTTCGACGAATCGGATCGCCGGCTGCTGCGGACGATCATCGACAAGTTCGGCGGCGGGCCGGTCGGCCTCAACAGCCTGGCGGCCGCCATCGGTGAAGAGAAGGACGCGATCGAGGACATCTACGAGCCATATCTGATTCAGATCGGCTTCCTGGATCGTACGGCGCGCGGACGCGTGGCGACGACGCGCGCGTACGAGTATTTCGGGCTGACGGCCCCTGGAAAGGAACGATTGTGGTGAGCGGTTTGCGACCCGTGAAAGTGGCTGGCCTGGCGACGTACGTGCCGCCGCGCCTGCTCACGAACGCGGATCTCGAGAAGTTGGTGGAGACGACGAACGAGTGGATCCTGCAGCGCACGGGGATTCGCGAACGGCATATCGTCGATCCGGGCGTGGCGACGTCGGATCTGGCCAAGCCCGCGGCTGAGGCGGCCATGCGGGAGGCCGGCATCGGCCCCCTGGACGTCGGCTTCATCGTCGTCGGCACGACGACGCCCGATACGATCTTTCCGAGCACGGCGTGCACGCTGCAGGCGAAGATCGGCGCCGCCAATGCGTGGGGATTCGACCTGGGCGCGGCCTGCTCCGGGTTCACGTACTCGATGAGCGTCGGCTACCAGATGGTCGCGACCGGCGCGGTCGAGCACGCGCTCGTCGTCGGCGGCGACGTCATGTCGAGCATCATCGACTACACCGATCGCGCGACGTGCGTGCTGTTTGGCGACGGCGCCGGCGCCGTGGTGCTGTCCCCGGCGAAGCCCGGCGAGCCGGCGATCATGGATTTCTGCAATCTCACCGACGGCACCGGCGGCCCCGCGCTGTGCATGCCCGCCGGCGGCAGCCGCATGCCGGCGTCGCACGAGACGGTGGACCAGCGGCTGCACTACGTGAAGCAGGACGGTGGCCAGGTGTTCAAGTTCGCCGTCCGCATGACTGAGGAAATTTCAAAGCGCATTCTCGAGCGGAATCACCTGAAGGCCACCGACGTCGACCTGTTCGTTTCGCACCAGGCCAACCGCCGCATCATCGAAGCCGCCGCCGACCGCCTCGGTCTTGGCGAGGACAAGGTGATCATCAATTTGGAACGCTTCGGCAACACCACCGCCGCTACGATCCCGCTCGCGCTTACCGACGCACGGGCGCAGGGCCGCCTGAAGAAAGGCGACCTGGTGTTGCTTGCTTCGGTCGGTGCGGGATTTACGGTCGGATCTGTGTTGTTGAGATGGGGATTAGACAACGGGTGACGACGGGTAGCGACGGGTGACGCCAGGGACAGGGAACGACCTGACGCGAGCCAACTTCTTTATTTCAAAGTTGGCCAGCGTCAGTTCATTCCTCGTCCCCGCCGTCACCTGTCGTTACCCGCCGTCACCAGTCGTCACCTGACTGGCACCATCAAGTGCGCATACGCCGTTCCCGGGAACATCACGTACGGCACTTTCGTGTTCGTTGCCACCGTCGGGTAGCCGGCGAACGCGGTGCCGATGTTGAGCACCATCAGGTGCGGACCGGTGTCGACCCATGTGCTGCCGGGTTTCGGCGCCGTCGCGAACGGATCGGTATTGCTCGCGTCCGAGCCGCCCATCAGCATGTAGCCCAGGCCCATTTTGCCGGCCGGCGGATCCTTGTGATGCATCAACGCGTCCATCCAGAGCATGCCGTTCTGATCGAGGCACATCGGATCGACGCCCGGTGACGGTCCATCGGGAATGCACGTCCAGCCGTTCGTGCCCGGCTTCAGCACTTTCATGCTGGGCACGTCCATCACGCTGGCGGCGCCGGCGATCGACGCCGGTGCGGCCGACATCGCGCTCTTGATTTTGTCGGCGTCGGTCGCCGGTGGCGGGACCGGTCCGGTCTTAGCCTGGGGACTCATCGTTCTCGTTGCGGGAGCTGTCTGCGTGTACACGAGCGTGCCCGTCACACACAGCAGGATGAAACAGAGTGCAGCAAACCTGGCTGACATCTGACACCTCCGGGGATTGGGTAGTGAAAAGAATTCTAGGTGCAAAGGTGCAAGGGTGCAATGGTGCCAGGGTGCACCCTGCCTACTGCTGCTGAGCCCGCCACACCGCGCTTGAGCGGGACGTCAGCGTCCAGGTGGAGCCGGCGCCAAGATTAAGGGCTTCATCATCCGGCTTGGCGGTATCGATCACTCGGGTCCACGCCGACGCATGCCGCCAGCGAGGCAGGGTGATGGCCTGATCCTCCGGACCACTATTAAAGAGGACGAGGAGCGTGCCGCCCGTCACGGGCTCGCCTTTGGCGTCGCGCTCCTGGATGCCCTGGCCGTTCAGCAGCATGCCCAGCACGCGATGGCCGTTCGTCCAGTCGGCTTCCGTCATTTCTTCGCCGTCGGAACGCATCCACATGACGTCGGTGTTGCCGGGACGCCGCCCCGACAGGAACGTCCGTCGGCGGAGCACCGGCTCGCCCGCGCGTAGCTCCTTGAGGCGGGCGACGAATGCCCGAAGCGACCGGGCCTGTTCGGTCTCCTCCCACGACGTCCAGGACAGCGGCGAGTCCTGGCAGTACGCGTTGTTGTTGCCCTGCTGCGTCCGCCCGATCTCGTCGCCGCCGCTGATCATCGGCGTGCCCTGCGACACAGCCAGCGTGAGCAGGAAGTTGCGCTGCTGCCGCGCCCGCAAGTCCTGGATCGCGGGATCGTCGGTCGGCCCTTCAGCACCGCTGTTCCAGCTCATGTTGTTCGAGTCGCCGTCGCGGTTCTCCTCGCCGTTCGCTTCGTTGTGCTTGTCCTGATAAGCCACCAGATCCGCGAGCGAGTACCCGTCATGCGACGTCACGAAGTTGATGCTGGCGTGCGGCTGGCGGCCTGACGTGCCATACAGGTCGCTGCTGCCGGCCAGGCGCGTGGCGAGTTCCGGCAGCATGTTGTCGTCGCCGCGCCAGTACCGGCGGATGGCGTCGCGATAGAGCCCGTTCCACTCCGCCCAGCCGGGCGGGAAATTGCCGACCTGATAGCCGCCTTCACCGACGTCCCACGGCTCGGCGATGAGCTTGACGCGCGAGATCACCGGGTCCTGCTGAATGACGTCGAAAAACGCCGACAGCCGATCGACCGCGTGTAACTCGCGGGCGAGTGCGGACGCGAGGTCGAACCGGAACCCGTCGACGTGCATCTCCTCGACCCAGTAGCGCAGGCTGTCCATCAGCAGCTGCAGCACCTGCGGCGCCTGCATGTTCAGCGTGTTGCCGCAGCCGGTGAAATCCTGGTACCGCGACGGCTGACCGGGCTCGAGCCGGTAGTACGTGGTGTTGTCGATGCCGCGAAACGAGAGCGTCGGCCCGAGATGCCCACCCTCGGCGGTGTGGTTATAGACGACGTCGAGAATGACCTCGAGGCCGGCGGCATGCAGCGCGCGGACCATCGCTTTGAACTCGCGCACGGCGTCGAGGGGATCTTTCGAGACGACAAAGCGCGTGTCCGGCGCGAAGTAGCCGAGCGTGTTGTAGCCCCAGTAGTTCGTCAGCCCGCGCTCGACGAGATGGTGCTCGTCGACATGAAAATGAATCGGCATCAGCTCGACGGCCGTGACGCCCAGGTCGTGCAGGTGCTTGATGACCGGTTCCGACGCGAGGCCGAGGTACGTCCCGCGCAGTTCCTCCGGCACGAGCGGGTGCAGTGCCGTCATGCCTTTCACGTGCATCTCGTAGATGACGGTGTCGCACCAGGGCACCATCGGCCGTTCGATGCCGCGGCGATCGAAGCCCGTGTCGACGACCGCGCCCAGCGCGGCGTGCGCGGCGCTGTCCTGTTCGTCGGCGGCGGCGTCCCCGTCGGTGCCGGGGGCGTAGCCGAACAAGGACGGATGCCACGTCGGCACGCGGCCGATCGCGCGCGCGTACGGATCGAGCAGCACCTTGGCGGGATTGAACCGGAACCCGCGCGCCGGTTCCCATGGGCCGTGCACGCGATAGCCGTAGAGCTGGCCCGGCTTCGCGTCGGGCAGATAGCCGTGCCACACCCGATCGGTGCGATCGGTCAGCGGCAGGCACAAACGCTCCATCGTGTCCGTCGCCTGATCGAAGAGGCAGAGGTGCACGCTGGTCGCGTTCTCGGAAAAGATCGCAAAGTTGACGCCGGAGCCGTCCCAGGTGGCACCGAGCGGATACGGACGACCGGGCCAGACACGCATGATTTGATTGTATGGTGTTAGAGACGTCCACCACATGAAGGCACGAAGAGCATGATTCGCACGCTCCGCTGGTGGGCCGGGCTCCTCGACGAGCGCTTCAGGATTCCGGGCACGTCCATCCGCTTCGGGATCGATCCCATCCTGTCGCTCATTCCCGGCTTTGGCGACCTCGCGTCGCCGATCTACACGATGGTCTTGCTCGCGTATGCCATCGGTGTCCGCGTTCCGCGCGTCGTGCTGGTGCGCATGGTGTTCAACGCCCTGATCGACGCGGCGATCGGCGCGATTCCGCTCGCCGGCAACATCGGCGATATCTTCTGGCGCGCGAACACGACAAACCTGCAATTGCTCGAGCGCCACGCCCGGCCAGGCGTGCCGCCCAAACCGGGCGACTACGCCTTTGTCTGGATCATCACGGCGGTGCTGGGCCTGCTGCTGCTCGTGCCGATCGCGTTTGGGATCTGGATCGCCGTGGTGCTGTGGCAGTGGATCATGCGGTGAAAAGAGCGCGTACACCACATGAAGGCGCGAAGAGCGTGAGGAATGTTTTGGGAAAAACAACTGCTCTTACCCCGCCGTACTTCAAGCTCTTTATGCCTTCATGTGGTGGAATTCCCCGTCGTGCTCGTTTCTGACTTCGAGTTCGATCTCCCTGACGACCAGATCGCGCAAACGGCGCGTCCGCGCGGCTCGTCGCGCCTGTTGATCGTCAATCGATCGACCGGGACGTGGGAAGAAGCCAGCATGCGCGACCTGCCGGCGCATCTTCGCGCGGGGGATGTGGTTGTCGCCAACAACACGCGCGTGTTTCCGGCGCGGCTGATTGGCCGGCGCGATCCGAGTGGTGGGCGTGTCGAGTGCCTGCTGCTCGAGCGCGAGAGTGGGACCGATTGGTCGGCGCTCGTCCATCCCGGCCAAAAGCTGAAAGTCGGCGCGCGGATGGTGTTCGAGGACCCGGCGCGGGCACCGGGCGTGCGGATCGATGGGGAAGTGCTGGCCAGCCGCTTTTTCGGCCGCCGCCTCGTCCGCCTGACGGTCACCGGCGCCGCGTCTTCTATTGATGATGCCGTCGACGCGATGGGGCATATCCCGCTGCCGCCGTACATCGCGCGCCCAGACGAGGCCGCCGATCGCGAGCGGTATCAGACCGTGTTCGCCCAGGACCGCGGCTCCGTGGCGGCCCCCACGGCCGGACTGCATTTCGACGCCGCGCTCATCGACGCCATCCGTGCCCGCGGGGCCGACTGGACGACCGTGACGCTGCACGTCGGCTACGGCACGTTCAAGCCTGTCCGGGCCGAGCGCGTCGAGGATCACGCGGTGGATGCCGAGCGGTTCAGCGTATCGGCCGCCACCGCCGGCGCCATCCGCACCGCGCACAACACCGGGGGCCGCGTCATCGCCGTCGGCACAACGACCACCCGCGCGCTGGAATCGGCCGCATCAGGACCAGGCGCCGTGACGCCATCCACCGGCGCCGCGAACCTGTTCATCTATCCCGGCTACCAGTTCAAGGTCGTCGACGGCCTGCTGACCAACTTCCACCTGCCACGGTCGTCGCTCCTCATGCTCGTCTGCGCGTTCGCCGGGACCGAGCTGACGCTGGCGGCGTACCGGCATGCCGTCAGCGCCGGCTTCCGCTTTTACTCCTACGGCGACGCGATGCTGATTGTTTGAAAGGCGCTCTCGGGCGCCCATGCCTTTTGGGCCCTGCCTTGATAGGATTAGGGGTCTTGCCGGTGTAGCTCAGTTGGTTAGAGCATGCGGCTCATATCCGCAGGGTCCGGGGTTCAAGTCCCTGCACCGGCACCAATATTGATCTGGGGGCTTCGCCCCCAGACCCCCTGCACGCTAGCTCGCGAAACGCGTCCGGTCGCAAAGGCAATCCGACACGTTTCGGCTCGCGTCGCGTGGCGCGCGGCGCTGGCGCTCGCGCGTCTGATTCTTGAGGTTTCGGACGTTCGTCGCTCTCGTCGTTCCCAGTCGTTCGCGTTCGCTCACGTCGCTCCCGTTCGTTCCCGTCGTTATCCGAAAGGGTCAATAATCGCCCCATGCGCGACTTGCACGCCCGCGTCGCCCGGACAATCCGCGAGGACTGCCGGATGGGCGTGGATGACCGCGTGGCAGTGGCCGTGTCGGGCGGTTCCGATTCCGTCGCGCTGTTCTGGCTGCTCCACGCGCTCGCGCCGGACCTGGGGCTCGAACTGGCGGGGCTGATTCACGTCAATCACCAGTTGCGCGGCGCCGAGTCGGATGGCGACGAAGTCTTCTGCCGACGCCTCGCGGATCGGATGGGCCTGCCGATCGCGGCAACCGGCGTCGACGTGGCCGCTGATGCTCGTGCGCGGCGGGTGTCCATGGAAGTTGCGGCGCGCGATGCGCGCTATCAGTTCTTCGAAACCGCCGCCAGAGATCTCGGCGCCACGGTCATCGTTACGGGCCACACCCTCGACGACCAGGCAGAAACCGTCATCTTGCGACTGCTGCGCGGGGCCGGCACGCGCGGACTGTCCGGCGTTCGCGCGCGGCGTGGGCAGGTCGCGCGGCCCTTGCTGCACGTGCGGCGTGCCGAGGCGCGCGACTATCTGATCGCGCGCGACGAAGCCTGGCGCGACGACGCGTCCAATCTTGATACGGCCATCGCCCGCAACCGTGTACGGCACGAACTCATGCCCGTGCTCGAGTCGCTGGCGCCCGGCGCCGCTATCGTCCTCGCGCGCACCGCGCGGCTGGCCCAGGACGATGAGAATTATTTGATGGAGGCGGCAATCAAAAACCGCCCGGCTCTCGTCGTATCAGAAGAGGGGCCTGGCAGGCCCGTTGAGCTTGATGCGGGGACGCTCAGTCTGCTGCCGCCGGCGCTCGCGCGGCGGCTGATCAGAGCGTTGGTGGCGCAGGTCGCCCCCGGCGCCGGGTTATCGGCCGCCCATCTCGAGGCTGTTTTGGGGCTGGCTGGCACCGATAAGCCGGCTGGCCATCTGGACCTGGCCGGCCTCACGGCGCAGAAGCGCGGCGCGGTCCTGTCGCTGCACCCAAGGGCCGATGCGCCGGAATCGGTGTCGAATCCAGTAGGGAGCAACGCCTGGGCTCCTCGCGCGCTCGACGTGCCAGGGTCGGTGGCTGTGCCCGAAGCGTCGGTCATGATTTCGGCCACGCGGGGAACGGCCGCCGTGGAATGGGGCGCCCTCGGCGCGGGCGCGGCGGCGGTGCAGATGCAGTCGATTCGGCTGCCTTTGTTTGTGCGCAACCGGCGCCCGGGCGATCGCTTACGTCCGTTGGGTGCGCCGGGCCGTAGGAAGTTACAGGACGTGCTGGTCGATCGCAAAGTGCCGCGGGGGGAACGCGATCGCGTGGCGCTGGTGGTCGACGCCGACGACAAGATCGTGTGGGTAGCGGGCCTCACGGTCGCGCACGACTGCCGGGTCACGGCGCCTGAGGATGGCGTGTTAATCTTGGAGCAGAGAACAGCCGAATGAATTCCACGTTCAAAAGCCTTCTGTTCTGGCTGGCCATTGTGGTCGCCGCGGTCGCGATCTACCAGCTGTCCAGCCTGCAGAGTGGCGACGAAGAACTCAAATTTACCGACTTCCTGACCAAGGTCGAGTCGAGCCAGGTCTCGGAAGTCACGTTCCAGGGCAACAAGATCACGGGCAAATTGACGACGCCCGAGGCGGCTGGCAAGACGTTTCACACCTATACGCCGCCCAACTACGACGGGCTCGTCAACGAACTGCGCCTGAAGAACGTCACCGTGACGGCCGTCGATGCGACCGGCAGTCCGTGGGCCCTGATGCTGCTGCAGTGGGCGCCGATCGCCCTGCTCATCGGCTTCTGGATTTTCATGATGCGGCAGATGCAGAGCGGCGGGAACAAGGCCCTGTCGTTCGGCAAGAGCCGCGCCAAGCTGTCGTCGAGCACGCAGAAGAAGGTCACGTTCAAGGACGTGGCCGGCGCGGACGAGGCCAAGGAAGAGCTGCAGGAGATCATCGATTTCCTGCGCGAGCCGCAGAAATTCCAGAAGCTCGGCGGGCGCATCCTGAAGGGCGTCCTGCTCATGGGCTCGCCGGGCACCGGCAAGACGCTCCTCGCGCGGGCCGTCGCCGGCGAAGCCAACGTGCCGTTCTTTTCGATCAGCGGCTCCGACTTCGTCGAGATGTTCGTCGGCGTCGGCGCGTCGCGCGTGCGCGACCTGTTCGAGCAGGGCAAGAAGAACGCGCCGTGCATCGTGTTCATCGACGAGATTGACGCCGTCGGTCGTCACCGCGGCGCGGGCCTCGGCGGCGGGCACGACGAACGCGAGCAGACGCTCAATCAGCTCCTCGTCGAGATGGACGGCTTCGAATCGAATGAAGGCGTCATCCTGATTGCCGCGACCAATCGTCCCGACGTCCTCGACCCGGCCTTGCTCCGTCCCGGCCGCTTCGACCGTCGCATCGTCGTCAATCGTCCCGACGTCAGGGGCCGCGAGGGCATCCTCAAGGTTCACACCAAGAAGATTCCGCTGGCCGACGACGTGGACGTGATGCTGATTGCGCGCGGCACCGCGGGGTTCTGCGGCGCGGATCTGGCGAATCTGGTGAACGAGGCTGCGCTCAACGCGGCGCGCTTCAATCAGAAGAGCGTGCGCCAGGCCGACTTCGAGTACGCCAAGGACAAAGTGATGATGGGCGCGGAGCGGCGCTCGCTGATCATCACGGAAGCCGAAAAGCGCATCACCGCGATTCACGAAGCCGGGCACGCGTTGCTGGCGGTACTGCTGCCGCACGCCGATCCGGTCCACAAGGTGACGATCATCCCGCGCGGCATGGCGCTGGGCGTTACGCAGCAGTTGCCGGTCGACGATCGCCTCAACTATTCGCGTGAGTACCTCGAGGATCAAATCGCGATCCTGCTGGGCGGCCGCATCGCCGAGCAGATCACGAACGGCGGCCTGACCACCGGCGCCGGCAACGACCTCGAGCGCATCAGCGCCCTCGCGCACAAGATGGTCTGCGAGTGGGGCATGAGCGACACGCTGGGCCCGCTGACCTACGGCAAGCGCGAGGAGCCGATTTTTCTCGGCCGCGAAATCGCCAAGACCCAGGACTACAGCGAGGAAACGGCGGAGCGCATCGACAAAGAGGTCAAGCGCTTCGTCATGGACAACTACGAGCGCGCGCACAAGGTGCTCACCGAGCACAAGGCCGCGCTGCTGAAGATCGCCGACGAGCTGCTGCTGCGCGAGGTTCTCGACGCGGATCAGGTCCTGCGGCTCGCCAAGGGGCTGACGATCGAGGATCCGCTGCCGACGGCGTCGACGCCGAACGCACCCGAAACGCCGCGCCGGGAAGAGAAGGAACGCCCCGGTCTCGTGCCGCCGCTCGTCAAGCCCATTACGCAAGAATAAGTTCGAAGTCAGAAGTCAAAAGTCAGAAGTAACGAGCTGACTTTGCGCGCGCGCTTCACCATTCCTCTTCCCAACTCGCGCGCCCTTGAACTGGGCGCGCGGACGCTCGTCATGGGCATCGTCAATGTGACGCCCGATTCCTTCGCGGATGGCGGCGAACGCTTCGATCCTGATGGCGCGATTGCGGACGCCGCGCAGATGGTCGCCGACGGCGCGGACATCATTGATGTGGGCGGCGAGTCCACCCGTCCCGGCGCCGCGCCACTGCCGGCAGACGAAGAGCTCCGACGCGTCGCGCCCGTCGTCGAAGGCATCCGCGCCCGTGTCGATGTTCCGATTTCGATTGATACCTACAAGGCGGTGGTCGCCGAGCGCGCCCTCGATCTGGGCGCGTCGATCGTCAATGACGTGTCGGCGCTCGTCTACGACCCGGCCATCGCCGGCGTCATCGCGCGCCGCGGGGCGGCGGTCGTGCTGATGCACAACCGCGGCCGGTCGCGCGACATGTATGCGGAAGCGGTCTACACGGATGTGGCGGCCGACGTCGCCCGCGAACTCGCCGACCGCGCGCACGCCGCTCAGGCCGCCGGCATCGCGCACGACCGCATCATTCTCGATCCCGGCCTCGGTTTCGCGAAGCGCGCCGAGCACTCGCTGGCCGCGCTCGCCGGCCTGGGTCAGCTGGCCGCGCTCGGCTTTCCGATGCTGTCCGGGCCGTCGCGCAAGTCGTTTCTCACGTCAGGCCTCGGCGACATCCCGCCCCGCGACCGCGTCTGGGGCACCGCCGCCGCGGTCACCGCATCGATCCTGTTCGGCGCCCACATCGTCCGCGTCCACGACGTAAAGGCGATGGTGCAGGTCGTCCGCGTCGCCGATCAAATCGCGGCCGGGCGTGCTTGATGGACCGGGCGGGGGTGGAGCTACCCCTGCACCTCGAGCGGCCGCAACTCGCACTCGCCTTCGAAGCCCTTCCAGTGCAGACGATGCAGCTCCATGAATTGGCGCGCGAGTTCCATCGCCTCGTCGCGTGACGCGACCTCGACCAGCGCGTAGCCGCCGATGATTTCCTTCGATTCGGTGAACGGGCCGTCGACCATCGTGATCTTGCCCTTCTTGAGCTGCACGCGCGTCCCGGCCGACGTCGGCTGCAGGCCGGCGCCATCGACCATGACGCCGCTCTTCATCGCCGCGCCGACAAATTCGCCCATCGCGGCGTACAGGGCAGGCGGCACCGTCTTGTTGCGGTAATCCTCGGTGTGCTTGATGAACATGATGTATTTCATGTGTGTAATCGGGGGACTTCGTCCCCCAACCCCTTATTAGCTCTATCGGCAGATTGACGGACCAGCGTTCCCCGACACGCGAACGAGCGGTAGCGAGCGAGTCAGGGGGTTCGGGGCACGAAGTCCCCCGATTAATCTTTGCTAAGCTCGGCGTCATATATGAGTACTGCTCAGCAGGCCACCGGCACGTTTCAGGTCAAGCGCGTCGCCGTTCCGGCGGCGTTCGAGGCGGCCGCGCTCGGTCGTCATTCCCTCGACAAGACGTTCAGCGGCGACCTCACGGCCACAAGCCTGGGGGAAATGCTGAGTGCCGGCGGCGTGGTGCCGGGCTCGGCCGGGTACGTGGCGCTCGAGCGCGTCACCGGCACGCTGCACGGACGCCAGGGATCGTTCGTCCTCCAGCACTTCGCGTTGATGAACCGCGGCACGCCAACAATGACGCTCACGGTCGTTCCGGACACGGGCACGGACGCGCTCACCGGCCTCGCCGGCTCGATGCGCATCATTGTCGAGACGGGCCAGCACTCGTACGCGTTCGACTACACCCTCGAGGCTTAAACCATGCGCGCCCGCCATCTAATCCTGACGTCGGTGTTGGCCTCCCTCGTGTGGACCGGCGTCGCCGGCACGGGAGTTCGCGTATCTTCACAAGAGGGCCTCGCCCCGTCCACTGCCTCGCGACCCTTCGGCACGTTGCGTGAACAGGCTGCGATGCAGCAGGCGTGGCTGAAGCAGCGCCTCGACACATTCCTGCCGCCGCTGATGCGCAAATACGGCATCGACCTCTGGGTTGTGCCGATGCGCGAGTACAACGAAGACCCCGTCTTCAGCGCCATCGTCGCGCCTGAAACATTCGCGGCCAGGCGGCGGACGATCTATGTGTTCTTCGACAAGTGCGCGGCCGCCGGCTCGGCCGTAAGTGCGGCTTGCATCGAAAAAATCGCGCTCGGCGGGACCACACAAGGCGGCGTGTTCGAAGCGCGAACTTCGCAACGTGCGATCACCGGCGGCGGCGCGGTGCGGGGACGCCAGGCTGAGCTGTGGGGCGACGAGCAGTGGGAGCTGCTGAAGACTGTCATCGAAGAGCGCAAGCCGCGCGTCATCGGCATCGACAAATCCACGGTCTTCGCGTTCACCGACGGCTTGTCCAGCGGCGAACTGGAAGGCATGTCGCGCGCGCTCGGGCCGGCGTGGACGGCCAGATTCAAGGATGCGGAACGGCTGCCGCTCGACCTCATCGCATCGCGGCTGCCGGACGAGGAAGCGTTCTTCCAGAAGATGACCGCGCTCGTCTGGGAGATGACCCAGACGATGTTTTCCGCGACGGTCGTTGTTCCGGGCAAGACACGGACGAGCGATCTCGTCTGGTGGTGGCGCCAGCGCGTGAACGATCAGGGCCTCGGCACGTGGTTCCAGCCGAGCGTGGATGTGCAGCGGCAGGGCACCGCGCCGCTGGATGCGGATCCGATTATCCAGCCGGGCGACGTGCTGCATTGCGACGTCGGCATCACGGTGGCGAGGCTGAATACCGACACGCAGCACCTGGCCTACGTGCTGAAGCCCGGTGAAACAGCCGCGCCGCCCGGGCTCACACGCGCGCTCGCCAACGCGAATGCGATGCAGGACATGACGATGGAAGAGATTCGTCCCGGGCGCACGGGGAATGAGATTCTGCAGGCCGTGCTCGCGCGCATGAAGGCGAAGAACATCGACGGCACGCTGTACTCGCATCCCATCGGCCTGCATGGCCACGGCGCCGGCCCGCTCATCGGCCTGTTGGATCGCCAGGAAGGCGTCCCCGGCCGCGGCGACGCGACGGTGATTCCGTCCATGTGGTTTTCGATCGAGTTGCAGGCGACGACCCCCGTCAGCGAGTGGGGCGGCCAGCCCGTCCGCATGGCGCAGGAAGAGGATGCGATTGTCGGCGCCGACGGAAAGGTGCGCTGGGCGCTGAAGAGACAGGACAAGCTGTTTTTGGTCGGGAAGTAGAGGGTTCCGTCCGGCGCGCGCCCGCCGCCCGGCGCCCACCGCCCGCCGCCCGGCGCACGGCCCTCGGAAGTGGCAGGCCTTTTTTCCAATCCCTGGGGTCAGCGGACCTATGCGTGGGCCAGCGGACCAGGGGATGGGCCAGCGGCCCAAAGCAACGTGGGAAAAGGTCGGAAAAGTGGGTCACCGGCCCGCGGTCTGGTTCAGTGAACCGGGGTGACCCGAAGAAAGACTCACACGTCCAGCCATTGCCCCGGCTGCAAATCCCCCAGCTCGTACTCGCCAAAACTGATGCGATGGATCCGCGTTGGCTCGTGGCCCACCGCCGCGAACAGGCGCCGCAGCTCGCGGTTCTTGCCTTCGACGAGCTCGACAATCAGATGCGTTTCTCGATTCGACGCCTTTAGGATCTCGACGCGCGACGCTGACAGACGTTCGGACCTGGCGCCGCGTGTCGCAGACGGGAGCGTCATGCCGGCCTCGATTTGGCGCGCGGTCTCCGGGGTCACGCGACCGCGGACGGTCACGACGTAGCGGCGCGGGATGCGTTGAGCCGGATCCGTCAGCCGATTCGCGAGCTGCGTATCGTTCGTGAAAATGAGCAGGCCGGTCGAGGCGAGGTCGAGTCGTCCCACGGCGACGAGTCCGCGTGCGGCGTCGCCGAGGACATCGAACACGGTGCGCCGGCCCTCAGGATCGCGGCGCGTCGTGACGGTGCCGCGCGGCTTGTGGAACAGGACGACCCGCGTCGCGGAGGGCGCAGAGCGCGCGAAAAGCGCGGAAGGCGCGGAAGCCGCGGAGAGAGCAAAGGGGGCTGAGCCCCCGATGCTGATGCGCGCGCGCCCCATGACAATCGGCATCGTCGGCTGCCGGACGACCCGGCCATCGACCCTTACGCGGCCATCAATGATCAACCGCCGCGCCTCGGCGCGCGATGCCAGACCGAGCTTGGAAAGGGCGCGATCGAGGGCGACTCGGCGCGATGTCATCGCGCAGCAGTCTACCGTCTCGCGAACCGGCCGGCCGGGAGCCTTACAGGGTTAGCATCGGCACGGCGCGCAGCCGCGTCAACCGCGAAGTGGTAAATTCACGCTGGCCAATGTCGTTAGCTGCCGGCTCCAAGCTAGGTCCATACGAAGTTCTCTCGCTGATGGGGGCCGGCGGCATGGGCGAGGTCTACAAGGCCCGCGACACCACGCTCGGGCGCGAAGTCGCTCTCAAGGTCCTGCCCGGTGCGTTCGCGGCGGATCCGGATCGACTGGCGCGGTTTGAGCGCGAAGCGAAGACGCTTGCGTTCCTGAATCACCCCAACATCGCCGCGATTTACGGATTCGAGCAATCGTCAAGCGTCCGCGCCCTGGTGATGGAATGCGTGGACGGTTTGGATCTGTCGCAGCGGATTGCGCGCGGCGCCATTCCAATTCCTGAGGCCCTGTCCATCGCCAGGCAGATTGCCGACGCGCTCGAGGCCGCGCACGAGCAGGGCATCATCCATCGCGATCTCAAACCGGCGAATGTGAAAGTCCGCGCCGACGGCGTCGTGAAGGTGCTCGACTTCGGGCTCGCAAAGGCGTTCACCGGGGGCCTCGAGGCGGGGGCAGGACGCGGAGCGGACCTCGGGAATTCCCCCACGGTCACGTCGCCGGCTATGACCGAGGCCGGCATGGTCCTCGGAACCGCTGCCTACATGGCGCCCGAACAGGCGCGCGGAAAACCCGTGGACAAGCGCGCCGACATCTGGGCGTTCGGTGCCGTGCTGTACGAAATGCTCACGGGCACGCGCGCGTTCACCGGCGAGGGGCTCTCCGATGTTCTCGCGGCCGTCGTCCGGCACGAGTTGGACTGGAGCCGGCTGCCCGCGGCGACCCCAGCCGGGGTGCGGCAGTTGCTGGCGCGCTGCCTCGAGCCCAATGTGAAAGAGCGCCTGCGCGACATCGGCGAGGCGCGCGTGGCCCTGGCCGCGATCGCACGTCATCCCAATGAGACGCCCGGATCCGCAGCGTCCGGATCGTCGACACCTGCCTCCTCTCGCGTGGCCTGGACAGTCGCGGCGCTGGCGATGCTGGCCGCGATAGCCATATTCGTCTGGCACAGCTTGTCGGCCGGTGATTCCACCAGCTCCGACGCCGGCGCGGGCGTGACCCGGCTGTCGGTGCTGCCGCCGCCGGGCCGCATCTTCAATCCGGACTCGACGAACGTCGCGATCGCGCCGAACGGCCGCATGGTGGCGTTCATCGTCGGCAACAACGTGTCGAGCGAGAACCAGCTGTGGGTGCGCGATCTCGAGTCGCCGGTCCCGCGCCGCATCGAAGGCGGCGATGGCGCCGCGGAGCCGTTCTGGTCGCCGAACAGCGAACGCATCGGGTTCTTCGCCGCAGGAAAGGTCAAGACCGTGCCGGCCGGCGGCGGCCCCTCTCTGGTCGTCTGCGATGCGCCATTCGGCAGGGGCGCCACCTGGAATGCTTCGAATGTGATCGTGTTTGCGCCGGACGCGACGGGCCCGATCCATCGCGTCTCCGCGAACGGCGGCAAGTCCACACCGGTCACGACCCTGGACGCGGCGCAGAAGGAAACGGGCCACCGCTTTCCGCACTTTCTTCCCGACGGTGACCATTTTCTGTACGCGGCCCTGCCGAGCGCGGACGGCATGTTCCGGATCGTTGTCAGCTCGCTCAAAAATCCGGCGACGCGAACGCTTGTCGGATCGCTGGAAGAGTCGCCCGTCTATGCTGCGTCGTCACGCGCCGGCCAAATGGAATCCGGCTGGCTGCTGTACACGCGACAGAGCGTGCTGACCGCGCACGCGTTCGATCTCCGCACGCTGCAGTTCAACGGGGATCCGATTTCGCTGGGCGATCAACCGGCGGTCTTCCCCGGGCCGGCCGCCTACGACGCCGGAACCCGCGTGTCCGCGTCGGCCACCGGATCGCTCGCGTACTTCCTGGACGCACCCGCCAACACGAACGTCCAGTGGATCGACCCGACGGGGAAGGTAACCGGCACCGTCAATGCACCACCTGGCCGGTATACGGAAGTTGCGATTGCGCCAGACGGCAGGAAGGCGGTGCTCGCGCGATTGGATTCGGAGTCCCGAACGTCCTGGACGTTATGGCTGCTCAATCTCACGCGCGCGGGCGCGGTGCCGCTTGCGGTCTCGATCAACAAGACGGCCGCGCCGGTGTGGTCGCCCGACAGTTCTCGCATCGCGTACTTCGGCCAGCAGGACGGCGTTCGCGGCATCTTCGAGAAGATCGCGTCCGACGAGTCGCCCGCTCGCAGCATCCTTGAGATGGAAAACAGTCCGATGCTGCCTCAGAGCTGGTCCGCCGATGCGGGGATCATCTTCGCCCGGGCTGACCCTGGAACCAAGTGGAACATCTATCGCGTGCCGCCGGCTGGGGCGTCGGCTCCCGTGCCGCTCGTCAACGGACCGGCGATCGAGGTTGGGGGCTGGCCATCACCGGACCGCCGGTGGCTGGCGTACCTGTCCGATGAGGCGGGGCGGCTCGATGTATTCGTCCGATCGTTTCTCCGTACCGGGCCCAGCGCCCAGATCCCGTTGGGCGGCGCTCAGCACTGCTGGTGGATGCCGGACGGCCGGAGTCTTGTCTGTCTGAAACGCGACCAGACACTCTGGCGAATCGCGATCGATCTGCGTGACGCGGCGCCGCGCATCGATGCGCCGGTCCAGATCGCGACGTTTCCCGCCAGCCTGGTGGCCGCCGATCTGGCGCCGGACGGCCATCGCTTCCTGGCGCTCGTCCCCGAGCGCGTCGGCGTCGGTGCCGTGGCCGTCGTCCAGTCCTGGCGCGCGGCGCTACCCGATCGCCGCTAGTATTATTCGCGCGTGTCGATCGACCCGCGCGACTTCTTATTCCGCGCGCAACACAATCGCCGGATCAGTCTTCGCCGCCCGCCTCGCCGGCACATAGCACCCCGCAAGCACCGCCAGCGCGAGTATCCCTGCCGCGGCCACAAACGTCCACGGACTGGTGCTCGTGATGCCGTACACGAGCGACCGCAGCACGCCGGCGCTCCAGACGGCGACGACGCCACCGGCGATGAAGCCGGCGCCGATGAGCAGCGCGCACTCGCGAAGCAGCAGGCTCTTGACGCCTGCGGGCGTCACGCCGAGCGCCAGGCGAATCGCGATCTCGCGCGTGCGCTGACGCACCGCGTGGGCGGTCACGCCATAGACGCCAATCACCGCCAGCAGCAGCGCCACCGCACCCAATGCACCGAGCAATTGCAGGTTGAGCTTGTTCAGCGACAGCTCGCTATTCATCAAGTCGCCGAGCGTCATGAAGCCGTAGGCCGCCTGGTCCGCATCGACGCTCGCGATCGCGCGGCGCATCGCCTCCGTCATTTCACCGACCGGCCGATCGGTCCTGACGAGCATCGCCATGCGGGTCGCGTCGCGCGCATCGATGGGCAGATACACGGTCGGCGGCGTCGGATCGTAGAGCGTCGTTTCCTTGATATCCGGATACACACCCACGATCGCCCGCCACGGCGTCGTCATGACCGTGGCACCAGACGGCACGACGCGAATCTGCCGGCCAATGACGGCGCCGCCGGCAAGATGCGTCCTGACGAACGCGTCGTTCACGACGGCGACCGGCGTCGATTCGCGATCGGACGCGGTGAAGAGTCGGCCGGCACGCGCCACGACGCCCAGCGTGTCGAAGTACGTCGCGCTGGCGATGCGAACGTCCGCCTGGCGCAGGTCTCAATTGCTTGCAGGCACCGGATCGGTGTCGAGCAGCACGGCGCGCTCGTTCGTGCCGCCGACGCCAGGCGGCGCGTCGACCACGCTCGCCTGGCGCACGCGCGGAATCGCCGCCAGGGCCGCGACCATCCGATCGAGCACGGCGCGCTGCGACTGGGGCGTGTCGTATTTGTCCCGCGGCAGGTTGAAACGCGCATGCATGATCGCGTTGGCGTCGAATCCCGCCTCAACCCGCGCCTGCGCGCGCGCGCCTTCGAGCAGCACACCCGCGCCGCACAGCAGGACGAGCGCCAGGGCCACCTCCGCGGACACCAGCGCGCGCTGAACCGTTCGCCAGCGACGGCCCTCAGAGGCGCCGCGCGATCCTGCGGCGTCAAGCCCGAGACGGCCGCGCGACGTCGCCTGCAGCGCGATCACGACGCCGACCACGATCGCAGCCGCCAGCACCGATCCCAGGGCCATCGCGGCGACGGTGCCGTTGACGACGGCGTCTTCCATCCGCGGAATGCTGAACGATTTGATCGACACGATCGCGCGCGATCCCCAGACTGCGAGCAGCACGCCTGCCGCGCCGCCGGCGCCAAACAGCAGCAGCGTTTCGGTGAGGAGCTGTCGCACGAGTCGCGCACGACCGGCGCCCAACGCTGCGCGTGCCGCCAGTTCGCGGTGGCGATCGACACTGCGGCCGAGCAGTAGATTCACGACGTTCACGCACACGATGAGCAGCACCAGTGCAGCCGCGCCGAGAATGAGCAGCAGCCGCGGTTGCGCATCTGCCCGGACCGAGTGGCCGTAGGGGACGAGGCGCAGTCCGATCTGGCCGGCGGCGGGGTACCGCGCGTCGAGCGACGCTGCCACGGCATCGACGTCCTGTTGCGCCTGTGTGAGCGTGGCGCCTTCGGCCAGCAGGCCAAAGCCGAGCAGGATGCCATCGCGCGAGTCACGCCACGACGGGTCCGCGGGGCCTCGCAGCAGCCACAGGTCCGCGCCCGACCAGTACGGGGCGGGAAAGCGGAAATCCGGCGGCATGACGCCAATCACGGTAAAGGTCTTGCCGTCGATGCGAATCGGTTGCTCGAGGATGGTCTTGCTCGACGCGAACTGTTGGGCCCACAGCATGTGGCCCAGCAGCACCACAGGCGGCGCGCCCGGGGCGTCGTCGGCTGCCGACGGCAGGCGTCCGAGTGCGGGCGGCGTGCCCAGCATCGCGAAGGCGTGCGAGTCGGTGTAGACCATGCGCGCGCGCTCGGGCAGCGTGCCGCCCGACAGGCTGACCTGCGAGGTCCACGTCGTGGTCACGTCGGCGAGCGAGCCGCGCCGGTCGCGCAGGGCAAGGACATCGGCGGGCGACACGCGATCGCGCACCTGCCCCTTGGTCACTTGTCCGATCTGGACGATGCGCGCGTGATTCGGATACGGGGGCGGACTGAGCAGGACGACGTACACAACGGAGAGCACGGACGTGAGCGCGCCCGTGCCGATCGCGATCGTGGCGATACACGTGGCCGCGAACCCCGGCCGGCGCCGCAACAATCGGAAGGTGTACCGCGCATCGCGCACCAGGCCGTCCAGCCAGGGCCAGATCCACACGTCCCGTGCGTCATCCTGGGCGAGAGTCACGTTGCCCAGTGCGCGGCGACTCGCGCCCGTGGAGTCGCTCGCCCCGCCACGCGACAGCGCGTCTTCGCGGAGCGCGCGATGCGTTTCCATCTCCTCGCGCAACTCATCGGCCATGCGCCGCCGGTTGAGAAAGTAGGTGAGTCGCCGCCACCAGCGCATGTGGGTGTCTCCTATGCTTGGAGGACGCGCTGAATCAATTCAATCCGGCGATCGAATGCGGCCCGTTCTTTTTCGAGCTGCCGCCTGCCGCTGGCCGTCAGCGTGTAGTACCGGGCTTTGCGATTGTTTTCGGAGACACCCCACGATGCCTTGACCCAGCCGTCCAGGAGCAGCCGCTGCAACGCGGGGTAGAGCGCGCTTTCGCCGATCGCCAGCACGTCACCGGACGCGACGCGCAGGTGTTCGACGATGCCGTAGCCGTGGCGCGGCTCACGGACGAGCGCCTTCAGGACGAGCAGCTCGAGGGTGCCGGGGAGGAGGTCTGAGTCGGTGTTGGTGAGTCCCATCAGTTGATGATGGGAGGATGATAGATCGGATTGGGCGAGAGTGCGAGGGGTCCGGCTACGGGCGCTTTCTGAGGGCCGATTCGAGCGGTGCCAGCCGCTGGTCGATCTCGTCTTTGAGATTCGCGTCCTCGGCACGGAACTCGCGCCGAATTGGCTCGAGGTCTGGTGCGAGGACCTTGATCCTGTCGATCACGTCTTCGTGGAGCACACGCATCTGGCGTCCGAGGTCGCGCAACCCGCCGTTCATTTCGCCGCGGAGTTCCTGACCCAGGTCGCTCATTCCTCGACGGAGGTCCTGGCCCATTTCGCGCATTTCTTGGCGCATCGAGTCGAGTTTCGTCTCCACCGAATCAAGCCTGGTCTCGATCGCGACAAATCGCTCCTCGGACATCTCGCCTCCTGCGCTCGCGGCCTGACGACGTTAGCATCGTCCTGGCCGAAACGGGAGAGCAAACCTGGTACCGCCGCAGATTCGGCGCAGACGTGTTGGTCCCGTCGCGGCAGTAGCAGAAACTGCGATCCTCCGGCGGCGAAATGTTGCAGATTTTGCGTACTGCCGGTGCGAGGTCTGGTCGCGGCCGGCAGCTATCGACCAGCGGCGTCACCAGATCGGTGCGAATGGATGTCCCACACCAGCAGATGGACGCCGTGCTGGGAAGTGTCATCAACGCGACTGAGCATCTCTCGATACCGTTTCCCCACGTGGCGATTGGCCTTGGCGCGCGATGGCAGGTTCGGGAAGCGGTCGTCGCTCACGAGTGCCGATTCATGACGCTCGTGAGCCACCGGCTCACGGCCGGGTCCACGACTTCGGCTTCATCCTCGTACTCGTCGTCCTCGTCTGTGTCCAATCCCAGGCCAAATGACACGACGCGGGGCCTTTCTGCGTCTGAGGGCTGCAGATTTTCGGGCCGATCGCGTCGAAACGGCGGGTCTTGATTCGACATGTCCGGCAACATCAGCAAGAGCTGTACCTTCCGCCAGTCAGGTGCATTTGCTGCGGTAGTTGTTTGCGGAAGGGCACCTGTGAAGTGGAGTGCCCAACAGTTCGTGCCGGTTCCACACTGTAGTCACCAGCACGATGCGATTTGATATCGATCTGCGGCCACTCATCGCGGTCGCAGATGTCTCAGGCGCATGGACGATGACGCTGACGCCCGCCGCGACGTGCGCCGTCAACCTTCCGCCGGCGGCGGCGGAGCGCACGCTTGGCCTGCAAATCTCTCAACAAAGCGGCAACATCCAGGCGCTCTTTTCCGGTCCGACGATCTTCAACCTCAGCGGCGGCCAGCACGTGGGCAGTGTTCTCGCACAGACGCTCGCGTTCTATGTCGCCGCGCGTGAACATGAGTCGTTCAACGAGGCCTTCCTGTTCGATCGACTCGGTCCGACGCAGTGGATTGGGCTTTCGGGGCAGGTGCGCGGCACGGTGGCAGAGCCGGAGTTCAAGGCCGTGCTGACCGGCGACGTTGATCTGTACACCGCTACAGCGGGTGCAAATTTCCCCCTGCCGCCGCCCGTGGCGGGGTGCCCCGGCGATCACGGGCTGGTGTTTCGGCGGAAGTAGGCAGCCGGCCTGAGTCCCATCAGTTGATGATGGGAGAATGATAGATCGATCTACCCGGATGGTAAAGTCAGCGACGTCAAGTATCATTCGCCCGTGTCGATCGATCCGCGCGATACCGACGCCACCCGTCTCGCGAGCCTGCCGCGTCCCGACGCGCCGCCAGGCGCCGGCGGTGAGATTCGCATCGGTACCGTCATCGCGGGCCGGTTCACGCTTGTCGAGGAAATCGGCGAAGGCGGCATGGGATCGGTCTGGGTCGCCCAGCAAACCGAACCCCTGAAGCGCATCGTCGCGATCAAGTTCGCCAAGGCCGGCGCGAGCTCCGCGTCGGTGCTCGCCCGCTTCGAACAGGAGCGCCAGGCCCTCGCGCTGATGGATCACCCGAACATCGCGCAGGTGTACGACGCCGGCCTGACGTCGACCGGCCAGCCTTTCTTCGTGATGGAGCTCGTGCGCGGCCGCACGCTGACGCGCTACTGCGACGAAGCGCGGCTCACGCCCAGGCAGCGGCTGGATCTGTTCGTGCCGATCTGCCAGGCCGTGCAGCACGCCCACCAAAAGGGCGTCGTCCATCGCGATCTGAAGCCGGGGAACATCCTGATCGCGCAGGTCGACGGCAAGCCGATGCCGAAGGTCATCGACTTTGGTGTGGCCAAGGCGATCGAAGGCAGCCTGCTCGCCGATTCCGATGCCACGCAGTTCGGCATGGTGGTGGGCACGCTCGAATACATGGCGCCCGAACAGGCCGGCGGCCAGAGCGCGGACGTGGACACACGTGCCGACGTCTACTCGCTCGGCGTCATTTTGTATGAGCTGCTGACGGGCCAGCGGCCGCACGACACACGACGCCTGAAAGAGGCGGCGTGGGCCGAGATGATCCGGGTGATCCGCGAAGATGATCCGCTGACGCCCTCCAAGCGGCTCGCGACGGAAGAGACGTTGCCGACACTGGCTGCGGCGCGACAGACCGAGCCCGGTCAGCTGGTGTCGTTGCTGCGCGGCGATCTCGACTGGGTCGTCATGAAGTGTCTCGAAAAGCAGCGCGAGCGCCGGTACGAAACGGCGAACGCGCTGGCCCGGGACATCGAGCGGTTCCTGGCCGACGAGGTCGTCGATGCGCGGCCGCCGACGACGGGCTATCGGCTCGGTAAGTTCCTGAAGCGGCATCGCGGCGCGGCGGCTGCGGCGGCGGCGATCGCGGCGGCGTTGATCGTCGGACTCGCGGCGTTCGCGTGGCAGGCGAATGTGGCTCGCCGGCAGCGCGATTTGGCTGAGGAAGCGCGTCGATCCGAAGCCGAACAGCGAAAGGTGGCCGATCAGAACGCGCAGCTCGCCGGTCAGCAGGCGGCGCTGGCGGTGAGCACGGTGCAGTCGCTGATCATTCAGGCCAACGAGAAGTTGCAGGGACCGGGGCTGTACGACATTCGTCTGGGCCTGCTTCAGGTCGCGCTGCAGAACGTCGACGGCGTGGCGGCCGCCTACCTGAAGGGTACGAGCAAGGAGGCGACCGCGCTGGCCGCGATGGTGGGCCTCGGCAGCATCTACCAGGACCTCGGCGAGCCGGAGAAGGCGTCGCAACAGTTCCTGAAGGCGCTCGAGATTGCGAAAGAGCGAATCAAGATCAAAAACGGCAGCGACCCGTCGCGCCGGAATCTTGCGCTCATCTATTCGCATCTCGGCGCCGTCGCCCAGGAACTCAATCGGGATCTGAACGCGTCCCTGGACTATTACCAGAAGTCACTGGCCCTGTTCGAGGACATCGACCAGCACCCGATGCTCGCCGACTCACCCATGGAGAAGCCGCTCATTCGCAGCAACCTGGCGGACGCGTACCAGCTGGTCGGCGTGTACCACTTTCGCGTGGGCCAGCTGCCGGAGGGCCTGCCGTATTACGAAAAATGCTACGCGATCATGCGTGATCTGGCCTCGGCGCAGCCGGCCGACCTGGCGATTCAGATGAGCTTGACCAAGTCCGCGCTGGCGATCGGCGTCACCGCCTTTCGCATGGGCGACCGCACACGCGGCGCGGCGATGCTGGCGGAGGCCCGGCACCGGGCCGAAGCCGCGCTGACTGCGAGGCCTGCCGACCCGTCCGCGAAGCGGAATCTGGCGGACGTCCTGACCATGATCGCCGAGACCAATGGCCAGGCCGGGGACCTTCGTGGCGCGCGGACCGGCCTGCAGGAGGCGCTGAGGCTGTACGACGAGATCGCGAAGGCCGAGCCGCGGAACATCTATTACCAGCGGAGCGCAGCCAGGGCGTACTACACACTCGGGGCTTTTGATCTGCTCGAAGAGAAAGCGGCCGACGCGCGCACGCACTTCGATGGGGCCATGAAGATCCGCCGCGGGCTGGCCGCGACGAGCAAGGTCAACGATCGCCTGCAGGTGGCGCTGGCGCTCGTGCAGGCGCAGGTGGGGCAGGTGGATGCCGCGATGACGATTGCGGACCGCTTCGCGGCCGGTGCGTCGGTCGATCCCGAAGAGCGGCTGGAGCTCGCGCGCTGCTATGCCATCGGCTCACGAACGCTGCCGGCGTCAGACGCAGCACGCGCGTCGGCGCTGCAGACCAAGGCGATGGATGCCATCCGCGCGGCCGTCCGGGACGGCTATCGCGATCGGTTTTACCTGGAAGGCGAGCCCGACTTCGCGCCGCTTCGCGGGCGTGAGGATTTCAAGACGCTGGTGGCGGGGATGACGGGCGCCGGGCGCTAAAGGCGCCGATCCACCGTCTTCGCCCAGCCTCGTTTACTCGAGCGCTGCGCTGGATCGCGGCGATCAACGCGGCATGACCTTCGGCGATCTGCTTGACGTGATCTGCAGTCTGTTCCTGAGCGATCTCCACCTTGTCCAGTCGCGTTTCGAGTCCATCCAAACGCGTTTCGATCCGGGCCTGGCCGGACACCAGCACCCCGAGCGTCATCTCGATACCTGAAAGACGATCGTCAGACATGTTCCCTCCCGGCCGCAGACGACGACGGTAGCATCGTCGGGCGGCAATGGAAGAGGCAAACTGCGTGCCCGGTGAATCTGGGCGTGAAAACTGGAAGGCGATTTCTGGTGTGCAGAAATTGCCAGGGTCGCGTGTGGGGGGATCGCAAATTCTGCCAACGCGCTGGTTCGGTCCCAAGGCGAACAAAGTACGTAGGAACTAACCTGTCACACCCCCGCGAGATCCTCACCAGTGGAGGCTCTCACTGTGAACATCCAGACCGACCGTGCCCTCGCTCCTGCCGACCGCGAATCCACGCGGTATCTCACCGTCACCATCACCGCGCCGGATCCCGGCCGCCGCCCGGAGCGCGCGGCATTGAACGTCGCGTTCGTCATCGATCGTTCGGGATCGATGGCCGGGCGCAAGTTCGAGATGGCGGCCAAGGCGGTCGATCAGGCGATTCGACTGCTCGATGATCGCGATCGGCTGGCGCTGGTCTGCTACGACCACGAGGTGAATACGCTGCTTGCAGCCGCGCCGGCGTCGTCGGAAGCGAAGGCGCTCGCGATCGATCGGTTGAAGGCGCTCGATGCACGCGGCCAAACTGATCTCTGCGGCGGATGGATGAAGGGCGCCGAGCAACTGGCGGCGGGCAGTGAGGCTCGCGGCGCTGAGGGCGCGGTGCCGCTCTCGCGCGTGCTCCTCCTCTCGGATGGCCTCGCGAATCACGGCGAGACCGATCCGCAGGTGCTGGCGCAGAAGGCCGCCGAGCTCCGTGCGGCGAACATCGCGACCTCGACGTTCGGCGTTGGTGCGGATTTCGACGAGGTCTTCATGTCCCGGCTCGCAACCGAGGGCGGCGGGCATTTCTATTTCATTGAGCGGGCGCAGCAGATTCCGGACTTCCTCGCGAGCGAACTCGGTGACGCGCTCCAGGTCGTCGCGCGCGACGCGCGAGTCGTCATCGCCAGAGGCTCGGCGCACGTGGAGTTGCTCGGTGGGTTCTCGGTTGAAACGCATCAGGACGAATTGCACGTGCGACTCGGCGATCTGGTCGCCGGCCAGGTCGTTACCGTGGTGCTGGCCGTCCGGCTGCCGGCGCAGCCGATCGGTTCGGACGCGTCGGTCGTCCTGCGGCTTGTTGATCGCGATCGCGCATTGTTCCCGCAGCCGATGTCCGTCGACTGGCGCGTGACCGACGCCGCCGCGGACGCGGCGCAACCAGTGAACGTGGAGGTGCTCATCGACGTGGCGAAGCAGCTCGCCGAACGCGGCCGGACCGCCGCCCTGGCCGCCAACCGCCGCGGCGGCTTTGAGGAGGCCGCGGGAATTCTTAAGAAGGCCGCGGCCGCCATTCGCGCGCTCGGTCCGGACATTCGTCAGATTGAGGCCATCGCGGCCGGCCTCGACGAGCAGACCGAAGACTTCGAGGTGGCCATGGCCCCGCTGGCGATGAAGCAGGCGTATTTCCAGAGCCACGCCGCCTTGACGAGCCGTGACAGTCAGGGACGATCGCGCAAGTCCCGGTGATAGGCTTTCGCGGACCCTCACATGGAACCCTTCGTCGAGCAGCTGAAACGCCTCTGCCGCGAGCATCCGACCCGCGCGAAGTGGGTGTTCGTGCCGTCGCACGCGATCGGGCGGACATTGGGCGATCGGCTCGTGCTCGAAGGGACCGACTGGGCGAACCTGCGATTCGTGACGCCGTTCGACATCGCACGGCGCATGGGCGGGCCATTCCTGGTCGAACGCGGGATAGACCCATCCGAAGAAGGGCTCGGACCAGCGCTCATCATGAGCTTGCTGCTCCGGCTTCCTGACGCGCGCACGTATTTCCGCCCGCTGGCCGATCAGCCCGAGATGTCGCGCGCACTGTGGTCTACCGTCAGCGAACTCCGCATGGCCGGTGTGCGCGCGGATCAAATCCCCTCCGACGCGTTCGCGTCCCCAGACAAACACGCCGAACTCTGCGCACTCTTGGCCGCGTACGAGTCCTATCTGAAGGACACCAACCGCGGCGACCGTGGAACAGCCTTCGAAGAAGCGCTCAATCATCCCGAGTGGTGCCCGATCCAACCGCAGGACTGCTGGACCGAAATCCCGGACACAATCTGGCCGTCCCTGGCGCGCCGGCTGATGGACTCCATGCCGGGAGAGCGAATTGCGCCCGCAGCGTTCGAACTTCGAGGCGCCGCGATGCCGAGGCGCTTGGCCGCTGTGCCCGTGACCCGCCTCATCCCGGAGGCCACCGCGCCGCTAGCGTTTCTGATGGCGCCAGGTGAGCTTGGACCTCTCGATCCGGCAGCACCAGCCGGACCTTCGAATCGGACCTTCGAACTCTTTCAGGCCGGCGGAGCCGAAGCCGAAATCGAGGAGGTCCTCCGAAGAATCCTCAGGTCCGGTCTGCCATTGGACCAGGTCGAAATCGCGTGCGCGTCCGCAGACTATGGCGCGCTGATTTGGGAAAAAGCCTGCCGCCACAACTGGCCGGTCACCCTCGCCGACGGCGTGCCCGTCAGCCTCACGCGTCCGGCGCGCGCGCTACTCGGATTCCTGGCCTGGATCGAAAACGACTTCTCGGCTGGTTCGCTGCGACGGCTCTTGCAATCAGACGACGTCAGACTTGGCGGGATCGATCCGGAAGTGCTGTCGTCTGCGCACGCCGCGCGTCTGCTGGCCAAGTCCAAACCCGCGTGGGGTCGACGCACCTACGCGCTGGCGCTCGGCAAACTCGCGAAGGGTTATCGGTCCTATGCGATGCGTGACGAACTGGGCGACGACGACCGGGTAGCGGTGTTGGCTAAAGCTGATCAGGCTGACAGGCTGCTCGGGTGGATCAGGGCGTTGATTGATGCGGTCCCTGAGTCTGACGCCGATGGCCGGCTTGCACTCACGTCCCTCGTGGACTGTGCACTGACGTTCGTCCGCGAGCACTCTTCAACCGCCAACGCCCTCGATGGCGCCGCAGTCAGCACGCTGACGAACGCGATTTCCCAACTCACCGCGCTCGGCGATTTCACGTGTTCCATTGCCGACGGCCTGCGCATCATCCGGGAATCGGTCAGCCACTCGCATGTCGGCGCCGGCCGTCCGATTCCCGGCCACCTCTATGTCTCGCAGCTCTCTCATGCCGCCTTTGCCTCCCGCCGCCTCCTCTTTGTGGTTGGAGTCCAGGAAGGCCGCGTGTTTCCGGCGGCGTTCGAGGACCCGGTGTTGCTCGACGCCGAACGAGCCAGTATCAGCCCGGCGTTGCGTCAATCCGGTGACCGCATCGACGAGGTTGTGTTTCGAGTGCTCTGCCGGCTGGCGGCGGCCTCCGCCTCGCCAGACACGCACATCTGTCTGAGCTTCTCCTGCCGCGACTTGCGCGAGTACCGGCACACGCATCCGTCGTGGCTGATGTTGCAGGCGCATCGCGTGGCGACGGGCCGGGTGGCAGACGGTTACTCCGATCTGGAGAAGGCGCTCGGCGCGCCAAAATCGTGCGTGCCGGCCGAGCCGTCCGACGCTATTGATGCGTCGGGCTGGTGGCTCAATGGCGTTACTCGTGCGAGCACGACGGGCCGAGCTGGGGTGCTGCGCGACTTTCCGACGCTTGCAGCCGGTATCACGGCGCACGAGGCGCGCGAGTCCGATCAATTTACGGAATACGACGGTTACGTGCCAGCGGCTGGCCAGGCACTGGACCCGTGCACCAACGACACCGCGGTGTCCGCGACGCAGCTCGAGGCGGCCGCGGCGTGTCCTTTCCGCCATTTCGTTGAGCGCGGCCTTGGTGTGCGCGCACTGGAGGACAACGATCGCGACACCGATCTCTGGATCGACCCGGCCACGCGGGGATCGATGCTGCACGATCTGTACGCGTTGATGATGCGCAAGTGCCGCGACGAGAGGCGTCGCCCAAAGCTGCCGGCCGATCGCGCATGGTTGCGCGAAGCCGGTCTGGAAGCCCTCAAGGCGCTCAATGACGGAATGCCCGCGCCGTCGGTGGAAGTCTACGAGCGCGAGAGGGACGGGTTCCTCGCCGATCTCGATTTGTTCGTGGTCGAGGAGGCCGAGGGTGCGGATGGAGACGCCAGAACCCCGATCGGCTTTGAGGTGGGTTTCGGCAAGGGGGCCGATTCCGCCGAACCCCTGGCGCAGGCAGAGCCGGTGGTCATCGACCTGGGTGGCGGCCTCAAGTTCCGCCTGGCGGGCCGTATCGATCGCATTGATCAGATCGGGCCGTCGTCCTTTGAGGTCATCGACTACAAGACTGGGGGATTCTGGCCGGACAAGTACGGCCAGACTTTCACGGGCGGCACCGTGCTTCAGCACGCGTTGTACGGGCTCGCGGCCACCGAACTGCTCCGCCGAAAGTTCAGGGGCGCGACGGTCGAGCGAGGTGTGTATTACCACCCGAGCACGAAGGGCCGGCAGGAACGGGTGCCCATTGAGGCGCCGTCACAGGCCGACACGACGGCGATGCTGGCGGACTTGCGCGGCGTGATTGCCAAAGGTCTGTTTCTGCACGCCGCAGATAAGAACAGCTGCCGCTTTTGCGAGCTTGGACCGGCGTGTGACGCGGATCAGGCAGTCGGACGCGCGAAGAACAAGATGGAACATGACGCGGCGCTCCAGCCGTACGTCACGGTGACCGAGCATGACTAGCGTTCCCCAAGGGAAGGCCCAGCCTCTCAAGGACGAGGCCGCGCGGCGCCGTATCGCGACCGAACTAAACGTCCACATGCTGGTCGAGGCCGGTGCGGGCTCAGGCAAGACGCACATGCTCGCTGCACGGATGGCGGCGGGTGTCGCGGCCGGCGACTACGACGTGCGGCGCATGGCTGTTGTCACATTCACGCGCAAGGCCGCCGCCGAGCTCCGTGGCCGCTTCCAACGCGCGCTGGAGGTCGAGCTCGCGAGCGCCACCGACCCCACTCGCGCGACCCACTGCCAGCGCGCCCTCGCCAATCTCGAACGCTTCTTCGCAGGCACCATTCACGCTTTCTGCGCGCGCCTGTTGCGCGAGCGGCCCGTCGAGGCAGGTCTCTCACCGGGCTTCACCGAACTGGACGACGTCGAGATGGCCGCGAAACGGAAGCAGAGCTGGCGCGACTATCGCACGGAGGCGCGAGCGGCCGACGACCCTGATGTGCGCGCGCTCATCGAGGAAGGGATCGAGCCTGCTGACCTGGACGATGCCTTTGCGAAGGTCTGCACGCACGAGGACGTCGTGTTTCCAGCAGGCGATGCGCCGCGTCCGTTGCCGGCGGCGGAGTGGCCGGCGGCCACTCAGTTCTTGGCACAGCTCAGCAAGAGACTGAATCGTCCCATCGAGCGAAACACGACGTGCCGGACGCAGAAGGCGATGCGCCAGCACGCGGGCATCGTCCGCGTGACAGGCGGCGACCAGACCAACCCGCGGGTGCTCGCGCAGATTCTCGCGCTCTGGGACTTTGACACGAGCATCACTCAGAATCGCTGGGCGGATGACTCAACAACCAAGAAACGCTTGAAGGACGAGATCGCCCAACTCCACGCAGATTTTCGCACGCAGGTCGTCGAACCTTATCTGCTCGCCTGGCGGCATTACGTTTACAGGCTTGCGATACCGGTATTGCTCAACGCTCGCGAGCGCCATCGCCTCGACCGCCTGCGCGACGGCACCCTCAATTATGGCGACCTGCTCCAAATTACCGCCAGGCTGCTCCTGACCAACGAGGGCGTCCGCCAGGCGTTGCAGCAGAAGTACCGCTGGATCTTCGTCGACGAGTTTCAGGACACCGACCCGATCCAGGCGGAGATCTTGTTTCTGCTGGCCGAGCCTGTAGCAGCCGGCGGGCTTGAGCCCGCGGGACAACTGTTTGTGGTGGGCGACCCCAAACAGTCCATCTTCCGTTTCACACGCGCCGACATCGACTCCTACAACGACGTCCGCGCGCGATTCGAAGCTGGGATGGGCGAGGTCGTGTCGCTCACCACCAACTTCCGATCCGTTCCGGTGCTGTGCGCGTGGGCCAACGACGTGTTCTCGCAACGGTTCCCCACGGACCCGACGGAGTACTCGCCGCGTTTTGCTCCCCTTGACGCCGTGGTGCCAGCAGCTACGAACCCTGCTCTGTGCACCATCACCGTCCCGGCGACCGTCACCAAGCCAGCGGACGTCGCCAAGGCCGAAGCGAAGAGCATCGCGGAGTACATCCGCGCTGAGGTGGACGCCGGCCGGCGCAGGTACGGCAACTTCCTCATCCTCACGCGGAAGAAGGGTGGCCGGCTCACGCCGTACACGAAGGCGCTCGAGGCGTTGCGGATTCCGCTAGAGGTCGGTGGCGCCGGTGCGTTCGGCGAGTCCGAGGAAGTCAGGACGCTCGCGCTGCTGCTGCGCGCGTTGGCCGACCCCCAGGACAGTGTGTCGCTCGTTGGCGTTCTACGCGGCGTGCTGTTCGGGTTTAGCGACCGCGACCTCTTTGACTATCGGTCATTGGGAGGCCGGTTCACTATCTTCGCGAAGTCCACGCATCCGGTCGGTACCGCGTTGGCGTCGCTGCGCCAAATGCAGTGGTGGATGTGCAGATTGCCGGCCGGCGCCGCGCTCGACCGGATCCTCGAGTCCACGGGATACCTCGCGCTGGCGGCGACGACACCGGATGGTGTGGAAGCGGGCGATCTGTTGCATGCGGTCGACCGCGTCCGCGCGGTGGTCGAAGCGGGCGGGTCGTTGCTCGACGCTGCCGACGCGCTGGACGAGGACGCCGAGGAGTCCAATGACGTCGAGTCGCTCCCGCTCGAGCCAGGCCAGCCCGACGTCGTCCGGTTGATGAATTTGCACAAAGCCAAAGGCCTGGAGGCCGACGTCGTCTTTCTGGCCGATCCGCTCGGCAGCTACGAGTCTCGTGTGGACATCCGCATCGTACGGAAGGCCGGAGGCCCCGCGATGGGGTACCTGCAGCTCTCGAAGAAGAAGGGCGAGCACGGGCGCGAGATCGTAGCGGAGCCCGTGGGTTGGGCAGAGCACGAGGCTGAGGAACTGCGGTATCTGGCGGCGGAGTGCGATCGGCTCATGTACGTGGCGGCCACGCGCGCGAAGGAGCGGTGCGTGGTGGGGCGATGGGCGAAGACCGGCCGCGCGCCAGCATGGGAACCGCTAGACGCGTTCCTAGGTTCCGCCTCGGAGTTACCGCTGCCGGCGGCGGTGTCCGCGCCCGGCGAAGGGACGGTCGACCTCTCAGCCACCGAGGCGCAGAAGGCGACGGTTGTACGCGACGAGGCGCACGCGCGTGCACGGAAACCGTCATGGGCTGCCGCTTCGGTGACGGGGGAGACCAAGATCGCGGCGAAGATTGCAGCGGCCACTGCTGGCGCCGCCTCCGCGCCTGCGGCTGACGACCCGACGCGTGTCGTGGTGGCCGACACCCCCAGCCGCCGTGCCGACGCCGGCGTGGAGTGGGGCACGCTCGTGCACGGCCTGCTCGAGCACGCGATGCGCCACAAGACCGCGACGCGTCCCGACCTCCATCGCTTGGCGATGTGGCTGACGATGGACGAACCGGCGCTGCGCGTCGTTATCGAGCAGGCGCTGAACACGGTCGAGTCCGTCTCGCACGCCGACTTCTGGCCCACCGCCCGCGCGTCTTCCGAGGTGCATGAGGAAGTGCCGTTCAGCCTCCGTGGGGATCGCGATGGAGTCGAGACGGTAATGAATGGCGTGATCGACCTCGTCTACCGGGATGCTGACGGCTGGCGGGTTCTCGACTACAAGACCGATGCGGACGTGAACCCAGCGGAGTTGCGCAGACGCTACGCTATGCAGATTGAGGCATATCGAGGTGCGTGGAGTCGGTTTGGGTTCGGCCCCGTCAGCGCCGACGTCAAGACGGCCCGGTGAGCGAATGACGGAGACAATCGAATGAACGGGACACCCCGTTCCACGATCAAGGTCAACGAAACCCTTGAACTGTTCCTGGCGCTGGGCAGGCCGAGCCATTGGCGTGCTTAAGCGTTGACGGCCAGCAGAGGTCCCGAAGGCCTTGCCGTTTCTCCGGACGTACAGTTTCGCTTATTACACTGTTTTGATCCAAGATTCCCGCACAGGCCCATGCCTCAATTGAGTCGGGTTGACGGGAATGAACTTGAAGAACGCCTGGCAACCGGTGATTCCATAGCGGACCTGTTGCCTATATCGCCAGCGATCTACTTGTGGCGTCGGAATCTCAAGCCACCACCTGGCGCCCTCGCCAGTCCAAGCGCATTTCGGAACTGGATCGAGCGGGTCATTTCAGTGCCGCTCGCGTCAGTCAGACGCCGCGAGTTGTCACACTATGCGATCCTCGAAGGCTTGACGCTCGGCGGACAGGGTCTATCCGACGAAAAGAAACAAACGATCGAGCACCTCAGCGCGAAAGGGCGCAGCTATGTCGCTCAGTTTCTTCAAGCGCTCGCAGCGGAACTGCCATCTCTATATGTCGGCGAGACGCAGAATCTTCGGGAGCGGATTGCATCGCATGTTCGCGGGGAGTCTGGCCTTAAGGACGTGCTGGTTGAAGACTTCGGAGTATCGTGGCGCGATGTTGACCTCTGGTTCTACGAGCTACCAAGGGGTAACGATGAATCAGCGAAACCGCTGAGGACCCTACTTGAAACGCTAGCAACAAAACTAACGCTGGCCCCTTCCGTCCGACGAATCGGGTAACGTCATTCCCCATGCTGAGGATTTGAAAAAAATGCCTGCTCCCAGACCAGCCGCCCAAGTTCCAGCAACGCCATCATTCAACTTCATTGCGGGAACATACAGCCTGTCACAGTGGCACATCCCGTACTTCGCGACGACCATGACGTTCAGACAGGCGGCACAGAACCTAAAGCTTGTTAGTGATTTTCCTGGCGCCGAACGGCTACGGTGGCGTCTTGAGGAGCTGTACCAGAGAGACGTGGATTGGCCAAGAGTGGAACGGCAGATACTGCCCTACCTGAGAAGCGACGAGCACCCTCAGTTCTTTAATTCGCTGACGGTGGCCCTGCTACCAATAATGGGCAATGAAGTCCTAGAGAGGTTCGACGGCGATGGATGGGCTCCGCCTGGCGCTGCTGACTCTTCTCTGACACCACACACGCTGAGTGTTGGTGGCATCAGCTTCTCCTACTACAGTGCATGGAATAACTTGGCTGACCCATCCGCTCGGCTGGGACAGGTCCGCTGGAATCCCGATGAGATCTTTAGCGTAGCCATCGACGGGCAGCATCGTCTTGCAGCCATCAAGAAACTGGTTGAAACTGGCGCGGACATTGATCGTCTGAACCGCACAGACATCCCCGTCATTGTCATCGTTCTCGATCCGCGGGTAGGCTTTCGCGGACCGAACAGCCGGCTCGTCGACTTGCTGAGGCGTCTCTTCACCGATCTGAACAAGCATGCGGTCAAAGTCGATCGGACACGGCAAATCCTGCTCGATGACGTAGATCCTCACTCCTTGTGCGTCAGAACGCTCGTCGAATCGATCGTAAGTGACGGCTCGGAAGCCCTGGAGCGGACACCTCCACAGCTGCCGCTGTCAATCGTGGATTGGCATACTGGTGAAGCCAAGGTCGACAAGGGGCCATATCTAACCACCATACTCGGACTCGATTGGGCCGTCACAAAACTGCTGGGTGCAAAACCAATCCGAGACTACATGGACTACAGAGAAGTGAGTCGACAGCTCGACGCCTTTGAGCGATCAATCGGAGTGCAGCTGACGGACGCGAAAACACGCCTCCAGGACCTTCGCCAATACAATTTTCGGCCCTTTGCATACCGCAATGACGAAGTAGAGGGGGTCGCGTCAGCCTTTGCACGAGTCTGGGCTCCAGCCCTGATCTCTCTGTTCACCCGCTTCTCTTCATATAGCCAGCTATTGACGTTGAGGCGGACGCAGGGCACGCTAATCGCGGAGTTTGTCAACTGGTACTACCTGTATTTCCGCAAAGAAAAGGAAGCAGTGGGAGGAACGGCGAAGCGCGAGTACGAGCAGATGCTCACGCATCTAATGAACCGAGCTGACAGGCCGAGGTCCGAAGTCGAGTTGAAGAATCAACTCGAAGAGATTCAGGCCGAGAAGGAGAACTGCCTCGCGTTCAACGTGGTCTTCCAACGGGCCTTTGTAGAAGCGTTCGTCCTTTATCAAAAAGTGAGTCCGGCCGACCTGGCTGGCGACGAAGTCGAATCAGCCGATGAGCTGTTTGACGACACTGACGCTCAACAAGAGGATGGCGCCGACGGATTAGAGCCTACGCCGCCTCCAACCGTCCCCGAGAACGCGGCCGTGACAGCGCGCGTGCAACAAGTGGCCGCTCAAGTGGACTTGTTTCTGGAGTCAGCGAATCGCATGCCGGACGCGGACCCGCAGTGGCTGCAGCATACATTTCCGGTCGGTGCCGGAACTCACCGAAAGTACTTTTGGCTCGGCGCGCTGCTGAGTGCTGATCAGACGATCGACTTCACTCTCGGCGCATCGTCGAGGAGTGCGGAGCTGATCCTGTGGGGACCCCTTGTGGCATTGGATCGTCGCCAGGATGGGATCGCGGCGGCGGGGACGTTCGAAGCGTTCTGGGACAAGTTGAATGACGAGAACCGCGATTTTACCGCGGCCCAGAAGGCTCTCCGGCGCTCCTTAGACCGCTATCGAAAGGCAACCGCGGATAGGATCCTTCGGGCCGCGCACGATGACTTCGACGAGCTGTCTGAGGAGCGATGCAATGAGCTTCGTGACTTGGAGGTGAAGCCCAGGCTGAAATGGGTGTGGAAGGCGATGGGAGACTAAGTCGTTGACAGCGGCGCAGGCGGTCGTTAGTACCAGGCAGCGGAGAGCATTTGTCGATGTGCTCAGAAAGACATCTTCTGAACCGCTGTTGGCGGAGGGCGCATTTGCCGAACTCCTTGTGCAGCACTCACCGGCTCGGCTTCAGCATTCAACTGCCAATGCTGAGGAGGAAGCTGGCGATGAAGAGCCGACGGTAGAACTGCCGGTTGAAGTCGCGGAGGGTCCTCGAGGCGCCGGGCTGTTCAGCTATCAGTCAGAACTTGTCGATGAATTCGTATCCTTGGTCCAAGGGCCCCGTGAAGTACGCGTAGGTCTAGTGGGCCTTCCAACCGGTTCCGGTAAGACCCGAATGGCAGCGACGGCTTGTCTTCGGCTCTTCACTGCGCACTCTCTTCAGAGAGTGCTATGGATCGCGCCCACGAGTGAATTGCTCGAGCAAGCGATATCCGCATTCAAGCTCTTGGTATCTCTCGGTGAGGGACCTCGGCAGGTTGAGCTTGTGCGCCTGGTCTTAGGAGGAAAGGCCAGCAAGGAGGGACCGGCAGTCCTGTTCGCAACATGTCAACTCCTGGCGCGTCGATGGGGATCACTAAAGACCCGGGCAATCGAGCCTGTTGAATTGGTCATTTTCGACGAAGCGCACTACGCCCTAGCTCCTACTTACCTTGATGCGGTCGAGGGGCTGGTTCGCGCGTCTCGGAACGGTGCTGGGCTTATCGGCCTAACGGCGACACCCGGTCGACGGGACGAACAGGCGTCGGAGCGGCTGGTGGAAGTCTTCGGACGTCGGTGGCTGGTTAGTGCCGAACTTGGAAATCGGCCGCTCGACACGCTTCGCGAAATGGGGATCCTTTCAACTCTTCACTTCAGAAGAATCGAGTTCATGGGCAGTGGACCTGGCACAAGACTGTCGCGCGCGCACCTAAAGACGCAGTCATCTGCGAATCTGGCGGTGAATCCTGAGCGCTTCAGAGCGGTCCTCGCGACGATCTCGCAGTTTCCAGTAGGCGAACGTGCCATTGTCTTTGCCGCCTCCATCGAGCATGGGGCAGCGATTACTGCAGCACTTCGATCCAAGAATATTTCCGCGAGATTGGTCTCCGGCTACCAGGATGCGAAGGCTCGTCGTCACGCTCTAGAAGCCTTCGAAGGCGGCGACGCCACAGTCCTGGTGAATAAGGCTGTTCTCATCGCGGGTTATGATTGCCCCGCGGTCAAGCACATCGTCTTGACGGTTCCCGTGCGGTCTGCGATTACTTTTGAGCAGATGGTAGGGCGTGGCTGTAGAGGGCGACGAGTCGGGGGTAATAATGAGTCGTTTGTGTGGGAATTGGACGACATGCTCGCCCTCCATGGCTCGCCGAGTTCCTACTCTCGCTACAGAGACCAGTCTTGGACGCGCGGAAAGGACGACTAAACTCGCACTCGATCTGTTGGCCGTCGGGCTCGCACCGACCGACGTCGACATCACTCACATCCGCTAAAGTGACTGGCGAAGACCTGCAGCGCACCCACGGCCAAAGGGTGCTACTTGTGGCACGCTAGGCAGACCTTGGACTGCCCGTAAAGTTCGTCTAGGTCGATCGGTTCAGAATCCGTTCTCAGCGGGTTGGGCTGGCTCTTGGCCTTCAGTCGTGCCAGCCGGCGATCATGTTCGGCACGGATCTCTGCTACACGCTCAGGCCGCGAGAGCTCAACCAGCGACTCTCCCTGGCTCCAGGTGAACGGCGAACCGTGCTCGACTGCCGTCTTTTCGTACTGGATTGCTTCATCAAACGCTTGCGGATGTCGTTCTTGTAGACGGACCCATTCGATTTTTTGCTGAAAGAAGCAGAATGTGCAGCCTGAACGGGTTCGCCACGCGTAGTACTTAGGCAGTCCGAGACCAGAAGCCTCGAGGATCTCGAGAACGCCTGCCTTATCGATCGAGTCTTCGCGAAACGGGAGCCGAACGGTGAGGCTCTCGTGCTTTGACGTGTAGCCCTCCCTGTATTCTTCGTCTCCGCGGATCGCGACATATGAGATGACCTTTGCACCCGCGTCCAGTGAGGGACGGAGCCACTCCTCAAAAGGCTTGAGTTTCAGTTGGCGGGTGCACCACCTAGTCTGCGGCGACGGAAGAAAGCTCTTGTACTGCTTCAGCCAAAAATCGAAGTCTCTATCGGGGTTGAGCCGTTCGATGGGTTTTCCAAGGAACCCTTCAAGACGGCCGAGGAATTCATAGACTTCGGGAAGCTCCTTCCCAGTGTCTGTGAAGAAGTATTCCAAAGCGAGTCCCGGGTATTTCTGCCGCATGTAGACGGCCAGGGCAGCGCTATCTCTGCCGCCAGACAGTCCAAGGACATGGCGTTCAATTGACATTACCTGGGGCCCTCAGTTCCCGTAGCCAGCGATCGGACGCGATTGTCACCGGTATCCGACAGGTAATTGGCACTCAGTTCGGCAAGCGCCGCCAGGACAAGATTCCTCGCAAGTGATGGCGAAATCGCTTTAGCGAGCTTGGCGACCAACGCATCGACTCCGGCCCGATCGTGGTCGGTTATGTCGAACTGACCGGAGACGGGCGCTGGACGGCCGTCAATTCCGATGACAACCGCCATGGCGTGGCGTTTGTCAGGCCGCCCCTTGACCCTTGCCAGCGACTCCAGGCGAATGAATTCCTGACACTGAGCCACTAGCTCAACACTTGCCTGGTCAAGGTCCGCATCGACCCAATCTCGCGATGGCTTTCGCGCCAAGAGGGCGGCGATTCCCTCCATGTCGGAATTCGGGTCCTTGAACGCCGACAGACGCCCGACAAGCGCATTGACGTGGAAGTCACCGCTGAGGTGCAGTACGTTCTCCGCCCGCGCCCTGAGGTCTACCAGAGCTTGCGGAGAGTCGTTGGGCACCTGAAGCTCTGCCAGCATCATATTGCGCAGCCGGTCCAGCATGTGCCCGTTCGCCCGAGTTAGTTCTTCCAGTCCTTCCTGAAGGCGCTCGATCACGGATCCAATCGAAGCGTCGCTTGTCTCGCTAGCAAGCACTACTCTGGGAATATCGTCAAAGAGGAACTTATTGGGGTCGGCCGCCTGCTTGAACAGGCTTCGAACGGCTGTGGCGTTCGCCGACAATCGAGCTGTACGTTTGGTCCAAGGCGTGAGGCGGTCATAGAGGCGGACCAGACCTCTTGCCACGTCGATTGGCTCGGCGTGGTTGGGGAGACTGCCGCAGTCGAGACTGTGCACAACCGAAGCAAGCCCCATCAACAACTGACGCGACTCGTCCGACAGATCCATCATCCGAACGTGGACGGACTTGGGGTCGATCGTAAGATGATCGACCTCGAGTTCCGTGAAGCGGGCCTGAAAGACCCCCTCGCGGTAGAACGCAAGCTTTTGCCGATTGGCGAGAACAAAGGCGAGGCCGATTACAGGAAGGAGGCCCGCTTTCAAGCCCAAGGGCGGTTTCTGCCATTCCGCGTAAATGTCGGCCATGCTGGCCGTACGAGCCTTGCCGCTCTGAATCACCCGATCAGCAGCCTCCCATGTGTCCCGTAGCCGACAAGGATCATCCGAACCAGGACCAGTGAAGTGCCAGTCAGGATCGGCCCGGTATAGACCGGACCTGATCAGCAAGCTTTCAAACAGCCCACCTTCGGCAGGGAATCCATCAATGCCCAGGCGCTCCTGGCCGACATATGTGACCATCCGTTTCAGGAGTGCTTTTTGGGCAGCCACTGCGTTCGACGAAGGCTTATCTCTGTTCAGAAGCTCATTCAGTAGCCGGGGACTTTTGCCGTATTGCTCATCAGCGATCGTAGAAGCAAGGCCACTCAGTTCGGCAGCAGCCAATCTCTCTGGCTTGTGTCCCCGGCGGGCCCAATGGGCGGAAGCGAACATCCGCTGAAGATCGGCCTCCAATCGATTCCGTAGGTCCGCTACCCGCGCTGCCACTTCCCGTCGGGCTACCGCATCTCCGATCAACTCCGCTCTAGCTGTCTGGACCCTACTCAGCGCCAAAAACTCTCTCGCCAGCTGCATTACCTGCCAAGCATGTCCTGAGAGGCCAATCACGACGCTATCCGCAGCGCAGTTCGCAGCTTCTTGACAGCGCCGTAAGGCAGTGGCGTGGTCTTCATTTTCTGTTGGGATCGCGAGCAAGAAACAGCCGATCGCGCCTGTCCGACCCTTGTGAAGCGCGCTCGTTGTCCCGCCTTCCTTAAGCCCGGCGACGGGCACGAGATCGACATCAAACCAACGAAGAGCGCCTGTCTCGTGGTAATGACGTTTGGCTAGGATGGGTTGCAGGCCCGCGAGAGCGCGAAGTTCACCGAAATCAACGTTCCGCAGTTCAGTGAGGGCCTCTGCCAATGCGCCATCGATGTCAAAATCGCTGCCTGCATAGATGGCATAGGCGCCCACATGTTTGCGAAAGACAATTAACGACCACGCCTTCAGGTCCCTGAGCGCTTTCTGTACTTTCTTCCTCTCTTTCTCGCGAACTGCTGACTTCAACAAATCGTCCGTTGCAGTCAACCCCGATCGTTCGCGAAATAAGTCAATCAAGGCAACAGTCTTGACAAGGCTGATATGAACGGCGGTCGCGTCCTGGCTGAAGCAGCGCTCGACCGCTTCAACTGCCGTCGACCACCGATGTCCATCTGGCGACGACAGGATGGCCGGCTCAAGATTGGCGCGAAGGTAATCCCACAGCTTGTCAGGGTAGAACAGGTCATCATTGGCGGCCTTCCGTAGGAAATCCTGAAAGCCGCAAGGTTCCGCGGAGTTGAGGAACCCGAATAGCGACCGTTGGTTCTGACCAAACCGCCTACGCGAAATTGGTCCTAATAGGCAGGCAACGATGGGATGTAACGGCCAGCACTTCTGTAGTGTCTTGGCGTTGTCTTGGTTCGTAGATCTATTCTTACGGATTAGCTGATCTACTAGTGAGACCGCTTCTATTTTCGGTGAATGTCCAGTGACCTCAATCGCCCTCGAAAGTAGTTCGAGCTGTTCGTCACTACCAATGCTGAGAGCCAAGTCGATATAGCGCCCTTGGACCTTCGCCCACTCATCTCGCAGCTCTCGCCCAAGGCGTTGCGCGTACTCGTCGAAGGCTTGATGAAGAACTCCGATGACGATGAGGCGGCCCTTGCTCCGGTTCGCTGCCTCGGCCAGCTGCTGGAACGGATAAATATCTGCTCCGTCATGAACGGCCGATTCCAGCAACTTGCCCATCTCATCCATGATCAGGACGAGCCCGCCGCGTTTTGCTTGCGCTTCGAGGACGTCTATTACCCGTTCGATCGTCCAGCGACGAGGTTGCCGACCTTTGAGGAGCTTCCGGACAGTTAGGGCCTCTCCGATGACTGTTGCTGCTTCGGCCCGACGCCCAACGACAGGAAGGACTGTCCATCCAGCCATGCCCCCTGGCAAAGCTTTTTGAAATTTCTTCGTGACCTCTGGTCCGACAACATCCGTCGCCTTCTTTCGAAGTCCGGGATTGCCTCCGAGAAGAGCGCTCAGCGCGACAACAAGGCTAGACTTTCCAGTGCCATACGGTCCCGTCCACGTGAAAGCGGTATGCCCCGTTTCGGCGATATGTCTGGCCATGGTCGACAGTACTTCCACGGAAGACGGAGGACAGACGAATCCTTCCAGCGCGCGAACGTCAGCGATGTCAGTGTCAATCCTGACGGACCTCTGAAATCGCCGTGCGACCTGGACGCGATCTTCAAGAGACATCAGGCAACACCTTCGCCTTGAGAATCGGCATAGGCACCCTCAAGGAGCTCGAGTGCTTCCGATCCCTCGGGCGACTCCTGAAGGCTGCGCGCTCTGAGGATCTGCTTAAGTCCAGCCGTCTCGGACCATTCGAACACCCCACCGGTGAGGTCTTCGATCTCCGCAAGGCGATCCGAGAGATCCCCTTCGTCCAGAAGGAACACTCGTCCCGGTGAGCCTGGTTCGTGGGCAACTGCCTCGAATGACAGCGTCTTGGAGGTCGGGCTGAAACGGTTCCAGAAGCTGTTCAGTGCGTATGTGAATACCTCAGTAGACAGCGATCGCTTGGGTCCTCGGACCAGCTGAAAGTGGCCCCGCATGCCTCGCACCAGTCCCAATTCGGCGAGCGCGCTCTCCAAGCTGTCTTCCGCCGAACCCGAATCACCAGCCGGTCTCGTGGCATAGGTTCTGACGAAGCACTCAACATCGCGTTGGACCGTAGTCCTCGACAGGCGGGCCCAGCCTCGAGATGTGGCCAACTTCACGAGCCCTTCGACAAGATCTTCCCGTTGGAACGTTACGCCGGTGAAGTGATTGAAAACCCAATACCAGGTGGTCTTAAGGCCTCTAAGTGGTTCTCCACAAGCGAGTTGCCAGTGCAGAAGCCACAGACTCGCCGGGTTTTCGAGATACGGGTCTACCCCCCGCTCACCAAACAGAAAGTTGCCAAATCTCGTCGTCTTGAGTCGATCAGTGCTGTCGTCGTCCGCGATCACCCCACAGGATGTCGCCCAATGCCGAATCGAGCCGACCATGTTCTTTCCAACCCCGAACGTGGCGATGGCATCATCACTGAGGAAGGTCGACCTGTTTTCGAGAGCAGCCTGAGAACTGTGCACGGCGTCGAAAGCCTTCTTGAGCCAACCGTACCGAAGCGGAAAGGTCTCATGACCGGAGAAGAGCGGCTTGTAGTCAGGCTCAAAGAGTGGACTTCGGGCCATTGATCGGGCTCAGGAGAAGGTCTGCTGTTGGGACGATAGCCCACAGTCGAGGTATCGTCAATCGGTAACTGGAGACGGTCTCCAGGCGGCCGTTGGGAGGGTGGGGGACATCCCTGTTGAATGAGCGCGAGACCCGACCGCGATAGCCAAATCATCTATCTCGACAACCACGCGTCGACTCCCCTCGATCTACGCATCGCCGATGCGATGACTCCATATCTTACGGAGCATTTTGCAAATCCGCACGCGTCCGATCATGCGGCAGGGTGGCGAGCCCACGAAGCCGTCGAGCGGGCTGCGACAGATCTTGCTGTGGTCATCGGAGCTGATTCGGACGAGATCATCTTCACGTCGGGCGCCACTGAATCCAATAACCTCGCCATCCTCGGCCTCGGCAGGCGGGCGACGACAGCAAGACGGCGAATTCTCGTAAGCGCGGTCGAACACAAGTGCGTGCTATCAGCTGCCCGGGTCCTAGGAGATTCAGGATTTCAAATCGACGTGATTCCAGTCGACAGTTCTGGATTCGTTGATATGGTCGAGCTCCGTCGACTGCTGAACGACGAAGTGCTGCTTGTTTCGATAATGGCCGTCAACAATGAGATCGGCACCATTCAGAATATTTCCGAGATCGCCATGCTCGCTAGGTCCGTGGGCGCCCTCGTTCACACCGACGCCGTTCAGTCTTTGGCCAGCGGACCAATTGACGTGACTTCGTGGGATGTTGACACCCTCAGCTTGTCCGCTCACAAGATCTACGGACCCAAGGGTATCGGTGCGCTGTTCATTCGCCGAAGTGTCCAGAAGCTAGTCGAGCCTTTGATCTATGGCGGTGGCCAGCAATTCGGGATTCGTTCCGGAACGTTGCCAGTGCCGCTGTGTGTCGGATTAGCCGAGGCGGCTCGCTTGATGGTGGACGACAGTGCGAACACTGAGAGACGCCGGCTCGGCGCGCTGCGCGACAAGTTCGTGGCAGGCTTGCAGCATCTTGATGATGGTGTTCGGCTGAACGGTCCGCCCACTTCGCAACGCCATCCCGGTAACGCCAACGTTCACTTTCCAGGCATTGACGGGCGAGACCTCATTGCGGCGATTCAGCCCCGAGTGGCGGCCTCTACGGGGTCAGCATGCACCTCGGGGACGCAGGAACCGTCACACGTCCTTCGGGCGATTGGCTTGAGCGGCTCCCAAGCGGAGGGTTCAATTCGCTTTAGCTTGGGTAGGTTCACGTCAGATGCAGACGTGGAGGAGGCTGTAAACCTCATCGGTGCTGCTTGTACCTCCCTCCGTGACCGAAGCTAGACCGACTCCGATACGATTAGATCGATGCAGGGGACAGGTGCTAATGGGCGGTCCGATGCCTCCTCTTTTGGAGTGGAACTGGTGGATCGGGGTCGCACCGCCATGCACCGCACCGAACTATCGCGCCCGCTGTCCCTGGCGATTTCCGATGGGGTCATCGAACCCGCCGACACCGTGTTTGACTATGGTTGCGGGCGCGGGTCCGACGTAAATCGACTCCGCGAACTGGGAATCGATGCGTCGGGCTGGGATCCCGTCCATGCCCCTGACAATCCCAAACGCAACGCTTCCGCCGTCAACCTCGGATACGTTGTTAACGTCATCGAGAGTTCACAGGAGCGTGATGCCACTCTGGCTGATGCCTGGCGGCTGAGCTCCCGCCTCTTGGTCGTTTCTGCCCGCCTCGACTGGGACGTCAATCCAGCTCAAGCGATGCCGTGTGGCGACGGCCTGATCACGTCGCGCGGTACCTTCCAGAAGTTCTTCACTCAGGATGAACTCCGGGAGTGGATCCAGGCCACGTTGGAGGTGGAGGCCGACGCCGCCGCGCCGGGAGTGTTCTACGTGTTTCGCACCGCGGAGGCACGTGAACTCTATCTCACGCGATCAGTCCGCCGGTTTCGCGACGCTAGACCAACCGTCACCCCGGCGCTGACGCTGGAGAAAAACCGTGAACTGTTCGAACCGCTCCTTCGCTTCCTCGCAAGCCGTGGTCGGCCACCGGTTGAGGGTGAACTTCCGGAGGCGCCGGCAATCATTGAGCGACTTGGCTCGATCGCGCGCGCGGTACGACTACTCGGTAAGGCGGTCGGGACAGAGACGTGGGAGCAGGTAGCAATCGCTAGGCAGCGAGAACTTCTCGTCTACGTTGCCCTTGGCACATTTCGACGCCGTCCTCCACTGAAAGCCCTTCCTGCCGATCTACAAGCCGATGTGCGCGCATTCTTCGGGAGTTATTCCGACGCCACCAAGCTTGGACGCGAGCTTTTGTTCTCAACAGGTCACCAACAGGCAATCAATGATGAGTGCGCTGCCGCGACGGTAGGAAAGCTAACGCCGGACTCGTTGTACGTTCACGTGTCTGCCTTGAGAACATTACCAGTCCTGTTGCAGGTGTACGAGGGATGTGCCCGCACGTTGCTCGGTGATATCCCTCATGCCACCTTGGTCAAGCTGCGGCGCGACAAGCCAAAGGTTTCATACCTTTGCTACCCTGACTTTGACGAAGTAGGGCACCCGACGCTAACCGAGACATTCGTCGCCAGTCTGCGCAAACTCCGAACTGATCACTACGACTACCGGCAGCGAGAGAATCCTCCTGTGCTTCATCGGAAGGAGTGTTTTGTATCGGAGGAACATCCGGAGCGTTCCGTCTTTGCCGATCTGACGCAGGCTGAAGTTGAGGCGGGGTTGCTGGAGGATGCCGCCGATATTGGGACACTACAGCGTTGGCAGACTAGGCTCGCCGAGCGAGGATATGAGGTTGTCGGCCATCAACTCCGGCGGCTGCCGTAGATCAACGGCGTGGTAGTTTCGGTTGATCGGGAACAATGTAGTGAAATGCATTGCCCTCCTTCCGGAATTGAAGTTTCCCATCTTCCCGCAAATGGGCGAGCGAGCAAGACGAAATTCCCAAAGCCTTACATGCCTCAGGGCTCTTCAGCCACCGTTTTCGACTCTTGGTTTTCTTCATTGCGCAGGCATCTTAGATCGTCAACACCAGCACCCAGGCCATCGAGCGTATTATTTTCGGTCTCTCCGACCGCCGGAATGTTCCGGAAGCAATTGGGCTTGGTCTCCAGAGAGGTAGTGATGACCGATCCCGTCGGAGCAGACGATGCGCTACCCGCTGCTGGACGGGTGCTATCGGCTGAAGACTGGAGTTTCGACGTCCCGCACTTGGGAGGACCACACTGACGTTATCGATCCACGCGGTCTCGTACGGTTGTTCGAGGAGCTCGCGCATCGCGGCGAGGTCGTGCTGGAGTAGGCAAAGGTCTTCGCGCAGAAGGGCCGACTCAGGGCTGCTGTGGCGGCTTTCCTGTACGGTCTGCGTGCTAGACTCCCTGCTCCGGAGGCCAATCTGTGGACAGCCTGTTGGGAAAACTGACAGACCTTGGCTACGAGCTCTTCGGCGTCGTCATTCCTGGCCTGATAACCAGCATCTTCCTAGTGGTGTGGATAGTAGCGCTAGGTTCCCTCGTGCCGAGGTGGACCTTTGGAGTGGTCCCGCACGTTCGGCTCCCTGAACTGGCGACAGTCATTGACGCTGCGCCCGGAGGTCGGGGCGCCGTCTATCTCATTCTGACACTCATCGTTTGGTACTTCCTCGGTCACGCCGTGAACTGGTCGTCGAAGGCACGGCCCAAGGACGAGCGCGGATGGTCGAAGCGACGGACTCGTGTTTGGACGTTTCTGAGTCTGCACGTTCCCAAACCTCAGGATTCATACACAAAGGTCCTGCAGCCGCAATTGGACGCGGTCTCTTCAAGATGGACCCATGACAAGAAGTCGCTGACTTGGCGTCAGTTTTACCCTCTTGCGAAGACCACGTTGGTTAACTCAAATCGGCGCAGCCTTCTGACGACCTACCAGAACAAGTACACGCTTCACCGATCGATTGCTGCCTCTGCGGCCTGCCTGTTCTGGATTTCTGGGGCGTCGGTCGTTGTTGCCTCGGCTAGTGTCTTCATTCGCGATGCGGATCCGCCACACTGGTGGCTGTTGGGAGGAACACTTCTTGCTTCTGTCTTCTTGGTAACCGGCTTCTCGGCCACGTACGCTTACTACTGGACTCTGTGGGGTGACACTGTCATCACCGAGAGTTACGCTTTATTGTTCGGGCCGACGACGGGAGCAGGGGGCAGCGATGGAACCTAAGAGTAACTTGGTGGTCATCGATGTTGAGACCACCGGCGATAATCCCTTCGTCCACGATGTCTTGTCATTGGCGCTGGTTCCCCTGACTGGAGTCGGAGAACCACTCGTAGTGCATGTGCTGCACGACGATCCTAAATGGACTCAGGTGGGGCGACGGAATTTTCAATTGTTTAGCTCAGCCTGGAGGCGGGAGGCGGTCCCGCCCGTTAAGGCTTTTGCGGCGATTCAGGATTGGGTCCGAGGAAGCATCGGAGGGAGCCCCGTCACGCTTGTCGGTCACAATGTCGGGTTCGACATGGCGTTTCTACGCAAGCTGGCGTGGCAAGCTGGCCACCTTGACTTGGGTCTGTTCGCCCATCGAAGCATCGATACTCACACCTTGTTGTACCTTGGCTGGCTTGAGGAACTAGTCCCGGAGGAAGCGTTGACCTCTGACGGGGCGTTCGAAGCCTTCGGCCTACACCTTCGAGAAACTCGGCACACCGCTCTTGGAGACGCGCTCGCAACGAAGGCCCTTTTTCTCGGATTACTCGATCGCCTACGCAAGGATGAGCAGACCCCCAGGGTGTCTGGTGTGAAAAGTACGGCGCGATAACGACCCTGCGGCGGTTGGGCTCGTCGTTAGTGACCTCAGCGACTCAAGCGGCTCGCCGGCGCGGCGCGCCCTTGGGTACGGCGCTACCCCAGAGCACCTCGTCGGGTAACAAACTACCCGTCGACCCACTGCGATGCTTTCGATGGAGTCTTGTTCAGCAGAGAGCATTCTCGCCAACTGCCAACTAATGAAGTTAGACTCCGCTTCGACCGGAGGGAAGTTAGGTATGGCTACATGCGAGTGCGGTTGCGCTGAATCAACACATGGAGGCCAATTCTTGCCGGGCCACGATCAGCGTCTTCGGGCCCAACTGGAATCCAGAGTCGGAGGACTCCTAGCGCTGCGCGCGCTGATCGAATCGGTTGAAGCTTACGCGCAGGGTCGGCAGACTTCGGACGAATTGACGGCGACGGTTAGGCGGACCATGATTTGGCGCGAGAACGGTTGAAGTCCGCGGGCAGCAGCGTGTCGTCACCACGGATTCGTGCTCATCGGAATTGATCCGGGGAATTGATCCGAGCTCGACCCGTGACCAGCGGGTCATGTCGCCAGCCTTAGGTCTTATCATTTCGGGTTGGATGCTTTCATAGTGCCCGAGAATTCGTCATAAGCGGTTGGCAGTTGACGGGGCGAAGATCGAGGGTCCAGCGGCACGGCGGGGCGCTGCGGCCTCTAGACGCAAACAAGCCCGCAGTGCGCGAAACCTCGCATGTGCCAGTGTCGCGAGACTCTCCCAGCCCAGGGAGATCAGTTTCAGTCCCTGCTGAGCTACGCGAGGGCCCGGTGCCCCCAGCGCCTGACCTGGGTTCTGAACTGGCGAAGAAGCTTGTCCCGATCGAGATAGTGGGCGGTAAAGAAATGACGAATCGGTGCATCGATCGGTTGGAGCTCGCCTTTGAGGAGCCGAAAGACTGTCCAGCAGATGGATTCCCTCGAGTCGTTGGGAAACGAGATTGAACAGCCGATCTCCTGCTTCAGCCGGCCATTTCCGCGCCAGAAGCTAAACGCGATGCTTAGGCCGCATATCTCGTCGTCCGTGTCTGGCCAGGGATAATAGGCTGGGCCCCAGCGACGCCACTCCTCGAACCCGGGGAACTCCTGGCGAATGTCTAAGCAAACGCCTTCGATCAGTTCGCCGCAGGCATCAAGCGTGCGGAAGCTCTTCAGCGCTGGCCGGCCCTTGTCGCCCTGTATGGCCTTTAGCAATTTCCCGGCCTTCTTAAGGTCAGCAAGGGTGAGTCGCTCCCGAAACGCCATGCCGGCTCCTTCTAGATACGCTGCAAATTCCTTGAAGATAAACTTGTCGACTGGTAAACGTGGACGTGTCTCCGTGATCTCGCGGTGGAAGTTCTGCCATCGAACGGCCAGGATGCCCTTTTTTCTTAGCTGCTGGGGCGGCACTTCTGGCCTATTCCTTGTGACCGCGACAATGGACGTGTGACGCCCAGGATGTCCAATCCGGTATCGGAGGAGTTGGGACATCGTCAGGCGGGAACGGACCTTGTTTTCAAGCAAATAGGTTGGATCGCTTCGTTTACCAGAGGTGATTCGAAGGTCAATCCGACCACCGGCCCTCGCCGGGGTCTCAGTAGCGCATTCCCATGAACTGACTTGGCGAGTTCGGGTTCCGCAGGTCCTGTCCAGGACACGGAGCACAGCGGCTCGGAATGCTTCCGATAACGTGAAACAAGCTTCGAATGTTCGACTGACTTGATTCTCCTCTTGGCGGGTCCCGGCAAGACGACCAAGAGTCTCGAAGAACCGTGGTGGTTCTCTCTCTGATCGGGCCGACCGGGCTCTCCCATTCGTCGTCCGCGCCGATTGGATGATGGTTGCCATCGTCAGCAAACTCTCACGCTTGGGACGGAAACCGCGGCCAGTGTTCCGTGAAGGGTTCGGCACGGACGCCCTTGGTAAAAACAGTCCGTTATCGGGAACCGCGGCCCTGTGAAGCCCTGCTGTTGCGAGCCTTCACTATCCATTTCACGAAGCGTACGGCCTCCTGCATTGTTTTGACCTTGAACCAGTCAGCCTGCTCAGATGGCTCGAATCCATCAGCCACCAGGCTCTCTCGGTCAGAGCCATAAATCTTCGCCCACACGTGCGGTGTGGTCGTCCTGAGATGAAGAGCGCAGAACTGCCCACTCTGATTTGAGTATTTAGGGCCGTTGCCTCCACCCTCATAGATCGGCAGTTTAGTGTTTGGACCGGCGTTGGCCGCGACTGCCATCAGGAAATCGATGATCTCCGAACTTGATGCGCTGCAATTCTTCCGACGTTTTCTGAATAGTTGTTTCCCGGTAGGTACAGCCATGCGCCGGATTCTAGCAGTCAGGCGATTTGGTTGGAGTCTGACCGAACTAGATGACGATGACAGGCAGTCCTTCGAGGCATGAGGTCCTTCGAGCCTGACCCGGCGATCATCGGATGAATACCGCAACTGCGGACGTCGGTCGAGTCGGAGAGCAGTCGGCTCAGGAACCGTGGTACAATCTTTTCAGTCACCGTGAGCCTCTCACCGTGACTCGCGCCGATTTGAGCACCATCAGCTTGCGGGCGCGTTAGAAGTTCAGCTAAAGCGGACCGACGTCGGGACCCGTTTTGGCGCGCATGCCGGAACGGGTTTTGTGTTGTACGGGGGGATTTGATCCAGCTTGCGGCCCCCGGCCATCTTGGCGAAGCCGCTAAAAGGAGAACGTCATGGCTCGTCGTAAGACCGCCCACCTGCCAGGGTTGGGCGTCTACGGGTTCGATTCCATCGAACCACTCATCCTGTCTGCACTCGTTACCGAAGACCCACTGCTGCTGATCGGCCCGTCCGGGACGGGAAAAACCTTTCTGCTGAATTCACTGTCCGAAGCCCTCGGCCTCGAACATCGCCACTACAACGCCAGCCTGATCTCATTCGACGACCTCGTAGGGTTTCCATATCCGGACGACGAAAAAACCACAGTCCGGTTTCTGAAAACCCCAGCAACGGTCTGGGGCGCGGAGTCGGTGCTGATCGACGAAATCAACCGCTGCAAGCCCGAACACCAGAACCGTTTGTTCTCGCTGGTCCACGAACGGAAAGTCCAGGGCTTGCCGCTGGACGCCTTGCGCTTCCGCTGGGCGGCGATGAATCCGTGCTCGACAGACCAGTCGCCGGACGAGAACTACCTGGGCGCTGAACCCCTCGACGCGGCGCTGGCGGATCGATTCGCCCTGATCCTCGACGTGGCCGACTGGGACGCCTTGACCGACGACGAACGCCGGCTCGTGGCGTCGCCATCCGGCGAAGGCGCGATTGCTACAGACAAGAGCGGTCTGAACGCGGCGCTCGCGGAGTGGCGGAAGACCTTCGGCGATTACCTCAATCGCTGCCCGGCTCGCATCGTGGCGTACGTGTGCGCGGTGGCGACCGCGTTGCTCGAAGGCGGGATCCGAATTTCGCCGAGGCGAACGCGCCTGATGACGCGCACGCTGCTGGCCACTCTCGTGGTGGAAGGCGTGGACCTAAGGTTAGACGCGCGACCGGCCCCCGCCTGCGATGCGCTGTTTCGCAAAGTTCTCAACGCCAGTCTTCCGCACCGCGCCAGCGGTCACACGCCTGAGGCCGACAAAGTCGCCGCGGCACATCGCCTGGCCTGGAGCGCGGCGATGGCCGACGGGCACGAATACTGGCTGCATCACTTTCATCTGGAGCGCCGCCTCGATCGCAAGGCGAAGCTGCTGACGACCACCTGCCCCGATGCCGACACCGGCACGCTGGCCGTGGAGCAGTTGCTGGCGCAGGAAACAAAAGCACGGGCGGCCGCGTTCGCGCTGGCGGCGTTCCCGGCGGCGGCGGTGGGGCGACTGCCCGTCGGCGCCGAGGGCGTCAACGACCTCGGCCGTCTGGCCCAGGACCTGCTCACGATCGACGGCGAAATTCACTGGCAGGAACGCCTCGCCGAGACCCACACGACCCATCCTGAACTGGTGGCGTTCGGCAAAGTGCTCGCGACGCTCCAACCCGCCCGGCGGGCTCGCGCGCAACAACTGCTCCTCTACTGCATCGTCAAGAACCTGAAGGTCGTAGACCCGCGCGCGTTCGAGGAAGAATTCGATCGATGCGTCTGCGTTTTCGGTGAAGTCGTCGAGGCCGCCAAGGCCCGTGAGGCGGTCGCATCATGATCGGCGCCCGGACTCTCGAAGCGAACATGGGCGGCCCGAGGAGCCGGGGCCGCTCGCAACGCGTGACCGCGACCGTGCTCGGCGACGAAGAAGGACCGATCCGATGTTCGAGGCTCCTCCGCGTGGGCCTCAACTTCGGACGCAAGAGTCCCCTCAACGTGGTGCGCGATCTGATTCGCGCCTGCGGCTTCGACGATGAGGAAGACGCACGGCGGGCCATCGTGCTGCCGCCGCTGCCGTGCATTTGCCGCGTGGATGAAAGCCTGCGGCCAAAACCAATCGCGTCGATGGAGCCAGACGATGCGCTGTTTCAGGCCATGGTGCTGGGGCTCTGCACGCCATGGCGCTATGACCCCGGCCGGCCGATGCTCTGGACGCGCACGAGCCTGACGCGCCGGCTCGAGCTCTTCAGCGGACAGGGGTTCTACGCATGAAGGCCGAAACATTTCGGGACATCTATCGCGAGCTGATCGACGAGAACCCGCTGGCGATTCGGGCCGTGCTGAAGGTGCTGGCCCTCGAGTTCACCGACACCGTGGACACGCTGGCGGTGACGTGCGAATCGCAACCACGCCTGCTCGTCAATCTGGCCTTCGTGAGCGAGCACTGCCGCACCGACGCAGAAGTGAAGGCCGTCATCTGCCACGAGTTCCTGCACGTGCTCCTGCGGCACACCGAGCGCTTCACGTCGCTCACGCCGCCGGAACACGTCGCGTTCGACGCGGTGATCAACGCGATCATCCATCGCTCCTTGGGCCCGGCATACAGCTCGATGATGAGCCGGTACTACGCGGGCGAGCGCGGGATCCTGCGGCTGCTGCGACCGCCGGCAGACGAAAAGCCGTTCCCACGAACGCGCTTCGTCCAGGCCTGGGAGAGCCTCTACGCCGGCAGCCTGGTCGCAGACGACATTCGCGATCTCGCGCGCGATCACCTGAAGAGAAAGAAGCGCGCGGGACGATTGCTCGGCAATCACGACGCCATGGGCGCCGGATCGCCACCGCCCGGGGATTCCGCGGGCGCAGCCGTCCTGACAGAAGCGATCGAAACCGCGCTCAAGGCGATGAATGGCACGGGCATTTTTCGCAGTCCTCGAACTGGTGTCGCCGCGGGAGTGAGTGCGAACGCCTACGAGTTCCACATGGGTGCGGCCGATGCCGGCCTGACACGATGGCGGCGTGAAACCTATGCCGTGCTTCGCCGCCATCTGGCGCCGGATCCGCGGTCCGCTGCGCGGGAAGCTGCCGACAGTTCGTTCACGTTGCCCGTGCTCTCGACAAGAGACCGGCGCGCGGCGCTTCGCGCGCTTTGGAGTCCGTTCATCCCGGAGGCGCGGTGGGACACGACCGCGTACACGCGCACCGGGTCGGCCCAGGTGTATCTGGACGTCAGCGGCTCGATGCATGCGGAGATGCCGCTGATCGTCGTCCTCCTCAGCCGGCTGTCGGGTCACATTCGCCGGCCATTCTGGGCGTTCAGCAACGTCGTCGCGCCTGCGCGCATCGAGAAAGGCCGGCTCATCAGCAATACGACCGGCGGCACGAGCATGAGCTGCGTGCTCGAGCACGTAAAGCGTACGCGTCCGACCGCGGCCGTGGTCGTCACGGACGGGTACATCGAAGCGATCGCGCCCGAAGTGGCGGCGGCGGCTGTGGCCTGCACGCGCCTCCACGTGATCGTGACGCGCGACGGCAATCCCCATCAGCTCCAGTGCGCGGGCCTGGCCTATACACAACTGTCTCAACTCACGGTGCCGTCATGATTCGAATGAGTGAAGTCGTTCTCCCGGGACATCCGGACAAGTTCTGCGATCAGGTCGCGGATGCGATTGTCGCCGAGTGCTACGCGGCCGACCCGCGCGCGTACTGCCAGGTCGAGATGAGCACATGGAGCGACCAGGTCTTTCTCACCGGGGGCATCGTCACGCGCAAGCCCTTGCGGCGCGCGCTCGCGGACATCGTGCGTGCTGTTGGCCGCGACATCGGTTACGTGGCGGGGAACGCCGTTGATGCGGACCGCTACGAGGTGCGCGACACCGTCTGCCAGCGCCGCGAGGACGCGCGCACGTGGACGAACGCGGTGAACGACCAGTGCATTTCGATTGGCTGGGCGGGGTACGACGCGCGCGTGGGCTGGCTGCCGCCGGAGCATTTCCTGGCGCATCGTCTCGGCGAGGCGTTGGCGGCCAGCTGCCGTTCCGGCCGCCTGATTCGACAGGGCCCCGACGGCAAGTTGCTGGTGCGGATGCGCGAGAGCACGGACCGGTGGGAGATCGAACAAATTTTAGTCACGCTCCAGCAGCGAGAGGACGTGTCGCTGCTCGACGTCACCGCGTGGGTGGTCGACGATCTGCGCGATGCGTATGAAGCGGTGCGCCGGCGCGACGCGCGCTGGGCGAAAGGCTTCAGCGACATCGAACTGCTGATCAATCCCAACGGCCCGCTAATCAACGGCGGCAGCCAAGGCGACAACGGCCAGACGGGCCGCAAGCTGGTCGTGGATTATTACGGCCCTCGCGTTCCCATCGGCGGGGGAGCGCTGTCGGGCAAAGACCTCAGTCACATCGACCGCGCCGGCGCGTACGCTGCGCGCGAGGCTGCGTTGCACGCGGTTCGCACGGGCGCCGGCGAGTGCCGAGTCACGCTGGCCTATGCGCCCAACCGCGCCGTGCCGCTGGACGTGGTGTACGACATGGATCGGCGCGGGGAACGGCGCGCGCCGGAGTGGTTTGGGCACAAGGCGATTCGGGAAAGGTACTTAGAGTCGGGCGGGGCGTTTGTGAGGAGGTTGGGGACAGGCTGTCACTTTGTAGATGAGGGGTTGCAGTGGAACGGAGGAGGGGTTACCGCACGGACCACTCTGAACCCATAGTCCGTATATCTGAACCCCGGATCAATCTTGCTCCGCTGCGCGCACCGGCTGATCGTGACGGCGTGCCGCCAGGCGCCGCCGCGCGACGCACGCCGGGTGCCGCTCGGCGGCCCCTGTGGATTGCGGGCGGGTGAGTGCGCGTAATAGTCGCCCGCGTGCCAATCGGCGCACCACTCGTGGATGTTGGCGCCGATGCCGAACAGCCCAAAGCCGTTTGGTTCACCGAGCGTCACCGGCCAGGGGCCGGGCTGCGGACCTCGGCCGCCGTCCGGCAGCCAATGCGGAATCGTGTCGCCCCATGGATACGCCGCGGCAGGCAATCCACCGCGGGCCGCCCGCTCCCATTCCGCTTCGGTCGGCAGCCGCACGAAGTCGCCACCCGCCGCCCGCCACTGGCAATAGGCCTGCGCGTCCAGCCAACTCACGCCCGTGACGGGCAGGTCGGCCGCGGTGATTGCATCCGGCCACTCCCGTGGTGTCGCGTGACTAGTCGCCGCGAGGAACATCGCGTACAGCTGCTGCGTGACCGGATAGACGGCGCAATCGAACGCATCCACTTCGACCTCGTGCAGCGGCCGCTCATCGTCCTGGCCTGTCTCGCTGCCCATCAGGAACGGGCCCGCGGGGATCGGAACGAAACATTCGAGCGTCATGTGAAGGCATAGGACGCCGGCCTGGGCGGCCGCGATCGTCCCTCAAACCTACCGCACCTGCTGCGCCCCCCGATCATCAATCGCATCAACCATCCAACCGTTCGCACCCGCGCTGCGGCGACCAGTGAAAAACTGAGAACCAGCGCCGCGGGTGTGCGAGTGCCCATGGAACGTATATCGGGACGAGCGGGTCGGGCTCCAGACGGGGGCGCCGGACCATCGCCTCAATCGCCCTTCACGTTCACGAATTGCTTCAGCACGTGCCGGATCTCGACGAGGTCCCTCGCGTGCTCCATCACCTGGTCGATGTCCTTGTAGGCGCCGGGGATCTCGTCGAGCAGCTCGCCCGATCGCCGGTACTCGATGCCTTCCATGGCGCGGCCGAGGTCCTCCATCGTGAACAGCTTGCGCGCCTTGGTCCGGGAATACCGGCGGCCGGCGCCGTGAGGCGCCGAACAAAAGCTCAGGGGATGCGCTTTGCCGGACACGATGTAACTGCGCGTGCCCATCGATCCCGGAATCATCGCGACATTGTGCGCGTTCGCTTCGATCGCGCCCTTGCGCGTCACCCAGACGCGCGTGCCGAAATGTTCCTCGAGCTGCGTGAAATTATGATGTGAGTTGATCCGTTCCACTTCGATCTCGGCCTCGTGGCCCGGCTCGCCATGCACGGCGATGCTGACTTCAGTGAGCACCCGGTCCATCATCTCGGCGCGGTTGAGCAGCGCGAACTGCTGCGCCCACTGCAGATCCCGCAGATAGGCCGCGAACGCGGGATGGTCATCCGGCAAATACGCCAGGTCGCGATCCGGCAGCGCGATGTTCTGCTTCTGACAGAGCTGCTGCGCCACCTTGATGTAGTGATTGCCGATCCGGTTCCCAACCCCGCGAGATCCGGAGTGCAGCGTGAGCCAGACGACCCCGTCCGCGTCTTCGGCGAGCTCGATGAAATGATTGCCGCCGCCGAGCGTCCCGAGTGCGAAGGCCCAGTTCTTGTCGTACTGGCCTGGCGTCGCGCGCGTCTCGGTGGCCAGCCGCTCGAGTGTGGCGACCCGACTGGCAGCCGACGCCGTGAGCTTGACGTTGTTCTTGCCGGCGCTCATCGGAATGCGCCGCTCAATTCCGGCTCGCACCGCGCGCGGATCCCGAATGTCGCCGCGCCGCAGCGGGGTGCGCACCGCGATCATGCCGCACCCGATGTCCACGCCGACGGCCGCCGGAATCACGGCACCCGTCGTCGCGAGCACCGTGCCCACCGTGGCGCCCTTGCCGTAGTGGCAGTCCGGCATCACCGCGACGTGCTTAAACACGAACGGCATCTTCGCGGTGTTCAGGATTTGCTGTTGCGCCTCCGGCTCGATGCTGGCCCACGGGAGAAAGACGACGACGTTCTTGCCGATGCGCTCCATGGATGTCGGAATTATGACCGCGGCCGAACGACCGCACACGGTGCGGCGGACAGGGCCGGAGATCATACCTCCGACCGTTACCGCTGTGCTGAGACGTCTATCCGGGCCCCAACCCTACGCGCCTGCCATGTGGTGACCTTGCGCAGTTCAAGAGCTGCAAGTGCGCAATAGACCGCGATCGCGATCACAATCAACCATTTCATGGTCAGCTTCTCCCCGACAAATCGCCGCCGCGATTGTGCGGTGACCGGCCGGCACTTTGCGGGCGCGACGCCGCCATCAACCGCGCCTTCGGCTCGAGCCGCGCAACCGGCCTGTTGCACCCCACGGGCATAAACGCAAGCGTCTGGCCAGCCAACAAGTCCTGCGCTTCGCGACGACGCGCCGACGGGTCATCATTAATGTGGCAGTGGAGATGCGTCACGCCGCGTTTCAGCAGCTGGTCAAACCGAGGATGAGATTCGTCACACGGCTCGGCCAGGTCGCCTTCGCCGATGAACACGGGCAGCCAGTCGCCGTTCACGGTCTGCCGCGCGCAGATGTAGTTGCCGTCGACGACGCCAAACTCAATCGGCGCCGGCCAGGGAACGACCACGAACGCATACGTCCTGCCCGAACCGCCGGTCCATTCAACCTGTTCTGACATTGGTGTCTCCTGTCCCATTAGACGGCGACCAAACACGAGGGCGAGTGACCGCAGCTGCCAAAGGCGTGACATTTCCCGCCTTCGCCCTGCGGGCTACGGTGGGCAGGCGGGCCATCGCGCGGGCGCGGGAGTACAGTCGTTGAGAGTCAGATGACCCGTTCACCGAAGCGCGACAGGACGACCGACGCGAACGCCGACGTTGACCATTTCGCAGACGCAATGGCGGACGTCGTCCCTCTCGCGCCAGATGATCGTGGGCGCGTTCGCGCGGCTCCGGTGGTGGCCCCACAGCGCAAGGGGACGGCGCCGGCCTCTTCGGCAGCGCCGGCGGGTGATGACGATGGGGTAGGAGCGGACGAGGGATACGCCGCGCCTGGTGTCGATCGGCGCGAGCTGCGAAAACTCAAGCGAGGAGACTACGCCGCAGGCAGCACTCTTGATCTGCACGGCCAGACAGCCGCGGAAGCCGTCACGAACGTGAAGCAGTTCATCGACAGCCGTCGCCTTCGCCATCGATGCGTGGCCATCGTCCACGGCCGCGGGCTGCACTCCAAAGGCAGTGTTTCCGTCCTCAAGACGCGCGTGCGGCAGTATCTCCGGCGCCATCCGGCCGTGCTCGCGTACGCGGATGCGCCGAGGACAGATGGCGGCAGTGGTGCGGTGTACGTACTACTAAGGAAGTAGCAGGAGGAGGCCTAGCTCGAGTCGCCTGTCCGGAGCGTCACCACATCCCTGTAATGCCGCCGCGACGTCCGCACGCCCTCGGGAGCTTGCCTCAGCGCGCGGCGACTTTTGTCATCTGAGCAGCAGACATATTTCCGCGCGTTTTTATTCGAGAGTCGCGGCGACCCGATGTTATTCTTGGCGACTCGTTCGGACCACTGAATAACCCGATCGCATCAAGGAGCATCATGTTTCGCATCAAGGCCATCGCGCTCTCCTTCGTTCTCGTCACGGCCGTCGCTGCGACCGCGCACGCGTCGTCCATCGGCTATACCGTGGACGTCGGGGCCGGTGCCATCAACGGCAATGCGCTGACCAACGTGGCCATCTTCGAAACGAACGGAACGCTCACCACCATCGACTTCGGCTATACGTTGAACGCCTTCGGCCAGACGACGCTGACGCACGACGCGGCGTTCGCGCCGACATCAAGCTTGATCGTCGGGATCGATCTCCCGGGCGCGATTGGCGACGGCAAGACGCACGTGGTGTTTTTCACGAACACGGCGTTCGCGCAGAGCGCGAATGGCTTGTTGTTCAGCGTCGTGTTTCCGAACACGCACCACAACGATTTCATCGCCCGGCTGCTGGCGGCCGAAGGCGGCGACACCGTCAATCAGGCCTGGCTGCGGGATTTCTTCGCGACGGGCGACGGCGCGGCGGCCGCGTTTTCACCGGGATCGGCCACGATCGGCGTGGAGTTCACCGGCGCGTATCTGCTCACACCGGAGCCGTCCACGTTCGTGTTGCTGGGGCTCGGTGCCGCTCTCGCGGCGGCTCGTCGCCTGAAGCGCGCGAGAACGTAAGCCGAGGCGGGACCCGGCGCTACTTGCCGAAGTACAACGACACGTCCTTGACGCCCAACCGCGGCGCCGGGCCGAGGTCGTTCGGCAGGAAGTCCACCGTCACGGAACTGCGCCAGTCCATCACCATGCGGTCGTAACCGTTCGGCTGTGGCTCCGTCTGGCCGGGCGTGAGCGAGATGCGGAGCGGAACCACATCACCCGTCGGTGTCAGCAGGCGAGCCGTGGCCGTGTACATTCCGGGATAGATCCCGCGCACGACAAACTTCCACGTGCTGTCATCGCCGAGCCGCACCGTTCGCGTGACGGGCGCGCCCGTCGTGCCGTCCACCATCGGGCCCTGCGGCGTGAGCGTGATTTCGATCGTCGAGTCCGCGGGATAACTCTCGGACAAGCTGGGTGGAATGGGCGCGCCACCGCCCAGTTGATATTCGCTCTGCCGGGCATTGCCCTTGATCATCCCGCCGTAGAACGCCTGGTAGTAGCCGATCTCGTACGCTTCGTCCGCCTTCTTCTTGCGGTCCGTCATGCTGGCCTTGAAGTCGCGCACGAGTCCGTCGCGCAACTTCTCGAGGCGCAGACCGCCATAATCGAACGTCGCTGGCTCACTGGTGCCTTCCAACTCGAAGTTGTACGTGCGCCCCTGATACTCGAACGTCGTCCAGCCGGACGCGCGATACGCGCCGGCAGGCACCGCGACTTCATAGCGGCCGGCCGTGCCGTTCACGCGACTGACGACGGTTTCACGCAGATCACCGTTGGCGCCGGTGGCGGCGAGCTTGCCCTCCTCGAATCCCGACACTTCGATCGTGAACTTCGGCACGGGACGGCCGTCGGGGAAGACCACGCGGCCCACGAGAAATCCCGCGCGAGCCGTGGATGGCGCGACCGGACCGTCGGCGTTCATCGCGGCCGGTTCAGCCCGCGCGCAAGCAGGCGCGGATGCAGCAATCACCACCAGGGCGAGCGCCGCGAGACACACAACGGGCCGACGCGGCGCTGAGACGATCGTGATGGGCACGGACGGTCCTTTCGGGGACGAGAACTGGATGTCGGAAGGGGCGAAAAGCGAGGTGAGAACAGTATGAGGCTTTTTGTCGCAGGCGGCTAATTGTGACCACCACAGTGCTGCGTGATGCGCAGAGTACTTGAGCAGGTCAGCATCACGTTGCGGCCTCGAAATAGCGCGTATGATTCTTGCAGTCGATCAAAACGCCGATGTTTGGCGAAACCGACTCCACCAGTTCCATCGGCCCAAACAGGCGCGGCTTGTGGGCCGGCATCGTTGCCGGGTGTCTTATCCTGGGGACGGCCGCGTGCCTGGTGTCCGGTACCGTGGACGGCCTCAATTTTTTCGGCGGGCGTCTGCCCGACAGCACGCCGAACTTTCCGGATCCGCCCAAGCCCGATCCTCCAAAACCTGACGACTCACGGCCGGCTGAGCGCTCGGAACCGCCGACCGTCACGCGATCGACCGCATCCGCCACACCCGCTCCCACTGCGACGCCGGTCATTCCCAGGCCCGCGCCCGTTGATCCGCGGCCCGCAGCGGCCGAACCGCCCAGGAAGCCGGTGTGCGCGCCGGTGGGTTACGCGGCGGTGCTCGAGCCGGCGACGGATCCGATCGGTACAGCGCTTGCACGATCGCTCAAAGCCTCAGATCTGCGAACGCGCATCATCGAACTGAGTGACAGAGGCCTGGGTCGTCAGGACATCGATCGAATCATGGCCGGGGACGGCGCATCGGTCGCCGGACGGATCAGCGAAGGGACGCTCCTGGTCGCACACCTGACGGTTCAGGTTCGGCAAACCGTCATCGACGAAGCGCCGATGACCGAGGTTGCCGGCACGATGGATCTCGCCATCGTCCGGAACAATTGCGGCACGGTTGCCGTTCAGAGACATCGAGATATTTCAGCGAAGAGCGTGAACGAGACGCTGGACGACGGAATACGAGGACTCGGCGAAATCTTCAAAGAGAAAATCGCCGAGCTTCTCAGGAGAACTCAATGAGCCGGTTCGTCTCTTTCACCTCAGGCATCGCGTTGGCCGTGTTGACCGTGCTCGTCGTCCACGCACAGGACGCGCGCCCGGGATCGCAGACGCCTTCGACGCCGGCCATGGTCCTCGTGCCTGACCAGGCGTCGGACTCGCTGCTGGATCAGATCAATCAGCGCCGCGAGACGGCCCTGCGCGACAAGATGAAATACGAGGCCGACTACGGTCGATGCCTCAAGAAGTCTGACGCGAAAGAAGAAGCCTTGACGTGCCTTGCGCGGTGGGAGGCGGCGGCGTCGGAATACCACAAGGCGGAAATCGAGTTCACCGCGGAGATCGAGCGCCGGGACTTCGACGCGATCGACGTCATCAATCAGCAACTGAGCAGCCTGAGTGGCCGTCTGGCCCGGATGCGGCAGGGTTCGGCTGTCGTCTCGGCCAAAGAACAAGCCACCGTCTATCAGGGCTCGCTCGATCGGTTGAAGGCAGAAATCGCGGAGGCCAAGAAGACGGGCATGGATCCGGCCCGCCTGGAGAATCTGGAGACGCAGGCTCGCTACCTCGCCCAGGCCGTCGAGAACGTCGAATACGCCAACATGGGTCTGCAGGCTTCCGAGATCAGGGTTCGGGATGCCATCGAGACGTATCGCAAGCTGGCCAGCGAACGCGAAGCCATCCTGAGTGAATCGAAGAGCGCGACGCTGCTGGCGCGCGTCCAGTTTCAGTCGGCCGAGTCGCTGAGATTGGCGCGACGCGCGGAAATCGATCTCCGGTGGCCGACGCCGCCTCCGCCGTGCGGGCGCAAGGAAGTCTGCGGCCTCTGCGGGCCGTTCGAGAGTCTCGAAGCGTGCCTGGCGAGTTCGCCGACACAGACCGTCGAGCAGTGCAAGGGCAAGTACCGGATTTCGAACGCGTGCTATTCGAACGCCAACGAGTGCAAGCGGGCGAACCCGACACTCGCCGACGCCCAGTGCTCGGCGATCGTCAAGAAGTAGTCCCGGAGTGACCATGACAGCCTGTGCGGTGTGGGTGTCCCTGCTCCTCGTGTCTGCGCCGGCGCAAGCTCCCACAAAGCCGCCGACGCCATCCGTGCCGCAGACCGTTTCCCTCGTCGATCTCCTGGTCGAAGCCCAGACGCTGTACACGATGGCTGTCGACAAGCAGCCAGAGAGCCTGACGGCGGCCCTGGATCTGGCGCGCCAGGCCCAGCGGACGGTGGCCGATGAGACGGTCAGGAAGCGGCTGCCCGCCGGTATTCGTCCGGACGCACAGGATCTGACCGTCCTCGGCGCGCTCAGGGCCCGCATTTCGACGTTGGTGACGGCGATCGAGAAGCGGCGCGACTATTTCAAGCGCCAGTTCGACGACATTCAAAGCCTGGTGCAGCGAAAGCGACTGAGCGACGCGCAATCGGTACTGGATCATCTACCGCCGGACGCGCCCACGGCCGATCCCGCCAGTCCGTTCGCCAATGTGCGCGCGGAACTCACACGCACGATCGCAATCGCAGACGACCTGCGAACGCAGGCAGACACGGCGAAGGCGCAGGGCCTCGCCGACGATGCGGTCAAGCTGTACCGGCGCGCGCAGGCCATCGATCCGTCCGGGGCGGACTACGACGCGCTGTGCGAAGAGGCGCGTGACCACGCCGCGTTCCTTACCGCCAAGCGCAAGGAGATCCGTACCTTTCTCGAGAACCGCCGACTCTCGTCTGCGACCCGTGAGATGGCGGCGGTGGAAGCGCTGTTGCCGGTCGATCAGGCGCTGTACCAGTTCGAGACGCTGCGAGTGGAAATCCGCGCGCGCCAGGAGGAGCTATCAGCCACCGTCATCGCGGCGGAGACGGCGATGGCCTCTCGCGAATACGCCACGGCCGAGCGCTTGTGGCGTGAAGCGGCGCTGATCGATCGAGACCAGTTGTTCGATGAACCGATTCGTCGCGCCCAGGATTTAGGCAAGGCGTCGCGCCCGAGATCGCACAAGGCATTGGTGCAGGGCATCCTGTGGACGGCGGTGCTCGCAGGCACCGGCGTGGCCGCGCATCAGTCGATGACCGAGAAGTACGACGAGATGTACTTCTTTCCGCCCGGTTCGTACCAGTGGTGGAACCTGTATGACGACGCCGAGCGGATGCGGAAGACGCGGAACGGGCTCTATGTCGCCGCGTTTGGCGTGGGGACGGCGTTTGCGATTTATGGAGCGGTCAGGGCCAATCAGGCGCCTGGCCGGTCATTCGAGCCATTCGGACCGAAGACGTGGGTGGGGTTCAACGTCGATCCCAAACGGCCGTCGTTCATGGTGGTCAGAATTTTCTAGCGCGACGTGTCGTGGACGCGACGCGTAAACCAAATCCTGGCCCCAATTCGAGTTGGACGCCGGCGAGATCATCGGGGTTGACATGCTCAGCGGTGCAGAAATCCTGGAGGACGCCGGCCACCACGCTCCTGAATTGTGCCGCGAAGACGCCGAACGCCGAATGGCCGGGCGGAATTTGCGCGGCGGGATCCACCGACGCGTTCACCACGCGAATCGCCTCTTCGCTCAACCTGAACAGAAAGCGTCCGATCGTCGGGACCGATTCCTCGTCCACTTTTCCGTCCGGCGAGATGGTGTGGTTGAGATACGCGGGTCTCGGGCTGCTCGAGTTGCTGACGCCAATCGCGCCGCCATACGTGCGAAACACCTCGCGCCACGCCGGACCTGACGGGATGCTGATGATCACCGGAAACGCATCGCCGTCAGCCATGCGAAACGTGCTCGCCGCCACGCGCGTCTCTGGCTCGGCCGCCGGTGGGCGCTGCGCCATCACGCGGCCCGTTGCCTGTGCCGGTGCTTCAGTGCTCTCCACCGCAAACGCCGCGATCGGCGACGGCAGCTTCGGCATCCGCACATCCGCTGCCGCGCTCTCGGGCTGCGCGGTTTTTTCGGCATTCGGCTGGCCGACCAACGCCGGCAGCAACATGGCCGTCAGAATGGCGATGGCCGCAGCGGTGCCGCAGACACCCTGGCGCCAGGGTTTGGCGATTGGCTGGCCGTTCCACTCTGGCGTCATCAGCGTGCTTAAAATAGTCCCTTGGTAGAACACCGCCACCCGCCCAACGGCGACCAGATCGCTTCGGAGATCGAGGCGGAAATGGAAGCGCGCCTGTACCGGCTTCGACATGCCAGATTACCGCCTGCCGAGTACTACGTCTACTTGCATCCCGACGATTACGTTCAAATCGAGGCGTTGAAGCCGAGAATCGTGCGGGACATCCAGGAGTGCCTCAACAAGCGGGTCGACCGCCTGAACCGCCGGCCGTGGTGGCGTGGCTTCCTGCGGCGGCAGCCGCTCATCGAGATTCCGCCGGGTGGGTGGGCCGTGCACATCCGCGCGTCGGACCCGACAGGCCTGGAGCCGGGCGATCTCGGCATCGACTCGCGACTGTCCCTGCCGCCCTCGTCGGAATTCGAGGACGGCGCAGCCACGGTGCGGGTGACGCGCACGGTCGTCTCAGGCACCGATCGCACGACCAAGGTCGTCAGCGAGACCAGAGAGCTGCCGGCGCCATCGGCATCGGGACCTGCATCCCAGGCGGCCAAGCGAACGGGATCACCGACCATCGCCTATCGCGATGACACGGGCGAACACGCGTTTGAGATTCGGGTGCCGACGATCACGGTTGGAAGAGGCGGCCCGGATCACAAGGTGGACCTTGCGCTCGTCACCTCGCTCGATGTGTCTCGCGAACATTGCCGCATCACCCGCGACGCCGACGGTCGGTACTTTGTGCTGGACCTGAGCGCGTGGGGCACGTTCGTCAACGGCCAACGCGTCGCCGAAGCCTCGGAGAGCGGGCAGGTGGGCACGGAGATCGTCGACGGGACGGTGATTGAACTTGGCGATCGAGCCGTGGCCCTGGAGTTTCGGACGAAGTAAGTCGGCATGACTGACACCACGTGCTTGTACACCACGGGATCCCTCTCGTTTGGGACGGCAGGATTCTCCGGCGCGGCCGGCAGTCATCCCGGTCGTTGCCGCGAGAAAAATGAAGATCGGTACGAATTGGATCCGCAGGCCGCGTTCATGCTGGTCGTTGACGGCATTGGTGGAAACGCCGCCGGTGAAGTCGCGGCCGGCCTTGCGGCCGACGCCATTCGACGGCAGATGCGCACCGCCGATACGCCGGCACCGCAGCGCATTCGCGACGCCATCGCGCTCGCCAACCAGCGCATCTTCGAACGGTCCACGCTCGAACCCGACTTGAAGGGCATGGCCTGCGTCCTGACCCTTGCCGTGGTCAGCGATGGCTCGCTCATCGTCGGCCACGTCGGCGACAGCCGCCTCTACAAGCTGACGGCCGGCGGTATCGCCAAGCTCACGCATGACCACTCGCCGATTGGCGATCGTGAGGACCGCGGCGAGCTGACCGAGATCGAGGCGATGCGGCATCCGCGACGGAACGAGGTGTACCGCGACGTCGGCAGCCAGCCGCACGACGCGGCCGACGAGGATTTCATCGAGTTGCTCACGACGACCCTCGAGCCAGACGCCGCAGTCCTCGTCTGTTCGGATGGATTATCCGACCTGGTGACGTCGGTCGAGATGCAGCGGCTTGTCAGAAAAGACGCGAACGATCCGGCCTCGGTCGTCGCCGCACTCATCGACGCCGCCAATGCGGCCGGAGGCAAAGACAACATCACGGTCGCATACGTGCAGGGACCGGACTTTCCGGATCGAATTCGGAACGGCGCCACGTTGCCGCTGCCCATGCGGATCGCGGGAGAACCACAGGCCCTTCAGCCTGAACGACTGGCACCGCGCCGCGGGATCGCCTGGCGCACGTATCTGTTTGTCGGGATTCTTCTGGGGCTGGGTGTGCTCGTGGGCCTTCTGGTGACCCTGGTGCTGGCCAACGTCTTCTTCTACGGCCGCCCATGAATCTTGCTGAATACGCCATCGACTTCCAGCACCCGATTGGCCACGGGCAGTTCGGGAGTGTGTACCTGGGCTGGTCCAGGCAACACGGCCGGTGGCTGGCGGTCAAGCAGGTGCCGCTCAATCAGAGCCCGGCCAAGATCCGCGCGGAGCGCGCCGGTGCGAAGCATCAGCGCAAGTTCGGGCAGGTTCACAAGAACCTCATTCCCGAGGTCTTCGACGATGGCGTCGCAGGTTCGGCGTACTGGGTCGCGATGGAACTCGTTGAGGGTGAACAGCTCTCGGCGATGATTCTCAAAGGATCGTTGTCGCCGATGCGAAGCGTCCGCATCGCGGCCGGTATCGCGGACTTTCTGCGAAAGGCTCATGCGCTCAATCTGTTCCATTCCGATCTGAAGCCGCAGCATGTCCTGATAGGGCCGAACGACAGCGTCAGGATCATTGATTTCGGCATCATGACCGAGGGCGAGGCCTCGAGCACCAGCGACACGAATCCATTCGCGAGCCGCGAGTACGCGGCGCCAGAACGACTCTTGACCGGACGGATCAGTCGAAGTGCTGAGTACTGGTCGCTCGGCGTGATTCTGTACGAAATGCTGGCCGGCCGGCATCCGTACGGGCAGATTCGGCCCAACGATCTGGAACGCGCGATCATCGACGGCGACCGCATGTCTCCGATGCCCGACACGGTTCCCATCGAACTGCGGGCCGTCGTCGAGAAAATGCTGGCGCATGACGTCGAGAGCCGCTACAAGGACGTCGCGCTCGCGGCCGACTTCGACAATTATCTGAACGGGCGCCCGACGAACGCCGCCATGGCCAAGCGCCGTGCTGGCGCGACGACGATGCCGGTTCCGCCCGCGCGGCTTCCGCACGTGCCCGCCGACGATGTTCGGACCAAGCCGATCGAGGACGTCGTCACCAATCGACCCGAGGCGCGACCCGCCGCGGCTGTGGGCGGGCGGGTGCGATTCCATCTTGGAACCGTGGTGGGCGTGGTGGCGGCCTTCATCGCCATCGGGTTCATGGTCTCGGAAGGCGCGGTGTGGATGCGCGCCGGCGAGTTGGCCCGGCGGATTCCGACGCTGGAGTCTTCGGATGTCGAGAGCGTGCGCGCGCAGTACGCGAACATCCGCAAGTGGGCGGTGATCGGCCTGGGCCTCCAATGGCGCGTGCACGAACCATTGCGCGACCGCATGTTGGCCGTGGCGGCGCGGCCGGTCGCTGACTATCGAACGGATTCGCCCTCAGTGCGCGAGGTGCGATGGCGGCAGGCCGCGATCTCTATTGCGTTGGCCGCTGACCTGTCACCGGGCGATGCCCGCGTCGAATCCACGCGCAAGGTGATCGAGGGCCATCTGCAGCGAATTCTCGCCACCACGCCGATTGAGTTCCAGACGGCGATCCGCACCTTCCGGACCGCTGCGGAGCTGGATCCCAAGTCCGCGGATCCGCATCTCGGGCTGGCCCGCATCCACGCCTACAACGCACGCGATGTCGAAGCGCTGATCGCCGACATCAGGAACGCCGAAGCCCGCGGGTACCGCCCGGGCCGTCGCGAGCGAGCGCAGTTGGGCGATGCGTTCAGGATGCGTGCGGATGCGGTGAAACGAACGATCGATACGGTGGCGCCTGCCGAACGCAACCGTCGGATTGGCCAGGCCGTCAGTGACTACAAGGGCTGTGTCACGAATCTGAGCGACCTGCGTTTCGGCGACTCGGAGAAGAACCTACAGTACTGCCGGTTGCAATGGCTGCAACTCAGCCGGCTGCAATCCGAGCCACTCCGCTAGGGCGGCGCATGCGGATTGTCCGACAACCGACAGGCGAGTCCGCGGCCAGCCAGGTGCCGGTTGGCAAGCGGCGCATGCCGGCGACCAGGGTCGAGGTCTTCGCCTTGCTCGTCGTCAGCCTTCTCGCGATCGCGGGGTCGGCACAGACCTGTCGTCGCCAACTCGCCGAGGCGGAACTGACGGCGCCGATCGGGCTCGAGTCCACGTCGCAACCCGCGGTCAACGTGAACGCGACGGAGCCGGCGGCGCTGGCCAAGGTGTTGGATGTGTTTCCGTCGGACGCCGAGCGGACATTTGCCGCCACACGCATCGTGCAGTGGGTTCGCGATCGCGGTGGCATCGACCGCGTGTCGACGTTGTCGCGGATCTCCATCGCGGCGGCTGGAATCCGCGGAAATCGAAATCTCACGCGTTTGAACGAACGCCTTGCGCAGACCGCCGACGCCGGCGCCATCCCGCTGCTGACCAGCGCCGATCTGGCGCGGCTGAGACCGGCGTTGAGCGTCAGGTCCGCCGAACAGTTCCGGTGGAAGGTGGTGCTGGCGCTTTCGCTCACGCTGGGGCCGCTCTGGCTCATCCACGTGATGCGACGCCGTCTGGGCATCGGTGACCCGCTCCTCATTCCAAGCGTCGCGCTCCTGCTCGGCCTCGGGCTTATGGCCATGCTCACGCTGCGCGATCCGATTCGAGACGGCGACATCGCGATCAGTTTCGCGATCGGCATTTGTCTGGGCGCGGTCACGCTCGCCGCCATTGCCAGCGTCGACGTGGTCCGCATCGTCCAGACGCTGTCGCCGATCGGCCCGGCGCTCCTCGCGTTCGCGCTGGCGGCAGGGCTGCTGATGTTCGGCCAGGGTCCGGCGGGCAGCGGAGCGAAGGTCAATCTGTTTGGCGTGCAGCCCGGGGAGCTCGTCCGGGTCTTCGCGGTCGCGGCCCTGGCGCTGTATCTCGGCAGGCGATGGGAGCTGATCCGTGGATTGTCGAAGCCGATCGACGTGGCGGTCGCCCCGCGCCCGATCTACCTGCCTCGGCCCGCGGACGTGCGTCCGCTGTTGGTGGTGGTTGGCACGTTGCTCGCGTCGTTCTTTCTGTTGCGAGACCTGGGTCCAGCCCTCGTCCTTGGACTGATCACGCTGGCGCTCTACGGCATCGCGCGCGGTCGCGTCGTCGCCGCCGTGCTCGCGCTGCTTGGGCTGGTGGGCTGTTTCGCCGGCGCCTATGCGGTCGGCGCGCCCGCCACGATTGCGCGGCGCGTGGCGATCTGGATGGACCCGTGGCAGAACGCGCTGACGGGTGGCGACCAGATCGCGCATGGGTTGTGGGCCATGGCAACCGGGAGCGCGTTCGGGCTGGGGCCCGGCGCCGGCGAAGGGCGATTGGTGCCCGCCGGTCACACGGACCTCGTGATCGCCGTGCTCGGCGAAGAGCTGGGCTACATCGGACTGGTCTTGATCGTGGCCATCTACGCGCTCTTCGTCTTCCGAATGATTCGGATGTCCGCCAGGGCGCCCAGCGACATCACGCTCTTTCTGGCCGTCGGGTGCACGCTCTGTCTCGCCGTACCGGCGATCGTGGTCACGATGGGTGTGCTTGGCCTCATGCCGCTGTCCGGCATCGCGACGCCCTTCCTGAGCTACGGAAAAACGTCGATGGTGTGCAACTTTGCGCTGGTCGGCGTCCTGCTGTCCATTTCGAGGCGGCAGAAGATGGATCGGGATCCGTTGCCGCGATCGATGAGAGGCCTCAAGGTCGCGCTCGTCGGCGTCGCATGCGCCATTCTGGGACGCGCGTTCTTCATTCAGGTGGTCGCGGCCGATGCGATCGCGGTTCGACCGAGCCTCGTCACGCAGGCCGATGGCACCGTCCGATATCAGTACAACTATCGTCTGTTGCAAATCGCGAGACGCATTCCGCGCGGGACGATCTTCGACAGAAACGGCCTGGCCGTGGCGACCGGAGACGCCGCGCTCGCTGATCAGACAGGGCAGCGGCTGACGACGCTTGGCCTGACGGAGGCGAGCCTCGGCTGCGTGCCGCTGTCCGATCGCTGCTATCCGCTCGGCACGCAAGCGTTTCATGTCGTCGGCGATGCGCTGAACCGCACCAACTGGTCCGCGCGCAACAGTTCGTTTGTCGAGCGCGATTCGAACATCGTCCTTCAGGGGTTCGACGACGATCCGCATCCCCTGGTGGTCGCGCTCCCGGACGGCAAATCGCAGACGGTGGTGGCGCGTGACTACCGCGCACTGCTGCCGCTCGTGCGGCAGCGCGGCGATCCATCGCATCGCGCGATTCGCGAATTCATGGCGCGCCCGCGCGACATCACCCTCACGATCGATGGACCGTTACAGGCCCTGGTCGCCCAGGCGCTCGAGGCACGCGTGCGATCCGTGAAGGCCGAGCGCGGTGCCGTCGTGGTCGTCGATCCCACGACTGGTGCGGTGCTGGCGTCAGGGAGCTATCCACTGCCCAAACTGACGGTGTCGGGATCTGAGTCCACTCAGGATGTCGCGGCCCTGCTCGACCGCGCGCGGTACGGACTCTATCCGCCGGGTTCTTCGTTCAAGATCGTGACGGCCGCCGCCGCACTGACGGCCGGTCTGTCGGCCACCGACACGACCTTCGTGTGCGAACGATTGCCAGACGGCCGCGTGGGCACCACGCTGCCACGCTTCGGTCCGATTCGGGATGACGTGCTCGATCGTCATGCTCACGGCCGACTGAACATATCCGGCGGGCTGGTCGTGTCATGCAACGCGTTTTTTGCGCAGCTCGGCCTGCGTGTCGGATCCGCGCAGTTGCGCGAGACGGCTGCCAAGGCGCAGCTGCAGGTCTCCAGTGTTCCGGGCCATGATGGGGCCGACGCGCTCGACCGGACCCTGGCGTTTGCGGCGTACGGGCAGGGCGAAGTGCTCGTGAGTCCGCTGCGGATGGCGCGCGCGATGGGGGCCATTGCCGTGGACGGGATCATCCGGGACGCGCCCATCGTTTCCGGCGGAAAGGCGGCGTCCGAATTGCCGTGGATTCGACCGGAACATGCCGCCGTCCTGCGGAAACCGCTGCGCGAGGTTGTCACGATCGGGACGGGACGTGCGCTCGCCACCCTCACGCCGACGATCGCCGGCAAGACCGGGACGGCGGAAGTGAACGACGCCCGTTCACATTCGTGGTTCGTGGGTTACGCTCCGTACGAAGACGGTGTCCCGAGAATCGCGTTCGCGGTCATCATCGAAAACGGCGGGTATGGCGGTGGGGCAGCGGCGCGCCTGGCAGGCGACCTTGTTGAAGCCGCGAAAAAAGCTGGCGTGATCCGATGAGAAAAATCGTCACGAAGACAAACCGGGTGCTGGGCAGGGTCGTCGAGGGCGTCCGGTCCGCGATCGGCCCTCGCGTGGATCTCGGCACCGAGGCGACCATGCTCGATCTGCGGACGGCGGTGATCGAGCACGTCGAGCAAAGCGTGGCGGCCGCAGGACGAGGCACGCGCGTATTGCCTGGGCCTGTCGTCGTTGTGCAAGTGCACCCGGCCGGCTTCAAGGATGCACGGGCGCTGGGAAGCGTGATGGCAGACCTGCGCGACGTGTTGATCGAGCACCTCGAAGCCATGAAGTGCACCGTGCCGACGAACTTCCAGGTTCAGCTCAAGACCGTCACGCGCAGGCCCGGCGGCTGGGATGCCCGGCAGCGGTTTGCCGTCGTCTTTGAGAAAGCGAAATCGACTCGCATCCAGGGCACGGACATCGTCGAGCCGCGTGGCCTTCGACTGGTCGTCAGTCTCGGCAAAGCCCAGAAAAAGGAATTCGACCTTGTCCTGCCGGTCATCCGGATCGGGCGCACGCGATTTCCAACGGACTCCCAGGGGCGCGTCCGTACCAATGACATTGCCTTCGCCGACGATGGCTCGGAGCGCAGCCGGAGCGTCGGCCGGGGACATGCCGAAATCCGGTTTCTGCCCGAGACCCGGACGTACCGCGTGTTCGACCAGGGCAGCGCCAACGGCACGCGCGTCCTGAGAAAAGGCCGGCTGACCGAAGTCGCCCCCAATGATCCGGTGGGCATGCCCCTGCAGCCGGGCGATGAATTACATGTCGGCACGGCCATCATCCGGGTCGTGAAGTATCTGGACTAGCGCCGCGACGTCGTTGTCGACATCTTCAAGCCGACGTGCACTGCGGGAAGCGAGTGACCCGTGAAAGCGTCAGGTTTCGTCGAGGGGATCGGCTCTACCCCACGGGATCCGGTTGAAGACCAGGACTGCAGCGACGACATCGGGATCAGCGGCCGCGATTCGCAGCAGGGCTCGCGCCGGGCCGACTGGATAACGGCGTCCGCGTTCCCAGTTGCGGAGGGTCTCCGAACTGATGCCCATCATCTCTGCGAACTGCCGGCGGTTTTGCCCAAACTTGCGGCGGATTTCGGTGACATCTACCGGTTCGAATTCCCGGCGATCCCTGGCGCGAAGGTTATGACGCGCGCGGGCGCGCCACTGAGCGCCTGACAGCGTGAACGGGTCACGCATGGGGTTACCGCGGTTGAATGGCCGCTTTCGCGGCTGATGAAAGACATCACCGTCAGCGCGTCCTCGTCTCATGGTGTCGACGATGGAGCAAGTTTGGTGCCGAACGTGCGAGTTCCGAACGGATTCCCCGACTGGCCCGCGCGCGCGCCGTCCGACGCGCGCGGACAATCCCGTGTTGGCGAGCGCCGACGTGTCAGTGTTGATTTTGGACTCCCTGGGCCAGCGGACCTCGGGGTGGGCCGCTGACCCATGTCGAGGCTCGCGGCTTGGCCCGCCGGGCTCAGCGACTCGCCCTTAACATCGTGGAGTTCAGTGCGCCGGTGAACATAGTTTCGCCGGCCGACACTCGAGTCGCCGGCCGACACTCGAGTCGCCGGCCGACACTCAAGTCGCCGGTCGACACTCGGGTCGGGCGGACACCCGCGTCGTCGGCCGACACGTGTCGTCGGCCAACACTCGGGTCGTCACTTGGGTCTCGGTCAACGCCGAGGTCGGGGTCCACGCCGGGGTCGCTGACCCACACCCTGGGTCAGCAGCCCACACTCCGGGCTAGTGGCCCACGCCTGGGTTCACTGGCCCATGGCGGAGTTCAGCGACCGACTTCTGAGTTCAGTGGCTCCAGGGTAGTTCAGTGGCCCCACGGTGGTTCAGCGGCCCACCGCTAGGTTCACTGGCCCAGGGATCCAGAATCGAGATACCTATCATCCTGGTTCGCCGCTCAGCAGGCGCCGCGAGTTTTGCTTGATTAGAGCCGGACCAGCGCACCAGCCCTGGGGCCGCTGGCCCACGCCGTGGTTCAGTGGCCCGGGGCACTTACTCGCAGACGACCGCCGTCCCGCTGGCCGAAACCATCAGCATCCCATTGCCCGCGCCAAGAACCTCGTAATCCAAGTCGACACCGACGATGGCGTTGGCGCCCAACTCGCGGGCGCGGTCCTGTAGTTCCGTGACGGCGATCTCGCGCGCGCGTTGCAGCTCCGCCTCATACGTCGCCGAACGGCCGCCCACCAGGTCGCGAATGCCCGCGAACAGATCCTTGAACAGATTCGCGCCGAGAATGGCCTCGCCCGCGACGATGCCGCAGTATTTCGTGATGCGCTTGCCTTCAATCGACGGTGTGGTTGTGACAGTCATGTGAACTCCTTAAAAATGCGGGGGGACTTCGTCCCCGCCGCACCCCCCTTACGCGCGCCCTCGCGGGGCCCCGGAGCCCCGCTCCGGTCGCGCGGCTCACTCGCGCAGCTCGTTCGCTGGCCGTGACAGTTTATCGCGCGTCCCCATGCCTTATGATCGACGGTCCGTGCCGACAACCATCGAGCGCCAACTTCGCCGTTTCATCCTGCTGCTGTTGGCCGGCGGACTGGTGGCGCTGTTCGGCGAGCTGCTGGCCCTGGGGCATTACGAGGACTGGAAACAATTCGCCCCACTGACCGCGATCGGCCTCACGCTCCTGGCTATTGCATGGCACGTGCTCTCAGGCGCGCCACTGAGCGTGAGGGTGCTGCAGACGGTCTTCGTGGTCCTCATGGTGACCGGACTCGTAGGCATCATCCTGCACTATCAAAGCAACGTGGAATTCCAGCTGGAAGTGAGTCCGGCCCTCGCCGGGTGGGAACTCATCAAGAAAGCATTGAACGCGAAAGCGCCGCCCGCACTTGCGCCGGGCGTCATGGCACAATTGGGGTTACTGGGGCTTATTTACACATTCCGGCATCCCGCGTTGCGAAAAGCGCACGCGCAGCCGGACGCGTGACCTCGAGAGTGTTCACACCTAGGAGAGGGACAACATGAGAAACGGACGAATCGTGATCACGCTGCTGGCCGCCGCGCTCGGCGTGCTCGTGTCGGTGAATCTGCAGGCGCAGGTCGGCAAGTCGCTCGGCGTGATCGACGCCAACCTGGCGGCTGAGGAAGAACTGGCGAAGATGCCGAACATGACGCCGGCAATCGCCAAGGGGCTGGTGGCCAAGCGCAACTTCACCAGCATCGTGGACCTGAACGCCTACCTGATGAGCGCGGGATTGAAGCCGGAACAGGCGATGGAGTTCTACACGCGCGCGTTCATCCACGTGAACCTGAACACCGCGACGAAGGACGAGATTCTGTTGATTCCCGGCGCGGGTCAGAAAATGACGATCGAATTTCCCGAGTACCGACCCTGGAAAACCTTCGCGCAGTTCGACCGCCAGATCGGCAAGTACGTGGGCCAGGAAGCCACGGACAAGCTGAAGCAGTACGTGTTCATTCCGGTCGACCTGAACACGGCGACCGACGAGGACATCTTCAGCATCCCGGGCGCCGGCGCCAAGATGGTGAAGGAGTTCAAGGAATACCGGCCGTGGACGTCGAAGGCGCAGTTCGACAAGGAAATCGGCAAGTACGTCGGCCAGAAGGAAACCGATCGCCTCTGGCGGTACGTCGTCATCAAGTAGCGCGATTCGTTCGAGCGACTACGTGGCCGGGGCTTCGTGGCCCCGGCCTATTTATTTCGGCAGCTTTCCCCGCACCAGATCCAGCCAGTTCAGCACCACACTGAACGAGGTCGTCGGGTCCTCGCCGACGCCGCGCTCGATGCCAATCAAGCGGCCATCGGGAAGGATGTCCCAATTCGGCAGGAGCCGCAGCGCCACGAGGTCCTGCACGAGGGTCGGCGCCGTCACGCGCAACGCGGGGGTACGCTCGATCGTCACGGCGAAGATCCGTCCCGGCGGCTTCACGTAGTACACGCGCTTGCTGTCCCTGGACCAGTGGGCGTCGGAGCCACCGCCGGACGTGATGACCAAGGGTCGGCGTGTGATCGCGCCGGCGGCGATTTCGGTCAGATGCAGTTCCCGGCTGCCGGTTTCCTCGGACGAAAAGACGAGATAGCGGCCGTCAGGCGAGAGCTTCGCCCCCGCGCCAACGGGCTGTTTGGCGATCAACACCGCCGGCTCGGCAGGCTGGGCGCTGGTGGCCGCGACCGGCACGATGATCGTCTTCTGCGACGAGCCGATGTGCCGGGCGACGATGACGGCCGATCCGTCGTGCGTCCAGTCCAGCACATCGAAACCTTCTTCGGCGGACGCCGATTGCCAGACGCGCCGCGGCGCGCCGTTGCCATCCGCCCGCTGCACGTACACGCCGTCGTCTTTGTCGCGGTTGTTGCGCTCGAACGCAATCAACTGGTCGTCCGGCGACCAGATAGGGCTGGCGGCGTCGGCGTTCGGGAACATCGGCCCCCGGCGAAGGCCCGAACGATCGGAAGCGGCGATCCATATTTCGTACGTGCCCCGCGGAGTCGGAATGACGACGGCCGCCTGCGTGCCGTCGTGCGAGACCGAGAGGGCTTCTTCGTACGACCGCGCGTCAGCCACGAATGGCGTGACTTCGTGCGCGGCATTCACGATGACCAGCCGGCGATCCGTGCCCAGACGGCCGCCGGGCTCGTACAACAGATGCCCGGCTCCCGACAGTGAAAAGCCGCCGTTGCTCCAGGAATTGATATGCAGGCCGTCGAACACACCAACCGCATCCCCGATGACGGCCTTCGAGGCGGGATCGAACCGGACGGCCATCACCGCCGTGCCGCGCGAAAAGAAGAGGTGTCCGGTGGAGGCGACGTACCGCGGGCTCGCGCCGTTTTCGACCACCCTGATCGCCTTGCCCGTCGCGGGATCAAGGAGCCAGATATCCTGCTGGTAGCCGCGCGCGCCCCAGGATTCGATCATGAGCAAGACGCCCGCGCCGCCAGCCACTTCGGACTCGAACTTCGGATAGCCCGCAGCTCCGCCCAGATCGAGCACGAGCGGCGGCGTCGGTGCGCCGCCGCGAGTCGGAATGCGCAGGAACTTCGTGGCCCCGGCGGTCAGCACCAGCAGATCGCCGTCCGTCAGCCAGATCATGTCGCGCCAGGCCGGGTCCCATTCGGCGATCGTCAGCGGCGGCGAGTTGCCGTCCACGGACAGCCGGACCAGCCGCGCATCCGCGGACTGCGCGCTCACGGCCTTGATCACCACGACCGCGTCGCCAGATGGCGAACGCACAAAATCGAGCGTCCCCTCGGAACCGGCAATCGGCACGAGGTCGAACGAGCCCAATCGACGGGCGAACAGACGGCCAGGCAGATCCTCGGTACCGTCCGGCCGGCGGTCCACGCCGCGCACAATGATGAGGTCGTCAGCGCCCCGCGCAAATCCCCAGTTCATCGCGCGGATCGTGGGTGGGATGGTCAAGGACAGGCTGACCGGAACCCGGTCACCGCCGCTCGCGGCCGGCCCCGCCATCTTCCAGAGACCGATGCCTGCGGCGGCGCCTACGAGAAGTGCGAGCACGGCGACGGCCGCCGCGGAGGCGCGGCGACCCGCCGGCGCCGGCACGACGACGGGTCCGCTGTCGATCGAACGCGACGCGGACGATTTCGCGGCCTGTGCCTCTTCGATCTCCAATCGCACGTCGCCCATGTCGCGCTGACGACGTTTGAGATCTTTTTCCAGACAGCGTCGCAGCAGTTCGCGGATGCGAGATGGCGTGTTGGCGGGCAGGTCCGCCCACACCGGTTCGCGTTCGAGGATGCGCGCGATCGTGTCCGACACCGTCTCGCCTTCGAACGTCTTCTTGCCGGTGAAGCACTCGAAGAGCACGCAGCCGAACGCCCACACGTCGGCACGGCGGTCCACCGGCTTCCCGCGTGCCTGTTCCGGGCTCATGTATCCGGCAGTGCCGAGGATCACGCCGAGCCCCGTGGGTGAGTACGTCAGCGTCGGCGACTGTGCCAGTTCCGCGTCGGAGGTGACCAGTCCCTTCGCGAGGCCGAAATCGAGGACCTTGACGATGCCGTCCGGCGTGACGCGGACGTTGCCGGGCTTGAGGTCGCGATGGACGATGCCGCCTTCGTGCGCGGCTTCGACGGCGGCGGCGATCTGACGCGCGACGTCCAGGGTTTCGTCCACGGGCAGCGGTCCGCGCCGGAGCCGATCGGCCAGCGATTCCCCCGCGATGTACTCCATGACCAGCAACCGCTGGCCATTCACATCTTCCACGCTGTAGATCGACGCGATATTGGGGTGGTTGACGGCGGCGAGCAGGCGCGCTTCGCGTTCGAATCGCGCCATGTTGTCCGGATTGTTGGCGAGCGCTTCCGGCACGATCTTGATCGCGACGAGCCGGTTGAGCCGCGGATCGCGCGCGAGATACACCACGCCCATGCCCCCGCGCCCGAGTTCGCGCTCGACGGGGTAGCTGCCGAGCGTGGTGGGGATCGACATGCGCCGTTACGTTCTCGCCTTCGGCGTGAACACGGCGAACGCGGCGCCCTGGGGATCGGCCAGTGCCGCAAAGCGGCCGCCATCGGGAATCGTCATCGGCCCGAAATGCACCTGCGCGCCGAGGGACGTGGCCTTCGCGGCCGCCGCTTCGACTTCGGCGACCATGAAGTACGGCATCCAGAATGACGGGACGGTCGCGGGCATGTGCGGCGGCTTCGCCATCATGCCGATGCTCGGCCGGTCGGCGCCGGCGACGGTGAATTCGGTGTACGGCATGGGCGAACCCGGCGCGGAGTGCTTCGGGTGCCAGTCGAACAAGGCTTTGTAGAACCGCTCGGCCACGAACGTGTCGCTGGTCGTGAGTTCCGTCCAGCACAGCGCGCCGTTTTCACCGAGCGTTTTCGCGCCGATGTTCTTGCGCGGCTGCCACAACTCGAACATGGCGCCCGTGGGATCCTGCAGCACGGCCATGCGGCCGTAATCCATCACGTCGAACGGCGGCGCCACGATCATCGCCCCGAACTCGTGCGCGCGTGCCGCCGACTCGTCCGCATTGTCCACGGTGACATAGGCATTCCAGTGCGGCGGCGCGCCATACTGCCGCTCCTCGGCCCGCATCGTGTACGCCGCGGCGACTTCGGAACCGTTGAGCTGGAATACTGAATACGTCTCGTCCGGGCCCATGGCCGTGTCGTTCACGCTCCATCCGAACAGGGCGCGGTAAAAGGCGACCGCCGCTTTCTGATCAGTGGTGGCGAGCTCGGGCCACGAGAACGTGCCGGGCAGGTGCTTGGTGAATTGAGGCATGGTCCGGGGATGGTAGCAAAACCCGGCCGTGTCGGCTTACGCTCGGGGTCGCGGCCTGCCTCGGAGCTGTTTCCTCGCCTTCGCCAGGTCCCGCCGCTTCCGGCGCGTCAGCGGCGGAAAGTGCAGTTTCAGGCTCTCCATCGTCTCGATGATGACCTGCGCGACGGCCAGGCGCGTAAACCATTTCTGGTTCGCCGGGATGATGTACCACGGCGCGTATTTCGTGCTGGTCTCGCCGATCGCGTCGGCGTACGCGTGCATGTAGTCGTGCCAGCGACGCCGCTCGGCGACATCGTTGCGCGAGAACTTCCAGTTCTTCGCCGGGTCATCGAGGCGCGCGAGGAATCGGCGCCGCTGTTCGGCTTTGGACACGTTCAGAAAAAACTTCCGGATGATCGTGCCATTGCGGCACAGGTGCCGCTCGATGTCGCGCATATCCTGGAAGCGCTCTTTCCAGATGTGGCGCGTCAGGCGCTCGCGCGGGAGCTGCTGCGCTTCGAGCAACTCGGGATGGACGCGGACGACCAGAACCTCCTCGTAGTACGAGCGGTTGAAGATGCCGATTCGTCCGCGTTCGGGCAGGGCCTTGAGACAGCGCCACATGTAGTCGTGCGCGCGCTCGCCGGCCGACGGCGGACCGAACGAGTACACCGTCGTCGCCTTCGGATCGAGCCCGCGCATCACGTGCTTGATCGCGCCATCCTTGCCCGCGCCGTCCATGCCCTGAAAGATGAGCAGCAGCGACCACCGATTCTGGGCGAACAACAGCTCGGTCAGCTCCGACAGCCGGGACTGGCTCTTCCGCAGCATCTCCCGGCCCCGTTTGCGCGACAGGATCGAGCCCGTGTCGTCGGGGTTGAATGTCGACAGGTTGACTCGGGTATGCGGCCGGACCAGGAATCGGTTGGCGGTGAGCCTGCGCATCGCGCTCTCCACCTGAGCAAGAGCCGTGCCGCGTGTCGTCGGGCCTCCGGTCGTTCCCGTGGCGCGCGCAGGGTCAACAGGAGCAGGCGCCTGCCCTAGCTTGCCCGCATCAACCCCGGCAGCAGCCCGCCAATGCCGCGGGCGAGCATCCCGAACGCCGTGGCGGTGACGAGGATGCCCATGACGCGCGTCACAATATTGAGGCCGATGGGGCCCAGGCGGCGGCCGATGCTGGCGGACGATCGGAACGTGAGCCACATCAAGAGCGCCGTCCCGAGGCCGACGCCGGTGATGATCAGCAGATCCTGCCAGCGCGAGTACGTCGTCGCTTGCACGACCACGGTTGTGATGGTGCCGGCGCCGACCGTGCCGGGGATCGCGATGGGGACGACCGCCAGCGCTTTCCACTGCGATTCGGGCTCGTCCTCGACGGAGATCTTTTCCGCCGCGGTGAGCTTGGTCTCCTCGAGCGTCACCATGCGGAGCCCGGTGATTAGCAGGATCAACCCGCCCGCGGCCTGCAGCATGGGGACGGTGATGCCAAGCACCAGGAGCAGATAGCGGCCGACCCACACGCAGGCGAGCAGAATGACCGCGATCGCCAGGCCGCTCTGATCGGCCATCTGCTGCTGTACCTTCCGCGAGAACCGCGAGGCCGTGGTGACGAAGAGCACGGCCGAGCTGAGCGGATTGACGATCGCCAGCAACGACGCGGTGAACAGGATGGTGGCCTGCAGATTCACGGGCCTAAGTATGACCGAGCGCTGGCTCGTGCTGGTCACGGTTTATCGTGGCTGCGGTTTGACCTCATAATCTCGCGTGTCCTGGCCCGGTCCGACCGACGGATTTTCCCGCGTGTCGCGTGACGCCCTCATCGGGTGGGGCAGTGCCTTCGTGATCTTTCTGATCTACGCCGCCCTCAATAACGGCGAATTCCTGATCGTCGATTACGCGAACCTGATGATCCACGAAGTCGGCCATCCGGCGTTCAGTTGGGCCGGCTACTACACGACGATCCTTGGCGGCACGCTGCTGCAGCTCATCGTCCCGATCGCGTGCACGCTCGTATTCATCCGCCGCGGCGAGACGACGGCGGTGGCGGTGACCGCGTTCTGGACGTTCGAAAACCTGCTGTACGTCGCCGTCTACATGGCCGACGCGCGACGATCCGCCATGCCGCTCGTCGGCAGCGACGAGAGCGACTGGACGATCCTGTTCACGCACTGGGGCGTGATTCAGCACGACCTCACGATCGCCGCGTGGACGCGCGGGATCGGCTGGATCGGCATGCTCGGGACGATCGGGTGGCTTGCGTGGATGTACGTCAGGAGCGACGAGTGACTTCGGGCGCTCGCGCGGCGAGGGCTACTCCCGCCACAACACGAGTCCGGCCTTGAGCGCGCCGCCGCCTCCTGAGGCCGTGAACGCGATGTACAGGCGATCGTTGTCCGCAAAGATGACCTGCGCGTTGTACTGCGTGCTGGTCACGCATCGAACCGCACCGTTCTACGTGCCCGTTTCGCCTTCTTCGATGCGACGCGCCCCACCGATGTGCAGGTGCTGACGATGTTCAAGGGCTGCGTCACCGACAGCTGCGCTGAAACCGACCTCGTCCTGACGCTGCACAAGCAGCTGGGCTGGCCGGCGCTGGCCGCGATCGTGAAATGAGCGTCGTCCGGCGGGTGATCCGTTGACATCGACCGATGGCCCAGCCCTTGCACTCGTGCCGCGGCGCTGATGGCCACGCTCCGACGAACGGCAGCGAGTCGATCTCCGGTCGAACGAGTCATTGTCAGAGTGCGCAGCCAGAGCGTCATGCTGGATTCGGACCTGGCGGCGCTCTACGGCGTGGATACACGCGTGCTGAACCAGGCCGTGCGGCGGAATCGTGCACGCTTTCCAGCGGACTTCATGTTCCGACTCAGCGACAGGGAAGCGGCGGTTTTGAGATCACAATCTGTGATCTCAAACATCAGAGGCGGAAGGCGCCACCAGCCCTATGCCTTTACCGAACAAGGCGTCGCCATGTTGTCGTCCGTGCTGAGAAGTCCGAAGGCGATCGCCGTCAACATCGAGATCATGCGGGCGTTCGTGCAATTGCGCCGTCTGCTCGAATCAAATGCAGAGCTGGCGTGCAAACTCCAGGAGTTGGAACGCCGGTACGACGGTCAGTTCAGGGTGGTGTTCGACGCCATCCGCGAGCTGATGCTGCCGCCGTCCAGGCCGAGGCGCGCGATTGGATTCAGGTCCGGGACCCGCTGATTCGAGCCTCTACCTGTCGCGGCCGCGGCCTCATCCGTACACGCCCTGACTGTTCCCGTTCGTTCCCATCGATGCTCACCGGCGGTTCCTGAACTACCCGCCGCCTGTCGCCTGTGTTCTCGCAGACGGGGTTTGTCGAGCAATTCGCCCGCCCCGGTTCGGGCACACCGATTGCTACTGCCTCTGAGTTGATCGGCGGGGAGACCCGCCGGGTGTTCGGGGGAGGCAGGTCGATGGAAGTCCTCGACGGGTTCATCGTCGGCATCTACAACTATTGCGACCGGTGGTGTGAAACGTGCGGGCTGACGTCGCGCTGCCGGGTCTTCGCCGATCGCGCGGCCTTCCTGGCTGAACTCGATCCCCATCTCAAGGACGTCGTCGAGGCGCCGCCGCTGCCGCAGGACCTGCCGCCGCCCCCGGCGCGGTGGCTCCAGGACTGTATCGACGAAATGAACGAGGCCGCGCGAGAAATGACGATCGACGAGGCACGCCACGTCGTGCGGGAGGGCATCGCGCCCGAACACGAGGGCATCGACCGGCGGGCCCGGGCCTACTCGTTCAGCACGGCGGGATGGCTACAGCGGGTCGAAATGCCCGACGACCGTGACTACGCCGATCCGCGATCGATCCTCGCGCATGATTGCGCGTTGATTCCGGCCAAGGTGTACCGCGCGCTGAATGGATGGCTGCTGTCGCAGGACGACCCCGGGGATTGGCCGGCCGATCATGATGGATCCGCGAAAGTGGCCCTGCTGTCCATCGATCGATCGCGGGCTGCCTGGATCACGACGGCTGGCCACGGACTGGCGCCGACGACGGAGGTCGAGCCGTTTGTGTCCGAGCTGGGCGTGCTCGCCGACGAACTGGAGCGGCTGTTTCCGAACGCCCGCGCGTTTGTGAGGCCCGGGCTCGACGAGCCGGCCGAAGTCGCGAAGCTTACGGAATGATGATGCGCGGCTCGTCCTTCTGCGCTTTTTCCTGCTCCGCCTTTTCAGCCTCGTCGATTTCCCGACGGACGGCGTCCATGTCGAGGGTCCGCACTTGCGCGATGACCTCGTCGAGCGCAGGCGCCGGCAGGGCGCCCGGTTGGGCGCCGAGCATGACGCCGTCGCGGAACACCATCAGCGTCGGAATCGATCGAATCTGAAACGCGCCGGCCAGGGCCTGGTCGACCTCGGTGTCGATCTTGCCGAAGATCACGTCTGGATGCCGTTCGGAGGCCTCCTCGAAGATCGGCGCGAACGCCTGGCAGGGTCCACACCACGCCGCCCAGAAATCGAGCAGCACGATGCCCTTGGACACGGTTTCGACAAAGTTCTCTTCGGTCACTTCTACGGTCGCCATAGCCTGATTATAACGAGGCCGGGACTCGTTTCCTGATGGCTCACGGGGAAACGAGCCCCGGCCTCTTATAATCTCTGCGTGGCGCAACTCACGGCGCTCTTTGACCGGCCGGGGCTGACCTGGTGGGATGTCATGGACATCCTCATCGTCTCCCTGCTCGTCTATGAGGCGCTCAAGCTCATCCGCGGGACCCGCGCCATGCAGATGGCGACCGGCATGGTGCTGGTCCTGCTGCTGTTCTATGTCTCGCAACTCTTTCCGCTCCAGACCGTGTCGTGGCTCATTCGCAACACGCTGGCCTACGTCGTCATTGCGGGGATCGTGCTGTTCCAATCCGACATCCGGCGTGCGCTCTCGCATCTCGGCAGCGCCCCGTTCTTCCGGTATTTCAGCCGGGCGGAGCGCGCGGCCGAGACCATCGAGGAAGTGATCACGGCGGCGGGTCTGCTGTCCAAGCAGAAAGTCGGCGCCCTGATCATCGTCGAGCGCGAGATTGGATTGCGGAACTACGTCGAGAGCGGCATTCCGATCGACGCCGAGGTCAGCTACGACCTGCTGACGACGGTGTTCCAGCCGCAGACGCCGCTGCACGACGGCGCCGTCATTATTTCCGAAGATCGGATCGCCGCGGCCGCCTGTTTCCTGCCGCTCACGGTCAAGCCCGGCCTCGATCGCGATCTCGGCACGCGCCATCGGGCGGCGATTGGCTTGACCGAAGAATCGGATGCGCTGGCCATCGTGGTCTCCGAGGAACGCGGCGAGATTTCGCTGGCGCTGCGCGGCGGGATCCACCGCCGGCTGTCGACCGACGACCTGCGGATCCGCCTGCAGGCGGCGATGCTGAACAAACGCTGGGTACCCGGTGAACCCGCGCCGGCCGAGGCGGACGGCTGATGGCCTGGCATCCGTTTCGAAACGTCGGTCTCAAACTCGTCGCGCTGGTTCTGGGGACGCTGCTGTGGTTCACGGTGAGCGGTCAGCAGTCAGACCGCACCGTTACTGGCGTGCCGGTCGTGTACCGCAATAAGCCTCAGAGCCTCGAACTGACGGATCAAACGAACTTCGTGGACATCCATGTGCGCGGCATCGACAGCCAGTTGCGCGGCGCGCTGCCGCGCGATTTCGAAGCCCGCGTGGACCTGACGGGCAGCAAGGCGGGCACGCAGAATCAGGTGCTGCGCACCGATCAGGTGAGCGCGCCGTTCGGCCTGGAAGTCACGCAGGTCGACCCTGGCAGCGTCATGACCGTGCTCGAACTGGCCGGATCGGCCAGCGTGCCGGTGCGGCCGCTCGTGGACGGCACGCCCGCGCCGGGATTCGTCGTCAGCCAGGTCACGGCCGATCCCCCCATTGTCCAAATCGTCGGCCCCGCACGCCGCATCGTCGCGACCACGTCGGCGACCACGGACCGCGTGGCGATCGACGGGGCGAAGACCACGGTGACGCAGACCGTGAGCGTCGGCGTGCCGGATGCCGCCCTGCGCCTGCGCGAAGCGAAAACGGCGCGCGTGGTCGTGACGATCGAGCCCAATGGCGAGCGCCGGTTTTCGGCGGTCCGGGTCGTGATCCGGAATATCGGACCCGGCATGCGCGCCACCGTCGAGCCTGCCGTGGTCGCCGTCATTGTTCGCGGCGCAGAAAGCGTCCTGGCCCGGCTCGATGCGCGCGCGGTCGCGCCGTACGTTGATCTCAGCGGGTTGGCGCCCGGTCGCTACGAGGTGCCGGTGCTGCTCGATCTCGGCGGTACGCTGGCGCCGACGGTGCGGCCGGCGACCGTCAGCGTGACGATCAATTGATTCGGCGCGCGTTCCTCCTTGAGCATGAACCGTTGATTGGAGCCCATGGCGTCACGACTGTTTGGTACTGACGGAGTCCGGGGTGTCGCGGGCGAGTGGCCGCTCGATCCCCCGACGATCGCGCGACTGGGCGCGGCCGTGGTCCGCACCCAGGCGTCCGGGCTCGATCGGCCCGTGCGCGTCCTGCTCGGGCGCGACACGCGGGAATCCGGCGAGTGGATCGCCCGGGAGTTCGCGCGCGGCGCGGCCGCCGAAGGCGCGCATGTCACGAGCGCCGGTGTGATGCCGACCCCGGGCATCGCGTATCTGGCGCGGGCGAAGCGGTTCGATCTCGGCGTCGTGCTCTCCGCGTCCCATAATCCGTACGGCGACAACGGCATCAAAGTGTTCGCGGGCACGGGCGAGAAGTTCGGCGAGGACCAGGAGCGCGGCATCGAGGCCGTCATGGCCGACACGAGCTGGGCCGTCGATTCGCACGCCGCGGCGCGGATCGAGACGGCTGACATGGTCGAGCCGTACCTGGCGCATCTCCGCAAGCTGTTGCCGTCGGCCGGCTCGCTCACGGGCACGCGGATCGCCGTGGACATGGCCAACGGTGCGACCACCGCGACCGCCATGGCGCTGTTCGAATCGCTCGGGCTCATCGCGATTCCGCTGGGGAACACGCCCGACGGGCGCAACATCAACCTCGCGTGCGGATCGACGCACCCGGCCACGCTCGCCGGCACGGTGACGGCTGACGCGTGCCAGTTGGGCATCGCGTTTGACGGCGACGGCGACCGCGCGATCTTCGTCGACCATCGCGGCCGCGTCGTCGATGGCGACGCGGTGCTGTTGATTCTCGCGCTCGATCTGCAGCGCCGCGGCTTGCTGACGGGGGACACGGTCGTCGCGACCGTCATGAGCAACATCGGGCTCGAAATCGCGTTGCGTGAAAACGGGTTGGATCTGGTGCGCACGCCGGTGGGCGACAAGTACGTGATGGAAGCCCTGCTCAGCGGCGGGTTCGTCCTCGGCGGCGAGCAGTCCGGGCACGTGATCATGACGGAGCACCTGCCGACCGGCGACGGCATGGCGACGGCGCTCGCGATTCTGCGCGTCATGGCCGACACGGGACGCGAACTGTCGGATCTGGCCAGCGCGCTGCAGACGTTTCCCCAAACGCTCGTCAACGTGCGCGTGCGCGAAAAGACGCCCATCGATCGTGTGCCGGCCATCCAGGCGGCGATCGACCGCGTTGAAGCGGCGCTCGACGGCCGCGGTCGCGTGCTCGTGCGCTACTCCGGCACCGAGCCGCTGTTGCGCATCATGCTGGAAGGGGAGAACCAGGCCACGGTGCAGGCGTGGGCGGAGGAAATTGCGGACGCGGTGCGAGGAACGCTGGCGTGATTTCGCTCTCGGTCAACGTCAACAAGATCGCGACGCTTCGGAATTCGCGCGGTGGCCAGGTGCCGAGCGTGATCGACGCCGTGAAGACGTGCGTCGCTGCGGGGGCGCCGGGGATCACGGTGCATCCGCGGCAGGATCAGCGGCACATCCGGCCGGATGACGTGCACGACATCGCTGCGCTCCTGGCGCACCTCACGGGGCCGTCCGGCAGGCCCGTCGAGTTCAACATCGAGGGCGATCCCGCACCCGAGTTGATCGACCTCGTCCTGTCCGTGACACCCACCCAGTGCACGCTCGTCCCCACGACGCCGGGTGAGATCACGAGTCATGCCGGCTGGGCGCCGGATACGCCGGTCAATCGTCTGGGTGCGATCGTGACGACGCTGCAGGATGCGGGCATTCGCGTCGCCGTCTTTGTCGAGCCGGAACGGGGACCGATCGAATGGGCGGCCAGGCTAGGGGCCGATCGCATCGAGCTGTATACGGAACCCTTCGCCCGCGCCTGGGCGTCCGGCGCCGAGGCCGGCCGCGACGCGTTCGCGCGCTACGTGCAGGCCGCGCGCTTCGCCCACGAGGTGGGGCTTGGCGTCAATGCCGGGCACGATCTCGACCTGCAGAACCTCGTGCTGTTCAAGACGCTGCCGCATCTCGACGAGGTGTCGATCGGCCACGCGCTCATCAGCCATGCGCTCTGGGTGGGGCTCGAGCAGGCGGTCGGCGACTACCTGAGCGCAGTACAATAGATAGTTACGATGTCGCGCGATGCAGTGATCTTCGGAGTGGCCGGCACGGTGTTTGGCTTGCTGCTGGGCTGGATTATCGGCAGTCAGCAGGCCGGCCCCCGGTCCGGGCCCGCCGCCGTGACGGCGTCGGCGCCGCCGACGGCCCCGGCCGATCAGGCGCGGCCGCTCGATGTCCAGCGCGCGACCGAACTCGAGCGGCAGGCCAAGGCCCAGCCGTCCGATGTGGTGTCGCGGGTGCAGCTCGCGAACCTGTATCAGGACGCGCAGCGGCCGGACCTGGCGATTCCCTGGTACGAAGCCGCGTTCAAGCTGAACCCGAAAGACGTCAACGTCAGCACCGATCTCGCCGTCTGCTACTACTACACCGAACAGCCCGACAAGGCGCTGGCGCAGATCGACACGTCGCTCGCGATCGATCCGAAGCATCCACCGACGCTGCTCAACCAGGGCATCATCCGCGCCTTCGGCAAGCAGGACCTGCCGGGTGCGCTCGAGTCGTGGCAGAAGGTCGTGCAAATCGCGCCGAACTCCCCGGAAGCCGCGCGCGCGAAAGAGGGCATCGAAGGCCTGCAGTCCGCGCACGGCAAGACTGCGCCCGGCGGCTCCGGCCGGGGGGGACTGTAACGCACGGTGGGCGCGATCATCTGGATCGCCCGCGTCCTGATCGTGCTGCTTCTGATCCGGATCGTCCTGGGGATGCTGTTCGGATCGGTCCGCCGCGTGCCGCGCCAGCCACCGGCCGGATCGCCGGGCAAAGGCGAGCGCATCGGCGGCGAGTTGGTGCGCGATCCGAACTGCGGCACGTACATTCCGAAAGCCCGGGCCATCGTCCACGGCTCAGGCGCTGACGCAAAATATTTCTGTTCCACCAAGTGCCGGGACGAATACGTCAACAAACATTGAAGTCCAGGGCGTCGACGTTCGAAGTTACACTAACGCCTTGTCTCACCGGGACGACATCGTCGAAGTCGGCCGCCGTCTGTGGGCGCGCGGGTTCGTCGCGTCCAATGACGGCAACATCAGCGTGCGCCTCGGGCCTGACCGGCTCCTGATGACGCCCGCCAGCGTCTCCAAAGGGTTCATGACGGCCGAGATGATGGTCGTCACCGATCTCGACGGGGCGGTCGTCGAGGCCGCGCCCGGCCGCAAGCCCTCGTCCGAAGCGCTCATGCATCTGGTGGCCTATCGCCAGCGTCCGGACGTCAACGCCGTCGTGCACGCGCATCCGCCGACGTCCACCGGTTTTGCCGTCGCCGGCATTCCGCTCGACCGCGCCGTGCTGGCGGAGGTCGTGACGACGCTTGGGAGCATTCCGATTGCGGAGTACGGGACGCCGTCGACGCGCGAACTGGCGGATACGGTGGCGCCGCTGCTCCGGGCGCACGACGGCGTGCTGCTCGCCAATCACGGCGCGATCGCGCTCGGCGCGGACCTGTTCGGCGCGTACTACAAGATGGAGACGATCGAGCATTTCGCGAAGATCAGCCTGACGGCCCGCCTGCTGGGCCGTGAGCACCTGCTGTCGCGCGACGAAGTGGAGCGTTTGCAGGGCCTGCGCGGCCGCTACGGCATCGCCTCGCCCGCGCCGATCTGCCTGGATCCGGCAGACGGCAGCAACGTGCCCGACCCGTCCTGCCAGATCGTCGTGGCGCCCGCGTCCACCTCGCCAGGCGAGCGGCTGGTGCCGGACACCAGCGTGGGTGCTGGCGGTTTGACAGTAGGCTCGGATGGCGAGATTCGGCTAACATACGCGCAACTGACGGAGCTGATCGACGAAGCGGTCCGGCAGTTGGCGAAGAACTAAGACAAGACCGCGAAGCCCGCGACGTAGGAGCGGCGCTGAGCGGGCGAGCGGCGGGAGCCGCGAGCAGCGTTTGGGGGTGGGGCCCCAAACGCAACTAAGTAAAGACCGCGAAGCCCCGAGCGTAGCGAGGGCGCTGAGCGAGCGAGCGGGGGTGGGGCCCCGCGAGCAACTAATTAAAGAGGGTCCACATGGGAGAGGCACTGGGAATGGTCGAGACGAAGGGGTTGGTGGCGATGATCGAAGCCGCTGACGCCATGGTCAAGGCCGCGAAGGTCACTCTCGTCGGTTGGGAGAAGATCGGCGCCGGCTATGTCACGGCCATCGTCCGCGGCGATGTCGCGGCCGTCAAAGCCGCGACCGACGCCGGAGCAGCCGCTGCCCGCCGCGTCGGCGAGCTGGTCTCGGTGCACGTCATCCCGCGCCCGCACGCGAATCTCGAAGACGTGCTGCCGATCGGCAAAGCGTCGAAGAGCTAGGATCGGTGTCGAAGTCCCCGGGTTCAGGCGCGCCACCGGCGCGCCCCGCCGGAGCGGCGCGGGGCATCGGGGTCCCCGCGAGCGACGGCGCGAGGGGTCCGGGGACGAAGTCCCCGGCTCAATAAAATGATTCTGGCGAAGGTCGTCGGCACCGTCGTCGCGACGCGCAAGGACGAGCGTCTGCTGAGCGCCAAGCTCCTCATCTCGCGTCCCATGGATCCGTCCGGCAAACCCGAAGGCACCTACCTGGTGGCCGTTGATACGGTCGACGCGGGCGTGGGTGAAACCGTGCTAATCGTCAGCGGGAGTTCCGCGCGCATGGCATCGGGTCTCAAAGACTGTCCGGTGGACGCCGCCATCATCGGCGTCGTCGATCAAATCGACATCGAGAAGCCGTAGCGCCGCCATGCAACTCGCACGCGTGATCGGCGACGTCGTGGCGACGATCAAGGACGCCGAGTTGAACGGCCACAAGCTCCTCATCCTGCAGCCGGTCGGGGCGGATCGCGAGCCGGTCGGCCGTACCCTCGTCGCGCTTGACAGTATCGGCGCCGGTGTCGGCGAGCACGTGTTCTTCGTGCGCGGCAAGGAAGCGTCATTTCCGTTCCTGCCGGCCCAGCCGCCGGCGGACGCGTGCGTTGTCGGCATCGTCGATCACGTGACGATTGGATAACATCAGGACATGCAGATCGGCCGCGTGATCGGCACTGTCGTCTCGACGGCGAAGCAGCGCAAGCTCGAGGGCGCCAAGCTGCTGCTCGTGCAGCCGCTCACGCTGGACGATCAACCGCGCGGCGTGCCGCTGCTCACGATCGACTCGGTCGGCGCCGGCGTCGGCGAGAAGGTGCTGATCGTGCTCGAAGGCCGCGCAGCCGGCGAGGCGCTGCGGCGCAAGGCCGCGCCGGTCGATGCCGCGATCATCGGCATCGTGGACGACGTGACGCTCGCACCAGGGACGCTGGCATGACCGACCAGGAACTCCGTGCGCTCGTGCGTGACGCGGTGGCGCGGCATATGGGACGTGGTGCGACGGGCACGACAGGGACGGCGGGTACGACAGGTACGACGGGTGCAACACACCCGAGCCATGCCATCTATCTGACCGTCGTCAACCAGACCGATGCGTGCGTGATCGAGCCCGACGTGCCGTGCAACCATTGCAACTACTGCCGCAGTCACAGTTACTAGGGCGGGGCCGCGCGCACGTCTGCCGACGATGACAACGCCCCGCGAGATCAGTTCCATTCTCACCCGCCTCGGCCGTGCCATCCGCGGCATGGAAGAGCCGGCGGTCGAAAAAATCAGCGAGGACACGCGCGAAGATCCATTCCAGGTGCTGATCTCGACGATGCTGTCGGCGCAGACGCGGGACGAAGTGACGCACGTGGCGTCCACGCGGCTGTTCAAGGTGGCGCGGACCCCGAAGTCCATGGCCGCGCTGCCGGTCATGAAGATTCAGCGGCTCATCTATCCGGTCAGCTTCTATCGCGTGAAAGCGCGGCACGTGAAGGACGCGTCGAACCAAATCCTCGACCGTTTCGGCGGCCGTGTGCCGGACACCATGGAGCAGCTCCTGACGTTACCGGGTGTCGGGCGGAAGACGGCGAATCTCGTGTTGATCCTGTCGCACGCCAGTCGCCTGAACATCTGCGTGGACACTCACGTGCACCGGATCTCGAACCGGCTCGGCTGGGTCCGCACGAAGACGCCGGACCAGACGGAGCAGGCGCTGTATCGTGCTGTGCCGAAGCGCCACTGGCCGACGGTCAATCTGTACCTGGTCACCTGGGGGCAGAATGTGTGCCGTCCGGTGTATCCGCGCTGCCGCGTGTGCGTGATCAGCGACGCCTGCCCAAAGCTTGGCGTGGAGCGAGTGGGAAAAACCTGAGGAGAGAACGATGCGAGGCCTTGGTCTGACAGGAGTTGTTCTTGCCATCGTCGTCGGGACGTCTGGACTGTTGGCCGCGGGCCAGACGAAGCCCGCGGCGCCGGCGAATCCCGTGCTGGTGTTCGAGACGCTCAAGGGGACGTTCGAGATTGAGCTGTTCCAGAGCGAGGCGCCGAAGAGCGTGGAGCACATTCTCGAGCTGATGAAGCGCGGCTTCTACCGCGCCCAGCGCATCCACCGGGTTGAGAAGTCGCTCGCCCAGTTCGGCGATCCGCTGTCGCGTGACATGACGAAGCAGTCCTTCTGGGGCACGGGAAGCAGCAACCGCACGATCGGCGTGTTCGAGCTGTCGAAGAAGCGATCGCATGTCCGAGGCGCGGTCGGCCTCGGGCACTCCGGCAATCCGGCTTTTGCCGACAGCCAGATGTACATCATGAAGGTGAACAATCCGGGGCTCGACGGCAAGTACGCCATCATCGGCCGCGTGACGGTGGGCATGACGGTGATCGACAAACTGGTCGTGACGGACATCATCAAGGACACGCGGGTGAAATAAATGGAGCCCCGGGTCTTTAGACCCGGGGTCTGAAGACCCCGGGCTCCATCAATCGCCCAGCAGCGTCGCTTCCGTTCGGACGATGTCCCGCAGTTCTGGATAGCGATCGACCATCTCCCGCGTGTAGTCACCGGGCAGGATTTGTCCCAGGTCGTGCTTGAGTACGGCGGCGTTCGCGGGCGCCTTCGCCGAAAAGTGGTTGTTGAAATACACCAGCACGCGTTTCTTCTGCGCGGCGGTCTGCGCGGCCGTGGCGAACGGGCGGAGCTCGGCCGGCGTGTACAGGTAGTTGTAGCGATCGTCGGCCGTCTCGTGCGTCCACCACGTGTCGGCATTGCGGCCGTGCAGGCGGACATAGGCCAGCGGCGCGGACGTCTGGACCAACACGTCCGGACTCTGTTGAATGGACGACTTGAATTTCGGTTCGTCAATCAGCACCCAGGCGGCCTTGCGCGTCTCGAGCAGGTCGCGCGTCGCGTTCGCGTCGTCGCTCCACGATCGGTGACGCAGTTCGACGGCGACGGGGTACGCGGCCAACGCGCCGAGCAGCCAGTCGAGGTACGCGCGCGCGTCGGGATCGGCCTGAAAGCTCGCCGGGAACTGGACGAGCACGGCGGCCAGCCGGCCGCCTTCGGCGATCGGCCCGATGCCGGCGCGAAACAGGTCGAGATCGTCGCGCGTCACGTCCCACTCGGCCGTACCGGCGCGTTTCACGTACATGTCGGGGTGCGTGAATTTCTGGAAGAGCTTCACGGCAAACAGAAACGACGCCGGCGTGCGCCGCACCCAGGCCGCGGACATGGCGGCCTCGGGCATCCGGTAGAACGATGCATTGATCTCGACAGTGTCGAAACGTTCGGCGTAGTACGCCAGCTCATCGAAGCCATGCGCGCGTCGAGGCGGATAGAACACGCCGTTCCACTTGCCCGCGCCTGACGGGTAGTGCCAGCCGGACGTTCCGACCCGGATGTCGCCCATTGCGAGAAGCGTACGACAGAATGATGGGCGAGCCGTGGCACTGACCGTCTACGAAATCTACAAATCCATCCAGGGCGAGTCCACGCGCGCGGGATTGCCGTGCACATTCGTGCGGCTGGCGGCGTGCGACCTGCGTTGCGTCTGGTGCGACACGCCCTACGCCTTTACGGGCGGTCGCAAGATGCCCGCCGACGACGTGCTGGCGGCGGTCGAGGCGCTCGGATGCCGGCTGGTCGAGTTGACGGGCGGCGAGCCGCTGCTCCAGCCCGAGGCGCCGGCGCTCATGGCCGCGCTGATCGATCGGGGGTACACGGTGTTGCTCGAAACCGGTGGCCATGTGCCGATCACCGAAGTTCCCGACGCCGTGGTGGCGATCGTCGACGTCAAGTGTCCCGGCAGCGGGGAAGCGCAGCGCATGCACTGGCCGAACCTCGACGAGCTGTCACCGCACGACGAAGTGAAGTTCGTGCTGGCCGATCGCGCGGACTTTGACTACGCCTGCGATATCGTCCGGCGGCACGACCTGGCGTCGCGAACGGCCGCGGTCCTGTTTTCGCCCGTCCACGGCGCTCTCGCACCCGACGAACTGGCGCGCTGGATGCTCGAGACCGGCATCGCCGCGCGCCTGCAGATCCAGGCACATAAGTACATCTGGGATCCGGCGACGAGGGGCGTATGACAAGGTGCAAAGGTGCAAGGGTGCAAGGGTGCCAAGGTGCTTGGGTAGAAAGGCGCCGGACTCTTCGCACCAATAGCACCGTTGCACCGAGTAGACAGACATGTCGACCGAACTAACCCGTGCCGTCGTGTTGCTCAGCGGCGGCCTCGACTCCGCCACTGCGTCGGCCCTCGCACGGCGGGAAGGGTGGGCGCTGTACGGGCTCACGGTGCGGTACGGGCAAGTCCATGCCTGTGAGCTTGACGCGGCCAGGCGCGTGGCGGCGGCGTTGGGCTTCGCGCAGCATTCGGAGATCGACGTCGATCTGCGTCAGTTCGGCGGCTCGTCCCTCGTCGGCGTCGGAGCAATACCGGACGGCGCCGGACCACACGCGTCCATCCCCTCCACCTACGTGCCCGCGCGCAACACCGTCCTGCTGTCGCTGGCGCTGGCCTGGGCGGAAGCGCTTGGCGCGTCGCGCATTGTCATCGGCGTCAACGCGCTCGACTACTCCGGCTATCCCGACTGCCGGCCGGAGTTCATCGCCGCATTCGAGTATCTGGCGACGCTGGCGACCAAAGCCGGCGTCGAGGGGCACGCGCCGCGGATCTGGGCGCCGCTTCAGCACCTGACGAAAGCGGCGATCATTCGCGCGGGCGTGGCACTCGGCGTCGACTACAGCCTCACCCATAGCTGCTACAACCCCGGCGCGGCCGGCGAGCCCTGCGGACGGTGTGACAGCTGCCGGATCCGCGCGCAGGGCTTCGCCGACGCCGGCGTGCCCGATCCGCTGTTGTCTCCGCGCGGCTGACGGAAGAGAATAGCCTCCCGCTGTGGCGAGGCCCCTTCGCGAACAATTCGCAATCGCGGCGTTTGTGACGCTGGTGCCGGTCGGCGTGATCATGAGCTACGCGTCGGTCACGTCCTACTTCTCGCAGATCGACCAGGTGCACGCCGATGCCGAGATGTACGCGACGATGATCGCGCGTCACCTGGAGGTCACGAGCCCCGATTTCGAGGCCACGAACCGCTATCTGGCCGGCCTGCCGCTGCCCGATGGCAGCCGCGTGGTCGTCGCGGATTCGAAAGGCACCACGGTCATTCTTCGCGACTACAAGCCGGAGTCGGGCGGCGGGCAATTGATCTACGAGCCGGTGCAGATTCCCTCGCGCGGATGGACGGTCGGCGTCGGCGTGCCGACCGGCGTGGCCTGGCAGCGTTCGGGACCGGATACCCGGCGGACGATCGCCATTTCCGGTACGGCGACGCTGATCCTGCTGGTCGTCCTGGGCGTGTTCCTCCGCCGGCTGTTGCCGGCCTTGTCGAGCCTCGAGCGCAGCGCCGAGCGCGTCGGCGCCGGCGATCTCAGCGTGCCGTTCACCGAGCGCATGCCGTCGCTCGAACTCGAGCACCTGCGCGACGCATTTCACGACATGGTCGACAAGCTGCGCGTGGCGCGGGAGGCGATCGCGCGGCAGGTCGAGGAAGAGCGCCACATGCGCCACGAACTCGAGTCGCTGCAGCACCAGGTCATCCGGCAGGAGCGGCTCGCGGCCATCGGCGTGCTCGTCTCAGGCATTGCGCACGAGTTGAACAACCCGCTGCAGGCGATTTCCGGCTTTTCGGAGCTGCTGCAGAAGGATCCGCAGATCAGCGAACAGTCGAAAAGCGACCTGGATCTGATTCATCAGGAGAGCACGCGCGCCGGCGCCATCATCCGCAATCTGTCCCGCTTCGGCCGCCAGCAGGAGTCCACGCCGGTCGCCGTCCAGCTCAAGGAGGTCGTCTCGTCGGTCATCGAGCTCCGCCAGCGCCGCCTGGTCGAACAGACCATCCGCCTCGATCGCGACGAGCAGGCCACCAGGCCGGCCCGCGCCGTCTTCACCGAACTGCAACAGGTGGCGCTGAACTTCATCATCAATGCCGAGCAATCCGTCCGCGGCTGCGAGCCGAGCCGCCGGCACATCGTGCTGCGCACGCGGGACGATCGGGACGGCGTGCGGCTCGAGGTCGAGGATTCAGGCGCCGGCGTGTCGGCCGAGCACGAAGCGAAGCTGTTTCAGCCGTTCTTCACCACGAAGCCGGTCGGCGAAGGCACCGGACTCGGCTTGTCGGTGAGCTACGGCATCATCCGGTCGCTCGGCGGCACGATCGGGTACCGCCGAGGCCCGATGGGCGGCGCGCTGTTCTTTTTCATCGTGCCGATTTTTGGGGGTACGGACGCGGCCGCGGCCTCGAACGCGATCCCCGATCGGACTGAGGCCGGATGACGACACGCATCTATTTCACCGATGCGCTGACGACGGAATTCGATGCAACCGTCGTGTCGTCGGTCGCGACCGGCGATCGGTTCACGGTCGTTCTCGATCGCACGGCCTTCTATCCGAACTCGGGCGGACAGCCGTTCGACACGGGGACGCTTGGCGGCGCCCGCGTCCTCGGGGTCGACGACGATGACGCCGGGGTGATCCATCACGTGGTGGACGCGCCGCTCGAGCCCGGTGCGCGTGTGCAGGGGCGCATCGACTGGCCGCGCCGGCTCGATCACATGCAGCAGCACACGGGCCAGCACGTCCTGTCGGCGGCTTTCGATCGGCTCTTTCATGTGCGGACGACCAGCTTCCACCTCGGCGCCGAGGCGTCCACGATCGATCTCGCGCGCGAGGTGACCCCGTCGGAAATCGCACAGGCGCAGGCCGAGGCCAATCGCGTGGTCTGGGACGCGCGGCCCGTCACCGTGCGGTTCGTCTCCGAATCAGAAGCCAGCAAGCTGCCCTTGCGCAAAGAGCCCGTCAAAACCGGCCTCTTGCGCATTGTCGAGGTCACCGACTTCGACGTTTCGGCGTGCGGCGGCACGCACGTTCCGCAGGCCGGCATGATCGGCGCGATCCTGGTGGCCGGCTGGGAACGGTTCAAGGGCGCGACGAGGCTGACGTTCGTCTGCGGCGGGCGCGCGCTCGGTTCGTACGACGCCTTGCGGGAGGTGGTGGCGGCCGCGACGCGTGCGCTGTCGGTGCTGCCCGCCGAGATCGACGCGTCGATCCAGCGGCTTCAGGCGGAGGCCAAGACGCGGAATCGCGAGTTGCGCACGCTGCAGGACGAGGTCGCGACCGGGCGCGCCGCGCGGCTTCGCGAATCGGCGGCAACCATTGGCCCCTATCGCGGCGTCTTACTCTCACAGTCCGGTTGGGACGCCGCGGCGCTCAAGGCTCTGGCGACGGCCGTGGTGAGCGAACCGGGCTTCGTGGTCGTAATGACGGGAGACAGCCGGCCGACACCCGTGGTGATCGCGCGGTCCGCGGATGTGGCCTTGGACGCGGGCGCGTGGATGAAGAAGGCTGCGGCCGAGCTGGGCGGCCGCGGTGGTGGACGGCCCGAGGCGGCGCAGGGTGGTCTCGACGCGAGCCCGGAACGGATTCTTGAATTCGCACGTGCGACGCTGAACGAAGGATGACAAAGTTGTGAAAAGCCCCCGGGACTGGTGCGAATGCCGCTGCCGGGACACAGTACATAACCCGTACCGGGATACAATTCCGCGTCCGTGATCGACACCATTTTTCGCGCCCTGTTCAAGTACCAGTTGCTGGTGTTCGAGCAGGGCCGGTTTGCCTTCGGCGCCAGCCGGTCGATGTGGCTCACGGCCGCCATCATCGCGGGCGCGGCTCTGTACGCGCTCTGGACGTATCGTCAGGTGGCGGCGCTGGCCGGGCGCGATCGCCTCGTGTTGCTGAGCGTGCGCGTCGCCCTGCTGCTCGTCGTCTTGTTCGGCCTGCTCCGGCCGATGCTCTTGCTCAAGGTGGCCGTCCCGCAGCAGAATTTCGTCGGCATCATCCTCGACGACTCGAGCAGCATGCAGGTGGCCGATCACGAAGGTCAGCCGCGCAGTACGTTCGTGACGAACGAACTGGGCCGGCCTGACGCGGCGCTGCTGACGGCGCTCGGCAAACGCTTCAACCTTCGCATTTTCCGGTTCTCGTCGGTCGCCGAGCGGCTGCAGTCCACCGGCGAATTGCAATTCAAGGGCACGGCCACCCGCATTGGCGATGCGCTCGACCGCGCGCGCGCCGAACTCAGCGGGCTGCCCGTCGCCGGCCTGGTGCTGGTCTCGGACGGTTCCGACAACGCCGAGCGCACGATCGACGAATCGATCGCCGGGCTCAAGGCGCAGGGCATGCCGGTGTTTGCGGTCGGCGTCGGCAAGGAACAGCTGACGCGCGACGTGCAGATCACGCGGGTCGAGACGCCGGCGCGCGCGCTCAAGGGCGCGTCGCTCGTGCTCGACGTCGTCGTCACGCAGGTGGGCTACGCCGGACGCAAGGTCGCCCTCACGATCGAAGACGAGGGCCGCATCATCAGTTCGCAGGACGTCACGCTGCCCGACGATGGCGAGTCGCAGACGGTGAAGGTGCGCCTGAAGACGTCGGACATCGGGCCGCGGCTGTTCCAGTTCAAGATCGCCGAGCAGCCGAACGAGGAAGTCGCGCAGAACAACGTGCGCGACGCGCTGATCGACGTCGTGAACCGGCGCGAGAAGATTCTGTACGTCGACGGCGAGCCGAGGCCGGAGCCGAAGTTCATCCGCCAGGCGACCGAACGGGACGACAACCTGCAGATCTCGGTGCTGCAACGGACGGCCGAGGCGACGTCGGCCCAGCCCGACAAATACCTGCGGCTGGGCGTGGACAACGGCGACGGACTGGCCGCGGGCTTTCCGACGACGCGCGAAGAACTGTTCAAGTATCGCGGCGTGATCATCGGATCGATTGAAGCATCGGCCTTCTCGCCGGATCAGCTCCGCATGCTCGGCGACTACGTCGACGTGCGCGGCGGCGGGCTGTTGATGCTCGGCGGGCCGCGATCGTTTTCTGAAGGCGGCTGGGCCGGGACGCCGGTCGCCGACGCATTGCCGGTGGTGCTCGATCAGGGCGCCGGCGTGCGCGGACCGCAGTATCCGCCGGCCGAACTCGTGGTCCGCCCCACGCCGCTCGGCGCGAACCATCCATCGCTGCAGATCACCGATCGCGAAGAGGACGCCGCGGCCAAGTGGCAGTTTCTGCCGACGCTGACGTCGCTCAATCCGGTCCACGACGTGAAGCCCGGGGCGACGGTGTTGCTCGTCGGCGGCGACCAGCGCGGGCGCGAGCAGGTGGTGATGGCGATGCAGCGCTACGGCAAGGGCAAGGCGCTGGCGCTGACCGTGCAGGACACGTGGCTGTGGCGCATGCACGTGAAAATGGACGTCAAAGACACCACGCACCACACGTTCTGGCAGCGGATGGCGCGGTGGCTCGTCGACGGCGTGCCCGATCGCGTCATGGTGACCGCCTCGCCCACGCGCCTGCAGAAGGGCGAGCCCGTCACGCTCACGGCCGAGGTCGTCGATCCGGAGTTCAAGGGCATCAACGACGCGCGCGTCGTCGCGCACGTCACGACCCCGTCGGGCCGGATCGAGGACGTGCCGATGGAGTGGACCGTGGAAGACGACGGCCAGTACCGCGCGCGGTACACGCCGTCCACGGATGGCATCCATCAGATTTCGGTCGGCGGCCTGACGAAGGACGGCAAGGATACCGGCCGCGGGACGGCGAACGTGCGCGTGGCGCCGAGCGACGCGGAGTACTTCGACGCCGCCATGCGCAAGTCACTGCTCGAACGTATCGCGTCGGAGACCGAGGGCCGGTTCTATCGCGCGAAGAACGCGGGCGAGTTGCCCGACGCGATCGCCTACAGCGGCAAGGGCATCACCGTGGTCGAAGAGCGCGAGCTGTGGGACATGCCGATTCTGCTGGTGCTGCTGCTCGGGTTCATGGGCAGCGAGTGGCTCTATCGGCGAAGCCGCGGTTTGGCGTAGGTGGAGCCCGGGGTCTTCAGACCCCGGGGGACGACGCCGGGTCTGAAGACCCGGCGCTCCAGGGACAGGATGGGATCATGACGACACGACGTCTGACGCTCGGAGCGCTCGTCCTGGCTGCCGCGATCGGCGCCGTCGCCACGGTGGCAGCCCAGCGTGGGGGCGGCGGCTCCGGGTTCAACTCGCAGCAGTCCTACACCGGCAACGTGCGCTACGACGGGCGGTTCACGTTCGTCCGGATGAGCTATCCGTATGGCGGCCGGCAGCGCGCGCCGTGGTCGCACGACTACCGCGACGGCGAGTACAACTTCCTGAAGATCCTGCAGGCCATCACGAACGTGCCGGCGCACATCGACGAAAGCAGCATCATGTCGTTCAGCGACCCGGAACTGATGAAATTCCCGGTCGCGTACCTGTGCGAGCCGGGCTATTGGTACCTGTCGGAAACCGACGTCGTGAATCTGCGCGCGTACCTGCAGAAGGGCGGCTTCATGATCGTCGACGACTTCCCGCTGCGATCGCAGGGGAACGTGGACAGCTGGGCCGTCTTCGATCAGCAGATGAGCCGGGTCTTTCCGGAAGGCCGTTGGGTGAAGCTCACCGCGAGCAATCCCATCTTCCACTCATTCTTTGATGTCAACAGCGTCGAAAATATTCCGACGGCCTACCCGCTCGGGAGCCAGCCCGAATTCTGGGCGCTGTTCGAAGACAACGACACGTCCAAGCGGATCATGGTCATTGCGAACTACATGAACGATCTGTCGGAGTTCTGGGAATCCTCCAGCACCGGCTATTACGTCGTGGCCGACGTGAATGAAGCTTTCAAGTTTGGCGTCAATGAGTTCCTGTACGGGATTACACACTAAGTCTTCCTCTTCCTCTGCACCTCCAATCGATCGATAGATCGGCCGATCGGTGGATCGCTAGAACTCGTCAGATTCAAAAGGGGCTGTTCGTGGAAACTGTTGCTCACAAAACCGTCGTCATGGATTCGCCGGCGGACATCGCGCTCGCCGACAAGATGAATGAGGCCAAGCGGAAGATCATCGCCGAGCTGGCCAAGCTGATCGTGGGGCAGGAAGAGGTCGTGCACCAGGTGCTGCTGACGCTGTTCGTCGGCGGCAACAGCCTGATCGTCGGCGTGCCGGGGCTGGCCAAGACGCTGCTGATCCGGACGCTCGCGCAGGTGCTGGACCTGAAGTTCAACCGCATCCAGTTCACGCCGGACCTGATGCCGTCCGACATCACGGGCACGGACATCATCAACGAAGACGCGGCGACCGGCCGGCGGCAGATGGTGTTTTCGCCGGGCCCGATCTTCGCGAACATCGTGCTCGCCGACGAAATCAACCGCACGCCGCCCAAGACCCAGGCCGCGCTCCTCGAAGCGATGCAGGAGCACCGCGTGACGATTCAGGGGCGCACCTACACGCTCGACGAGCCGTTCTTCGTCTTCGCGACGCAGAACCCGATCGAACTCGAGGGCACGTATCCGCTGCCCGAAGCGCAGCTCGACCGCTTCATGTTCCACATCGTGATCAAGCATCCGCCGGAAAACGAAGAGTACGACGTCGTGCGGACGACGACCGCGGTGCTCGATCCGCAGTTCCAGCGGCCGGTGTCCGGCGCGGAGCTCGTGGCGTTCCAGACGCTCGTGCGCCGCGTGCCGGTGGCCGAGCCGGTCATGCGGTACGCCCTGCACCTCGTGCGCAACAGCCGGCCGAAAACGCCGCAGGCGACCGAGTTGATCAACAAGTACGTGGCGTTCGGCGCCAGCGTGCGCGCGGCGCAGTTCCTGATTCTCGGCGCGAAGGCCAAGGCGCTCACGGAGGGCCGGTACCACGTCGGGTTCGAGGACATCCGCGCCCTGGCGCATCCGGTGCTGCGGCACCGCGTGCTCACCAACTTCCGCGCCGAGTCCGAGGGCGTCACGAGCGACGCCCTGATCGACGAGTTGCTGAAGACGGTGCCCACGCCGAAGTCGGGGATGTAGGAACAGGCGGCTGCCTCTGGCGGCCGGTGACGCACCATGGAAACTCACGCGCTCCCCGGCGCGCGCTTCGTCGACCCGAAGGTCCTCGCCCGCATCAAGGACCTGTCGCTGCTCGCACGGAACGTCGTCGACGGGTTCATCAACGGGCTGCATCGCGCGCCGTATTTCGGCGCGTCGGTCGACTTTGCCGAGCACCGCGGCTACGTGCCGGGCGACGACATCCGGCGCGTGGACTGGAAGCTGTTCGCGCGCACCGACCGGTACTTCGTCAAGCAGTACGAGGCGGACACCAACGCCAACCTCGTCATCCTGCTGGACGTCTCAAAGTCCATGGGGTTCGCCAGCGACGAGGTCAGCAAGCTGCAGTACGCCTCGTTCCTGGCGGCGTCGCTGGGCTACCTGTCGCACCGCCAGCGCGACCGGGTCGGCATCATCACGTTCGACGAGGACGTCGTCTCGCGGGTGCCGCCCTCCGCGAAGCACTTCAACGTCATGCTGCACACGCTCGATCGATCGAAAGCCGAGCGCCCCGGCCGGTTGATCGCGATGCTCGACAAGATGGCCGAGTTCTTCAAGCGCCGGTCGATCGTCGTGCTCATCTCCGATTTGTATGAGAGCCCGAGCGACATTCTCGAGGCGCTCAAGCCGTATCGATCGCTGAATAACGACCTCGTCGTGTTCCACGTGCTCGACCCGGCCGAGATCTCGTTCCCGTACACCGAGGCGTCGCGCTTTCAGGATCTGGAGAGCGGCGAGGAAGTGCCGGTCGTGCCCGAAGTGTTTGCCGAGCAGTATCGCGCGATGATGAAAGAGCACATCGCCGCGCTGGCGGGCAAGTGCGCCGAATCGCGGATCGACTACCTGCAGCTCACCACGAACCAGCCACTCGACGAGGCGCTGTTCTATTACCTGGGCAACCGCGAGCGGTTGATGCGGGTGCGCTGAGCCATGTCATTTCTGGCCCCCTTGTTCTTCGCGGGTCTGGCGGCCGTCGCCGTCCCGATCCTTGTCCATCTGATCCAGCGCGAGCGCAAGACCATCATCGCGTTCCCGTCGCTGATGTTCATCCGCCGCATCCCGTACCAGTCGGTGGAGCGCCGCCGCATCCACAACTGGTTCCTGCTGATGATGCGCGTCGCCGCGATGGCCCTGCTCGTCGCGGCGTTCGCGCGGCCCTTCTTTGCTGTCGACCCCGTCAAGGCCGCGGCGGCCCTCGGCGGCGCCCGCGAAGTCGTGATCCTGCTCGATCGGTCCGCCAGCATGGGCTACGGCGACCACTGGGCCCGCGCGCAGGCCGAAGCGAAAAAAATCGCCGACTCCATCGGCGGCGCCGACAGGGCGACGCTCGTCCTCTTTGGCACCGGCGCCGAGGAAGCCGTGCGCGCGACGTCCGACGGCGGCCGGCTGGGCGCGGCCATTGCCGACGCCAAGGTCTCATCAGACGCCACGCGCTATGCGCCGGCGTTGCGCCTCGCGCAGAGCATCCTGACGCGCTCGCCGCTGCCCCGCAAACAGGCCGTGCTGATCAGCGACTTCCAGCGCTCGGGCTGGGAGAAACAGGAAGAAATCTCGATGCCGGACGGCGCCGAGCTCACGCCGATCTCCGTCGGGACTCCAGAGACCGCCAACCTGTCGGTGACGTCGGTGAAATTCCAGCGCACCTCCTTTCAGGGCGAGGAGCGCGTCGTCCTGACCGCCGGCCTGACCAATCGCGGCGCGACGACGATCAAGGCGCAGGACGTCAAGCTCGAGGTGGACGGCCGCGTCGTCGACACGCGGCAGGTGTCGATCGATCCCAATGCGTCCGGCTCCGTCTCGTTTCCACAGATGACGGTCGCGGCGCCGATGCGCGCCGTGATTCGCGCGGGCACCGACGCGCTGCCGGCGGACAACGTGTTCAATTTCGTCCTGTCGCCCAGCCGGCCCGTGTCCGTGCTCGTCGTGCAGGCCGAGGGCGCCGCGTCGAGTCTCTATCTCACGACGGCCCTCGGCATCGGCACGTCGCCGCCGTTCAAGTCCGAGGTGCTGACGCCCTCGCGCGTGACGCCGGCGAGCTTTGAAAAGCGATCCGTCGTCATCCTCAACGACGCGACGCCGCTCGGCACGCAGGCCGAAGAGGCGCTGAACCGGTTTGTGACGCAGGGCGGCGGGCTGTTCGTGGTGCTGGGGGATCGCACGCCGATGAGCGCGGCGGCAACGTTGTTGCCCGGCAAGCTCGGTCCGGCGGTCGAACGGCTTCGCACCGGCACAGGGACGCTCGGGTTCCTCGACCACAGCCATCCGATTTTCGAAGGGTTCAAGGACCCGAAGAGCGGGAATTTCTCGGTGATTCGCTTCTTCAAGGTGCGCGGGCTGACGCCGGGACCGACCGATAAGGTGCTCGCACGGTTCGACGATGGCAGTGCCGCGATGGTGGAACGGGCGGTCGGCAGCGGGCGCGTGATCGCCTTCGCGTCCACGTTGGACAAGTCGTGGAATGACTTCCCGATTCAGCATCTGTTTCTGCCGCTCGTCCATCAGACGGTGAGCTATCTCGGCCAGTATCGCGAGCCCGACGCGTGGTACGTCGTCGGCCGCACGCTCGACGTGTCCGTGCCGATTGCCGCGATCGTGCGCGAGGGCGGCGCGGGCGATGCGAACACCGCGGCGCGCCGGCCGAGCGGCGTCGTCATGACGCCGTCCGGGTCGCAGGTCACGATCGGCGAGGGCGGCGCGCAGGCCGTGGAACTGGCCGAGCAGGGGTTCTATTCCGTCCGGCTTCAGGGGCTGGGCGATCGGAAACCGTTCCAGGTGGCGGTGAACCTCGATCCGACCGAATCGGATTTGTCGTCGCTGCCAACGGCTGAGTTCGTGGCAACGGCCACGGGCCATGCGGCGGTGACGGCGAGCGGGCAGTCGCTCGAAAACCCGAACCTGACGCCTGAGGATATCGAGAAGAAACAGGCCGTCTGGTGGTACTTGTTCGCGGCCGGCGCGGCCCTCTTGTTGGCCGAAGCCGTGGTCGCGAATCGCCTGTCGAAACGCTTTGGCTTCGGGTTAAGCTGAGTCTACTACTAGCAAGTCAAGGGGAGCCCTCATGGCAGAGATGCTGAACGGCGCGACCGCCCGTCAGGAACTGGTTGATGTCATCAAGCAGGTGCGCAGCCGCTGGCGGATGCGCGCGCTGCTGCAGGGCGGCATCTTCATCGTCGTCGGCGCGCTCGTCGCCATCGCGCTGGCGTCCTGGGGGCTGCAGACCTACAAGTTCAGTCCGCAATCGGTGACGGGCTTCCGCATTGGCGTCTTTGCCGTCTTTGCGATTCTCGTCGGCGTCTGGCTCGTGCGCCCGCTGGGCCGGCGCGTGTCGGACCTGCAGGTCGCGCTGTATGTCGAGGAACACGATCCCTCGCTGCAGGCCGCGATTCTCGCCGCGGTCGACCTCGGGGGCACGTCGTCAACGGCTTCGCCCGAGGTGCCGGCCTTCATCATCGACAAACTGGTGTCGCAGGCGGTGGACAAGGCCAGGACGATCGAAGGCGGCAAGACCATCGGCCGCGTGGGATTGCGCCGCACAGCGGGGGCGCTCGGCGTGATCGCGGCGGTGGGCGCGCTGCTGCTCGTCATCGGTCCGGAGTTCCTGCGTCAGGGCGCGTCGGCGTTGCTCGTGCTCTCGAAGAGTGCCGAGGCGGCGAGCCCGTACGCCATCACGGTTCAGCCCGGCGACAAGGACATCCCGAAGGGATCCGATCAGGTGATCGTCGCCAAGCTGGCCGGGTTCCGATCGAACGATGTCGGCGTGTGGATGAAGGCCGAGGGCGAGCAGAAGTACTCGCGCGTGCCGCTGGTCGCCTCCGGCGAGGCCGACAAATACGAAGGCATGCTCTTCGACGTCAAGGCGTCGGTGTCGTATTACATCGAGGCTGACGGCGTGAAGTCGCCGACCTTCACGATGAACGTCGTCGAGCTGCCGGCCGTGTCCGCGCTCGAGATGGAGTACGTCTATCCGTCGTACACCGGGCTGCCGCCGCAGAAGGTGGAAGTGGGCGGCGACGTGGCCGCGCTGGCCGGCACCGAAGTGCGCGTGAAGATTACGTCGACGATGGCCACGGCGGGCGGCAATCTGGCGGTCGAGCCTGGATCGGCGGCGGGGCTCACCGTGGCGCCCGATGGCGTGACGCTGACCGGCAGTTTCAAGATTCTGGAAGACGGGTACTACCACGTCGAGTTGACGGGACCGCGCGGGGAGAAGGTCACGGCCTCACCGAAGTACACGGTGGACGTGATCGAAGATCGCCCGCCGTCGGTGTCGATCGAGAAGCCGAAAAAGGACACGTCGGCGAGTCCGCTCGAGGAAGTCTTCATCCAGGCGAAGGCGCAGGACGACTTCGGCGTGCGCCAGCTCGATCTGATCTATTCCGTCAATGGCGGCGAAGAGAAGACGGTGTCGCTGTACGGCAAGGGTGCGAAGGCGCTCGACGAGGTCAGCGCGGGCCACACGGTCTACCTCGAGGAACTCGGCGTGAAGGCCGGCGACTTCGTGTCGTATTACGCCAAGGCGATCGACACGGACACGGTCAAGGGGCCGAAGGCGACCTCCAGCGACATCTATTTCGTGCAGATCCGGCCGTTCAGCCAGAACTTCAAGCAGGCCCAGTCGCAGCAGGGCGGCGGGGGCGGCGGTGGTGGCGGCGGCGGTGGCCAGCAGGGAAACCAGCCGGGCGCACTGTCCCAGCAGCAGCGGCAGATTATCGCCGCGACGTTCAACGTCGAGCGCGACAAGGCGAAGACGCCGGCGCCCAAGTTCAAGGAAGACGTCGTGTTCGTCGGCCTGTCGCAGTCGAAGATTCGCGACGAGGTCGAGCAGTTGTTGCAGCAGGTGCAGCAGCGCATCAGCCAGGGCGCTGGTGAAAACATCCAGCACATCCTCGAGGCGCTGCCGAAGGCGGCCGCCGAGATGAAGAACGCCGAAGAGCTGCTGAAGAACCAGAAGGCCAAGGAAGCCATGGTGCCGGAGCAGAAGGCGCTCAAGCATCTGCAGGACGCCGAGCAGGCGTACGAGCTCGAGGTGCGGCAGCAGCAACAGCAGCAGGGCGGCGGCGGCGGAGGCGGCGGTGGTGGCCAGATGGCGTCGGAGCTGGCCGACCTGTTCCAGCTGCAGCTCGACCGCATGGCCAACCAGTACGAGCAGTCGCAGAGCGCGTCGCAGCAGAGCGCGAGCCAGCAGATGGATGACCTGGCTCGGCGGCTGCAGGAGCTGGCGAAGCGCCAGTTGCAGCAGGCCGAACAACAGCGCCGCGCGGGCCAGCAGGCCAGCGGCAGCGGCCAGGGCCAGCGCGCGCTCGCCGACGAGCTGGAAGCGGCGGCGCGCCAGCTCGAAGAACTGAAGCGTCAGGCCGAACGACAGGGCCAGCAGCGCCAGGATCTGGCGGATGCGGCGCAGCGGCTGCAGAACGCGGCGAACGAAGCGCGTCAGGCCGCGGCCAACGGCAACAACGACAACGGCGCGAACGCGCAGAAGGCGCTGCAGAGCATTCAGGATGCCCAGCGGCTGATGCAGAACACGCAGGCCCAGCAGGACACCAAACAGGTGAAGGATCTGCAGCGGCAGGCCGACGAGCTGGCCAAGCAGCAGAAGTCCGTGCAGAGCCAGGTCGCCGGGCTCGACAAGGCCGGCGCGCAGCGCGAGCCGCAGATGCAGCAGCTCACGCAGACGAAGGACGAGATGCGCGCGAAGATCGCCGAGATGGAGCAGCAGCTCGGCAAGCTGAGCCGCGACGCGCAGGCATCCGGCGACCGCGACGCCTCGCGCAAGATGCAGGAAGCCGAGGCGATCATCCGCGACGGCATGCTCAAGCAGACGCTCGAGTACTCCAAGCAGTCGATGGCCGGCGGGGCCGAGTATTCGAAGCCGGTCGAGGCGCAGATCGGATCGACGCTCGACAGCCTGCGCCAGAAACTTGGCGAAGCTTCCGCAGCCACCGACAAGACCCAGCAGGCGCAGGGCCTGAGCCGTACGGCCAACGACATGAAGGACCTGTCACGCGGCCTGCAGACGTTGGGCCAGCAACTGGGCCAGCAGACGCAGCAAGGCCAGCAGGGTCAGCAGGGTCAGCAGGGTCAGCAAGGCCAACAAGGTCAGCAGGGCCAGCAGGGTCAGCAAGGCCAGCAGGGTCAGCAAGGCCAGCAAGGTCAGCAAGGTCAGCAAGGTCAGCAGGGCCAGCAAGGTCAGCAGGGCCAGCAAGGTCAGCAGGGCCAGCAGGGTCAGCAAGGTCAGCAAGGTCAGCAAGGTCAGCAGGGCCAGCAAGGTCAGCAGGGCCAGCAAGGCCAGCAGGGTCAGCAAGGTCAGCAAGGTCAGCAGGGTCAGCAGGGCCAGCAAGGGCAGCAGGGCCAGCAGGGTCAACAAGGTCAGCAGGGCCAGCAGGGTCAACAGGGCCAGCAGGGTCAGGGTCAAGGCCAGGGCCAGGGCCAGGGGCAGCAAGGTCAGGGGCAAGGCCAAGGCCAGGGCCAGGGCGGCCAGCAGGGTCAGCAAGGCCGGCCCGATGGCAACCAGCGTCTCGGCGGCGGCAACCAGCGGACGCCGACGCAGGCGGGTGGCGGCGGCGACGCGCGGCCGACCGGCGACATGAAACAGCTGGCGAACCAGGCGAAACAGCTCGCCGCCGACGCGCAGAACGTCAAGAACCAGCTGCAGAAGGCTGGCGTGCCGCAAAAGGATCTGCAGCCCGTCGACGACGTCGTCAAGGCGCTGCAGAATCTGGGGAACGAAAAGAACCTGCAGAACCCGGCCGGGCTCAATGAGCTGTATCAGACCGCCGTCGACCGCTTCAAGGCGCTCGAGTTCGAGATCCGCAAGCGCGTGGACACCTCGAACGCGAATCTGTTCCTGTCAGGATCCGAAGACGTCCCGCCGTCGTTCCGGACGTTGATTGAGGAGTACTACCGGACGCTCGCTAAAAAAGGCGGGGGAAAGTAACCTCGCGTTGATTAGGTAAGAGGCGAGAGGTCAGAGGTCATAGGTAAGTGAGAGGGAAGGGAAGTACCTCTTAGTTACCTGTGGCCTTGGACCCGAATTTTTCGTGCGTCGTTTCGCATCGTTGATAGTCGCCGTCCTTGGGCTGATCAGCCCGCAGACAATTCCGGCTCGCCAACTCCCGTCAACGAAACCCCCGAGTTCAGGGCTGCGAGAGGGCGCCGATCTTGCGTAGAATCCGGGAAGGGAGGGTCACGTGAGGAACAGACTCATTCTGGGCGCTGTGGTCATGCTCCTCACGGTTCCGGTGCTCGCGGCTCAGGTTCCGCCTGCTCCGTCGGCTCCGGCGGGGACGTGGACCGTCGTATGGGCCAACACGCCAGATCAGAAGCAGCCCTTGGAACTGGCGATTGACGCGACGAAGTTGGTGACCGGCACGTTTAACGGTTACGTGATTCGTGGCGAGTTTGCCAACGGGCGTTTGGTATTCGCATCGCCAGAGGTTTGGCAACTGCGGCAGAATCAGGTCCTCGGCACGGACGATCAGCCCGCAATGAACGCCGTGGTCAATTTTGCGACTCTCAATCCTGACGGGAGTATGACTGGCTACACGGATAACTACCTGCGTGGGTATGGGCCAGTTGGAATCAAGCGTTGGAGTTGGAAGGCTTCGCGGACAACCGGCCGCTAGCGTTTCGCGTGTTGCGCTGTGGCGAATACCCGTTCGATTGTCATCGCGGTGTGGCTTCTCATCGCCCTGGCAGCCGCGTTGCTCTGCTCGGCGCTTATAGACCTTCACTCATTGGGTTTGTGATCGGCGTGGAGAGCTTGGCCGAAGAAATCATGCGGGCTGGTCACAATGGCACGCTACTGATCTTCGTAGCCATTGCCGTCATGGCCGTCAGTTTCGCAGTGCGCCACTTTAGGGCCAAGAAGTGAACTGATCAACGGCTTGGGCTGGACAGCTACGCTTGCCGCTCCATGAAGACGGCGAAGGCCGCGACAGTTAACTATCGGCTTGGTTTGGAAAAGAACAGGACCCGAGCCGTCAGCACCAGCGCCAGAGTGGAGATCGCTACGACGATGGCTCGCCACCACCACCCGCCGTCCGTGAGTAGACCCTCAGGGGCGTGTCCAAGCCGCCACAAGCCTCCGTCAAAAACGCCAGAGTAGACTCCCGTGACGCCGAGGACGATGATGATCGTGGTCAGCGTCCATGGAAACTTGTCGTCCGCCACACGCCGATCTTAGTCCTCAATCGGGAGACGTAAACGCCCGAAGTACATCAGGCTGAAACCGAAGGAATGACATGGTCAACTACGGCTGTTCATTGACGATCAAAATCGCGGCGGAGACGAGAGACTGTGCCTCAAGTTTTCACGCCCATCAAAGGGGAAGCACACATGGCAAGGACAGGAGTTAGGACTGCGGCGTGGATTCTCCTCGCGTTGCTCACGGGAGTCGCCGGGTTCGCCGTCGGACAACGCCAGGGCCACCAGGCGTTGATCGGGTCGCTCCAGGTCGAAGCGGCTGGAAACCTCGGTCAGCGAATCGAGACACTCAGTCTGCTTCGCATCGGTGACGTGCAGGGGGCCATCCATCGTCTCGAAAGCGAGGCGGACACGTTGACGGTGAGCATCGCAAACAATCCCGGCGCTGACCGGCGTGCCCTCTCCTACATGAAGACCTATCTGAGTGTGGCGCCTCTCTCGCCCGATCGGGACAAGACGCTTTCGGCCGCCTTGGCTGGAGTGCCGGTACTGGAACCGGGTGAATGCAAGACAGGGCTGAGGGCGCTACTTCTATCAGTCAAGAAATGAAACTGACCTGTGATCTGGTCAAACGGTCTCGCCTGTGACCGGGACGTGGGTCAGCTTGGAGGATCACTGTCCGGCCGACTCGGACTGACGCGATAGCGCAGTCTCGAAAACTGCGTCGGAGCCTGCGGTGCCAAACGTGCGGATGGGGGTCCCCACGTCGCACTGAAAATCAGAACATGGGGCGCAGACGCAGTTTTCTCGCGTCACGTCCGCTGGAGGCCGGACAGCGATCCTCCAAGCTGAGCCACGGGGCCGATGGCCAGTGACCTTGACTCAGTCAAGACACACGGCCGGTCTAACGCGATAGCGCAGTTTTCTCGCGTCACGTCCGCTGGAGGCCGGACAGCGATCCTCCAAGCTGACCCACTCGTGCTTACTTGATGCCGGCCAGTTCCTTGATCGTCGCAATCACGCGATCGTAGTCGCCGGTACTCACCACCGCCGCGCCCGATTCTCCGATCAGCGTCGCCTGCACGTCGCTCCCGGACTTGCGGAACTTGATCGTTTCCTTCTGGAGCGAGTCGGCGTTGCCGAACGTGACGGTGAGCGTCAGTTCCTCGCCGCTGGTCAGCGCTTTGTCGACGAACTTGTCCGCCTTCAAATTCGACAGCGTCGTGAGCAGGTCGGTGATCTTGGTCTGGTCCGCGTCCTTGGCGTCGGGCTTGGTCTGCTTCCAGACTTCGGCCGGCGGTGTGGACTGGTCGCCGCCGGCGGCGGGCGCGGGGCCCTTTTGCTTTTCGAAGGTCAGCGCCTTGCCGCCGTAGGTGAACTCGAGGCTGTGCGCGTTGAAGGCGCGGAACTCGAAGATCTCCTTCTTGCGCAGGTCCTCGGCCTTCTTGCCCAGGTCGTCGAGCATCGAGCCCTCGACGGTGAACACGGCCGGGCGTGACAGATCGCGCGCGTACAGCGAGCCATCGTCTTTCTTGCCGCCGATGACGAGCGTCGATCGGGCGGACCCGGCGCCGACGATGGCCGTGGCCTGCGGCTTGTCGAGCCCGTACTTCTTGAGATCCTTGGTGCCGTCAGCGGTTTCGAACGCGGTCATTTTCGCCTGCGCGAGCTTGCCGATCAGGCCGTCGACCGTGCCCGACTCAGCGCGCGCGCCGTAGGGCGACGTCAGGCGCCAGTTCTCGCCCTTCTTCGCGAACACCAGCGTCGGCGAGCCGGTCTTTTCGAGCGTCAGCGCGTCGGCCTTGTCGCGATCGAACGTGAGAATCGTCTTGTCACGCAGGCTGAACGGCGTCTTGTTGAACGAGCCCTCGAGAAAGCCGTTGATCAGGAACACGCGCGGCTGGCCTTCGACGCGCGCGTAGAGGTCGCCGCCGGTCGGCGTCTTCTTGCCGACCTGCAGCTGCATCGGCGCGGCCGCGCCTTCCGCCTTGAACGCCACCGTAAAGCGCGGCGGGTCGAGTCCGAAGTCCTTGACGTCGGCCGGCTTTTCGTCGACGACCGAGTTGACCTCGAGCGACTCGAGGTTGCTCAGCAGCTGGCCGATCTCACCGGAGTCCGCGGTCATCGTCTCGGGCGCGGCGATTTCCCACACGCCGTCCTTCTTCCGAAGCGTCGTCGTCTCACCGGACTCGGCCTTGAGGATGATCTCTTCGAACTTCGACGAGTCGGCCGTGAAGACCTTGTCCTTCTTCACCGCCGACGTATCGCCGGCCGGCGTGGCCTTGTTCTCGACGAAAAGAATGTACCCGCCGAGCGCAAGCGCCACGACGAGCAGAATCAGTAACGACCGTCCACCGCGCATATTGGAAATGCCTCTATTTCACTGCGAAAGCCTGCCCGCCGAAGCCTTGAGGCGAAGGCGGGGTGCCGCTTAGCGTCGTTTCCAGTACACCCTGAACGCGTTCGCGAAGAACGCCAGCGGAATGACCAGCACGGTCAGATAGAAGATGAGCTCCACTTCGCTCGCCGCAAGCTGCAGCCGGCGATCTTCGGGGTCTTTCGGCCGGATCGCGATCAGGTTTTCCTGCTGCGCCAGCCAGTTCATCGCGTTCAGGAACAGGTCCGCGTTGCCGCCGATGCCGGCCATCGTGTTCGCGGCGAAATCGCTGTCGCCGACGACCACCACGCGCGATTCCGGTTTCGGGGCGTCCGGATCCGCCGCGGCGGGTCCCGGCGCCGGCGCGGAGGCCGCGGCCGCCAGCGAAATCGGGCCGGCCTTGTCACCCTTGTCGAGATTCTTGTCGGGCCGGCCGGAGTCGTACAGGCCTTTCACATCGCTTTCCGACCAGCTCGTCGGGCCGGAGTGAAGAAACGACTGCGCGAAGTGGCCGTCCACGCCGCCCTCGACCGGCACGATCGATCGCGCCAGACGGAAGGCCGTCACGGCCTTGGCCTTGGCGTTGATCGGATGCTGCGACGGCATGCCGACGGGCACGGACGCGTCGAAGCCCTGCAGCTGGCCCTGGGGATCGACGACGATGTCGTCGTTCACCTGGATGCCCCAGGTCTTTGCCAGCGCGATCAAACTCGTCGGCTGCGTCGTGCCGCCTTTGGCAGGCGGATCGATCATCAGGAGGAGCTTGCCGCCGTTCCGGAGGTACGCGCTCACCAACTCGACTTCCTGCGGCAGAAAGTCGTTCTTGGCGCCGGCGATCACCACCACCGTGGCGTCGGCCGGAATGGATCCCTTTTGCGCGACCTGCAGTTTGGCGGTCTCGAAGTTCTCGTCCACGAGCGCTCCGCTGATGCCCTTGTAACCCTGCGGATTCGTCGCGTCGTCGGGGTCGCGCTCGCCGTGGCCTTCGGTGAAGTACGCCTTCTTGGCCTTGCCCTCGATCAGTTTTTTCAGCGCGTTCGCGACCGACGACTCGTCGTCGCTCGTCGCCCGCTGCGTGCGGCCGCCGTACCGGAAGATCAGCGTCGGCACCGCGGTGATGTCTTCCTTCTCGGCCTCGGTCGGCTTGGAGTTCGCGTCGATGTACTCGACGGAGACCTGTTTCGAGAGGTACTCGTAGTTCTCGAGCCGGTCGCGGTGCGCCTGCTCCGAGTCGGTCTGTTTCGCGTAGAACACGCGAATCTGCAGCGGCGCCTTCAACGTGGACAGCAGCTGTTTCGTCTGGTCCGAGATCGTGAAGCTCTGGGACGTCGTCAAATCCCACCGGTGGTTCTGCCGATTCGAGATGTAGTTGACGGCGACGAGGATCGCGAGCACCGCGAGGACGCTGCCGGCCGCGATCGATCCGTACTGGGCGTTGCGGCCCTGGAAGGTGCCCGCGAACTCGCGCCAGTGCGCGCCGGCGTAGATCAGGACGATCACCAGGCCGGCCACGGCCAGCGTCTGGAACGGCCATTCGGGCTTCGTGTACTTGATGACGACCGACGCCAGGACGAGCAGGACGCCGACCCAGCCGAGCAGTCCGATAATGCGCTTCACGGCTAGCCCCTCCACCGATCGCTGTCGACCGACTTGGTCGCGAGGAACAAGCCGAAGGCGATGAAACTCAGATAAAAGACGATGTGCTTGGTGTCGATGACGCCCTTGCCGAAGTCATCGAAGTGCTCGGTGATCGACAGATAGTGCAGCACGGACGACACGATCGGGTTCACGCTGCCGCCGTCGGCCACCCAGCTGATGATCCAGAGCAGCAGAAACACGACGAAGGACGCGACGCCCGCCACCATCTGGTTGTTGGTGAGCGTCGAGATGAAGAGCCCCATCGCGACGAAGCCGCCGCCCAGCAGCAGCAAGCCCAGGTACCCGGAGAGCACCGGCGCGAGCGCCGGGTTGCCCCAGATGAACAGGATGCTGACGTAGAGCACCGTGACGCCGAGCAGGCCCGCATACATGCCCATCGCCGCCAGGTACTTGCCGAGCACGATTTCGATGTCCTTGAGCGGCGACGTCAGCAACAGTTCGATCGTCCCCGAGCGCTTTTCCTCGGAGTACGTCCGCATCGTGATCATCGGCAGCAGAAACAGGATCAGGACCGTCGCATTGCCCATCAGCGGCCGAATCATCCGCATGTTGACGTTGACGGTCTGCGGACCCTGGCCCATGGCGCCGGCCATGCTCTCTTCGACGAAGGCCTTCAGATACGCGTAGAAGAAATACCCGAAGAGCGCCGCGAACAGCGCCATCAGCACCCAGGCCACGGGCGAGCCGAAGTAGCTCCGGATTTCCTTGCCTGCGATGGCCATGATGTTTCGCACACTGCTACGCATTCGGCACCTCGTTTTCGTTGGAGTCGCGCGGTTCGCGCTCCAGAACCGGTGCGCTGGTTTCAGCAGCGGCGGCCTTTTGTTCGTCCGTCGTCAACTGCAGGAAGATTTCCTCGAGGCTCAGCCGCATCGGCCGCAGCTCGAGCAGGCCCCAGCCGGCATTGACCACGGTCCGTGCGATGTCCGTGCGGATGTCCCGGTTCGGCTCGGCCTCGATTTCGAAGCCGGCGAAATCCGGATGCTCGTCGGCCATGCGGACCTCGCGCACGCCGGGGATGTTGGCCAGCGTGTCGGCCGCGCCGTGTCCGCCGCCGATCTGCACGTAGAGCACCGCCGCGCCCTTGAGCTGATGCGTCAGGTTGTCGGGCGTGTCGATGGCGACCACCTTGCCCTTGTTGATGATGACGACGCGGCTGCAGGTCTGCGCGACTTCGGTGAGGATGTGCGTGCTGAGAATGACCGTGTGGTTGCCCGAGAATCCGCGAATCAGGTCGCGCGTTTCAGTGATTTGTTTCGGGTCGAGGCCCGCGGTCGGTTCGTCGAGCACCAGCACCTCGGGATCGTGGATGAGCGCCTGGGCGAGGCCGACGCGCTGGCGGTAGCCCTTCGAGAGCTTGCCGCATTGGCGCTTGGCCATGTCATCGACGTGCGCCTTTTTCATGACGGCGTCGACGCGCGCGCTGCGGTCGGCGGCGGTCATGGCGCCAATCTTGATGCGCGCGGCGAAGTGCAGGTACTCGCGGACGGTCATGTCCGGGTAGAGCGGGGGCGTCTCCGGCAGATAGCCCGTGCGCTTCTTCGCGTCGATGGCGTGGGTGAACACGTCGTAGCCGGCGACCGTGACCTGGCCCTCCGAGGGCGGCATGTAGCCGGTGATGACGCGCATCGTGCTCGTCTTGCCGGCGCCGTTGGGGCCGAGGAACCCGAGAATCTCGCCGGGCTCGACGCGAAAACTGACGTCATCGACGGCCGTGAAGGGACCGTACCGCTTGGTGAGGTGCTGGACTTCGATCATTGTTTACCTTGGGGCTTGCCCCCAGCTTGTCCGCCGTAGCCCAACGGGCGAAGGCGGAACCCCTGCTCGGGCGCTGCCCGCGCCTTCGCTGACAGTCCCCCCGGACGCGAATTCGCGCGCTGAGCCGAACGGGCATCGTATTTCTGGCCCAAAACTGTGTCAACCACGGGAACCCTTGACATATGAATGTATGCTCATATATTCATACATAAATGGCCCCTCGAAGTGGTGTTCGGCGTCCTGGCGCGCGCCTGCAAACGGCCCCTGGCCATGCGGCCGTCGATGCCGGCGCCCTATCGGACGTCCGGAGGCGCCTTTTGGGCGACCGGTCGGTGGAATCGGTGGCCAACATCTTCAAGCTGCTGGGCGATCCCACGCGCGTCCGGCTCGTCGACGCGCTGACCCATGGCGAGCGGTGCGTCTCGGACCTTGCGAGCCTGGTCGGCATCTCCGAATCGGCGATTTCGCATCAATTGCGCCTGTTGCGAACCGCCCGGCTCGTGCGCTTCCGACGGGCCGGCCGCCTGGCGTTCTACGCAATCGACGACCACCACGTCGCCGGGCTGCTACTCGACACCCGCAAGCACGTTGAAGAGGATGGTCAAAAGAAATGAGCGACGCCTGCTGCCAGACGACGCCGATCGCTCCGGCCCCACCCGAGCCGTTGCTCCGCCAGCGGCGCGCGTCGCTCATCCGGCTGGGTGCGGCCGCTGCCACATGGGCTGGCGGTCTCGCTGCCGGCTGGCTGGGCGTCCCGGCGGTGTCGCTGGCGCTGTACGTCGTGACGATTGCCATCTGCCTGCCGGCGCCGGCACAACGCGCCTGGCGGTCGGTGACCAGGCGCGTCCTCGACATCAATGTCCTCATGGTCATTGCCGTCCTTGGCGCCGCCGCGCTCAGTGACTGGCCCGAAGCGGCCGCCGTCGTGTGGCTGTTTGGCGTGGCGCAGGAGCTGGAGTGGTTCAGCATGGCGCGCGCGCGCCAGTCGATCCGGTCGCTGATGGCGAAGGCGCCCGCGGTCGCCACGGTCCATCGCGAGGGACGCGAGCAGTGCGTGCCCGTCGCCGAGGTGCGCATCGGCGACCTCGTGATCGTTCGACCCGGTGAGCGCGCGCCCGTAGACGGGACGATTGTCGCGGGGGCGTCGGCCTTCGACGAATCGGCGGTGACCGGTGAATCGTGGCCCGTCGAAAAAGGACCGGGCTCCAGCGTGTTCGCCGGGACGATGAACGGGACCGGCGCGATCGAGGTCGCCGCGACCCGCGTGGCCGCCGACAGCACGATCGCGCGGATTATCCATCTGGTCGAACACGCGCAGGCCGATCGCGCGCCGGTGCAGACGTTCGTCGATCGCTTCGCGCGCCGGTACACGCCGGCGGTCGTGCTGCTCGCGTTGGCGCTGGCGATCGTCGGGCCGCTGGTGACCGGCGGGTTCGCGGGTTGGTCGGCGCAGGCCGGTGTGTGGGGGTACCGCGCGCTCGCGCTCCTGGTCGTCGCGTGCCCGTGCGCGCTCGTGATCTCGACTCCCGTGGCGATCGTGTCCGCGGTGACGGCGGCCGCGCGCGCGGGCGTCCTGATTAAAGGCGGCGCCGCGCTGGAGCGCCTCGCGACCATCCGGTCCGTGGCGTTCGACAAGACGGGGACGCTGACGCACGGACAGATCACGGTCACCGACGTGCTCGGTCTCGACGGCACGCCGCCCGAGAGTGTGCTCAGCGTGGCGGCGGCGCTCGAGGCCCGGTCCGAGCATCCGATCGGACGCGCGATCGTCCATCGCGCGCGCGTCGCCGGTCTCGATGTGGCGCCAGGTGTGTCGTTCCGCGCGCTGCCGGGGTTCGGCGCCGAAGCGACGGTGGCCGAGTCGCCCGCGGTCGTGGGCAGCCATCGGCTGTTCGAAGATCGCCAGCTCTGCACGCCTTCACTGCACGCGGTCATCGACGACGTCGAGCGGCGGGGCAACACGCCGGTGCTCGTCAGCCACGATGGCGCGGCGCTGGGTGTCATCGGGCTGTCAGACGTGATGCGCACCGAAGGCCGCGAAGCCGTCCTGAGCCTGCGCGATGCCGGTATCGATCGCGTCGTGCTCCTGACGGGCGACATTCAGGCGAACGCGGCGCGCGCGCTGGCCGGCGCCGGGCTCGATGAAGCGCACGCCGAACTGCTGCCCGCGCAAAAAGTCGAAGCGATCCGGGCGCTGCGCGAACGGTACGGTGCGGTGGCGATGGTGGGCGACGGCATCAACGACGCGCCGGCGCTGGCCGCGGCCGACGTCGGCATCGCGATGGGCGCGGCCGGCAGCGACGTCGCGCTCGAGACGGCGGACGTGGTGCTGATGTCCGACGACTTGTCGAAACTGCCATTCGCGCTGCGCCTCGGCCGCCGCACGCTCGCGAACATCCGACAGAACGTGACGACCGCGCTCGCACTCAAACTCGCGTTCGTCGCGCTGGCCGCCGCCGGCCTCGCCACCATGTGGATGGCCATCGTCGCCGACACCGGCGCGTCGCTGCTGGTGACGGCGAACAGTCTGCGATTACTGCGCGAGAAATAATTCCGGGCGGGTATCGAGAAGAGAATGAACCTTGGGGTGCCATGGGGAGCCATGGAGGGGTGACGCATGGGGTCTCGCGTCAGGCTGCCCGGCTTCGCCGGGCTGGCTGAGCATCAAGAATCAGCCGCACGTAAGACCGGCGCCAGGAAGATATCGATTTTGTCCGGTCTTACGTGCGGCTGATTCTTGATGCTCAGTTGGCCGCGTTGCGGCCAACCTGGCGCGAGACGGCTGGCGTCACGTCACACGAATGACGCCGGCGCGCGACCGACGTGTCGTCCTTGGCGTTTTGCCCCATGGCTCCCCATGGCCCCCCAAGGTGCAATCTATTTGTCTTCGACGAATGCGTTCAGGAACTGCTGGGCTTCGGACGTGAGTTTCTCGAACTGCACGCCCATGCCGACGCGGCGATCGCTCCAGGCGACGCGGCCGGATGCGTGGATGTCCTTGCTCGATCCCGGCAAGCGAAACGTGAGTTCGATCTGCGTGCCCAGCGGCAGCGGATCCATGGTGCGGATCGCCACGCCGCCGCGGCCGATGTCTTGCGTGCGCGCGCCGGCGATCGTGCCGCCGGCCTGAAACGACACCGGGACCGCCACCGGCACGCGCGGATTGGCGCGCCGGTTGAAATTGTCGGGAAACAGGTGCGGGGCGAGCGCCGGCAGAATCTGCGCGCTCGTTGCATACTCATTCATGTACGCAGTCACGCCCAGCGCCGTGAGCGCCTGGACGTCGTCGGACGACGACACGGAACCCGCGAACACGACGACCGGCACGAGCCGGCGGCCCCCGCGCCGCACGTCGGCCACCAGATCCATCGGCGCCTCGGCCAGCGAGAGGTCGACCAGGGCCAAATCGACCGGCACCGCCTCGTTGGCGACCGCCGCGCGCAGTGCCGCGGCCGTGTCGGCGGTGACGGAGGCGTGCCGGGCCTCGGTCAGCGCCGACGCAAACCGGTGTCGTACGGCGGTGTCCCGGTGCGCGACAAGGATCGTCTTGACAGACATGGTGGGGTCAGTCGCTATAATCGCTAACGGAGCGATGCGAAGGAGAGTGTATGGCCACCTGCCCTGAGTGCGACGCGGAAATCGAGATCGACCAGGACGACCTCGAAGAAATGGAAGTCGGCGACCCCTGGAACTGCGACGCGTGCGGTAGCAGCCTGCGTGTGGCCAATCTGACGCCCCTCGAGTTCGACGGCGACGACGACGAAGACGACGACGATGAGGAGGAAGAGGAGGAGGAAGAAAAGGCCGCCGACGCCGAGGACGACGACCTCGACGACGACGACGAGGAAGACGAGAAGGACGGCGACTGGGACGAGTAGGCCGCCGTTGCCGCGATCCGTCGACTAGGGCGCGGGCTTCCGCGCCAACGCGAGCACCGAAGTCCCGATCGGCAGGTTGGCCAGCCGCAGCCACCCCGCCTCCAGGCTCGCCAGCGCGTTGAAGGTGGCATTGACCGGCGCGACCGGCACCCGTAAGTCCGCGTCCGACGCCGTGGCCGCCCGGCCCGACATCCGCTCCAGCCATCGCAGCGCCAACGCCGGTGGAAAGGCGCTCAAATTCGCAAACGTCAGCGTCTCGACCGCGAACCCGGCGCCGGTCAGCAGCCGGCGGAGCGACTGCCTGGTGTAGCGGCGGCGCTCATGCGTCAGCACGGAATGCGACCCTCGGAGCATGTCGAGGGCCGCCACGTTGACGATGACCACGCCGCCCGGCTTGAGGATGCGCCACATCTCCCGCACGGCTTGGCGCTCATCGGCATCCTCCAGGCAATAGAGCACATCGAAACTCGTCGCCACGTCCGCCGCGGCGTCGGCAAGGGGCAGCGCCGTCACCGAGGCCTGAACCATCCGTCGCTGCGTTCGCCTGCCGTGTGCCAGGCCTGTCGGCGACAGTTCGACACCCACCGCGGGGCCAAACGTCCGGAGCCAGTCCAGATTGCGGCCGGTGCCGGCGCCGCAATCGACGATGAGCGTGGGCGTGCGCCCGGCGAGGCCGCGCTCGAGCAGGAGGCGCGCGTTCCGGCGGAGGCTCTTGAACCAGAAGTGCCGGTCCTCGGCATCCGCCGTCCGGTCGAGCATGCGATCCACGCAGCGATTCTAGATGGCCGAGTCCTCGGAATGCGTCGAAAATTGCCGCGCGGTCGTTGACAGGTACACGTCCCGTCGATAAGCTCGACTCGCAAGCGGCGGGGCACGCTGGAACTGGAGGAACGCGTGAGGATGAGGCTGAATCGTGGGTTGGGACTCCTGCTCGTAGCTGCCGTGGCGCTGGTGGGCGCCTGCAACAAGAAAGATCCGGTGCAGCCGACGCCGCCGCCACCGCCGCCGCCGCCCGTGGTGACCCCAACGCCCACACCGCCGCCACCTCCGCCTCCGAGGCCGACGCCGACCGCGACGCCCGCGCCCCCGCGCGTGCCCACGCCGGACGAAATTTTTGCCGCCAAGAGCGTGGCGGATTTGAACAACGAGCACGTGCTGGCGGACGTCAACTTCGACTACGACGTCGCGGACCTGACGGACTCGGCGCGCAGCATGCTGCAGAAGAACGCGGACTACATGCGGGCGCATCCGTCGATTCGGATTACCGTGGAAGGCCACTCCGACTCGCGCGGGACGAATGAGTACAACCTGACGCTCGGCGAGCGCCGGGCTTCAGCCGTGCGGGACTACCTCGTGGGTCTCGGGGTCGCCGTCGCGCGCATCTCCATCGTCAGCAAAGGCGAAGAAGAACCGCTGTGCCGCGAAGACGTCGAGTCCTGCTGGGCGCAGAACCGGCGGGGGCATCCGGTTATTACGGAGAAGTGAGCTGTAACTAACAACTGACAACTAGCAACTAACAAGTGAAGGAAACGAAGGTTCCTTCCTCACTTGTTAGTTGTTAGTTGTTAGTTGCTAGTTGCTAGTTGTTAGTTTCGCCCGCGATTCGAACTGCCGCCTCGCGGGGATCCTTCGCCGCCGTGATCGGGCGGCCCACCACGAGATACGAACTCCCCGCAGCCACCGCCTCGGCGGGTGACAGCGTGCGCTGCTGATCGTCCGGTGCGGACTGGGCGCCGCCGCCGCGAATCCCCGGCGTCACAATCACGAAGTCAGGGCCACACGCGCGTCGAATCGCCGCAGTTTCCCGCGGGGACGCCACCACTCCGTCCAGTCCTGAGGCTTGCGCGAGTGCGGCGAGTCTCAACACCTGGTCGTCTGGGGAATGTGGCAGGCCGATCGACGCCAGATCGCCCGCCGCCAGACTCGTCAGCACCGTCACGGCAATCACCAGCGGCCGCGATTCGGCGCCGGCGGCGCTGTCATCGGCGGCGCGCCTGGCGGCTTCCATCATCGGCCGGCCGCCGCTGGCGTGCACGTTGACCATCCACACGCCAAGGCCGCACGCCGATCGAATCGCGCCGGCGACCGTGTTGGGGATGTCATGAAACTTCAGGTCGAGAAACACGCGATGGCCTTGTGAGACCAGCGTGCGGACAATCTCGGGGCCGGCGGCCGTGAACAACTGGCTGCCGATCTTGATGCCGCCGACGGCGCCGCGCAGCGTATCGGCGAGCGCCTCGGCCTGGCGTGCGGTATCGACATCCAGCGCGACAAGGACCCGGTTCACGCGTGCGCCTTCGACGGAATGCGCAGGGAGCCGACGAGGTCGGCGACGCGGGCGATGTGATGGCGTGTCATGTACGCGTTGAGACCGCTCGTCAGCTTGCCCCAGATGAACGGATCGACGAAGTTGCCCGTGCCCACCTGCACCGCCGAGGCGCCGGCGATCAGGAACTCGACCGCGTCCTCGGTCGTGGCGATGCCGCCCATGCCGATGATCGGCAGTTTGACGGCCTGAAAGCACTCCCAGACCATGCGCACTGCGATCGGCCGAATGGCCGGCCCGCTGAGTCCACCCATGACGTTTGACAGCTTCGGCGTCCGCGTCTCGACGTCGATCGCCATGGCGAGAAACGTGTTCACGAGCGACACGGCATCGGCGCCGGCTTCCTCGGACGCGCGCGCGAAGGACGCCACGTCCGTGACGTTCGGCGTCAGTTTGGGGATCAGCGGCAGCTTCGTCACTTTGCGGACGCCGCTGACGACGTCGTAGGTGCCGGGCAGGCTGCAGCCAAACTGGATGCCGCCTTCTTTGATGTTGGGGCACGAGATGTTGAGCTCGATTGCGCCGACGCCTTCGTGATCCGACAGGATCCGCGCGACTTCACAGTACTCCTCGAGCGTCGAGCCGCAGATATTGACGATCGTCGTCGCGCCCAGCCGGCGCAACTCCGGCAGTTTCTCGGCCACGAACCGGCGCACGCCGATCCCCTGCAGGCCGATCGCGTTCAGCATGCCAGCCGGTGTTTCCACGATGCGCGGCGGCGGATGCCCCTGCCGTTCTTCGAGAAACAGCCCCTTGACGGCCACGCCGCCGAGCGACGCCAGATCGACGGCGCCCGTATATTCCAGGCCGTACCCGAAGCAGCCGGACGCTCCGATGAACGGGTTGCGCAGCGTCAGCGAGCCGATGCGAGTGGTGAGATCTGCCACGGTCAGTGTCCTGTCAGTGCGTCCCACACGATGGCCCGGCCGTCGAAGACGGGCCCCTCGAGGCAGGCGCGCACGAATTGCCGGCCGCTTCCGCGATGGACCGGGACCACGCACGAATAGCAGCCGCCCATGCCGCATCCCATGACCGGCTCGAGCGACACCGCGACCGATCGGTCGTGGGCGCCGGCGGCCGTCGCGACCGCCCGCATCATCGGCGTCGGGCCGCACGCATATAGCGCGATGGCCCGGGTGGCCGGCGTGGTCTCCAGCGCGCGGAGCAGCGGCAACGTGACGCGTCCGAGATCGCCCCGCGATCCGTCTTCAGTCGTCAGGTGCAGCGTCGCGCCGAGGCCGGCGAACCAATCGGCGTAATAGAGGTCGGCGGCCGTGCGGGCGCCGTAGAACAGGCGCATCGGCGTGCCGCGCGCCGCCAGTGCCTCGGCCAGGGTCACAAAGGGCGCGAGGCCGACGCCGCCTGCGACCATCCAGGCCTCCGACGGCGCATCGACCGGCACGAACGGGCGCCCCAGCGGGCCCAGCACGCCAATGCGATCACCCTCGCGCGCGGAAAACAGCTGGGATGTGCCCACGCCCACGCGCTTGTTCAGCAGGCTCAGGCCCGTAAACGCGCCGGACGCGTCACGGAGCCGCTCGAAGATCGAGAACGGCCGCCGCAGCAGCGGGTCGAGACCCGGCTGCGTCCTGATCATCACGAACTGTCCCGGTTGCGCCACGCGCGCGATCTCCGGGGCGCTCAGGGCAATCACGTTGTAGTCGCGGGAGAGGTGCGTGTTGGCCATCACATAGGCGGCCACATCGACAAGCATGTGCCAAAAAGTATAGCGCGGCGGGCGGGCGCTTATGATCGGAGCGCGCATGCGCTACCTCCGGATGTTCACCAACGCGCTCGCCGGCGGTGTGCTGACCGCGCTCTATCTCGGCGTGCTTGTGCTGCAGCTGAACCCGCAGGTCTCGGTCGTGAGCGCGACCACGCTGGGCTGGTTCCGCGCGCTGTTGACGATGTACGGGCCCTACGTCACGGCGCTGATCATGATCGCGATTCTCGGCCGCGAGGCGCTGGCGTCGCGGCCGCTGCAGCCCGGCTGGCTGAGCGTGCGGATCATGGCCTGGCTCAGCGCCGGCTCCGCCACGACCGCCGCGGCGCTGACGTGGGCCAATCTGCGGGGCATGCATTCGATGCTGTCGGCCGACGCCGCCGACCGCATGCGGCAGGGCGCGGTGGCCACGAGCATCTGTGCCGGTGTCCTGGCCACCGTTGTCGTCCTGCGCTACTCGTTCGCGCGGCGAGGCAACCGGCCGGCCGCGCTACTGCTCGCGGCTTCGGTGATGGCCTCGCTCATCGTGCCGGTCTGGATCCGCGGTCCAGGGGAGCTCGAGGTCCCGGTGACGCGCCGGGTCAACGTGGCGCATCCCGTGACGTTGCCGCCGCGCGTCCGGTTGCTGCTGATCGACGGCGCGTCCCGCGGGTTCATCGTGCAGCGGGTCGCGGCCGGACAGTTGCCGAGCTTCGGCAAGTTGATCGATCGCGGCGCCGTGATCGACCTGGTGACGCTGAGGCCCACGCGCGCCGAACCGGTCTGGACGGCGGCCGCCACGGGCAAGTACCCGCCGAAGAACGGGGCGCGATCGGAATTCCAGTACCTCGTCGGGACCGACGAGCCCCACCCCGTTGATTTGCTGCCCGACTATTGTTTTGCCCAGGCGCTGGCCTATCAGGGCTTCGTGCGCGCCGAGCCGCTATCGTCGACCGCGCGCCGGGCCCGGCCGATGTGGGACATCCTGGCCGACTACAACGTCCCGTCCGGCATCGTGAACTGGCCGCTGACGCGCCCGGCGACGGGCGTGTCCGGATTCCTGATCAGCGACACCTTCGACGAAGCGACCAGCTCGCCGATCCGGTCCGCCGATCCGAAGTCCGGCGATCCGACGACGGCGGTCGACATCACGCGCGAGGTGTTCGACCGGTGGCAGGCGGTCGCCTGGCAGGACATCCTGCCCGGCGCCGACTTGGCGGATCCGCGCGCCGCGGTGCTGCGGCGGCCGCGATGGGACCGGGCGTATGCCGAAGCGGAGCGCGAGCTCACGCCGTTCTTTGCGCCGCGCCTGACCGCGCTGCGCTTCGAGGGCATCGAGGAGGTCGGGCACACGTTCCTGCTCGACGCGGAGCCCGAGCGGTTCGGGAACGTCCGGCGCACGGATACGGAGCGGTCGCTGCTCGATCGCTACTACGCGTTCATCGACGGGCAGGTCGAGCGCGCCATCGCGCAGACCGAGGCCGGCGACCTGCTGCTCGTCGTGTCCGGCTACGGGATGGAGCCCACGTTGCTGGCCAAACGCCTGTTCGCGCGCCTCATCGGCGAGCCGGACGCGACCGGATCGCACGAAGCCGCGCCGGATGGATTTCTCTTCGCCTACGGCGTGCACGTGGCGCCGGGCGAGTACCGCCGCGGATCGCTCGTCGATCTGGCGCCGACGGTGCTGTATTACATGGGCATCCCCATCGGCCGCGACATGGACGGCTTCGCCCGCGCCGATATGTTTCGGAGCACGTTCACCAGGGACCATCCGGTGACGTTCACGCTGACGCACGAACGATAAGAGCGAAAAGCGCACCCAAGAGAAAAGCGCTCCACCACATGAAGGCACGAAGGCCTGAAGTGTTTGGGTTGATCCCCGCTCTGTTCCCTCACAAAAAACCTTCATGCTCTTCGTGCCTTCATGTGGGGGACTCGTACTGTCAAGACCGTCGTACCGTGATATTCTCGACATCGCTCTTTAACGCGGTCCTGCGAGGCCGCAAAGAGGTGAGCATGTCCCGTCACGCCTGTTCGGCAGATTCCCCACACTCGAGGCACGCATGGCGGTCGTAATGGATGCGGACCGTGTCTCGCGCAGCCTCATGCGCATCGCGCACGAGATTCTCGAGCGCAATCGCGGCGTCGACGACCTCGCGCTGGTCGGCATCCGGGCGCGCGGCGTCCCGCTGGCCGGCCGCATCGCGGCCGCGCTGAAAGCGTTGGCCGGTGTCGATGTCCCGACCGGCGCGCTCGATATCACGCTGTACCGCGACGACCTGATGCGCCATGCCGTCGGGCCACAACCGGTCATCCGGCGGACCGAGATTCCGTTCTCGATCGACGACCGGGTGATCCTCCTGGTCGACGATGTGCTGTACACCGGCCGGACGATTCGGGCCGCGCTCGACGCGCTCATCGACTTCGGCCGCCCGAAAGCGATCCAGCTGGTCGTGCTCGTCGATCGCGGCCATCGCGAGCTGCCCATCCGCGCCGACTACGTCGGCCGCAACATTCCGACCTCGCAGCAGCAGAGCGTGCAGGTGCGCCTGGTCGAGTTGGACGGCCGCGACGAAGTGGAGGTGGAGGGATGACCACGGCCACCACGCTCCGCAGCCGCCATCTGCTCGGCATCCGGGACCTCGAAGCGGGCGAGATCGATCTGATTCTCGAAACCGCGCTCGCGATGAAGGAGGTCGGCGCGCGGCCGATCAAGAAAGTCCCGACGCTGCGCGGCCGGACCGTCGTCAATCTGTTCTTCGAGCCGAGCACCCGCACGCGCATGTCGTTTGAACTGGCCGAAAAACGCCTGAGCGCGGACACGCTCGGCATGACCACGACCGGGTCGAGCGTCGTCAAAGGCGAGACGCTGAGCGATACGGCGCGGACGATCGAAGCCATGGCGCCCGACATGATCGTCATGCGCCACGCCTCGTCGGGCGCGCCACACCAGCTGGCGCGCGTCTGCCGGGCCAGCATCATCAACGCCGGCGATGGGACGCACGAGCACCCGACGCAAGCGCTGCTCGACGCGTTCACGATCCGCGAGCGCAAGGGCCGGCTAGCCGGGTTGCGCGTCGCCATCATCGGCGACCTGATTCACAGCAGGGTTCTGCGGTCCAACGTCTGGTTGCTGACGAAGATGGGCGCGCAGGTGGTGGCGTGCGCGCCGGCGACGCTGATGCCGGCGGGCCTGCGCGAACTCGGCGTTGAGGTGACGCATGAGATCGACACCGCGGTCGAGGGCGCGGACGTGATCATGATGCTGCGCGTCCAGCACGAACGCATGCACGGCCTGTATTTGCCGTCGGCGCGCGAGTATTTCACGTACTTCGGGCTCACGCCGGCGCGGATGCGCCTTGCGGCGCCGGAGGCCATCGTCATGCATCCGGGGCCCATGAATCGGGGCGTCGAAATCGACTCGGACGTCGCCGATGGCCCGTGGTCCGTGATCCTCGACCAGGTCGCCAACGGCGTGGCCGTCCGCATGGCGGTGTTGTACCTGCTGGCGGGCGGTGAGGGCGGTGAGGGATAAAGGATGAGCGGGATGTTGTTGAAGTCCGTGCACGTGGTCGACCCGGCGGCGGGCCGAAATGGCCGCTTCGACGTGCTGATTGTCGAGGGCAAGGTCTCGGCCATCGGCCGCGATCTGCCGGCGAACGGGGCGAAAGTTGTCGAACTGCCGCCGTCGTTCGTCGTCACGCCTGGCCTCATCGACATCCACGTGCACCTTCGGGAGCCGGGGCAGGAACACAAGGAAACGATCGCGACGGGCACGGCATCGGCCGTGGCGGGTGGATTCACGGCGGTCGCCTGTATGCCGAACACCGACCCGATCAACGACAACGCGTCGGTCACCCAGTTCATCGTCAAGCGCGCCGCCGAAACGGCGCTCGCGCGCGTGTACCCGATTGGCGCCGTATCCATCGGGCAGCGGGGCGAGCAGTTGACCGAGATTGGCGACCTGCATGCGGCCGGCTGCGTCGCGATCACCGACGATGGGCGTCCGATCGCGACGGCGCTGCTCATGCGGCGGGCGCTCGAGTACGCGTCGATGTTCAAGATGCCGGTGATCGACCACTGCGAGGACCCGTCGATCAAAGGCGATGGTGTGGCCCACGAGGGCGCGGTGGCGGCGATGCTCGGCCTCAAGGGCATGCCGGGGGCCGCCGAGTCCGTGATGGTCGAGCGCGACATCTCGATGGCCGAGCTGACCGGCGGGCACGTCCACATCGCGCACATGAGCGCCCGCCAGTCGTTGCGCGCCGTGCGCGCCGGCAAGGAGCGGGGAATTCGCGTGACGGCCGAAGTCACGCCGCATCATTTCGTGCTGACCGACGACGCGCTGGCGCGCCACGGCGGTTACGACACCAATACGAAGATGAACCCGCCGCTCCGCGAGGAAGCGGACCGCGCCGCGATGATCGAAGGCCTGCGGGACGGATCGATCGATGTCATCGCGACCGACCACGCGCCGCATCATGCCGACGAGAAGGCCCTCGAGTTCGACCGCGCGCCGTTCGGCATCGTCGGTCTCGAAACGGCCGTGTCGCTCTGTTTCGATCGCCTCGTCCACGCCGGTGTGATCGGCCTGCCGCGATTCGTGGAGCTGCTGTCCACGAATCCGGCGCGGGTGCTCGGCCTGCCTGGCGGCACCATTGCGGAGGGTGCCCCGGCCGACCTGTCGATTCTGGCGCCGGATGCGACCGTGACCGTCCACGCGTCGGCGCTGCGGTCGAAGTCGAAGAACACGCCCTTCGACGGCTGGACGCTCACAGGCGCCGTCGCCGCCACGATCGTCGGCGGCCGCGTGGTCTACAGAAACCCCGAACTTCTGACTTCTGACTTTTAACTTTTAACTTTTCCAGAATCCACCTATGAATCGTCGCGAGCAACTCCGCCACACCACCCTGACCAACCTGCGCGAGCACGGCGTGCTCATGCTTGATGGTCATTTCGATTACGGCAACGGCTTCCACGGAAGCGTCTATCTCAATCCGCACGGCATTTTTCAACAGCCCTCGCTGATCTGGCGATTCGCCCAGGACCTGATCGAGCTGCTGCCGGAAACGGTCGTGTCAGAAACGGAGGTCGTCGCAGGCCCGGTGATGGGCGGCGCCCTGTTCGCCCACACAGTCGCCGGACTGCTCGACGGGCGGCGCAGCCTGACGCACCCGCCGACGAGTTTTGCGCCGCTGTCGACCGACGCGAATGGGCGGCTCGTCCTGCGACCCTTCTATCGCACGGTCGTCTCCGGGCGGCGCGTGCTGCTGGCCGACGACGTGCGGAATACGGGCGAGACGTTTGCGCGAGCCAAGGCCGCGGTCGAGGCAGCCGGCGGCCGGGTGATCGCGACGACTGAGATCTGCGATCGGCTCGAGGCCGTCGTCGATGTCGGGGTGCCGAATTACGCGCTGGCCGAATACCCGGCGCCGGAGAATTACCCGGTGTCCAATTGTCCGCTGTGCAAAGCCGGTCTGGGAGTGACGACGTTCTGAAGCCGGCGCTCGACTCGCTCTACACGTCATTCAATTACACGGATTCCGCGCTCGATCCGATTCAGATCGTCCGCCGCTACGCCGCGCTCGACGACCGTGAGGTCGTGGCGTTCATCGCGGCGGGCCTGGCGTTCGGCCGCGTGGCATCCGTGATGGCGTCCATCGAGGCCGTGTGTGCCGTACTCGGTCCCCACCCGGCGGCGTTCATCCGTCAATTCGATCCAGACCGCGACGGTGCCGATCTTCGCCGCCTGGTCCATCGCTGGACACGCGGCGACGACTTCGTGGGTCTCGTCTGGATGCTGCGCGAATTGATCGGGCCCGCGGGATCGCTCGAGCGCACCTTTGCGTCGGGTCTCGATCGATCTGCAGCCGACGTGGAGGGCGCGCTCGAGGCCTTCTCAGGACGGGCGCGTGCGCTGGACCTGCGGCCGGTTTATGGGCGGCGGCCACGGACGCCCGGGGCGCACTATTTCTTTTCGCGGCCTTCGACGGGGTCGGCCTGCAAGCGCCTGAATCTCTTTCTGCGCTGGATGGTCCGCCAAGACGAGGTCGATCCCGGCGGCTGGACGTCCGTGCCGACGCGTCAGCTCGTGGTGCCGCTCGACACGCACACGATCCGGGTGGGGAAGTGCCTGCGACTGACGCGTCGCGCCACGCCCGGATGGAAGATGGCGGCGGAGATCACCGCGGCGCTGCGCGCCTTCGATCCCGAGGATCCCGTTCGCTACGATTTCGCGCTCTGTCATCTGAGCATGATGGGGGCCTGCGGCTTCGGCACGGCGCGCGGGTCGCAGCAGTGCCCCTTGCGTGCGCACTGCCGCCCCGGGCGCGCACGGCGCCAGCCACCCGCACGGCGCCGGTGACGGCCGAGCCCCTATAATCGCCGCGATGCCGAGCGGCGCGCCCGCGCGCACACCTGTCGCCACGCCTGTCGTCTGGGTCCTGCTCGTGCTGGCGCTCGCGCTGCGGCTCTGGCTGATCGCCGACAAGAACCTCTGGCTGGACGAATCGGTGTCCTGGCAGTTCGCGATCGGGTCGGTCGCGGATCTGATCAACGGCACGGCCGGCGACATCCACCCGCCGCTCTACTACGTGATGCTGCACGGCTGGGTCGCGGCGTTCGGTGACTCACTGATGGCACTGCGCAGTCTGTCGGTGGTCTTCGGCGTGGCCGCGGCGTATCTGGTGTACCGCCTGCTTGACGGCGTGCCGCGCGTGGTCGCGTACACGGCGCTCTTCTGGTTTGCGATCGCGCCGCACGCCATCCTGTTCAGCCAGGAAGCGCGCATGTACGCCGCCGTCACGGCCCTCGTCCTGGGCGCGTGTCTCTCGTACCGGCGCTGGGTCGATTCCGGATTCACGAGCGGTCGTGCACTCGTCGCCTATGCCGCCTGCGTCGTCGTCTGCCTGTATCTGCACTACTTCACGAGCCTGGTCGTGGCCGCGATCTGGCTGCACGCGCTGTTGCTGGCCACCGGGATTACGCGAACACCCACGGATCCACCGCGCCGGCTGCCGCTGACGACCTGGATCGGCGTGCACGTCATCGTCGGACTGATCTATCTGCCCTGGGTCGCGACGGCGGTGTCGCAGGTCTCGCGCGGTCAGTCGTGGCGCGAACTCGTGACCGTGGCGGCGATTCCCGCGAATGCGCGCGACATGCTCGCCGGGCTGCTGGGCGGCACGGCCGCGTATACGTTCACGTCTGTGTTGGCCTGGGTGGTTGTGGCGGTGCTTCTCGTCGGCCTCGCGCGTCTCGGCGTATGCGCGTTCAGAGGACGTCAGCCGGAACGCGATCTGTTCTTCCTCCTCGTCGCCGTCGTGCCGCTGGCGGTCGGGTTGGCGCTGCTGCCGTTTGCGGGTCGAATGGATTTGGCCCGCTATCTGCCGTACGGGTTACCGCTGCTCGTGATTGCCGCGGCTCGGGGCTTCGCGCGGTTCCGGATCCCGTCAGCTGCCGCCGCAGGGGCGATCGCGCTGGGCGCGCTGGCGACGGTGCCGGCGCTGCAGACGTACTACCGGACCCATCTCAAGGACAGCGATGCGAGACCCATCGTCGCGGTGCTCCTGGAGGCCGCGCGGACCAAGCCCGGCGCGCAGGACACGATCTTCGTGGCGCCGGGCTTCATGGAAACGGTCGTGCGCTATGTGTCGCGAGACTCGCTCGTCTATCAGCCGGTCGAGGACGGCGCCGATCTGCTGCAAGTGATCGAACCGACGCGCTCGCCCGCGCACGCAACCTGGGTCGTCGTGGATTATCGGTGGCCGGGCTTCAAGGAACTGGCGAGCCAGCCGAGGTTCAAGGAGCAGGAGGTGCCGTTTGGGTATCCGGAGATGATGAAGTTATTCAGGGTGTATTGACGGCTCTTAGTGGAGCCCCGGGTCTTCAGACCCGGGGGCCGCGTACCCCCGGGGTCTAAAGACCCCGGGCTCCATCAAGCGCCTCCCAACTCCCTCCCCAACTTCTCCCGATCCAACTCTCCCTCCCACCTCGACACCACCACCGTCGCCACGCCATTGCCGATGAAATTCGTGATCGATCGCGCTTCCGACATGAATCGATCGATGCCGAGGATCAGCGCCAGGCCGGCGACGGGGACAGCGGGAACCACGGCCAGGGTCGCCGCGAGGGTAATGAATCCGGCGCCGGTCACGCCCGACGCGCCCTTTGACGTGAGCATCGCGACCGCCAGCAGAGTCAGTTGCTGCCCGATCGTCAGGTCGATGTTCAGCGCTTGTGCCACGAACATCGCCGCCATCGTCAAATAAATATTTGTCCCGTCCAGATTGAACGAGTAGCCGGCCGGGACGACGAGTCCGACGACCGACCGCGGACATCCCAGCCGCTCGAGCTTGGACATGAGCGGCACGAGCGCGGACTCGGACGACGACGTGCCGAGGACGGTGAGCAGTTCGTCGCGGATGTACACGATGAACCGGACGATGCTGAAACCGGTCAGCGCGGCGATGGTGCCCAGGACGACAAGGATGAAGAGCCCGCAGGTTAGATAGAAGCTCGCCATGAGCGCGGCCAGCGGCTTGAGCGCGACGAGCCCGTAGTTGCCGATCGTGAACGCCATGGCGCCGCCGGCGCCGATGGGCGCCAGGCGCATGATCGCGTTCATCATCGCGAAAAAGATGCGCGCGCACTCGTCGATGAACGTGTGGACGGCCTGGCCGACGACACCCAGATGATTCATCGCGTAGCCGAAGAGGACGGCCACCAGCAAGACCTGCAGCAGATCGCCCGATCCCGTGAACGCGTCGGTGAATGTCCGCGGAATCAGGTGCAGCAGGAAATCGGTGGTCGTCTGATTGGCCGCGGCCTTCGCGTAGGTTTCGACGGCCTTCGCGTCGAGCGTCGAGAGGTCCGCGTTGAAGCCCGCGCCCGGCTTGATCACATTGACGACGACCAGTCCGATGATCAGCGCAGCGGTCGAGACGACCTCGAAGTAGATCAGCGCCTTGCCGCCGACCCGGCCGACTTTCTTCATGCCGCCGGCACCGGCGATGCCGAGCACGACCGTGCAGAAAATCACGGGGCCGATCAGCATCTTGACGAGCGCGATGAAGCCGTCGCCGAGCGGCTTCAGCTTGACCGCGGTCGCCGGCGCGAAATACCCCAGCAGCCCGCCCGCCAGGACGGCGACCAGGACCCAGAAATAGAGATGGCGGCTCAGGCCTCTCACGCCGCGCCGATGTTACTTGAATCCACGCGGATACGGCGCGACCGGTGTACGATCACCACCCGTGCCGGGATGTGTGCGCGCGTCGTTCGCGATGGTGATGCTCTGCGGCCTGAGCGCGATCGGCACCGCGTCTTCCAGAGAGCAGAACAGTGTCCCCGCTGCCACGACGGTGATCCAGTTCACGCCGACGCCGGCCTCGCGAGCCGGCACCGTCGATGGCACGTGCCGGACGCCGTCGGTGGCCGCCTGGTTTCGATCGGATGCGTGGGCATGCGTCGCCGGATCCTCGACGTTCGATCCGTGTTTTCGCGCCAACGCTGAAGGCCCTGACGTCTGGTGCGTCATTGATCCTCGTCAACCGGCCGGCGGGACGCCTCTCCGGGCCACAAGTCTGATCGTCACGCACGCCACGCCCCCCAGCCACCGCGCCTGGTTCTTCGAGCTGACGGACGGATCCACGTGCCGGCCTTTGGCGGCGCCCGGTCGCGTGGTCGAGGGCGAGCGCGAACTTTACGCCTGTAAGTTCGGATCCGCCGGGGATGCTGACGCCATCCTGGGCGACCTCGATTCCACCGCGCCCCTGTGGACGGTGCAGAAGGTCATGATCAACAAAAAGGCCGAGCCCCAGACCATCAAGTCGGTCCTGGTGGCGTCGGTCCGGACCGTCTGGCGGTAGAACCGGCCGCGGACGGCCCCGGTGTAACATGGACGCACTCACGCTGTATTCATGGATCGGATGAAACCCAGTCACATGCTTGCCCGGCTCGCGCTGCTCGGGGCCCTCGTTCTGGCGGCTCCCGCGTGTTCGATGGCGACAAAACTCGCGGCAGGGGCGCTGTCGGCGCCCGGTGACACCTTCACCTCCGACGACGATCCGGAGCTGGTGCGGAAGGCGATTCCGTTCGGCTTGAAGCTGCAGGAATCCTTCCTGGCGTCGTTGCCGAAGGACGGGAAGCTGCTGCTCTCGGCGTGCAGCGGATTCACCGGGTATGCCTACGCCTTCGTCGAGACAGATGCGGAAGTGCTCGGCGAAGAGCACCATGACGAGGTCAAGGCCCTGCGGGCTGAGGCGCTGTCGCTGTACGTCCGCGCGCGCGACTACTGCCTGCGCGCCCTCGACGTCCGGTTCAAGGGCGTCAGTGAACGCCTGTACCGCAGCCCGAAGACGGCGTTCGCCAAGGTCAAGCTCAAGAAAGACGACGTGCCGCTGCTCTATTGGAGCGCGGCCTCCTGGGGATCGGCGATCTCGCTCGGGCTCGATCGTGTCGAACTCATCGGCGACTTTCCGGCCGTGCGCGTGCTGGCCGATGAGGCGATGCGGCTCGATCCGGACTGGAACCGAGGCGCGCTCTACGAATTGATGATGACCCTCGACAGCCTGCCCGAGGCCATGGGCGGCGCGGCGCCGAACAAGCGCGACGCTGTGCTGAAGGGGCATTTCGATCGCGCCGTGGCGTTACAGCAGGGCCTGTCGCCCGGGCCGTACGTGTCGATGGCCGAACACATCGATATCGCCGACAAGGACCCGTCCGAGTATCCGAAATTGCGCGAGGCGTATACGAAGCTGCTCGAACAGGCGCTCGCAATCGACCCGAACAAGGACAAGAGCAACCGGCTGGTGACCCTGGTCACGCAGCGGCGCGCCCGCGCGATGCTCGAACACATCGACACCAAAATTCCGAAATAGGGAGTCTGTAATGTCTGGATTGACGCGTCTGGGTCTCGTCGTCGTCGGAACGGTCGCGCTCGCGGCCACCTTGGTCGCCACGCCCCAGCCGCGGGCGGCCTGGAACCTGCCGACGATTGCGCCCGCGAATTCGCCCTGGCATACGGCGCTGCTCGACATGAGCGCGGCAATCGCCAAAGACACGGCCGGTCGAGTCAAGATCACGGTCTTTCCGGGCGGCAAGCTGGGCGGCGAGCCCTCGGTGGTGCGCTCGATGCGTTCCGGCTCGTTCGACATCAGCCTGTTGATGCTGACGGGCCTCGCGCAGATCGACGAAGGGTTCAACGCCCTTGGCGTGCCGTTCTTCTTCAAGGACGACGCCGAAGCCAAGGCCGTGCAGGACGCGCTGACGCCCATGCTCGAGAAACGCATCGCCGCGAATTTCCATCTGCTGGGCTGGACCAATGGCGGGTGGGTGCAGCTGTTCTCGAAGAAGCCGCTCAAGACGCTGGACGACATCAAGAAAGCGAATCTGTGGACGAGCGACGGCGATGTGAAGATGCTGCAGTGGTACAAAGCCAACGGCTTCCATCCGGTCGCGCTCGACGCGAAGGATGTGGGATCGGCGCTGCAGATCGGCACGATTGACGCCACGCCATCGCCGGCCTATGCGGCCTCGCTCCTCAACATGAACACGCTGGCGCCGAACATGCTGGACGTGCGCATCGGGCCGCTGCTCGGCGCGGTCGTTGTCACCAGGAAAGCGTGGAATGCCATCTCGCCTGAGGACCAGGCCAAGGTGGCGGCGGCGGCGAAGGTCTTCGAGCAGACGACCTCCGTCACGATTCCGGCCAAGGAAGCCGGCGCGGTCGTGGAAATGGGCAAGCGCGGCCTGACGGTCAACAAGATGGCGCCCAAGGACTCGGCCGACCTGTACGCGCAGATCGACAGACTGGTGCAATCGATGCGCGGCGACATGGTGCCGGCGGACATGTACGACGCCGCGAAAGCGGCGCGGGATGCCTACCGCAGCAAGAAGTAAGTCCTAGATGCGCGCGCTCGCGGTTCGCGCCGAAAATCTCCTCGCGGCTCTCGCCATGGGCGGCCTCATGGTGCTGCCGCTGATCGAGGCGTTTCTCCGCAACGTTTTCCACGTCATTTTTCCTGCGGCGCCGTTCGAGCTGAACCTCACGTTGTGGGTGGGTCTGCTCGGTGCGGCGATCGCCGCCCGTGAAGGCAAACTGCTGACGCTGGCGACCGGGGAGTTTCTTCCCGCCGGGACGATCACGACTGTCGCGCACGTGGCGACCGCCTTTGTCGGCGTCGCGGTCGCGACGCTCTTCGCCATCGGCGGCGTGACGTTCACGCAGACGGAGTATCAATCGGCCGAGCCGATCGCCTTCGGCGTCAAGATGTGGATGGCCACGCTGGTCATTCCGTTTGCGTTCGGACTGATTGCCCTGCGCCTGGCCTGGCGCGCCTCGCCACATTGGATCGGCCGGGCCATCGCCGGGCTCGGCATGGTGGCGGCCTGGTGGATGACGCAGAACCCCGACGTCATCACCGGCCAGCCGATCTGGCCCTGGCTTGTCGGGTTGCTCGTGGCCGGCCTGCTCGGCGCGCCGATTTTCGCGCTGCTGGGCGGCATCGCGATGGTGGGCCTCGTCGTCGGCGTCGGCATGCTGCCGGAGTTTGCCGTCGTCACCGCGCACGAGGAACTGACGTCGCCGGTCGCCGCACTCGCGACGATTCCGCTGTTCACGGTGGCGGGCTTCCTGCTGGCGGAAGGGAAATCGCCCGAGCGCCTGCTGCGCATGCTGCGCGCTCTGTTCGGCTGGATGCCGGGCGGCACGGCGATCGCCGCGACCACCCTGTGCGCGTTTTTCACATTGTTCACGGGCGGATCGGGCGTCACGATTCTCGCCCTCGGCGGCCTGCTCCTGCCGGCGATGCTCAAGGAGGGCTATCGCGAGCGGTTTTCGATCGGCCTGCTGACCGCATCCGGATCGCTCGGTCTGCTGTTTCCGCTGTCCGTGCCGCTCATCCTGTTCACGATCGTCGTCTCTGCGGCCGGCACCCCCGTTCAGATGGAGCACGTGTTCATCGGCGGCCTGCTGCCCGGCCTGTTGATGCTGGGGCTCGTCAGCCTGCTCGGCACGCGCGAAGCCATCAAGGTGCGGGTACCGCGGGCGCCGTTCCGCATCGGCGAAGCCGTGGCGGCCATCTGGGAAGCGAAGTGGGAAGTGTTGCTTCCGGTCGTGGTCCTCGCCGCGCTGCTCGGCGGTTTCGCCAAGACCGCGGAACTCGCGCCGGTCGCCGCGTTGTACGTCCTCATCGTTCAGCGGTTCATTCACCGGGATCTCCCGACGAATGGCGACGTCATCCGTGTCATCGGTGACTGCGTCTCGCTCGTCGGCGGTGTCCTGCTGATTCTGTGCGTCGCCGTCGGGCTCACGCGCTATCTCGTCCTGATGCAAGTGCCGGACATGATGATCGCGTGGACGCAGGCGCACGTCTCGGACCGGATCGTGTTCCTGCTGCTCCTGAACCTGTTCCTGCTGCTGGTGGGGACGGTGATGGACATCTTTTCCGCCATCGTCGTCGTCGCGCCGCTGCTGCTGCCGCTCGCCGCGCTCTTCAACGTCGATCCCGTGCACCTGGGCGTGATCTTTGTCGCGAATCTGGAGCTGGGCTATCTACACCCGCCGCTGGGCCTGAATCTGCTGCTGGCGTCGGTGCGATTCAAGAAACCCGTGCTCGAGGTGATGTGGGCGACGCTGCCGATGCTCGGCATCCTCGCGGCCGGCGTGCTCCTGATCACTTACTGGGATTGGCTGACGCTGGGCATCCTGAGGATGACGGGGATGTATCCGGTGACGTAGAAAGCCGACGAGAGTCTATCGATGACCCGATGGATCGATTGAGCGCACTTCAGCGTCTCATCGACATCCCCACCTGATAGAACCATCCCTCTGCCAGCGGCTGGCCGAGCATCACGCCGTGCGATTTGTAGCCGACCGTCCCGGTCAGAATCACGCGTCCAATCGTGTGGGACGCGCCACCGCCGAACGCGCCGCCGGTTTCGCGGTCTCCGGGCGTGGCGGCCAGGCGCTGCCGCCAGACATCGCCCGACACGAACAGGCGGGCGCGGGCGGACAGCGGCTGTGACCATCGCGCATTGACGGCCGGCTGGCCTTCGCCCCAACTCGGCGTCACTTCCATCACATGCCCTCGCGAGTCGCGTGCGAACACGCCCAGCGCGTAGCGCACGCCCACTTCAGACAGCCACGCGTTCGTCGTCAAGCTCCACGACAGGCCGCCGGCGCGCAGGCCGATGCGGCGCAGGGTGCCGCGGCCGTGCACGAGGTAATCGGTCAGATAGCTGTACGACGCGGCCCACGTCATCGGGTCGATCAGGTTCCAGATCGCGCCCCGCACGATGTCGTCGTGGACGGTTTCGCCGCCGCGGGTCGACCGTGCACCGTAGCGAATGGCGTAGTTCGTCATGTCGTTCGCATAGTCGTCGGCCTCGGCGTCCGCCGGCGACGGCGCCGTCAGGCCGTACAGCGTGAAATCCAGCTGCCGCAGCGCCAGCAGCGGCGCCGTGGTCCAGCCGGCGTCACGCGCCTCGAAGATGTCGCGCTTCAGCATGTCGGCGCCCGCGAGCGTGGCTTCCACGCCACCGGTCGTGATCGCCATCCGTCCAGCCGAGGTCAGCGTGCCCGCGTCGTTGACGGTGATGATGTGCCCAAGCGCGTACGGGCCGGGTGCCGTGACCCAGTGACACTCTGTCGATCCCGCGAGCCAGGCTTGCTGACAGTGCCCGAACTCATGACTGCCGACGGTCGCCAGCCACGCGACGTACAGATCGAGCGGCGATTTGAGCACGCGCGCCACCACGCCTCGCCGGTCTCGTTGGAGATCGGCCGCCTTGAGCAACGCGTCGACGCCGGTGCCGTACAGCGTGAACAGGGATTCGAAGTTTCTGGCGGTCGACAGATTGTGCGGCGCCGAATCCCAGGCGCCCGTCAGCGACAGGCCAGGAGCCGGCGGCCTGAGCGGCGGCGTTTGAGCCGCCGCGCTCGTCGCCGTCAGAGCGAGCGCCAACCCGGCCGCCGGAATCGTGAGTCGCATCATGTGAGCGTGAGTATAGGTGTCGCGTCGGGGCCGGTCACGCGATCAACTGGTCGAACGCATCGTCCGGAAGGTCCGCCAACGACAGTACGCTGAGGTCCGCGCCCGCACACTCGGTCCGGCCGACGCCGATGCACCGCATGCCGGCGCGTCTGGCGGCTTCGATCCCGGCGTCGGCGTCTTCGACGACGACGGAGTGCGAGGGGAGTGCGCCGAGCCGCGATGCGGCAGTCAGGAACACGTCCGGTTCGGGTTTCCCGCGCGCGACGTCTTCGGCGCCGACGAGCGTGTCGATGGCGCCGGCAAAGCCCAGGACACGATGCATGACCTCGACGTTCTGCCTGGGCGCCGACGAGGCAATGGCCTGCCGCCAGCCTGCGGCGTGCAGGCGCCGCACCCACGCCGCGGCGCCCGGGAGCGGCACGATGCCTTCGCGTTCGATGTACTGGCGGTACCGCGCTTCCTTGGCATCGCCGATCTCGCGAATACGTGCCGGCGTGGCGGCGGCGCCGAGCCAGGCCGTCAAGATCGCGTCGTTGCGCTGGCCGAAGCCCGCCGCAAATTGCGCTTCGGAGATTTCCACGCCAGCGCCACGCATTGTTTCGTGCCAGGCGCGCCAGTGGAAGTCGCGCGAATCGGCGAGCGTGCCGTCCAGGTCCCAGAGCACCGCCCTCACGCGTGGTGCGCTCACCGGGAGGACGAGTCTCCGGGCTGGCCGTAATAGGCCTGCTGGCCGTGCTTGCGCAGGAAGTGGCGATCGATCAGGAACTGCGCGGGCGAGGCCGCGCGCGGATCGACGAGGCCGGCGATGCAGTTCACGCGCGCCAGGTACTCGAGCACGTGCGCGCGCTCGACCGCCGCGGCGGCATCGTGTCCCCAGGCGAATGGCCCGTGATTGGCCACGAGCACGCCAGGAATCTCGCTGGCCGACACACCGAGCTCACGGAACGTTTCGACGATCACCAGGCCGGTGTTGCGCTCGTACGCGCCGCCGACCTCGCTGTCGGTCATTGGCCGCGTCACCGGCACATCGCCACGAAAGTAGTCGGCGTGGGTCGTGCCCATGCAGCTGACGGGCGTCCGGGCCTGGGCGAACGCGGTGGCAAAATCCGAGTGCGTATGGGCGATGCCGCCGCAGTCGAACGCGCGATACAACTCGAGATGCGTGGGCGTGTCCGACGAGGGCCGAAAGTCGCGTTCGAGCGGTTCGCCCGTCGCGATCGAAATCGGCACCATGTGTTCGGGGCCCAGGGCTGAATAGGGGACACCGCTCGCCTTGATCACGAAGAGACCGGCTGCGCGATCCACGCCGGACACGTTCCCGAACGTGCCCATGACCAAGCCGCGATCGACCAAGTCCAGGTTAGCGCGGCATACCTGTTCGCGAAGCTCTTGCGCCAGCATGGACTAATCCTTCTTTTCCGCGGCTCGGTCACTGAACGAGGCCGCGTCGTTCAATGACCGAGCGGCCTGTTGAGCTGCATGGACGCGGTCGCGCAATGCCAACAGCCGCTTCATGAATGACGACAAGTCGGCACGCGCGCCGGGCACGCCGCCAAATGTATCGTGCAACTCTCGGTACAGCACATACAGTTCGTCGTATGTCGCCGCAGCGCCGGAATTCGGCGTGTAGCGCGTGTCGGCCACCAACGTCATGCGGTCCTGCGCCGACACGAAGTCATCGTACCCGCCGGCCCGCGAACCGGCGGCGACGGCGGCCGCGACGGCAGACCCGAGCGCCGGGGTCTGCGGTGAACCGGCCAGCAGCATCGGCCGGCCGAGCACGTCGGCGTAGATCTGCATGAACACCGCATTCTTTTCCGCGATACCGCCGCACGAAATCACGCGATCGATCGCTACGCCGCGTTCGACCAGCCGTTCCACGATGGCGCGGGCGCCGAAGGCCGTGGCTTCGATCAGCGCGCGATAGATCTCGGCGCGGGTCGTGTGCAGCGTCTGTCCGACGATGAGCCCGGTCAACAGCGGGTCAACGAGAATCGTGCGATTGCCGTTGTTCCAGTCGAGCGCGACGAGGCCTGATGCGCCCGGCGACAACCGCGCGGCGGCCGCGGAGAGCTGTTCGTGCTGGGCCGCGTCGCCCTCGCAGACGACTTCAACCCACCAGCGCAGTAAATCGCCCACCGCTGATTGCCCGGCTTCGATGCCCAGGTAGCCCGGCAGCACCGACCCGTCGACGACGCCGCAGATGCCTGGCACATCCGGCACGCCGCTGGTGGCCGGGGCGATGGCGATGTCGCAGGTGGACGTGCCGATGATCTTGACGAACGTACCGGGCCGGATACCGGCGCCGATGGCGCCGTAGTGCGCATCGAACGCGCCGATCGCGATCGGAATGCCGGCCGGCACGCCGAATGCGGCCGCCCAATCGGGGGACAACTCTCCGGCGGGCCGATCCGCAGACCACGCCTTGTCGTAAAGCTTCGCGCGAATCTTCGCGAGCTTCGGATCCAGCCGCGCCAGAAAAGTCTCGGACGGCAGTCCGCCCCAGGTGTCGGAGTACATCGCCTTGTGCCCGGCCGCGCAGATGCCGCGCCGGATGTTCCGCGCGTCGGTCACACCGGAAAGGACCGCGGGAATGTAGTCGGCGAGTTCGACCCAGCTGGCCGCGGCGTGGAAGACGTCAGGCGCGACGTTGAGGCAGTGCCAGATCTTCGACCAGAACCACTCGGACGAGTACGTGCCGCCAATGACGGCGAGGTACTCGGGCGCGTAACGGCGCGCGGTGTCGGTGATGGCGGCCGCCTCTGCGGCGCTCGTATGGTCCTTCCACAACCAGGCGTGCGCGGCCAGGTGATCGCGCCATCGCGGATCGAGCGCCAGCGGCTGCGCGCGTGCATCGACGGGCATCGGCGTCGATCCGGTCGTGTCCACGCCAATGCCGATGATGCGGTCGCGCGCGAATCCGGGAACGGACGCGGCGGCGGCGATGGCCGATGGGACCGCGGACCGGAGGCCCGCCAGGTAGTCGGCGGGATTCTGGCGCGCCAGGTGCGGGTCGGCCGGATCGATCAGGACGCCGCCCATGCCAGACGGGAAGTCAAAGACCGCCGACCCGGCGATCTGGCCATTCGCGCAATCGACCACCACGGCGCGGACCGATCCCGTGCCGAAATCGAGGCCGAGCGTGAACGATCGGGCGACCATCGATCAGCCGACGAGGATGGGGCTCACGATATCGAGCACGTCCGGGCCGGTGCCGGCCGCGCGCGCGCGATCGAGTTCCGGGCGACGCGCGTAGAGGCGGACGGCTTTCAGCGAGAGGTTCGCGAAATTGATCAGGCTGCGCTCCATGGCCCGCGCCGGGTCGTCGCGGTACGTGAACTGGTCCTGGCTGTAGTACCCGCGGTAGTCGCGGATGAACGTCGTGAACAGGTACTCCACCGACTCGGGAATCGAAATCGATCCGAAGATCAAATCCTGGTCGTTGCGGCCCTGGCGCGCGTCGTTGATATCGAACTTGTGAATCGGCACGCCGGCGTACGCCGCCAGGTCGCACGCGGTCGAGGCCGTCGTGGCCTCCATCTTCTGATGGCCGTAGTCGATCGTGAGCCCGCAATTCCGGCCGCCGCAGATCTCGTTCACGCGCTTGGCCACCAGAATCGCCGCCGCCGCCGTCGGCACGATCATGTACAGCTCGCGCGGCTCGTATGGCTTTGGTTCGATCGCGAGTTTGATGCCCGCGGCCATGCACGCCCGGTTGGCCTCGACGAGCGCCTCGGTGAACCATTCAATCGACTGGAGGTAGTCGATCTGAAAGTGATAGTCGGCGCCGTCCGATCCCGGCCACACGCTGAGGACCGGAATCTTCAGGTGCTTCGAGATCTCGACCGCTTTGAGGATTTCGTCCAGGGCCGCCCGGCGCACCGCGCGATCCGGATTGCACGGCCCACCCAGCCGGAACACCGGGTTCGTCCAGGTGTTGATGTTGCAGGCCGTGATCGTCATGCCCAGCTCGGCGAGGAAACCCGACTTGGCGCGCTCGACGGCCGGCCAGTCGAGGTCGCCGTTCAGCGTCTTTTCGAACACGCTCTGGTGGATTTCGATGGCGGTAATGCCCGCGGCTTTCGTCCGCCGGCACTGGGCTTCAAAGTCATTCGTGAAGCCCGGCTCGTTCGAGTGGTAGCCGACCGGCGCGAACCGGTCGAAGAAGTCGCCGGCCGACCAGTGGCCCACGCTCATGCGGATATCGAGCGCCTTGAGAAAAGCGAGTGAGGCGGCACGGTCGAGCGGGCCGGTGAGCGACTGTGCGTGCGCGATCTGATCGGGGCTGAAGCGTGGCATGGGAGCTGATGTTATCAGTGGGGACGTACCTGTTTTCCACAGGCCGGCCCGCTTCCCCAGACGCCGGCCTGTGGAAAACAGGTACGTCCCCAAATGGCGCGCCCTATACTCGGCACCATGACCAGAAGAGACTGGCTCAAGACGACGGCGGGGATGGGCGGCGTGCTGTTGCTGCCGAACGTGACGGGTCTTCTTTCGTCGGAGACGGGCATCCAGACTCCGGCTACCGCGGCGAAAACGCCGATGGCGGCGGGTCGCGAACGGCTGCTCGCGGACTTCGGCTGGCGGTTTCATCTGGGGCACGCCAACGATCCGGCGCTCGACTTCGGTTACGGGCGGGGTAACGCCTTTGCCAAGTCCGGCAGTTTCATCTCCGGCGGCGGGCGCGGGAATCCGGCGGTCACACAGACGGCGTTTACGGCCGCGGACTGGACGCCGGTCGACCTGCCGCACGACTGGGCTATTGACCTCCCGTTCGTCAGCGACCGCAGCGCCAACGCCCACGGCGCGAAACCGCTGGGCCGCACGTATCCCGACACGAGCATCGGCTGGTACCGGCGCACATTCGACATCCCAGCGTCGGATCTCGGACGACGGATTGCCATCGAGTTCGACGGTGTCCTCCGCGACGCCATCGTCATTCTCAACGGGCACTACATCGGGCGGAACCTCAGTGCCTACGCGCCCTTCCGCTTCGACGTGACCGATCTGATCAACTACGGCACTGCCACCACGCCGGGTGCCAACACCCTGGTCGTTCGTGCCGACGCGACGGAATCCGAGGGCTGGTTCTACGAAGGCGCGGGCATTTACCGGCATGTATGGCTCGACAAAACGCCGCCGTTGCACGTGGCGCACTGGGGCACGTTCGTGCGGACGGAAATCGCGGGCCGTCCGCCGCAGACGGTGTCGCAGCCGCTGCCGGCAGGCACGGCGATCGTGCACGTGGACGTCGACGTGCGGAACGAATCGGACGTACCGGTGTTGTGCAACGTCGGCATGACCATCCTCGATGCGCGCGGCCGTGATGTCGGCGCGGGCGCCACGACCGACGTCACGATACCCGCGTGGGGCCGCCACACCTTCAAGCCGCAGGTCGTGGTCAGGTCGCCCGCGTTGTGGTCGATCGAATCGCCGAACATGTACAAGGCTGTGGCGACCGTCCGAATGAACAGCGGACGAACGGTTGTGGACACGTACGAGACGCCCTTCGGCATCCGGACTGTCGCCTTCGACGCGGACAAGGGATTTTTTCTTAACGGGCAGTCCGTGAAGATCAAGGGCATGTGCAATCACCAGGACCACGCGGGCGTCGGGTCCGGCTTGCCTGATCGCCTGCAGTACTTCCGCATCGAGAAGCTGAAGGAAATGGGCGTCAATGCGTACCGGGCGTCGCACAATCCGCCGACGCCGGAACTGCTCGACGCGTGCGACCGCCTCGGCATGCTCGTGCTCGACGAAACGCGCATGATGTCGTCGAGCGAAGAAGGTCTCAGCCAGCTCGAGCGGCTGGTGCGGCGCGACCGGAATCATCCATCGGTCTTCTGCTGGTCGATCGGCAACGAGGAGCCGGCACAGGCCACTGAGGTCGGCGCGCGCGAGGCCGCGACGATGAAGCGGCTGGTCAGGGAACTGGATCCGACGCGTCTGGTGACCGAGGCCATGAACAACGATCCGAACTGGGGCAAGGGCCTGTCGGCCGTCGTCGACATCCAGGGCTTCAACTACGGGCACGCGAAACAGATCGACGATTTTCACGTGCGGTTCCCGAAGCAGTTCACGATGGGGACCGAGGTCGCGAGTACGGTGTCGACGCGCGGCATCTACGCGAACGACACGGTCAAGGGCTATGTGAGCGCCTACGACCGCAATTTCCCCGCGTGGGCCTCGACCGCAGAAGAGTGGTGGTCCGCGTACGACGAACGCCCGTGGGTTGCCGGCGGTTTCGTGTGGACGGGGTTTGATTACCGCGGCGAGCCGACGCCGTACAACTGGCCGTGCATCAGCTCGCACTTCGGGATCCTCGACATGTGCGGGTTCCCGAAAGATCTTTTCTACTACTACCAGGCCTGGTGGACGAAACAGCCCGTGCTCCATCTCTTCCCGCACTGGAACTGGGAAGCAGGGCAGGAAGTCGAGGTCTGGTGCTTCACCAACTGCGAGCGTGTCGAGCTGTTTGTGAACGGCACGAGTGTCGGCGCGCAGGACGTGAAGAAGAACTCGCACGTGGCGTGGAAGGTGCCGTACGCGTCCGGGTTCATCGAGGCCAAGGGTGTCAGGAACGGGGCCCCGGTGGCATCACGGCGCGAAACGACCGGCCCGGCGTCGAAGATCGTGCTCAGGCCGGACCGGGCACGGATTTCCGCCGAAGGCGAAGACCTCTCCGTCGTCGAAGTCCAAATAGTCGACGCGCAGGGCCGGGTCGTGCCCACGGCCATGAACGAGGTGACGTTCAGCGTGACGGGACCGGGCAAGATCATCGGCGTCGGCAATGGCGACCCCAGCAGCCACGAACCGGACCGCGCGTCCAAACGCAACGCCTTCAATGGTTTGTGCATGGCGCTGGTGCAGGCGACGAAAGACGCAGGGGAGATTCGGGTTGAAGCGACCGCCCCGGGCCTGGCCAGCGGCACCGCAACGATCGTAACTATGGCAACACCGGCCCGACCGGCGTTATAAAGAAAGCTTGACCGCGAGGCCGCGCGCGTAGCGTGCGCGCCGAGCGTCCGAAACGAGCGGGCTGGGGGTGGGGCCCCAGCCCGAACTAATAAAACGATGATCCCGCGAGGCCTCTCGCGTAGCGAGAGCGCCGAGCGCTTCGACCAGCGCGTGGGGGTGGGGCCCCACGCGAACTAAGAAACAGATGATCCCGCGAGGGCGCGAGCGTAGCGAGCGACCCGAGCGCAAGACACAGACAAGGACTACACACATGAAACCAATTCTTGTCGCGTTCATCGGTCTGGCAATTTCCGGCGCCGCGCTCGCGCAACAGACGCCGCCTCAGCACCAGCATCCAGCCGGCAAGCTCGGCACCGTGCACTTCACCACGTCGTGTGCCGCGGCCGCGCAGGAGCCGTTCGATCACGCCATGGCGCTGCTGCATTCGTTCGAGTTTGGTCAGGCGATTGAGGGGTTCAACGCGACGCTCAAGGCCGATCCTGCCTGCGGCATGGCGTGGTGGGGCATCGCGATGAGCCGATGGGGCAATCCGTTCTCGGCGGGTCAGCGATCGGCTGCGCTGCTGACGCAGGGCCTCGAGGCGGCGCGCCGCGCGCAGCAGGTGGGCGCGAAAACCGAACGGGAGCGCGCATTCATGGGCGCCGTCAGTACGCTCTATACGAATTACGAGACGATCGATCAGCGGACGCGGCAGGTGGCCTATAGCGATGCGATGGCGAAGGTCGCGTCGGCGTATCCCGACGATCGCGAGGCGACGATCTTCTACGCGCTATCGCTCACGGCGTCCGCGCCGCCCACCGACAAGACCTACGCCAATCAGTTGAAGGCGGGCGCGATGCTCGAGAAGCTGCAGCCGGCGGCGCCGGACCATCCGGGCATCACGCACTACATCATTCACAGCTATGACGTGCCGGCGCTCGCGGCCCGGGCCAACGCCGCGGCGCATCGGTATGCGGAGATCGCGCCCGCGGCGCCACACGCGCTCCACATGCCGTCGCACACCTTCACGCGGATTGGCGCATGGCAGGAATCGATCGACACGAACATCAAGTCCGCGGAAGCGGCGCGGGCCGGGGGCTTCACCGCCGAGGAACTGCATGCCACCGACTACATGATGTATGCCTACCTGCAGACGGGCCAGGACGCGGCGGCCGAACGCGTCATGAAATCGCTGTCGCAGATCGCGGCCCGGTTCGACGTCAACGCCACGGGATCGGCGGCGGGAGGGTCGGCTGGTGTGTGGGCGTTCGCGGCGATTCCCGCGCGCTGGGCGCTGGAGCGGCGCGACTGGAAAGCCGCCGCTGCACTCGAGCCCAAACCGAGCGCCTTTCCGTACACAGAGGCCATGACGCATCTGGCGCGCGCCCTGGGCTCGATCCACACGGGCGCGCTCGCCGAGGCCCGCACATCGGTCGCGGCGTTGCAGGCGCTGCAGGAAAAACTTCTCGCCGCCAAGGAAGCCTACTGGGCCGAACAGGTCGGCATTCAACATGAAGAGGCCGCGGCGTTCGTGGCGATGGCCGAGGGTCGTGCCGATCAAGCGCCCGCCCAGCTCCGCGCCGCGGCGGCGCGCGAGGACGCGACGGAAAAGAACGCCGTCACACCAGGCCCGTTGGCGCCGGCGCGGGAACTGCTCGGCGACATGCTGCTGGAACTCAAGCAGCCAGCTGCGGCGCTCGTCGAATACCAGGCCGTGCAGAAAAAGGAGCCGCGCCGATTCCGCGCCGTCTACGGCATCGCCCACAGTGCGCAGCTGGCCGGCGATACCGCGACCTCGCGGAAAGCGTTCGCCGATCTGCTCGCGATCTGCGAGCGCGCGGACAAGCCCGGAAGACCGGAGTTGATCGAAGCGCGTCAGGCGGCGCGCTGAGGGCGCCTATTTGTCAGTTGGCGCGGGGGGCCCCACCCCCGCGCCTGCTCGCGGCTCCCGCCGCGAGCCGGACGCTCAGCGCCCTCGCTACGCTCGGGGCTTCGCGGTCCGGGTTAGGCTTCACGGTTTTTCCTCATAGACCTTCACCGTGTCGCTCACCATCTTGTCGATGCTGAACTCGCGCTCCACGCGGGCGTGACCGGCGTCGCCCATCGCCTGTCGTCGCGCGCGGTCGCGCAGCAGCGACAGGATCGCCTGCGCCAGCGCCTCGTCATCGTGCGGCGGCACCAGCAGCCCCGTCTCGCCGTCGTTGACCACTTCGGGCAGGCCGCCGGCCCGTGTGGCGACCACGGCCCGCCGGCACGCCATGGCCTCGAGCACAACCGATCCCAGGCCTTCGGTGACGGAACTCATCGCGAACAGATCGAACGACTTCATGAGCGCGAGTGCGTCGGCGCGGAAGCCGGTGAGGAACACGTGGCGTTCCAGCGCGAGTGTCTTGATCTGCTTTTCGAGCGCCTCGCGCAACTCGCCGTCGCCGAGGATCAGGAACCGGGCGTCCGGCAGCTCGCGCACCACGCGCGCGGCGGCGGCCACCAGGTGGCGCTGCCCCTTGTGCGGGGCCAGCGCGGCGACGTTGCCGACAATCGGCGCGCCGTGCGGCAGCCAGAACGTCGCGTGCGCGTCCACCATGTCGAGCTTGTCGATGACGCCGACGTTGACGCCGTCATGCACGATCCGGATGCGGTCGCGCGTGATGCCGTCGGCCTCGAGGATGTCGGCGATCGTCCGCGATGCGGCGATGAACCGGTTGACGTGCCGGTACTTCCACTTCGAGAACGCGTGCCGCTTGAGATGAAAATCGACGCGGCGGGCCGCGACGACGGAAGGCGCCGGGCCGTGGCCGTTGGGCATCTGGAGCGCCATGGCGGTCAGCGCGACGCCCATCGGATCGTGCGCGTGGATCACGTCCGGTTTCGCGTCACGCAGCACGCGCCCGAGCTGCCACGCCGCCTGGATGTCGAACTCGCTGCGCGGCGCGAACCCGATGAACCGCAGGCCCTCGCTGGCGCGCCGTTTCAGTTCGCCCTGCGCGTGCGCGACGAGCCACGTGCGATGGCCGAGCGACTCCAGCCCGGTGACGAGCTGCAGCACCTGGTTCTGGCCGCCGCGCCAGGTCTGCGCCGTGTCGACGTGGACGGACGTGATCACGATCGCGCTGGCGGGCGCTGCGACCGCGACGGCTCGCCCGCCCAGAGTTTCGCAAACTTCAGAAACACGTAGTACGCGTTCATCGTGGAGACGACGAACCCCGCCGCGCCGTCCATGAAGCCGCGGCGCAGCACGTAGTTGCGCACGAAGGCCGCCCACGGGTGGATCGTCAGGTCGACGACGCCCGCGCGGCGCCCCTGCGCGCGCATGTCCTGCGCCGCCAGCGTCGTGTAGCGATCCATCGTCGCGAAGTGGTGCTGGAGGTCGCGATAGGCGAAATGCTGGAGATCGTTCGCGAGCTGGCCGATGCGGCCGGTGGCTGACACCGACTCGTGGACCGGCCGTGACGTCCACGCGGCGCGCTGGCGATGGTAGAGGCGCAGCTGGTAGTCCGGGTACCAGTCCGTCGTCCGAATCCAGCGTCCGAGGTGCCACGTCACGCGGGGCATGCGGAAACCCGCCTCGGCGGGCTCAGCGGCCAGCCGCTCCTGGATTTCGTGCCGCAACTCTGGCGTGACGCGCTCGTCGGCGTCGACCGACAGAATCCAGTCGTGCGCGGCCGCGCCGGCGGCGAAGTTCTTCTGTTCCGCGTAACCCGGCCAGTCCCGCACGACGACGCGCGCACCATTGGCGCGCGCCAGGTCCGCCGTGCCGTCCGTGCTGCCGCTGTCGACGACCAGCACGTCATCGGCCCAATTCACCGACGCCAGGCACGCCTCGATATTGGCCGCCTCATTGAGCGTGATGATGATGGCCGAGAGCTTGGGCACGCGAGGGGACTATACCCTCACTAAAGAGGAGGCGGAGGAGAGCCGGAGAAGAAGGGGTTTACACGGAAGCACGGAAGTCGCACGGAGGGCACGGGGGAAGCTTGGGTTAGGGAACGAGTGCGTTTGTCCCAAACCCAAAAGGTTTTCTGTGCCTTCCGTGTTTCCGTGCCTCCCGTGTTACTGCTTTACTGCACTTTTTGGACTCGATCGAAATTAATCAGCGCCCGGTTGTAATCGAGCCGGGCGTTCAGTTCGGTGACGCGTGCGCTGGCCAGGTCGCGCTCGCGCGTTTGCAGGTCGAGCGTCGTCGACATGCCGGCGGCAAATCGCCGCTGTTCGGCGTCGAGCTGCTGTTCGGCGGCCCTGAGGAACGCCTGGCTGGCCTCCACCTGCTGGTAGCTGTTCTCGACCTGGCGGGCCGCCTCGCGAACCTGGCGTACGATTTCCAGCTGCAGGGACTGCAGCGTTATCACCTGCTGGTTCTTCCGGATTTGCGCCTGGGCGTAGGACGCTTCCGCCGAGGTGCGGCCGATCGGATAGACGACGTTCACGCCGAGGGACCACGACGGATAGGCGCCGCCGAACGTGTCGCCGAGCGCGCCGGCGAACGATCGGGACGTGCTGTCGATGATGGGCGGCGGGAATCCCGAACCATACACGAACTGCGTGCCGGCCGTGCCTGTCGTGGAATAGCCGGCGGTAAAGTCCACGCCGGGCAGGGTCGAGTCTTTGCTCAGCACGAGGTTGAGGTCGGTGACTTCGAGCGACCGCTTCTGCGCCGCGAGGTCGAGCCGGTTGGCCAGCGCGTTCCTGATCGCGTCGTCTGTGTTGATCTCGCGCTTCAGCAATTGAATCGCCTGGGTCGGCACGATATGCACCGTCCAGTAGTCCGCACGGGTCGGGTCCATGATGATTGTCCGCAGCGCGTCCTCGGCCGTCGAAATGCGCACTTCAGCCTGCAGCAACGACACGCGCGTGCTGGCGAACTGGGCTTCCGCCTGGATAATGTCAATCTGCGGCGACTGGCCGACCTCCACTCGCAACTTGGCCTGCTGCAGCGACTTCACCGCGATGTCCATGTTCTGCACCGCGACGATTCGCCCTTCAATCGCGCCCACCAGCCCCAGGTAGGCGAGCCGGACCTGCGATTCGGTCTGGACGATCCGCCCCTGCAACTGCAGGTCCGTGATCTCGCGGTTCTTTTCGCTCGTGACGAGGCCCGTGCGCCCCGAGTCCGTGCGGAAGCCGCGCAGGATCGGCTGCGAGAAGCTCGCATTCAATCCGGACCCCAGGCGTGGATTGAAACTCGACAACCCGCCGGTCTGCGTCGATCGGTTCCCCGACCACTGGAGCGAGTAATTCGCGCCGTGCCATTTCAGTTCCTGGGCGATGTTCGCGCTCACGGTGACGCCGGCGCTCGTGATGTCCGACGACCCCTGCGTGAAATCGGACGGCACCGACTTCGCGCTGCGGTTGCTGAAGTTCGAGCTGACCTGGGGCAGAAACGCGGCCCGCGACATGACGATGGCCTGACTCGCGATGTCCAGATTCAGCCGTTCGGACTTGAGCCCGAGATTGAACTCGAGCCCGAGCGCGACCGCCTGTTCCATGGTCAGCGAGAGCGTCTCCCCCGTGGCCGGCGGGGTCTGCGCGGCGGGCGGTGGCGTCTGCGCCCGGGCGACGCCGGCCGCCATCGTGCCCATGAGCCCAACGACCAGGGCACCCCGAACGAACGTTCCCAACCAATCTCGCGTGATCATGTGATTCTCCGGCGTCCAGGCCCGCGCCTGGCACGGCTGCTCGTTTCCCTGGTCTGCCGTGGGGCAGACGTCATTTCCCGAGTCTGCCGTAAGGCAGATGTCATTTCTAAGACGGATATACTGACGCCCTGGTTTCGCCCGTTTCACAGACTTTTTCAGCCCTCGTGAGAGCCAAACCCATGCGCAAACTCGTCATTATCCCGTTTCTGGCCCTGGCTGCGACCACGTGGATCGCCGCCAGCCAGCCCCAGGCCACCAAATCGGCGCCTCAGGGGATGCTCACGGTCGACAGCATCATGCGCGGCCCGAAGTTGGTCGGGAACCCGCCGACCGGGATCCGGTTCTCGAAAGACTCGTCACACATCATCTTCAGCTGGCAGAAGGCCGGCGACGACCGGACCGCGACCTATTCCGTCGGCCGCGATGGCACCGGCCTCAAGCAACTATCGGCCGACGACGTGCGCGCGCTAGAGCCGACACGGACCGGCCGCCTCGACCGTGCCCGCAAGCGCCTGCTGGCCCTCGACAACGGTGACGTCGTGATCTATGACGCCGCCAGCGGCGCCAAAGTGCGGCAGGTCACCCGCACGACCGCGCCGGAATCGTCGGCGCGCTGGGCCAGAAACGACACGGCGGTCACCTTCACGCGTGATGGCAACCTGTTCATCATGTCACTCGATCCGAAGGATGAGGCGACTGCGTTCGCGCAATTGACCGACATCAATGTTGCCGCGGACACGACACCGGCGGCCGCAGCCGCCGCCAATGGCCGCGGCGCCGCTGGTGGTCGCGGCGCGGCGGGAGCGGCCACGGGACGAGGCGCGGGCACGGGCGCGGCCGGGATGACCGACGCCCAGCGGCTGCTGGCCGAACAGGAACGCCAGCTGATGGAGTATCTGAAAAACCAGCAGGGCGGTCGTGGCGGCGGTGGCGGCGGCGCGCAGGCCGCCGGCCTGGGCCGCGGCGGCGCGACGGGCGCCAGCACGGCGGCGCCGGTCACGATCGCGCGGCTGACGTTGTCACCGCGCCAGAACGTCCTCGACCTGCAGCTGTCGGCCGACGAAAAGTACGTCTGGGTCAGCGTGAACGAGCGGCCCGACGGCACGCCGCGCGGCCAGGACGTCCCCAACTACGTGACCTCGTCGTCCTACCCCGAAATGATTCCCGGCCGCAGCAACGTGGGCGACGTGCAGGGCCGTCGCCTGCTGGCGGCGATGGAAACCGGCGCCAATCACACGGTGTGGGCCGACGCGTCTGCGTTCGCGGGCGTCGAGCGGAAGGCCAAGCCGGCCGATCCGGACGAGCCGCGCGCCGTGAATTGGACCGCACTCGACACGTCGGAGGACGGGGCGTATGCCATCGTGGCGATCCGCTCGATCGACAACAAGGATCGCTGGTTCGCGACGATCGATCCGGCGACCGGCAAGGCGTCCGTCATCGACTGGCTGCACGACGATGCGTGGATCCGCGAACAGAACGTGGGCGCGGCGGCCGGTCTCGGCGGCGGCACGGGGATCGCGTGGCTGCCGGACAATAAGCGTTTTCTGTTCCTGTCCGAGAAGGACGGATATCTCCACCTGTATTCAGTCGACATGTCGGCGTCGAGGCCCGTCGCCAAAGCGCTGACCAGCGGCACGTGGGAAGTGACGGACGCGCGACTGTCGATCGATCGGAAGACAGTGTTTCTCACGACGAACGAAGTGCATCCCGGCGAGCGCCAGTTCTACACGATGTCGGTTGACGGCGGCGCGCGCACGCGCGTGACGACCCTGACCGGATCGAACGAAGCGACGATCGCGCCCGACGAAAAGTCGCTGGCGATTCTCTATTCGTACAGCACCAAACCGCCGGAGCTGTACGCGATGCCGCTGACGGCCGGTGCGGCGGCGACGCCCGTCACCGTGTCCACGTCGGAAGAGTGGCGGGCGTTCAAGTGGATCGACCCGAAGGTCATTACGTACAAGACGCGTGACGGCCAGGCGGTCTACGCGCGTCTCTACACGCCCGAGATGATCGGGGCGAAGCGGGATCCGAAAAAGCCGGCGGTCATTTTCGTGCACGGCGCCGGGTATCTGCAGAACGCGCACAAGTACTGGTCCACGTACTACCGCGAGTACATGTTCAACAACCTGCTGGCCTCGCGCGGCTACGTCGTGCTCGATCCCGACTATCGCGCCAGTTCAGGCTACGGCCGTGACTGGCGGACGGCGATCTACCGGCACATGGGCGGCAAGGATCTCGAGGACGTCGTCGACGGCGCGAAATTCCTCGTCGAGACCGAGAAGGTCGACCCGAAACGCATCGGTCTTTACGGCGGCAGTTACGGCGGATTCATCACGCTGATGGCGCTGTTCACGACGCCGGACGTCTTCGCGTCGGGCGCCGCGCTCCGGCCGGTCACCGACTGGGCGCACTACAACCACGGCTACACCTCGAACATCCTGAACATTCCGCAGACCGATCCCGAGGCCTACAAGAAAAGCTCGCCGATCTTTTTCGCGGACGGGCTCAAGGGCCGATTGCTGATCTGTCACGGCATGGTGGACACGAACGTGTTCTTCCAGGACTCGGTGCGGCTCGTGCAGCGGCTCATCGAGCTGCGCAAGGAGAACTGGGAAATTGCGCCATTCCCCGTCGAAAACCATGGGTTCACAGAAGAGACGAGCTGGGCTGACGAGTACAAGCGCATCCTGAACCTGTTCGAGGAGTCGTTGCGCCAGCCGGCCGCGGCGGCGGGACGGTGACCGCGGTGACCGCGCTCGATCGGGATCGCGTGCTCGACCTGTTCCGCGCGTCCGGCGCGCTGCTCGAAGGGCACTTCCGCCTCTCCTCCGGGCTGCACAGCGGCGGGTATCTGCAGTGCGCGCTCGTGCTGCAGCATCCGCGGCAGGCTGAGGCGCTGGGCCAGGCGCTCGCGGGCAAGCTGGCGAAGCTGGGCGCGTCCGTCGTGCTCTCGCCGGCCCTCGGCGGACTCATCATCGGCCACGAGGTCGCGCGCGCCCTGGGCGTCCGCGCCATCTTCGCCGAACGTCAGGACAAGGTGCTGACGCTCCGGCGCGGCTTTTCGCTCGGGCCCAACGATCGCGTGATCGTGATCGAGGATGTCGTGACGACCGGCGGATCGACGCGTGAAACGATGGTCGTCGCCGAAACCGCCGGCGCGACGGTCGTCGCCGCCGGCGCCGTCATTGACCGCAGCGGCGGCGCGCCCAACCTGACGGTGCCGTTCGAGTCGCTGGTGACGTTGAGCCTGCCGACCTATGAGGCGGAGAAATGTCCGATGTGCGAGGCGGGCGAGCCGGTCGTGAAACCGGGGTCGAGATCGTAGGTGAGAGGTGAGAGGTCAGAAGTCAGAAGTGAGGAACGACCTGACGCTGGCCATCTGTTTGTTGTGTGTGAGCGAATGATTGATGCCGGGGGGTGGCCGTCACAGCTGCGGATTCTGCCAGACACACACGCACACCGCCGCAGGCTCACCCTAATCAAAACAGTTGGCCAGCGTCAGGTCATTCCGCACCTCTGACCTCTCACCTCTGACCTTTCACTCATGCGCACTCTCAAACTCACCGTCGCCTATGACGGCACCAACTATGTCGGCTGGCAACGGCAGCTGAATGGGTTGTCTGTGCAGCAGGTGATTGAGGAAGCGTTCGCGCCGCTGGTTGGGGGCGTCGCGCCGACGGTGGCGGGGGCGGGGCGGACGGATGCGGGCGTGCACGCATCCGGGCAGGTGGTGAGCGTCAATCTGGATACCGATCTCGCCGTCGACGCCATCGGCCGCGCCCTCAACGTCCGGTTGCCGACCGATGTCCGCGTGATGGCCGTCACGGATGCGCGGCCGGGTTTTCACGCGCGGTTCGACGCCGTCGGCAAGGCGTACCGCTATCGACTCTCGACGGCCGCGGTGCTCTCGCCCTTTGATCGGTCGTACGTCTGGCACACGCCGGAGCCCAAGCGACTCGACTGGATGCAACAGGCCGCCGCCGCGCTGGTCGGCTGCCACGATTTTCTGTCGTTCCAGGCGCGCGGCGCGTTCGTGCGCGAGACCGTCCGCACGCTCCATCGGCTCGAGGTGACGCCGGCCGGCGGCGAGATTGTGCTCGAGTGCGAAGGCGACGGCTTCCTGCGGCACATGGTGCGCATCATCGCGGGGACGCTGGCCGAGGTCGGCACGGGGTTGCGGCCAGCCTCGTCCATGCACGATGTGCTCGAGGCGCGCGACCGGCGTGTGGCCGGGGCGACGGCGCCGGCATGCGGGCTCATGCTCATGGCCGTACGGTATGAGGGGTCAGACTGGGGTCAGACTGGGGTCAGACACCACGGCTGATTGCGATCGCGTGGTGTCTGACCCCAGTCTGACCCCAGTCTGACCCCTTATAATCCTTTCGATCGCATGGCTCTTGCCGACGTCCTGGCCGCCGTACCGCCCGGATCACCCGAAGACGCGCTGGCCCGCCGCATCGACTTCGATCGGCTGCCTCGTCACGTGGCGGTCATCATGGACGGCAACGGCCGCTGGGCCGCGCAGCGCCACCGTCCTCGCGTCGAGGGCCACCGCGCCGGCATCGAGGCCGTCCGCGATACGGTCGAAACCTCCGCGCGCCTGGGCCTCCAGGTGCTGACGCTCTACGCGTTTTCCGTGGAGAACTGGAAGCGGCCGGACACCGAGGTCAGCGCGCTGATGGGCCTGCTGAAGCACTACCTGCGGGCCGAGCTCAAGACCCTGCTGAAGAACAACATCCGCTTCAAGGTGATCGGCCAGCCGGATCGGCTGAGCGGCGATATCCGCGAGGAGCTGACGAGCGCGGAGGCGCGGACGGCGTCGAACAACGGCATGCAATTCAACATCGCGCTCAACTACGGCGGCCGCGCGGAAATCGTCGAGGCTGCGCGCCGCGCCATCCGCAGCGGCCAGCCGGCCGACGCCCTCGACGAATCGACGTTTGCCTCGTTTCTCTACACGGCCGGGCAGCCCGACCCCGACTTGATGATCCGGACATCCGGTGAAATGCGCGTCAGCAACTTCCTGCTCTGGCAAATCGCGTACGCGGAGATCTGGGTGACCGACGCGTTGTGGCCCGACTTCCGCGCGCGCCACCTGTTCGAAGGCATCGTCGAATATCAGAAGCGCGATCGGCGCTACGGCGCGATCGCGGTGCCGGTCGGCGCGAAGGGCTGATCGGCGCCCACGTGTCGATTACCCGCCTCCTCAGCGCCATCGTCCTGATTGCCGTCGTCGGCGGCACCGTCTGGGGACTGCCGCCCATGGCGACGGCGCTGCTGGCCGCCGTTGTCTCCGGCATTGCCGCGATCGAGCTCGGCTTACTCGTCAAGCCGCTGGGCGCTCGCGTGCCGCAGCAGGCCATCGTGTTTGGCGCGGCGGCGACGACGCTCGCGGTATCGGCGGCGATGTCATTCAAGCCATTCGAACCGGAAGCGGCGATCGTGATGCTGCTGGTCTTCCTGGTGCTGGCTGGAGCGATCGCGCTGACATTTGCGCCAGGCCTGCCGGTGTTTCTCTCGTTGTCGGTGATGATGCTGGCGGTGCTGTACGTCGGCGTGCCGCTCGGCACGCTCGCCTGGGTGCGCGTGGCGCATGGGCCGGCGGCACTGACCTGGTTGGTCGGCGTGATCGCGATCAGCGACTCCGCGCAGTACTACACCGGCACGTTGCTGGGCCGGCGCAAGCTGGCGCCGGTCATCAGTCCCAAGAAAACCGTTGAGGGCGCGCTGGGCGGGCTGATCGCCGCACCGCTCGCGGGCTGGGCCATCGGACTCTGGGCGCTGCCGGGTCACGCGCCTGCGGTGGTCGCCGGCGTCGCCTTCGTGCTCACCGTGGCTGGCATCGTCGGCGATCTGTTCGAGTCGCTGCTCAAGCGCAGCGTCGGCGTCAAGGACAGCTCAACGCTGATCCCCGGTCACGGTGGCGTGCTCGATCGCGTGGACGCATATCTGTTCGCCGCGCCGGTGTTCTACATCTACCTTCGGTACCTCTCGTGAGGCGCATCGCGATTCTCGGCGCGACCGGTTCGATCGGCCGTAGCGCGCTTGCCGTCGTTGACGCGCATCCGGGCCGTCTGCAGGTGGTGGGGCTCGCGGCCGGGGAGAACGCGGCCCTGCTCGCCGTGCAAATCGCGCGCTACCAGCCGACGGCCGCGGCCGTGGCGACCGCGGCGGCGCTCGGCGAGCTGATGGAGCGGCTCGGTCCCGGCGGGTTGCCCCGGCAGATCGATTCCGGACGCGAGGGGCTGATCGCGGTGGCGACGCATCCCGACGTGGATGTCGTGCTCTGCGCGTCGTCGGGCACCGCCGCGCTCGAGGCCGTGCTCGCCGCGATCGACGCCGGCAAGACGATTGCGCTCGCCAACAAGGAAGTGCTGGTGATGGCGGGCTCGCTGATGATGGAGGCCGCGCGCCGGAAGGGCATCGCGATTCTGCCGGTCGACAGCGAGCACAACGCGATCCACCAGTGCCTGCACGGCCGCCGGCGCAACGAAGTGCGGCGCCTGATTCTGACGGCCTCGGGCGGGCCGTTTCGATCGATGTCGCCCGAGGATCTCCGGCACGTGACGCCCGACGATGCGTTGCGGCACCCGACGTGGCAGATGGGCCGCAAGATCACGGTCGACTCGGCGACGCTGATGAACAAGGGCCTTGAGGTGATCGAGGCGCGCTGGCTGTTCGGGATGACCGCGCGCGAGATCGACGTCGTCATCCATCCGCAATCGATCGTGCACTCGATGGTCGAGCTGCGCGACGGGTCGGTGATCGCGCAGATGAGCGTCACCGACATGCGGCTGCCGATTCAGTACGCGTTTTCGTATCCGGATCGCTGGGAAGGCCCGATGGCGCCGCTCGACATCAGCCGCATCGGCACGCTCGAGTTCCTGCCGCCCGATCTGCAGCGGTTCCCCTGCCTGCGCCTGGCGTACGACGCGCTGAAGCAGGGTGGGGCCTGGCCGGTCGTCCTGAACGCCGCCAATGAGGTCGCCGTCGAGGAATTCCTGGCCGGCCGTCTGCCGTTTCCGCGGATCCCGCTCGTCATCGAGGCGGCGCTCAACGCGAGCGATCGCGACAGCGCGGCGCCCGCGTCGCTGGACGACGTGCGCGCGGTGGACGCGTGGGCACGGGCTTTTTCGCGGGAATCCATCCGTACGGTAACATCCGACTAGTGCTGCTCACCCTCGCCGCCTTTCTGCTCGTGCTCGGCGTGCTCATCTTCGTGCACGAGCTCGGACACTTTCTGGTCGCGCGCTGGTACGGCGTGCGCGTCATCACGTTCTCACTCGGGTTCGGCCCGAAGATCCTCAAAATCGTCCGCGGCGGCACGGAGTACTGCATCAGTGCGGTGCCGCTCGGCGGCTACGTCAAGATGGCGGGCGAGACCGTGCAGGACGAGCGCGAAGGCGCGCCCGACGAATTCCTGTCGAAGAGCAAATGGATCCGGTTCCAGGTCTACCTGGCCGGCCCGCTCATGAACATCGGGCTCGCGTTGATCGCGTCGGTGATCGTGCTCACCGGCGGGGCCGATGTCGCGATTTATCACACGCAGCCGGCGATCGTCGGATCAGTCGAAGCCGACAGCGCCGCGGCCAAGGCGGGCATCGAGCCGGGCGATCGGATTGTGTCGGTCAACGGCAAGGCGATTCCGACGTGGGACGACCTGGACATGGCCGTCCTGCCGAAGGCCGGCCGCCAGATTGAGATGGACGTCGATCGCGCCGGCCAATCGCGCACCATCACGGTGGTGCCGGCGTCGGAAGGGAAATACGAGCTGGGTAATCTCGGCGTGCGGCCGGTGCTGCGCCCGCAAATCGTCGCCGTGCGGCCGAACATGCCCGGCGAGCGCGCCGGGCTGCGGCGGGGCGACGTGCTGGTGTCGGTGGGCGGCCAGAGTCCGATCACGCGCGAGCAGGCCATCAAGATCATTCAGAAGAACGGGCCCGAGCCGATCGTCCTCGGGCTCGAGCGCGACGGCCAGCCGCTGCAGGTGACCGTGACGCCCCAGGGCCCGGCCGGATCCAGTCTGATCGGCTTCGATTTCTACGGCTACGAGTACCAGCGGATTGATCCGTCGTTCGGCGAGGCGATCTCGCTGAGTGTTCGCCGCAATCTGGACAACGCGAAAATCATCGGCCAGACGCTCAAGGGGCTGGTGACGCGGGACACGCCGGTCAATCAGCTGCTGGGCCCGCTCGCGATCGCCGACCTGTCCGGCAGCGCGGCCCGGCTCGGCTGGCGCGAGCTGCTCGATTTGATGGCGATGATCAGTCTCAATCTCGCGCTGCTCAATCTGATGCCGATCCCGGTGATGGACGGCGGCCAGATCATGATCCTCGGGCTCGAGGGGATCGCGCGACGGGATTTCAGCATCCGGCTGAAAGAGCGGATCACGATGGCCGGCGCGGTGCTGATCCTGCTGTTGATGACGGTCGTGATCTACAACGATATTGCGCGGTTTCTGCGATAGGGGACCGGGGAGAGTGAGTAGGTAAGAGGTAAGAGGTCAGAGGGCAGAAGTAAGTGGGGAGGATTTCCTTAAACCTACTTCTGACCTCTGCCCTTTGACCTCTTACCTGATGATCATCTCTTTCTCATCACCGGATACACCTTCACTTCCGCTCCCAGCATCTCGTCCAGCGCATTCCACGTCACCAATCCATCGTCCGACGTCGGCGCCAGCAGGTAGAAGGCCAGGCGCGCGAGCTTCTGGGTCATGGGGACGGCAAAGCTGCCGGCGGGAACGGTGATGTCAGGCGCCGGGGCCCAGGCGCCGGTGACCGTGCGCAGGCCGTGGGCGCCGGTGTCGGGACCGTTGTTCGCCTGACGCTGCGTATTGCCGGCGATCGCAAACTGCTCAACGCCGGTGACTGGCTGTGTCAGTTCGCGCATCTGAATGCCGTGCGCGCGCAGCAGTTCGAGCGCTTTCGTCGCGGTGGCCGGGACGTAGTATTCGCGGCCGACGATCTCGGTGGCGGTTCCCTCGAACCACAGGCCATTGGCCATCGTCTCGGCTTTCAGCACATCCTTGCGCCGGTTCATGCACGCGCCGTTGAGCGGATTGACCTCGTCCTCGACCTCGCCCATCAGAATCTGAACCGTGCCCTCGGTCTTGATCCGCACGCGCGTGGCGAGCTCCTTGCCGACGATCGACTCGCGATCGGCATCGGCCGTGATCTTCTTGATCCGCTCGACGTTCGTCAGCGCGAAATTCAGCGACTCTTCCATGAAGTAGTTCGTCGCTTTGATGCGATCTTCGAACGTCGCGTACGCATACGCTTCGCTCAGCAGCGCGAAGCGGTTGCGCAGGCCGACGTAGGTGTTGTGATAGCGGGGCAGCGCTTCGAACGATGCCCAGGACCGCGTCGCCGCCTCTGTCGGCGGCGTGGCCACCGCCGCATGCGCGCCAACCGGCGTGGCTGTCTCGGGCGGCGCACACGGTCGCGCCCCGCCGCGCTGTCCGCCACCGCCGCCGGCCCCCGCACCGCCGGCGCCCGCTGCACCGCGCCCGGCGCCTGCACCCGCCACGCCGGCCCCTGCGGCGCCACCGGCTGCCGCACCGGCGCCGGCCGCACCCGCTCCGGCACCCGCCGCGCCACCCGCTCGCGCGCCGCCGCCGGCCGGGGCCGCGTTCGGATTCGGGATCGCCGCCGTGTTGCCGTAATAGAACGTGTCCCACCCGTGCTTGGCCTTGATTTGCCGCGTCACGAACGGAAACAACTCGTCGCGCATCGTCTTCATGATCGCGTCGTTGGTATCGGGACTCAGCCCCGGCGCATAGGTCAGGTAGTACCCGTGGAGCGAGCCGTCGGACGTGTGCAGGTCATAGCCCACCTGCGGGTCGTAGTCGTTCCAGAGCTTCACGAAGGCGCGACCCTCGGGCGTCTCGAGCTTCATGAAGTCGCGATTGATATTGAGGCCCTGGCCCTGCGGGCGCGTGCCCATCCCGTTGATGGGACCGTTCTGGCGCTGGCGATTGGTCAGTGAGAATTTTTCGTTGCCGTCGGCATTAAAAATGGGCGTGATCAGGAAGACCATCGACCGCAGCCAGTCGGCGTGCTTGCCCTGGGCGAGCTCGCGCAGCAGGACCAGCGCCGCCTCCTTGCCCTCCACCTCGCCGGCGTGAATGTTGGCCTGGACGTGCACCCGGAGCCGGCCGGAGGCCAGGACCGCTGCCGGACCGCCGTCCTTGAGACCGGTGCCGACGACGGCCAGGGGCATGTCCCGGCCTTCGTAGGTCTTGCCATACGAGGTGTAAAACACCTGCGGCGAGGCCTCGTCGACCGCTTTCATGAACTTGACCACGTCGTCGTAGGTGGACGTGGACTTGTACCCGGTGGCCTCCGGCGTCGTCTTCAAATCGGCCAGCGCGGGGGCCTGCCTGGCCCGACCCGGGGTCACAACCACTAGAATCATGGCAGCAGGGAGGAGAAATCTTCGGAACATGCGGGCTCCTTCGGCGTCGAATGCTATCACCGGGCCTGGGGCAGTGGCCCCGGGCTTCAGCCATCCCGGCTGACGTACTCGGGCAGGTACAGGACTATAATCCGCACCATCGTGGTTCGCCGGTCGCCCATAGATTTCAGGGTCGCCGAACACCTCTCAGAATTCGAGCAGGTGTCCCGGCTGCTCTACCAGACCTTTGTTGAGGAGATCCCTCAGCATCCGCCCAATCCGGAGGGACGCCACGTCGACCGTTTTCACGATGAAAACCGCTACGTTGTCGCCAAGCATGGTGAGGAAGTCGTCGGGGTCATTGCCATTCGTGGCAGCCGGCCCTTTTCGCTCGACCAGAAGCTGGGTCCGGTGGATGACATGCTCCCGGCCGGCCGTCGGGTGTGCGAGCTTCGCTTGCTGGCCGTCAAGCCGGCACACCGGACCGGTCCGGTGTTCAAGGGCTTGGTCGATACGGTCGTCCAGGTCGGGCGCGCCGACGGCTACGATCTGGCGATCATCTCGGGTACGCTCCGCCAGACCAAGCTGTACCGACACCTGGGCTTTCAGCCGTTTGGTCCGCAAGTCGGGACCGATGAGGCGCCGTTTCAGCCGATGTACATCACGTTTGAGGATTTCCTGACTGTCGCCCCGTCCGTTGTGACGTCGGGTGAACCCATGAGTTTCCTGCCGGGGCCGGTCCCGATCGCGCCCGAAGTCCGCGCGGCGTTCGAACGGCCGCCGGTCTATCACCGCGACGATGACTTCCGGCGGGCGTTTGGGCGCGCGAAGGCGCGGCTCTGCGGGCTGGCGGGCGCCGAGCGCGTCGAGATTCTGCTCGGGTCTGGCACGCTCGCCAACGATGCCGTCGCGGCCCAACTTTCGCTGACGGGGGAGCCCGGCGTCGTCCTGAGCAACGGCGAGTTCGGCCGCCGGCTCATCGATCACGCGCGGCGCCATCGGCTGCCGCACCTGGTCGTCGAATCGACCTGGGGCCAGCCGCTGGACCTCGCGGGTGCTGTCGAGGCGGCGCGTCGGATCGGCGCGAAGTGGCTGTGGGCCGTCGCCAGTGAAACCTCGACCGGCATGCTGAATGACGTCGAAGCCCTCAAGGCGCTGGCGCGATCGCACAACCTCGCGTTGTGCCTCGACTGCGTGAGCGCGATTGGCGCGGTCCCGCTCAAGCTCGACGGCGTCTACCTCGCGTCAGGCGCGAGCGGGAAGGCGCTGGCCTCGTTCCCCGGCCTGTGCTTCGTGTTCTACGCCCACGACATCGCGCCGGAACCCGAGCGGCTGCCGCGCTATGTCGATTTGGGCTACTACGCGTCGAAGAACGGGATTCCGTTCACGCACTCGTCCAATCTGATCGGCGCGCTCGACGCTGCGCTCGTGCGGTTTGAATCGGACGAGCCGTTCCGCCAGCTGGCCCGGCTGTCCGGCATCGTACGCCCGGGCCTGCGCGACCTGGGCTGGGCTCCGCTGGTGCCGGACTCTTTGTCCACGCCGGCCGTCGTGACCGTCGCGCTGACGAACGGCTATCGCGCCGCCGCGATCGGCGAGCAGCTCTGCCGCCAGGGCCTGATGATCGCCCACCACAGCGAGTACCTCGCTGAACGCAACTGGTTCCAGGTAAGCCTGATGGGCCACCGATCGGCGAAGCCTGTGGAGTGTTTGCTCGCGGCCTTCGGCCGCATGGCAGTAGAGCACTGAGGCGACTGACGATTATTTAGGTAAGAGGTGAGAGGTCAGAGGTCAGAAGTAAGTTAGAGGAAAGACAGGTCCTCCCAACTTACTTCTGACCTCTGACCTCTCACCTCTTACCTAAATCCGCTCCCCTCACCGCCGCTCCCAGCAACCCTGCCGACTGATTCAAGATCACTGCGACTGGCAGCATGCGCAGCCAGTCGGCCATCGGCTCTTTGTGGAGGAACGCGTCCATGAATCCGCCGGCTTCGAGCGCGGGCAGGATCTTGGGTGCGATGCCGCCGCCGATGTAGACGCCGGCCGTCGCGACGGACCTGAGTGCGAGATTGCCGGCTTCGGCCCCGTACGCCTCCACGAACATGTCGAGGGCTTCGGCGCACTGCTCGCAGCGGCCTTCGAGTGCGCACGTGCTGATCGCGGCGGGAAGTTCGGCCGCATCAATATCAATATCCATATCGCCGCCGACGAACCGGCACGCGCGTCGCAGGTCCTGCGTGCCGTGCGTGAAACGAAACAGGTTGGTCAGTCCGGGCCCGGAGACGATCCGTTCGACGTCGACGCGTCCGTGAATCCGGGTCAGTTCTTCGGCCGCCGCGAACTCGCGCGCCGTGCGCGCGGAAAAATCCGCATGGCCGCCCTCGGACGGCGACGGCAGGAACCGGCCGTTGACGTTGTGCAGCAACGCTTCCCCGAGACCCGTGCCGGCGGCGATGAGCGCGGCGTTGCCGGTCGGGACGGCCACACCTTCCTGCAGCACCTTCAGTTCGTCGCGTGCGAGTACGGGCACCGCGAACGCCATGGCCTCGAGATCGTTGACCAGGATCACGTGAGCCTTCGGAAACCGCTCGGCGATTGGCTGCGCATCCGCCATCCACGGCACGTTGGTGAGCCGCGCCCGCAGGCCTGAGACCGGACCGGCCACGCCGATGCACACGGCGTCCACCGTCGTGGCGCCCGTCTCTTCGAGAAATGTGGCGGCGATTTCGTCGAGGCCGTCGAAGTCGAGCGTCGCGTACTCGCGGACCACGCGCGGCTCCGGCCGTTCGCGGCCGGGCTCGAAGAGCCCGAACAGCGCCTTGGTGCCGCCGACATCGCCGGCCAGGATCATAGGTTGATGATAACGGTTGATAAGGCGGGGCGACTTCGTCCCCGCCGCGCCCCCCTGACGCGCTCGCTCGCGTGGCTCGCTCGCTGACTCCTGTATCATCCCGGCAGAGCGCGTGGCCACGAGTTCAGCAGCCAATCATCCCTTCGCCGGCGAGCACGTCTCAGCAGCCGGCCGGCTCATGCTCTTTTCCAAGCGGGACCTCCGCACCCTGGTCGAACGGCTGGGCGGCGTGTTTTCGGGGGACGTGACACCGAAGACCACCGTGCTCATCGCGTCGGGCGAGCTGCTGGCGGTGCCCGGCTCGGTACGGCGCGTGATCTCGGAGAACGATCTCTGTGAGGCCGCGGGCTTGCCCGATCTCGAGACGCTGCGCACCCGCTACTATGCCGCGCGCGATCTCCGCACGATGTACCCGGCCCTGCGCGACGACCATTTGCGCCTGCTCGAGCGCTGGGGCCTGATCCGTCCGGTGGCCGGCCGCTATTCGTTCGCCGACCTGCACCTGATCAAGCAGGCCGTCGCGGAGCTGGAGCGCGGCGCGTCCGTACACGCCGTGGTCCGGGCCGTCGAGGCTGAACGTCAGGGCCAGCTCGCGCTCGACTTCCAGCCCGCGCGCCCCGAGCGCACCCCAGCCAAGGTCGTGTCCCTGCCGGTGCCCGCGCCGCCAGCGGCCTCGCTGTTTCCGCGATCGCGGCATCCGAATGCGTCGGCCGCCAACCAGTCGCTGGCCGCCAAGTATTTTCTCGAAGGTGCCGAGCTCGATGACGGCGAAGACCGGGATCTGGCGGCCGCGGCCGCCGCCTATCGGCGCGCCGCGCTCTTCGATCCGCAGCTCGTTCCGGCGGTGGTCAACCTGGCGAATATTTATTACGAGCGCGACGAGCTCGTCGAGGCCGAAGCGCTCTACGAGAAGGCGATTCGCCTCGACCACGAATGCTTCGAGGCGTATTTCAACCTCGGGAACATTCACCACGATCTGGCCCGCTATCCGGAAGCGCTCGCCGCGTACCGCGACGCGCTCGCGATCAATCCCGGCTATCCCGAGGCCCACTTCTATCTCGCCGTGACGCTCGAGAAGCTCGGCCGATCGTCAGAGGCCCGCCCGCACTGGCGCGAGTACCGCACGCTTGCGCCGGACGGTGAGTTCGTGGCCTTGGCGAAAGAGTTTTCAGAAGAGCCGACGAAAGGCTAGGGAAGACGCTAACAGTGAAGCAGTGAATGGAGTGAAGGCCTTGTTTGGGTTTTTACCAAACCCGTACAAAGTTCGCTGCCCTCACTGCTTCACTGTTTGTTGATTTCACTCGACGATCATTTTCAAGCCAAACGCCTCTTCCACGAGCTCCAGATCCCGTCTCTCGGCGGGATCGGCCAGCGTCAGGGCGTGGCCCTTCGATTCGTTGCGGCCGGTGCGGCCGACGCGGTGGACGTAGGAGTCGAGCCCGTGCGGAACTTCGTAGTTGACGATGAGCGTGACGTCGTCGATGTCGAGTCCGCGCGCGGCGACGTCGGTGGCCACGAGCACGGTCGTGCGTCCGGCTCGGAAGCTTTCGATTGCCGCCGTGCGATCTTCCTGCGATCGGTCCGCGTGGACGGCGACCGCCAGGCAGGCCGCTGGCCGACAGTTGCTGGGCGAGCCGATTGCAGCCGATCTTCGTGTTGACGAAGACGATCGTCGGTTCGGAGTGGCGCCGGAGATACTTCGCCAGGAAGACGGCCTTGTCGCGCGACGGCAGAATCCGCGCCTCGTGCGTGATGGTCGCCGCGGGTCCGCGCCGCGATCCCACCTGCACGAACACCGAGGTTGGCGCCAAGGCGTCCGCAAACCGCATCACTTCCTCGGGCATCGTCGCGGAAAACAGCATCGTCTGGCGCGCGCTGGACGGCGGCAGCGCCTCGGCGATTTTACGGACGTCGGGCCAGAAGCCCATGTCCATCATCCGGTCCGCTTCGTCGAGCACGAAAATCTCGAGCTTCGAGAAGTCGCCGACGCTGCTGCGCATGTGATCGAGCAGCCGCCCGGGCGTGGCGACGACGATGTCGACGCCGGCTTTGAGGGCGCGCTCCTGCGGACCCATCGGTACGCCTCCGTAGACGGCGGCGCTGGCGACCGGCGCGTGATAGGCGAAGCCCTGGATCTCATCGTCGATCTGCGTGGCGAGTTCGCGCGTCGGCGCGAGGATGAGCGCACGGATCGCCGCGTGGGACGCACGCGGGCCGGCGTCGCGATCCTCGCGGATCAACCGCGCCAGTACGGGCAGCACGTACGCGGCCGTCTTGCCCGTGCCCGTTTCGGCGCAGCCGATGACGTCGCGGCCCGCCAACGCGTAGGGCAGGACGGCGCTCTGGATCGGCGTCGTCTGCACGAACCCGCGCTGATCGAGCGCGTCGCGCAGGGCCGGTTCGTTGACGAGCGACGCGAACGAGACGGGCGCCGGGTCGAAGGGCGCGGACGCGCGCTGCGCCACGCTCTGCGGGGCGAGCGGCTTGTGGGCGCGCCCTGGCGAATGCCCGCCACTGCTATGCGCGCCACCGCCTCCGCCGCGACGGCGGCGGGGTGGTCGTCCTGGATGGGAGTCGTTGGTCAAGCGTGGGGGCTAGCGGGCACGGAACGTGATGATGCCGCGGACCGGATCGTACGGGGACACGCCAACGGTCACCCGATCGCCCGGAACGACCTTGATACGGAACCGCCGCATCCGGCCGCTGAGCTGGGCCAGCACTTCGTGGCCCGCATCGACTTGCACGCGATAGAGGCCACCGCTGTGAACCGCCACCACGGTGCCTTGCACATCAATCAGATCGTCCTTGCTCAAATTCGCTATCCTTTCAGCCCTACAACCCTAGAAGCATAACAAAGCGCAGCAGGCAGCGGGCAAAAACCCGGCCTGTTGAGGGGATAATGGCTCGATCTCGCCCAGAGCCGTCCCCGAGGAGGAACCGGACATGAAAACATTGCGCTTTATCGCCCCCCTTGTCATTGCCGCCAGCGTTCACGTCGCGGCCCAGCAGCCGGCCTTCGAAGTGCCGTGGAACGACAAGATTCCCGCCGGTAACGCGGCGCTCGCCGCGCGGGTGCTGAAAGAGTCCCCGCGGCATGGCGAGTGGGTCGATATCAAGCTGCCGGACGGTGTCGCGTTGAAATCGTTCGTGGTGTATCCCGAGCGGTCGGGAAAGGTCGGTGTGGTGCTGGTGATTCATGACATCCGCGGGATGGGAGACATTCCCAGAGCGGTCGGGGATCAACTGGCTCAGGATGGCTTCATCGCGATCGTGCCGGACTTCCTCTCGGGCAAGGGGCCGAACGGAGGCGGGACGGACACGCTCGGCTCCGGTGTTGGTCAGGCGATTTCCGGTCTGAGCGATGCGGAAATGACGACCCGCTTGAATGCGGCGATGGAGTACGGCCAGAAACTGGCGGCATCGAACGGCAAGACGGCCGTCCTTGGATTCTGCTGGGGTGGCACGCGCAGCTTCCAGTACGCCATCGCGCAGCCTGCGCTCGGCGGCGCCGTGGTGTTTTACGGCAGCCCGACGGGAGCGACGGCGGAGGCCGCGCCCGAGGCTGAACTGGCAAAGATCAAGGCACCGGTTATTGGGATGTACGGCGGAACCGACGGCCGCATTACGAACTCGGTTCCCCCGATCGAGGCGGCGATGAAAAAGCTCGGCAAGTTCTACGAGCCCCACACCTTCGACGGTGCCGGCCACGGCTTCATGGGCAACCAGGGAACGGCCGCGAACTACAAGGCGGCCGAAGAATCGTGGCCGATGGCGGTGGGGTTCTTGCAGAAAAACATAGGGAAATGAAACTAACTACTAGCAACTAACAACTAACAAGCGTGGAACCTCCGGTCATGCCCTACCTGCTAGTTGTTAGTTGTTAGTTGCTAGTTTCAACCCATGTCCCTCGTCACCCTCTCTTCCATCCGCGACGCCGCGAAGCGCATTGCGTCCATCGCGCGCCGCACGCCCGTGCTCGATGTGTCGGACATGGCCGGACGGCCGCTGTGGTTGAAGTGCGAGCCGCAGCAGCCGGGGGGCGCGTTCAAGATCCGCGGCGCGACGAACATGCTGATGCGGTTATCGCCTGAGGCGCTAACGCGCGGGGTGATCACGTTCTCGTCCGGCAATCACGGCCAGGCGGTGGCGCTGGCCGCGGCCCGTCTCGGCGCGCCGGCGGTGATCGTCATGCCGACCACGGCGCCCGCCATCAAGATCGCCGGTGTGAAGCGCTGGGGCGCCGAAGTCGTGCTCGAGGGCACGACGTCCGCCCATCGTCGCGTCCGCGCCGAGGCCATCGCCGCCGATCGGGGGCTCACGATGGTGCCGCCGTTCGATCACGAATGGATCATCGAGGGACAAGGCACGTGCGGGCTCGAGATTCTCGACCAGGTCCCGGGCGTCGGCATCGTGGTCGTTCCCGTGGGCGGCGGCGGGCTCGTCTCGGGCGTGGCGGCGGCGATCAAACAATCGCGGCCCGGCGTCCGCGTCGTCGGCGTTGAACCGAGCGGGGCCGCCAAAATGTCCGCGTCGCTGGCCGCGGGTCATGCGGTGACGCTCGACTCGACGCAATCGATCGCCGACGGACTGATGCCCGTGCGGCCCGGCGATCTCACATTTGCGCACGTGCAGGCCTACGTCGACGCCGTTGTCACCGTTGACGACGCGCAGATCGCGCGCGCGGCACTGTGGTTGTTCCACGAAGCGAAGCAGGTCGTCGAACCCAGCGGGGCGGCGACCGTAGCCGCCGTGCTCTGGCCCGCCGCGGACAGCCCGCTGGCCGATCGGTCGGCCAAGGTCGTCGCGATCCTCAGCGGCGGCAACGTCGCCGCCTCGACGCTGGCCGCGCTCGCCGAGCCCATCGTCTAAAAAAAGAGATTGAACCTTGGGGTGCCATGGGGAGCCATGGGTTGCGCTGTCACGCGCGGGTGGGCAGTCGATGGCCCGTGACGCTCAGGGCCTCGCATCAGGTTGGCCGCGGTGCGGCCAACTGCACGTCAAGCATCAACCGGGCGTAAGACCGGCAATATTCATTGGTCTTGATCCGGTCTTACGCCCGGTTGATGCTTGACGCGCAGCCAGCCCGGCGAAGCCGGGCAGCCTGACGCGAGGCCGACGGCGTCACGCTCCATGGTTCCCCATGGCCCTCCAAGGTAAAACCTTTTCCTTCGTGTCCCGCTAGAATGCGCTGATGGAGTTTCGTATGCCGCGCCGGACATTTCAAATCCTCGTCGCTCTCGCTCTGGCCATCGTCGCCACTCACGCGCAGGTGCCGCCGCCGGCGGCGCGCGTGGCGCAGATGCCGGCCGTCGATGCGGCGCTCTTCAAGGGCCTGCGCTATCGACTCGTCGGCCCCTCGAGGGGCGGGCGCGTCACCACGGTGACAGGCGTGCCGTCGCAGCCGGCCACCTTTTATATGGGCGCGGCCAGCGGCGGGTTGTTCAGGACGTCGGACAGCGGCGCGACCTGGGTGCCGATTGCGGACGGCAAAATCGGCGTCGGATCCATGGGATCGATTGCCGTCGCTGATTCCGATCCCAACGTCATCTATGTCGGCACCGGCTCCGACGGCGTTCGCAGCAATGTGTCGACCGGCCGCGGCGTGTTCAAGACCACCGACGCCGGCGTGACGTGGAAGTTCGTGGGTCTGTACAACGCCGGCCAGATCGGCGCCGTGCGCATCCATCCGACCAACCCCAACATCGCCTGGGTCGCGGCGATGGGCGACGCGTTCAAGTCGAATCCCGATCGCGGCATTTTCAAGACCACGGACGGCGGCGCGACGTGGAGGAAGACGCTGTTCGTCTCCGATGCCGTCGGCGCGATGGACGTCGAGATTCAGCCCGGCCATCCGAATGTCGTCTATGCCTGGATGTCGCACCTGGAGCGCAAGCCGTGGACGATCGTCAGCGGTGGCCGCGAAGGCGGGTTCTACAAGAGCACCGATGGCGGCGACACATTCAACAAGATCACCACCGGGTTGCCGGCCGAGTTGATCGGCAAGGCGAACCTCGCGGTCACGACGGCGAAGCCGGACCGCATTTACGCGCTGATTGAAGCGCTGCCGGGCGCGGGCTTCTATCGATCCGACGATGCGGGGCAGACGTGGAAGAACACGGGCGCGCCGGCGAACACGCAGGCGTCGCTGCTGCAGCGGCCGTTCTACTACACGACGCTCGGCGCCGATCCCACCAACGGCGACGTGGTCTACGCGGGCGCGGAGAGCTTCTTCAAATCGTCTGACGGCGGCGCCACGTTCGCGTCCTTCCGCACCCCGCACGGCGACAATCACGACATCTGGATCAGCCCGAAAGACGGCAACATCATCATCCAGGCCAACGACGGCGGCGCCAACGTCTCGACGGACGGCGGCCGCACGTGGTCGTCGCAGAACAACCAGGTGACCGCCGAAATCTACGGCGTCACCGTCGACAACGAATTCCCGTTCAACATCTACGCCGCGCAGCAGGACACGAGCTACACGCTGATCATGGCGAGCCAGGCGGCGCCGCTGAACCTCGCGGACTGGCATCGCGGGCCGGGATGCGAGACGGGCCCGATCATGCCGCATCCGAAAGATCCGAACATCGTCTACGGATCCTGCAAGGGACAGTACGAGTGGATGAACATGAAGACCGGCCAGGCCAAGAACTACTGGATTGGCGGCCAGTCGCTCTACGGCAACCCGTCGAAGGATCTGATCCTGCGCTTCCAGCGCGTGTCGCCGATGGCCTCGTCACCGTGGGATTCCGACGTCGTCTATTACGGGTCGCAGTATCTGCACCGCACACGCGACCGGGGCGTGACGTGGGAGACGATCTCGCCCGACCTGACCGAGTTCGATCCCTGCTGTCAGACGCCGAGCGGCGAGCCCATTACGCGCGACGTGACGGGCGAGGAGTTCTACAGCACCTTGTATGCGATCACCGAGTCGCCGCTCGAACGCGGGGTGATCTGGACGGGCGCGAATGACGGACCCGTCAGCGTCACCCGGGACAACGGCAAAACGTGGGCGCGCGTGACGCCGAAGGATCTGCCGAAGGGCGGACGCGTGCAATGGATCGACGTCTCGCGCCATCGGCGCGGCTCGGCCTATCTCGCCGTGTATCGGTACCTGCTCGGTGACTATCAGCCCTATCTCTACCGGACCGACGACTACGGCAAGACCTGGACGCGGCTCACCGACGGCAAGAACGGCATTCCCGCCGACTGGCCGACGCGCGTGGTCCGCGAGGATCCCGATCGCGAAGGGCTGCTCTACGCCGGCACGGAATTCGGCATGTTCATTTCGTTCGACAACGGCGCGCACTGGCAGTCGTTCCAGCTCAACCTGCCGGCCACACCCATCACGGACATCAAGGTCTATCAGAAGAACCTGCTCGTCTCGACGCAGGGGCGATCGATCTGGATGCTCGACAACGTCACGCCGCTCCACCAGCTGTCGCCGAGCGTCCTGCCCGTCGCCGCGTATGTCTTCAAGCCACGCGATGGCTATCGCACGCGCGTGAGTCCCGAGCGGCTGGGCCCGCAGGTCGATTACTTCCTGCCGGCGGTGCCCGCCGGTCCCGTGACCGTCGAGATTCTCGACGCCAAGGGCGCGCTGGTGAATCGCTATTCGAGCGATTCAGCGCCGGCGGCCGGCGGCGGCGGACGAGGAGGTCGCGGAGGAGGCGCCGGAGCGGGCGGAGACGTGACGGCGGCCGATCCTGATGCCGCGCCCGCCGGTGGACGCGGTGGCGGCGGCGTCACCTCGCGCGTGACCAAGACCGAGGGCCTGAATCGATTCGTCTGGGATGTGCGCCATCAGAATGGGCTCGGCGCGCCGGCTGGAACGTATCAGGTCCGCGTCACCATCGACGGCAAGGCCCACCTGCAGCCGCTGACGGTGCTGGTTGATCCGCTCCTCGCGGCCGAGGGGCTGACGGCCGCGGATCTGCAGGCGCAGTTCGATCACAACGTCCGGATGCGTGAACTGGCGGCGGCGGCGACTCAGACGGTGACACGCGTGCGTGCCGCGCAGGCGCAGCTGCGGAGCGCCGCGGGCGCCGACGCCGACAAAGCGAAAAAGGTCGACGCGATTGCGGCGCAGTTACTGACCGAGCCTGTCCGCTATGGCAAGCCGGGCCTGCAGGCGCACATCAGCTACCTGGCCGGCATGACGACCGGCGCGGATCAGAAGGTGGGGAAGGACGCGACCGATCGGTACCTGGTGCTGAAGAAGGAACTCGACGCGATCGTCCTCGAACTCGATCGGTTGCTGGGAAAGTGACAGGAAACAAACCGTGAAGAAGTAAAGGAGTCAAGAGTTGGCTTGGGGTTTTGCCAAACCAATACAGGGCTCCACTCCTTTACTCCTTCATGGTTAATCCCCCTCGAGTCCTCGTCATCGGCGCCGGCATCGGTGGCCTTTCCGCCGCCATTGCGCTGACGCGTGCCGGCCTTGACGTTCAGGTCTACGAGCGCGCGGCCGAACTGGCGCCGGTCGGCGCCGGCATTTCGCTGTGGAAGAACGCGCTCGTCGCGCTCGAGCGCATCGGGCTCTACGACGCCATTCGCGCCTACAGTGTGACGGCCGAGAACGCCGGCCTGCGCCGATCGGATGGTCGCGTGCTCGTCGCCGCGGATTCGACGCCCTTGCGGGATCGCTTCGGCGAGTACCTGATCATCGTGCACCGCGCGGCGCTGCAGCGCGTGCTGCTCGACGCTGTCGGGCCGGACTGCGTGCACCTCGGACATGCGTGTATCGCGATTCACGAGGACGCATCTGGCGTCACCGCCCGGTTCTCCAATGGCACCGAGGCTCGCGCCGATGTCCTCATCGGCGCGGATGGCCTGCATTCCGTCGTGCGTGCGCGCCTCCATGGCGACCAGCCGCCGCGCTACTGTGGCTACACTGCCTGGCGTGGGGTGACGTCGTTCGATCATGCGCGCCTGCGCGTCGGCGAAACGTGGGGGCGAGGCGAGCGTTTTGGCCAGATGCCGATGCGCGACGGCCAGGTCTACTGGTTCGCCACCGCGAACGTGCCGGCCGATCGTGTGTCGGCCGACGGCGAGAAGGCCGAGCTGCTGCGGCGGTTTCGCAACTGGCATGATCCGATAGAAGCGATCGTCGCCGCGACGCCGGACGCCGCGATCCTCCGCAATGACATGTACGACCGCAGCCCGCTGCGCCAGTGGGGGCGGGGACGCGTCACGCTGCTCGGCGACGCCGCGCATCCCATGACGCCCAACCTGGGACAGGGCGGGTGTCAGGCGATCGAAGATGCGATCGTCCTGGCGTCGAAGCTGGGAGCCGCCGGCCGGGACGCACTTGACGCCGCGCTGCGCGCATACGAAGACACCCGCCGCGCCCGCACGACGAAGATGGTCACGATGTCTCGACGCGCGGGCAGTGTCGCTCAACTCGAGAATCCGGCACTCGTCGCCATGCGCAATGCGCTCGTCCGGACCGTCGGCGGCCGCCTGCAGGCCAGCCAGATCGCCGCGCTGATCGAACCCGTCGTCTAGGGGCCGCGGTACAATTCGCCCACCGTGCGGCGCGTTCTAGTCGGGATCGGGGTGGGTGTCGCCGGCGCGTTGATCGCGCTGGCGCTGTCGCGATCGGAATTCGGCCGCCGCGCCGAGGCCATCACGTACGACTGGCGGCTCGCGCAGAAGTCCACGCCGGCGCGCGACGACATCGTCATCATCGACATCAACGAATCGTCCGTGAAGGCGATGGCGCGGGTCGTGGGCCGTTGGCCGTGGCCGCGCCTGATTCACGCCGGTGTCATCGATTACCTCGCCCGCACGCGGGCGCGGCTCGTCGTCTACGACATCCAGTTCACCGAGCGTGACACGCAGGGCAATTACAAGATCGGCGATCGCATGGTGACGGGGCCTGAGTCCGATGCCCAACTGGCCGCGTCGATCCGGCGCGCGGGCAATGTGATCCTGCTGGCGGACGCGATCTTTGAGGGTCTGGTGACTGATTCCCCGACTCTGGACGAATGCCCGAAGCCCGTGCCCTCCGGGACGATCTACACGCCCGGCCCCGGCCTGCTCGTCCGCCCGTCCGTCTGTTCGCCGTTTCCGGAACTCCAGGAGGGCGCGGCCGCACTCGGGCACGATTACCTGCAGAAAGATCCCGGTGGCGTCTCGCGCCGCATGTTTCCTTTTATCGAGTCGCAGGGCGTCGCGGTGCCGTCGCTGGGCGCCGCCGCGGTGTTGCTGTCGAGCCAGATCGCCGGCGACGCCGTGCGGCTCGAGGGGCGCACGCTGCACATCGGCGAGGCGGATGTTCCCCTCGACGCGGACGGCGGCATGCTCCTGAAGATCCACGGGCCGCATGCGACCAACGCCGGGAGCACCTTCCCGATCTATCCGTTCTTCGATGTGCTGCTCTCCGAACAGGACGCCGTGGACGGCAAGCCGCCACTGATTCCCGCGTCGGCGTTCGAAAACAAGATCGTCTTCGTGGGCACAAGTGCGGCGGCGATGTCCGACGTGCACGCCACGGCGTTCGGCGGCAGCACGCCGGGCGTCTACCTGCACGCCACGCTCGCCGACAACATCCTGTCGCGGCAGTTCATGCGGCAGACGAGTCTCACGGCCGATGTGGCGGTGTTGATCGTGGCCGGGCTCGTCGGCGGCATCGCGGCCGCGGCCCTGCCCGTGTGGTGGGCGCTGGCCGGCGTGATGGGGATCAGCGTGGCCGGCGTCGCCCTGGCCACGCGCGCCGTCGGGCTCGGGGTGTGGGCTCCGGTCGTCGCGCCGTTGACAGCCACGGCGGTTGCGTTCGTGGGCGGGATTGCCTGGCAATACTTCGTCGAAGGGCGCGAGAAGCGCCACGTCAAGAAGCTGTTCGGCCGTTACGTGTCGCCCGACATCTTCAACCAGCTCATGACCAACCCGGCGATCGCCGGGCTTGGCGGCGAGCGGCGGGAGATGACGGTCCTGTTTTCAGACATCCGCGGTTTTACGACGGCATCCGAGCAGGGGACGCCGGAAGCCATCGTGGCCCAACTCAACGAGTATTTCAGCGAGATGGTGGACGTGCTGTTCCGCCATCACGGGACGCTCGATAAGTTCGTGGGGGATATGGTGATGGGGCTCTTCGGCGCGCCGGTCACCGACCCCCTGCACGCCGACCATGCGGTGGCCTCGGCCCTGGAGATGAGTGCCGCCTTGTCACGTTTGAATACCCGTTGGGCGGCCGCCGGACAGCCCGTGCTGGACATCGGCATCGGCATCAACTCGGGCGTCATGATTGCGGGTAATATCGGATCGCAATCCATCATGAGCTATACGGTCATCGGGGACGCCGTGAATCTCGGGTCCCGGATCGAGTCGTTGAACAAGGATTACGGCACGCGGATCCTGATCAGCCAGGCCACGCGGGACCGGTTGACCTGGCCTGTCCGGACGCGCCAGGTTGGCGAGGCGAAAGTGAAGGGCCGCCGCGAGCCCGTCGTGATCTGGGAAGTCCTGGGATCGGACGCAGGGGGAGTGTCATGAAGCGCGTATGGGTCGCGGCCATCTGGGTCGCGATGCTGGGATTCGTCGCCCAGCCCGTGATGGCGCAGTTTGCGCCGATCAAGCTGATCAAGGACGCCACGAAGAAGGCGCAGGAGGAGCTGACGTTCACCGACGAAGAGGAGCGCCAGATCGGCGCGGATGTCAGCGCCAAGCTGCGCGCCCGTTACGGCGTCGTGCAGGATGCCGGCATCCACAAGTACGTCAGCGTGCTGGGCACGCTCCTCGCGCAGAGCAGCGATCGCCCGAGCCTCAAGTGGACGTTCGTTGTGCTCGACACTGACGGCATCAACGCGTTTGCGGCGCCCGGCGGGTTCGTGCACATCACGCGCGGGGCGCTCGCGCTCATCCGCAACGAAGCCGAGCTGGCCTGTGTGCTCGGCCACGAGATTTCCCACGTCGTCTTCAAGCACACGTTGATCGCGATCCGGAATGCCAAGGTGATCAAGGCGCCGGGCAAGGCGACGACGGCTGTCACGCGGACAGATTTCATCGAGAAGTACATCACGCAGGTCTATTCGCGGGTGCTCGAGAATGCGTGGAGCAAGAGTGAGGAAGAGGAATCCGACGCGGCGGGGGTGAGCCTGGCCAATGGCGTCAATTACTCGCCCAACGGGCTGAGCGCGTTCCTGCAGCGGCTCACCGATCGCAACAAGGGCCTGACCGATCGCAGCGGCCTGTTCGCGTCGCACCCGCAGACGTTCGAGCGGCTCGACGACCTCGCGTCGTTGATCGACAAAGAGGGCCTCGCGGGCAAGGCCATCGTCCAGGCGCGCTACACGCGTTCGGTGGCGTACCGATCGGTCGCCGTCTCTCAGATGACGCAGGTGCCCCAGCCGACCGAGACCACGGCGAAGGCGGAGGAGCCGAAGTCCGGGCTCGGCAAGTTCGGGCTCGGCGGGCTGAAGGGGCTGGGCAAGGAAAAGTCGAACTCGAGCACCGTTTCCGCCACCGGCTCCCGCGGCGTGAATCCGGATCGCGACGCGAAGGGCGGGCCCAACAAGGCGCTCGTGGTCGTCAGCGTCACGCAGGCGGAGATCGCGACGTTCCGCAAGGGCATCGTCGGCTGATCGGCTAGACTGCGCGAGGCGGAACCGGTGAGGCCGACCGCCGGACCCTGATGGCCCACTCGACAGCTCACCTGCTGGATGGCGCCGCGCTCCTCATCGGGGCCGCGGTCTTCATCACCATCGTCCGCAACCGCGTGATCCGGCGGCGCCTGTTGTTCTCGGCGTTCGCCGCGATTGGCGCCCTCGCCGTGCACGCCGCCGCGGCGTGGCGTCCCGACGGATGGCTGCTCACCGCGTACGGCTGGCAGCTCGAACAGATCGCCATCGGCCTCTCGCTGGCGAACACGGTCATTTCGCTGCTCTTCAATCCCTGGTTCCGCGACGGGGAATCCGATCGCGCGCCGGCCATCATTCAGGACAGCCTGCTCATCGTGATCGTGGCGACCGTGGGCGTGCTGGCCTTCGACGTCTCGAGTCTCAGCGTGCTGGCCGGGTCCACGATCGTCGCCGGGTTCGTCGGCTTCGCCGCCCAGTCGACCCTGTCGAACGCCTTCGCCGGCGTGGCCATCCAGATCGAGCGGCCGTTCAGGGTCGGGCACTGGATTGCGGTGGGCGAGTGGGTCGGCATGGTGACGGAGATCACGTGGCGGGCCACCAAGATCCGCACCAAAGCCGGCAACCTCGTGGACGTCCCCAACAGCGTGATCGCCGGCCAGGCCATCAACAACTATTCCGAGCCCGCCGAGCCCACGCGCATTCAGGTGGACGTCGGCGCCACCTACAGCGTGCCGCCGGACGAGGTGCGCGAGGCCCTGCTGGCGGCGGTGCGGCAGGCGAAGTACGTGCTGCCGGTGCCGGCGCCGGACGTCATCGTCAAGGACTTCGCGGATTCCGCCATTCTTTATCGCACGCGGTTCTGGGTCGACGATTTCAGCAAGGATGATCTGGCGCAGGACGCCGTGCGCACGCGAATTTACTACGAGTTCCGGCGCCGCAACATCGAGATTCCGTGGCCGATCCAGATTCAGTACGACCGCGTCGAGCCGCCGATGGACTCGCCCGAGCGGCGCGATCGATTCGCGAAACAGGTGGCCGGCGTGCCTGTCCTCGCGCGGCTGCCCGAGGATGCGCACCGCGCGCTGGCGGCCGACGCGCGCGAGTTGCTATTTGCTGATAGCGAAGTCATCGTGCGCGAGGGTGACGCCGGCGCGTCGCTGTTCCTCGTCCTGGCCGGCAGCGTCGCGATCACGGTCGGACCGGAGCAGCGCGAAGTCGCGATCACGAAGTCCGGCGGCTACTTTGGCGAGATGTCGCTGCTGACGGGCGATCCCCGGACGGCCACCGTCACGGCCCGGGGGCATTGCACGGTCCTCGAGATCACCGCCGAGGCGTTCCGCGCCTACGTGCAGCGCCATCCTGAAGTGATTGACGAACTCGCGGCGGCCGCCCAGTCGCGCCGCAAAGAGCTCGATGACGCGCGCGCGATCACCACCGCGGCGCCGGCGCAGGCCGTCGCGTCGTTGCGGGCGCGGATGCGGCAGTACTTCGGGCTTCATTAGACAACTAACAACTAGCAACTCGCAACTAACAGCTGACGGTGAAGGCGACGGCTCCTTCCTCAGTTGTTAGTTGCTAGTTGTCAGTTGTTAGTTTGCGCTTTTCACAATCACTCCCCGGTGCTCCTTCCCATTCATGCGCACGCTCAGCGGCTCGTCGAACCTCAGGTGTCGCACACTCGACCGTTCGCTGCGCGCCGGCTGCGACGCGAGCCAGTCCCAGTCGATCGAACCCTCGCCGGCCTCAGGATTGACGGTGAAATAGCCCACGCGGAACGTCATCAGATGCTGGAAGAAATGCGAGCCTTGTGAAGGCGTGACTTTGAAATCGCGGAAGCCCGCCTCGACGATCGCGCGCGCGCCGTTGATCTGATCCCAGACGACCGGCACGCCGAGTGTCGGTTCGCTCGATCCGAGCCGGCCCACAGCGATGAGCAAGTACGGCCGGCCGGCAGCGGCGAGTTCGGCATTGAGCCGGCCGATCTCCGCCGCGATTTCCTGGCTCCTCGCCGCGCCGAAGCGCGCGGAGTCGACGACCACGATGTCGTGGAGATCGTCGAGGCGGCCGTGGCCGAGGACGGCATCGCTCCAGCCCAGCAGCGCGGCGGGATCGACCGCCCCCAAATCGAGGGCCGCCGTCTCGCGTTCGAAAGCCAGCGGCCGCAGTTGCAGCAGCGCGAATTCCGCCGGGCCGTCGCGGCCGGCGAGATTGACGGCGAACTCGAGTTCGACGGGCCCGCCGACACCCTGCTCGCTGACGTCCAGCACGTCGGCCAGGATTTCGGCCAGCGGAAAGAGGCCGTGTTTGAGGATCGGGGCAAACGTCACCAGCCGCACGCCCGGGCGTGTGGTGCCGTCGAAGATGGCGTCGTTCTCCGGCGAATACGTGGACCCGACCGAGGCCAGGACGCCGTCGTGCTCGGCCACGTCCAGGCCGTGAGCCTTGAGCTCGAAGGCCGGTGTGCCGTCGCTCCGGCGCGCGGCATCGTCGAGCCGCAGCGCGTAGAAGGCCCGTTGCGAATTGTGCAGGACATCGCGCACCGACGAAAACTGAATCAGGTGGCGCGGATGTCTCGGCGAGAACCGGAAACAGGTTTCGCCGCCCACCACCGTCGCACCCAGGCCGAGGCCGACGGCCGCGATGCCGTCGCGCGGCTCGATCGGCGGCACCGCATAAAAGTTGTGCGAGCGCGCGACGCCGGCGAAGTCGGGATAATACCGGTCCTCGCGCGCGCGTCCGGCGACGCGTTGGATGACCACCGCCATCTTCTCTTCTTCGTGGCGGTACGGCGACGCCGACAGGTAGGCCTTGACGCGCGGGGTGAACGTCGACGCATAGACGCGGCGAATCGCTTCGGTCAGGTGCGCCAGACGCGTGGCCAGATCACCGCGATTCGGCACCATGACCGTGTCGTAGACACCGGCGAACGGCTGGTACGGCGAGTCTTCGAGCAGGCTCGATGAGCGCACGGCCAGCGGATACCGCGCCATCTCGAGATACGACGTCAGCGCATCCCTGACGTCGTCGGGGAGCGGCGTGGCACGGAACCGCGCCAGCAGCGCGCGGTCATCGGTGGATTCGAGCGCCGCCGCGCGCAGGTCGCCGGTGTCGAGCACGCGATCGAACACGTCGGTGCCGAGCACCACGGCCGGCGGCACGCCAATCGGCACGTCCGGGAAGCGCGATCCGAGTCCGTACTCGTCATGGAGAAACATGAGGAACGCCAGGCTCCGGCCTTTGCCGCCGAGTGACCCGCTGCCGATCCGGCAGAAACTCGACGCGGGATCGAACGTGTCCCGGGAAAAATCTGCGACGACGCCGCGACGGCGATGCCGGTAGTCGTGAATCGCGTCGATCAGGATGCGGCGCAGATCCTCGATCGACGCGAAGTCCGATACCTTCCGCGGCCGCAGTCGATGCGCCAGGGCGAACTCGGTCCGGGCTTTCAGCCAGATGGAAAAATGATTCCGTTCGCCGTGATAGGCCAGGCTCGCCGCCGGCACGTTGTGCAGTTCGGCCTCGAGCGTGCGCAGGTCGCGGGCGCGGCTGACGATCGTGCCGTCCGGGAGACGGAAGACAAAGTCGCCGAATCCGAAATTCTCGATCATGAAGTGCTGCAGCTCGTGCAGCAGTGTCGCGGAGCCCTTGACCAGGAAGGCGGCCGGGACGGCGGAGGCGAGCGCGGCGTTTTCGAGCCGGCTTGACTGCAGCATGATCGGCACGTCCGGTTGCACGGCACGGACGTGGCGCGCGAACTCCACACCGGCTTCGGCGGAGACGACGCCGTGCCTGGGGAATTCGATATCGGCGATCACGCCCAGAATGCTGTCCTGATAGGTCGCGAAGTAGTTCCACGCCTCCTCGTACGATCCGCACAACAGGATCTTGGGACGGGCCTGCTGCCGCATGACCTTGTCGGACAGGTTGATGCCTTCGGGCACGAGGCTGCGCGCGTGGCGCATGAGCTCGGCATAGATGACTGGAAGAAACGACGAGTAGTAGCGAACGCTGTCTTCGATCAGGATGATCGCCGGCACGCCCATCTCACCCGTGTCCGTGGCGACGTTCAGCCGGTCTTCGACGTACTTGACGATGGCGGGCAGGATGCCGACGTCGCCCTGCCACAGGAACACGCGATCGATCCCATCGGCCTCCGTCGGCGCGTGCGGACCGACCAGGTCGCTGGCGTCGTACGCCAGGGCGACCACGGGGACGAGCTGGCCCTGCTGGCGAAGCCGGCGCACCAGTTCGACGACACCCATGTCGCCGAGCTGCACGGCGGCGATGACCAGGTCGAACGGCCCCTCGCGTCGCGCCAGGTCGAGCGCGTCCGCTCCCGTTCCCGCATGCCGCACGCGCGGGGCGTCGTGCGGTTCGAAACTGAGAAAGCCGCCGAGGACGCCTTCGGCCGGCTGACCATCCTCCGTCAGGATGAACGCGTCATAGAGAGATGAAACCAGCAGGATGTCGTGGACGCGGTAGCGCGCCAGGTCGGGGAACCCGTGCAGCCGGCTGCCCGAGCCGAGCCAGCGATTCGAAGCCGGGGCCGCCATGCCAGATACTCTATCTATCTGTACAATTCGCGGGTGCAATTTGACGCTGACACCGGCTCGCCGTTCGAGGCGCCCTCGGCGCCGGTGACCTCCGAGGCCGCCGTCCTGGCGCTTCTGGACGATTCAGACTTCGTCCGCCAGGCCTACCGGTTGTTCCTGCAGCGCGATCCGGACCTGGGCGGCCTGCGGTACTTCTGCAACATGGCGACGCAGCAGGGCCGCCTCACGGTCATGGCCGAGATCAAGAAGTCCGCTGAATCCCAGCGACTCGCCAACAAAAAGACGCCGGACCCATCGTCGGACTCATCGCCGGATCTGTCGTCGGAACTGGAAACATCACCACTACCGGTTGACCTCGCCTGGACTGATCCCGCCATGTTCGAGGCCGGCGCGGAGTTGGCCGACCTGATGGATATCACCGACCCCGAGACGTTCGTGACCGCGATCTACCGCCGAGTCCTTGGTCGCGATCCCGATCCCGGCGGGTGGAACCATCACCTGGCGCGACTTCGTGCTGGGGAGCCGCGTGATGCGATTCTGCAGGCGGTCGCCGCGTCGGACGAAGCCAGAGGGCGCGGTATCGCGTTCACCTGGGAAGGGAAACTGTTGCCGGGCGCCGGACTGCGGGCGAGGGTGCGGGCGATGGTGGCGCGCCTGCGTCCGGGCTCGGGTTACCGCCGTGTTCACGCGGACGTCCGGCGGTTGCAACGCTCCGAGCGACGCCTCGCACGATCGATGCGCGAAGTTCGCCATGGGCAGCAGCAGTTCGAGCGGATGATGCAGACGCTGTCGGCCGCAGCGACGCACCCGGACAGCCGAGGCGCCCGCGCCAGTGTCGTCGCCGGCGACAACATCGTCGCGTCGGAGGTCGAAGGGTTCATCGTCGGAGTCCCCGGCGAGGAATGGCGAACGGCGGCGTACCAGACTTTCCGGGGTGTCCCCGAGCCGGGCTTGACGCGCCGGTTCCGGAACACGCTCAGGCCCGGAATGGTCGTCGTCGATGTCGGGGCCAACGTCGGCGTGTACACGCTCATTGCGGCGCGACTGGTCGGCTACGCGGGCCGGGTCATCTGTTTCGAACCGACGCCACGAACGTTCGCGATCCTCAAGGACAACATCCAGATCAATGGCCTGCTGGAGACCGGCCGTGTCAGGTTGCACGCGGTCGCGATCACGGATCGGATCGGTACCGCACGGTTCGCCGTGCACGCCGCGAACAGCGGCCACAACACCCTGTTCCCCGAAAGCAGCGACGCCAGTCTCATCGACGTGGAGACGACGACCCTCGACGCCGCGCTGGCCGACGTCCCCCGCATTGACGTCATCAAGATCGACGCCGAGGGTGCAGAGCCCCTGATCTGGGCCGGCATGGCGGCCACGCTCGCCCGGAATCCCGGGGTCCGCATCTTCGTGGAATTCGCGCCGGCCCTTCTCCGGCGCGGCGGGCAGGATCCGGCGGGCTTTCTCGCCCAGATTGAGGCCGAAAATTTTAAGATCCATCTCGTCGACGACGAGACGGGCGCCACGCGTACGGGTACGCACCCGCAGTTGTGCGACCTGGTTTCGGCGAACCTCATGCTGACCAGGAGCAGTCGATGACAGGCGGACGAGGAACGGATGTCCGCGCACTCACGAGCTACATGATGGTGACCGTCACGTCCGCACAAGCCGGCGTCGGCGCGTCGTCGAGCCAGCGCTTGTGCTCCTGGACGAGCGTCACGCGCAGGACATACTGACCCGGCACGGCCGGCGGGACGACGCGCACGAATAGCCATTCGGCGTCCCCGGGCTCGATGCCCCTGTGCAGCGGCGAGCGCACGCCAACTGCGACCGGCTCGAATTGCGCCGCACCGACCGGCTTCCAGCGACACGCCGCCTGCACCGGGAATGGCGGCCACGTGCCGAGCGGGATGGCCATCTGGTTCCGCACCCGCACCTTGATGAACGCGGGCACGCCCGCGGCCATGGGCTGCAGCGCGCCATCGATTTCCACGCCAAGGCCCGCTACATCGGCGTCCGACAGCGCGGGCATCCGGTCGTTGGAACGAAACACGCGGAGGTCATGATCGAGCTGGCCGGTGCGTTGCAGCAACGCCTGCAGCAGCGGCCGCACGCTGCGGTCGGCCGGCACCGGCAGTTGCATGACTTCGCGATACAGATCCTCGTAACGATCGAGCGCCATCTCGAGCGAAGCCTCCTGCCGGATTATTGCGGAGACGGCCGCGGCCTGCGCCGGATCGTATTTTTCGATTTCCCGCGCCAACCGATCAGGATTGAGCGCCTGGGTCAACGTGCGGGCGCCGAAGTTCCACTGCCGCAGTCCCGAGACGAGATCGGGCGTCACCATCGGCCCGGATCCGGCCGCATCGCACAGGACGACGGCGGCGCCCACCGCCAGTGCTTCAAGCGCGCAGCGCGCCTTGGCGAAGACCAGGTCGTAGTGGGGCAGTTGCGCTTCGGGCGCGTCGGCGACGTTCCCGGATCCGGCGCCCATGACATCGACCGAGATTCCCAACCGGTCGCAGACCGTGCGCACCAGGTCCACGTGCGTACCCGGCCGCGCATTGTGGCTGAACACGAGCGCACGCGCGGGCTTCGCCGGCAACGGCGTCGCGCGCGCCGGGAATCGCGACAGGTCGACGGCGTTCAGAATGACGCGCGTGTCCGCGGCCGGAATGTCGCCGTCCTGCTGCAGGCGCTCGAGGCAGTTGTCGTCCACCGCGACGAACCGCTGCACGGCCGGCCATTGCGGCGGGGAGGAATGGGGCGCCGTGCGATCGTGGCACACGAAGATGCCGCGCGCTCGCGGAAATCGCGCGAGCGCCTCCACCGTCTCGATGAAGTGATGACCGTGGACGATGTCCGGCTCGTCGATGTCATCGAGGCGCGTGGCCACGCGCACGCCGCTGGTGTCCAGTTCGTCAGCGATGGGGCCGCGAGAGGGCGCGTACACCGCGACGCGATGGCCCCGCCCGTGCAGGCCAAGCGCCAGGTCACGCGTGACAATTTCCGTTCCTGTGCGGCCAGCGAGGGTGACGTTGGTCAGCAGGAGCCGGAGGCTCAACTGGCCTCGCGGAGCGAACGGGCGTGCAGCAGGTCGGCGGGCCCCAGCGTGCACGTCCCCGGATGCCCCACGACCAGCAAGGCCGGGCCGGCGGTCAAGGCGCGTCCGCTCACGTCAGGGACGGTACCAGAGCCGATTCGGACGGCACAAGCAGAATCACGCGCGAAGCCCTCGAATTCACGGCGTGGGAAACATCGAGTTGATGGCTCGATTACGGGTGATCTCGGGCATCCCTATGCGACGGTCGGAGGGCAGAAAGCTACACGCGATCAGGCCGTCGCCGCTGAACGACTCCTGGACACTGTGTTCGGTGAGGATGATGGCACCCATCCGCTCCAACTCTCGCAAGCAGTCGTCATGGGTCGCCGGCGAACCCGAGATCGAACTGTGATGCGTGGAGGCGATCAGGAACCGCACTCGTCCCTCCCGAACGGACGATTCCATGGAGCGAATGAAGGCAAGTTCCACGCCCTGGGTATCGATGTGCAGGAGTTCGATCGGGCTTGCTTCGGCGATACGCAGCACACCGCCCATGTTGACGCAGGGTAGCGCGCGCGCCTCGCCTGTCGACTCGCACGGAGCGACATGGTTCTCGCAGTCGTCTCCCCCCACCCAGGCCTCGACGAAGCGGATTCTCTGCCCGACGGCGTTCAGCATCGCGTTGCGCTTTCCGACTTCTATATACATGGGGTCCGGCTCGACACAGAGCGCCCGGGACCCCGGGATCTCACGCAGATACCAGAGCGTGTAGTACGCCCAGAACGAACCGAGCTCAACCATCAGCGAGTCATGGCGAACGTACTGGAGCAGGTGGGAATAGACGAGTTCTTCTTGCGGCTCGTGGTGTCCCCGGAGCCCGCGGATGACCTGAGACATCCAAGCGCCGTAGTATCCGCCCGCGAGTACCTTCAGGCCGTTGTGCATGACCTGTACGCGGAGCCCGCCTTCGTCGCGGATCTGGCCGGCGTCAGCGACCTTCGGAATGCGGTCGCTGTCACGACAGCTGATGGTCATCACCGCGCGCTCCAATGCGTCCACGGCTACGGCCTCAGGGTGGAAACTGTGCGTGCAGGCCTCATGCGTATCGCGGGTGCTCGGCACGCGGCGGCGTGCCGTCACGAAGAATAGCATCGCCGTCAGCGCGGCCACAACATGCGCCCGAGGAGCCGAATCGCGAGAGGGCGCTGACGCGGCGCGCCATGCACGACGTCAACGGGAGCGGGTCGTGATCCTGCGCGGTGTCACCCACTGCCGCCCTTGACGACGCGTGGTGCGTGAACGCCGAATCGGCCCCGTGCCAGACGGTTGTGATACGCCAGATCGGCGTTGTCCGTCACCAGGCAATTCAGGACGGCTCGAGTACCCATCAGGTGTTTCGATGTGCACGCGAAGTTGGACTCGTTCAACATGGCTTCCAGGCAGGCAACATTCGGTCCCCAATAGTTGGTCGGGTCGTTGTTCAGACTGGTGCCTGGGTAGAACTGCATGATCGGGACATCGGTGAGTGCAGGCGCCACGCTGGACAAGGGTAAGGACTGGCCATCGAGCGTGCTGACTGCGTTGTCGATGACATGGGACTCCAGGCACAGGCGCTGCTGGCAGAGCGATCGCAGGATATGCAGGGCCTGAACGGGATCTGGCAAGTGATACAGCAAGCCCAGGAACAGTACGATGTCGAACCGGCCCAGGGCCGCGGCGGAGAGGTCGTACACATTCGCGTGTTGGAACTCCACCTGTGATCCGAGGAGATCGGCCGCGACACTGAACCCGGTCTGATCGGCGGACACGTAGTCTACCGCCGTCACCTTCGCGCCACGTCGTTCCAGTTCGAAGGCGAAGAACCCGTCCCGTGTGCCGACATCGAGCGCTCGGAGCCCGCGGCAATCCTGCGGAAGGTCGAGAAGACCCAGCGTCGTCTCACAATCGTTGACGCCTGGTGTGGTGATACCGGGACGAATGTGGATCCGATGATACCAGTGCGGAACCCGGCGGATCCGCTCGCGAATCTGCTCATCACTGATGGGAGTTGTCATGTACCGTCAGTGTAATGGAGAATGCGGTGGACAATCCGAGCGGCAGATCGATATGCGATGGATTGATTATTCCTGTGTAACAAGCGGTACTTTCCGTTCTTGCAGGAAAGCCAGAACGAGCTCTTGATTTTTTCCGCCGGCAGTCCGAGGACACCAGTGGAAGTTGGTGTTGGCGCGCGATGACGACGCGCACCAGGGAGTTGAGTTGCCCGACCGCGACGACGCGCCATTCGGGTTGGCCCGGGCCGGTTCCGTGGCGAACCCCGAGGACGTGGCCTGGCGGCACAGCGACGAACGACCGGAACGATGAACGGCTCATTCCGCGACCGTTCACCGAACGCCCCTGATACGACGGGTTTCAGGCCGCAGACCCGCGGAGTCCTTGTAACCTCGTCTCATGTCGGAATGACTGGTATGCGCCTTGCGGTGTTCACAATCTGCTCGAACAATTACCTGCCGTACGCGCGGCTGCTGTTCGAGACCGTCCGGCGGCATCTTCCCGGCGCCGATTGTTTTCTGATTCTCGCGGACGAACGCCACGAGCTCGTCGTCTACCCGGAGGGCTGTGAGGTCATCGCGGGCAGCGAGCTCGGCATCGTGGACTACCGGAGTTTCGTGTTTCGCTACGACACGATGGAGCTCAACACGGCGGTGAAGCCCTTCGCCTTTCAGCGCCTGCTGGGGGATCGCGGCTATACGCACTGCCTGTATTTCGATCCGGATATTGAGCTCTTCAGCGGCATCCCCACCGTCATCGACGCGCTGGCGGATGGGGCATCCTTCGTCCTGACGCCTCATCTCCTGTCTCCCGCGGAGCAGGATGAGGCGCCGAACGACATCACGATCATGCGGGCCGGTACCTTTAATTGCGGCTTCGTGGGGGCCAGCGCGGTACCGGAAGCATTCGAGATTTTGGCGTGGTGGGCGCGCAAGCTTCGCTGGCAATGCGTCAACGATCAGCCCAACGGCATTTTCGTCGATCAGAAATTCATGGATCTGGTCCCGGGCTTCGCACCAGCGACGCGGATTCTGCACGATCCGGGACTGAACGTCGCCTACTGGAACCTCACCCAGCGACGTTTTGTTCCAGATGCGCCGGAGGGCCCGCTGGTGGATGGGCAGCCGTTAGGGTTCTTCCACTACAGCGGATTTGACCCTCGTCACACCGATCGCGTGAGCAAGCATACGGAGCTGTTTCGGGATGACGGCTTGCCCGGCCCTCTCGGCACCTTTCTGGCCGGCTATGCGGCGCGGTTGATCGCGGCGGGCCATGGCCAGATACCCGCGGGCACGTACAGTTATGGTCGCTTCGCGTCGGGCGTACCCATCCCGACAGCGGCACGGCGGATGTTTCGCGACAACCATGAAGCCTGGGCCGGTGACGCGTTCGAGTCGTACGAGACGTGGATGCATCTCCCAGCGCCTGGCGCGGTCGCGGGCCTTGGCCGTGCCGTGCCCAGCATGCTGATGCACGCGGTACTGGCGCAGAATCCCTGGTTACGGCATGCCTTTGATATTCGCGATCCCGCAGGCGCCGAGCATTACACCCGGTGGTGGCTTCGACACGGGACGGACATCGGGCTCGATCGCCGGCTTCTTGAACCGCAAGCTGAGGCCGCCGGCCAGCGCACACCGAAACGTACGGCCACCTGTCCCTCGCCGGACCCCAACCGGGCCGACGCGACGGTCGTGGGGTACCTGCGAACCGAAAGCGGTGTGGGCGAAGTCGGGCGGTTACAGTTGGCGAGCCTGGCGCGCGCGGCTGGGCGTGCCGAGGGAATCGATGTGCGCCTCGGCGTGGTCTCGCGGCGAGAGGATCACCACGCCGAGGCCCACCTGCTCGCCGATGACGAAGTGGGCACGGGACGGCTGGTCGTCTTCAACATCAACGCCGATCAGCTTCCGCATGTCGTCGAAGCCATACGGGCGCGTCTGCCGCAGGGTGCGTACCGGACGTGCGTCCCCTTCTGGGAACTGGCGCGCTTTCCTCGGCAATATCTGGAGGCCCTCCAGCATGTGGACGAGATCTGGGCACCGACACGGTTCATTCAGGCCGGCCTGGCGACGGTGATCGACCTGCCCGTGGTGCATATTCCGATACTGCTATCCTTTCCGACGTTGACGTCGCCTCGCCATGTGGCCCCCGTCGCGCGCGGCCGACCGTATGTGCTCTTCGCGTTCGATTTCCTGTCCTTCGCCGAGCGGAAGAATCCTGTGGCCGCCGTGCGAGCGTTCCGTGCCGCGTTCGGGTCGGTGCCCGCTGTCGACCGACCGGTGCTGATCATCAAGTCGCAGAATTCCGCCCATGTGGGTGGCAACCAGGTGTTACGCGATGCGATTGCCGAGGACGAGGACGTCGTCCTGTTCGATCACAGTCTGACCCGCGAGGACACGCTGGCACTGGTCGCTGGCGCGGCCTGCGTGCTCTCGCTGCATCGTGGAGAAGGGCTAGGACTGCTGATCGCGGAAGCCATGGCGTATGGCGTCCCGGTCGTGGCGACTGACTACGGCGGATCGACCGATCTGCTGACACCAGAAACCGGATTTCCCGTTGATTTCAAGCTCATACCGGTGCCCACGGATGCCTATCCCTTCTGGGAGGGGCAAGAATGGGCGGATGCCGACGTCGACCACGCCGCATGGTCGTTGCGCGAGGTGTTCGAGCGGCCGACTGAGACGACGCGGCGAATAGAAAATGCCCGTCAGAGGCTGGAAGCTTCCAATGGACTGGACGCGGTTGCGGCGCGGCAGGCCGCGCGGCTCAAGACGATAGGGCTGATATGACGGATAAGCTGCGGGCCCTCACGGCTCCCGAATTCGTCTCGTACAGCGCTAATGCAGAGGACGTGCTTCTGCGCCGCCTGTTTCCGGGGCCTGAGCCGGGCTTCTATGTCGATGTCGGGGCCGGCCATCCGATTTGGGAAAACGACACCAAAGCGCTGCGCGACCGCGGCTGGCGCGGCATCAATATCGAACCCCAGGAGGATTTTCTGGCTGCGCTCCGCCGGGAGCGGCCCGACGACGTCAATCTTGGCGTGGCGGTGGCGGATGCCCCGGGAGAACAGACCTTCTTTGAGGTGGAGAACACCGGTCTCAGCACGCTCGTCAGTCACAATGCGGCGCGTGCCGAAGCGGCAGGGCATCGGGTGAAGGCTCTGACGGTGCCGGTGCTGACGCTCGCGCAGATTCTGACCGCGAACAATGCACCGTCGACGTTCGAGTTCCTCAAGATCGACGTCGAGGGCCTGGAGGAGTCAGTCCTCGCCGGAAACGATTGGCGGAGCTTTCGACCGCACGTCGTGATGCTCGAGGCGACGCTGCCTGAGACGCCGATCCGCCGGCAGGATGGTTGCCGCGCGCTTCTGGCCGGCGTGGGGTGGCGTCATGCCTGGTTCGATGGTTTGAACGACTGGTACCTCGCGCCGGGTTTCCATCCGCCGGAGGGGGCGTTCGATGCGCCGCCGAACATCTTCGACCGCTATGTCACGACGAGGACGGTGGAGGCTGAAGCGGCCGTCCGCATTCTCGAAACGGATAAGGCCCGCCTGGCGGAAGAAGTCGCGGAGGCGCGGGCGGAGAGCGCTCTGTTCCGTGAGGTCGTGATGAACCCCCCCGCGCCATCGGCAGGGCCCGACGCAGATCCGGCGCGCCTTCGTGTGCGCCTGGCGGATCTGAACGTCGACTTGGCGAAGCACCAGAAAGCCTTGGCCCAGGTGCAGACTGATCTGGTATCCACGCGGCAGGAAGTCGCGGAGGCGCGGGCGGAGAGCAAACATTACCGGGAAGGCATGGCGCAATCTGCGGCGGACGCCGCGCAGGCGCGGGCGGAGATCGCTCATTTCCGGGAGGTCACGAGGCAAGCCCAGGTGCAAGTGGCCGCGGTGCACGCGGAGCTGAACGCGCTTCATGCATCGACGTCATGGCGTGTGTCTGCACCGGTCCGCTTCCTGGGACGCCTGTTGAAACGGCGCTGACGGCGTATCGTCAGTGCACGGATTTGATGGCCTGACATTCACCAGTCGCCTCAGGTCTTCGTGGTATACATTCAGACCTTGAACCGTCGATCCGCACGCGCCAGCGGCGGCGCACAATCTGTCGACGTCTGTTCAACCCCGGAGATGCCATGAGCCACGCGGTGGGCATATGAACCTGCCTGGGTTGATCAAGTCCCGCCTTCACCGCGGCTGGTCGCTGGCCGCGCTCGGCCCGAACGAAGCGCGACTGCTGTTCGATTCCGCGAGTGCTGTCGGTGCCGTGGCGGCGTCGGCGCTGTTCCTGCAGTTATTCGACTCCGCAGATCGGCTGAACGGCCGCGTCTGGCTGCTCGTGCTGCTGCCCGTGCTGTTTCTGCTGCTGAACGTCATCGCCGGCGTCTACACGCGGCTGAAGCGCACCGCGTCCCGGGTCAAGGCCCTGGTGCTCGTCGCGACGGTTGCGCTCAGTTGCCTGCTTGGCTGGGCGGCGGGCGCGCCACCCTCGGGTGTAGTCCTGTGGGGGCTGCTGGTCGTCGGCCCGGTCGTGATGGCGCGGATGCTGCTCGGGTTGCAGTTCAGCAAGCACGCGTCGCTGGTTTCGACGCTGGTGGTAAACCGACGCGGGCCCGTCGTGGTGCTCGGTGGCGCTGGCTACATTGGCTGCCACACGGTCGATCTGCTGTTGCAGAAGGGCTACCACGTGCGCGTCCTCGACCGGCTGATGTATGGACGCGATCCGATCGCCGGGTTCCTCAGCCACCCGAACTTCGAAATCGTCGAGGGCGACGTCACCGACATCACGCGCGTGACGTCGGTGATGCGCAATGCCTCGGCGGTGATTCACCTGGCCGGGCTCGTCGGCGACCCGGCCTGCGCCGTCGACATCGACTTCACGCGCCACACCAACATCGTGGCGACCCGGATGGCCAAGGACGTGGCGCAGTCGCTCGGCATCTACCGGTTCATCTTCGCCTCGAGCTGCTCGGTCTACGGCGTCTCCGACCACGAGGTCGACGAGCTCAGCGAGCTTCATCCGGTGTCGCTCTACGCCCAGACGAAAATCGACAGCGAAAAAGAACTGCTGTTCGTCGGCCGCGACGACTTCTTCGTCACGGCGCTCAGGTTCGCCACCGTGTTCGGCCATTCGCGCCGGCCGCGGTTCGATCTCGTCGCCAATCTGTTTACCGCGCAAGCGATGACCGAGGGGCTCATCACGGTGGTCGGGCCGGACCAGTGGCGGCCGTTCGTGCACGTGCGCGACCTCGCGCGCGCGATAGTCACCGTGCTCGAAGCCAGGCCGGCGCTGGTGCAGGGACAGGTCTTCAACGTCGGCAACCCGCGACTGAACCTGACGATCGGCGCGCTCGCCGAGATCGTCGAGCGGGTCGCCAGCGAATTTCGCGGCGGCGTGACGCGGTCGGTCCGGCCGCAGAACACCGAGGATCGTCGCAACTACGCCGTGTCCTTCGCGAAGATCCAGCGTCAGCTGGCGTTCGAGCCGACATCGGAGCTCGAGGAGGGCATTCGCGAGATGGCCCGGCACTTCATCGACGGCACCTACCATCACTACCGCGACGAGGTCTACAGCAACGTGGCGACGACGCGTCGCGCGGTGGAGTACTTCCACGATCCGCTCGAGTCTCAGCGCCTTTACGGACCCCTGAAAGCCAGCTAACATCATGCGCCGGCGGCTCATCCGATGACTGAACCCATCCTCTACAACGGCGATCTCGCGGTGGATGATCGCGGCGAGGTGACCTTCGTCAACGAGTTCACCTTTGCCGGCGTCAAGCGCTTCTACACCGTTCGCAACCATCGCCAGGGTTTCGTCCGCGCCTGGCATGCGCACCGGCGCGAGGCGAAGTACGTGACGGTCGTCGCCGGGGCTGCGCTGATCGGCGCGGTCGAGATCGACGACTGGGATCGTCCCTCGCCCGGGCTGCCGGTCAAGCGGTTCGTCCTGTCCGCCCACAAACCGCGCGTCCTCTACATTCCCGCCGGCTTTGCCAACGGCTTCATGTCGCTCGCCGATGAGACGCACCTGATGTTCTTCTCCACGTCGAGCCTCCAGGACAGTATGGGTGACGACGTGCGGTACGACGCCCGGCACTGGGACATCTGGACCGTCGACGAGCGGTAGTGGTGGGCGCACCAGCCGGCGGGGATCTCGCGAGTCCGAGTTTCGCCGTCGTGATCCCGATGTACAACGAAGAGCGCGGCGCGGAACGGTGCGTGACGCACGTGAGCGAGGTGCTCGCACGCTTGCCGGAGCGCTGCCGGCTCATCGCGGTGAACGACGGGAGTTCCGACGCGACCGCGACGATACTGGAGCGGTTGTCGCACCTCCATCCGGTGCTGCGCCTGGTGACGCACCCGCGAAACCTTGGCTATGGCGCCGCGCTCCATTCAGGGGTCGTGGCGGCGGCGGCGGACGACTTCGACTACGTCCTGTTCATGGACAGCGATCTGACCAACGACCCGAGTGACATTGTGCGCTTCGTCGAGAAGATGGCAGAGGGTGTCGACGTCATCAAGGCGACGAGGTACCGCAGCGGGGGACGTATGGTCGGTGTGCCCTGGCAACGCCGATGGATCTCACGGCTGGGTGGGATCGTGGCCAGACTGCTGTTCCGGTTGCCCTTGTCGGATTGCACGAACGGATTTCGCGCGGTCAAGGCGCGTCTCCGCGTGGCCATGCCGCTGAGGGAATCGGGGTTTGCGGTGATCCCGGAGGAACTGTACCATTGCGTCTTTTTGGCGCACAGTTTCAGCGAGATCCCGGTCGTCCTCGGCAACCGCAATCTGGATGTGCGGCCGACATCGTTTTCATACCGGCCGCAGACGTTTTATCGATACCTGAAATACTGCCTGCTGGCGGGCCTGCGGATTCCGCCGCGCCGCCATCCGACCGTGCCCACCCGGTCGGCCAGTTCGGGAGGGGCTTGAATGCGAACCATGTGCCGAGGCTGCGAATCGACTGACCTCGCGGAGATGCTCGATCTCGGACACGTCCCGCTCGCCGGCGGGTTTCTGGCCGATGCCGGCGCGCCAGATCGCTTGTTTCCCCTGAAGATTCACGTCTGTCGGCGCTGCGCGCTCGTGCAGATTCTCGACGCGATCGATCCCGACATCCTGTTTCAGGACTATTCGTTTTCGTCGAGCACCATCGGGCCGCTCGTGGATCATTTCTCGAAGTACGCCCACTGGATCCGCGAGCGCTTTCATCCGGATGTGGTCGTCGAGTTCGGATGCAACGATGGAGTGCTGCTGGCGCCGCTGCAGGCCGCGGGCGTTCGCGCCGTGGGTGTCGACATCTCCGAGAACATCGGCAACCTCGCCCGCGGGAAGGGGCTCGACGTCCTGACCGGCGCATTCGATGATGCGATGGCCGCGCGCATCGTCAGCAGCGCCGGCGCCGCCGGCGTCGTCACCGGCAGCAACGCGTTCGCCCATAACGATCACCCCGAACGGATCCTGTCGGCGGCGCGCCGCGTGCTGCGCCCCGACGGCCATCTCTGCCTGGAGGTGATGTACGCGGGCGACCTGTTCGAACAGTGGCAATGGGATACGCTCTACCATGAGCACCTGACGTTCTACGGGCTCGGCTCCCTGGGCCAGCTGCTCGAGCGATATGGCTTCTTCCTCGTCGACGCCGAGCGGATTCCGATGCACGGCGGATCGCTGCGTGTGACGGCCGCCCTGGTACGGCCGACCGAGCCGCCGGCGACCGTGCGCCGCTTGCTGGACTACGAGGAACAGCTGGGCTTGAATCGCTGGGAGACGTGGTCAGACTTCGGTGCGCGGGTCGGGCGCAAGATCGCCATCGTGCGGGACGTATTCGCCACCCTGAGCCGCCATCACCGCATCTGGGCCTACGGTGCTGCCGGCAAGGCGACGATGTGGGTCAACGCGTGCGGCATGCACTACCTGGGCGGCATCGTTGATGCCTCGCCGCTGCGTGCGGGCAAGTTCATGCCGGGAACTCGCACCCCGATTGTGTTTCCGGACGAGTTCAAGCGGGTGAACCCCGACTATGTCTTTGTGACCGCGTGGAACTATGCGGACGTGATCAAGGCGAAGGAAAGCTGGTTTTCCGGCACCTGGGCGACGCCGCTTCCGGATCTTCGACTGTTTTGAAACACTCCGTCCTGGTCCTGGGAAGTACTGGCATGCTCGGCCAAGCCTGCATGCGGCGCTTGGAAACCATGGTCGACTGGACCGTGGCGGGCACGCAGCGCAGCGCTCCGGACCAGCCGCACTACCTCGACGTCGCGACGTCGACGAACGACCTTGAGCAGGCATGTGCCTCCCACCGCTGGGAGTTCATCGTCAACGCCATCGGACTGCTGAAGCCGCTGATCGATGTGCGGAACGTCGAATCGGTACGGCAAGCGGTCCGCGTCAATGCGATCGTTCCGCACGAAATCGCCGAGATCAGCGCGCGCTACGGCGCGCGCGTCATTCACGTGTCGACCGACGCCATCTTCGGCGCCAGTGCGGATGCGGCGTATACGGAGGCGCACCCGGCGTCGCCGGCGGATTTCTACGGCATGACCAAGGGACTCGGCGAGTGCGGGGCCGACCATGTGCTCAACCTGCGATGCTCGATTGTCGGGCGCGACGCCGGGCACGGGCGCGGCCTGGTCGAATGGTTACTCGGTCACCGCCCTGGCACCAGCGTCAACGGGTTCGTCGATTACGTCTGGAGCGCCGCGACAACGACCCAGGTCGCCGAACTCTGCACGGCCGTGATCGAGCGAGGCGTGTTCGACCGGTTTCGGGCGCAATCACCGGTCTACCATTTCGCGCCGAATCCTCCGATGTCGAAGTTCGAGTTCCTCCAGACGCTCGCTGATGTCAGCGGCAGCGGCGTCACGGTTGCGCCGGTGCGATACCCAGGCGGCGCGTTCCGTCGCACGCTGGCGACGATGTTCGACGACTTTCAGCGGCTGTTTCCCGAACCTCGCTCCTGGACCGCGGTCATCGCCGACGCGCTCGGCCGCGCTGCCAGTTCTCGCGATCCGTTCATTCCCAAGGACCATTCACATCCATGAGCAACAAGCTGGCGTTCATCCTCGGCATCCGCCCGGACGTGATCAGGGCGGCCCTGGTCATCAATCAACTACGGCGCTACTCCGACATGGAGATGGTGTTCATCTGGTCCGGTCAGCACTATTCGGACAACCTGAAGGCCATCTTTTTCCGCGAGCTCGACATCGCGCCGGCGGAGCTCGATCTCGGGTGCTCAGGCGCCACCGATGCCGAGGTCGTCGCATCGGTCGTGTCGCGGCTCTATCCCGTCCTCGACGATCTGAAACCGGTCGCGGCGGTATTTCTGGGTGATACGAACACCACCACGGGAGCGCTGGCGGCGGCGCAGTTGAACATTCCCGTCGTGCACATCGAAGGGTGCATGCGGTCGTATGACTGGCGCATGCCTGAGGAGAAGTACCGGACCACGATCGATCACCTGGCCGACGTCATCTATACCTATTTCGATGAGTACAAGGAGCAGGGCGTTCGCGAGGGGCTCAATCCGTCGAACATCGTCGTGGTCGGCAACCCGATCGTCGATATCCTGAATCACTACTACTACTCGCGAAAGCCCAAGTTCGACGCCATGGCGACACCGGAGTTCTTCGCGACACGTGGCCTCGAACGCGGGAAGTACTACCTGATGACCTGCCATCGGCGCGAAAACGTCCATATCCCGAGTTCGTTCGCGGCGATTCTGGACCTGGTCGCGCAGGCACCGTATCCGGTCTACTTCCCGGCGAGCTACCGGACGCAGAAGGTCGTGAAGGAAATGGGACTCACGGTGCCGGCGACGACGAAGATGGTCGACCCCATTGGCTACGACGAGATGCTGTGTCTGATGGTCAACGCGCGTGGCGTGGTGACCGACTCGGGCACGGTCGTCGAGGAGACCTGCGTGCTCCAGGTACCGTCGCTGCAGATGCGCAAGTCGACTGAGCGGCCGCAGGTCTACGACGTTGGCTCGAGCGTGAAGTTCGACCCCGCCGAAGCGTCGAACTATCCGGCGGCGGAGGTGTTCAGAAAAATGGAAGGGCTCGTCGGAAAAATGTGGCCCCAGACGCTGGGCGATGGACGATCGTCAGAACGCATTGCCCAGGATCTGCACAGGCGAGTCGTCGAGAACGATTTCGCCCGGCATAAGCCGGAGCACTATCACGTGCCGACGACCCGATCGTTCCGGGGCGACGGCTTGTCGTAGTCCGGTCGGGCACGCGCCGCGACGAGCATTTCGCCTGCGTAGAAAGGCGCGGACAACTTGCGAACGCGGGCGGGAAGCACTGCGTAAATCGGCCCGACCACGCGACGCCACTCGGGACCGAAGTGCTTCAACATCTCATACACGTAGGCGATTGGAAGCTTCTTGACGTGAGCGCGAATCGTTCGTACCTCAAAACCCGAGCGTTCGAGCGTCGCAATGATGGCGCGTTCCGAGAACAAGTGAAGGTGCTCGACTGGTGCGAGTGGCGGCCAATAGCGCCGCGAGATGGAGGCCACGACTGACGACGCGTTCGGCGTCTGAAGAAAGACCCATCCCCCGGGCTTCAAGAGCGCCCGCACTCGCGAGAGCAGGGCATCAGGCTTTTGCACGTGCTCGATGAGTCCCATCATCGTGATGGCATCGAAGGATCCCTCGCGCAGCGAGTCCGAGGGATAGTCGATGTTGTGCCTGAACACCCGCCCGGGGAAGCGCGCTTCGGCGATGGCCGCCGCCTCATCCTGAAGTTCGACGCCGTAGGCATCCGCCCCGGCCTCTTCGATCAGGAATCCGAGCAGGTCACCGGTGAAGCATCCGATGTCCAGGGTGCGCGCCTGGCGGAGGGGCAAGAACTTCTCCATCCAATGGACGTAGCTTCGGTAAATGGACGCGTACTCGCTCGCAAACGCCCGAATCGCGGAGTAGTTCCCGGAATCAAACTTCGCTTTGTAATGGTCCGCAATCTGCGCCTCGGACGGGATTGGATCGAGTGCGAGCAACCCGCACGTCTTGCACCGTAAGAACCAGAACGCTCCTTTTTCGGCAAACTTCCGAAACTGGCGTCCGTGGCAGGCCGGACAGACTGTCTCAAGTGACATGGGGTTTGGCTTCATCTAGTCGAGTGGGATCGTGGTTTGTTGCCGTACGCCGGCGATAGATGGTGTGCGCCCGGCCTGGCCGTACCGAAACGCCAAGGCACAGAGCATCAGTAGGCTAACACCGGAGACCGAAAGGCCGGCAGTCAGTCCCGGTGGCCAGTATCGAAACTCCACCCTGGCTGATCCGGCGGGGATGACCACTGCGCGAAAGGCATAATTTGCCGGCAGGATCTTCGCCGGAACGCCATTGACCGTCGCCGTCCAGCCGTCGAAGAAACTCTCGGACGCGTATAGCAGCCCCGGCCGTGGTGCCGCCACCGAGACGGCCACCGAATTACGGTGGTAGGCGTCGATCTTGACCGCCGGATCAGTGGGCAGATTGGGTGCGGCAGGGAACGGCACCGGCTCTTCGATCAGGACTTCATCGGACGGAGCGGTGGCGACCGCGTCGATTGCCTCCGCCGGCGGCAGCACGCGATAGCGGCTCGAAAAGAAAAAGCGCGGTTTCGTCGGCCGTTCAAACAGGGAGACGTAGCCCTCGTCGAAGCGCTGGACGTATCCCCTGTCTTGCGCTTCGTGGACAAGGCCGGTAAAGACGTCGCGAATGGCCAGGAAGCCGACGCTCGCGCGATCCAGAACCAATTCCGGAGGAATGGCTGTCGCTTCGCGCAGCAGCAACGACGGTGGCGCGCCCGTGTAGCGCATGTACAGCGCGTGCATGCGGGCGGGGTTTGTCGCCATCAATGAGTCAAGGCCGTAAATCCCGAAGGCCGAGTTCAGATTGGCGTTCAGGGCGGCATAGCCCAGGACCCGACTAAACCCGGCTTTCTCCTGCAGTTGACGCACGTACGGCGTCGGCTTCGCAAAGATGTCCCACGCCCGGGGGCTGGGATAGGCATCGTTGAAATATCCTTCGCCCGCGACCGCGGCGATCAGCAGCGCCGCCGCCGCGTATCGCAGCCTCGGAACGCAGACGCCGGCCGTGAGGACAATCGTGGATGCCCACGTCAGCGTCATCAGGAATGCGAGGTCGCGAATCCAGTAGCTGTCGGTGGGCGACTCGAGTACGTGATAGCTCTGTCCGATCCACCACAAGCTCCCGGTCGCGAGGATGCCGATCGCGGCCGTGCAGAGGGCCCGGACAACCGTCGCGTGACCACGCAGCAGGCTGTCCATGCCGAGTGCGGACAGAAACGCGATCAGAAAGCCCAGGGGCAGCCCGAAGTAGTGGGCAAAATGAATCTGTTTCAGAAGGGGCAGGTGACCCAGCCATTGAACCGGGACGACGCCGAACAGTTTCAGGGCAATCAGGAGCGCAGCAACGGCGGCGGTGTAGAAGAGGACGCGGAGCCGTCGCGTGACGGGCCGTGTGACCAGCAGGGCGAGGAGAATCACGGCCGCCCCCGCATAGGGTAAGTGCGGGCCTTGCGGGAATTGCACCGGCGGCGTCAGATAGGTGGCGACGCCGCCCATCAGCGTCGGCGACAGCAACTGGTACGCAGCGTTGAGCGGCATCGTTTCAAGTCCTGCGCCGTCGTAGAAGCGGGTGACGTATGGTGCAGCGCCTTGAATGGCGTATGCCGGAAGGTAATAGAAGCCGACCAGGCCCACAGACAGCAGCGAGACAGCTGCCCACAGCGCCGCCTTCGACCCGCGCGCCTTCAGACTGTCTTCGCCAACCGCCAGGTCGACGAGCACGTAGAGTGCGGCGATCCCGAATATTCCGAAGAGCACCGGCGGAAAGCTGGCCAGAGACACACTCGCGTAGGTGAGGGCCAGGATAACGATCCAGCGACGGGTGGGTGAATCGAGAAACCGGCGCGTCACGTACAGGCAGATCGGGAGACAACAAATCGCCTGGCCCATGATCGTGTCGATCGTCTGGTTGACGGCGCCGCCGAGCAAAACCGCCATCGCCCCGAACAACGCGCTGACGAACAAGAGCCCGTGCGTTCGCAGCAGCAGGAAGGAAAAAAACGCTGCGCACCAGATTAGACACAGATCGTAGACGTTCTTCAGCGGCACCGACGCGCCGAGTGCGACAAAGGCCGTGTAGGGCGGAAAGAAAAAGGCCGGCGTCAGATTCGCCATCGCCGGCGAGCCACCGGCAATATAAGGATCCCAGAACGGCCATTCGCGCAACGCCATCGCCTGGTGGAGAAACTCACCGGCGGGGGCCCATTGCCACCAGGTTCCACCTGGATCCTGGATGTTCGCATACGGCAGCAGATTGTTGGCGGTCCACCGCTCAGCCGGCACGTGGTGATCGCCATAGTTCTGAGGCAGTATCCGGTAATCGAGCGGGTTGAGGTGATTGGTGAGGACGAACGATTTGCCCTGAAAGACGACGTCATAGTGCACGACGGCGATCAACGCGAACAACAGGACCGCCGCGGCCGCCGCTTCCCGTCCTGGCACGCGGTGCGGACGCGGCGCCGCGGGGGCGGGACTGTTCACGCCGATTTCGTCAGTCATTCGGAACTGGGCAGGAGGGAGAGCCGGCGACACGACGGTTGCATCATCAGTCCTCCGGGCTCGCGCAAGAATAACCCAGGTGCGCCCTGGCGCGCGGCCGCGGACCCGTGCACATCAGTCGTACAATTCGCACCATGGTGACCGTCCGTTCCCTTGTCTGGGCTCTGTGCCTCCTTGCGATCGCGTGGCTGCAGGTCCCTGCCGTCGGCGCCTGGGGTGTCATCGGCCACCGTGTCGTGGCGCGCATTACGTGGGGGTTGCTGACGCCGGCCGCGCGCGCGCAGGCGACGTCGCTGTTGGGCGACGCACCGGAGGCGTTCGTGGCCGCGTCCACCTGGGCCGACGAAGTGCGATCGGCGCGGCCGGAAACGTACAACTGGCATTTCGTCGACATCCCGTACGGCGAGACGCACTACGATGCCGTGCGGGATTGCCCGGCGACCGAGAGAGGCGATTGCGTGATCGCCGAGATCGCCCGGGCCAGCGCCGACCTCGCCGATACCGGCAAGGCCACGGTCCAGCGGGCCGAGGCGCTCAAGTATCTGATTCACTTCGTGGGCGACATACACCAGCCGCTGCACTGCATCGACAACCACGATCGGGGCGGCAACGACGTCCGGGTGCTGGCGCTCCGGGCGGATGACGGGCGCAACACGAACCTGCATGCCGCGTGGGATACCGGGTTGATCAATCTCTCGACGGAGACGGAGGCGGCCCGCGGCGATCGGTTGAGCGCCGCAGTGCTCGATATGCATCCCGGCGATCTGGATCTCGACCCGATCAAGTGGGCGGAACACGGCCACGCCACAGCCGAGCGGGTCACCTACAAGTACCCGTCGTTTTCACCCGCCGGCCCCGGACCCGATCCCATCGGGCTCGACGAGACCTACCGCACACGCGCGGCGGCCGCGATCGATTACCAGCTGCAGCTCGCCGGCCACCGCCTGGCGGTCCTTCTCAATTCCCTCTTCAAATAGATCGATAGATCGATTGACCGCTTTTGGGGCGCCATGGATCGATAGACTCTCCTACACCAATCCCTGGTCCATCATCGCGTCCGCGACTTTGATGAAGCCCGCGATATTCGCGCCATTCACATAGTTGCCCGGCGTGCCGAAATACGCCGCGGTGTCCCAGCACGCCTTGTGGATGGCCTTCATGATGCCGCGGAGCCGCGCATCGACTTCGTTCCGCGTCCAGGTCATGCGCTGGCTGTTCTGCATCATTTCGAGCCCTGAGGTCGCGACGCCGCCAGCGTTCGACGCTTTGCCGGGCGCGTACAGGATGCCGGCGTCGAGGAAGTGCTTCACGCCATCGAGCGCGGTCGGCATGTTGGCGCCTTCCGAGACGACGTAGACGCCGCCGGCGAGCAGATGCTTCGCATCCTGCTCGGTGATTTCGTTCTGGGTCGCGCTCGGGAACGCGCACTGGGCCTTGACGGACCAGAGCGGGTTGTGGCCGAGCGACGGATCGATCGGCGTGTAGGTGGCGGTGCGGAACTGGTCCGCGTAGTCCTTGATGCGGCCGCGGCGCTCGTTTTTCAGCTCGAGCACGAACTGCAGCTTCTCGCGCGTGATGCCCGCCTCGTCGTGGATGAACCCGGTCGAGTCGGACAGCGTCACCGGCCGCGCGCCCAGTTCGATGAGTTTCTCGACGGTGTACTGCGCGACGTTGCCGCTGCCCGAGACGAGGCACGTCTTGCCGGCAAGGGTTTCGTTCCGCGTCGCGAGCATCTCGGCCGCGAAATAGACGGCGCCGTAGCCGGTCGCTTCAGGCCGAATCAGCGAGCCGCCCCAGTTCAGGCCTTTGCCCGTCAGCACGCCGGTGAATTCGTTGCGCATCCGTTTGTACTGGCCGAACAGGAATCCGATCTCCCGGCCGCCCACGCCGATGTCGCCGGCCGGCACGTCGGTGTCCGGGCCGATGTGGCGCTGGAGTTCGGTCATGAAGCTCTGACAGAACCGCATGACTTCGTGGTCGCTCTTGCCCTTGGGATCGAAATCCGATCCGCCCTTGCCGCCGCCCATCATGAGCGTCGTCAGCGAGTTCTTGAGGACCTGTTCGAAGGCGAGAAACTTGAGAATGCCGAGGTTGACGGACGGATGGAAACGCAGGCCGCCCTTGTACGGCCCGAGCGCGCTGTTCATCTGGATGCGATAGCCGCGATTGATCTGAAACTCGCCGCGATCGTTTTGCCACGGCACGCGGAACATGACGACGCGTTCGGGCTCGACCATGCGCTCGAGGATCCGGGCGGTCCGGTATTCGGGCCGGCGATCGAAGACCGGCGCCAGTGACTCGAGCACCTCCTGAACGGCCTGATGAAACTCAGGTTCGCCCGGATTGCGCGCGACCGTCTGACCGATCACGTCCACGACATAGCCATGGCCTGCGGTTTCTCCGGTCGGAGTACTCGGCATGGGGCGACCTCCTGGGTTGTAGGGCCAACGTATAACAGAACGGGATCCTCCTGGAGCCCCGGGTCTTCAGAACCGGGGGCCTGTCCCCGGGGGTCTAAAGACCCCGGGCTCCAGCCCCGGTTCCCCCGTTCCCCAGTTCCCCGGTTTACTTAATCGGCCCCTTCGGATCCGTCGCGTTGATCGTCCCCGTCAACGGCACGCCCATCGGTCCGACCGGGATGTAGACCACCGTGTGGTTCGGCGAGCCGACCATCAGCTTCTGCGCCTCAATGGCTTCGTGCTGCACGTAGAGCGGTGTCAGCTGCCCGCGGATGATCTGCATGGCGTTGGCGATGCCCTGCGCCTGCACCTCGCGCTTGGTCTTCTCCTTGCGCTCGATCTCGATCTCCGTGTCCATGCGCTGCAGCTCCTGAGTCGCGGCCAGCTTTTTGGCGACGGCGTCGGCCACCTCCGCCGGGTATTGCACGTTGCCGACCACCACGCTCGTGATCACGAAGGGACTGCTCTCGGCGTACTGCCGGATCCGCTGGAGCACGGCATCCCCGATCGGCATGAACGCCTCCTTCACTTCCAGGCCATTGCGGCGCTGCACTTCGTCGCGCGCGAACGTGCGCAGGGGTTCGCGCACGAAGTTGTCGTACGCCGTCTTCACGATGGCGTCGGGGTCGTGATCGACGGAGGTGCCCGACACCGTCGTGCTGAACCGGTCGAGAAACAGCGGAATCTTCGTGTCGTCGATGCGCCAGACCGTGTGCACCTTGAAGCTGATCTTCAGGTTGTCACGGCTGAGCACCGCGTCGTCGTTCACGAAGTTTTCCGTGTACGTGTACGGCGTGATGCTGACGTTCGTCACGCGCAGCATCCAGGTGCGGCCGGGCGAGGTCGGGCCGCGTTGCACACCCGCGAACCGCGAGTGGCCGAAGACGGCGCCTTTGGTGAGATAGCCGACATACCCGGCGGGCGTGACGGGATTTGACGAACCGCCAAGCCAGACGAGTAGCGTGAACGCGAGACACACAACTAGCGTTGCACCGACGATGCGGGGGATCGACACGATGGGCCTCCAACGCGCCGACGGGGTTAGCTGACGGGCTCGAGGTTGGAAGTCCTCGTCTCGCCGTAGCTCGCGTTTTGTGCGAGCGAAGGCGGATTAGCCCCGTAGGCGCGCGTATCGCGCCGGTGGGTCCCCCGCGACATCCTGCGATGTCTTAGGCGTGCGATTTCGAGCCTAGACCTCTGCGGACGCGTCGTCAAATCGTGCGTGAAATCGATCCGGAAATAGGCCACTATTCACGCATGCGCCTCTTCATTCGGCCTGTTTTGACAGTTTCGGTGGCCGTTACCTTGTTCATGTCCGTCACAAGCGCGCAAACGCCGCGGGATTCATTGCTCGTTTCGACGGCGTGGCTGGCCGCGCATCTGAACGACGCGAATCTCGTCGTGCTGCACGTGGGCGACAAGAACGCCTACGCGACACAACACATCAAAGGTGCCAGGCAAGTCGGTTTGGCAGATCTCTCGGTGAGTGGAGAAGAGGTCGCCGGCCTGAACCTGCAGATGCTGCCGGCCGCGGTGCTGCACGATCGGCTCGCGGCCCTCGGCGTCTCCGACAATTCCCGCATCGTGATCTACTCAGCGGCGCCCAATGTGACGTCAGCGACACGGATTGTGCTCACGTTCGACTACGCCGGTTTCGGCGACCGGACGTCGCTGCTCGACGGCGGCATGGCGGCGTGGACGAAGGACGGACGCGAATTGACGAGCGCCGTTCCAGACGCGAAGACCGGGACGCTCGCGCCGCTCAAGATCAAGCCGCTCATTGTTGACGCCGCCTTCGTCAAAGCGCATCTGAGAAGTCCGGATTTCGCCATCGTCGATGCGCGACTCGCGCCGTTTTACGACGGCACGCAAGTCGGCGGCTCGCCGCAGGCGCCGCACAAGACCGGGCACATCGAGGGCGCGAAGAACATCCCGTGGTCGGATCTGACGACGGACCAGCACTGGTACAGGCCGGCGGGTGAGTTGCAGGACCGGTTTGCCAAAGCCGGCGTGAAGCCCGGCGACACGGTGGTCGCCTACTGCCACATCGGGCAGCAGGCGACGGCCATGATTCTCGCGGCGCGGACGCTGGGCTTCAAGGTGTTGCTGTACGACGGGTCGTTTGAGGATTGGTCCAAGCAGCCGGATGCACCGGTCGCGATCATCAAGAAGTAGGCGAGGGCGCATGAAGAATCGACGTCTGTCGGCCACGATCCTGGTTTCGTTCACGCTGTGCATCGCGGCGACGGGTGCGCAGGCCCCGATTGAGCCGACGAACTCGGCGCCCAATCCCTACACGACGATCGAGGGCTGGGCGAAGATGCCGGCCGGTCGCGCGTGGGGTTCCGTGAGCGCGGTCGACATCGACAAGGACGGCAAGTCGATTTGGGCCGCCGAGCGCTGCGGCGCCAATCGTTGTATCGACCCGGCCACCAGTCAGCCGCTGGCGCTCGACATCGTGATGAAGTTCGACGAGACCGGCACGCTGGTCCGGAGTTTTGGCGGCGGCCTGATGGCGTCACCGCACGGCATGCACGTCGATCGCGACGGCAACGTCTGGGTCACCGACTGGCAGGACAACTTCCCGACCCGCGCCCGCAACGCCGCGCCGGAGACGCCGCTGCCGGCGCCGCCGGCCAAGCCGGTCGGCCATCAGATCTTCAAGTTCAGCCCTGATGGCAAATTGCTGATGACGATGGGCAAGCCCGGCGGGAATCGGCCCGGCGAGTCCGCCGACCCGTCGTCGTTCTATCAGCCCAACGACATCATTACGAATGCCGCGGGGGAGATCTTCGTGTGCGAGGGCCACGGATCGAACGCCACCTCGGGCGCGCGCATCAGCAAGTTCGACAAGAACGGCAAGTTCATCAAGGCGGTCGGCAAGCGTGGGCCGGCCGCCGACGAATTCGATCAGCCGCACGCGTTCGCCTGGGATTCGCGGGGCCGTCTGTTCGTCGCCGATCGGTCGAACAACCGCATCCAGATTCTCGATCAAAACCTCAACGTGCTCGAGACCGGCTGGGAGCAATACAGCCGCATCAGCGGTTTGTGGATCGACAAGAACGACATGCTCTTCGCCGGGGACTCTGAGTCCGGATCGGTCGCGCCGGACCGCAAGGCATGGACCCGCGGGATCCGCATCGGGAGCATCAAGGACGGCAGGAGCGGCAAGATTCAGTTCTTCATCCCGGACACGAACCCGGCCGCGACGAACACGAGCTCGGCGGAGGGCGTCGCTGTGGACGCAGCGGGGCACATTTATGGGGCAGAAGTCGGGCAGAAGGCGCTGAAGCGCTACGAGCGGAGATAGGGAGAGGGCGGAGAAGAGCGCTGGTCGGTTCGCACGGAGGCACGGAGAGCCACGGAGAAAGCTCTGCGGCAGGATGGAAGGGCGATCCGGCTGGGCCCGGCTTCGCCGGGCCCAGCGCGAGCGGGGAGGCGCACCGCGCGAAAGCACCGAGCGTACATTTGTCGTGCTTTCACGCGGTGCGCCTCCCCGCTCGCGCGGCCGCACAGCGGCCAGCCGGATCGCCCTTCCTGGGCTGCCGCGACATTCTCGATCCCCGCGCTTTTTCCCGTGTCTCCGTGCGTCTTCCGTGCCTCCGTGTTAACGGCCGTTCTTCATCCTTTCTTTCGGTCCAGTCATTGCTTTACCTCACCTCCGGACGTAAGATTCTCCCGTTCCGACGTTTACTCAGCCTGACCTCGCACGAGGAGTCTCTATGCCGCTGACACGCCGCGGGTTTCTCGAGAGTCTGACCTCCACGCGCAGCCGGTCGCCTATCGGCGACGTGATTGGCGCGCGCGGGCATGAGGCCTACTGGGCCGAGCAGGCGACGGGCCAGGCCGGGCAGACCGGCCAGGCCGGCCAGGCCGGCCAAGCCAGCCAAGGACGTTCCGGTGGCGCCGGGCGCGGCAACCGGCCCGCGCTGCCCGAGGGCGTCGAGGCGATTCGGATCAGCAGCAACGAGAATCCGCTCGGGCCCGGCAAGGCCGTGCTCGATGCGATTGTCGGCAAGTTCCCGGAAGCGGGCCGGTATCCGTTCAACAGCACGCCCAGCGACGCGAAGCTGGTGGACACGATTGCGGCGCTCTACAAGGCCAAGCCCGAGAACATCGTGCTCGGCGCAGGCTCGCAGGAAATTCTGAAGACGGCGATCCGCGCGTTCACCTCGCCGTTCCGTCCGCTGGTCACGGCGGCGCCGACGTTCGAGAACTGCACGCAGATCGCGCGCCGGCTCGGCCATCCGGTGTATGAGGTCAAGGTCGACTCGCAGCTGCGGCTCGATCTCGAAGCCATGCTGACGGTCGTCCGCGGCGCGGGCCTCGTCTTCCTGAACAATCCGAACAACCCAACGGCGACCGTGCACGGGCTCAAGACCGTCGCCGACTTCGTGCAGCGCGTGCGGCGCATTTCGCCGGACACCGTCATCCTCATTGACGAGGCGTATCACGACTACGTGACGGACCCGGAGTATCAAACCGCGGTGCCGCTCGCGATGTCGGAGCCGAACGTCTTCGTCGCGCGCACGTTCTCGAAGGCGTACGGCATGGCCGGCATGCGCATCGGCTACGCGATTGGCCACACGGACAACGTGAAGCCGCTCGCGCGCCTCAAGATGCCGTACAACATCAGCGTGTTCGGCATACAGGCGGCGATTGCCGCGCTGGGCGATCCGCAGCACGTGGCCGCCGAGCGCGCGCGCAACACCGAAGTCCGCGCGTTCACGGTCAAGGCGTTCGAGGATCTCGGGTGCAAGCCGACGGCGTCGCAGGGCAATTTCATCTTCGTGGACATCGGCCAGCCGGCGCGGGGCTTCCGGGATGCGTGCGCCAAGCAGGGCGTGATGGTCGGACGCGACTTCCCGCCGTTCGAAGGCACGCACGTGCGCGTGTCGATGGGCACGATGGCCGAGATGCGCAAGGCGACGGCCGTGTTCAAAGAAGTGCTGCGGCCGACCGCGCCGGCCGCCGGTAGCGGCAGTCGTGGCGGCGGACGACCCGGCCGCGCGTTCCCCTTTACGCGATAGGAGACAGCCATGTTGAGCCGACGCAAATTCGTCACCTCCATGGGATTGGGCGCCGCGGGCGTCACGGGCGCCTCGTGGCTGTCCGCACGCGGGCGTGAAGACGCCGTCTGGTCCCTGCTCGAGCCGACGCTCGAAGCGCAGGCGGCCCCGGCATCCGCCGCCGCGCCGATCATTCTGTCAAGCAACGAGAATCCGAATGGACCGGGCAAGGCCGTGCTCGACGCCGTGCGCGCGGCGTTCGGTCCGGCCGGCGCAGAGCCGGGCCGCTACTCGGGTGCCTCCGGTCCGCTGATTGAGGCACTGGCCAAACAGCACAACGTCAAGCCCGAGAACATCGTGCTGGGCTGCGGTTCGACACAAATTCTTCGGTCCGCCACGCATCTTTTCACCGCGAAGACCAAGGCGATGGTCGGCACCATCCCGACCTACGAGGAATGCGCGGGCTATGCCGACATGATGGGCCACCCCGTGCGCGCCGTGCCGCTCGACGCGGACTTCAACGTTGATCTCGACCGGCTGGCCGACGCGGCGCGTGGCGCGGGACTGATCTTCTTCTGTAATCCCAACAACCCGGTCGCGACGTATGTCGGCGCCAGGGCGACGCGCGAGTTCTTGTTCAAGGTCAACCGCATTTCGCCGGAGACCACGATTCTGGTTGACGAAGCCTACTTCGACTACGTCACGAATCCCGACCACGCGACGCACATTCCGCTGGCCGTCGAAGACCCGCGCATCATGGTCGCGCGCACGTTCTCGAAGGCGTACGGCATGGCCGGGCTCCGCATCGGTTACGCGGTCGGTCATCCCGAAACGATCAAGAAGATGGCGGATTGGGACAGCGGCGGGGGCACGAGTTCGCTGAACGTGCTGGCGATGCAGGCGGCAACCGCGGCCGTCGGTCAGGACCCGTCCGTGATTCGCGCCGAGCGCGCACGCAATGCGGAAGTGCGCGACTTCGCGATGAAGTGGTTCAGCGACCGCGGCATGAAGCCGACCGACTCGCAGGCCAACTTCATGTTCGTCAACATCGGACGCCCCGTGAAGGCGTTCCGCGATGCCTGCGCCGCCAAGGGCGTGAAGGTCGCGCGCGACTTCCCGCCATTCGAGAACACCCACTGCCGGATCTCGTTCGGGACAATGGACGAGATGCGCAAGGCCGTCGTCGTCTTCGGCGAAGTCCTCGGCAAGCCCGCAGCGGCCGTCGCGTAACGACCGTATCTTCATGGAGCCCGGGGTCTTCAGACCCCGGGGTTCCGGACCCCCGCGACAATCTGGAGGCGGCCTCATGGGAATGACCGGAAGTCGTGCCCGTCGATGGCTCATAGGCTCGATCGCCATCGCAGCCTTGGCTACGAGGCTGGCCGGTCAATCCGGCGTAGCGCCGGTCTCACAAGTCCAGCCATCCAGCAGTCCACAAGCTCGGCCGGCCCCGCCGGCACCCGGCACGGGTTTTCTGATGGGGCAGGTCGTCGACGCCGCGTCCAAGCGCGCCGTCGGTGGCGCGATCGTCTCCATCACCGGTTCAACCGTTCCCGTCGTGGTGGCGGGTGAATCTGTTTCGAACAATCCGCTCGCGACGTCAGCCCCGGATGTGCCGCGGCAGATTCTGACCGGCGGTGGAGGCCAGTTTCTCTTTCGCGCGTTGCCGGCCGGGCGGTACCAGATCAGAGTCACCGCTCCCGGCTATATCAGTGGCGGGTACGGACAGGTGCGCGCAAACGGATCGGTCCAGTCCGTCGAACTGACCCGAGACGACGAAAAGCGGGTGGATCTCAACATCCGGCTCTGGAAGACCGCCGCGATTACCGGCAAGGTCAGGGACGAAGCGGGCGAGCCCGTCATGGCCATCGACGTTCGTGCCTTCCGGCGCACGCTGGTGAACGGCAAGCCGCGCTTCGCCATGGCGGGCATCGTCGGCACCGATGACCGCGGGATCTATCGCCTCGCCGGAATGGTCCCGGGCGATTACGTCATCGCGATGATGTCGTCGACGACCACGATGCCGGCGGCGACAACGGACACCTATATACAAACGATGATGTCGGGTGGCACAGGGACGCTCGAGATGGCTCGTGAGCTCAGCAACTCGGACGCGCCATATCCGGCGTCCGGCGGCTACCGCGTGGGCGAGTTCATTGTGGCGGTCGGATCCGGCCTCCGTGGCGGCACGTCGCCGCCCCCGTCCGCTGACGAGAGTCGCATGCTCGCGTACCCAACCTGGTTCTATCCAGCCGGCACGACTCCCGGCCAGGCCTCGGTCATCACGCTCGTCTCGGGCGACGAGCGCGCCAACATCGACCTCCAGATCAAGCCCGTGCCGACATACAGGGTCTCAGGCGCGGTGACCGGTCCCGATGGTCCTGTCCGGAACCTGGGGATGAAACTCCTGCCGGTCCACGTCGATGAATTCACCTCGGGCTCCGGTGTCGAAGTGGCCGCGACGGCCACCGATGCGAATGGCGCCTTCACGTTTTTTGGCGTTCCGCCCGGCCAGTACTTCGTGAGAAGTCTGCGGGTGCCCCGCCCCATCGTGTCCTCGTCCTCGTCATCGTCCATGTCGACGTCGATTGAAGTCACCGGTCCCAACGGCGCCATCATGGGGATGAGTTCGGGTCTCGGGCCCTCCAATGCGCCGCCGCCGCCCTTGCCGGTCGATCCCACCCTGTATGGCTCGATGGCGATCACCGTCGGGGACGCTGACATGGCCGGCGTTTCGCTGGTGCTGCATCCTGGGGCAAGACTCAGCGGCCGGTTCGTATTCGACGGTGCCGGAGATCCGCCGTCCGCGGATCTCCTGCAGCGAGCGTCGCTGTCCATCACTCCGGTGTCCGGGACGTCGCCGGTCGGGCTTCTGTCGGCGGCGAAGCGGGTCGAGACCGATGGCCGCTTTGCGACCGTCGGCTATCCGCCCGGGCGGTACACGGTGTCTGCGTTTATCCCCACGGCAGTCGGGCCGTCGCCCACGCAGCCGCCGGCCGGCGGGACCACGTGGCGATTTCGAAGCGCGACCGTCGGCGGGCGTGATGTCAATGACGATGGACTGGCCGTCGATGCGGATGACATCACCACGATCGTCATCACATTCTCGAATCGATCGTCGGACGTGACAGGCACCGTAATGGACGAGAAAGGCCAGCCTGACAAGACCGCCAGCGTGATCGTGATCCCGTCGGACTCGCAGACCTGGAAGCAGGGCACGCCGAATCCCCGCCGGGTGCGTACCACGCGGCCGGGCACGAGCGGCGCCTTCGCGATCACCGATTTGCCGCCCGGCAGTTATTTCATCGCCGCGGTCAGTGACGAAGCGTTGGACAACCTGCAGGATCCGAAAACGCTGGAGGCGATCACGCGGGTCGCCACGCGATTCACGCTGGGCGACGGCGAGAAGCTGACGCAAAGCCTGACGACTCGCGTCATTCGCTGAGCCGGCCATGTCACGGGCTACTCGTTTCGGCGCGCCGCTGGCGGGTTTGTTCCTGATGATCGCCGCCGGCGCCGCGCAGCAACCGGCTCGGGATGCCAGCCTCAAACCCACCATTGGCACGGCCGTGCTGATCGGGACGGTCGTCGATGAGCCCGGTGGAAAACCGCTGCGGCGCGTGACGGTCTCCCTGAGTTCCAGCGCGCAGCCCGGCGCGCCGCGCCTTGCCACCACCGACGACGCGGGCCGGTTCGTGTTCACGCGTCTGCCGGCCGGCAGCTACTCGGCACCGCGGGCCGGCAAGGGCGGGTTCGTGTCCGCCGCGTACGGCGAGAAGCGCGTGGGCGGCATGGGTACGCCGATCGTGCTGGCCGACGGACAACGCGTGACCATCCAGTTGAAGATGATCCGCGCGGCCGTGATCACCGGCGTCGTGCTGGATCAGGGACGTCCGGTGGCATCCGCCGGTGTCTCGGCGATGCCGGCGAAAATGGTCGGCGGTGCCTTGGTTTTGGGGCAGGGGAGCTCGGGGCGAGCGACCGCGGATGACCGGGGCGTGTTCCGAATCGCCGGCCTGGCCCCGGGCGATTACGTCGTGATGACGACGCCACGTCTGCAGAGCGGCGACCTGCGTCCCGTGAGTGACGACGAACTGCGCTGGGCGCAGCAGCAACTGCAGTCGGCTGCCGCGACCGTGTCTGCCGGGCCGGCACCTGCGCCGCCGAAAGCGGCCCCGGGCGTGGCCTACGCGCCTGTCTACTACCCGGGCGTCGTTGACGCCAGCCGCGCCACACTCGTCACGGTGGCCGCGGGCGAGGAGCGCTCGGGCGTCGACTTCAGCGTCCAACTCGTGCCGACCGCTCGCATCGAAGGCGTGGTGATCGACACGGACGGCCAACCAGTTCAGACCGCGCAGATGAACGTCGTGCCCGTCATCGACTCGACCCAGATCATCTCCGATCCCATCTTCCTTCTTGACTCGGCGATGATGTCGCGGCCAATCGTGTCCGGCGGAAAATTCTCGGCGGCCGGACTGCGGCCCGGATCGTACACGTTGCTGGTCAGGGCTGCGCCGCGCGTCGGTGGCGGCGGGCCTGCGGCGTCGGGCCGCGGCGGACCAGCCCCCATGACGCTGTGGGCCAGCGCAGACGTGACCGTTGATGGCACGGACCAATCAGGGCTGCAGTTGCAGCTGCAGCCGGGCATGGTGGTGTCAGGCCGCATCGCGTTCGACGGAACGACGTTGAAAGCGCCGGAGGATTTGTCGCGCGTGTCCGTGCGGCTGAGCAGCGCACCGTCGGTCAGCGGCGTGACGGTTTCCGTCAACATTCCGTCCGCACAGGTCGCGGCGGATGGCACGTTCACGTTCGACGGTGTGACGCCGGGCCGGTATTACCTGTCCGCTGGCGTGCCGGGCGGCGGCGCGCCGTCCGGCCCGACCTGGATGCTGAAGTCGTCGCGGGTCGGCCAGGTCGATGCGGCCGACGTGCCCTTCGAGGTCCGTCCGTCGCAGAACATCTCCGATGTCGTCGTCTCCTTTACCGACCAGACGTCGGAGTTATCGGGCACGCTGTTGGACGCAGCGGGACGTCCCACCCCGGAATTTTCGATCATGGTGTTTTCGACCGACCGCAGCATGTGGTCGCAGCGATCGCGCCGGCTGCGCCCACCGCAGCGCACGGGCGCGGATGGCAAGTTCAAGTTCGCCCCGCTCCCGGCCGGGGAGTACTACCTGGCCGCGTTGACGGATTTCGAGCCGGCCGACGTCTATAAATCCGAGTTTCTCGAGCAGGTCGCCACCGCCGCGATGAAGGTGACCCTGGCCGACGGGGAAAAGAAGGTCCAGGACCTCAAGATTGCGGGCGTTCGGGATTTGGTCGCGGCCGTCCCCGACATCCTCAAGCTGAATGGCCAACGCAGGTCATATTTTAGGTAGCCGCTTACCCATCTCCCGCCTAGCACACAATCCCCGGCCTACTCTTTTTGGCGCTGTCCTTGCACTCCGGCTATCGTTCAAGACGGTCCCGGAGCGGTGTCCGGTGCATCGCCCGCGGAGGGTCTTTGATTCGAGCTGTCGGTGTGCAGTGTGTCTCCCTGACGCTGGCCGTGTCGTGGCTTTGGTGTCCGTTGTCGGCCTCGGCCGCTCCGGTACCGGGACAATCGACGGCCTCGAGCACCACCCAGGCACAGCCCAAGGCGCCGAAGCCCCCGAAACCGAAGAAGCCGCCCAAGCCGCCGTGGCCGCCTGACCCGCGCAAGTGGGACATTGAATTTCACTACGCGCAGGGGTTCGGATCGACGTCGGCCGGCGGATCCGGCGAGCTGCCCACGCCGGGCGCCTCGTTCACGACGGGCGCCGGGACCGAAAGCCGGCTCGTGCCGTCCTGGTATTTCGGCGACGGCGCCAAGCTCTTCAACGACGTCCTGGCGTCGCTCGGCCGCGCCGAGGCCATCGTGCCGTTCGACGCGGCGATCACCACGCACGCGGTCGATCAGATTCTCGAGGAAGGGTTCGGCGTCCGCGTGACGCGGAAACTGACGCCGATCATGTCGCTCGAGATCGACGCGACGAGCGCCCGGGCGACGTACTCGCTGCGCGAAGCCACGAAGGACAGCCTGCAGGCGACGAGTGAGTCGTTTCCGTCGGCGTTCGCCGGGCTCGTCGCGTCGGGGCAGGGCGTGGCGTTTACGGGCGCCACACTCGGGTCCACGTTCGACTGGCGCGACGGGACTGGCGTGGATCTCGTCAGCACCGTGTCACTCGTCCTGCATCCGAAGAAGGACTCGCGGTTCCGGCCGTATGTGGTCGTCGGCGGGGGCGTCGCGACGTCATTCGGCGAGGCGCAGGCGACCCTGACCGGCCACTACGTGCTCCATGTGCCGAGCGGCGCCACCATCGACGAATCCGACACGGTCACGATCCATTTTGGCGGTGGCACGGGTCTGGCGGCCGTCGTCGGTGGCGGCATCAATTTTCGCCTGACGCGCGGCAGCGGCATCCGCCTGGATGCGCGCGGGCTCATGCTCGAGAACCACGTGGGAACCCGCATCGACGCGGATCCGCGTGCGGTCCAGTCGAACCCGGCTCAGGCGATCTGGTCGGCGACGACACCGGGCATCCAGTTCGTGAGCCATCCGTCGACCGGGTTGCAGTCGTCGCTGGATACGTCGGCGTTGTCGGGATTCACGACGTTGCATCCGTCGGGTTTTTACACCCGGTTCAACGTCACCGTCGGCTATTTCTGGCGGTTCTGAACGGAGTACTGCGGTCATGCGTACGCCACGTTGGCGCGTTTCACGGCGGAGTTGGATGTTCGCGGCCCTGCTGGCGATGCTTGGCGCCGGCGCCTACTGGGCCTCGGTCCACCACGTCGATTTCCTGGAGGGCGAGTCGGAAGAAGAGGAGGCCCTGGAGCGCGAGCGGCAGCCGGGGCCCGACTCACCGGACCAGGCGATGGCGTGGGTGCTGCTGGCGCACCGCGATGAGAACGGCAATATTCCGCGTGAGGGCCTGATGCGCGCGCGCGCGCAGGCGCAGGCGATGCGTGTGGTGGCCGCGCAGAACGAGCAGGTCGCGGAAGCGGCCGGCGGCATTGCATCGACGGCCGGCATCACGCGCGGCGGGTGGACCTGGGTGGGCCCCGGCAACATCGGCGGGCGCGTGCGCGCGATTGCGATCCATCCCCTGGCGACGAACGTGATCCTCGCGGGTAGCGTGTCGGGCGGCATCTGGAAGACCACCGACTCGGGCGCGAGCTGGCGCGTCATCGACGATTTCATGGCCAACCTCTCGGTCAGCACGCTCCTCTTTCGTCCCGGCGATCCGGCCTTGATGTTTGCCGCGACCGGCGAAGGGTTTTTCAATCAGGACGCGATCCGCGGCGCCGGAATTTTCGTCTCGACCAACGAGGGCGAGACCTGGGCGCAACTGCCGTCGACGGCCAACAGCAGTTTTGATTTCGTGAACCGCATCGCGTTTTCGGCCGATGGCTCGACTCTCGTCGCCGCCACGCGCACGGGACTGTTCCGCAGCGCCGATCTCGGCGGCAGCTGGACGCAGGTGCTCGTCCAGTCCGACATGTTCGATATCAAGTTCCTGCCGTTCTCGAGCACGCAGGCGGTGGCGTCCGGCCGCAACAAGGTTGCGTTCTTTTCGAGCAATGGCGGCGTGTCGTGGACGGCGAGCAGCGGGTTCGGCGCGCCGATCTCCGCCGAGCGCATCGAACTGGCCGTCTCGCGATCGTCGCCGAACGTCGTCTATGCGTCGCTGGACGAGTCGAGCGGACAGATCTGGAAGAGTTCGGACAGTGGCGCGAGTTTCGCGCGCGTGAGCACGCCGGGCCACCTGTCGACGCAGGGGTGGTACGACAACGCGATCTGGGTCGATCCCACCAACGACGATCACATCGTGGCCGGCGGGGTGTCGCTGTCGCGCAGCACCAACGGCGGCGTGTCGTTTTCATCCATGTCGAGCTGCCACTCCGACCAGCACGCCATCATCAGCGATCCGAATTACAACGGCTTGTCGAACCGCCGCGTGTATTTCGGCAGCGACGGCGGCGTGTGCAAGCTCGAGGACGTGACGGTCAACACCGTCACCAGCCTGCGCAACGGGCTCGGGATCACGCAGTTTTATGGCGGCGGCGGTAACGCCAATGCCGGGCGTGTCCTGGGCGGGACGCAGGACAACGGCACGCTCACGTACAACCTGTCGACCGGGACGACCGTCTGGACGACCGAGTTCGGGTCCGACGGCGGCTTCGCGGCTGTCGATCCGGTGGATGCGAACATCATGTACGGCGAGATCCAGAACTTCCGCCTGCATCGCACGCTCACGGGCGCCTCGCCGCAATACATCTACGGAGGCACGGGCGCGCAGGTCTGCACGAAACCGGTGCCGTACCAGATCACGGACTCCTGCGAAGGCACGGCCAATTTCATCGCGCCGTTCATCCTTGATCCGAACAACCGCGATCGGTTGCTCGCCGGTGGCCGGTCGCTGTGGCGAACCAACGACGCGCGCACGCCGAACACTTCGACGACCGGGCCCCAGTGGGCCGCCATCAAAGGCCCGACAGTGACTGGCTCGAACATCAGCGCCATGGCCGTGGCGCAGGGCAATTCGGACATCGTCTGGGTGGGCCACAACAACGGCGACGTGTACGTGACGCTCAGCGCCACGGCCGGCACGCCCGCGTGGAACCGCGTGGACACCAGCGCGCCGGGCCTGCCGAACCGCACGGTCACGTCGATCGTCATCGACCCGGTTGATCCGTCGATCGCGTACATCGGCTTCGGCGGCTTCTCGCCCGACGACGTGTGGCGCACGACGAATTCTGGCGCGACCTGGCAGGACATTACCGGATCGGGCGGGACCGGCCTGCCGGACGTGCCGGTCCGTTCGATTGCACTGCATCCGAGCAGCGCGGGTTGGATATACGTCGCGACCGATGTCGGTGTGTTCGCCACCGAGAACGGCGGTGCGACCTGGAGCCTGCCGCATGAAGGCCCCTCGAACGTCGCGGTCTTTCAGCTCTTCTGGATGGATTCGCTGCTGGTCGCGGTGACGCACGGCCGCGGCTTTTACACGGTGCCGGCGGCGACGACGCTGCCGTCGTTCGTCAAGCGTCCGCTCAGTCAGGGCATCATCCCGGGCCAGACGGTCACGTTCAACGTGCTGGCCACCGGGGTCGGCCCGATCGCGTACCAGTGGTACCGCGGCACGACGGGCGACACATCGAACCCGATCCCCGGTGCGACCTCGACGAGCTTGACGACGCCCGTCATCACGCAGACCACGACGTACTGGGTGCGCGCGACGAACGGTCTGGGCGCGGCCGATTCGAATACCGCGACACTGACGCCGATGGCCTGGGGCGCGCTGGTGCCGGGATCGACGACGCAGAATCCGCAGGAGACGTCGGCGGGGATCACGGCCGCGACTGGCACATCCACGAGGTCATCGATGGCGCCGGTGACTGCGACGGCCGGCGCGACGTCTGGCGCGGGGACGTCGTCCGCAGCGAGCGCACAAGGGGGCGGGCTCTGGTCGGTGCCAGTCGCCATGATTGGCGCGGGGCCATCGACCGTCGCCGGATCATCCGCCTCGGTGGCCGCGTCGGGATCACCGAGATCGAATGCGAGCGCGGTTTCGTCGCCAGTGACGGCCGGTTACTCGACGCCTTTGAGTGGTTCTGGTGCGCCGAGTGTTCCAGCGGCCCAGGCGTCTGCGCCAGCCTATGCCGCGATTCTGCCGTTTGCGTCGAGCACGTCGAGTCGAGCCTCGGCGGCCGCAGACCCGGTTGCTGGCGACGGAGCAGCGGCCATCCGGCTCTCGGTCACGGCGCCCGTCGCGACGAGATCCATCGGCGCAGATGCGCCGGCCTTCGGGTCTGACCCACGCACGGCTCCTGTCGGGTCGGCCGACCCGTCGATGGCGACGCCGGCTGACACGGCTTCCGAGGCGGCACCTGTGCCCAGGCTCGGCGCGTCGATGCCGTCTTCAACCACCGGGCGCGAACACGCGCTGGCGCCAGAGCCGGTCGCGGTCTCCGAACCGGCCACCCGGCCCGAGTCGGCGCCCACGTCGTCGCGCGCCCTCCAGATGGCGCTGCTGGCCGCGGCGCTCGTGCTGCCCGCAGTCGTGGCGCGGTTACTGACTAGGTAACGACAGGTGACGAGGGGTCACCTGTCGTCACCCGCTCCTGCATCCGATGAACCTGATCGATGACGCGCATCATCCAGGCGGCGGCGCGGCCGGTGTCAGCGTGGCTGTGGGCCGCGCTGCTGCTGGCCGTATCCGGTGCGGGTTGGATGGCGTGGCGAGGCAGCATCCCGTTTGCTTCCGTCGCGGCGCGGACGCCGGCGAGCCCGGCTGAAGCGCGCCAGCAGCAGTTGCTCACGGCCAACACCGATCAACCCGGCGATGCCGAACTGACGGCGCGGTTCCAGGCGATCAATCGCGAGCATTTCAAGGACGCGCTGCCGGCCATTCCCGTCCGGTGGGAGCCGGGGCTGGCCGACGTCGGACCGCTCATGGGTGATGGTGTGACCCTGCAGGGCATGTTCGGCAAGGCGGGCCGCCAGCCGATGATCCTGTTGAATCCCGTCGTGCGCGACGACGCGCGCGCGCTCGATCGCGCGCTCTGCCACGAGATGGTGCACGCCTATCTGTTCACGACCGGCGGGGAAGGGACCGCGCACGGCCCCGCGTTTCAGGCGGTGCTGCGGCGCCTGTCGCTGGAGCACGCGTTCGAGGGCATCGCCGCGGATGCCGCGGCGAAGGCCGACCTGCGTGCCTGGCTCGACACGGAGTCCCGCCGGATTGACGAGCAGCGTCGTGAGATGGAAACGGTCGACCGCGCCATGAAGGATGAAAGTACGGCGCTGAACCAGGAAATCGAAGCGTTCAACGCGCGCCCCGATCGGCCCGCCGCCGAAGCGCAGGCCCTGGACGCGCGCCGCGAGCAGTTCAATCAGCGGGCCACGGAGGTCAATCATCGCCTCGCCCGCATCCGCGACGATCTCGCGCACTTCAACGCCGAGGCGGCGCGCTACAACCTGATGGTGTCGTATCCGGACGGGCTGGATGAGCCCGTCGTTCCGGTCAAACGGTAGGGGTCAGACTGGGGTCAGACTGGGGTCAGACCGGGGTCAGACTGGGGTCAGACTGGGGTCAGACACCACCTCCGGGTTTTTCTTCGGGTGGTGTCTGACCCCAGTCTGACCCCAGTCTGACCCCTATTCGGGGTGCAGCGCGCGCGCCGGGCTGACCCGCGAGGCGCGCCAGGCGGGAATCGTCGTGGCGAGTGCGGCGATGCCGGCGACGACCGCGACGGCCGTGGTCAACATCAACGGGTCTGACGCGTTGACGGCGTAGATCTGGCTCGAGACCAGCTTGCCGGACAGGTACGCGAGCGCCAGCCCCATTCCGGTCCCGACGATGGCCAGGGTGCCACCTTGCTTCATGACCAGCCAGAAAACGCCGCCGGCTGATGCACCCAGCGCGAGCCGCGTCGCCATTTCATCGCGGCGCTGCGAGACGGCGTAGGCCACCACGCCGTAGATGCCGACCGCCGCGAGCAGCACGGCCACGCCGCCGAAGATCAGCATCAGCGTCATGCCGAGCTGCTGGCGGCGGATCGTCGCCGCGACGATGTCCGACGCCTGTTCGAAGTCCACGGCAATTTGCGGATCCTGCTGGAGGACCGCCGCGCGAATCTGCGCCTCGACGGGCGCCACATCGTCCACGTCTGTCGCGACGACCATCGTGAACCGGCGCACGGCCTGCTGTCCGCCGAACGGCTGCGTGACGGGTGTGTAAAAGGCCGGCTCGGCTTCAGTGGCCAGCGCTTTCTGCCGCACGTCGTCGACGACGCCGACGATGGTGACTTCGTTCTGCGGATTCGGCGCCGGATAGCCCGCGGCGAATTGCAGCCCGAGCGCCGGACGGCCGTTCAGGTATTTCTTGACGAAGGTCTTGTTGACCACGGCCACGGGCATCGTGTTCGCCCGATCGTCCGGTCCGAACGTGCGGCCTTCGATGAGTTTGGTGCCCATCGCGTCGAAGAGCGTCGCGCTCGCGAAGCGCTGGCGGGTGTTGATCGGATGTTGCGGATCGTTCGGCTCGCCGTGGAATTGGGCGATCAGTGAATTTTCGAGCGTGCCACGCAGCGGAAACGACGACGTGGTCCCGACTGTGGTCACGCCGCGAATCGCGCGCACCTTCTCCGTGAGGTCGTTCGTCGCCGCCCGGACCGAGTCAGGGTTGCCAAAGCGCGCGCCCGGGTATGTGACGTCGAAGATCAGGCGGCGCGCCGCGACGAAGCCCGGATCGGTGTTCCGCAGGCTGGCGAAGCCGCGCACCAGCCATCCGGCGCCCGCGACGAGCACGATGGCGAGCGCGATTTCGGCGATCGTCATGATGCTCAGCCAGCGCGTGGTGCTCCGGCCGCCCGTGGTCGACCGGCTGCTTTCGTTCATGAGCGTCCGGACGTCGGTGCTCGCGAGTCGCAGTGCCGGCGCGAACCCGACCAGCAATCCGCTCACGCCCAGCACGATGAGGGCGAAGATCAACACCGGGCCGTCAAAGGTCACGGCATCGAGGCGCGGCAGCTTCGACGCGCCGAGCGTCATCAGGCCGCGGACGCCGAGATAGGCGACGCCGATGCCGAGCACGGCGCCGATCGCCGCCAGCAGCACCGACTCGGTCAGCAGCTGGCGAATGATGCGCCCGCGTCCGGCGCCCAGGGCCACGCGCACGGCCATCTCGCGCGCGCGCGCCGCGCCACGCGCGAGCATCAGGTTCGTGACATTGACGCAGGCCAGCAGCAGGAGGAGGCCCGTGGCCGACATCACGATGATCAGAATCGGGCCGAGGTCGCCGACGATCGATTCCACGAGCGGCTTCGTCACGTACTCGCGGTTCGTGTCAGAGGCCGGGAAGTCCTTCGCCAGGCCGGCCATGACCACCGCCATCTCGCTGCGCGCGCGCTCGAGGGACGTGCCGGGCTTCACGCGCATGTAGCCGTCGAGCCCGTGATTGACGTCGACCGGCGCGATGCGCAGGGAGCCCCAGTAATCGGCGTCATGCGGGGTGTCGAAGCCCGCGGGCGCCACGCCCTTGATGACGCCGTTGAACTCGGCGAACCGGATCGGCGTGCCGATGATGTTGGGATCGCTGTTGTAGAGATCGCGCCAGACGCGCGTCGAGATGACGACCGCGCCGGGCGGCGGCGCCTGCTGCTGCGCGTTGGGTGCGAACACCACGAACTCGTCGTGCTCGAGCCCCGGCCCCTTGGTGAGCGGCAGCCCGAACAACTCGAAAAAGCCTTCCGTGACGCCGTAGATCCGGACGTGCTTGGGCTGGCCATCCTTCAGCAGCAGCGTGACGTCCCCTGGCTGCACCCCCACCGCGCGCTCAATCGAGAGGTTGGGCGCATTCAATCGGAAGACCTCGCCGCCTGACAGCAGCCCGGTCGTGACGCGGCCGTCGGTCAGGTTGGTCCGGATGCCGTAGAGGTCCTCGGGATGGGGGTACGGCAGCGGCTTCAGCAGGACGGCATTCAGCGTGCTGAAGATCGCCGTCGTGGCGCCGATGCCCAGGGCCAGTGTCGCGATGGCGGCCAGCGGAAACGCGGGCGCCTTGCGGAGGCTGCGGATCGCGAATCGCAGGTCTTGAATCAGTGTGCCCATGTCTGCTCCTGGGGGATGGTCTCTAAGACGGTGGATTGGGGCATCAGGTTCGCCCGCCTTCGCCCGCCTTCGCGGCTGCGCCGCTTCGGCGAGGCTGGCGTTATACTCGCGTCTTCCCGGAGGACTTATGCAGGACCCGCTGGCTCGACTGTTCGCGGACTTCGACCGTGGCCGAATCTCGCGCCGGCGGCTGCTCCAGGCGCTCGGCATTGCCGCTGTCGTCCGGCCGGCTCTGGCCCTGGGCCAAGGCTCCTGCGGCGGCGCGCGGGCGGGCACGCCGGAGTGCACCACGAAGGTACTCCCGGCGCCATTTGCGCCAACCGGGTGGACCACGGTGCTCCTCGACCACTTTACGATGCGCGTGGCGGACTACAAGAAGGAGGCCGCGTACTTCAATGCGCTGATGAACTGGAAGGTTCGGAGCGATGACGGATCGAAGGCCCTGCTCGACATTGGCGACTGGGGCGGCATCGTCATTCACGGCGGCTATCAGCCATCGGCTCCGGCCGCCTCCGCCGCTGGCGCGGCCACGGCGGGCCAAGGCGCGGCGGCGGCAGCTGGCACCGCCACGGCGGGCGGCGCAGCGGCTCCTGCAGGTCAGGGGCGAGGCGGCGGCGGTGGCCGCGGCAGAAGCATGGCCGCCTTCACCGGATTCTGCTGGGGCATCGCCCCGTGGGACACGAAGAAAGTTGAAGAGGCGCTCAAGCAGCGCGGCCTCAATCCTGTCGCCGATCACGACGGCAAGGACTTCCAGAGCTTCCACGTGAAGGATCCGGGCGGGTTCGATTTGCAGATCAGCAACGGCAATTCGAAGAATCGGCGAACGACGCCCGCCAGGGCCTCACTCGGCGTCGCGGCGCCGTTCGAGTCCACGAACTGGAAGACGATGTGGCTCGATCATGTTTCCTACCAGGTGGCCGACTACAAGGCCAATGTCGCGTTCTATCAGGCGCTTCTCGGCTGGAAGCCGGGTGGCGACGAAGGAAGCCAGGACGAAACGCAGGCCGGCGCCATGGGCGGCCTGATCATTCGCGGCGGCAACTCGCTGTCGCCGGCGTGGGTCAAGGACAGCCCGGCTGCGACGCGCGGCACCACGATTGGTCACATCTCGTTCGGCATCACGCCCTGGGATGCAGACGCGGTGAAGGCGGAACTGGACAAGCGCGGCCTGAACGCACGGGTGGATACGGGCGGCACCGGCGACATCCACACCGCGCAGTACCAGAGCTATCACACGACGACGCCGAACGGTTTCGATCTGCAGATCAGCAACGTCACGAAGGCGCCGTAGTAGGACTCGGACCCGCCGATCTATCCATAGGCGCGATCCGCCGGCGAAACCTATCACGCGCTCCCGCGCGTGCGGCACATGTAGAATCGGTGCCATTCATGACAACGGGCGCCGCGTCTCGCGGTCGCACTCCACAGGACGTGACAGGTCTGCTTGTCGCCTGGGGCGCCGGTGACGAGTCAGCACTCGACCGGCTGCTGCCCATCGTCTACGGCGAATTGCGCCATGTGGCGCGGCGGCTGATGCGAGGCGAGCGCGGCGAGCACACGCTGCAAACGACCGCACTGGTCAATGAAGCCTATCTGCGGCTGATCGATCTGAGCCGCGTGCGATGGCAGGATCGCGCACATTTCTTCGCGATGTCGGCGCGGCTGATGCGGCGAATTCTCGTCGATCACGCCCGCGCGCGCCGCTATGCCAAGCGCGGCGGCGGCAGACGGCCCATTTCGCTCGATGAAGCCCTCGTCGTGGCCCCCGAGCGGGGCACCGATCTCATCGCGGTCGATGACGCGCTGAAGGCCCTGGCCGTCGTCGACCTTCGCAAGAGCCGTGTCGTCGAGATGCGTTTCTTCGGCGGCCTGACGGCAGAAGAAACCGCGACGGCGCTGGGCGTCTCCGCCGTGACCGTGATGCGCGACTGGCGGCTCGCCCGGACGTGGTTGCTCCGTGAGCTCGGCCGCAAGGATTGAAATGCCATCCGATCGCTGGACGGAAGTCGACCGACTCTTTCATGCCGCGCTGGAGCGACGCCCCGAAGATCGCGCCGGCTTCCTTGACACGGCGTGCGAAGGCGACGAGGTGTTGCGCGGCGAGGTCGAGTCCCTTCTCGCGCACGAGCCTGCGTTAGAGGGATTCCTCGAGCGGCCGGCCCTGCACGACGCCGCGCGGCAGCTCGCTGACGACGCGAGCCTGCCGCATCCCGATCCCCAGATCGCGGGCTATACGATCCTCCGAACGCTCGGCGAGGGCGGCATGGGCGTCGTGTACCTGGCCGAGCAATCGACGCCGATCCGTCGCCAGGTCGCGCTGAAGCTGATCAAGCACGGCATGGACACGCGTCAGGTCGTCGCGCGATTCGAGGTCGAGCGGCAGGCCCTGGCCCTCATGCAACATCCGAACATCGCCGCCGTGTTCGATGCGGGGACGACGAGCGGCGGCCGGCCGTACTTCGTCATGGAGTATGTCGAGGGCGTGCCGATCACGGAACACTGTGATCGGTCGCGTCTGTCGACGCGCGCCAGGCTCGAGCTGTTCGTGCACGTGTGCGCGGCCGTACAGCACGCGCACCAGAAGGGCGTGATCCATCGCGACCTCAAGCCGTCGAATGTCCTCGTGACCGAGCAGGACGGCCGGCCGGTTCCGAAGATCATCGACTTTGGCGTCGCCAGGGCGATCGAGCGGCCGATGATGGGACGGACCGCGTTCACCGAGCAGGGCGTGATGGTCGGCACGCCTGAATACATGAGCCCGGAGCAGGCGGCGCTCTCGCCCGACATCGACACGACCACCGACGTGTACTCGCTGGGCGTGCTGCTGTACGAGCTGCTGGTGGGCGCGCTGCCGTTCGATCCGAAGATGCTGCGTGCAGCCGGATACGACGAGATGCGGCGCGTGATTCGTGAGAGCGATCCGATCAAACCCAGCGCACGATTGACCGGCGCGGGCGTCACCGCCGACGAGGCAGCCGTCGCCAGGCAGACCGACACCGGACGGCTGACGCGCGAACTCAAGGGCGATCTGGACTGGATCACGCTCAAGGCCCTCGAGAAGGATCGCCGGCTGCGTTACGCAACGGTTGCGGCGTTCTCGGCCGACGTCTCGCACTATCTCGCCGACGAACCAATCAACGCGAGGCCGCGATCGGCCATGTATCGCATGCGTAAGTTCACACGGCGGTACCGCGGCGCCGTCCTCGCAGCCTCGGCGCTCTTCGTCATGCTGGTCGCCGGGCTCGCCGTGAGCCTCAGCCAGTACGCGCGGGCGGAACGGCAGCGGGCCGAAGCGAATCGGCAGCGCGCGCAGGCCGACGTTCAGCGCGTGTCCTCCGAAACGGCGGCACGCGACGCCGCCGATCAGCGCAACGTGGCGCTGATCGCAACTGCCGATGCGAACCGCCTCCGCATCGTCGCGACCACCGAGGCCGCCTCGGCCACCGAAGCCCGGCGCGACGCCGACTACCGCGCGTATGCCGCCGCGATTGTGGCGGCCGATGCGGAATTGCGGCTGAACCTCGGGAACCTGGCCCGGCAACGTCTGCTCGCCGAGCCCGTCGCCCTCCGGGGCTGGGAGTGGCAACACCTGTTCCTCAAGACGGACACGAGCCAGGTCACGCTGCCCTCAGCGACGCCCTGCGCGAGACCGGGCGAGGCAGAGGCGTTTCCGACCACGATCAGCGACAACGTGTTGTCGCAGGGCGATCGCGGCCGGCGCCTGTACCTGCGCCGATGCGAGACGCTCGAGGTCTGGGACGGCCCGACCTACGCGCACACCACCTACCGCGCGCCCGGGAAGATCCTGGCTGTCGCCAGGTCGGAGGCGGCCCTGGTCGTCACCGTCATCGGATCGGGAACCGGCACGCAGTGGACGCTTCGCTTGATCGATCCCGCGACGAGCCGCGCGGTGAGCCAGTTCGGGCCGTTCCCGGCGGAGCCGATTTGCGCAGACATCAGCCGCGACGCCGGCCGGCTGGCCGTGGGCTTCAAACCCAGGTCCGGTTTGCTCGCCGAGCCGCAGGAGGACTTCTTCGAGATCTGGGACGTGCCGACCGCCCGCCGACTTGTCCGCCTCGCTCCCAAGAAGCCGCCGCTCTTCGACACCCGCAACCCGCCGTCGTGCGCGGTGGCCTTCAATCCTGACGCCACACAACTCGCGTCGAGCGGTGCGACGGTCCGCGTGTGGCGAGCGGACTCTGGCGTTGAAGTGGCCTCAGACGCCATGCAGGCTGGTTCATTTGGACAGCCGATCGCCTGGAGTGGAGACGGCTCTCATCTGGCGATCGGACGACTCACGGGACTGGTCGATGTCCTCGACCTGACGTCTTCGCCGCACCTGGAGCCGCTGGATGGTTCCGCTTTCATTCGCGCGCAGCCGATGCCGGACGGCGACCGGCGGGTGCTCGTGATGTCTCGGCGAAGTGGCGAGGTGCTGTCGGTCGCATTCTCGGCCGACGGGACGCGAGTGACGAGCAGCATGGAGGCCAGCATCGGTGTGTGGGACGTCGCTCAGAAGAAACTGACGCAGGTGTTGCCCGGCCACACAACTCCAGTCATCGGCCTGGGCTTCGATGGGGGTGGACAGATCGTGTCGGCCGATACCAGCGGGCAGGTAAAGGTATGGCCGGCGTCAGCATCGAGTGCGGTGACGGTACTGCCCGGAACGGCCAGCCTCGCCCGCGACTTCGTGTCCAACGCCAGCGGGACCGTCGTGGGCGTCGCCCAAATGGACGGCGGATTGTCGGTCTGGCGCCTTGCCGACCTGCGCCAGACGATATTCCGCGCGGGAAACGGCCAGCTCGCTCTGAGGAACGTGGCCGCCTCGCTCGCCATGATCCCGGACGGCCAGCACCTGCTGGCCGCCGAAGTCGATGCGGTCGGAACGGTGCGTTCGTGGGCGTTGGATTCGGGGACGAGCACCGCGTCAGCCATGAATGCGGACCCTGGCCCCGGCTGCGGAAGGACTTCGTCCAATCCCAATTTCCCCGTCGGTCAAATGATGGTCAGCCCGGACGGTCGGGCGCTTGCATACCAACAAAACCGATGTCTCGTCGTGCGGGACCTTGCGACGATGAGCGTCCTGGCGACGTTACACGCGTATGCGAGTTCGTTCGTGTTCCGTGCCGATGGTGCCCTGCTGGTGACGACCTATGACCGGGATTCGAAACCGCCCGATGTGCCAAAGCCCGCGACACTCATCCTGTGGGATTGGCAGCGCAACCGGGTGCGGGTTGCGATCGCGACGCCAGCCCCCAGAAGCGCGTACGATTCCCCCTTCTGGCGTGTCGCCGCCAGCGCGGATGGCCGTTACGTCGCGCTCGTCTTCAGCGGTCCCCTCAGCAGTCCCGCCATCGTCTCGCTGTGGGACGGTGACCTTCGGCACGAACTCGGTCGATTGCCCGTTCCACCCGACACCCGTCTGCTGGCGTTCAGCCCGGACGGCCAGCGAATCGCGACCACAGATTCCGGTAAGACAATACGGATTTGGGACACGGACCGCCGCCAACTCCTGCTGATGCTGACTGACGACGATCGGCACGGCTACGGGCTCGCCTTTACCCCGGACGGGCGCCTGATTGCCGGGCGATCGTCGGGCGGCCTGATCATCTGGGAGTCGAAGAAACGAGGGCTGCCAAATCCGGGTCGGTGACAGGTTTCCTGCCTCGTTCCCGCCTCTAAGGGATACAAGCCGAACCTTCGACGCCCTGCGTCCCAGGCGACCGGTTGCGGCTTCCCTGGAGCACGGCAATGTCCCTTCGTCCCCTCACGTACGGCGTGGCCCTCGGACTTGTGGTGCTGACCACCACGGCGTTAACGTGTCCTGGTCCCATCAGTCCCACGCCGCTGCATGTGTCGTTTCTTGTCCCCGCGACCGGGTTGACGAGTCATACAACCGGCGTGACGATCAACGGCACCGGCTTCGTTCGGGGCGCGACCGTCACGTTCGATGGTCTTTCTGCGGCGGTCACCGGCATCACGAGCACGGCCATCACGGCGTTTGCCCCGATTCACAGTGCGGGAGCGGTCGACGTGGTGGTGACCAACCCACGTGGCGAGACCACCCTGAAGGCCGGCGGCTTTTCGTACGTCTTCGTCCCGCCGCCGTCGATTGTGAGTGTGTCGCCTGACCGGGGATCGACGGGCGGAGGCACCAGCCTGAAGGTCGATGGAGCCGGGATTCAGGCGGGCGCGAAAGTCACGATCGACGGCGCGGTGCCGACGAATGTCTATCGGGATCTCTCGGGCACGTTCGTGATCTTCACGGCGCCCGCGCACGCCGCCGGGACCGTCGGTGTGGTGATTCAGAACCCGGACAATCAGTCGACGAGCACCCCGGGTTCCTATACCTACGTGTCCCCCGACTCGTTCGACTTCAATGGCCACTGGTCCGGATTTCTCAATAATGGCGATGATGAGTACTTCGGGTTCGTGATTCAGAACAATGCGCTCGTGAGCCTGTTGTGCAATGACAACACGTTCGTCGCGTTCCAGCCCGTCGTGCCCGTGAACCACGGCGAGGTCTCCGCGTCCCCGCCAGGCGGCGTGACGTTTTTCGCAAGGATTGTGTCCGCCGACACCGCAATCGGCGCGATCAAGGTGACGCCGCGGTGCACGAGCCCCAATTGGTCGGGCTGGAGGGATTCGTCCTCGGCCGGCGCGATTCTCCGCTTACGACGAGGGAGGTAACAGGCGTCTACTCCGCGCGCAGCGCGATCACCGGATCCACGGTGGCCGCGCGTCGTGCGGGGATCGCGCTCGCGATCAGTCCCGCGGCGGCGAGCACGCCGATCGCGGCGGCGAACGCGCGCGGATCCGTGACGTCCATGCGAAACAGAAAGCCCTGCGCGGTGGAGCTGAGCGACCACGCCGCGATGCCGCCGATCAGCAAGCCGATCGCCATGAGCGCCGACGCTCTCAGCAGCACCGATCGGACAACCGTCCAGCGCGGCGCGCCGAGCGCCATGCGCACGCCGATCTCGCGCGTGCGCTGCGCGACCACGTAGGCCATCACGCCGTAGATGCCGACCGCCGAGATCACCAGCCCCAGCACGCCGAACAGTCCGAGCAGCAGCATGTTGAGCCGGCGCTGCGCGATACGGCGGCCCATCAGCTCTTCCATTGTGCGCACGCTGCGCAACGGCATGTCGGGGAGGACCTCCAGGACGGCGCCCTTCATCGCGGGCAGCACCGCGTACGGATCCTGCGCCGTTCGCACCACGATCTCCGCGAAAACGGCGGGGCGCTGGGCGATCGGCGTGTAGACCTCGGTCCGTGGCGCGGTCTCGAGACTCGACTGGTAGACGTCGCCGACGACCCCGACGATCGTCCAGTTCTTCGAGTTGATCCCGATGGTCTTACCGACCGCATTCTCGCCGGCAAAGAGCCGCGTGGCCGCCAACTGATTGATGACCACCGCCGGCGGCGACTTGGCGTCGTCGGTGCGGGCGAGGTACCGGCCAGCGAGCAGGGGAATGCCCAACGCGTGGTGGTAGTCCGGTGAGACACCCCGGATGCTGATGCTCCGGTCGCGCGCCTCGAGGGTTCGGCCCGGTACCTCGACCGAGGTTGCGCTCGAGCTGCCACCGAGCGGCATGCCGCCCGTGATCACCGACGCGTAGGTGACGCCGGGCGTCGTCGCGAGACGGTCGACGATGGCCTGGTATTGCGGGGCATAGTCGGGCAGTCCGCCTCCCGTCGACACGTTGCGATCCAGTCGCGGCTGCAGGCTCGCCGTGAGCACGTGATCCGGACGGAATCCCGGATCAATCTTCATGAGCGATCGAAAACTGCCGATGAACAACGCCGCGCCGACCAGCAGGACCACCGACAGCGCCACTTCCACGATGACCAGGGCGTTGCGCACCAGTTGCCTCGCCCTGCCGGCGCTCGATCCGCGCGCACTCTCGCCCAGGGCCTGCGTCAGGGCCGGCCGCGACGCCTGCAGGGCCGGGACAACGCCCGCGAGCAAGCCGGTGATCAGCGCGAGCGCCGCGGCTGCGCCGAGCACCCGGTAGTCGAGGGCGATCGCGGCGAGGCGCGGCACGCCGTCCGGCAGGGCGGCTTTCAGGACGTCGATCCCCCACCACGCGACCAGCACCGCCAGGACACTGCCGACCGTGGACAGGACGAGACTCTCGATCAGCATGCCGCGGATCAGCCGCCAGCGCCCGGCGCCAAGGGCCGCGCGGATGCTGGCTTCGCGCTGGCGCGCGGTCGCGCGCGCGAGCAGGAGGTTCGCGACATTGGCGCACGCGATCAGGAGCACGAAGCCGACCGCGCCGAGCAGCATCATCATCCATCGCTGCGTGCTCGCGCCGACAATGTGGTCGCGGAGCGGCCGGAGGCCGGCCGTGGTGTCCTTGTTCCACACCGGGTAGGCCTGCGTGAGCGCGGCCGAGATCTGATCGAGATTTGCCTGCGCCTGCGCGAGCGTCACGCCCGGCTTCAGGCGCGCGATGGTCGAGAGATAGATGCTGACGTTGTCCGGATCGCGGATGCGCTCGTCCGCGGGGACTACGTACGGCACCCAAAGGTCCGTCGGGCGCGCGGCCCCGACCGGGTATTCGAAATCCGGCGCCATCACGCCGGCGACTTCGTAGCCGCCCCCCGCGATCGGGATCGTCTTGCCGACGATGTCCGGGTCGGCGTGAAAACGCCGGCGCCACAGCGCGTCGCTCAGCACCGCCACGCGGTCGCGCCCATCGGTCTCGTTGTCGATCGTGAATGGGTGGCCCATCGCCGGCTGTTCGCGCAACACCCGAAAGAACCCCGCGGTCACGCGTTGCCCGCGAAGTTCTTCAGGCTCGGCGCCGGGCTCCTGCAAGGTGAGCGCCCCGCTGGTCAGGGCGGCGATGGACTCGAACACCTGCTGCTGCGCCGCCCAGTCCGCATAGTTCTGCGGCGCCGCCGTCGATAGCGCGGCCGGATCCGTGCCTTGAGGCAGCTGCGTGCCGGGGGACGGCGTGCGCCGTTCGCCGACGGCGACGAGCCGATCGTGCTCGTCAAAGGGCAGCGCGCGAATCACGACGGCATCCACCACCGAGAAGATGGCGGTCGTCGCGCCGATGCCCAGCGTCAGAACGAGCAGCGCCACGATCGTGAAGGTGGGCGTCGAGCGGAGCGATCGGAGCGAGGTGCGGATGTCGTCCAGCATGGATATGAGAATGACGCCGGGAGGTGGATGATGGTTGGGAAGGGAGGCTGGTAATTTAGGTCAGAGGTGAGAGGTCAGAGGTCAGAGGTCAGAGGTGAGGAACGGCCCTGACGCTGGCCATCTTCTTAATTTAAGGAATCGATGGCGGTCGTCAGAGCCGTTCCACACTTCTGACCTCTGACCTCTCACCTCTGACCTAAACGGTTTCTTATCTCCCCGGCAGCGTCAGCGCGACAATCGCCGTCGTTCGTCCCGATCCCGTCGCGTACACCAGGTACTGCTTGCCCTTGTGCATGAACGTCATCGGCACGGCGCTTGTGCGCGTGGGGATTTCGACCGCGCCGACTTCCTTGCCGGAGGCCTTGTCCACGGCGTAGATCCCGTACGGGCCGTCCGGCGCGCCGCCGTTGCGGCCGGTTCCGTAGATCACCAGCGTCTTGGTCGTGATCACCTGCGGCTGAGAACCCAGCCGGCCCACCTGCGTGGGCGGCAGTTTCACGTTGGCAAACAGCGCGGCGTCTGGAGAAGTCGCGTCCGGCACCGGGGGAGCCAGGCGGCCGCCATTCGGCATCCACCACACCTTGTCGCCGGTGTTCATGTTGTAGCCGGTGACGCCGCCAAGTTCTTTCGGCTTGAGGATCGGGATCCCGGCGATGTTCGACGTCCCGGGCTCCGCATCCTTATAGCTCGAGGCAGGCGCGGGCGCGCCTCGTCCGCCGCCGGCGCGGCCTGCACCGCCGCCACGGCCACCGGCCGGCTGCGCGGGCGGCACGTATCCCGCGGGCGGCGGCAAGGCGCCCGCGAGCCCACAGCTGTTCTTCGGACCTTGGACGTAGTCGTGCTCCGAGCACGGATCCTTGATCACCTCGATCGTGCTCAATCCGGTCTGGCCGCCGACGTACATGAACCCGGTGTCGGGATCCACGGCCGCGCCGCCGTCGATGTTCACGCCGCCAGAGGCGCCCGGCGCATACCAGGAACAGTGCTTCGCGCTGGTGCCGTCCATGGCTGAGGGCGGGATGTAGTACGGGCCCATGCGGCAGAGTTGCGCGAGTTTCAGGGCCGCGGCTTTGATCTCAGGCGTGTAGTCGATCAGATCGCTTTCGACCAGGCCCTGTTGCGAGTACGGCGCCGGCTTCGACGGAATCGGCTGCGTCGGCCAGCTCTGCTCGCCCTTCACGTCGCTCTGCAGCACGGGCTTCTCGGGCATCGCCCAGATCGGCTCACCGGTCTCGCGGTCGAAGGTGTAAATCCATCCCTGCTTCGTCGTCTGCGCGATGGCTTTCCGCAGTCGGCCATCCACGGTGATGTCCAGCAGATTCGGCGCCATGGGCGTGTCGTAGTCCCAGATGTCGTGGTGCACCATCTGGAAGTGCCACTTGCGCTTCCCGGTCTTGACGTCGATCGCGACGAGGCTGTTCGCAAAAAGATTCGCGCCCGGCCTATGGCCGCCGTACTCGTCGCTCAGACCCATGCCGACAGGGATGTAGACGAGGCCGAGATCGAGGTCCGCTGAGTAAGGCGCCCACGCATCCACTTTTCCGACGCCAGGTGTGCCAACCGCCGTGCCGTTCTTCCAGGTCTCGACGCCGAACTCGCCCGCCTGCGGCACGAGGTTGAACTTCCACAGGAGCTTGCCGGTGCGGATGTCGTAGCCACGGATCCAGCTGGGCAGGTTCCTCAGCTTGATCGGGTAGTAGCCGTGAATGTGCGAGTTGCCGACCACGATCACGTCACCGACGATGATCGGCGGGCAGCTCGCGGCGATTTGGCCCATCGCGGGATCGATGCCGACCGTGCCGTCGGCGCCAATGCCTTTCTCCTTGTCCCACGTCTCGCCGGGCTTCGCCTTTCGCGCCGGCCTGAGTTCGCTGATCAACAGCGGGTCGGCGTCGTCGACCGCCAGCGGCACGAGCGGGAATCCGAGATCGTCCATCAGATCGAGCACGCCGCCGTTGCGGACCGCCGGATCCGGCTTGCCGGTTTTCGCGTCGAGAATGCCCATGTGATAGCCGGGCGTCACGACGACCACGCGCTCGTTGCCACGGCCGTCGGTCCAGTAGGCGAGCCCGCGGCCCGCGAACTGCCGCGGCGCCTTCTGCCAGCGGATGCCTTCGTCCAGCTTCCAGGACCACGTCGTCGTGCCGGTCTCCGGGTCGATGGCGTATGCGTACCGATGCGTCGTTGCCACCGTGAACAGCTGCCCGTTCGCATAGAGAGGCGTGGTCCGGTAGTACTCGTCGGTGCCGTCAGCCGACCCGTTCCACTTCCAGGCCACCGTCAGCGTTTTGAAGTTGCCCGCGTTGATCTGATCGAGAGGCGAGTAGCGCGTGCTCCACGCGTCAGCGCCCCAGTACCGCCATTCGCCGGGCGCATTGCCGCGGACCAGTGCCGGCGGCTGCTGCGCGCCCACCAGGGCCGACGGCAAGGCCATGCCGGCGGCCAACGCGATACCCGTGAGTCCTGCGATGGCCACCATGCGGCGCGACGAGAATCGTGAGGTCATGGCCGGTGTCTCCTTGTGCGCGTGTCTATTTCGAACTTCGAAGCTCGAACTTCGAACTGAGCTGGATTTTTATTCCCCGAAGAACGGCCCGATCCATCGGCATCGCCGTCTTGCCGACCGGCATCTTGTTTTCCTGAAGAATGTAGGCCATCACCTGTACCGACTGGGTCGGCGTCAGCGAGCCGGGCTCATTCTTCGGCATCTTTGTTTTCACCCAGTCGTACAGGTCCGACAGGGGCCGGCCACTCCAGTTCTTCTTGAAGTTGTCGCCGGTGTAATAGCCCTTCGGGTGGCAGGCGACGCACACACCGTAATAGAGCTCTTCGCCCTTGTCGGCCTGGGCCTGCGTGTACACGCCGCCCAAGGTCGTTTTCGGCCCAGTGGCCGCGCCCTGTGCCGCGCCCCTTACGGCGACCGCACTTCCCAATGCGAGACCGACCGCCGCGACGGTCAGCCACCGATTTACTTGCCGGGCCAAACAACCCCCTGCGTGCGGGGCACCTTGCCGATGCCCTTGTAGACAAACTTCTGCAGGCGCCGGCCCTCGTAGGTTTCGGTGGTGTAGATGTTGCCCTTCGAGTCGGTCACGATGCTGTGAACTGCGAAGAACTGTCCCGGCTGCCGGCCGCCGTCGCCGAAGTTCGTCAGTACCTCGAGCGTCTCACGCACCAGGACGTAGATGCGTTCGTTCTTGCCGTCGGCAACGAACAGGTATTTCTGCTGCGGGTCCTTCGAGAACGCCACGTCCCAGATCGAGCCGTCACCGCCGGTGCGTTTCGCGATCTGCTGCTCCTTGACGAACTTGCCTTCGCGCGTGAACACCTGGATGCGGTTGTTCGGCCGATCGCAGACGTAGACCAGATTGTCCACGGACAGGTCGGCGCAGTGCACGGGCGATCGGAACTGCTGAATCAGAGGCGCGTCCGGGTCGTAGGCGCCCATGTTCGTGTCGTCCGGCTTGTTGCCGTACGCGCCCCAGTAGCGCTTGAACGCGCCGGTGTCGGCGTCGATCACGGCCACGCGCTTGTTGAGGTACCCGTCGGCGACGTAGGCCTCGTTCGCCCGCGGATCGACAAAGATTTTCGCGACCCGGCCGAAGTGCGTCGTGTCATTGGACGCAGCCTGCTGGGTCTGCTGCGCGCTGCCATACTGCGCGACGAACTTGCCGTCCTGCGTGAACTTCAGGATCTGGCCATCGCCCTTGCCGCCGTTGCTGCCGCCGTTGCCGCCGATCCAGACGATGCCTTTGTGGTCAACGAAGATGCCGTGGTTGGAGATCGGCCAGTCGTAGCCCTGTCCGGGCCCGCCCCACGAGCGGAGCAGCGTGCCGTCGGTGTCGAACTCCAGCACGGGCGGGGCTGGACGGCAGCACGAGGCCGTCGGAGGATTTTGCGCGGCCCCGGCTTCATCGGCCGACAACTTGTCCGAGCGGTGGACAATCCAGACATGGTCGCGCGCGTCGATGCCGACGCCGATCGTTTCAGCGAGCAGCCAGCCATTGGGCATCGGCTTGGGCCACATCGGGTCTACTTCAAAGCGTGGCGCCTCGACGAGCGTGTTTTGCGCCTGCCGTTCGAGCGCGCCGGCCGTCAGGTTGAGGCCGACGATGGCGGTCAGAAACGTGGCGCCGATGAGCAGCTTCTTCATAAGTCGTCCTGTCATCGTCCCGGCGTGAACTTCTGTACGCGCTTGCCTTCGAACGTTTCACCCGTGTACAGGTTGCCCTTCGAGTCCATGGCGACGCTGCCCACGGCATTGAACCGGCCCGGAATGCGTCCGCCCGTTCCGATCGTGCCGATCGTCTGCAGCGAGGCGCGGTCGACGATCAGGACTTGATGTTCCTGCCCGTCGGCGACGAACAAGTACCGCTGCTGAGGATCGATGGACAACGTGATGTCCCAGACTGAACCGTTGGAGAGCGTGGCCTTGGCGACGCTCGCTTCCTTCACGAACTTGCCGGTTTTGTCGAACACCTGGATGCGATTGCTGCCGCGATCGCAGACGTAGACCATGCCGTCCTTCGCGAGTGTGACGCAGGTCACCGCACGAAACTGTTTGGCGGCCGGTGCGGCCGGATCATAGGCGGCCGGTGCCGTGTCCTCCGGCGCCGCACCGTAGGCGCCCCAGTGCCGCTTGTACGCGCCGGTAGTCGCATCCACCACGACGACGCGCCGATTGCCGTACCCGTCGGCGATGTAGATCTCGTTGGCCGCCGCGTCGAATTCCAGGTTGGCCGGCCGATTGAACGACGTCTTGCTCGCGTTGCTCTCCGTCAGTCCGGGCTTGCCCAGCTGCTGGAGAAACTGGCCCGTCGGCGAAAACTTCAACACGTGGGCGTCCGCTGGCCGCGCCGGTGGTGGGGGTGGCGCGGGCGCCGCACCGGCTCCACCGGCCCCGCCAGCGGCACCCCCGGTTCGACCCGCGCGTCCGGCACCGCCGCCTCGCGGGGCCGGCGGCTCTGGCCAACCGGCTGCCGCGATCCAGACATTGCCTTTGGCATCGATCGCGATTCCGCCAGGCGTCGCCGGCCAGTCGTAGCCCTGGCCAGGCCCGCCCCAATGACTCACGAGATTGCCGGCGGGGTCGAACTCGAGCACCGGCGGGGCCGGCAGGCAGCAATCTTCGGCGGTCGGCGGCGTCGTGCTGAGGCCGCTTTCCGTGCGCGTGTTGAGGGAATCGAGGCCCCGGTGCACGATCCACACGTGGTCGCGCGCATCGACCGCGACACCGGTGACCGATCCGAGAATCCAGTGGTTGGGTAGCGGTTTGGGCCAGAACGGATCGGCCTGAAACGCCGGCGCGGCCGAAGCGGCGGCGCGCGTTTGCGCGGCGACCCGCGATCGGCTCGACATGATCGGCGTCGATCCCATCAGGACGACCGCCAAAACACCCATCGGCACAGCGACGCGTCTCTGCATAGAATCTCCGCGGATGGCGCAAAGTATACAGCGGCCCGGCGGTCGCGGGACGCTTCGGTGGGCACTGGCGCTCGTCCTCGGCTCGACGATGGGGGGCTGGTCCCCGCCACTGGCGGCCCACGAGATCCCCGCGAGCGCCGTGGTGCAGGTGTTGGCGCGGCCGGAAGGTACGCGGCTGCGCGTCCTGATTCGTCTGCCGCTCGTGTCGATGCGGGATTTCACGCTGCCGCTGGGAAATGGCGTGATGCTCGATCACGCCAGGCTGCAACCCATGCTCGGAGACATGGCGCGCACCTGGCTCGTCACCAGCCTGGCCGTGTTCGAAGACGGCCAGCGACTGGCGGCGCCCCAGGTGGTGGCCTCGCGCGTGTCGCTGCCCTCGGATCGCGCCTTCACCACGTTCGACGCGGCGCTGGCGCACGTCCGCGAGGCCGGGTTTGACGTCGAAGTCCCGGCAACTGAAGCGCTCATGGACACGCTGCTCGAGTACACCATTCGCAACGACCGCGCCCGGTTCTCGATTGATCCGCAGTTTGCGCGCTTCGGCATCCGCGTCGTCACCACGCTGCGATTCCAGATGCCCGATCAGCCCGAACGGGCCTTCGAGTTCAGCGGCGATCCCGGCGTGGTGGAACTGGACCCGCGCTGGCACCAGGCGGCGGCGCGCTTCGTACGGGCCGGTTTCGCGCACATTCTAAGCGGCGTCGATCACCTGCTCTTTCTCGTCTGTCTCGTCCTGCCGGTGCGGCGCTTCTGGGCCCTGGTCAAGGTCGTGACGGCGTTCACCGTGGCGCATTCGATCACGCTGGCGTGCGCCGCATTCGGGTTCGTGCCCGACGCCGTCGGGTTTCCGGCGCTGATCGAGTTTCTGATCGCGCTGTCGATCGTCTACATGGCCATCGAGAACATCGTCGTCGCCGTCCTTCGCCGGCCCGGTCCACCGGCGACGCTGCAGCGGCGCTGGGTGATTGCCTTTGCCTTCGGGCTCGTTCACGGGTTCGGTTACTCGTTCGCGCTGAAGGACACGCTGCAGTTCGCCGGCTCGCACCTGGTCACGTCCCTCGTCTCATTCAACATCGGCGTCGAACTGGGCCAACTCGCCGTCCTGCTGGCGGTGCTCCCGCTGGTGGCGCTGGCATTTCGCCGGATCGTTCCGGAGTGGCTCGGGATTACGCTCGCCTCTGCGATCGTCGCGCACACGGCCTGGCACTGGCTGATCGATCGCGGCGATGCGCTTCGTCAGTACGACTGGAGCCTCTCCGGTCCGGCCGCCCTCGCGTCGTTGTTGCGCGTCGCGATGGTGGTGGTGGCGATTGCCGGCGCCCTCTGGCTCTGGCGCCTCAGACGCCAATCTCGACCGCCCTCTTACTGATTTGTAATCCAACGACAAGGAACGCGGCTCGCGCCTGGTTTCCTCCGGAAATGCTGTGCATCTAGTGGCCGGTTTGAGACTGGTGGGCTGGCCCGGATTCTGCACAGCAGAGACTCGCAGTATCCGGTTTGGCGATCAGAGAGCAACTGATGAACGTATCCGCGCGAACTCCCAACGTTCCCACCGCCGTCCCCGACGGCGCGGCCGGGCGCCGTGCGAAGACGTCCGGCTTTTCGGATGCCTTCGGCGAACGCCAGCTCGTCTTCGATGCGGCGGCTGGCTCGTCGCTCGAAATCCTGCGCTTCAAGCCCGAGTTCAGTGATGCGCCGGAGTTCGAGGCCGCGCTTCGCGCGCGGGTCGAACAGGTCGGCCATCTGCAGCACCCGTCGCTGGCGACGGTGCAGTCGGTCGATCGCACGGATGACGGCCTGACGCTCGTCTCCAAGCACGTGTCGGGACGCCGCATCTCCGAGCTCCTGGCCAAGGCACACGGACCGGCGTTCGCGCTCGAGTTGATTCGACTGGTCACACCCGCGCTCGCCGCCATTCAGCGTGCGGGCGACCACGTGGCCCATGGCGCGCTTTCAGCGGATCGGATCGTCGTCACCCGGGACGGCCGGCTGGTGGTCGTGGAGCACGTCCTCGGCTCGGCCATCGAATCGCTCAATTTGCCGCGCACGCGCCTGCAGGAAATGGGTCTCGTCGTACCGGAAGGCGCCGAGCCGATTGCCTTCGATGCGCGCACGGACATGACCCAGCTCGGGTTCATCGCCCTCGCCCTGCTGATGGGGCGGCGCCTGGACCCGGCCGACTATCCCGCGAAGGTGCAGGGCTTGTTCGATGAGTTCGTGCAGGGCGGCACGTCGCCGATCCTCGCCGGCAAGATGCGCGGCTGGCTCGAGCGCGCCATGCAGATCAGCGTGCGGTCGTTCACGTCGGCGCGCGACGCGCATGACGCGTTCAGCGACCTGCCCGACGAGATGGACGTCCGCATTTCGGAGTCAGGACGAGGGTTGCTCGAGTTCCCGGTGGAGCCGACGCCCGCGCCCATGCCGATTCCCGTCATTCAGAACGATCGCGTGGTCGAACCACGGGAGGAGCGCAAGCCGCAACTGGTCATCGCGCATCCGCTCCCGCATGTGCATGCGCATTCGATGCCCGAGCCCGTGGCCGCGGCCGTCATTCAACAGGCCGCGCCGACGTGGCGTTTCGGCCGCTTCACGCCGTGGATCATGGGCGCCCTTGGCCTGGTGGCCGCGGGCGAAGGCGTCGCGCTGTTCGTGCTTCCGTACACGGGATCTTCGGCCGCGGTCGTGGAAGTGAAATCACCAGGAGCCGATGCCGCCCGGACCGTACCGGCGCCACCGCCCGTGTCGCAGCCGGCCGCGGCGACGCCTGCACCTGTCGCGTCCGGTGCTCCTGATCCGGCTGTCGCCAAACCCGCTGACATCGCACTCGCCGGCGTGGCGCCCGCGGTGACGCCGGCCGTTCCGGCCGGGCCGCGCTTCGGCGCCATGGCCGTCACGTCGCCCATCGAACTGCAGGTCCTCAAGGACGGGCAGCTCGTGGGATCGTCGGTCGGCTCCATCGCGCTCAACGAGGGCCCGCACACCCTCGAGTTCGTGAACGAGCCGCTTGGCTTCAAATTCCGCCAGACGGTCACCGTCAAGAACGGACAGCTGACGTCGGTGAAGATCGCCGTGCCCAATGGCCGCATCAGCATCAACGCGGTGCCCTGGGCCGAAGTGCTCATTGACGGAACGCCGGCGGGCGAAACGCCCCTCGCGAATCTGTCGCTGCCTATCGGCACGCACGAGATCGTGTTCCGCCATCCGCAGCTCGGTGAACGCAAGCAGACGGTCATCGTCAAGGTCGATGGCCTTCTGAAAATTACGCAGACCCTGGACTCGAAATAGCACGGCAGGTGATCCGATGACCCACGCATCCAGACTCCCACGCCTCACCCTCACGCTCGCGTGCTGGCTGCTCGTGTCCACGCCCGTCGCCGCATGGGCGCAGGACGCGCTGAGCCGCGCCAAAGGCCTCTACGCCACGGCGGACTATGAAGAGGCGCTGAAGGAACTCGGTACGCTGAAGGGCAAGGGCATGACCACCGAGGCGGAGGCCTACCAGGTCTTCTGCCTGTACGCGCTCGGCCGCAAGGACGAGGCCCGCACCGCTATTGAAACGATCGTCCGAATGGATCCGCTCTTCCGTCCGTCGGAAGGTCAGGTCTCGCCGCGCATCCGCACCTACTTCGACGACGTGCGCAAGCCGCTGCTGCCGGAAGTCGTGCGGCAGTCCTACGCGACCGCGAAAGCCGCCTTCGACAAGAAGGACTGGGCGCCGGCGCTCGCGGAGTTCCAGCGCGTGATTACCCTCGTCGACGAGATGGGCGGATCGGATCAGGGCACGGCGGATCTGCGGACCCTGGCCGCCGGATTCCGCGATCTCTCGAAGGCCGCATTGCAGCCGCCGCCCGCGCCGACGCCGACGCCGGTCGCGCCGCCGGTGTCCGCCGCACCGCGCCCGGCGATGATTTATTCGGATTCAGACGCAGGGCTGACGCGCCCGTTCGCGGTGTCCAAGATGCTGCCGGAGTGGCGGCCGAACATCGTCGAGTCGAGGATGAGCTTCGCCGGGACCATCGAGTGCATCCTGACCGCCGAGGGCAAGGTCGAGTCCGCGAAGATGACGAAGAGCGTGAATCCGCGGTACGACGCGGCCCTCCTCGAGGCCGCGAAGTTCTGGACGTTTCAGCCCGCGTCGAAAGACGGCGTGCCGGTGAAATACCGGTACACCCTCAACATCAAGCTCGAAGGCCGTTAAATCTGGAGCCCGGGGTCTTCGGACCCCGGGGTCACGCCCCCTGCGTCTCGGGGTACAAGCGCTCGAACTCCGGATGGCCGTGTAGCTTGACCAAGTCAGGATCGCGGCGCGTCCAGACGGCGTCGCGATAGCCGGCTTCCCACGCCTTTCTGAGTGCGTCCAGCGCCTCGGACATCTTGTCCATCGAGCAGTAGGCGCACGCCGCGTTGTAGAGCACCATCGCCTCGTCAGGCCTGAGCAGGGTCGCGATGTTGACCTCGCGCATCGCGTCGTCGGTCCGGCCGGCGATCGCGTAGTCGATACCGAGCATCATGCGCGCGCGCACGTCTTCCGGGACCTTCCGCAGATGCGCTTCGATCGCCAGCGTCCGGCGCTGCCGCATGTTGCGCAACGCCTCGGGTTTGCCGAGGGCACCCAGGGCGTTCTGGATCGGTGAGAAGACGTTATAGTCCTCGCCGGACGCATCGATGGCCTTCTCAGCAAGGTCCGCGAGTTCCTGATAGCGGCCCGTCGAAAACAGCGCGCGGCCCAGCAGGTAGTAGCCGCCTTCGCAGTCGGGCTTTCGCGCGATCGCCTGCTTCACGATGTTAATGGCATCGTCGAGGTGGCCGCCGGCATAGAGCACCCAGGCTTGGGCGACCGACACCTCGGGCAGGCCGGGGCCGAGGGTGGTCGCGCGCTCGGCGGCGGCCTGGGCGCGTTCCATCCACATCGGGTCGCGGCCGTACAGGTAGTGATGGAGCGCGCAGACATTCGCCGTCGCCGCAAAGGCCAGGGCAAATCCCGCGTCGAGCGAGACGGCGTTTTCAAACATCTGCCGCGCGAATTCGAGATCCTGGCGCGTCCAGCGCCGCGCGTAACTTTTGCCGCGGAGATACAGGTCGTAGGCCTGCAGGTTCTCGGTCGGTTTGGCCGCCAGCGCGGCCTGCTCCTGCGGCGTCAGCGTCACGCGCAACGCTTCCGCAATCTTGCGCGCGATTTCGTCCTGCAGCTCGAACACGTCTTCCATCTGCCGGTCGTAGCGTTCGGACCAGACGGGGAAGTTCGTGCGGGCATCCATGAGCTGGGTCGTGATGCGCAGGCGATTGCCGGCGCGGCGCAGGCTGCCGCCGAGGACGAACGAGGCTGTCAGCTCGCGGCCGACCTGTTGCGGCGTGACGGACTTGTCGCGATAGGCGAGTACCGTCGGGCGCGGAAAAATCTTGAGGCCCCGGATCTTCGACAGCTCCGTGATGATGTCTTCCGTGATGCCATCGCGGAAGTACTCGTCTTCTTTCACGCCGCTGAGGTTCTCGAAATACAGGACCGCGACGGAATGCATGTCGGGCGCGGCCGCAGCCTGGCGGCCGGTTTCCCCGGCTGCGCGCTTGCGCCCGGAATCCATGTCGCGTCGCATCCGGGCGAGGTCGGTCTTCAGTTCCGTGGCCGTCTGATAGCGGAGATTGCGATCCTTCTCGAGGGCCTTGTCGATGATGCGCGCCAGGTCCGGCGGCACCCCCGCGGCCTCGCTCAGCGGCTCGGGATCCCGATTGAGGATCGCGTCGAACACGACCGCCGACGCGTCGCCAGGAAACGGCAGGGTTCCGGCCGCCATCTGGTACATCACGGTTCCGAGCGAGAACAAATCCGTCCGGGCATCCGTGAGCTGCCCGCGCGCCTGCTCCGGCGACATGTACGCGACCGTCCCCATCGCCGTCCCGGCCGACGTCAAGTTATGCGACGCGCGCGTTTCACCCTCGGTCCCCGCGTCCGATCGGTTCGGCGTGCCTTGATCGATCTTGGCCAGGCCGAAATCCAGAATCTTGACCTGTCCACGCTCGTTGACGAACACGTTCGCCGGCTTGATGTCGCGATGGACGATGCCCTTGGCGTGCGCCGACTCGAGCGCATCGGCGATGTGGACGGCGATATCGAGCACGGACGGCACGTCGAGGCGCTGCCGCGCCAGCCGCGTGGCCAGTGTTTCGCCTTCGAGCAGCTCCATGGCGATGAAGTGCTCGCCCTCGTGTTGTTCGATCGCGAAAATCGTGCAGATGTTCGGATGGTTCAGCGCCGAGGCAGCGCGCGCCTCGCGCTGGAACCGTTCGAGCGCCTGGGGATCGCGCGCCAACTCGTGGGGGAGAAACTTGACCGCGACCCGGCGACCCAGCCGCGTGTCGTCCGCTTCGTACACGACGCCCATGCCGCCGCTGCCGAGTGGCCGGACGATGTCGTAGTGCGCGACGCGTCTCGGCGTCATGCCAGGGCCTCGGGCGCCGGGTACAGCCGGTCGAACTCCGGTTCGCCGTGCAGCAGCGCGAGATCGGGATCGCGCCGCGCCCAGTCGGCGTCGCTGAATCCGGCCGCGTGCGCCTTGGCGAGCACCTCCATGGCCTCGCGCTTGCGGTTCAGCCAGCAGTACGCGCACGCCGCGTTGTAGAGCACCGACGCTTCGTCAGGTCGCAGCAGCATGGCCAGATTGAGTTCCCGCATGGCCTCGTCTTCGTGATGCAGGATGGCGTGGTCGATCGCCAGCGCGACCCTGGCGCGCACGTCTTCCGGCACCTGCTTCAGGTGCAGCTCGAGCGCCTGAGTCCGCCGCTGCCGGATGTTCCGTTCCGCGTCTTTCTTGCCCAGCGCGCCCAGGGCGTTCTGGATCGGCGAGTACACGTTGTAGTCCTCGCCGGCGGCCTGGATGAGCGGTTCGGCGACATCGGCCAGTTCCTGGTAGCGGCCGGCCGTAAAGAGCGCACGGCCGATCAGATAGGGCGCGCCCTCGCAGTCCGGCTTGCGCGCCAGCGCCGAGCGCGCGATCCGAATCGCCTCCTCATGCCGGCGTCGCGTGTGCAGCACCCAGGCGCGCGCGATCTCGGTTTCCGGCAGCTCCGGTCGCAGCGCGGCCGCCTGTTCCGCAGCCGCTTCCGCGCGGTCCATCCAGAGCGCCTGGCGGCCATAGTTGCAGTGATGCAGCGCCGACGCGTTGGCCATGCCCGCATAGGCCAGGGCAAAGCCCGGGTCGAGAACCACCGCTTGCTGAAACATCTGATAGGCCAGTTCGAGGTCCTGCCGCGTCATGCGCCGCGCGTGGCTCTTGGCACGCAGGTAGAGATCGTAGGCCTGCAGATTGTCGGTCGGCCGCGACGCAATGTCGGCCTGTTCCTGCGGCGTCAGCGTGATCCGCAGCGCCATGGCGATCTTGCGCGCGATCTCATCCTGCACTTCGAACACATCCTGCAGCTCGCGGTCGTACCGCTCGGACCACAACGGAAAGTCCGTGTGCGTGTCGACGAGTTGTGCATTAATCCGCAGCCGGTTGCCCGATCGCCGCAGACTGCCGGCCAGCACATAGGCGGCGGAAAGCTGCTGACCGATTTGCCCCGGCGTCACGGTCTTGTCGCGGTAGGCGAGCACCGTCGGACGGGAGAAAATTCGCAGGCCTTTGATCTTCGACAGCTCGGTAATGATGTCTTCGGTGATGCCGTCGCGGAAGTACTCGTCTTCCTTCACCCCGCTGAGATTCTCGAAATACAGCACCGCCAGCGAGGCGTCGGCCAGTTTCGCCGGCCCGCTCGGCTGATCCTTGGTGTCGGCCGCCGGCCGGCGGCCGGATTCCAGCGTGCGCTTGAGGCGCTGCAGATCGGTCTTGAGATCAGTGGCGGACTGATAACGGAGGTTCCGGTCCTTTTCCAGCGCTTTGTCGATCAACCGCGCGAGATCAGGCGGCGCTGAGGCATTGATCTCGCCGACGGGCCGCGGGTGGCGATTCAGGATGGCCTCGAACGTCACCGCCTGCGTCTCGCCCTGAAAGGGCAGCACGCCCGTCGCCATCTGGTAGAGCATCGCACCGAGCGAAAAGAGATCCGTGCGGGCGTCCGTGAGCTGGCCGCGCGCCTGTTCCGGCGACATGTAGGCCACCGTGCCCATCGCCGTCCCCGGCGTCGTCAGCTGATTGGACACGCGCGTGTCGTCCTGGGAGGCCTGCCGCCCGGGCGCGCCCTCGAACTTGGCCAGGCCGAAGTCGAGAATCTTGACCTGCCCGCGCGCGTTGATGAAGACATTGGCGGGCTTGATGTCGCGATGGACGATGCCCTTGGCGTGCGCGGACTCGAGCGCGTCAGCCATCTGCACGCCGACGTCGACGAGCGCGCCTACCTCGAGGCGCTGCCGCGCCAGTCGATCGGCCAGCGATTCGCCCTCGAGCAGCTCCATGGCGATGAAGTGCTCGCCCTCGTGCTGCTCGATGGCAAAGACCGTACAGATGTTCGGATGATTCAGCGCGGAGGCGGCCCGGGCCTCACGTTGAAACCGTTCGAGGGCCTGAGGGTCCCGCGCCAGCTCCTGCGGCAGGAGCTTGACCGCGACGCGCCGGCCGAGCCGCGTGTCCTCGGCCTCGTAGACGACGCCCATGCCGCCGCTGCCGAGCGGACGCACGACGTCGTAATGGGACAAGCGCTTGCCGACCATGGGGAGGAACGGCATGCTATCAGTGTTGGCGCGGAAGCGCGCAAAGACCCGCGAGGTCCTCTACAATGGATGGGCCACGTCCTGCGGAGAGTCTCCGATGGATCGCCCCTTGTCCCTGCGTGTTCTTGCCGGTGCGCTCGCCGTGCTGGGCGGTAGCTCGCTCCTCGCGGGGCAGGATCGCCAGTTTCGCGGCGGCACGGACACCGTCCCCATCTTCGTCACGGCGCTGGATGCCGGCGGCCACCTGGTCACGGACCTGACGCGGGACGATTTCGAGGTCCTCGATAACGGCCGCCCGCAGCCGCTGACGACCTTCACCAATGCCGATCAGCCGATTACGGTCGTCATGATGCTGGACCGCAGTGCCAGCGTCGAGGCCCAGTTCGCGCTCGTCGAGCAGGCGGCGGCCGAATTCGTCAACCAGCTGGGCCCCGACGACCGCGCGCGCATCGGCAGCTTCAGCACGAAGATCCGCATCGACCCGGCAACCTTCACGAGCGACCACGACGCGTTGCTCGCGATTCTCCGCCACGATCTTCAGCCGTTCGGCCCCACACCGCTGTGGAACGCCACGGACAAGGCGCTGACGGCCGTGGCCGGCGAAGCGGGGCGGCGCGTGGTGCTTCTGTTCACGGATGGCAAGGATCTGCCGGTGGATGACGAGCCGGGCGTCACGTTCGATCAGGTGCGCCATCGCGTCGAAACCGAAGACGCGATGGTCTATGCCATTGGTCTGACCAAAGAGTGCACAGCCGATCGATCGTTCGTCGCCGCGCCGCCGGCGGCCGCGCAACTCGTCGCCTACCAGCGTGGCGGCGGCCAGGGCAGAGGCGGGCAAGGTCGAGGTGGCACCGGGCGCGCCGGGCCGGGACAAGCGGGGCCGCGCACGGGTGGCCGGACCGGCGGACGCGGACCGGGTGGTGCACCCGTGCCGTTCCCCATGCCGCCGCGCGGGACGCCGAGCTTTCCGCCGGCGCGACCGCCGGCCATCCTTGAGCCGGCGCGCCCGAAAGAAAGTCGGAACTGCGAGTCCGCAAAGCCCGATGCGCACCTGCGTGCGCTGACCACGCTCGGCGGCGGCGGGTATTTCGAATTGACCGGGACGTCCAACCTCGTCACCACATTCGCGCGCATCGCCGAGGAACTGCATCGGCAGTACCTGCTCGCGTACGTGGCGCCCGAGCGCGACGGCGTGTTGCACCATCTGGAAGTGCGCGTGCGACGCCCGGATGTCAGTCTGCGCGCGCGAAGCGGGTACGTGGCGCCGCGGTAGGACTGTGAGTCGCAGACGCACCGCGCTCACGATCCTGGCCGCAGTGGCCTGCTGTTCGTCCTTCCTCACTGAAGCCGCCGTCAGCGTCCAGACGACGTCTCGGGAAATGGCCATTATCGCCAACGCCGAGGCGGCCACCGTCGTCTTTTTTGACACGGCTGCACGGTCCGTCGTCGGGACGCTCGACATCAATCCTGCGCGCGAACAGGCCACCGGTCCGGGGCGTCCGAACTTCGCGCAAGACACCGACGTGTCACCGGACGGCCGGACGCTCTACGTGTCACGGGGGTATCTGGGCGACGTCGCGGCGTTCGACATCAGCACTGGGAAGATGTTGTGGAAGCGCCCGCTGAATACCGGGCGCGCGGATCACATGACGCTGACGCCGGACGGACGACACCTCTTCGTCTCGGCGATGATGGACAACCGCGTGTATCAGGTCACGACCGCGACGGGAGAGATCGCGGGCCACTTCGTGACTGGCGTGTATCCGCACGACAACAAGGTCTCGCGCGATGGCCGCTGGGTTTTCAACACGAGTATCGGCCCCATCGCCGGTCTGCCGCGAAAGGCCGGCGCCCCGCCGCTGACCGAGCCGCCCGGCTTTCCGTTCCAGTTGACGATCGCCGACGCCGGCACCTTGAAGATTCGAGACCGCATTCAACTCGAGTACGCGATTCGGCCCTGGCAGTTCACGCCGGACGAGAAGGCCATGTACGCCCAGATCGCGAACGAGCACGCGGTCGTGGCCTACGACCTCGCGTCCAGAAAAGTTGTTCGCCGTCTGGATCTGCCGGTGAAGCCCGGGATCACCACAGCCGACTACGACTTTGAGGCGCCGCATCATGGTCTCGCCCTGACGCCTGACGGCCGCACGCTGTGCCTCGCCGGCCGCGCGTCAGACTATGCCGCGCTGGTGCAGGCGCCTGAGCTGAAATTGATAGCGACGATTCCGACCGGGGACGCGCCCGGCTGGGCCGAAACCGCCGACAACGGCCGCCTGTGCCTGCTCGCGAACACGCGCAGTGACGATCTGTCCGTGATTTCGATCGCGGATCGCAAGGAGATCATGCGCGTGCCGATCGGCGATGCGCCGAAGCACATTACGGTGGTCACGTTGCCGGGGCCGGTGATCGACGCGGTCAAACGGCGCAGCGGCGGGTCATAGCCCCGGACCGCTTCACTTCACCTGAAACTGCACGATATGCGTCGTCGGGTCGTTGCCTGCGCACGCAACTCGGCGCGCGCCGAGTGTGCGCGCGCGACTCACTCGCGCAGTTCGTCCGCGCAGGTGTGCACCGGAGCCAAGTCAATGGCCGCCTCGTACGCGTTGTGGGCGCGGCAGCGCAGCTGCAGATTGTTGGTGGTCGTCGGTCCGCCAGCTGCGAACGGCACGACGTGGTGGAATTCGAGAAATCCGGTCTCGCCGCAGCGGCTATCGCTTCCGAGGAACGCGCACCGCCCTTGATCGCGTTGCCATACGGCGCGCCGGACCCTCGCGGGTATGTAACGGCTCTGTGATCTGGATGTTGACTGTGGTCGCGGCCGACTGACGGCACCTGCTTTTGTGCGTTCGGTGGCGGTGAGCAGCGCGGTCAGGGCCCGGCTGACCATGTTTTCTTGTAGCACGGTGGTTTCGCCGGCCCGCTGGCGTTGACACGAGCGTTGACCTCCCGTGGGTGCTGCGTCGAAGACTTGAGGCAGCGGATGTTGGCCTGGCGGGGCTCGTGCGGCTCGTCAGCGTTGACGACGATCGCATCCAAGCGCAGAAGAGTGACGCGTCGCCAAACCTGTCAAGCACAATCGACTGTCCGAATCGCGATCGAGAAAGATTCATGGCACCAAGTTCGCGCCAGCGCAGCGGCGCGCGAGACAGACGCCCGGCCCATGCGCGCGCGCGTCAACTCGGCGCGCGCCGAGTCGGCATGCAACGACGCCCAGTCGCCTGTTACTTCACCTGGAACTGCACGACATGGATTGTGGGGTCGGTGCCCGCGCGATAGGTCAGCGCGTACGTGCCGTGCGCGAATCCTTTCAGGCTTAGGTTGAACACGTAGTTCCCGCCTGCAAACCTGAATTCGTTGTCGGGATTGGCGTTCCCTGAATAGGCCAATGGGCCGGACGCGCTGGTGGACACGAGATAGACCGAGGTGGCCACGAGCGGAACCGCTGCGTCTGACACGTTCGCGCCCGTCGCGTCGCAGAGCTGCAACTTGATCGGCACGGTGCTGCCGGACTGGTACGACTTGGTCGCGTCGAAGAGCACGCACTGGTTGTAGGCGACCGTGTACGTCTGATTCGACGTGGTCGTGTTGCCGGCGGCGTCGATCGCGGTGACGGCGAAGGTGTGCGAGCCGGGGGTGTTGCTGTCGATCGACGAGCCATTGGCCACCGGACCGGCGCACGAGTACACGCCGGAGCCGGCATCGGCACACGCGTAGTTCGCCGGCACGTTCTGATGGAGCAGGTAGTTCGCCTGCGCAGGTGCCGTCATCGTGATCGTCGGTGCCCGCTTGTCGACGCGCAGGCCCGTGACCGGCCCGACCAGCGCGCAGTTGCCGGCGCCATCGCAGACGGTCCGGCTCGTCGTCGTGGCGTTGGCGGTTTCGACGCCGGCCGGGACTGCTGTCATCAGCGGGAAGCTCGAATCGCCGGCATTCGCGAGCCCTGAGCCGGTATCGAAGGCGGTGCACCAGACCGCTACGTCAATCGCAGACCAGCCACTGTTCGGCTGGTCGCACGACACTACCGGAGGCGTGGTGTCGGCGGTCGTCGAACGTCGGGCAATGACAAAGGGGCTGAGGGAGTTGACGGTGGCGCAGATGGTGCGCGTTGGGAAGTCGCGTGACGAGGTGCGATCGACCAGGACGCCGTTCTCGCCGTGGAGGACGACCAGGGAGCTGAACGTCGGTTCGTCGTTGATATATGACGCATTGAAACATGGGGTCATCGGCCCGGCGATCGTTGCTGACGTTGTGATCTCATAGGCCGCCGCCCCGCTCAGTGAGAACCCTCCGGGCGCCTGCAGATTGATATCCGCCACAGACACGGGGGCGATGGTCGTCAATCCTCCGGTCAGAACGCTGGAGAAGAGGACCGTCGCCTGGGGTGAGGATGCGAGGACCGGTTGCGCGCTCGCGGGGATCTGGGCGACCTCGACCGGGGCGTCTCGATAGACCTGACCCGCAACATAGATCCGGTTCGTGGCGGAATTGATCGCCAGGAAGGGAGCTGCTCCCATTGCCCTCTCGTCGTTTGCCATGGCGAGATCAGTCTTGGGCACGCCTTGCTGACTGACATCGGAGAGATTTGCCAGAGTAGAAGCATCCAGGACGAACAGATACTCGTTCAGATCGGAGTTGCCCAGATCCAGCCGGAGGTAGATTCGGTTCGTCACCGGATTTAGCACGGGGATGTCCCGGATCAATGCGTAGAAGAAGTTGCCTCCGGTCGTCGTGTATGGCGTGGGGCCGACCGCTACGGTCCGAATGATTTGATGGAACTCGGCACGTTCCGGATCTGCACCAAGGATCAACATCTCAGTCAACTGATCAGGGACGTCGGTCCGGTCAGTCCACCAGAGCCTCGCACTCTGGAGTACATACAGCACGTTCGTTCTGGGGTTCACCAGGATCCGGCCGACGGAAATAGGCAGAGTGGCCAGCACGGCGTTGAACGTGCTGTGTGTGGGGTCGCCGTCGAGTACGGGAAGACTCGGACCGCAACAAACATAGACCAGATTGGTGTTGGGGTTGACGGCGACGCGCGGAGCGCCCGTGCCCCAGCTTCCCACCCACTCTTGTGCCGAGACCTCTGGTTGCGCGATGCGTCCCTGGCTGCCCGGCGGCAACCTCGCATTCACGACTGTCAGGACGCCTGCATCGGGGTCGTCATCGCTCCGTTTGGTCAGGTACAGGACCCCGGTTGTTGGGTTCACCGTGATGTGGCCACCGGCAGCGTTAGCAGGAAGGTCGATAATCTCGATCAACTCGCGGGTGGACGACCGAAAGGCCCACAACGCATTCTGATCCTCGGCGGTGAGATACAGGCGATCGGCTCCACTGTCAACGCCGACCCCCCGCGCCGTCGCCGGAACGCCGTTGCGAGAGAGTGTGACGCTCTCGATGACACTGTTCGTTTGACCGTCGATGACAAACGCACCAGGGAGGCTTGAGTCACTCACGACGTACAAGATGTTTCGGGGAATGTCGATGTCAGTGGCGCCGGCATTGCGGCCGCTCGCGACGGATCCCAGATTGCCCAGCGTCCCGATTCTGACGGGCGGCCTGGTGTCGATTGGCGCGCTGATGCATTTCGAACTTGGCAGAAAGTTTGAGTTCGCGGGCGTGAATACCACGCAGAATTCTTGCCAGGGGAGCAGAGGTTCGCCAATATTCGGGATGCCCGAGTAATCGAAGGTCCCGGCGACGTTCGCGGTTGCGCTCAGCATCGACGGATCAAGCGTGGCGCCCCACTGCAGCGTTGGAAGATTCCACGTTACCACTGAGGGCGTTGCCACGATTGTCAGCCTACCGGTGGAACTGTCTGCCGCTACTTGCCCGTCGCCGGCCACCGATGCGCTGATGGCAGTGGGATGTTCGCCGACATCGAATCCGGTGACGCTGACGCCGCTCAGACTCGCGCGACCGTCAGCGTCGGTGATCGCTGTTCCAACGAAGATGCCGCGGAGAGAGAACGTGACCGTTCGATCAGGGACGACCTCAGCACCCGAGAACAGAGTCGCCGCGAGTGTGACCGCCCCTGAATACGTCGCGATTGAATCGCCGACTTCAAGACCACGAGCGTCGTTGAGGCCAGCGACGTCGCTGGCGCTGAGCGCGCGATCGTACAGACGCACGTCATCGAGGACACCCCGGAAAGCATCGAGTCCGTCGCCACAGGGGTTGTTGCCAAGGACCAGGTTGACCCCGGGGGCGTCGTGGCCTCCAAGAAACGCTCCTGACTGTGTCGCCGCCAGTAGTCCGTCGAAGTACATCCGGGCCGTGCCCGCTCCGTCGTAGGTCATCGCGAAGTGTGTCAGACGCCCAAGTGGGAGGTCCTTCGCGGCGCCGACGTGTTGTTGGCCATCATGCTCCCAAATGAGCACAGCTCCCGAAGACCCTTCATTTCCACCCGCCGGGAACGACGACGTTCCTTCGAAGAACAGCTTGATCGCGTAGTCATAGCCGCCGCTGGTACACGGCGTCTTTGCCACCAGAATGTGGCCTGTTCCATCCGGCGCCGCCCTTGCCCAGAAACTGATGCTGAAGGGATTGTTCTGGCTGAAGTTGAGGCTCGGAGAATCGGGAATCGTCACGTAGCCGTGGCCGTCAAACCGGAGACCCGATGCGTTACCTGGGACATCCGCTCCGTCCGTCGTGTACGTTGCGCCTACGATGGTGCCATCGTGCCCGTTGCCGGATGAATCGAGCGCCCTCGTGCCCGACATCTCGTCGAACTGCCAATGCGCGATCAGGCCGGTTACATTCGACGTCCTCTGAACGACGGTAACGTCAAAGCTCCCAGCGGCCGACACATTGCGTGAATTCGTTGTGGTGCAGGTGATAAGGGTGGTCCCGACGGGAAACGCGCTTCCGGACGCCGGTGAGCAGGACGCTGCGATGGGTCCATCCAGTACGTCCCAGGCCGACGCGTTGAAGAAGACGATCTTGCTGGTCGGTTCCGCCAATACGCTGATGTTGGCCGGTACTATCAGATGGGGAGGCCCTGATGGATCGAATGTCGCGCCGATGCTTCCAGCGGAATGGAGCGCCTGGATCTGCGTAATGGGCAGCGCCTCATCGAAGATCCCGACGTCGTCAATGGAGCCTCGGAAATACCTGTTGAGGACCGGATCGTGACCGATGTGCAGTGGACCCGTTGAAGGTCTTACCGTTCCGGTGACCGGCGTGGATGCAGCCAGTACGCCGTTCACGTAGAGGCGGAGCGACGAGCCGTTGTACGTGCCGGCGAGGTGCGTCCACTGACCGATCGGCACCGGAACGTCGCCCGTACCAGCCCAAAACCCTCCCAAAATGTACACGTAGAAGGAGGCTTTGGTGCCGTTCGGCGTCCCGTCGCCGAAGAGCTCAAGCGCATAGCCCGCCGCATCTGACGGCCCATTCTTTTTGACGATCGTCGGGAAGCCAACCTGCGCGATGTTCGGCTTAATCCATGCCGTAACAGTGAGCGCAGACGTTGGACTGAGTGACGGCGAGTCCGGCACCGTGACGTATGCAGAGCCGTTGATGTCTAGCGCCTCAGAGGCGATCCCCGGAACAAACGTCGCGCCGCCGACCAGCGTTCCGTTGTGAGCACCGACAACGTCGGTGGTGGTGCCATCAAGCGGCCAATAGGCAACAAGGCCTGAAACGGCGCTCGGCGCTTGCACCGCGCCGACGATTTGCATCCCGATGATCACGAGCGCGCATGCGCCCGCCAGGCTGACGAGTCGGACTCTGGTCATGTCAATACTCCAGCAAAGGCGGGCGCGACAGCAGCGACTAGGGGTTCGTGGCGAGAATCAGAAACGAAAAATAAAATTGGCCCTGCCTGGTGTACGTCGTCTGCCCCTTGCTCGAGCCGACCACGTCGAGCTGGCCGACACTTCGGGTCGTCACCGTACCGTCCGGGTTCACGACGCTGCCGCTCGGCGTGATTTTCCACTGCTTACAAGCGCCGCTGCCGCTGGTCGGGAAGATGCACGTCATGTTCACCGGATTGGTACCGGCCCAGGTCGCGTTCTGCGGGTTCATGTGAATCGTGTAGGTCTTGCCGCCCGTGTCGAACCGCACGGCCATCGGGCACGAAATCGTCGCTCCCGGCGCCATGGTGGCGGGGTTGTTGTTGTAGCGGTAGCACTCGGTTGTCACGTGCGAGACATAAATGCCGCTCGGCGGCGCGATGGGTGCGCCGCCCCCAGGCCCGGTGCCCGCAATCGGCTGGCTGAACGCCACATAGACGCCCCGCGTGCCGTTCCGCACGTTATAGGCGTCGATCTCCCACGAACCGGCGCCGTACATCATCGATTGCAGGGTCTTCGAGTTCTTGTACGCGCCGCCCTGGTCGCTCTGAATCTGCAGCGCCGGGCCGATGCCCGAGTCGTAGTCGCTGACGATGGTCGTGACCGGCAGGTCTGCCGTGCTGGTCTGGGTGAACGTGACAAGAGACGCGGTAAAGCAAAGAGCCACAGTCGTGCCGAGCGTTGATTTCATGGTTTCCCCTCTGCCTCTAAAACGCACCCAGGCGGCGGTTCGGACAGGCAGGTGAGGCTGGGGAGGATGGACCGGCTTAGAATCGGCGTGCCTCAATGCCGACGAACCGTGAGCCGGGGCCGGGTGCCGACCCTGCAGCCGACGCCGAGTCCACCTTCCAGCTCCTCGAGCGCGCAAATGCGGGCGAGACGGCGGCCCTGGACGCCCTCTTTGCCCGTTATCTGAAGCCGCTCCAGCGGTGGGCGAGCGGCCGGCTGCCCGGTTGGGCCCGTTCGGCCGCCGACACGCACGATCTTGTCCAGGACACCCTGCTCAATGCGTTTAGGAGGATAGGGAGCTTTGAACCGCGCCGCGAGGGCGCGTTCCAGGCGTATCTCCGCCAGGCGGTGATGAACCGCATTCGCGACGAGTTGCGCCGGACGCAGGCGCGGCCCGTGTCGGCGACCTTCGATGAGCAGGATCACGAGCACCAGGGATCGCCGCTCGACGACGCGATTGGACTGGAGACGTTTGAACGCTACGAGGCGGCGCTGGCGCGACTCAAGGCGGACGATCGCGAGGCGATCATCGGCCGCGTCGAGCTGGGCCAGACGTACGAGGAATTGGCGGCCAGTCTCGGCAGCCCGTCGGCGGACGCCGCGCGAAAGACGGTTTCGCGCGCGCTCGTGCGGCTGGCGGGAGAAATGAGAGATGGACCCGGACGATAGGCTCAGCGCGATCGCCGATCGCATCGCCGACGGAAGCGCGATCGATTGGCCCGCCGATTCCAGTGGCACAAATCCCGGTGACCGAGCCCTCCTCGAGCAACTGAAGACGATCGCGGAGCTGGCCACGCTGCATCGCCGGCCTGTGGATGGGGCCCCGGACCTCAACGCGCCGGACGGCACGCCCTGGGGCCCGCTCACGATTACGTCCAAGATCGGTGAGGGCCGCTTCGGCCAGGTCTATCTGGCGTGGGACGCACGCCTGCAGCGCCGGGTCGCGCTGAAACTCCTGCGCGCGGCCTCGCCGGCCGCTTCCGCATCACCCACGCATGCGATCGAGGAGGCGCGACTGCTGGCGCGCGTCCGGCATCCGAACGTGCTGGCGGTTCACGGCGCTGAATGTATCGACGGGCAGATCGGGATTTGGACGGAATTCATCGAGGGTCGAACGCTCGACGGCGTGATCGACCAGCGCGGTCCGCTGCCCCCGGCCGAGGTGGCGACGATCGGCCTCGATCTGTGCCGCGCGCTGCAGGCGGTGCATGACGCGGGCCTGCTGCATCGCGACATCAAAGCCCAGAACGTGATGCGCGAAACGGGCGGCCGCATCGTCTTGATGGACTTTGGAACGGGACATGACCTCGAGGCGAGACCAACGAAGGCCGGCGACATGACGGGCACGCCCTTGTATCTCGCGCCGGAGATTCTGGCCGGCGGCGAAGCGACGCAGGCCAGCGACGTCTACGCGCTGGCCGTGCTGCTGTTCCGCTTACTCACGGGCGAGTACCCGGTATCGGGGCGAACGCTTGCGGACGTTCAAGCCGGCCATCGAGAGGGCAGTGCCGCCCGATTGGGTTCAGCGCGGCCTGAATTGCCGCCGCGCCTGGTCGCGGCGATCGATTGCGGACTGGCGGCTGACCTGTCACGACGACATGAGAGCGCCGTCGCGTTTGAGACCGCCCTCGCAGACAGTGACGCGCCGGACCTCGCGCCGAGACGGAGATCCGCAGGTCTTTGGACTCCGATCTGGCGTCCTGCGGTGATTCTTCTCGCCGTCACGGTTCTGGTTGCCGCCGCATTTGTCTTGAGCGGGAGCCAGCTGGCTTCGGAATGGGCGCGGGTTCCGCTGACCTTCGAATCCGGCTCTGCGGTCGCGGATATCTCGCGCGATGGCAGGGTTATCGTCTCTCTCCGCAAGACCCGACCCATCGAGTCGCGCCACTACGACGAAATCTGGATCTACGACACGCAGACGCGTCAGGAGAGTCCGGTCTTCGTAGCCGACGTCGCGAGACCGGATCTCTGGGGAGCCACGATGACGCCCGACGGCGGGTCGATCGACGTACTCGATGTGACCGGCGAACTGTGGCGGGTGCCGGTCTCAGGTCGTGGCGAACCACGGTGGCTGGCGCGTCATGTCGCATCGGCGCCGGGCTGGGCCCCGGACGGGAAGCATATGGCTGTGTTGATGTGGGCCGCGATTGGCCCCGGCCTCAGCCTCACATCGCTCAATTCCGAGGGCGGTGACCCCCGGGTATTGGCGACGCGCACGCGACCATTGGCCTTCGTCGGGATGGGTTACGCCATTGAACCGGCAACGAACCGGCCCTCCTGGTCGCCTGACGGTCGAACGATTGCTTTGGCCGGGCTGACATTCGCTGACGACCAGTCCGTATCCTCGGAAGTGATTCTGGTAAACGCGACGACCGGCGTGCAGCAGGGGCTGGATACGTTTCCGCAGCGCACCAGGGCGGTCCCGGCGAGCTTGCAGGTGGCCTGGCTCGATGGCCGCCAGCTCATCGTCAATCATCAGATCGATGGAAGTGGCCCTTACCAGCTTTCCGTTCTCGACGTGACAAACGGGACGCGTGCGCGCGTCACCCGCGACGATTTTGCGTACCGGGGCATTTCCGTGACGAGTGACCGGCAGACTGTGTTGTCCACATCCGCCGACGAGCGCTCGGGGATCTGGGTCGGCGAAGGATCAGAGCCGCGAATGGTCCCGGTCGTGGCTGAGAAGAGCGAGAGTCCTCGTGACGCCTCGTTCAGCGCCAAGGGACATCTCATCTATTCGTCCAATGGAGATGACGGTCCAGTGGTGTTGACGATGCAACCCGGCGGGACGACATCGGCGCTGCTTGTGAAGGGTTCGTTCCCCCGAGTGGCGGGGAAGACCGACACGGTCGTGTTCGTCGACGAAGGGCGTCGAGGTCTGTATCGGACTGATCTTTCCGGCAGCCGCCCCACCGAGATCCTGCCCGGGAGTTTCGCTGAGTTCGACGTGACACCGGATGGCCAAACCGTCGTCTTTACCGGCGGACCAGAGCAGACGGTGTGGGCTGTTTCCGTGGGCGGTGGCAGTCAGCACCAGATCGCGGCGCATAAGGCCGCGCACACGCCACGAATCTCCCATGACGGAGCGCAATTCTTGTTTCGCGCGTCCGCCACTCGGGTCGTGGTGTGCGATTTCCCCCGGTGCAGTCACGCTCGAAACGTCGCCGTCCCGCAGTGGGGTCCGCTCAGCTGGACTCCGGACGATCGCGGCATCGCGTTCACTTTTCGAGATGCTGGCGGGACGAACGTCTGGGTACAGCCCCTTGACGGCGGACCACGCCGTCAAATCACGCAGTTTGCCGAGGACCGCGTCATTCAGGAATTCAACTGGTCGCCAGACGGTCAGAAGCTCGCCGTTTCGCGCGGCACCCGCGGTTCCGACGTCGTCATGCTGAAGCGGAGCAGGTAGAGTGCCGCCGTCGCCCGAATCGCCTGCGGCATGCCTTGAGTTGTGGTCGGTGGTCCAGCGAACCTGGAGGTGGGCCGGCGGCCCACCCCGGGGTTCAGTGGCCCCGGGCGACCGAAAAACGACATCCCTCTTCCGCCCTGGGCCGGCGACGAGAACCTAGGTCAGGTCGCCTTCAGCCACACAATCGAGTTCGGCGGCGGAGGCGCCGGTCTTGGTGTCGGCGCGGCGCCGGCGACTGGTGAGGTCGTCGGTGTCGGCGCCGGCGTGGACGTCGGTGACGGCCTCGGTGGCGGCGGGGGATTCCGGTTGACCCGCACGTAGTTCGGAATCGCCATGAACGGCGCGCCGTTCGTGAATGCTCCCTTCAGCACCATCACGCCGCCGAGTAGGTCCGGGCGCCACTCCGGCGTGAGCGCGGTCTTCGTGTCCACGGTCTGCGTGATGTCCTGATCCACCTGTTCAATGTTGTAGACCAGCGGCCCGCGGCGAATCGCGACCTTGCCGCGCGCGTCCTCGATCCTGGCGTCGGCCCGCACGAATTGCGCCGGCAGCGGCAGCTCGAACTCGACCGTGTCGCCCTTTTTCCACGTCCGATTGATTTCGGCGTAGCCATCCACCATCTTCGTCGTCACGCGCTGGCCATTTACCGTTATCGCGCCCAGCGGCGGAACCGGAGGCGTGGCGGTGTAAAGGCTGCTGACATCAGGCTGAGGCACGCGGATGCGCAGGGCAAACGGACCGGAGTTGGGGCCAGAGCCGTAGCCCACGTTGTCGCTGGAGCGGAAATTCCGCGCCGACCGCGTGTTGACCACGATCGACACTTTGCCGTTCCACGGGTAGTCGGTGGTCTGCACCAGCTCGACATCCAGTCCGGCCACATTCTCGACCATGACGCGGCTACCGGCGAACAGGTTCACGTGGATGGCGTTCGGCCCCTTCGAGTACATCCACGTCGGCATCATGAGCAGCGTGCGCGAAAGGTTGCCGACACAGCAGGCGACGCCGTTCCAGGAGGCTCGCGCCGATCGGGCGTCGAGCGGGTTGGTGTAGTAGAAGTTATTGCCTTCGAAGTCCAGGCTGCCGCCCAGCGCGTTGTAGATCGTCTGTTCGTACAGCGCCGCATACTTCGCGTCGTGCCAGGACAGGTGCATCTTCCACTGGAAGAACACTTCGCCGCAGCTCGAGCAGGTCTCGCAGTACGCGTTCTGTCGCAGCGAATAGTTCGGGCCGAATCCCTCGGACGTCTCGCCGCTGCCCACGCCGCCCGTCAGGTAGTACTTGCGATGGACGATGTTGTCCCAGAGCGACTTGACGGCGCTCTGATAGTCGACGTCGTGTGTCTCGACGGCCACGTCGGCCATGCCCGAGTACGTGTACATCGCGCGGACGGCGTGCCCGACGGCCTCGTACTGCTGCACGACGGGCAGATGGCTCTGGTCGTACTCGCTGCCGCTCTTGCGGCAATCGAGCAGGAACTTGGCGAGCTGGATGTATCGATCGCCGGGCAGCACACGGTTACGATCCGCGTTGCTGCCGCCGACGATCGGTTCCACTTCATTCACGAACCGTCCAAATCGCACCAGCGCCTGTTCCATCTCTTGATGGCCGTCGAACCATTCCTGCTTCGGCTTGCCATCCGGGGCCTTGGCGGAGGATGGCCCGATGTGATCCGTCCAGCAGTCCGCGAGTTTCTTCGCCGCGTTGTACAGGCGCTTGTCCTTGCCGCCGGTCAGCATGTAGTGATTGATGGCCGACTCGATGAAATAGCCGGCCACGTAGCCTTCGTGGTTGTTGCGGTGCGACGCGATCCAGCGGTCCGTCCAGACGCCGCGGCCACCGGCTGGATACGTTTCGGTCGGCCCGAGCATGTCGCGCAGCGTAAACGCGGTCTGCAGGTAGCCGTCCTTGTGCTGCGCCGCAAGGATGATCGGAATCCACCGATCGAGCGTCGTCCGGAACCTGTCCTGGGCCTCGAGGATGTCTTTGTCACCTTGCGCGTCGAACATCAGGCCGAGGCACATGGACTCCAGCGTCTGATGCACCCACGCATTCGAGAACACGTAACCCTTGTGTTTGCCGTGCGGCTCGCCCTGCAGCGCCTTGCCGGCTTCGATGAAATTGTCGAGGCCGCCGAATGTCGCATCCATGCGCTCGCACTGATCGATGCAGTGCGGAATCCAGTGCGTGAGGATCGCCTTCATGCGCGATGACCACATCGGACTGGTAATCGCGTAGCTCGTCGTGAACACCGGGTGAAACTGTGCGCCAGCCGGTGGCGCTTCGACCTTCACGGTGAGCGTCGATTCTGCCGTGCCCGTACCGTTCGAGGCCACCACCTTGAGCACGTACTCGCCTTCGGCCGAAAACGTCGCCGTCGTGATCGGCGCCTTCGCATCGGCGAACGTGACCGCACCCGGGCCGGAGACCTTGCTCCAGACCGCCGTCGGCGGCGGTCCCGGCGGCTCGGGCGGGGGCGTCGCGCCGGTTCGACCTGCACCGCCGCGCCCGCGCGTCGGCTGTCCGTAGCCGACCCAACCGTTGAGGTAGGTCTTGCCCTTGGACATCACGACGCGGTCGACCCCGGCGATCGAGGTGAGGGGCAACGCCTGCGCGGTCAGCGTTTGACCTGGGTCAAACACCGCTTCGATGATTCTCGTGTTGACGACAGTGCCAGCGGCCATGGCGCCGAGAGAGACCAGAAGTTCGCGGCGGTTCATGGCCGAAGTATAGAACCGCTTTCGCCTATACTGCGACGGCCACCCGGCCCCCATGGCCCTAGCCGCATCGACTCGTCTCGGACCCTACGAGGTCCAGAGCCCCATCGGCGCAGGGGGCATGGGCGAGGTCTACAAAGCCCTCGACACGCGGCTGAACCGGACCGTCGCCATCAAGGTCCTGCCGCCGCACTTCGCCGACGACCCTGAAATGAAGCAGCGCTTCGACCGCGAGGCGCAGACGATTGCCGGCCTGAACCATCCCCACATCTGCACGCTCCACGACGTCGGTGAGCAGGACGGCGTGCGCTATCTCGTGATGGAGCACCTCGAGGGCCAGACGCTGGCGGAGCGCCTGACGCGTGGCGCGATGCCGCTCGACGAAGCCCTGCGGGTGGCCGGCGAGATCGTGGACGCGCTCGACAAGGCGCACCGGCAGGGCGTCGTGCACCGCGACCTGAAACCGCAAAACATCATGCTCGTGCGCGGCGCGGGCAGCTCGGCGCCGTCCGCGGTGAAGCTCCTCGATTTCGGCCTCGCGAAGTGGGCGGCCTCGGGCCAGGAGGGGATCACCACCGCGCAAACGCGCATGGAAGTGACGGCGCAGGGCGCGATCATCGGCACGATGCAGTACATGGCGCCCGAGCAGGTGGAGGGGAAAGAAGCCGACACGCGCACGGACCTCTTCGCCTTCGGCGCCGTGCTCTACGAAATGATGACGGGCAAGAAAGCGTTCGAGGGCAAGAGCCAGGCGAGCCTGATCGGCGCGATCATGAAAGCCGAGCCGCGCCCTGTTTCGCACGGCCAGCCGATGGCCCCGGCCGCGCTCGATCGCGTCGTCCGCCGATGTCTCGCGAAAGATCCCGAAGAGCGCTGGCAGACCGCGCACGATTTGATGGTGCAGCTCGCGTGGATCGGCCGCGGCCGCACCGAAGTCACGATCTCGCCGGCGGCGGCTGCCGCCGAGCGCAAGCGCAATCGGCTGATGCTCATCGGAACCGTGTGCGCGCTGGTCTTCGCGGCGGGTCTCGCGGTTCCGGCCGCCTGGTTTCTGCGCGGCTCAGCTCCGCCCGATCCGCTCCAGTTCCGACACACGATTATTGGCCTGAGCAGCGCCGACGTCAGCTTGTCTCCCGACGGACGCACGATTGCGTTTGTGGCCAAGCCCGACACGGTTGGGGCCACCACGCTGTTCGTTCGCGGGACCGGTGAAGTGTCTTCGCGGAAGCTTGCGGGCACCGACAACGCGTCGCAACCGTTCTGGTCGCACGACAGCCAATCGATCGCGTTCGTGGTCGGCGACAAGCTGAAGAAGATCGACGTCGTGGGCGGGGTCGCTGGAGCCGTCAAGGACGTCACCGAGGCGCCAGGGTTTTCCGGCGGTGCGTGGAGCGCAGCCGGTGGCGGCACGATCCTGTTCGGCACGCCGAATGGACTGAACCGCGTGTCTGCCCAGGGCGGGCCCGCACAGGTCATCACACAACTGGGAGAGGGAGAAAGCGGGCACTTCTGGCCCAGCTTCCTTCCGGACGGGGTTCACTACCTCTATCTGGCGTGGTCGGCAGAGCCCGGCCCTCGCGCGGTCTATGTAGGCACGCTTGATTCCAAAGACCGCACCAAGCTGATGTCCGAGGAGTCCAACGCCGCGTACGCCGACCCGGGGTACATCCTTTTTCGTCGCAAGGGCGTCCTGTTTGCGCAGCCATTCAGCGTGAAGTCGCTCGGCTTCACGGGCGATCCGGTTCAATTGGCCGGCGGCGTCGCGGCGAACGCAACCGGCCGCGGCGTGTTCAGTGCGTCTCAGAGCGGGACGCTGATCTACTACCAGGGCGCCGCGGGCGGCGGGCCCAGCGGTCGCGGCCAAACCGTCAACGCGCAGTTCGGATTTGTGGACCGCACCGGTGGTCGTCGGGAAGTCGCGATGGACACCTTTCAGTTCGGCGACATGGATTTGTCGCCCGACGGCAAGCTGATCGCGGCCACGCGGCAGGACACCGGGGCGACCGGCGCGGACATCTGGGTCTTCGAGTGGGAGAAGAACGTGCCCTGGCGGTTGACGACCGATCCGTCCGATGACGTCGGGCCGATCTGGTCGCCCGACAACACGCGGATTGCGTTCACGACATACCGCAAAGGCAACGCCGACATCTACGTCAAGAACGCCCACAACGTCGGCGATGAAACGCCGCTGCTCGACTCGGCCGCGAATGAGTCGGTGGAGGACTGGTCGAAGGACGGCAAGTGGCTGGCGTATGAATGCGGCACGGATACCTTTCAGGACATTTGCGCCGTGCCGCTCGATGCGGACGGCAAGCCCGGTAAACCCATCGTCGTGGTCTCGGGGAAGTTCCAGAAGAACGAGGCGCAGTTCTCCTACGACGGCAAGTGGCTGGCGTACACGGCCGATGTGAATGAGCCCGGCAAGTTTCAGATCTACGTGATGTCGTTTCCAGCCGGGGACATCAAGCAGCAAATCTCCACCGATGGCGGCGGGCAGCCCCGGTGGCGGAAGGACGGGAAAGAGATCTACTTTCGAACGCTCGACAATCGATTGATGGCCGCGAGCATTTCGCTCGGCGCGAAGATTGAGTTCACCGTGCCGAAACCGATGTTCCCGGCGCCGAACACCAACCCGACGTCGGGCGATCCGATTCGGCATATGTGGGCCGCGCTCCCGGACGGCGACCGTTTTCTGACGCGCATCGGGCCAGGGGTCAGCCGCAGCGGTGGTGCCGGGACGGCCGCGACACTCAACCCCCAGTACACGCCGGCCGGGCAGACGACGGCGACGCGCGGCCAGCGAAGCACGGTGCTCAATGGCCTCACCGTGATCGTGAACTGGCCGTCGGCGGCGGGGAAGGGCGGCAACTAGATGGCCCTCGCCACCGGCACGCGTCTCGGCCCGTACGAAATCCTTTCCGCCATCGGCGCCGGCGGCATGGGCGAAGTCTACAAGGCCCGCGACACGCGCCTCGACCGCATCGTCGCAATCAAGATCCTCCCGCCCGAATGGACCAGCGATCCGGCGATGAAGGAGCGGTTCAGCCGCGAGGCGCAGACGATCGCGTCGCTCAAGCATCCAAACATCTGCGTCCTGCATGATGTGGGCCGCCTTCGCGTCTCCGACGCTTCGGCGAGCCAGGGTGACGAGATCGACTTCCTCGTCATGGAGTTCCTTGACGGCGAGACGCTCGCCGATCGGCTGACGAAGGGGCCGCTTCCGCTCGATGACGCGATGACCATCGGGATCGCCATCGCCGATGCGCTCGACAAGGCTCATCGTCAGGGCGTGATCCATCGAGACCTGAAGCCGGCCAACGTCATGCTCGTCCGCGGTGGCGGATCGTCAGGTCCGGCGATTCCCAAACTGCTCGACTTTGGTTTGGCCACGTCGCGGGCTGCGCTGCCGGCCGCGTCGAACCTGACGCTGCCCGGCATGATCATCGGGACCATGCAGTACATGGCGCCCGAGCAATTCGACGGCGTCGAGGCCGACCGCCGTACCGACATCTTCGCGTTTGGCGTCGTCCTGCACGAGATGGTCACGGGCAAGAAGACGTTCGAAGGCAAGAGTCAGGTGATGCTGATTTCGGCGATTGCGACCACCGAGCCGCAGCCGGTGTCGCGCGTGCAGCCCGCGGCGCCGCCCGCGCTCGATCACGTCGTGAAGACGTGCCTGGCGAAAGACCCCGCCGATCGCTGGCAGGACGTGCGCGACCTGCTGGCCGAGTTGCAGTGGATTGCCGAGGGCGGCGAGGACGCGGGCTTTCCCGTGCTGGCCGCCGCGGGCCGGCCTGCGCGCCGTTGGTGGCGTCCGGCCGCGCTCGCCGCGTCTGTGGCGCTCGCGGTGTCGCTTGCGGCACCGGCGTACTTCTACTTCAAAGGCGCGCCGGAACCCGAAGAGCTGCGATTCCGGATTCCGCGCAACCTGACCGCCGAGCCCGCCGAGACCCAGCCTGGGACTGCCCCGGCATTTGCGACGTTCAGCCCAACCGACAGCGCGATCGCTCCCAACGGCGCGACGGTCGCATTCGTGGCCAGGCCCACGACCGGCGATACGTTTTTTCTCTACCTGCGACCCGTCGGCTCCGTGACCCCGAAAAAAATCGAGGGCACCGAGGAGGCGAGCCAGCCGTTCTGGTCTCCAGACAGCCAGTGGGTGGTCTTCTTTCACCGGCCCTCCGGGAAGATCAAGCGGGTCAAGGCGTCTGGTGCCGCAGCCCAGGATGTCGGTACCGCACCGGGCTTCCAGGGCGGGTCGCTCAACGCCGACGGCACGATCATTTTTGGATCCGCGAACGGTCTGTTTCAGGTGCCGGCCGAAGGCGGTAAACCCGTGCCGCTGACGACAATCGGCCCCGGTGAGACCGGTCACTTCGCGCCGCGCTTCCTGCCGGACGGACGTCACTACCTGTATCTGGCGGGATCGTCCGAGCCGTCCACCAGGGCCATCTTCGCGGGAACCCTCGGCGCGGATGACAAGACGAAGATCCTCACCGCTGACTCCAACGCGGTGTACACCGCATCCGGCCCCTCCAGTGGGTACCTCGTCTTTCACAACGAGAACACCGTCTATGCGCAGCCATTCAGTACCGAGACTCTGACGCTGTCAGGCAAACCGCTGCGCGTGGCCAATGAAGTGATGTACGACACGGCGAACGGTCGCGGGTCGTTCGACGTGTCCGCCAACGGCGTGTTGATCTATTTTGCGAACACCGTTGGCAGCGGCGCCTCCGGTGGCCAGGATACGTGGCCGTTGCGCGTGATGTGGACGGATCGGTCGGCCTCGGATGGCGGCGAGCTGGGGCCGTATTTCCCGTATCGCGGTCTGGAACTGTCGCCAAATGGCCAGCGCGTCGCGGTGCACCGCCACGAAGGCAACGGCGGCGACATCTGGATCATGGAGCCCCCGCCGACGGCGATGCGGCGCATTACGTTCGACGCGACGCAGGACAACTCATCGCCCATCTGGTCGCCCGGCGGCGACAAGATCGCGTTCGCGTCCAACCGCAGCGGCAAGTGGGGCCTGTATCAGATCGCGTCTGACGGGTCGGGTGTCGAAGAACTGCTGTTCGAATCGGAGCTGCCCAAGGCGCCGATGTCGTGGTCCCGGGACGGAAAGCACCTGGTCTTCTGGGTGCAGGATCCGAAGACGGCCGGCGACATCTGGGTGCTGCCGATGGACGGCGAGAAGAAACCGGTGCCGTTGATCGCGACGGTCAAGAACGAGACGCACCCCCAGATCTCGTGGGACGGCAAGTGGATCGCCTACACGTCCGATCTCACCGGCCGGAAGGAAGTCTACGTGCAACCGTTTCCGTCTGGCACCGGACGCTACCAGGTGTCCCCAGAAGCAGGTCCCGGCGGCGATTGGCCTCGATGGAAGCGCGACACGAAGGAGATCTACTACCACTCTCTCGACAACGTGGTGGCCGGCTCAGGCATCTTCGCGGCGGGGGACACGTTCCTCGGGCCGATTTTCAGCGCGTCAGTCACGGTGAACGGATCGGCGTTCGTGCCCGGCACGCCCACGGAACTCGTGCGCCTGATGGCGATCCGTGTGAGCCACGGTGCGGATTACCACACCTTCGACGTGTCGCCCGACGGGCAACGCATTCTCACGATGCAGCGTGTGTTGACGGGTGACTCGGGTGCGACCGCCCAGATCGGACCGGAGCTGCCGACGCCAGGGCTGACGGTCGCGATGAACTGGATGAAAGCGCTGAAGAAATAGCCAATGGAGCCCCGGGTCTTTAGACCCGGGGTCTGAAGACCCCGGGCTCCATCAAAATCTCTCAATTCGCGAAGGCCGCAATCCCTGTCTGCGCCCGTCCCAGAATCAGCGCGTGCACGTCGTGCGTGCCTTCATACGTATTCACGACTTCGAGGTTGACGAGATGGCGGATGACGCCGAACTCGTCCGTGATCCCATTGCCGCCCATCATGTCGCGGGCCATGCGCGCGATGTCCAGCGCCTTGCCGGCGGAATTGCGCTTCATGATCGACGTGATCTCCGGCGACGCCGTCCCCTCGTCCTTCATGCGGCCCAGTCGCAGGCAACCCTGCAGGCCGAGCGTGATTTCGGTCTGCATGTCGGCCAGCTTTTTCTGGATGAGCTGGTTGGCGGCCAGCGGCCGGCCGAATTGCTTGCGTTCGAGCACGTAGGATCGCGCGCGGAACCAGCAGTCTTCAGCCGCGCCCAACGCGCCCCAGGCGATGCCATATCGGGCGCTGTTGAGGCACGTGAACGGGCCCTTGAGGCCGCGGATGTCGGGGAACGCGTTCTCGTCCGGGCAGAAGACCTCGTTCATCACGATCTCGCCCGTCAGGCTGGTGCGGAGGCCGACCTTGCCGTGAATCGGCGGCGCCGTCAGGCCCTTCCAGCCCTTTTCAAGGATGAACCCGCGAATCACGTCCTCGTCGTCCTTCGCCCAGACGATGAACACGTCCGCGACCGGGCTGCTGGTGATCCACGACTTCACGCCGGTGATCGAGAATCCGCCATCGACCTTCTTCGCGCGCGTCGTCATCCCGCCCGGATCCGACCCGAAGTTGGGCTCGGTGAGGCCAAAGCAGCCGATCCATTCGCCCGTCGCGAGCTTGGGCAGGAACTTCCGCTTCTGCGCCTCGGTGCCGAACTCGTTAATCGGGACCATGACCAGCGACCCCTGCACGCTCATCATCGAGCGGAACCCGGAGTCGATGCGCTCGACCTCCCGGGCGACCAGGCCATAGCTCACGTAGTTGAGGCCGGCGCCGCCGTAGGTCTCGGGAATCACGACGCCAAGGAGGTCGAGGGCGCCCATCTCCCGGAAGATGGCGATGTCCGTCCGTTCGTGCCGGAAGGCGTCGAGTACACGCGGCAGGAGTTTGTCCTTGCAGTAGCCGCGCGCGGTATCGCGCACCATGCGCTCTTCGTGCGTCAGTTGCTGTTCGAGCAGGAGCGGGTCGCTCCATTGAAAGCGGGCGTCAGTTTTTACGGTGGTGGACATGCGTCGATGGATCATGCCACGAACGACGAGTAGAATCTGACCACCCGTGGCCAGCGACCCGAACACACCCGACGATCCGGACGCCACCGTCGTCCGCTCGGCCGCCACCGGTCCTGATCCGGACGCCACCGTCATCCGCCCGGCCGCTACCGGTCCTGAGCCGGACGCCACGGTCCTGCACAGGCCTGCGGCCCCCGATGCGGACGCGACGGTTCTGGGCCTGCCGACCGAGGCCGACGCTGATGGGACCCGGCTGATGCCGCCACCAGGCGCCCCCGGAAGTAACGACGGCGCGACCGTGCTGGCACCGCCCACGCCCTTCCCGGGCGCTGACGGCGCCACGATGCTGACGCCGCCGCCGGTTTCGAAACCGGTCTCGCGCCCGGCCACGCGGCCGGTATCAGACGGTCCTGGCGGACCGCTGACCGTCGGCGACACGTTTGGCCGCTACACGATCGTCAAGATGCTCGGGATCGGCGGCATGGGCGCCGTCTACCAGGCCTGGGACAAGGAACTCGAAGTCGTCGTCGCCCTGAAAGTGATTCGGCCCGAGGCGATCCGCGATCCCGCCGCTGCCGAGGAGATCGAACGGCGATTCAAGCGCGAGCTGCTGCTGGCGCGCCAGGTGACCCACCGCAACGTGGTGCGCATCCACGACCTTGGCGAGATCGACGGCATCAAGTACATCACGATGTCGTACGTCGACGGCAAGGACCTCCAGACGGTCTTGAAGGAAATGGGCCGCCTTCCGATCGTCATGACCCTTCGCATCATGCGGGCGGTCGTGTCGGGTCTGGTGGCCGCGCACGCGGCCGGCGTCGTCCATCGCGATCTCAAGCCCGCGAACATCATGATCGGCGCCGACGGCGAAGCGTTGATCATGGACTTCGGCATCGCGCGATCGACGGGCGGTCCCGCCGAGATCTCGGCCGAACCTAAACCGCTGCAGTTGCCCGAGGGCGTGAAGGCAACCGGGCGCTACACCGACGCGACGGTGCTCGGCTCCATCGTCGGCACGGTGGAATACATGGCGCCCGAGCAGGCGCGCGGGGAAGCGGTCGATCAACGCGCCGACATCTACACGTACGGCCTGATCCTGTACGACATGCTCATCGGCGCCCGGCGCGCGGAACGGCCGGGCAGCGCGCTCGATCAATTGCGCACGCGCATGGAGAACGCGCTGCCGCCGCTCAAGGCCATCGCACCCGACGTGCCGGACGCGCTCGCGGCCATCGTGACCAAGGCCATCGACCCTGATGCCACGAACCGGTACCAGGCGACCGTCGATCTGGCCGACGCGCTCGAGAGCCTTGATGAGCACGGCGTGCCGAAACCCATCAAGCGGGTCGTCGGACTCCCGAAGGTGATTGCCGCGCTTGCCGCGGTCCTCGTTCTGGCCACGGCCGGCTGGTATTTCTTCCTCCGGACTGAGCCCGTCGCCGCCCCCCACGATCCCGTATCCGTCGTCATCGCCGACTTCGACAACCGCACGAACGAGCCGACCTTCGATCGCACGCTCGAGCCGACGCTGCGCCGCGCGCTCGAAGGCGCCGGCTTCATCACGGCCTACGACCGGAACGGCCTGCTGCGCACGGTCGGGGCTTCACTGCCGGAGAAGCTCGATGAGGCCGCCGCCCGTGAGGTGGCGGTCAAGCAGGGGCTGGGCGTCGTCCTGTCAGGCGCCGTCGCGAAACAGGGCTCGTCGTACACCGTGTCGATGAAAGCCAGCTACAGCGTCACCGGCGACCTCGTGGCGGACGTCAGCGCCCGGGCGTCCGGTCCGGATCAGGTGGTGCCGACGGCGACGAAGCTGGTGGCATCGGTCCGCAAGGCGCTCGGCGACCGCACCAAAGAATCCGATCAGATTTTTGCGATGACCAGCCTGTCCACATCGTCGCTGGAAGTGGTCCGCATCTACGCCGCGGCGCAGGAGGCGTCGTCGAACGGCAAGTTCGAGGACGCGCGCGCCCACCTGCTGAAGGCCGTCCAGATCGATCCGAATTTCGGGATCGGCTACCTGGCCCTGGCCGGGGTCGCCCGCAACATGCAGCAGATGCAGGACGCCCTGGATTACGTCAACCAGGCGATGAGCCATCTGGATGGGATGACCGATCGCGAGCGGTTCACGACGCGCGGAATGTTCTTCCGGCTGACCTTCGACTACAAACAGTGCGTGAAGGAGCACAGCGATCTGATCGCGCGCTTTGCCGCGGACGTCGTGGGGCACAACCAGCTGGCCCTCTGCGCGTCCCAGTTGCGCGATCTCAAGACGGCGCGCGACGAAATGCGCGAGGTCGTCAGGATTCTGCCCAAGCGCGCGGTGTTCCGCGACAACCTGGCCCTCTATTCCAACTACGCCGGCGATTTCGAAACGGGCGAGAGCGAGGCGAAGATCGTGCTCGAGCAGGTGCCGTCACCGCCGGACGCGTTTGCGCTGTTCGCGCTGGCGATGTCGCAGGTGGGGCGCGACCAGCGGGGCCCGGCTGCCGAGACGCTCGTCGCCCTGGCGGCGGTCCCTGGCCGTGGGCCGACGCTCTCCGCCTCCGGTCTCGCCGACCTCGCCGTGCAGGAAGGGCGCTACACCACGGCCGCGAGGCTCGCCGAGCAGGGTGCGGCGGCTGATTTGGCCGCGAAAAACCCCGACCGCGCGGCCGCGAAACTCGCCGAGGCGGCCTACGCTCATCTTCTGCGCGGCCAGAAGGCCGCCGCCGTGGCCACGGCCGACAAGGCGCTGGCCAACAGCAAGGGGATCAAGATTCGTTTTCTGGTGGCCCGGATCTACGTGGAGGCCGGGCAAGCCGCGAAGGCGCAGCCGCTGATGGCGAGCCTGGCCGCCGAAGTGCAGCCTGAGCCACAGGCCTACGGCAAGCTGCTCGAGGCCATGATTGCGATGGCGGGGAAGGACCCGCGGCCGGCCGTCAAGCTCGCGACCGACGCCAACGAGCTGTTTGACACGTGGATCGGACACTTCGAACTTGGACGCGCGTATCTCGCGACCAACCAGCTGCCGCAAGCCGACTCCGAGTTCGATCGATGCCTCAAGCGCCGCGGTGAGGCGCTCGCGCTCTTCCTCGACGAGGAACCGACCTACGGATATTTTCCGATGGTGTATTACTACCAGGGTCGCGTGCGTGAAGGGATGAAGCTCGCGGGGGCCGCCGATTCGTATCGGGCCTATCTCGATATCCGCGAGAAGGCCGGCGAGGATGCCCTCCTCGCCGACATTCGCCGCAGACTCAAGAAGTAGCCCCCTACTTCAATTGAACCGCTGTGGTCAGCCGCGCGGCCGACCCGTCATTCAAAGTGAGTAACAACGTGTAGCAGCCCTTGCCGGTGCTGTTGGCCGTCGTCGAATCCCAATTGAACTTGTAGTCCGGGGCCGCCAGCCGGAAGCTGCTGCCGCCCGTCGCGCCGGTGGCGGGATTGTAGAGCAGCTTGCGCGTGCCCGTGGCCGAGGCTACGCAACCCCCGGCCGGAACTGGACCGTTGAACACGCTTTCCATCGTCAGCAGCGTGCTCAGCGAGTTGATGTTCACGCCCAGCGCGTCCTTCAACTGCCAGCCCACGGGCACCGCGCTGCCCAGGTTCGCCGGGCTCTTCAGTGGCGCCAGCGTGATGGCATACACGACCAGGTAGTTCGTGGTCGTCACCGTCTGATTGCCCGCGGCATCCCTGGCCGTCACGGTAAACGTTTTCGGTCCGACCGTGCTGGTGTTGATTTTCGACGTTGTCGGCACGGTGCCGACGCAGCTGGCCAGGCCCGAGCCCGGCGCCGGGTCCGCGCACGTGTAGCCGGCGAACACCGAAGCATTCAGGATGTAAATGCCGCCGATCGCCGGCGTCGTCATCTGGACGGTTGGCGCCACGGTGTCGATCTTGACCGTGCCGGTATTCGCGGAGCCCGGGGCAGCCCCGCTGTTGCCGAGGCCGTCCACGCCCGTGCACACGAGTGAGTGCGAACCGTTCCCGCTGACGCTGAACGACGCCTGAGCCAGCGGCGTGCCGAGACCTGTCGTGCCGGCGGGCGAGGTGCCAGACAGGCTGTCCGCACATCCGATGCTGGTGACGTTCGAGATGTCACTTGCCGTCACCGTCGCAATCACCGGCGCCGTCACGAACCAGCCGGCCAGCCCGTCGGGCGAGAAGGGCGCCAGTGTCACCACCGGCGGCGTCTTGTCCATCACGGTGATGGTGACCGTCACTTCGACCGAGTCCGGACTCATCGGCGCGCTGGGCGGCCCCGGCCACGTCCCGTTGTTGGCCTTGTAGGTGAACGTGTCGGTGCCAGAGAACCCCGCCGTCGGCGTGTAGGTGAACGAGCCATTGGCGGTGAGCGAGAACGCCGAGGCGTTCGCGGGACCGGTGCCGAGAACAGCCTTCAGCGACGACGCCGGGCTGTCGGCGTCGGTGTCGTTGCTCAGCAGTCCACCAGCCGACAGCGGTTGTCCGGCGCCGGTGCTGAAGCTTTCAGCCACGCCAGATGGCGCGTCGTTGACCGCGATAATCGTCGAGAAGTTGGACCCGCCGCTGAGCGACAGGTCTGTGAACTGCGCGACGATCCAGTAGGTGAACGGCTGGCCGTTCGGCAGTTCTTCGGGATCCACAAAGGACGTGTCGGTGCCGGGTACCGCGGCGCCGCCGACCAGAACCTTGGCGCTGGATGGCGTGACCGAGTTGCCGGCGATGCGATAGACGAAGTAGGACCCGACCGTGCCGACGTCCGGCGCCTTCCAGGACAGCTTCACCCGGTGAAGCGGCGTGGTCTCGGCCGCGCAGGAGCCCGGGCCGCCGATCACGCAGGCCTTGAAGCCGTTCGCGGGCGTATTGCCCAGCGCGCTGGCGAGTTCGCGGTCCATTTCGACGCCGCCGGTGAAGTCGAGGCCGCCCACGAAGTCGATGCCTCCGACGAAGTCGATGCCGCCCACGAAATCGATGCCGCCGGTGAAATCAATGCCGCCGGTGAAGTCGAGCCCGCCGGTGAAATCGAGCCCACCCGTGAAGTCGAGCCCGCCGGTGAAGTCGAGGCCGCCCGTGAAATCCAGGCCGCCCGTAAAGTCGATGCCGAGCGAGAAGCCACCCATGTTCCGGCGGCTGCCGATCTGATCGAGCCGCAGGTTGCTCCAGTCATCCGATCCGGCGAGCGACGACGACAGCTGGCCGTCGAAGTTCACGTCCTGCGGCGGTCCGGCGAGCCGGCCTGCGCTCCAGTCGATCGGGCCGAGCGTGGCGCTGTAGTAGTCGACGCGAGCCATGGGCGTCCAGCCCTGCGGCAGGGGATTCGGGAACGCCCCGCCATTACAGAACTTCGTGGCGGCCGGCGTGCCCAGGAAGGCGGGCAGCGTGCCGCCCAGCAGCGGCGCGTACCACGCCGTCCGATAGCGCAGGAAGACGGGATTGGCCGGATCGTTCGCCAGGCTCGTCTCGTTCAGTACGCCGTCGATGCTGCGCGAGTAGTCCACGTGCGGCGTGCCGTCTTCGTCACGCAGGCCGCCCATCTGGAACAGGTAGTTCATCACGCTCAGGTAGTTCGGCTTGCAGTTGGCCTCTGAGACGGGAAACGGATTGCCGCCGTGCGAGCGCCAGAAGCTGTGCCCGAGTTCGTGCATCGTCGTCGTGGCCTGCACGAATTCCGATCCGACGAAGCCGTTGCCCCAGGAACCGAGTGTGACCATCGAATCGCCGCCGGGCAGATCGCTCACGCCGGACGCGCTGGAGGGCACGTGGAAGAGCGGGTTCGTGTTGCGGCAGTTGAGCTGATCCGCGGCCGTGCCGGTCAGGCACAGTTCCTTCGGCTTGCCGCGGGAGTGTGCGTAGAGCACGTAGTGGAAGTAGTTCAGGCGATCCTGATCGAACCGGCGCCGGAGGCAGTTGCCGTCCTCCTGGCACGTGTCCATCGCAAGAGACGTCAGTTCCTCGCCGTTCACGCCAACGGGCGCGTCACGGTACAGCTGGTAGCCGATCTTCCAGCTCACCGTGCCGGGATAGCCCGGGAAATCGCAGTTCGCCACCGTCAGCGCACAGTCGACTTCCTTGATGGTTTCGCCGCCACGGGCCAGATAGCTCGGCACGATGTACGCATCCGCGTCGTGAGACGCGTAGGCGGTGTCGGGCACGTAATAGTCCGGCCCGACGTCGAAGTGGACGCGAATCCCGTTGACCAGGTCTGCGTTGGGAACCGGCGCGTCCCGATACGCGTCGCCCATCAGTTTCAGCACGGCGGGCGTCGGCAGGTGATTGTGGCCGGCGGTATCCGTCTCGGGTCCATACGACGTGCCGGCGGCGGCCGTCATGGCACCCACTTCGATGAACAGATCCTTGTGGGTGGACGTCGCACCCATCCCGTGCAGGTCCGGCAGCGACTTGCCGTCGGGAGACTTCAGGCCGCTCGCGTCTTCGAGCTTGTCCGGCAGGCCGTCCTTATCCGAGTCCTTGACCTGCGTGCTGAAGATCATCGCCGACCAGGCCAGGCATTCATACGGCGTCGACGACGTGTGATCGATCTTCGTCGTGACTTGCTCGCCGTAGGTCTGGTCGTACGTTGAGGCGCCCATCAGGTTCGTGACGTCGAACGTCCGCGTCGACCACGCGCGATCGGAGGCCGGGTTGGCGTTCCCGATGAAGGGGTCGGTCGCGATGATCGAGTTGTTGAAGTAGAGGCGCTCGGTCGAATTCTTGGCGCCGCTCCCGACGATCTGCGTCATCCGCGCCGTCGCGGACGGGGCGGCCTGCAGGAAGCCGCGAAGAGTCTGGTTCGTCACCGTGCCCGGCGCTTGAATCGCGATGCCGTCGTAGATGGAGACGCTGGTCAGCGGCTTGGAACCGTCGCGATAAATCACCACGAGCGACGCGCCGGCCGTCGATGGCACCTGGTTGCCGGTGCCGGAATCTGGCAGCGTGACGGTGTTCAGCCCATCGCCGTTGAGCGTCAGATCCGCGTCATTCACCAGGACGCGGCCCGTCTTCTTTCCGCTCGCGTCCTTCTGGATCGGCAACAAGCGCAGCACGTCCGCGCGATACATCGTCATCGTAAACGCCGAGTTCGAGCTGCCGCCGGACCAGCACGGCGCCGATGGCGTCAAGGTCAGCGGCGACGCCTTCGCGACGGTGATCGCGGACCCTCTGAATTTCGGGAAATCGACTTGCGCCGAGTTGGTCGAAATCGTTTCCCAGTACAGGTACGCGGCGAGGATGTCCGCGGACGCCGGAACGCCGCTCATCGGAATCGTGCCGGTGAGGAATCCACTGCCGCCACTCTGGGGCACCAGATCGACGCCACCGACGGCATAGTCACCGGTGATCAGAAAGTTCTTGGCAAACGACAGCGGACCGTCGGAACCTTGTGTGTGCGCGACGCGGGGCGAGGTCAGCACGGCCGCGCCGATCCCGACAACCACCGCCGCCGACCAAAAACTCAGTCTTCGACCCAGATTCCGAACGTGCATTCCTGTCGCCCTCCGATTCGAGCAATTTGGAATAATTTCCAATGATGGACAGAGGATTATGCCCCGAGATGGGTGAGTTGTCGAACGGTTGACATGCGCAGACTCAACTGCTTGGTTCCCGATTACAGAACTGGTGGGGCCCTGTCGGGCAGCTAGAATCGACCCATGACCCACCCCATCCTCGGCCTGCATCACGTGACTGCCACGGTCGACGATGCGCAGGCCGATCTTGATTTCTGCCTCGACTCGCTCGGCCTGCGGCTGGTCAAGAAGACGGTGAACTTCGACAACCACGACGTCTACCACTTCTATTACGGCACCGAACTGGGCGCGCCCGGGACCATCTGGACGACGTTTCCGTACAAGGGCCGCGGCGTTCGGGTCGGGGTGAAAGGCGCCGGCCAGGTCGTGACGACGTCCTTCTCCGTGCCGGCGGCCTCTCTGCCGGCGTGGCGCCGGCGCTTGTCGGATCGCGGCGTCAAGTGGCGCGATGTCGAGGCGCGCTTCGGCGAGGATGCGATTCATGTGGCCGACCCGTCGGGTCTCTCGTTCGAACTGGTCGGCGCGGATCGCGACGATCGCGCGCCGTGGACGGGCAACGGCATCGACGAGGCCGCCGCGATTCGCGGGCTGCACAGTGTGACGATGACCGTGCGGGCGATTGGGCAGACGCGCGCCGTGATGACGGAGCTGCTGGGCTACCGCGTGGTGAACGAGTCGGCCGGCCGGACGCGGCTGTCCGTCGGCGGCGACGGCCCCGGCCACACGATCGACGTCGTCGTCGATCCGGACGCCGTCCCGGCGATCAATGGTCTGGGCACGGTGCACCACGTGGCGATGGCCATTTCGACCGACGACGAGCAGTTGCGTCTGCGGCTCGAACTGCTGCAGATGGGCCTGAGGGTCACCGACGTTCGCGATCGCTGTTACTTCAACTCGATCTATTTCCGGGAGCCTGGCGGGGTCCTCTTTGAAGTCGCCACTATTCAGCCGGGATTTACCGCCGACGAAGACGCGTCGCGGCTGGGCCGTGGCCTGAAGCTCCCGCCATGGGAGGAGCCATATCGGCGCGACATCGAGGCGAAGCTGCCGGCGATCGAGTACCGCTGACATGGAACCGCATGGCGGGCAACCCGTGGCTGAAGCCGGCCCGCCGCTCGGCCGGTCGGCGGTCGTCATCATGGTGCACGGCCGAAACGCCGGTCCCGCCAACATTCTCGACCTGACCACCCGGCTCGAACGGCCCGACGTGACCTACCTGGCCCCGGCCGCGGCCGGGCGTACCTGGTATCCCAACAGCTTTCTTGCGGAGGTCGCCTCGAACGAACCGGGACTCTCGTCCGGACTCGATGTGCTGGCGTCACTGGTTGCGCGCGTCGAGGCGGCCGGCATCGCGCGCCGACAGATCGTTCTGCTCGGATTCTCGCAAGGCGCCTGCCTCACCGCGGAATTTGCTGCGCGGCACGCGTCACGATTTGGCGGGGTGGTGGTCTTCAGTGGCGGCGTCATCGGGCCGGCCGGGACGGAGCGGAACTATGCCGGCGCCTTCGACGGCACGCCGGTCTTCTTCGGCTGCAGCGATCGCGATGCCCACGTGCCCGAGTGGCGCGTCACCGAAAGCGCCACGCTGTTCGCACGCATGGGCGCCCGTGTCACCACGCGGATCTATCCAGGCATGGGCCACCTCGTCAACGACGACGAGATCGCGCACGCGCAGCAAATCATCGACGGAGCCCGGGGTCTTCAGACCCCGGGGTCGACTTCATGAATCTCCTTCCCTCATTCACCTCCGACTGGTCCCGCACGCGCGTCGTCTTTGGCGTCGGCACGATCGATCGCCTGGCGGCGGAGCTCGACGCGCTGGCGCTGGCCCGCGTTCTTCTCGTCGTGACACCGGGTCGCGCGCGCGACCTGTCGTTGCTTCGGTCAAAACTGGGCGATCGGATCGTGGACGTCTGCGACGGCGCCGCGTTGCACGTGCCGATCGAACGGGTACGCGCGGCCGTGGAGCAGGTCGATCGCGCGCGCCCGCAGACACTCCTCGCGTTCGGCGGCGGATCCGCCGTCGGTCTGGCCAAGGCGATCGCGCTCGAGCGGCCGTTGCCGATCGCCGTCGTGCCGACGACCTACGCCGGGTCGGAGATGACCAGCGTCTGGGGCATTACCGATGGCGCGAAGAAGCGCACCGGCCGCAATCCCGCCGTGGCGCCGCGCGTCGTCGTGTACGACCCGGCGCTCACGCTCTCGCTGCCGGCACCCGTGAGCGCGGCCAGCGGCATGAACGCCGTCGCGCACGCGGTCGAGGCGATGTATGCGCCCGAGGCCAGCCCGATCGCGTTGGCGGCCGCCGACGACGCGTTGCGATCGCTGTCTCGCGCGCTGCCGGCCGTGGTCGCGCGGCCCGACTCGATCGATGCCCGCACCTTGGCGCTGCGCGGCGCGCACTGCGCCGGCGTCGCGATGGAGATGGCGGCCATGGGCCTGCACCACAAGATCTGTCACGTTCTGGGCGGCACGTTCGGCCTGCCGCACGCACCGACGCACGCAGCAGTCCTGCCGCATGTGGTCGCGTTCAACACGCCCGCGGCCCCCGCGGCCATGGCGCGCATTGCCGAGGCCCTGGCCACGGACGACGCCGCGATCGGCCTGGCGGCCCTCAACCGCACGCTCGGTCTTGTCACATCCCTGCGCACCCTCGGGTTCGACCCGGCCGACGTCGATCGCGCCGCGACGCTCGTGACCGAGCAGCCGTATCGCAGTCCGCGCGGCGCGAGCTGGGCGGAGGTGAGGGATTTGCTGAGGAATGCGCTGTAGGTGCAAGGGTGCAGAGTGCAAGGGTGCCAGGGTGCCCGCGCTCAGCACCTTGGCACCCTTGCACCGTTGCACCCTTGCACCCATATCATCCCCGCCATGACTCCTCCGCGGTCGCTTCTCATCCTGGCCCTGTCCGCCGCCCTCGCCTCTGCCTGCACCACTCCGCCAGCGGCGCGAACGCCTTCGCTCGCTGACGCCTGGCAGGCCATCCAAGGCGCGACATTCGTGGACCTCACGCATCCCTTCGGCCCCGGTATTCCGCACTGGAAGGGCTTTCCCGACGAAAAGCGCGAGACGCTGTACTGGTACGACGCCAGCGTGCCCTCGCACGGCACCGGCTTTTTCGCGCAGTCGTTCACCCACGTCGGCCAGTGGGGCACGCACGTCGATCCGCCCGCGCATTTCATCAAGGGCCTTCGCACCGTCGATCAGATTGACGTGCGCGAAATGGTCATGCCGCTCGTCGTGATCGACGTCCACGACAAGGTCGCGGCCAATCCGGATTACGCGCTGACGATGGACGACATCAAGGGTTGGGAGACGAAACACGGCCCGGTTCCCGAGCGGGCGTTTGTCGCGATGCGGACGGATTGGTCGAAGCGGTGGCCCGACGCCGACGCGATGCAGAACCGGGACGCGAAAGGCGTGTCGCACTATCCCGGATGGAGCAAGGAAACGCTGCAGTACCTCTACGAGCAGCGGAAGATCACCGCATCAGGGCACGAGCCGACCGACACCGACCCCGGCGTGAACGCCAGTAAGGACGATTTCTCGCTGGAGATCTACATCCTTCAGCAGAACCACTATCAGATTGAAATGCTGGCGAACCTGGATCGAGTGCCGGAGGCGGGGGCGCTGGCGATCGTGACGTTTGCGAAACCGATCGGGGGATCGGGGTTTCCGGCGCGGGTGTTTGCGATCGTTGGGAAGTGAAAACGACGGGAACGAACGGGAGCGAACGCGAACGGCTGAGAGCGACGAGAAGTGGGAACGGTGAGGGTGCGGGATGATGACGGAAGCGTTTGGGCGGGTGGTCCGCTCTACTTCGTTCAGCCGCTCCCGTCGTTCCCAGTCGTTCGCGTTCGCTCCCGTTCGCTCCCGTTCGCTCGCGTTCGTTCTCGTCGTTAGCTTCTCGGCTTTCCGAACCTCGCATCGTCCAGCGCCACGTTCACTTTCACGTCCGTCACCGTCAGGATGTCGAGCGTGTTCCAGTTGTTGCGCTTGATCGTGAACGGCATCATCACGCCGGCGACCGGCTTGTAGTTGCTGTAGTCGAATGTCTCGGTCATGCGGCCGTTGAGCGGCGTCTGCGTCGTGATCTGGCGGCGCAGCAGCAGGCCGGTCGTCGCGTCGAAAAAGAACCGTTCCGTGGTCTGCGGCGTCAGCTGACCCTGAATCATGGTCACCGCGATCGGCGTGCCGCCCGGTGTCGTCGACGGAAGCGTGGGCGGGTTGGGCCGGCCAGGGGTGAGATTCTGATACAACTCCTTCAGGCGCTGCATGCGCGGCAGATCGTTCAGCCGCGTCAGTTGCTGCAGCTGAAAACCGCTCAAGTCGGTGATGAACGTGCCGGTCTGCGTCCAGCCGGCTGCGCCGTCGAATCCGAACGTCTGCGCAGTGGTGGGCAGCGTCGACGTCTCGCGGTACTTATTGCCCTTCTCTTCGATCGTGAAGGGAATCGTCTGATTCGCACGCGTCACGTAGGTGCCGGTGATCACGCGCGACTGCACCTTCTGGACCGCCGCGGCACCGCCCAGGGCCTCCACGTACTTATTGAGCACGTCATCGAGCGCCGGCAGTGGCGTTTGATTGGCGCCCGCACGGCCGCCGCCCTGGCCGGCCGCACCGCCCGGAGGCGCGCCACCCGCTGGCGGTGCGCCCGCTGGCGGAGCACCGCGTCCGGGCCCGGCCGCGCCACCCGGCCCGCCCTGGCGCGCCGCGAGCGCCGCGAGTTGGTCCGGGGTCATGATCGTCGCGGCCGTCAGTCCGGCCGGACGATTGAGCCCCTGATGGCACGTGCCGCAGTTGATGCGCGCGCCGAGGTCGGCCGCATTCACCGTCTGCACGATCTTGATCATGTTGCGCGCGGTGCGCTTCGTGTTCGTGTCCGCCGCGTAGTTGAACTCGCCCGTGGCCTGATCGCGCTGATGGCAGTTCGAACAGTTCAATCCCGTGGCGGCGACGAAGTACCGCATCGTCAGATCGAGCTGATCGGCCGGGACGTCCTTGAGGACCTGAATGTCCTTGTACTTCTCCGGCGCGAGCGGACTCGTCGGGGCGGCCTGCTGAGCCTGACCCTGTTGAGCCCGCGTGGCGCCGGTCGCGACAAGCGCGAACGCGGCGCACACGAGGCTGGTGCGAACGAGTGACTGACGACTGATCACGCGGCGACTCCTTGGCGGACGTGTCGTCCGTGAGTTACTTGGGCAGGTTCGTCACGGCGAAGTTCGTGATGACGACGTCCGTGTTGTGGCCGAACCGCAGGCCGTACACGCCGTCCGTGGACTTCAACTTGCCGGGGCCGATAATCGACGCCTTGTCGTAGCTGCCGACGACGGTGCCGTTGACCGCACATTCGACCTTGTCACCCTTGACCGACACGGCGATTTCCTGCGTCACGGGCGAACCTTTGCCGGCGGCCTTGTTGATGGCGGCGTTGGCCTCGGCTCTCGGGTTGACCGGGAACGCGGCCGGTCCAAAACCCCGGACGATGAAGCGGCCATCACCGTAGGCGCTGCAGTAGAGGATGCTCATGTTCGGCGTGTCGAGATCGTTGCCGGCAATCGCGATGCCGTACGGATGCGCGTGCGTGTTCACATTCATGTATTCCGGTTCGTTGAACGTGGCCTTGACCGTGTAATTGCCCGAGGCCTTGTTCGCGGGGTTCCAGTACGTGACCGACGGGCCCGTGGTGACGCGGAAGCCCTTGCCTTCTGCCGCAAACTTGGCGTCATTGATCGTCAGGCCGGCGTTCTCGCGGGGGTTGTCGTCGATCTTGCCGGTCCATCCGGCGACCTTGATGCCGCCGCCGGCGACGGCGCGCGAAGCGTTCGGATCCTGAGCACCGGCCTGGGCGCCGAGGGTGGGCACGAGCGTAGCGAGCGCAGCAGCGAGCGTGAATCCATAGACCAGACGCATGGTGATTCTCCCGAAATAGGCCGGACGGCTCCGCAGGACCCGCCCGACTCAAGGAAATGGTTGACGGTTTACTTTACCACCGCTACCGGCGCCGCCAGGAAGGCCCGATCGGTCGGCGTCGAGAGCCCTACGTGTTCGAGGACGATGGTGCCGGCTTCGGTCTTGTCGAAGAGGAGACGAATCGTCCGGACGCTCCTGGGGTCGAAATCCGGCGCGCTCCTGACGAAGTCGGCCAGCGGCATCACGAACGTCTGCGGAATCAGCTCATAGATATTGGTGAACCGCTGGGCGTCCCGGCCGGCCCGCCGGTAGATCCGGACGTCGAGCGGATGCCTCGCGACGCCGTACTGGCTGAGCGCCACGTGCGCCACGTGGCCGGCCTCGTCAGTCAACTCGACGGTCAGGTCCACGGGCGTGAGATCCGGTTCCGCGGGCTTCTTGGGTGCCGGCGTCGGTTTCGGTTTCGGCGTGGGCTTGGGCGTCGCCTTCGGCTTGTCCGCCGGCTTCTTCGGCTCAGCCGGCTTGTCCTCCTCACCCTCCGGCTTGGGCGGCTTCGGTGGCTGCCGCGGTCCCGGCTTGGTGTTCGTGGCCGCAATCGACAGATAGAGCGCGCTGTCCGGCCCGACATTCCACGCGGTCCGAAGCGACGCGGGCACCGAGATCGAGTACGCGGCTGGGGGCCCGAGTTTGAGTTTTGAAGCCTCGTCGGAGGGCTTCTGATCCTTGGCGGCCGGCGCGTCTGGCGTCTTCACTTCCTTGGCAACGGCTGCCTCTGGCCCCTTCACTTCCTTGCCGGCAGCGTCTTCTTTTTTGTCGCTGCCGGCCAAACGATTATTCCAACCGATCCAGGCAGCGCTGTGCCCCTGCGGATCATTCCCACCCCGGAAGTTCAGCGCGTTCTCGTTCCAGGTCGACAGGTTCTCGCCGCCCAGCACGACTCCGGGCGCGCTGCCGGTCGTCAGGTCCACGTCCTGGTCGAATTCGGCGAGCGCGTGATAGCCGTTCTCCTGAAACCGGGTCGTGTACATCGTCTTCGGCAGCCACGCGCCGGCGGTCCGATGGTCGCGGAACATCGGCACGTACTCGCGCTTCTGGTGCAATGTGGCTTCGAGAAAGCCCGTGATCACGACGCGGGCGAACTGGCGCTGGGCTTCGGGATCGATGAGCGCGCGGAGATCGAGCGACCGGCCGCTGCGCGGACCGTTGTCCTTGTTGTTCCAGACCGTGTTCCACTGGCCGTGATTCGCGCGGTACATGAAGAGGACCGCTTTGAACCAGGGTTGACCGTCGGTGAACTTCAGCCGCTCGTACTGGCGGAAGCCGACAGCCGTCGACACGTCGCCGTCATGCGATCCGTGGATGAGCAGGTAGTTGACGTTCTCGACGGGCGTGAATTGGCCCGTCGGCTTGTACTGGCCGTCGACCGGCGCGATCGCGACCACGGCCTTGATATTGAAGTTGAACTTGAATTCCTGTTTGAAGTCGTCCGGGTAGTACTTGAGTTTGTTGAACGCCGCCGCGATGGCCGCGGCTTCGCCGCCGCGCGAGTGGCCCATCACGGCGATGTTGTTCATGTCGACGCGGTGAAAGAGGGGACCATCGGCCGTGTCGTTGAACTGCTTCCACGCGTCGAGGTGTTTCAGCAGCAGCCACGCGCGGCCGTCGTTTTCCCCGCTGAGACCGTTGATGAAATTCTCGTCGACCGACGCCAGGATGAACCCCCGCGACGCCAGCAGTTCACCCAGATAGCCATAACCCGGATCCGAGAAGTCCTGCGGGTTGTGATTGCCGTGCACGATCAACGCGAGCGGAAATGGACCGGGTCCATCCGGATACCACACGCGGCCGTTGATGGGCGCCTTCTTGAGGTCGAAGCCCCAGAACTTCAGGTGCACTTTCTGCGACGCTTTGGCCACGGTCGCAAACGGGGACACATCCACCGTCTTGGTCTTGATCGTGACGTCCTTGCCGAACTCGGGCCGCTGTTTGTCCGTGCCCGATCCATAGAACAGCGTCTTGACGACGAACGGGCCCTTGTCGGCAGGGTTCGTCGCGGTAATCGTCTGCTGCGACAGGACCGTCGCCGAATCGTCCTTCATCAGCTTCAGCGCCTGCGAGCAGCCGTACGTGGCCAGCAGGATGCCGACTACGGCGGCGGAGCGCCCCACGAAAGACATCCTCAGCGCCATCGGACCGTCACCAGGTGCGAGGGACACGCGCCCTCGAAAAACTGCACGCCGTATTCCACGGTCAACCGGTCCGCGTTGATGGCCGCGCCGAGCCCGATGGGTTGCTCGCGGGACGTCAGCGGCCGTCGCGCACCGACACGCAGCGTGACGCCGTAGCCCTCGATCCAGCTGTAGCCCACTTCCACGCCTCCCGCCGGTGACCACCAGTCTTTGCGCATCGTCACCTGTCCGAACAGGTTCAGATCGAGCGGACCGGCCCCACGGGTCCACGAATAGCCGGCCAGAAACTGGCGCGGCGTGACCAGCGTCGTGGCGTCCACTGCCGCGGTGCGGCCGAGATTCTGCGCCGCGAATGCCGCGGTGCCGCCCCACAGGGCGCGAGAGACGCCGACGTCCGCGACCCAGGCATGTTGATTGATCGAGACGAACGTCGGATCGCCCGGCATCGACGAGACGCGATCCGACACGAACTTGGCCGCGCCGCCGATCTTGAAGTTCTTGTAGAGGATCGCGCCCCCAAACGTCAGCAGCAGACTCTGGCCGTCCGCCGAGCCGCGCGTGAGCAGGTCGTCGGCGGTGTACGGATACGCCGCGGCCGGGTCCACGTGGAAATTGAGCAGGCGCGCACCCCAGCCAAGCGTCAGCGAGTACTTGCCTGCGGCATAGGACGTCGCCGCCGACACCGACGAGTTGCCGGCGCCCGGCTGGCCCAACGTCACGCCGAACGTCCGGGTGGCGCCAATGATTTGCGCCGGGTTGTAAAAGATCACTTCCGAGTCCCGGCCCGTGACCCACGCGTCACCGAGCGCGGCCGCTCGGGCGGTGGCAGGCAGCTGCAGGACCAGGGGCGGGGCCGGCGGGGCCTGCGCAAAGGCGGGCGCCGCCAGCGCACAGGCCGAGAGCGTTGCGACAAGTATTCGAATCAGCACATCCTCCTCAGTCCCTGATGATGCGTGGTGAGACGAAAAAACGCGCGGATGTGTTCGTCGATCCCGCCAGCGATGCGCCGCATCGCGAGAATCTAGCACGCCGTGCCCGAATCCGCGGTGCTTGAAGAGTTCAATCTTTTGATTCGAGCAGCGCGCGTGCGAAGGTGATGCCCTGTTCGAGCGTCGTGATCTCGCCATCGAGCTGCCGCTCGTAGATCGTCTTGAGCAAGGCGCCCAGGCCCGGTCCGGGCGCCACGCCGAGTTCGAGCAGGTGCCGGCCCATCACGATCGCCGCCGGCGCCTGATGTTCGACGCCCAAGGCGCGAGCGCGCTCGAGGAACCAGTCGATCGCCGAGCAATCGAACTCGCCGGTCCGGCCGTGACAGTCCGCTTTCGCAAACCGCGCCAGCAACTCCGGGTCCACCTTTTGCGCCAGGCGGCGAAACGCCCCGTCGCTGACGGGCGTCGGTGATTTTCTGAACATGCTCGGCTTCAGATGGTGCGCGACCAGACCGAGCACGGCGCGGCGCACATCGAACCCGTCGAGCGTGTGGACGTTCAATCGATCGAGCAAGGACGACGCCGGTGCGACGCCGCCTTCCTCATGTCCTGGGGACCTGATGCGTCCGTCGATGACCGCCGTCGTGGCCGGCTTGCCGAGGTCGTGGCACAGCGCGCCCAGCATCATCGCGGCGGCATGGCCCCGATCGAGCCCGTCCAGCCGCGCGCGCGCCTGGTCCACCACCATCAGCGTGTGAATCCACACGTCGCCTTCCGGATGCCACTCCGGTTCCTGCGGACAGCCGATCAGCGATTCCAGCTCCGGCCAGAGCCGGTGCACCACGCCGAGATCGCGCGCGAGCGTCAGGCCAATCGACGGCTGCGTGGCCAGCATCAGGAGTTTTTCGACTTCGCCCCAGATCCGCTCGGCTGGCAGATCGTCGAGCGGGATGCGGCTGAGCACGGCACGCGTGTCGGCATCGACGCTCAGGTCGAAGCGTGCGGCGAATTGCAGGCCGCGCAGGACGCGCAGGCTGTCGTCGCCGAACGTCGCGGGATCGACCACGCGCAGCCGTCTGGCCGCCAGATCGGCGTGCCCGTCGAACGGATCGACGACGTCGCCAGTCAGCGGATCGCGTGAAATCGCGTTGATCGTGAAATCGCGCCGGCGCGCGGCTTCGCGGGCCGACAGGTCGGGATCCCCATTGACCTGGAAGCCCTTGTGCCCGCGGCCGCTCTTCGACTCGCGGCGGGGCAGTGAGACATCGAGGCCGGCGACCTTGTACACCGAAAAACTCTCGCCCACGGCGTCGACACGACCGAAGCCTTCGAGGAGGGTGCGCAGATCAGCGGCCGGCACGCCGAAGACCTCGAGGTCGAAGTCCTTCGCGGTGAGGCCGAGCAACTCGTCGCGCACGGATCCCCCGACCACGAGCGCGCGCCCTCCGGCGGCGCGCACGGCCTCAGCGATCGCGATCACGACCGGCGGAAATGCCACGCGACGATCATAGACTCTTGCCTGTGTCCAAAGTCGTCGCCATCACCGGAGCGTCGGCGGGGATCGGGCGGGCGTGCGCCGAGCGCCTCGCGCGTGAGGGCGCCGCCGTCGTGGTTTCAGCGCGGCGGGCCGATCGGCTCGACGAACTCGTCGCGGCGATCATCGCCCGCGGGGGGCGCGCGCTGGCCGTGCCGGGCGACGTCACCAACCCGGCCGACATGCGCGCACTCGTGGATCGGGCGGTCGCCAATTTCGGCCGGCTCGATGTGATGATCTGCAACGCCGGCATCGGCTTCCATGGCTCGCTCGCGGACACCACGCCGGAGATCGCGCGCCGGCTCTTCGACGTGAACGTGCTCGGCACGGTGTATGCCGCACGCGCCGCCTATGACGCCTTCGCGCGCCAGGGCGCGGGGCACGTGATCGCCGTGTCGTCGGTCGCCGGCCTGCGCGGCGGCGCCGGCATGGCGATTTACGCCGCGACGAAGGCCGCGCAGATCGCGTTCATCGAATCGCTGCGCACCGAGTTCCTTGACACGCCATTCCGCGCGTCGATCGTCTACCCGGTCTCGACCCCGACGGAATTCAGGGACGTGATGCGGCGCGAGTACGGGTATGCGTCCGAGGGGCCCGGCCTGCAACAGTCCGCCGAGGACGTGGCGGAGGCGATCGCGCGGTGTGTGGACCGTCCGCGCGCGGAGGTGTACCCGAAGCGGGGGACCCGGATGCTCCGGTTGGCGGCCGCGCTGGCGCCGTCCTGGACCGATCGGTTCATGCGCCGGTTCGATCGACGACCTCGTGCGGAAAACGGGAACGCCTGATGGATCCGATTCCGCTGTTGTGCGAGCTCGTCGCGGCCAACTCGATCAATCCCGTACTTGTGCCTGGCGCACCGGGAGAGGCCGAGGTCGCGCACGTGGTCGCGCAGGCGATGGCGCGGGCGGGACTCGATGTGATCCGGCAGGACGCGGCGCCCGATCGGCCCAATGTGATCGGCGTGCTCGAGGGCCGCGAGCCCGGGCCGACCGTCATGTTCTGCGGGCATCTCGATACGGTCGGCGTCGACGGCATGCGCGACCCCTTCGTGCCGCGCGTCGAGGGCGGACGGCTGTACGGACGCGGCGCGCAGGATATGAAGGGCGGCGTGGCCGCGATGATTGCCGCAGCGGGTGAACTGGCGTCTGACTGGTCGCGCGGCCGGTTGATCGTCGCCGGCGTCGTCGACGAGGAGCATATGAGCGTGGGCGCGGAGGCGCTGGTCCGCGAGTGGCGTGCCGACTTCGCCGTCGTGACCGAGCCGACCGATCTTCGGCTGGCGATCGGCCACAAAGGGTTTGCGTGGCTCGACATCGTGACCCGCGGCCGCGCGGCGCATGGCAGCCGGCCCGAGGAGGGCCGCGATGCGATCGCGCGGATGGGCCGCATCCTCGTGGCGCTGGAAGCGCGCGACCGGGAGTTGCGCGCGCGCGCCGCCGTGCCGTTCCAGGGCACCGGATCGCTGCACGCGTCGATCATTCGCGGCGGGGCGGAGCTGAGCAGCTATCCGGCGGAGTGCCTGCTGCAGATGGAGCGCCGAACGGTGTCCGGTGAGACCGGCGAGTCCGTCACGCGCGAGATCGACGCGGTGCTCGAACGACTGAGGCACGACGATCGCGAGTTCGCCGCCGCCGTTGCGCTGACCGCCTACCGGCCGGCCTACACGCTCGACACCGACCATCCGCTGGCCGCCACGTTCCGTGAGGCCCTCACGCAGGCGCGCCTCGCGAACGAGCCGACGGGCATGTCCTTCTGGACCGACGCCGCGATCCTGGCCGGCGCGGGCATTCCGTCCGTGTTGTTCGGCCCCGGAGGCGCTGGTTTGCACAGCCACGAGGAGTACGTGATTGTCGAGGATGTGCGGACGTGCCGGGATGTGCTGATTGATGTGGCGCGAAGACTGATAGGGAGCTGATAGGGCCGATCGATAGACTCTCTTTTTAGTCTATTTCTCTCGAAACAAACTCCTCACCACAAACCCCACGTTGGCCGGCCGCTCGCCGAGCCGGCGCATGAAGTACGGGAACCACTCCTTGCCGAACGGGACGTACACGCGGAAGCGGTAGCCGCTGGCCGCCAGGCTCGCCTGCAGATCGCGCCGGATGCCGTACAGCATCTGAAACTCGAAACGGTCCGGCGTGATGCGCTCGCGATCGGCGAATGCGCGCGTGGCGTCGAGCATGGCGGGATCGTGCGTGGCGATGGCCGGGTACGTGCCGTGCTGCATCAGTTGCTGCATCAGTTCGACGAAGGCGCGATCGACGTCGGCCTTCTGCTGGAACGCGACGTCGCTCGGCTCCCGATAGGCGCCCTTGACGAGGCGCACGCGCGCGCCCAGCGCATTGAGTCGCTCGACGTCCTTGGGCGATCGCTTGAGGTACGACTGGATGACGGTGCCGACGTTGCGGCACCCGATGTTCCACACCGTTTCCAGCGCATCGAGCGTCGCCTCGGTGTACGGCGAGTTCTCCATGTCGATCCGGACGAAGAACCCGCCGGGCGTGGCCGCGTCGAGGATGCGCCGCAGGTTGTCGATGCACGTGGCGCGATCGACGTCGAGGCCGAGTTGGGTCAGCTTCAGCGAGATGTTGCGGCCGACGCCGGCGCGCTCGATCTCACCAATCATGTCGACATAGGCGCGCGTCGCGCGGCCGGCATCCTCGGTCGACGACACGCTCTCACCCAGGAGATCCAGCGTCACCATCAGGCCCTGCTTCTCGATCTCCCGCGCCGCGTCGATGGCTTCGGGCACGGCCTCGCCGGCAATGAACCGTCGCGCGAACGACCCCGGCCGCCGCATGCCGTAGCGGGAGGCGAGGCGTTTCAGCGTGTGACTGGAGGCGAGCACGGAAAACGCCGTCTTCGGCAGCGCGTCGAGCATCAGTGCGTGGTCCTGTGCGATCGGCCGAGCAGGTGCTCGATCGTGCGGGCGTAATAGCGCAGCACGATGCGGTCGCGCACGCGAACACGCTGGCGTTCTTCGACGATCACGTCGCGGCCGGCGAGCATCGCCACGCCTTCGTCGGCCGCCTGCTGTCCGGTCGTGACGGCGAGGTTCGCCCCGGCGGCGGAGAGAAACGCCATCCGCTCATCGAGGCGCGCGACGAGTTCCGTCTTGGGCATGTGCGGCCGGAGCACCGACGCGACGAGCGCCGTCGGCAGCACCTTGTAGCACCGGCCGATCTCGTCGTGCACGCGGTGGGCGAGCGTGACGAGATCGCGCCGCGCATGGGGATCGAACGTCCGGAGCGGAATCGGATCGCCGAACGTCACGAAGGCACGCGACTCGTACCCGACCGCGTGCCGGATCATTTCCGTGACTTCCTGCGCAAACGGCCGCCGCACTTTCCGCGTCGCCTCGCGCGAGAGCATCCGATCCTCGAGCACGAGGTCGTACGCCACGGCCATGGGCACGATCGACAGCTCGCGGCGATTGGCCTGCAGCGCCGCCTGCAGCAGCCCGGTCTTGGGCGTCTTGAGCTCGCCCGTGTAGCTGCGGCCGCCCTCGGCGTAGTAGAGCAGGTCGCGCTCTTTCAGCAATTCGGCGACGTAAGCCTTGAGCGTGACGAGGTACAGCGGGTCCTTGCTGTTGCGGCGGATCGGGACCGCGCCCGTGACGTACCGGTGCAGGAGCCCCAGCGCGCCGCCGAACAGGTTGATGCCCGCGGCGAGGACGGGAGGCCGGATGCCGCTGTCATCGAGGACGAGCGGTTCGACGAGATAGTCGAGATGGCTTTTGTGGTTCGAGACGTAGACGACCTGGCCGGCGGCCGTCGCCGCCTGCGCGGCGTCGACGCGCTCCGCGATGCGGCGCACCTTCCGCAGGATGGGATAGAGCGGATGCTGCAGCGCGCGATAGAAACGATAGCGCTGTGTCGTCCGTAGTTCATCAAGATAGGCTTCGATGCGGGCGCGGGCGTCGGGCGTGGCGGCCTGCGGGTCCTCGCGGAGGTATTTCGCGACATCCTCGCGCTCAAGGACGGCTCGTCTGATGTCTTCCGACCCCACGTTGAGGAAAACTATAGCAGAAGGGCTGTGACCATGATGATCGCGTTCGCGCGTCTCGTCGGAAGCGTAGTGGTGGCGGCCGCTCTGATCGTGCCGCAAACGGCGCAAGGCGTGCTGTCGGGGACGGTGACGTCGTCCGGGCAGCCCGCGCCAGGGGTCACTGTTCGTGCATTCGGCTCACAAACGCCTCAGGTGACCGCGACCGCGACGACCGCCGCGGACGGCACCTACACGCTTCGGCTCGCGCAGGGCGTCTATCGGCTGGAGTTTGCCAGCCCCGCGTTCGATCCGGCCGCACGCACGGGCGTGGTCGTGCTGGCTGACGCGCCGAACTCGTTGAATGTAATCCTTGCCAAGGCCGGCACGACGCGGCGGCCCGAGTCGCTCGATGACGTGAAGAAGGGCGAAGTTGGCGTGATGCTCGAGACGCCCATGGGCAGTATTTTTGTGGCGGTCGACACCGTGCACGCACCGGTCACGTCCGCGAACTTTTTGAAATACGTCGACGCCGGCTTGTATGCGGGCGGCCGTTTTCATCGGGCCACGCGCCCCGACAACTACACGCCGGTGCTGCCCAATCGCCCCGCGATGGAAATCATTCAGGGCGGCATCAACCCCGAGCGCGCGCAGAATGGCTTTCCGCCGATTCCCCTCGAACGGACCAGCGTCACCGGACTGAAACACGTCGTCGGCACCGTGTCGATGGCGCGCGGCACCGCGGCCGACACCGCAACCTCGGACTTCTTCATCCTGCTCGACGATCAGCCCTCGCTCGACTTCGGCGGCAAACGGTTCGATGATGGCCAGGGCGCCGCGGCGTTCGGCCGCGTCTACTTCGGCCTGGGCGTCGCGCGGAAGATCCAGCAGCACCCGGTGCAGGGGCAGAACCTCACGCCGCCAATTGTGATCGTTCGCGCGACCCGCATGAATTACTGACGAGGATGTGCCACCGATGACGATGACGCCGCGGCTCGCCGGACTCTGTCTGCTGGCGGCGGCCTCCGTGTCGCAATCGATCGCGCCGCCACCGCTGCCGGCGCCGTTCGCGACGCCCTGGTTCCGCAAGCCGACGCGCGTCGTCGCGCAGCCGTCCGGCCGCCAGCTCTCGGTGCCCGCCGGGTTCACCGTGACGGTGTTTGCCGATCGCCTGCAGCTCGCGCGCTTCATGGCGCTGGCGCCAAACGGCGATGTGTTCCTGTCGGAGCCGGTGAGCCGCACGGCAGGGAAGATCACCGTGCTTCGGGACGCGGATCATGACGGCGTCGCGGAAATCCGCGAAACCTTCGCGGCCGGCCTGAACCGGCCGTTCGGGCTCGCGTTCTGGAAGGACTATCTGTACGTCGGGAACAATGACTCGTTGATCCGGTTGCCGTACCGGACCGGGCAGGTGACCGCGGAAGGCGCGCCCGAAAAGATCGCGGACCTGCCGGCCAGCGACGCCGCGCTCGATCAGGACACCGCCGACCGGCTGAAGATTCCACTCAACCAGACGCGCGGCTACAACCACTGGACGCGCAACGTCATGTTCAATGCGGCCGGAACGAAGGTGTACGTCACCGTCGGCTCGGCGACCAACGCGACGCCCGAGAACCAGCCCGGCGCCGTGGCGCGCGCAGCCATCCATGAATACAACCCGGATGGTTCCGGACATCGGCTCTTCGCCGACGGCCTCCGGAATCCGGTCGGCTTGGCGTGGGCGCCGGGATCGAACGCGCTGTGGACGTCCGTGAACGAGCGCGATCATCTCGGCGACGACCTTGTTCCTGACTTCGTCACATCGGTTCGCGACGGCGGTTTCTACGGCTGGCCGTACTCCTACCTCGGCGGACACGTCGATCCGACCGTCACGACGCCGCGTCCGGATCTGGTGGCGAAGGCCATCGCGCCGGACGTCCTGCTGCCGTCACACTCGGCCGCGCTCGGGCTCATTTTCTATACGGGCGCGCAGTTCCCGTCCGAGTACCGCGGCAATGCGTTCGTCGCGCTCCACGGGTCGATCAACCGGTCGACACTGTCGGGGTACAGCGTGGCGCGGATCCCGTTCCGCAACGGCAAACCGTCAGGCCCGCCGGAGAACTTCCTGACTGGGTTTGTCGCGCGCGACGACGACCAGAAAGAAGCCTGGGGCCGGCCGGTCGGCTTGCTGCAACTGCCGGATGGGTCGCTGCTTGTCTCTGACGACGGCGGAAACAAGATCTGGCGCGTCAGCTACGCGAAGAAATAACCCGGCTCACAACCGCGCGGCGAGTGCCGCGGCGATTCGTTCCAGCAACACGCGGTCCGCCTCGCCGAACGCGGCGGCCCTGTCGCTGTCGATGTCGATCTCGCCCAGTACCTGCGGTCCCCGCATGATCGGCACGACGATCTCGGACCTGGTCTCGAGGCTGCACGCCAGATACCGCGGATCGCTGTTCACGTCGTCCACGATAATCGTCGCCTTTTCCGTCGCGGCGGCCCCGCAGATGCCGCGGCCCAGCGGGATCCGGGTGTGTGGCGAAGGCTTGCCCAGATACGGCCCGAGCACGAGTTCGTCGCCCTCCAGCAGATAGATGCCGGCCCACGTGAAGTGGGGCAGGCCTTCTTTGAGCAGACGCACCGCTTCGGTCATGGCGGCGTCCGCGTCCGGCGCCTGGGCGATGGCGGCGAGAATTTGATCCGTGAGAGGTTTCAATGTGTATCCGTCGTTTCAATCCAGAGCAGCCCGACGCCGCCCACCAGCGTCACGAGCATGAACACGTTCGACAGTCCGTGCAGGCGTCCGAACTCCTGTTTGCGGGGATCGGTGTCCGGGAGCGCTGAGACGGAGCCGGCCGTGTCGCGGCGGATCCGGTCGATGCGCGGCGTGAGCACGAACGCCGCGTACAGGCTCAGCGCGAGCATGCCGACGATGGTCCACAGCCGCCAGCCGAGCCGCCGCGGCCGGGGCCCGAGCAGTGCGCGCGCGCCGAGCAGGAGGATGAGCAGGCCGCCCAACCCCCAGGCATAGTCCTGGAAACGCGCAAATACCGCGCCGAACACCAGGCCGGCGAGCGCGCGTCCGCCGGCCGGATCCTGCGCTTCGAGCGTGCTGAAGACGAGCGGCGCGACCACGAACCCCAGCACGGCCAGCCCGCCCACCCAGATCGACAGGACCAAGAGCGAGGCCACGCGGAGCACGACCATCTGATCGATTATGGAACGAGCGCACGCGATCTACAAACCACGCGGCGTGTACAGTAAACTTTGCGCGCCACTGCATGTCTGAATCATCACTCGCCGTCCTCCATAATCTCGCGACGCAACTCCGCATCGACTCCGTGCGATCGACGACGATCGCCGGGTCGGGGCACCCGACGACCTGCCTGTCGTCGGCGGAAATCATGGCCGCGCTGTTCTTCGCGGAGATGCGGTTCGATCCGCACGATCCGCAGCACCCCGAAGCCGATCGCTTCGTGCTGTCGAAAGGCCATGGCGCGCCGATTCTTTACGCCGCCTGGGCGGCAGCCGGGGCGTTTCCGCGCGAAGACGTGATGCAGCTGCGATCGCTGACGTCCGACCTCGAAGGCCATCCGACACCGCGGCTGCCGTTCGTGGACGTCGCGACCGGCTCGCTCGGCCAGGGCCTGGCCGCCGGCGTCGGCATCGCGCTCAACGCCAACCGCATCGACTCCGACTACCGCACCTACGTGTTGATGGGCGATGGCGAATCGGCGGAAGGCTCGGTGTGGGAGGCGGCCGAGGTCGCCGTGTTCCACCACCTCGACAATCTGTGCGGGTTCGTCGACGTCAACGGGTTCGGGCAGAGCCGCGCGACGCAGTGGGGACGCGACGTCGAGGCGCACGCCACCCGCTGGCGTGCCTTCGGCTGGCACGCCATCACGGTCGACGGCCACGACCTGTCGCAGGTGCTCGCCGCGCTTGCCGAGGCCAAACGCACGAAGGACAAGCCGACGATGATCGTGGCGAAGACGCTCAAGGGGAAGGGCGTGACGATCTTCGAGGGCAAGGACGGCTGGCACGGCAAGGTGCTCAAGCCCGGCGCCGAGACCGATCAGGCGCTCGCCGAACTCAACGCGCAGTACCTCAAGACTTCGGCCCCGGCGCCCGTCATCCCCAAGCCCGCGCGGCGTCGGGATGAAGGCCCGCTGCCGGATTTCGTGAAAACGCTGCCCACGCCGGCCTATAAACTCGGCGACGTCGTCGCGACCCGCGAGGCGTACGGCACGGCACTCGCCGCGCTCGGCGGCCTCGATCGACGCGTGGTGGCGCTCGACGCGGACGTCAAGAACTCCACGTTCAGCGAGCGGTTCGAAAAGGCGTATCCCGATCGGTTCTATCAGACGTTCATCGCCGAACAGGTGATGGTCGGCGCGTCGATGGGGCTGGCCGCGCGCGGCGCGATCGCGTTTCCGTCCAGCTTCGCGTGCTTCCTCGAGCGCGCCAGCGACTTCATCCGCATGGCGGGCATCTCGAACGTCAATGTGAAGCTGGCGGGATCCCACGCGGGCGTGTCGATCGGCGAGGACGGGCCGTCGCAGATGGCGCTCGAGGATCTGGCCATCTTTCGCGGCGTCCCGAACTGCACCGTCCTGTATCCGTGCGATGCGATGAGCGCCGAGCGCCTGATGGCACTGGCGGCGGCCACGCCGGGGCCCGCTTACATCCGCACCACGCGGCCCAAGACGCCGGTCATTTACAGCGCCAGCGAAACGTTCGTCGTCGGCGGATCAAAGACGATCCGTCACAGCGCCCACGACAGCGTGACCGTCGTCGCGGCGGGCGTCACCGTGTTCGAGGCGCTCAAGGCGCACGATCAGCTGGCCGCCGAGGGCATCGCCATTCGCGTCATCGACGCGTACTCCATCCAGCCGATCGATCGCGCGGCGATGATCGCCGCTGGTCGCGAGACCGACGGACGTCTGATCACGGTGGAAGATCACTACGCACACGGCGGCCTCGGCGACGCGGTCAGTGAAGCCGTCTGGGACCAGGGATTCCGCGTCCAGCGGCTCGCCGTGCGCGAAATCCCTCGCAGCGGGCCGCCGGAGGTCCTGCTCGATCACTTCGGCATTTCCGCGCGCGCGATCGCGGATGCGGTGAAAAGCCTGATCGGTTCAGGTCAAAGGTCAGCGGCCCAGGCTCACCAGTAAGCCAGCGCGCAAGGGCAGGTACAACATGGACGCGATCCGCGGCCGTCGTCTGGGAGTGATGCTGGCGGCCGCGCTCGCGGCCGTTGCCTCGACGCTCGCTCCGTCATTCGTCTCCACGGCGCATCTGTTCGCCGCGCCGCAGGAATCTGCGGCGGCGGTGACCACCGGCGTACGCGAAGCCGCCTGGGCCCCTGACGGCAAACGCATCGTCGCGTCGTGGTTTGACGCGATCTGGACGATGACGCCGGACGGGAAGGACGCGAAACGTCTCGTCAGCACGCCGCAGGGCTGGGCGGCCGAGCGCGATCCCGCGTGGTCGCCCGATGGCAAGCAAATCGCCTTCAGTGCCAGTACGAACGGCGAGTTCGATCTCTGGGTCGCGCCCGCCAGCGGCGGATCGGCGCGCAAGATCACGTCGAGCGCCGGCGACGAGCGGTGGCCATCGTGGACGCCGGAGGGATCGATCGTGTTCTCGCAGCGCCTGCCACACGGGTCCTGGGCGCTCGCCATCACGTCGGTCGCGAACACGGGGCCAGCGGTTGTGCTCACGCGGTCCGGCGCATCCGAATGGCAGGCGTCGGTGTCGCCCGATGGCAAGTCGATTGCGTACGTCTCGGATCGCGAGCCGGAGTCCGGCAACGACGCCGACATTTGGGTCCGCGCGAATACGATCGCGGACGCGGACACGCGACCGGTCCGCGTAACGCGTGCCAATGGCGAAGAAAGCCACCCCACGTGGGCCCCGAACGGCACGCGCGTGGCCTACGCGGCGACTAGAAATGGCACCGCGGGGATTTGGGTGGCGAGCGCGTCTGGGGCATCAGCTGCTTCCGCGGCACGAGGGGCTGGCCCGCAGCCGGGACGCGGACCTGCAGGACCCGCAGCATCCATCGCACCCGAAGTCCTCGCTTCTCGCCACCTCGGCGTACCGGCCTGGTCGGCCGACAGCCAGTTTCTGCTGATCGCGACCTTCGTCACGTCGAATCCCGGATACAACGGGAACCCGAATCGCAACGACAACGATCCGCCGGTGGTGCTCTCCTCCGCGAATCAATTCGCGCTGTGGCGCGTGCTGGCGCCGCGTGACGTCGACGAGAACGCGGCCAGTCTGTCTCCGGCGGCCTCGGATGAGGCGCGATGGACGTCGGCGTTCGATCAGGTCTGGCAGACGCTGAAGTCGCTGTACTACGCGACCGGACCCTCGGCGTCTGCGTGGGACGCGGTGCGCGATAAATACCGGCCGGCGATGGCGCGCGTGAAAGATCTGGCTGGCGCCGAGTCGGTCATCGATCGGATGGTGGCGGAGCAGCCGCCGATCAAGCCGGCGCTCTCACCGGCGCGCGCCATGGTGACCTCGGGTCATCCGCTCGCATCGGCCGCCGGCGCCGCCATTCTCGAGCGCGGCGGCAACATCGTCGATGCCGGCATCGCGACCGCGTTCGCGCTCGGGGTCGTCGAGCCCGAGGCGACAGGAATCGGTGGCGACGGCCAGGCGATTCTGTTCCTGAAGGGCATGACCGAGCCGGTCGTCATCGAATACAAGGACATGACGCCTAGCCGCATCGCGCCGGACAACGCGCGGTTGTTTACGCCAGCAGGCGGCCGCACCGCGCCGGATGGCCCGACGGTGGCCAATATTCCCGGCGTCGTGGCGGGCCTCGACTTGCTCTATCAGAAGTACGGCAGCAAGAAAGTGTCCTGGTCCGACTTGATTGCCCCCGCGGTCACGCTGGCCGACGAGGGTTTCGTCCTCGACGAGGCGCTGCCGACCTCCATCGAAGAGGGCAAGACCGCGTTCGCGAAATACCCGGAGGCCGCGAAGATCTACCTGCCGGGCGGGCGCGTGCCGAAGGCGGGCGATCGCTTCGTCAACAAGGACTATGCGGAAACCCTGCGCACGATCGCGAAGGACGGCGCGGACGCGTTCTATCGCGGATCGATCGCGCGGAAGATCGCCGATGACATGGCCGCGAACGGCGGCGTGATCACCGTCGAGGACCTCGCGCAGTATCGCGCCATGGAACGCCGGCCGATCATGGGGACGTTCCACGGCCATCGGGTCTACTCGGTGCCCGCGCCCGTGTCGACGGGCGTGCAGCTCGTCGAGACGCTTCAGATTCTGGACAACTATCAACCGCGCCCAGGCGCGACGATTCAGACCGACGCCGACTATCTGCACTACGCCATTGAAGCGTGGCGCGTGCGCGACGGCGGCGCGCGCATCGCTGATCCGGAGCGATGGCCGGTTGATTACGGCAACCATCTCGACGCGGCGCACACGGCGGAACGGTTCAAACTGATCGATCCCAAAAAGGTCTACACCGCCGGCGGTGGTCGCGGTGGGGCGCCACTGGGCGCGGCCGGTACGCCGGATATCTCGGAAGACGAGACGCGGCACGTTCAGACGGGCACGACGTCGTTCGTGGTTGCGGACGGCGAAGGCAACATGATCGCGTTCACGCAGACGCTGTCCACCTGGGGCGGCAACTATTACGTGTCGAAGGGCCTCGGTTTTCTCTACAACGATCACTTCCGCGGCGGCGGCGGGCGCGGCGGTGGCTTCGGCAGCACGCTGCCGCTGATGCGGTCGTCCTCCACGAGCGTTCCGACGCTGGTGTTCGCGCCGAGCCGCGACGCAGCGGCGTCCACCATTCCCGGATACGTGCCGCGGATGGCGGTCGGCGCGGCCGGCAATGCGTGGATTCCGGCGTCCGTGTACAACGTGATTTTGAACGTCGTCGATGGCGGATTACCGGCTCAGCGCGCGATCGAAGGACCGCGCATGCTGATCGGCGGCGGCGCCGGCGGCCGATCGAACGTGCAGATCGAGGATCGGATCCCGCGCGAGATCCTCGCGGATCTCGAAGCGCGCGGCCACACGTTCACGAAAATCGGCCGGAAGGGCGAAGTGAAATACGGCTACGCGGCCGTCGCCGTCATCGATCTGGCCTCACGCACGGTCCAGGCCGGCGCGGAGCCGCGCCGGTCCCACGGCGCGGCAGCGCCGGGCAAATAGACCGGGGTCAGACGGGGGTCAGACGGGGGTCGGTGCTGAGTCTGACCCCCGTCTGACCCCCGTCTGACCCCCGATTAGCAGGCACGTCCCAGCTACGGCCACAAACGCCGCAAACGGGACATGCCTGATCGCCAGCGCCGCGATGAGGACGGCCATAAGTCCGATCGTGCTGCGTGCCGTCAGCCGGCCATCGAGTGCTTCCCCCGTCAGTAGCACCAGCGCGGGCCACAGATAGATCAAATGATGCACTTCGCTCATCGGGCTGATGAGCAGTGACGCCGCGAGGTACAGCGCGAACGCGTGCGCGCGGTCCACGCGATCCACGAACCAGAGCGCGACCGCGACGACGGCCGCGGCGATCCAGATGTCGGCGGCCAGCGCGGATCCGGTGAGCTGGCGGACGACCTCGACGAGGCCGAACGCGCGCCGATGCGACACGATCTCCGCCGAATCCACGAGCCGATCGGTCAGGAACGTCTGGGCGTAGTGGTAATACTCGTTCCAGATTGACGGGCCCGCGACCAGGTACGGCAGAACGACGCCGCACGCCAGCATCGCCCCGACGGTCCAGGCGACGGTGCGCCAGTCCTGCCGCTTGACCAGGTACAGCAGCAGGATCGCGGGCGTGATCTTGATCGCGATCGCCGCGCCGAGTGCCGCGCCTGCGGCCAGTCGCCGTCCGCGCGCGTGAAGCCAGGCGAAGGCGACACACAAGGCGAGGACAACGGGGTTGACCTGGCCGTTGACGAGATTGTTCTGGAGCACGTCCGCGAACGCCAGCGCGACGATCGCGGTTGCCACCAGCCACTGCCGCGAGTCCGGCACGGCACGGGCCAGCGTCCGTAACGGGGCGGTCGCCGACGCCAAGGCGAGGACCGCCAGCAGGTACCACGCCCCGACGGCGACGCCGTAGGGCAGCAGTGCGAACGGCCAGATCGCGACACACAGAAACAGCGGGTAGATGAACGGAAATGGCGCGTTGACGAGGTACGGGTTGAGGCCGTCCCAGAAGGCGCGCGCGGCCGCGAGGTACGTCGTGAGGTCGTTGCCGCTGGCGCGCATCGCGCGGGTCCAGGCCTGGGCGGCAAAGATCGCCGCCAGCAAAGCGAGCGCTCCGACCGCGAATGACGCCGGGACTCGTTTACTGGAGTTGTCACGGACCCAGAAAACGAGTCCCGGCCTCGTTTTTGTACTCACCGGGCGCGCGGATCCGGTTTCAGTGAGAACGTTTGGGTGAACACCCGGCCGTCCACCGTCAGTTTCGCCGTGAAGGGTCCGAGATTCGGCCCGCCCGCGCCGCCGCCTCGTCCGCCACCACGGCCACCGCCGCCGGCCGGAGCCCAGTTCACGCGATGCATGCCCGCCGCGGCCGAGAACGGCTCGGGCGTCGCCCGCCAGAGCGCCGACGTGTTCGGAATCGCAGCCGGCGCACCAGCCGCGCCTGCGCCGCCAGCCGCACCACTGCCGGCGTTCGGGCCATTGGTGAACGTCTGTAGCGTCGCGCCAGACCCGTCCAAAATTTGCAGGGTCACCGTCATCGCAGCGGCCTTCAGGTAGTAATCGATGGTCACGCCATTCGCCGCACTCTGCGCCTGCGGCTCGTCCCGCTGCGTCGGCGTCCCGTTGTCGCCACCCTGCATGAACACGATCGCATCGGCCGGCTTGAAGAGATGTGCCGGCGCGTTCGCGACGGTGTCGTTGATCTGCCGCAGCGGACTGATGTCGTCGATCACCCAGAACCCGCGTCCGTGCGTCGCGACGATGAGATCGTTCTGGTAGATCTCGAAGTCGCGCACGGACGTGACCGGCAGATTGAGTTGCAGGGACTGCCAGTGGTCGCCGTCGTCGAACGAGACGAAGACCTGACGTTCCGTTCCCGCGAACAGCAGGCCCTTGCGCGCAGGATCTTCCTTGATGACGTGGACGTAGACTCCTGCTGGCAGCCCCCGCGTGATCTCCTGCCAGGTCTTGCCGAGATCGCGCGTGCGGTAGATGTGCGGGTTGAAGTCCGTCAGTTGATGCCGATCGACCGACGCGTAGGCCTCGTTGGGATCGAAGTGCGAGGCCTCCATGCCTGTGATGCGGCTCCAGGGATCGACCGACGGGGGCGTCACGTTCTGCCACGTCCCGCCGTCGTCAGTCGTCACCTGCACGTACCCGTCGTCCGTGCCAATCCAGAGCAACGGCGCCCGGAGCGGCGAGGGCGACACTGCATAGATCACGCCGCGCCGGCCGTTGCGATTGGTGTCCTCGGTTGACGTCGCATCGAGATTTGCGGGGACGGGAGGATCGCGTCGTGTGAGGTCGGGGCTGATCTGTCGCCACGTCCGCGCGTCGTCGACGGTCTTGAACAGGAACTGGTTCGCGTAATAGAGCGCGTTCGGATCTGCTTTCGAGAACACGAGCGGCTGCGTCCAGGCGGTGCGCGCCGCGTTCTCGCCGGGCAGGCGCTGCACGTTTGCCGTCTCGGCGGGCGTGGGTGGACCGATGCCGCCGGCCGGCGCATTCGTTTCGAGATCGTACCGCCCGCCCGTGCCGCCGAAGATGACACCGGGGTGCCGCGGGTCGCCGGCCGTCATGCCGCTTTCGCCGCCGGCGCCAACCGGTTCCCAGTCGCGCATGGTGATGTTCGCGAACTTGGGGCGCGTGCGCACGGCCACTGCGCCGCTGTCCTGCTGGGCGCCCGTGACCCAGTAGGGGACACGGTAGTCCACCGACACGTGGTAAATCTGCGCGATCGGCTGATTCAGCCACGAGCTCCAGGTCACTTCGCGCGGATCTTCTGTCCGCGCGTTGCGCGTGATGATCGTGCCTTGATCGCTCGCGACGGCCATCGTGTCCGGGTCGTCGGGCGAGACCCACGTTTGATGGTAGTCGTCACCTCCCGGCGATCCTCTCAGCACGACCCACGACTTGCCGCCGTCCTTGCTGCGATTGAGCGCGACGCCAGGTACGTAGACGATGTCCGCGTTCTTCGGATCGACAGTGACGTGCGAGAAATACCAGCCGCGGTTGCTGCCGAGCGCGACGTCACTCGAGAGCTTGGTCCAGGTCGCGCCTGCATCATCCGATCGATAGAAGCCGCCCTGTGACGGCGTCGGCGCACCACCGCCGCCGGCCGGCCCCGCGGCCAGCGCGCGTCCGGCTTCCGGCGATCCAGGACACGGCGTCGTGGCCGGCGCGCCTTGTGGCAGAAAGTCATCGACCTGCGCGTAGATGCGCCGCGGGTTGGCCGCGGAGATTCCGATTCCCACCTTGCCGATGCACGCCGGCGGCAAGCCGTTCTTCAGTTCCGTCCAGTTCGCGCCTCCGTCGGTTGACTTGAAGATGCCGCCGCCAGGCCCGTTGGTCGGTTGATACGTGTACCAGGTTGGCCGACGCGTGTTCCAGAGCGCGGCGTAGATGATTTGGGAATTCGTCGGATCGATCACGACTTCGGAGGCGCCGACCGAATCATTTCTGGACAGCACCTTCGACCACGTGCGTCCGCCATCCGATGTTCTGAAGACACCGCGGTCTGGATTCGGATTGTAGAGATGGCCGATCGCCGCGACGAAGACAACGTTCGGATTGCGGGGATCGACGGACACCCGGGCAATGTGTTGCGTGTTGTCGAGCCCGATGTGCGTCCAGGTCTTGCCGGCATCCGTCGATTTGTACATGCCGTTGCCGTAGCCGGTCGAATCGCGCAGGGTGGATTCGCCGCTGCCGACATAGATCGTGTCGGGCGCCGATGGCGCGACCGCGAGCGCGCCGATCGAGGCCACCGGCTGCGAATCAAAGATCGGTGTCCACACGCGACCGGCGTCGATGGTCTTCCAGACGCCGCCATTCACGGCGCCCATGTAGAACTCGTTGGGCCGGCCCGGCACGCCGCTCACGGCGTCTACGCGCCCGCCTCGAAACGGGCCCAGCATGCGCCAGCGAAGTCCCGAATACAGGCTCGCGTCGTACGGCGCCGCTTGCGCCGAAACGGCCGTCCACGTGCACCAGGCGGCCGCGGCGAGACCGGCGACGAGCCCGAGCGACCGAAGATGATGGGTGAGACGAGTGGTCATGGGTCGGTCCTTCATGTCCTCGGGCATGTCTTCGGGAACGATATCTGAAGCGCGGCCAGCACGGATTGATATCATGTCGCGTGCCCGAAATCGCTTCGGCGCTGCCGGCCGATCCGTATCCGCGTCTGAGCGCGGCGACGACCGAGCGCTATCGCACCGCTCAGCCGTATTCCCATGCGGTCTTCGACGACTTCCTCGAACCGGGGCTCGCGCGCCGGGTCGTGGCCGAGTTTCCGGCCCTGGCGAGCGACGTCTGGATCAACTACACGCACGTAAACGAGCGCAAGTTCGGGCGGAACGATCGCGCGAGTTTTCCACCGGCCATCGGCGCGGCCGTCGACGCGTTCAACGCGCCGCCGTTCGTGGCCTGGCTCGAGCGCCTCACGGGGATCAAGGGCTTGCGCCCGGATCCAAGCCTCGAGGGCGGCGGCATGCACCAGACGCCCAGCGGCGGGCATCTGAACATTCATGCGGACTTCACCGGCCATCCGCATCATCCGACCTGGCAGCGGCGGGTCAACGTGATCCTTTATCTGAATGAGGGCTGGCACGATGAGTGGGGTGGCGCGCTGGAGCTCTGGAATCGCGACATGACCCGGTGCGTCGAGCGCATCGCGCCGGTGTTCAACCGCGTCGCAATCTTCAACACGGACCAGGATTCATTTCACGGGCTGCCCGATCCGATTCGCTGTCCCGCGGACGTGACCAGAAAATCGCTCGCGCTGTACTACTTCACCGACGAACAGCAGCCGTTTCTGGTGCGGTCCACCGAGTACCGCGCGCGGCCCGGCGACGGGCTGAAAGGCATCGCGATTTGGGCGGACAAACAGGTGCTGCGCGGCTACGACAAGATCAAGCGGCGGTTCAATCTGGACGATAAGTTCGCGAGCAAGGTGCTGGGATTCTTTTCGCGGAAGAAATAACGCCTGGAAAAAGCCTGAACCACGCGGAAGACACGAAACTCACGGAACCCACGGAAATGTTTTTGGGGTGCCTTTCGTGTGATGTAAGGCTCGTTCTATTCCGACCGCAACGACTCCAACGGACTCACGCCCGCCGCACGGCGCGCCGGTAGATACGTCGCGAGCATCGCGACGGCGAACAGGGCGAGTGCGGTCACTGCAAACGTGATGACGTCGAGTTCCGGCGTGTCGAACAGCAGGTCGGCGAGCAACCGCGTCAGGCCGTAGGCGCCCGCAAGGCCGGCGACGAGGCCGATGGCCACGATGCCGGCGCCTTGCGCGACGACCGTTCGCATGATGCGAGATGGCTGCGCGCCCAGGGCCAGCCGCACCCCAATCTCACGCTCGCGGAGGGTGACCGTGTACGACAACACGCCGTACAGCCCGACCGCGCCGAGCAGCAGTGCCATCGCCGCCGCGAGGCCGAGCGTCAGCATCGTGAACGTGAAGGGCACGATCGAGCGCGACATGACCTCGGCCATCGGCTGGACGGCGGCGACGGGCAGCCGCGGATCGAGCGCCCATACCGCCGACCGCAGCGCCGCCGCATCCCGCGTCATGCGCGCGCTCTTGACCACGTACGCCAGCGTGCGCGAACTGACGTCGCTGATCGGCGCGCCGAGCGGAAAGTAAATCAGAGCCGGCAGTTCCTCGCGAAATCCGTCCTGCCGCTCGGAACTCACGACGCCCGCAACGGTGTACCACGCGGCGCTGTCGTCGCCACTCGGGCGAAGCCGCTTGCCGATCGGATCGATGTTGGGCCAGAACCGCTTCGCCATCGCCTGATTGATCAGGACGTCGCGTCCATCGGCGCCAAGGTCGCGGCTGTCGAACGCCCGGCCCTGCGAAAGCCGCAAGCCCATGGCCTCGACATAACCCGGCGCGGTGATCTTGTAATGAATGATGGGCGGCAGCTGCCCGGGCGGGGTGGGCTGGCCGTCGATGACGAACGCGGTGCCGGGCGCACTGCCCGCCATCGGCAGCACCGACGCGGCGCCGGCGGCCGTCACGCCGGAGGTGTTTCGCAACGAGTCGATCAGCCGGCTGGTGAAGTCCCGGACCTTCGCGCCGTCCGCGTAGCTCGATCGCGGCAGCGCCACGCGGAACGTCATGACGTCCGTCGCGTCGAAGCCGAGGTCGGCGCGCAGCATGTGCGAAAAACTGCGGACCAGCAGGCCCGAGCCAATGAGCAGCACCAGCGTCAGCGCCGTCTGCACGACGACGAGGAACTGGCGTCCCCGGTGCCGGGATCGATCAACCGTCGAGCCCCGGCCGCCGTGTCGGAGTGCCGCGAGCGTGCGCAGGCGCGTGTACCGGAAGGCGGGGACGATGCCGAAGATCAGCGCCGCCAGCAGCGTCGCGCCCAGCGCGACGACCGTGACCAGGGGATCGATGCCGACCGCAGCGAGCCGCGGGATGTTCGGTGGCGCGGCGCGAATCAGCGCCGGCACCCCGATGGCGGCCAGACCCACGCCCAGACCGCCGCCGATCGCGGCCAGCACCAGGGCTTCGGTCAGCTGCTTGCGGACGAGCGCCGCGCGTGGCGCCCCCAGCGCCGCCCGCACCGCAACTTCCTTCTGTCGCGATTCCGCGCGGATCAGAAACAGATTCGCGACGTTCGCGCACGCGATGAGCAGGACGAATCCCACCGTGCCCAGCAGAATCCACAGCGGCTGTCGCATGTCGCCGACGACGTCTTCGCGCAGACTGTGGACCAGCACCTGATACCGGCCGTTGGTGAGGAACGCGCGGTAGTCCGGTGCCGAGATGCCGCCATCGGTCAGCTGCTTGACCAGCGGGACGAACTCCGCCTGGGCCGCTGCCGGCGTGACGCCCGGCTTGAGCCTGGCCGCGACATACCAGCCGAACGTGCCGGTCACGGGGTTGGCCCAGTCGAATCGTGTCGGGATCCACATGTCGGGGGATCCGTTGTCGTCCAACTCGGGCCGAAGGATCCCGAGGATGGTGGCCGTCTCGCCGTCGACCTGCACCGTGCGGCCGACGGCGCCGCGATCGGCCCCGAACCGGCGATGCCAGAGTCGATCGCTGATGACCACCGCCAGCGTGGCGCCGCGGGTGTCGTGGGTCGCGGTGAAGACCTGGCCCTGGGCGGGCGTGATTCCGAATGTGGAGAAGTAGCTCGCGCTCGTGATGAGCGCCGGGACGACCTCCGGCGTGGCGTCGTCATTGAGATTCGCCTCGCGCCGCTGGGAGATCGCCATGTCGTCGAACGACCTGGTGTCGTCGCGGAAGAAGACGAACAGGTCGGGCGACAGGGGGAATTGGTCCAGGTTCAAGCCGGCCGCGTTGCTCCAGATATTCGTGAGCCGTTCGGCGTCGCGGTAGGGCAGTGGCTTGAGGAGGACGCCGTTGACGACGCTGAAGATGGCGGTGACCGAGCCGATGCCGAGCGCGAGCGTGAGGGCCGCGATCGTGACGAAACGCGGCTCTTTCCGGAACCCGCGGAGCGCCAAGCGAACGTCACCCAGAAATGCGCGCATGGAAGTGTCCAGCTTACACAAGGACGGCGAGTCCGGCGCTCCGGTTAGTCGATTGCGCTCGCGCGAGGTATCGAGAAAGAAGAGATTGAACCTTGGGGGGCCATGAGGGGCCATGGACCCGCTGATCCGTGCGCTCGTCGCTCGCGTCTTTCCCCATGGCTCTCCATGGCCCTCCAAGGGTAAATCTTTCAGGTACACTGCCGCCGGCATGAGCGCAGCGACACTGTTCCGGAAGAAACCGATTGCGGAGATTCAGCGCGACGCCGACGCGGGGTTTGGCGGCGAGGCGGGGCCGGCTCAGGGTGGCGGCGCGCCCCAACTGCGCCGCACGCTTGGGGTCGTCGATCTCACAGCCTTCGGCATCGCGGCGATCATCGGCGCCGGAATCTTTTCGACGATCGGGAACGCCGCGTTCAACGGCGGGCCGGCTGTGGCGTTTCTGTTCGTGTTTACCGCCATCGCGTGTGGGTTTTCCGCGCTGTGCTACGCCGAGTTCGCGTCGCGCGTGCCGATTTCCGGATCGGCGTACACGTACGCCTATGCGAGCTTTGGCGAGTTGGTCGCGTGGATCATCGGCTGGGACCTGCTCATCGAGTACGCCATCGGCAACATCGCGGTGGCGATTTCCTGGAGCGACTACTTCACAGGACTGCTGGCGAGTCTGCGCATTCCGGCGCTGGGCATCGACGGCATCGTGCTGCCGGCGTGGACGACGATGGACTATCTCTCGGCGTCGCGCGGGTACCACGCCGTCGTCGATACGCTCGGCGCGAGTGCGACGATCGAGGCCATCAATGCCAATCCCGATGTGTCGTCGCTCGCCAATGCCTTCCGCGCCTGGACCACGGCGCCGGATCTTGGAGGACTGCGGCTGATCGCCGACTTGCCCGCGCTGGCTGTCGTCGCGCTGGTGACCTTTCTGGTGTACGTCGGGATTCGGGAATCCAAGCGCGCGAGCAACGCGCTGGTCGCGTTCAAGCTGCTCATCATCTTCGTGGTGATTGGGGTCGGCGCGTTCTACATCAATCCGGACAACTGGCATCCGTTTGCGCCCAATGGCATCACCGGCGTCCTGAAGGGCGTGTCGGCCGTCTTTTTCGCGTATATCGGATTCGATGCCATCACCACGACGGCGGAGGAGTGCAAGAACCCCAAGCGCGACCTGCCGCTCGGCATGTTCCTGTCGCTGGCGATCTGCACGGTCCTCTACATCGCCATCGCGTTTGTGCTCACGGGCATGGTCAATCACGAACAGCTGCAGGTGGGTGACCCGCTCGCGTTCGTCTTCGGACCGCAGGGCGCGAACCTGCCCTGGCTGCGCGCGGCGGTCGCGATTTCGGCGGTGGTGGCGATGACGACCGTACTGCTCGTCTTCCAGCTCGGTCAGCCGCGGATCTGGATGTCCATGAGCCGCGATGGCCTGCTGCCGCCGGTCTTCTCAGCCATTCATCCGCGCTTCAAGACGCCCTGGTTCGCGACGATCGTGACGGGCCTGCTGGTGGCCATCCCGGCGTTGTTCATGAATCTCACCGAGGTCACCGACCTGACGAGTATCGGGACGCTGTTTGCGTTTGTGCTGGTCTGCGGCGGCGTGTTGATGCTGGACGGCGGCACGCGCGGAGGGCGGTACACGCCGTACGTGTCGTCACGATGGATCATCCCGGCGGCGTACATCGGCGCCTGGGTCTATGCGGCGGTGTATCAGCACGACGCGCTCACGCGCTGGCTGGCCTTCACCGACCCGGACGATCCGTCGATTCATGGCTGGGAGGTGTTCAAGCACCAGATCCCGCTGATCGCCTTCATCATCGGCAGCGGCGTGTTTGCCATCGCCTGCTTCGTGAAGAAGCTGTCGCTCATCCCGGTGATGGGCGTGCTCAGCTGCGGCTATCTGATGACCGAACTCGGCATCACGAACTGGATCAGGTTCCTCGTGTGGCTGGCGATCGGACTGGTGCTGTACTTCATGTATGGCGTACGGCACAGCAAGTTGGGACGAAGCGAGCGGACCTAGACGAGGGTCGGTGCACCTTGTAGGGCCACGTAGGGCCATGTAGGCGCGGGTGTGGTGGCCCGGCTTCGCCGGGCCCAGTGATGGAACGGTGCGAACTCGAACACAAGAGTCCGATGGGTTAGGTGCGGCTCTTGCGTTCGAGTTCTCACCGTTCCATCACCGGCCGCCGTAGGCGGCCGCCAGGCCCGCGCGGACCCGGAATCTCTGGAACTACATGGTCCTGCGTGGCCCTACATGGTGAATCCCCTCCGGGTTATCTGAGGTAGGAGTACCACCCGAACAACCCGAGCACCACGCCGACAATCGCGAGCATTGCCCACACGCGTTGATTCTGCCGGTCGGGTAGCTGGGCCATGCCTTTCCTCCCTTTTTAGTTGTCAGTTGTTAGTTGTTAGTTTGTCCCTTTCCACCCTCCGTCGCCGCAGCCGCCGCTCGCTGTTGCATGAGCGCGGCGCCTGCCATCAACCCGCCGGTGCCGAGCGATTCCACCGCGCTGCTCGGGACGATCATCAGCGCGCCTTTTTCCTTGATGCCCTCGTAGAGCATGTTCATCGCGCGCAGCTGCAGCGCCATCGGATTGTTCTGATACGACAGGGAGGCCGTTTCGAAGCTCTTGGCGATCTCGACTTCGGCCTGGCTCAAGATCACGCGCGCCTGTTTTTCGCGCGTCGCCTGCGCTTCGCGCGACATCGCGTCCTGGAGCGCCGCCGGAATGACGATGTCGCGCATTTCGACGGACTGGACGGTGACGCCCCACGGATTCGAGCGGGCGTCGATGAGCTGCTGCAATTCCGCTTCGATCCGCTCGCGGCCGCGCAACAGGTCCGACAGCGACGTCTTGCCGATGATGTCGCGCAGCGCCGTCTGTGCCGCCCAACTCACGGTGTACCGGTAGTTCTGCACTTCCAGCGCGGCCCGTTCCGGGTCGTGCACCATCCAGAAGAGCACGGCGTCGACGTTCACCGGGACCGTATCCGCGGTCAGCGTCTGCTCGGCGGCAAAGCCGGTCGTGATGACGCGCTGATCGATGTACGCGGCGGGCGTTTCGATGAAGGGCACGATCCAGAACAATCCGGGGCCGCGCAGCCCGACGTATTTGCCGAGCCGCAGCAGGACGACGCGTTCCCATTGCGAGACGATCTTCGGGGATTGCGCGGCGAGCAGGCCCAGCAGGATGCCGCCGATCGCCCACGCGGGATTCCCGGACGTCAGCGTCAACCCGCTCCCCGCCACCGCTGGCACGCCGAAGGTGACCAGCGCGACGATGTTGACGCGGGGTCCGGTCGGGGCGTCGTCTCCGCGCGAATTCAGTGAAATCGCCACAGTCATCCTCCCTGTTTACCAGCCATGTGCGTGAGCACCCGAACCACATCGTCGGCGGTGAAACCGCGCGAGGCGGCCTCGTCAAGACACCGGCGGACGATCGCCGCCAGATCCGGGTCGCGCCGGCCCGGCCGGGGCGCGGCCAGGGCCGGTTCGCTCGCGACAAACGTGCCCACGCCACGCCGCGTTTCGAGCACGCCGGCGCGCTCGAGATCGACGTAGACCCGGGCGATGGTGTTGGCGTTGACCGCCAGCTCGACCGCCAGCTGGCGGACCGTCGGCAACTGAGCGCCGGGCCGGAGCTTGCGGGTCGCGATCGCGGCGCGAACCTGCTGTTCCAGCTGCACGTGCAGCGGCGTCGCGTGACGAGGGTCAAGGGTCAGCAGGCCGGGCACAGTGTTAGTGTACTAGAACACTAGTACAAGTCAAGATGAAACTGACAGATGAAACTAACAACTGACAACTAGCAACTAACAAGTGAGGTGGTCGCCTGCGGCGACAGCTGTTTTGTGATGTCTGGGCGGCCCTACCTGTTAGTTGCTAGTTGTTAGTTGCCAGTTGCCAGTTGCCCCTCCCCGCGCCAGGTCAATACACCCTTGTCCTGAACACCCGGTCAGGGTTTCGCTCGCGTTTGGTCACGGTGAAGTGCAGGCGGGAGATTTCCCGGCCGTCGCGCGTTTCGACCAGCACGCGCCAATCGCCGTTGCTGAAGTTCTGCTTGGTGGCGAAGCCGCGGAATCCGTCCTCGCGGCCGCCGGTGATGTGGATGGGGATGCGGTCGGAGTCCTGCCAGCCGTGCGCCGGATCCTTGAGCGACCAGCGCACGAACACCGTGTCGTCGAACCGGGTCGGCGAGTAGATGGCGAAGAACACGTGGACGACGTCGCCGGGCTCGGCGGCGAACGTCTCGTCGTCCTGGCGCCAGAAGCGCCACGATGACGACTCGTAATAGACGACGAAGCGATCGCCGACCCGCTCGACGCGATGATAGACGCCCAGTGTTTTCGCCGCGATCGGCACCGGCGGAATCAGGCCGGCGAGGTAAAGGCCGAGAAACAGACCGCTGACCGCCAAACCAGGCGCCAGCAGTCGCCGAATGATGGTGCCGTGCCGCAGCCGGCGGCGCAGGCGGGTGTAGAACAGCGCGAGCACGCCCAGGGTTGCGCAGAACGACAGGATGAATGTGATCTGGCTCACGGTGCCCAGCAGGATCGGAATGAGGAGCGACCAGAAGCAGAACAGGCTGAGCACGTAGAGCGCGACCTTGACGTCGAGGCCGTGGTGGCGGATCGAGGCGATCTCGTTCAGGATGACGGCGCCAAAGAGCAGCACGACGAACAGGATCGACGAGGCCAGCGACGCGCTCATCAGAAAGAAGATCGAGTACAGGTTCATGAGCGTGCCGAGGCAGAAATGAAAGACCAGGCTGCGGTAGCTCCAGGCCTTCTCGATCCAGGGCCGCATCGGCCACGCGTCCGGGTCGGTATCGCGCACGAGTTCGACGTAGAGGATGCTCCCGATGATGGTGAGGTACACGATCTGCTGGACGATCATCAGCACGTGATCGACGCCGGCGCTGGCGGCGAACACGTCGAAGACGAAGCCGGCCGCGAAAAACGCCAGGTCCCACCCCAGGCGGTGGCGCTTGTACGTGCCTGTCAGGCGTTGTCGCCAGGGATACGATCGGGCCATGCGTGGCAAGCGTAACGCGTTGGCGGGCCTGCCGCATTCAGTGAACCGTTTCCGCGCCGGCGGCGTCTTGTCACTGCAGCCCCGGGAACCCATGGTCTTCCGATGAACGAACTGGTGGGACGGCTGTCGGGCACCCTGGTGAGCGACGGAACGGATCTGGACGCTCAGTTCGAGGCGCGACTGGCCGACTCGTTTCCGCTCGCGTTCCGCGTCGCGTTCAGCGTGCTGCGCCACCGGCAGGACGCCGAAGATCTGGCGCAGGAAGCCTTCGTCAAGGCGCATCGCCGGCTCGCGGAGCTTCGTGATCGGGAACGGTTCAGGGCCTGGCTCGTGCGGATGGTCTGGCGGATGGCCCTGGATCGCCGGCGTGGCGAAAAGCGCCGCGAGGCGCGCGAGCAGGTCGTCGCCATTGCCCCGACGACCGTGACAACCGTCGAAGATGACGCGATTGCGCGGGAGCGGGAAGCCGCGTTGTGGGCCGCCATTGACGCGCTTCCCGAAAAGTTGCGCGTGGCGATCGTGCTCTCGTCGATCGAGGGCCACGACGTCAAAGCGGTCGCGGGGCTGCTCGGCGTGCCGGAAGGCACCGTGAAGTCGCGACTGTTTCTGGCGCGCAAGCAATTGGAGGAGGCCTTATCGTGGCTCGTGACCCCGGCGACCATCCGCTAGCGCAACTCGACGCTGCGCTTCGCGTCGCGCCATCACCGGCGGCTGCCGCGAGAGTTCGCGAGCGCGTGCGGCAGGAACCCGTGCGTGCGTCGCATGGCTGGTGGTCCGTCGCGGCCGCGAGTGTGGCGGTGGTCGCGGTCGGCATCGCGACCTCAACTTTGCTCGTGTCACGCCGCGAGGTGACGCCATCCGTGGCAGCGGTTGCCACGGTTCCGTCCACGCCCGTGGCCGCCAGTGCGCCGGCCCCTTTCGAGACGGCGCCGGTGCGCGTCCTGCCGAACGTGGCCGGAAGGACGGCGCATGCGGCCCCGCCCCCTCCGGCCGTCGTCCTCGCGCCGGCGCGCCCTCGAGAACTCGAAGTGCTCGTGCCGCCTGATGAGGGCATCGCGCTGAGAAAGCTGTTGATGGCGGTGCGGGACGGCCGGGCGGTCGTGCCGGCGCCGGGAGTGAGGGCGATGGAGGCCGCCGATGGGCACCTGTTGGAGCCCACACCGATCGAGATTCCGTTAATCAAGATCGAACTGCTGCCGGGAACCCCGGTGGCTGGTTCGGGAGGGACAGTGAAATGACTGCGAGATCACAGTTGCTTCGAATCGCTTTGGTGACCGGCGCGTTCGTCCTGGCGACCAGCGCGTGGACGCCAGCCCTCGCTCAGCAGGCTGAGGCGAAGCCCGTGCCGCCGCCACCGTTGCCAACGGTACCGGTCAAGGTGGACGTGACGCTCGCGCGCTACCAGGGCGAGAAAAAGGTCAGCAGCTTACCCTTCAGCCTTTATGCCAGCGCGGGGCCGAGCCAGCGCAATTCGGTGCAGATGCGCATGGGCATCGACGTACCTGTCGGCACATCGACGACGACCGAAACGCGGACCGTGCCCAGCGGCCAATCGACCAACTCCACCGGGGCTACGTCAAGCAAGGTTGAGTATCGCAATATCGGCACGAACATCGACACGTATGTTCTTCGAATTGACGAGACGCGCTTTTCGGTCTATGTCAACGTCAACGACTCGTCCATCTACACGGCCGATGGCGACGCCAAGAACCTCAAGATCGCGGATGCTGCCGCCTTTCGCACCTTCAGTACGAGCAATACGGTGACGCTGCGCGACGGCCAGACGGTGCAGTTCGGCATGGGCACCGACAAGGTCAGCGGGGAAGTACTCAAGATCGAAGTGACGGTGACGGTGATCAAGTAGCCCGTTCGCCGCGTCGTCGACTGCAGGACCTATCGGGGGACGAGCCAGGTACCCGCGAGACGATCCTGCAGTCCGCGTTGTGGCGTCAGTACCGCGCAGGCGGCGCCCAGGGCGAGAATGATCACGACCATCGCCGAGACCCGTTCGAGCGAGATGTGGTCCAGCATCCAGTAGAAGACGCCGGAGCCGACCGGTTCCATGCTGGCCCTCATGAACAACGAGCCCCAATACACCGCCGTGATCGCCAGCAGCATCAGCGCCGGTGACCACCCGATCAGCGCCCGCCACAATGCTCGCCCGCGGGTCACCTCGCTGCCGTCGCGGCGGACGACCGCCATGCCAAACCCGCTGAGGACGAGTCCGCCCTTGAAGGCGGCCGCGGACAGGAGCGCGGGAATCGCCGTCAAGATCAGGATCCAACCAACGAGAGTGGCGGGAAGCTCCCACCAGGCGAGCGGAGGGGGAGTCGTGGCCCTCTCTGTCTCCTCATGATCCGCGAGGAACTTTTCGAGGGTCGTCGTCGCGGCATGCAGTTCGTCGGCGGACACGCGTGGATGCCGGGCCAGGATGGCGGTCGCGATCGAGCGTTTCGACGCCAGGAACAAGTGCCGCGGCGAGTCCCAGGTCTGGGCATCTGCCAGGACCGTCCCAAAACGGCCGGCCACGTAGACGTCGAGTGCGTCGAGTTCCGTCGTCTTGAGAAACGTCGGCGGGGTGCCGCGGGCCCGTTCGTCCAGCAGGTGCAGAAAGTAGGCGAGCGTCGACGCATCCTTTGACTCGTCTGAGGTGGCGATCCGATCGAGCAGCGGTTCGGTCATGGCGACCAGGAGCATCACGAGAGCCAAGGGAATCGCCATAACGGCGACGTGTGCTGCACGCCGCGACCGGGTCACGCGATCCGGCGTACCCATGACCGCGTGGCAGGCAGCGGCCACGTCGTTCAGGGACTCAAATCGCTCGTGTGCCAGGCGCTCCAGAAGTGATCGGGCCGAAAGGGGCAGCCGGAGCGATTCGACATGATCGTTCTGATCCCCGGCTGGCCAAAGGAGAGCGCGCTGCGCAATCGCATGCAGGAATCGTTGTGGTGTTCGCGCCGCTTCAGTCGTGGCGCCGGATTCGTCGCCTGAATGAGAAGCGACGTTCAGATCGAAATCGAGGATCTTGGCGGCGTTCCCGGTCGTCACAAAGACCCGGCTGAATCTCAACGGCGGCGTCGCGTCAACGGCTGCGGAGGCGCGCAGTTCGACGGCGACATCACGGAGCCACCGCTTCACGTCATTCCACGATGCGGGGCGACCCAGCCGTTGTGCGAGTGGGTCGCCGTCGAGCGCTTCATACGCATCCCAGGCCTCGCTGGATGTGCGTGCGCCGCCGATCCAACGGAGCCGGCCCGGCCGGGCGACGTCGCGGCGTTCGGGCGGTACAGGCTCGGCGCCGGCCGGCATTCGATGCACCCAAACCGTCCGCCGGAGCGTCGGATCGAACGCCGCGAACAGTTGACCCTCGGTGGTGGAGCCCACCGGGGCGACGATGTCGAACGGTCCACAGCGGGACGTCGGGATGTTCGCGGGTGTGGCACGCCGCAGGATCGGTGTCGCGATCGCCGGTCGTGGTGCGCGGGTGCGAGCGATGACACGCGTCCGAGTCAGGAGATCGTGGACTGCCGCAAACCCGTTGTGTCGCCGGGCGGTCAGAAACAGCGCGGCCGTGTAGAGCGGTGGCACGAACCCGATGAGCGCCGCGGCCAGACCGGCCGTGTGAGACCCAACCGCCACGAATGGCAGCGCGACCACCAGATTCGCGAGATGGTACAGGACCGAACGAAGCAGCGCATGTGATCCGATCCGACGGTTCTCATGCGCGCGGACGACCCGCAACCCGCAGCACCACTTGCCGACGGTCGTACCCCAGACACCTTCGAGGATTGCAAAGTACGCGACCGAGCCCGCCAAGTAGTACCACTGCCACTCCGGTCGCGACGCGAATCCGTCGGATCCGGTCCACGTCGAACGCACCGCCTGGATTTCGACAACGGGGAGGATCAGCAGCACGTAGTCGATGAGCCCCGCCACCCATCGAAGCCCCAGAGGCGCGGGCGTCGACGTCCGCGAGGCATACGGCTGTAACGCCGCCGACAGCGCCGCATATGACGCCGGCCGGGACGCCGGCTCCTTCGCCAGGCAGCGCAGTACCGTCCGCGCGAGTCCGCGCGGAACGGCCGGCTGAAGGTCGCGCGGCGATGGGGGCGATTCGGCCGCGACGCGCGCCACGAGCGCCGTCAGCTCGCGCTCCTCAAACGGCGGCCGTCCAGTCAGCAGGTAGAACAGTGTGGCGCCGGCGGAGTAGATATCCGCGCGTACGTCAAGCGGCCCGCCGCGCAGCTGCTCCGGAGACGCGAATTGCGGGGTCCCGCGAAACGCGCCGGGCGGAACGCTCTGCGTGACATCGCGCGCCAGCGTGGAGATCGACAGGCCAAAATCGCCGACCTTGACCGTGCCATCGACGTCCGTGAAGCAGTTGCCGGGTTTCACGTCGCGGTGCAGGACGCCGGCACTCTGCGCCGCGTCGAGGCCCGCGAGGACCTGCAGCATCGCGTCCACGGCCGCTGCAGGCGGCAGCGGGCCCCGCGACTTCACCGCGTCTTTCAGGGTGCCGCCGGGCAGTAGTTCCATCGTGATGACGGGGATGCCGTCGATCTCTTCGCTGCCGAAGATGTACACGCTGTTGGGATGACTGATTGACGCGGCGAGTTGGCCCTCGCGCAAGAACCTGGCGCGATCCTGCGCGTCACTCAAGCGCTCATTCAGGACCTTGAGCGCCATGCGCCGGCCGTTGTCGACTTGTTCAGCGGCGTACACTTCGCCCATGCCGCCGCGGCCGATGAGGTGTTCCACGCGATAGCGGCCGAAGACCTGACCTGTCGCGAGGCGCGGAGGATGCGGATCGGCCGAATGGGACACATCGTCCGTTCCGGGCGCGCCCGTCCGTCCTGAGGCCTCGAGGGCGCCGGCCATCAAGCAAGCGGGACACAGCCCTTCCGCCCCGGTCGGCGGCACTTCGGCACCGCAACGAGGACAGCGAACCGGCGACACCTGGTCCATGCGTGGATCTGACAAGTTTCTGGCGGAAGGTTACAGAGGCGGGCGCCCCGTGCTCAGGACACCGACAACGCCCGGAAGAGATGGCGGATCTCATCATCCACGTCCGTGCCGGTGTGCAGGGTGGACGAGATCTCCTGGCGCAGAAATGTCCGGTACCGGCGGCGGAGGCGATGGACGGCCACTTTGACGGCGCCTTCACTCATTCCGATGGCGGCGCCGATCTTGCGATAGCCCATGTCGCCGGCTTCGCCCGTCAGGCAGTGTTTCATCTGGTCGAATTCGCGGCGCTTGCCCGCGGCGACGGCCTCGCGACGCAGCCGCGCCAGCACGCGGTCGAGCACCGTCAAGGCCCATCGCCGATCGAACACGGTCTCGGGCGTCTGCGTGTCGGCGGGTTCGCGCGTGTATCGATGTTCGGCGTCGTCAAACGCCAACGGCAGCGGCGAAACGCCGCCACCTCGTTTGTCGGCGCGGTCATACGCACGGGTGTTCTGCAGGAAGTGCTGCATCGACGCGAGCAGAAAGGATCGGAATCGCCCGCGGTCGCGTCGGGCGTCTCGCACGTACTGTTTGTCCAGCAGGCGGGCAAAGAAGGCCTGCGTGAGGTCCTGCGCCTCGTCGCTTCCGTAGCCTTGCCGCCGGACGTACGCGTAGAGCGGATACCAGTACGCTTCACAGAGCGCCGCCAAGCCGCGCTGTGCCGCCGACCCGCCCGGACCGGCGGCCGCCAGCACCAGACTCCACTGTGTCGTGTCGAATCGCGCGCGGCCCTGCGGCACGAGAGGAAGTATAGGAGTCCTTGTCGTGCGTGCCACCACGTAATAGCATCCGAATCGCGCCGGTGAGCCGGCGGCGGGTGGAGCACTTATGAAGAAGGTCTGGTTGACGGTCGTGGCGCTCGCCGGTCTCTCGGTCGGCTTGGTTCCCGTGGGCACGCAAGGACAAGTTCCCAAAACGACCCTGTATCTGGTCGCCACGGCGCATCTGGACTCCCAGTGGAACTGGACCGTGCAGGACACGATTCGCGACTTTGTGCCGAAGACGTTCCACACCAACTTCGACTTCTTCGAGAAGTACCCGAATTACACCTTTTCGTGGGAAGGCGTCATCCACTACATGTGGTTCAAGGAGTACCACCCGGAAGAATGGGCGCGCGTGCAGAAGTACGTCGCCGACGGCCGATGGAAGCTCGCCGGGTCGTGGATCGACGCGGTCGATCCGAACATGCCGTCGCCGGAATCGTTGTTCCGGCAGGCGCTTTACGGGCAGCGGTTCTACCGCCAGGAATTTGCCGGCAAGGTTTCGCGCGACGTGTATCTGCCCGACAGCTTCGGATTCGGCTGGGCGTTGCCGTCGATCGCGGCGCACTCGGGCCTGAACGCGTTCTCGACGCAGAAACTCACGTGGGGACGACCGATTCCGTTCCCCATCGGCCGCTGGAAGGGCGTTGACGGCAGCGAGATCATCGCCGCCTTGAATCCCGGCAGCTATGGCACGCAGATCCGTGAGGACATCACGCCTTCGTCAACCAACGGCGGACGCGCGGGCGGAGCACCCTGGCTGAACGACCCGACGTCGGTCGGCAGCGGCCCGCGGATCGAATTCCGCTACTTCGGGACTGGAGACACCGGCGGCGCGCCGACCGAAGCCTCGGTCCAGTTCGTGCAGAAGGCCCTGGCGAATCCCGATCCAAATCTGATCATCAAGAACACGTCGCCCGACCAGCTCGCGAAGGACCTGACGCCGGAAGCGAGGGCGCTTCTGCCGGTCTACAACGACGAACTCATCCTCAAGACGCACGGCACCGGCTGCTACACCTCGCAGGCCGCGATGAAGCGCTTCAATCGGACGAACGAAATTCTGGCGGATGCCGCTGAAAAGGCGAGCGTCGCCGCGTCCTGGCTGGCCGGCGAGGTGTATCCGACCGAACAGCTGCGTGACGCCTGGGTGCGGTTTCTGTGGCACCAGTTCCACGACGACCTGACGGGCACCAGCATTCCGCAGGCCTACCAGTTCTCGTGGAACGACGAGCTGGCGTCGATGAACCAGTTCGCCGGCGCGATCACGCATGCCACGACGGCCGTCTCGAACCTGCTCGACACCACGGGCGCGGGCGTCCCGCTCGTCGTCTACAACCCGGTGTCGATGGATCGCACCGAACCGATCGAAGCCACCGTCAAACTGTCGGCGCCGGCGACATCCGTCCGCGTCGTGGACGCCGCCACGGGCGAGGCCGTCCCCGCGCAGGTCACGGGCACGACCGGCGGCGCCACCCGCATTGTGTTCGTCGGCACGGTCCCGTCGCTCGGCTATCGCGTGTTCAACGTGACGCCCGGCGTCGCCGGCGCCGCGATCGCGTCATCCGCGCTGAAAGCCACGACCACCACGCTCGAGAACAACCGCATCAGCGTGCGCATCGATCAGCACGGCGACATCGCGTCGATCTATGACAAAGACGCGAAGCACGAACTGCTGAAGGCGCCGATCATGCTCGAACTGCGCGACAACCCGTCGGCGTCCTGGCCCGCATGGGAGGTGCTCTACGACGTCGTGCAATCACCCGCGCGCGACTACGTCGCGAACCCGACGATCAAGGTGATCGAGAACGGACCGGCGCGGGTCGCCGTCGAGATCACACGCAAGGCCGCCGGCTCGACGTTCGTCCAGCGCGTGCGGCTCGCCGAAGGCGGCGATCGCGTGGACGTGGAGAACCTGATCGACTGGCGCTCGGCGAATTCGGAACTCAAGGCCTCATTCCCGTTTGCCGCGTCGAACCCGAAGGCCGTCTATGACCTCGGGCTCGGCACCATCGAGCGCACCAACAACGAACCGGACAAGTACGAAGTGCCCGCGCAGCGGTGGGCGGGCATCGACGATGCCGGCGGCACGTTCGGCGCCGCGGTGATCAACGACAGCAAATACGGATGGGACAAGCCCGACGACAACACGCTGCGCCTGAGCCTGCTGCACACGCCGCGGCCGGCCACCGGGTACACGTATCAGAGCAGCAACGATCTCGGCCACCATCGCATCGTCTATTCGATCGCCGGGCACGCGGGCGATTGGCGCAAGGGCCGCATTCCGGTCAAGGCGACGCAGGTCAATCAGCCGATGATGGCGTTTCAGACCACGCCGCATGCCGGCGTGCTCGGCCGCAGTTATTCGATGGCCTGGATTGCGGCGCCCTCCGGCGGCGCGTTGATCGGTGACACGGCGGGTCAGGTCGCGATTGTCGCGATGAAGCGCGCCGAGGACTCCGACGAAGTGATCATCCGCTTTCAGGAGCGGTACGGCCGGCCGGCCAACGGCGTGACCGTTCGGTTCGGCGTGCCGATTCTCGGTGCGCGCGAGGTGAATGCCGCTGAGGAAGAAGTGGGGCCGTTCGCGCTGCCGGGCGGCAATCGCGGCGGCGGCGGCGGCGGCCGCGCGGCGGCGGCCGGGGCTGCGGGGGCGCCGGCGGCGCCCGTCGCGGTGAGCAACTTCACGATCGACCTCAAGCCGTATCAACCGCGTGCCATCGCGCTGAAACTGCAGCCGGCCTGGGAAGCGTCCGCGGCCGCACAGGCAGCGGCGGCCGCGCGCGCGGGCGGCGCGGGAGCGGGCGGTGGGGGAGGCCGAGGCGGTGGCGCCAACGCCGCGCCAGCGGTGCCGAAGCCGGTCGCACGAGTCAGCGCGATGCTCGATCTGCCGTTCAACCTCGACGGGGTGTCCACGGATGCCCTGCGCGGCGACGGCGACTTCGACGGCAAGAAGCACACGATTCCCGCCGAGTTGCTGCCCGCGCGCCTGGATCTCCACGGCGTCCCGTTCAAGTTCGGGTCGGGCGCTGTCGGCGTCAAGAACATCCTGGTGCCCTCAGGGCAGAGCGTCGCGATGCCGCAAGGCGCGTTCAATCGCGTTTACATTCTCGCCGCCGCCGTCGGCGGTGACGTGACGACGACGATCGGGGTGGGGACGACGACGAAAACGATTCAGGTCAGCGAATGGGAAGGTCCGGTCGGGCAGTGGTGGAGCCGGCTGAGAGACAACGGTCCCGCGCTGCGCGAGCCGTTTGTGCCGGCGGGCAACAGGCCGACACCGTCCCAGCAGGAGATCCAGTCCCAACTTGTTGTCGAATGGGATCCGCGGACGGGCATCGTCAAAGGTATCGATCAGATTCGACCGGCCTACGTCAAACGCGACGAGATCGCGTGGATTGCGACGCACCGGCACGACACGGCCGGTAACGAGCCGTACGTGTCGAGTTACGTGTTCGCGTACGGCATCGACGTGCCGGCCGGGACGCGCGAGATTCGGTTGCCGGCGAACAGCAAGATCCGGATTCTGGCGATCACCGCGACGACTGAAGGGCCCCGTGCGACGCCCGCGGGCGCGTTATACGTGCCGGACTTCGCGGATCGATTGGTCGTCCCGCCGCCGCCGGCCGCCAAGCCCAAGGGGGTTCAATGAGAATCGTGCGATCCATCGCGCTCGCGCTGGTGTGCGGGCTGTTGGCCGCCGGATGCGGTCAGGCGGGCTCGACGTCGGGCTCCGGAGGCCGCAAGGTGGTCGGCGTCACGCTGCTGACCGCCACGCACGCGTTCTACAAGGCGCTCGAGGCCGGACTGCGCGAGGAAGCCGCCGCGAAAAATCTCGATCTGATCGTCGTCGCCTGCGAGATGGATGCCGCCAAGCAGGCCTCGCAGATCGAAGACTTCGTGGCCCGGCACGTGTCCGCGATTCTGGCGGCGCCGTGCGATTCGAACGCGATCGTGCCGGCACTGGCCGGGGCGGAGCGGGCCGGCATTCCGGTGTTCACGGCCGACATCGCGGCGCATGGCGGCAAGATCGTGTCGCACGTCGCGAGCGACAACGTCCAGGGCGGCCGGCTGGCCGGGCAGACACTGGCGAACCTGATGGGCGGCCAGGGCAAGGTGCTCATCATCGATCACCCGACGGTGGCGTCCGTTCAGGATCGCGTCAGGGGATTTGAAGAAGCCATGAAAGGCTTCCCTGGCATCACGATCGTCGGCAAGCTCTCGGCCGAAGGGCAGCGCGCGAAGGCGGCGGTGGTGATGGAGGACGCGCTCCAGGCGCATCGCGACCTGAAGGGCGTGTTCGGCATCAACGACGACTCGGCCCTGGCCGCGTCTGGGGTCATCGAAGCCGCCGGCCGGAAGGACATCTTCGTGGTTGGTTACGATGCCGGCGACGAGGCGCAGGCTGCGATTCGGAAGGGGAGTCCGCTCAAGGCGGACGTGGTGCAGTACCCGCAGCAGATCGGTCGCACCGCGATCGATCTGATCGCGCAGCACCTGGCCGGACAGGCGGTTCCCGCCGTCAAGGCAATCGACGTCGGCATCTGGGACGGCAAGAGCAAATAGATGCCGCTGTTGGCCGCCACGGGCCTGACGAAGTCCTACGGCGGCGTGCGGGTTCTTGACGGTGTCGATGTCACCGTCGAACGCGGCGAAGTGCACGCGCTGGTTGGCGAGAACGGCGCGGGCAAATCCACGTTGATCAAGATTCTCGGTGGCGCGGTCCGGCCGGACGCCGGTAGGGTCACGCTGAATGGCGCGCCCCTGCCGGTCGGGGATCCGCTCGACGTCCGGCGGCGGGGCGTCAGCGTCGTCTATCAGGAGTTCACGCTCGTGCCCGGCCTCAGCGTGGCGGACAACGTGTTTCTCGGCCGCGAGCGCGGGCGACCGTTCCTGCGTCGCGCGGACATGACGCGCGAGGCGCAGGCGGTGCTCGACGAACTGGGCGGCGGCATTGAGGCGTCGGCCCTTGTCGGCCAGCTCAGCGTGGCCCACCAGCAGATGGTGGAGATCGCTCGCGCGTTGGTGGGCGAGGCGACCGTGCTCATCTTCGACGAACCGTCGGCCTCGCTGTCGGGGCGCGAGGTCGACCGCCTGATGGCCGCCATCCATCGTCTTCGCGCGCGCGGCCTGGGCATCATCTACATTTCGCATCGCTTCGAAGAAGTGTTCGCGCTGGCCGATCGCGTCACGGTGCTGCGCGACGGCCGCCGTGTGGAGACGAGACCGGCCGCGGGGCTCGATCGGCGCCAACTCATTCACTGGATGGTCGGCCGCGACGTGTCGGAGGAGTTTCCGGTACGGCAGATCGCGCCGGGACGCACGATGCTCGAGGTCAGGGGCCTGTCGGCGCCGCCGCGCTTTCACGACGTGTCGCTCTCGGTCCGCGCCGGCGAAATTGTCGGGATCGCGGGCCTGGTCGGCGCCGGCAGATCTTCGGCCGCGCTGGCGATGCTCGGGGCGCTGCGCTCGCATGGGGCCATCGCGATCGACGGACTGCCGGCCAGATTCCGGTCGCCAGCCGACGCGATTCGGCACGGCGTCGTGTATGTCACGGAAGATCGGAAGGGACGCGGCATTCTGCCCCTGATGCCGGCGAGCCAGAACTTAACGCTGGCCAGCCTCGATCGGTATCAGCGGCGCGGCTGGCTGTCCGCGACCGCGGAGGCCTACGCGGCGGCTGACGCGGCGCGCCAGTGCGATGTCCGCGCGGCCTCGCTCGATCAGCCCGCGGCGACATTGTCGGGCGGCAATCAGCAGAAGCTGCTGCTCGGCCGCTTCCTGCTGACCAAGCCGTCGGTCCTGATTCTCGACGAGCCGACCCGCGGCGTCGACGTCGGCGCGCGCGCGGAAATCTACGCGCTGATGAACCGGCTGTGCGGGGATGGCCTGGCGATTGTGATGATCTCGTCCGACTTGCCGGAACTCCTGGGGATGTCCGATCGCGTCGTGGTGATGCGCGAGGGCCGTGTCACGGGTGAGTTGGACCGCGCCTCGGCGACGCCAGAGGCTGTCATGGCGCTGGCAACACGGAGCGCGGCATGACCGCGCGACGTTTCTTAAGGACCGCCGCATGACGGCGCGACGGTTTCTGTCCAACTACGCGATCTTTATCGCGCTGGCGATCGAATGCGTCGTCCTCGCGATCGCCGCCCCGTCGTTTCTGAGCATCGACAACTTCTCGAACGTCCTCCGGCAGAACGCATTCCCAGCGATCATCGCCGCCGGCATGACGTTCGCGATTCTCACGGGCGGCATCGATCTCTCCGTCGGATCGGTCGTGGCGCTGTCCGGCGTGCTCTGCGCGGACGCGCTCGTCCATGGCTGGCCCATCTGGTCGGCGGTGGCCGCCGGTCTCGTTGTCGGAATGGGGATCGGGCTCGTGAACGGACTGATCGTGACGACGGTCAGGGTGCCGCCGTTCATCGTGACGCTGGCGATGATGCTCGTCGTGCGCGGCGCGGCATTCAAGTACACCGACGCCCACACGATCTCGGGCCTGCCGCCGGCATTTGCGACGCTCAGCCAGGGCGTCGCGATGGCCGTCGTGATGGCGGTGGTCTTCGCCCTGTCGTGGGCGGTTCTGATGCGCACGCCGTTCGGCCGGCATGTCTACGCGACCGGCGGCAACCGCGACGCGGCCTGGCTGTCCGGCATCCGCGTGGACCGCGTGCTGTTGAAGGTCTACGTGATCTGCGGCCTTGGTGCCGGGTTAGCCGGCGTGCTCGTCGCCTCGCGGCTGAACGCGGGTTATCCGCGCGCCGGCGAGTTGTACGAACTCGACGCCGTCGCAGCCGTCGTCGTCGGCGGCACCAGCCTGTTCGGCGGCCGCGGATCGATCTGGGGCACGCTGGCCGGCGCGTTCTTCATCGGAATCCTGAACAACGGCCTGAACTTGTACAACGTCAGCGCGTACGACCAGATGATCGCGAAGGGCGCGGTGCTGCTCGCCGCGGCCTCACTCGACCGGTGGCGGTCGTAGGAAGAAAATGCGCTCCACCACATGAAGGCGCGAAGGATCTGAAGATTTGTGGTTGGAAAACCGGAAACCCCGTTCGCAGAGTGCAGCTAACGGGTTGAGCAGCGTTTGCACGCAAAAGCCCCACCCAAACACCTCACGCGCTTCGCGCCTTCATGTGGTGAAGCGTTTTTTCTTTGTCAGCTGGCGCGTCCTACGACGGCGCAATCGGCGGCAGTTCGCGCTTGTGGTCCGACGTGCGCTGTAGCTGCGCGATCCGCGCCGCGATGTCGGCCGGCACGGCGCCGGGGCCGTCCTTGAGGTAGGTCTCGAGCGTGTCGTACGAGAATCCCATTTCCGCTTCGTCCGTCTGACCCACCCAGAGGCCCGCCGTCGGCGGCTTGGTGATGACCGGTTCGGGGACGCCCAGCTCGCGCGCCAGGGCGCGCACTTCGCTCTTCAGCAGGCTGCCGATCGGCAGCACGTCCACGCCGCCGTCGCCGTACTTCGTGAAGTACCCGAGCGTGATCTCGCTGCGATTGCCCGTGCCAGCGACCAGGTAGTTCATCGAGTTGGCGATGAAATAGAGCGACGCCATGCGAAGGCGCGGCTTGAGGTTCGCATCCGGCAGTTGCTGTTTAATGTCCACGGACTCGACGTGGCTCGGCATCCCCTTGATCGCGTGCTGCAACTCGCCTGTCAGCGCATCGAAGGCCGGACCGATGTCCACGCGCACGACAGGAAACCCGAACGTTGTCGCGACCAGCCGCGCATCGGCTTCGTCCTGCGGGTGGCTGTAGCAGGGAAGCATGACGCCCAGCACGCGCTGCGGCAACGCGAGCTGACAGAGGCGCGCGACGACGGCCGAGTCGATGCCGCCGCTCAGGCCGAAGACATAGCCGCGCGAGCCGACGGCCATGGCCTTGTCACGCAGCCACGTGGAGATGGTTTCTGCACGAGTCATGATCGACCCAATCTTAGCCTTCACGGCGGCGCGACATATTGCCGATCGCCTCGGCCGCGGGAGAATCGGGCCAGACGACTTCAGGCGCCGCAGTATATTGCGCGTGCGCCAGGTCGCCCTGGAAGAACACGACCTCCGACGCCATGAATGCGAGCTTGGCCCAGACGCGCGCCAGCAGGTAGATCTCGGTGATCAGAAACGCCCACCAGGCCGGCGCGGTCGCCGCCGGCGCGACTGAGAACCAGAGCCGCAGGATCACGAGCCACGCGAGTGCATTGAGCACCAGCAGGCCGGCGACACGAAACGGCCGGCGCCTGATGAATCGCACGGACGCGCCGAGCGCACCAAGCATGCTCCGCCGATCTTCGACGACGGTGCGGACCTTCGCGAAATCGGCGACGACGCTCACGACGGCGAGCGCCAGCAGAAAGACGAGGTACAACGCGATGCGGAGGACCGCCACGTCGCGCTCGGCCGTCATGTCGCGCGTGAAGTGGTGATAGACGCGCCCGAACAGGAAGGGATGGAGCCAGCGGAAAAGCGCGTAGTACGCCGCACCGATCACGATCGCGAGTCGCGAAAAGCGCAGGGCGTATACACCGCAGGCCGAAAAGAACTGCGACGTTCGCACGGGCCGCCCGCGGGCGAGTCTGTCGAGGAGGCCGCCGGAGAGGAAGATCCACAGTGCGACGGACATCGTGGCGGCGATGGCCAGCGTCGGATTCAGACCGGTGTTGTCGAGGAGGTCGCTCAGAATCGCGAGCGTGCCGCCGAAGCCCAATATCTCGTAGCCGAATGTCCTTCCCAGTCCCTGTGCCTGGGCGCCGTACTCGGCCGCCCAGTTGGCGTTCCAGCCTTCCGCGGCGGCATCGGCTTCGACGCTCCGGCCAAGGTGCGTCTCGAGCGAGCGCTGCATGACCAGGCCGAGCGGGAGGGCCAGCAGGAACGTCGCCGCGAGCATCGAGGCGGCCAGCGCGGGCGCACGGAGCACGCGCCGCCAGCCTTCGAGGAACGCACCGAGGACGTGCCCGCGCCCACGGGACCCGGGGTCTGAAGACCCCGGGCTCCATGACGATTGCCGCTCAGGAGAAACAGGCATACGTAAGGAGCAATTCCTGAACCCAGGTCAGCCAGCGCAGGGCCCACTTCTGTGAGGCTTCAGCGGCCCTGGGCCGGGCCGTCCACGAGTTGTTCGTGACATTGACGTCGAGCAGCAGCACCCGATCCGGATCAACCTGCACGCGCGCAACGGCCGACGGGTTCGAGAGCGTGATCGCGTGCCACGGCTCGCGGCCATCCCAGGCGGCGTCGGTGACGGTGCCATCTGCGAACGTGACGCGCGTCGAGATCGGAAACACACCGTCGCCGAAACGCCGCACGATCACCTGATGGTTTGTCGTCGCACCCTGACTGGTCGACATCACATCGGTCACGGCGTAGTCGAACGTCGCCGAACTCCGGTAGACCGCGTCGAAGAACCACGTCAGGTCCCGTCCGCTGATCTCACTCGCGATGGCAAAGAACTCGTCCGGTACCGGATGCCGAAAGGCGCCGCGCGAAAAGTGCGTCGCCAGAATCTTCTGCGTTGCCGGCCAGCCGATCAGCCGCTCGAGCGTCGCGAGCCACAGCGCCGTCTTGTTGTACGTGATCGCGCCCGCCGATCCCGGCCAGTACTGCCACGTCGGCGTCGACGGCGTGTCGGCCGAGGCGACCGGCCGAAAGGCATTCAGCCGATTGCCGTCGACGGCGCGCGACCACGGGACGTCGGCATACGCCCAGGGCAGGAGCCCGCCGAAAAACCGATCGACGGTGGCAAATCGCCCGGGGAATGCCGCGTCCAGCGTCCGCGCGGTCGAAAACGTGTTCAGGCCTTCGTCCATCCACGCGTGCTCGAATTCATTGGTGGCGACGATGCCGTACCAGAACTGGTGGCCGGCTTCGTGCACGGTGACGCTCTCGGGCTGCGTGCCGGCCGCGGCGACTCGCCAGCGCGTGCCGGCCGTAAACAACGTCGGATACTCCATGCCGCCCGTGCTCTCGCCTTGCGACGGCGCGTCGGCGATCGCGACCGGGTCGACGATGGTGATCTGCTCGTACGGGTACGGCCCGAACCACGTGCCGTAATACTTGAGCGCGGCGCGCGTCGCCGCGAAGTGGCGCGCGGCCTGGCCCGCATGTTCGGGCTGCAGGAGCAAAATCATGCGGACGGCCGGCAAGCCGGGCTCGTCGAACCGCTCTTCCCGCACCTGAAAGTCCGGGCTCGTCGTCCAGGCAAAATCATGCACGTCGGCCTGCGCGAACCGCACGCGCGTGCCGCTGGCGTCCGTCGTCTGTTCCACCGCGCTGCCGGTGGCGCCGATCTTCCAGCCGCCTGGAACGGTCAGCGTGACGTCGTACACGCCGAAGTCCGAAAAGAACTCCGTCGCGGCGTGGAATTGATGGCAATTCCAGCCGGTGTCCTCGAGGACGCCGATCTTCGGGAACCATTGCGCGATGAAGTAATAGTCACCGATGCGCCCGGTCCGCGCGTACGTCCGCGGCACACGCGAAGTCCATGCGAGATCGATCTCGATCGTCTGGCCTGGCGCCACGGGCTGGTCGAGCGGCACGCTGAGCACGGTCATGTCCTGCGTGTTTCCATCGTCGGGCGCCATGAATCGCGCGCGCGCCAGCAGGTTGGTGCCCCCGATCGCGATCGTGCTCACGTCGATGCTGCCGCGATCGTCCGCCGGCCGCCCGGCCATCGCCCCGTTGCGCCCCAGCCGCTGCTCGCGCAGCCACGAGGAGTTCGCGTCACGCCAGGCGTTCCAGTAGAGATGAAACTGCAGTTCGTTCGTGGTGGTGTGCGAGATGTTGCGCCAGGTCAGCCGGCCGGATCCGGTGATGACGTGCGAAACCGGATCGAGCGACGCCGTCAGCCGGTAATTCGCGTTCCGGGGTGAACGCGCGGGCTCGGGCTGCACGGCCGCGCGTGGCGACGCCGCGGCGATCAGCGCGGCGGCGGCGAGCAGCATGAGTCGGCGCATGCAGGATGGATACTATGTGATCTGGGCACCTCGGCCCCAGCCTGTCGAAGGAGTGATCAGCGTGCGTATCAAAGTCATCCATATCGGTTTGGGTCCGATCGGCGCCGCCGTGGTGTGTCAGGTCGCCGGCCGCAAGGGCCTGTCGATCGTCGGCGCGGTGGACATCGACCCGGCCAAGGCCGGCAAGGACGTGGGGGAGGTCTGCGGCTGCGGCCGCAAGCTCGGCGTCAAAGTCACCGACGACATCGTCCGCACCATCAAGGCCGTCAAGCCGGACGTGGCCGTGCTCTGCACGAGTTCCTCGCTCAGGAAGGTCGTGCCGGAGTTCGAGGCCGTGCTCAAGCTCAAGGTGCCGATCGTCTCGACCACCGAAGAGCTCGCGTATCCGGTCAAGAGTAACGCGCGCGTCGCGAAGAAGATCGACGCGATGGCCAAGCGCGCCCGCGTGGCGGTGCTCGGCACGGGCGTCAATCCCGGCTTCACGATGGACGCGCTGCCGATCGCGCTCACGGCCGTCTGCGAACGCGTCGATGCGATCGCCGTCGATCGCGTGCAGGACGCCCGCATCCGCCGGCTCCCGTTTCAGATGAAGATCGGCGCGGGCCTGACGCGCGAGGCGTTCATGGATCGCGTCAAGGCCGGCACGGTCCGCCACGTCGGGCTGGCCGAATCGATCACGATGATCGCCGACGCGATGGGATGGAAACTCGATCGCATCACGGATGAGATCGAGCCGAAGATCTCGGAGGCGGGCACGTCGAGCCAGTTCCTGACCGTCGAACCCGGCCACGTGTGCGGACTGATCCAGAACGGCGTGGGCTATGTGAAAGGGCAGCCGATCATCACGCTGCACATGGAGGCCTACCTCGCCGCGCCCGAGTCCTACGACGCCGTCCGGATCACCGGCACGCCGCCACTCGCCATGAAAATCGCCGGCGGCGTCCACGGCGACATCGCGACCGCGTCGATCACGGTCAACTCGATTCCTAAAGTGCTGCACGCGCAGCCCGGCCTGCGGACGATGCTGGACATGGCACTTCCGAGCTTCGCGTCCGCGAAGCCGCGAGCGTAGCGAGCGCGCTGAGCGCTTTCGACCAGCGCGCGGCGGTGGGGCCCCGCGCGAACTAATAAACAGTTGATCCCGTCCCCGGGCGAGTCAACTGTTTATTAGTTGCGCGGGGCCCCACCCCCGCGCTTGTCTCGAGCGCTCGGCGCCCTCGCTACGCTCGGGGCCTCGCGGTGGCGGGCTAGACCCGCGCGGCGAAGTGCTCGACCAGCGCACTTACCAGTCCTTCGACCGTAAAGCGCTCGGCGACCACAGCCGGGTGAATGCCCATCTCTCGCGCGGCGGCGGCGGTCACGGGGCCGATGGCCGCGACGACCGTTGTGCCGAGCAGGTCCGCGGCTTGTTCTTCGCCGATCAGCGAGGCAAAACGCCGCACGGCCGTCGGACTGGTGAACGTAACGGCATCGATCTGGCCGTCGAGCAGCATGCGGTAGAGGCGTTGCGCGGCCGGAGAGTCCGGCGGATCGACATCGGTGCGGTACGCGACGAGATCCGTCACGGTCGCGCCTCGTTCCGACAGGGCATCTGACACCAGGTTCCGTTCGTGATCCGGCCTGACGATCAGCACCGAGCGGCCCTCGACGGGCGCGTGCGCCGCCATCGCGGCGGCGACGCGGTCGACCTGCAATTCGGGAAGAACCACGTCGGGTTTGAGGCCGGAGGCGTGCAGCTGATCCTCAGTGGACGGGCCGATCGCGCAAATGGACGTGCGCCCGAACGCGCGCAGGTCCTGCGGCCCGCGTGTGACTGCGGCGACGAAGCGCGCGGCCGCGACCGCCGACTCGAACACGACCCAGTCGAACCGATCGAGCGACGCCGCCGCGCGTTCGACAGCTTCAGGGTCGTCGGGCGGACGCAGGCGGAACGTGGGCGCGACCAGCGTCTCGGCGCCCAGGTGTTCGAGTGCATCGGCCAGCTCGCGCGCGCGATCCGCGGATCGCGTCAGGATGATCCGGCGGCCGAACAGCGGCCGCGCGTCGAACCAGCGGACGTGTTCGCGCAGCCGGATGACCTCGCCGATGACCAGCAGCGCCGGCTCGCCGGGCGGAGAAGCCGCGAACTGGTCGAGCAGTCCGCCAATCGTCCCCGTCACCGTGTGCTGAGCCGGGCGCGTGCCGCGATAGATGAGCGCCGCCGCATCGTCGCGCGGGCGGCCGACGTCGACGAGCGCGCGCAGGATGCCGGCCGCCAGACGCGGGCCTGCCCAGCAGACGAGCGTGCCGTCAAGCGCCGCCAGGGCCCGCCAGTCGACGTTGGGGATCGAGTCCACTTCGTCTTCGTGGCCGCGGATGAACACGACGGCGTCGCCGGCATCGGGATGCGTCAGCGGAATGCCCGCGTACGCGGCCGCGCCGATGGCCGAGGGCACGCCGGGCACCACCTCGAACGGAATCTGCTGCTCGTGCAGAAACATCGCTTCTTTGGCCCCGCTGTCGAACAGGAACGGGTCGCCCCACTTGAGGCGCGCCACCGTCCGGCCCTCGCGCGCCTTCTCGGCGAGCAGCATCGAGATGGCGTCCTGCGCGACCGCGCGTTCGGCCGGCGCGCCGACGTCGATGCGCTCGGCATCGGGCCGCGCCCACCGGAGCGCGGGTTCGGCCGCGCGGTCGTACACGACGACCTGCGCATCGGCGAGGATGCGGCAGCCGCGCGCGCTGATGAGAAACGGATCGCCCGGGCCGGCGCCGATGATGAAGACGCGGCCGACCGGCGTCATCGGGGCGTCGACGGCGCGTAGTAGCCCGCGCGGGTGCGCGGCGTGGCGTCGCCTTTGAGAATCTGCAGGTTGATGCGCCGCCACGTGCCGTCGCGCTTGGTGTTCTTCGACATGTACCCGACCTGATACTGGTGCGCCAACTCGTCTGAGATCTGGCCGAAGAGCGACGGCAGCTGCGCGGGGTCGGCGACAAAGAAGACCCGGCCGCCCGTGTCGCGCGTCAGCGTGCGCAGCACGAATTCCGCCTCGTTCCAGCCGCGCGATGGCGCCTGATCCTTCGTAATGACGCCAATCGCGTAGATCGTCACTTCCGATCGCTTCGCCAGTTCGAGCACGTCGTCGTACGGCACGATACTCGACGTGTCTTCGCCGTCGGAGAGCAGGACAATGGCCTGGCGCCTCGTCTCGCCGGACGTCGCGCCGCGTTCCCGCCGCAGGTCGCTCAACGCGGTGTACAGCGCGTTGTAGAGCGACGTCGATCCGCCGGCTTTCGCCAGCTTCAGCGATTTGTCGAGCGCCTCTTTGTCCGACGTGAACGGCGCGAGAATCTTGACCTGGCTGTCGAAGTCGACAATCTGCGCGACGTCGTTGGGGCCCATGTGCGAGATGAATCCCGACGCGGCCTGCTGCGCCAGGATGAGCTTGTTCTCCAGCCCCATGCTCGTGCTGGTGTCGATCAGCAGCGACAAGGCGACCGGGGCTGGCTGATCGAGAAAGTGCGTGATCTCCTGCAGCACGCCGTCCTCGAAGATGTGGAAATCCTCTTTCTTGAGCCCGGCGACGTGGCGCCCGGCGCCGTCGGTGACCGTGACGGACAGCAGCACCACATCAGTGCCGCCGTGGAAGACTTGCGCCGCGATGGCTGTGCACAGCCCGGCAGCGATCAGCGCCGCCTGCACGGCTCGGCGGCGCATCACCGTGGCCAGCGCGAGCTCGTCAGCCGCACGTCCGACCGCTTGGACGTGACGACCACGGTCGACGGGGGAATGGTCTGCTCGGGGCGTCCGTACGTCACCTGATAGCGCGACATCAGCACCGCGGCCAGGCTGCCGAATGCGGGATCGATGCTCTGCGTCGAAATCACGGTGCGCGTCATGCCGCCGCTGTCGCCCGTCACGCCGCCGAGCACCCGCGCGCGCTCGTGTTCTTCCGGCGAGCGATCAGGCTGATCGGCGATCGAGAGCGAGATCACCCAGAGCGAGGCATTCGCGGCATGCAGCGCGTCCGAAATCTGATCGTGCGTCTCGTTGCTGAACTCGGGGCCGGACTCGGCCACGAAAGCGACGATGATCGGGCTCGTCGCGCCGTGTTTCTTGAATTCCTTGCAGCTGTCGCCAATGGCCTGCAGAAAATACGATCCCGTGCCGCCGATGGCAAAAAGCTTCGACGCGGCGTCGAGCGCAGGGGCGGGCGATGCGGACAGGTCCGCGCGCTTGGTCGGCCGCTCCCCGAAGGTCATCAGGCCGAACTGCGACGCAGTCTGCCCGGCCGTCATCTTGTTGATGAACGCCGTCAGACCGGTCCGGAGAAAGGGCACCGAGGCCTGCGACGCCTGGCTGTCGTCGACGAGCAGCATCACGTGGGAGGGCGGCGGGGCCGGGTTGACCCGGATGACCTCGCGCGACAGCCGATCCTCGCGGACGACGAAGTCGGTGGGGCCCAGATTCAGGGCCGGCGCGCCGGTCGACAACGTCGCGCTCACGATCACGTCCCGTTCACGCGCGGAGCGCTGACCGGCCGTCAGGGTCGACACCGACAGCGCGGCGACGGCCGTCAGGATCGCCGCCGTTCGAAGGGGCATACCACGAGTATAGTGGCCGCGCCGGTTTCCCGGGGCGCTAGTGAACTGGTTCACAAGGTGTGGTATATCTTTTGGGTTCCGGGCCCCAGCAGATGTGCTGGTGTGGCGGGCGGGAGCCTCCGTCATGACCATCGACGAGAGTACGCGCCGGCTTGCGCGAACGTTGCGTGCCTTTCAGGACCGTGCCCAGCAGGCCGGGCCCGCAGCGAGCGCCAGTTATGCGCTGATTGGCGCGATCGGGCTGTTTGGCGGCCTGGGCTACGGGCTGGACGCGTGGCTGGGAACGGCGCCCAAGCTGCTGCTGGGTGGATTGCTGCTCGGTGTGGCCGCCGGGTTTTATCTGTTGGTGACGATCGGGACGCGCCGATGAACGAGAACATGGGAGCCGTGCTCGCTGGTCTGGCCGGTCCGCTCGTGGCGGTCACGGTCACCTGGATCGTCGTGACGCGCACGCATCGCCGGAACCCTGCCGGGGTCCACAGCGTGATGCTGACGGCGTTCGCGGTGAAGATGGCGTTTTTTGCGGCATATGCGGTCGTGATGGTGAAAGGATTCGGTCTGGACGTGGGCGTGTTCGCCATCAGCTTCGCCGTCTTCTTCATCAGTCTCTACGCGATCGAAGCCGCGCTCTTCGCGCGGCTGTTCCGCGCGCCCATTCAGGGAGCCCGGTAACCCCGTGACGTTCCCGTTCCTCGCCGCCATCGTCGCGCAAGCTGAACACGCCACCCAGGCGGCCGGTGAGGCCTCGCACCAGACGGTGGACATCATCGGCCACGTGTCGAACGGCGAGCATCCGCTGTTCGAACTGCCGCTGCTCCTCGGGATCAATTTCTCGATCACGAAGCACGTGTTCATGTTGTGGGTTGTCGCCGCCGCGAACTTCATCATCGTGACGGCCATCGTGCGGAAATCGATCGCCCGGCGCCAGTTGGTGCCGGCCGGCGCGGGCAATGTGCTCGAAGTCGCGGTGGAGTTCGTCCGCGACACGGTCGTCGAGCCCAACGTGGGCGCCAAGTGGGTTAACAGCTACACGCCGCTGTTGCTGACGCTGTTCGTGTTCATCCTCGGGGCGAACGCGATCGGCCTGATTCCGATTTTTGACGTCCTGGCGCTCATCGATCACGCGTTCATTCATTCCGGCGAGCATTCCTTCCTGCAGCGCCTGATTCACGGCAGCGCGACGGCGACGGGCAACTTCAACGTCACGGCGGGCCTGGCCACCATCACGTTCGTCGCGATCATCACGGCGGGCAGCCGGGCGCACGGCTTCGTGCAGCACTGGAAGAACCTGGTCCCGCACGGCATGCCGTGGCCGCTCTACATCCTGCTGATTCCGCTGGAACTGATCGGCATGCTGGTGCGGCCGTTCGCGCTGACGATGCGTCTGGCGGCGAACATGACGGGCGGCCACATCGCGCTGCTCGCGATCATGTCGTTCGTGTTCGTCTTTACGACGATGCTCGGCCAGTTGGGCGGAATCGGGATCGGCCTGGCGTTCTCGGTGCCACTCGGCGTCGGCATTTCGGCGCTCGAAATCATCGTCGTGCTCGTCCAGGCGTACGTGTTTACACTACTGTCGGCCGTGTTCATTGGCATGGCCATTCACGCGCACCACTAATCGTCCTCAAAGGAGACTCGAATGCAGGAACAAGCTTCTCAGGCGGCATCGTTGGCCCTGGCGTATGCCGGCGCCGGACTCGGACTCGGGCTGGCGGTTGTCGGCGCCGGTCTGGGCATCGGCAAGCTCGCGCAGGGCGTCGCCGAAGGCGTGGCGCGGCAGCCCAGCGCGTCGGGCCAGATTTCGGCCGCGACGAACCTGCCGCTGTTCCTGCTCGAAGGCGTGGCGATTCTGGCGGAAGTCTTCTGCCTGATGATCGTCCTCAAGTAGTAGCGCCGCAGCTCGCGGGTGCGCATGCCGCTGCGTGCGACCCGCGGCGAAAGGACAGTCGCCGTGAATAATCCGCTGACCCAGGTCGATCCGGGCCTCTACATCTGGACCATCGTCACCTTTCTGGTGCTCGTGGTCCTGCTGACGAAGTTCGCCTGGAAGCCGCTGCTTGCCGCGCTCGAAGAGCGGCGCAAGACGATCGCGGCGGCCGTCGACGACGCCCGCCAGGCGCGGGAGAGTCTCGATCGAGCGCAGCAGGATTCCGCCAAGGTGCTGGCGGCGGCGCGCGTCGAGGCCGAGGGCCTGTTGACGCGCGTGCGATCGGACGCCGAGCGCCTGCGGCAGGAATTGCGCGAGAAGGCGGCGAGCGAGGCCGCGAATCTGACGCAGAACGCCGAGCGCCAGATTCAGCGCGAGGCCGCGAAGGCCGTCGAGACGATCCGGCACGAGGCCGTCGAACTGGCGGTCGCCATCGCCTCGAAAGTCGTGCGGCGCCAGGTGTCGGCCGCCGACCAGGACCACCTGCTTCAGGAGGCTCTCAAGGAAATCGGGCGGCCGAACCAGTAGCGGCCGGCCGGTTTTCTGCACCGACATGCGGCGCATCGACGCGCTTCTCGTCCTGATGGTGCTCATCTGGGGCGCGAACTACAGCGTCATCAAGCACGCCTTCCTCGAGATCCCCCCGCAACCGTTCAACGCGCTCCGGCTGACGATCGCCTCCAGCGTCTTCCTCATCGCGATCCGCCTGGCGCAGCGCCGGGCCCGCACGAAGTCGGGCCGGATGACCGCCGTCTTCTTCACGCCGTCGCCGGTGTCCTCGCATGACATGTGGATGCTCGTGTGGCTCGGGTTGGTCGGCCACTTCGTCTATCAGTTCTGTTTTGTCGGCGGCGTCGATCAGACCAGCGTCTCGAACGCCGCGCTGATCATCGGCGTCACGCCCGTGGCGGTGGCTGTGATTTCGGCGCTGCTCGGCCGTGAACGCATCGGGCCGCTGCACTGGCTGGGCGCCGCGATTTCGCTCACCGGCCTGTACTTCGTCGTCGCGCACGGATCCGGATTGGGCGGCGGCACGTTGCGCGGTGACCTGCTGGTGATGACGTCAGTCGCCTGCTGGGTGTTCTACACGCTGGGCGCGAGCCGGTTGATCGCGCGACACTCGCCGCTCTTCGTGACGGGCATCACGATGGCGATCGGCGGCATTCCCTACGTGGCGGCGACGCTGCCGCAGATCGTGCGCATGGACTGGAGCCACGTGAGCGCGTGGACGTGGATCTCGCTCGTCGTCTCCGCGTTGCTGGCGCTCAACGTGGCGTATCTCATCTGGTACACCGGCGTGCAGAAGATCGGCGCCGCGCGGACGTCGGTCTATTCCAATCTCGTTCCGGTGGTGGCGATGACCGTGGCGTGGTTGTGGCTGGACGAGCCGCTCAGCCAGACCAAGATCCTGGGTGCGCTGGCGGTGCTGTCGGGTGTGTTTCTGACGAGACTCGGCCGGAAACCATCGGCCGTGCCGATTGAGGAATGAGACGGGAAACGGGATGCGACGGAAACGGGATAACTGGATAACGGGGAGCTGGTTAACGGAACGGCGCCGGTCCGTTAGCGCCGCAACGTGAGAATGGGATCGATCCGTGCCGCCCGGCGTGCGGGAATCCAGGCCGCGAGTAACCCGACTCCTCCCAGAATCGCCGTGACGCCGACGTAGACGGAAGCGTCGGCGGCCGTGACCTGAAAGAAAAGCGCGGAGAAGCCGCGCGAGAACCACCACGCGACGGGCAGTCCAAGCCCCAGACCGACGAACAAGTGCCGGGCGGCCAGTTGCACGACGCTGCGCTCGATCCGGCCCGGGGTGGCGCCGAGCGCGACGCGCACGCCGATCTCGCGGGTCTGCTGGACGACGAATGATGTCATCACCGCATACACGCCAGCGGCGCCAATCAACAGTCCGACAAGACCAAACACGGCCATCAGACCGGCCGTGAACCGACGCGTGGCCGTGATGCGCAGCAGCGCCTCGTCGGCCACGAAGATGTACTTGTCCTTCGACGGGGGCGCCAGCCCCTGGAGCGCATCCACCAGCGATCGCGCCACGAGCTCGGGAGGCCGCGATGTCCGCACGAACAAGCTCGCAAAGTTCCGCGCAGGATTCGGCCGCAACGGAAAGTAGACGGATGGCTTGGCGGTTTCTTCGGGGCCACGCGGACGCACGCGCGGGACGAGACCCACGACCGTGAACACGCCGGCTGGCTCGGTGACCTGCAGCTGTCGGCCGAGTGGATCCAGATCGCCAAATATCTCGTGGGCAAGCTGCTCGTCGAGCACCACCGGCGGGACCGCCGCAGCCGATGCCGCCGTCCAGGTACCACCGCGCCGGAATGGCACTCCCGCGACGTTGAAATAGTTGGGCGTTACACGATACATAAGCGCCGTGAACGGTGCTGTTGACGACGAACCCGGCGGGTCCACGCGTCTGAGCGACGTCTCGACCCAGGCCGCGGCAGAGATACGGCCGACGATCGGGGGCCCGGAGCCGACCGACACCGACACGTCCGCCACGCCTGCGGTCTCTCGCACCCGCCGGACAACTTCGTCGACGCTCCCATGGAATTCGATGCGTGGATTGATGGCGACGAGGTTCCGGCGGTCGATGCCGAGATCGACGCCGAGGGCGTGCACCAGACTTGTCACGAACAACCACGAGACCACGAGCAGCACGGCCACGCCCGCCACTTCAGTGCCAAGAAAAATGCTGCGCCAGCGGCCACGTCCCGTCGCCGTGGTTGGATCGGCATCCTTGAGCAGTCCGATTACAGGCAGGCGGAACGTCTGCAGTGCCGGCAGGATGGAGAACACCACGCCCGTCACGACCGCGCAGATCGCGGAAGCGGCGAGCACGCGGCCGCTGACGGCAATCGTGGCGGCCCTGAACAGTCCTGGCAGCGCGTTCGAGATAAACACGCGCATGAGGCGGGCGCCACCGAAGGTCGCGAGTACGGCAACAGCTGTCGCGCCGAACGAAAGCAGTAGTCCCTCCATGAAGACGGTCATGGCGATTCGCCGACGCGAGGCGCCGAGCGAGGTCCGAATCGCCAGTTCGTGCGTACGCTTCGAGGCCCGCGTGAGCATCAGGTTGGCGACATTGACGCACGCGATGAGCACGACGAGCGCGGCGGCGCCCAGCGCGAACATCATCCACTGCCGGACGGGCGCGACGGTCGCGTCAAGCAGCCCCATGACGTCGGGACGCCAGTCAGGCGTCCCCGCCATCTGCTGCACGGAATCAGCCACTTGGGCGGGCGTGGCGCCCGTTCGCATTCGGCCGGTGAGCCCGAAGCTCACGCGATTCTGCGGATTGACCTTTGGAATGACGAGCGGGATCCAAACCGGGGCATTAAAAGACTCGAGTTCCTCTGGCTCGCTGGCTTCTGACATCACGCCAATCACCCGAAAGCTGTGCGTGCCCCAGGAGACGACGGCACCAAGCGCAGAGGCCGACCCGTGAAACTGCTGCTGCCAGAGGTGATAGCCCAGCACGGCGACGTCAGTCTCACCACGGGCCTCGTCGTCCGGCGTCCAGAATCGCCCGATGGCCGGCGAAAGTCGCCAGACGCGAAACAGATCGGCAGTCGACGATCGCACCTTCCATTCGTCGGTGACGCCGTTGACAGTCACCGGAACACCCGACATCGTCGAATACGCCGCAATGCTTTCCATGGCCGGAGGGTTTTCGTGGATCCGCCAGAACACCTCGGGGGTGATGCGGGCCTTGAAATCCTTGCCGACGGTGGGAATCGAGATCAGACGATCAGATTGCTCGAACGGCAGGGGCTTCAGGACTACGGCGTCGACGACTGAAAACGTGACGGTACCGGCCGTGATGCCAAGCGCGAGCACGACCACGGCAAACAGGGTGTGAAACGGCGCCGCGCGCAGGGCTCGAGCGGAGTCACGGAGGATCAGGCCAGCGTTGCGCACGAATCGGGGAACACCGTGAAACACCCCGGCGGCGACGGCGCGCAGGAGGTGCCAGTTGACCGTCAGCGACGGCCATTCAGGACCCGATCCGGCGGCACGGCGTTGGGTCTCGGCCTCGATGATGTCGCCGACCGCCGCGTCGGCATCGGCGTCTGTCGACGAGAGGAGGCGGAGCAGCCGAACGAGCAGTGGGAGTGGCGTCGGTTGCCTCATGCTCAGCTCCGCTTCAGGACGCCTTTGAGCCCGGACGTCATCGCCTCGATCCGGTGGAGTGCGTCGCGTACCGCTTGCAGGCCCCGCGGCTTGACCTTGAAGAACCGCTTTGGGCGGCCGCCCCGTTCGGGCGTCGGATCGCCATACCGGGAGTGGACGAGTTCTTTGTCTTGCAGTCGCTCAAGCGTGATGAGCACCGACGTCCGCGAGGCGCGTCGTCCCGTTCGGGCCTCGATGTCCGCCGCGATAGCGACGGGGTAGGCCTCGTCGCCGAGACTCAGCGTGGCCATCAAGACCAGCAGTTCGAACTCGCCGAGCGGCGCGGGCCGGTGGTGCTGCGTCATGATTATGACAACATTGTTATCATGGTAGGCGCGCGATCGCAAACACGCGCGGTTCGATCGGACTCTTACCAATGCCGGGCACCGGTCCGTGCCGGTTGTGATCGGCGTGCTTCGGAGTCGGCGCGATAGTCGGCAGCACTCACGTGGGAGCGCAGGCGAAGTCTTCCCGGATCGACGGCCTTTCCTCCGCCTATCCGACCTTCGCGCTTTTCACAAACGCCACAAACTCTTTGTCCCACTTCGCCACCGTCGCCGCGGGACCGGTCAGCTTCACGTAATAGGACCCATCCGGCGTTTCGATCACGGCCGCGCGCAGGCGGAAACCGGGTTTGTTGAAACGGTCGGTAGATCCTGGCGTCATCTCGGCGACGTACGTCCCCGTCAGGTCAATCAACGACACCTTCAATCCGGATGTAGTCTGGAGCGTCGTCGTCTTCGCCACGTCTTTCGAGGCTCGGCCGTCGGGTTGCGTCATCTGACCGATCCAGCGATCGAGGTTGGCCTGGACCGTGCCGGCTTGTGCGCCAAAAAAGTACACCGCAAGCGCGGCATCTTCGGTGTCAGGCGCGACCTTCGGGAGCGTGTACTCCACGATGCGCATGGACGACGCCGGCGGCTTGGATACCCATCCGACCGGGGCATCGAACTTCAACGCGGCGGCGTGGAGAGTGGCGGCACCGATGACGACGACGATGGCGAGAGCAACCGTGCGAGCGGCGCGAATCATGCGAGTCTCCTTCAGGCTGATCTGCATCCAGTTGTACACCGAGTGGTCCTGCGGGTCCCACGCCCGTGCCGCTCACCTCTTGAAGAACTCTCCGTTCAGATTCAAACGCACGTCGCCGTTCCCGAGATCGTAAGGATACGCGACGATCCGCGTGGTTGTGCCGTTGACCGTGAGCGCGAGGACGTTGCCCTCGAGCCGATAAGTGCCGCTGGCCGGTCCTCCCGTTGCGCCGTCGGTCGTGCTGGCGCCGACCAGCCATTTGGTCGAGAACGTACCGTCAGGCTTGAAGGCATACGACTCCCCACAACTCACCGGGCCGGCGCTGTTGACGCGCGCGTACATGCCATCCAGGATCTGACCTTTCGGAAACGTCCCGACATGCTTGGCGAAATGACCGTCCAGGTTGATGTTGCCGTCGGCGAGCCGCTCGAACGTGCGACTCTCGGCAGGTCCCTTCCGGGGAGTGAAGACCAGACTGCCGCCGGCGATCGTGTACGTCCCGCAGACGGAACTTCCCGCATAGGTCCCCACCGGCCGCGCGCAGGCCAGGTCGTACCCCGCGACCGTCAATCCGCCCTCGGGCACGCCGTTCAGATAGCGTCCGTCTGGAAGAAAGTAATAGTGATTCGTCTCAATCCTCCCCGTTCGCATGGTCATTTCGAGGAAGAGGCCGTCCATCCCCTGGGCGGACGCTGGAGCGCAGCCGACGAGACACACGAATACCGACGCCAGAAGAATTGATCGATGCATGTGAAACAGGCCTCCTGGCCCGAGCCCGCGCGTCCAACTCCGGGGCTGTCTGATGAATGGCGGCCGCGAATGATGTGCGTCAACCAGCGACGCTCGATCGCAGTGGAGTCAGTATGGCACACGGTGTTGCGGGGCGACGTCGAAAGACGGGAGGGTGCCAGCCGCGCGCGTCAGGCGAGTTTCCGCCACCGCAGGTGGGCCAGCGATGCGACCAGCAGCATCGCGCAGATCGTCAGCAGGCTGACCCGCATCGTCCAGAAGTACAGCTGACGGCCCAGCACATCGAAGATCGTGAAGCCGATGCCCATCAAACCGAACGCGGTGATGGTTCGCCACAGCGCGCTGGTTTCCCGCCACCGATCGACGAGGATCATGACGGCCGGGGTCGCCAGCAGCAGCACATAGTCCCAGCCCTGCGGCGACAGCACCGGAATCAGGAGCAGCAACAGCGCGAACTCCAGATACGCCGGTTCCCGCACGGTTCGTCGTCGCGCCATGACCAGGCCGGCCAGGAGTACGGCCGCGGCGCTGGTCACGATCGCCAGCCGGGCCGCCAGCGGTCCGACGCCGATCCATTTTGCCCAGCCTGTTGCGAAAGAGATGTTCTCCTTCACCAGCAGATTGGGCGCGCTCGTCTCTGTGACCGTGCGGTACCAGCCGAGCACCTGATCGACATTGCCGTGCCAGCCGTACGCGAACGCCGGCAGCAGCAAGCCCGTCGCCAGCACGGCCGCGCACGCGACGAGCCCCGGAGCGCCGGCGACGAACCAGACCCAGGGCGCGAGAATGATCGCGTAGGGCTTGATGAACACGCCGAGCGCCACGAGGACGCCGGCCGTGCGGCGCGCGCCGGCCTCTGCTGCGAGCAGCGCGCCGATCAGGGTGAAGCCAAACAGAATATTCGTCTGCCCCAGATTCAGCTCGCGTCCATAGAACCGGCCGACGAGGACGATCGCGAATGCCATGAGTGCGCCGGCCGCCAGGCGCCGCTCGGGCACCGCATGCGCCGACCAGCGGATGAACGCGCACAGGAAGCCGAACGACAGCGCGTACCACGCGAGCCGCGCCGCGCGGTCTTCGACCACGGCAAACGGCGCCATCGCGAAGGCAAACGCCGGAAAGTACTTGTATTGATAGTGGCCGTCGTCAGGCCGATAGAGATTCTCGGCATGCAGCGCGCGGCCGGCCGCCTGGCGGTACACCTCGAAATCGACCATCTCCTGGTGAATGCGGACGACGTAGATCGTGGCGGCGAAGGACGCGATCAGGAGCGGCCAGAGGAGCCAGCGGATCCAGGCGGACACGGGTGGAGGATACCGCGGCTCCCCGGTTAGACAGCTCTCCTGGGCCTCATGTTCGCCGCCAGCACGCGCTTGCGGAGGCGCAGGTACTTGGGCGTCACTTCGACCAGTTCGTCGTCATTGATGAACTCGATGGCCTGTTCCAGGCTCAAGCGGCGCGGCGGGATCAGGCGCAGGGCTTCGTCGGCGCTCGACGCGCGCATGTTCGTCTGCTTCTTTTCGCGCGTGATGTTGACGTCGAGGTCGTTCTCGCGGGAGTTTTCGCCGACGATCATGCCCTCGTAGACCTCCGCCGCCGGGTCGACGAACATCGATCCGCGCTCCTGCAACCCCGCGATGGCATAGGCCGTCACGACGCCCGACCGGTCGGCGACGAGGGCGCCCTCCGGGCGCGCAGGAATCGGCCCGTGCCAGGGTTCCCACTCCGCGAAGATGTGATGCATCAGGCCGGTGCCGCGCGTTTCCGTCATGAAGACGGAACGGAACCCGATCAGCCCGCGCGCCGGGATGCGGAACTCGAGGCGGATGCGGCCGCTTCCGTGATTGATCATCTTGGTCATCATGCCGCGGCGCATGCCGACCTGGGCGATGACCGTGCCCTGGTACTCCTCCGCGACGTCGACGACGAGCTCTTCGACCGGCTCCATGCGCGCGCCATTGATCTCGCGAATCACGATCTCCGGGCGGGAGACTTGCAGCTCGAATCCCTCGCGCCGCATCATTTCGATCAGGATCGACAACTGCAGCTCGCCGCGCCCGATCACCTTCATCTGCTCGGGCGAGTCCGTCGGTTCCACGCGAATGGACACGTTGCCAATCAACTCGCGATCCAGGCGGTCCTTGATCTGGCGCGACGTCACGAACTGGCCATCGCGGCCCGCGAACGGCGACGTGCTGACGCCGAAGATCATCGACACGGTCGGTTCGTCGATGGCGATGGTTTCGATCGCCGTCGGGTTTTCGGCGTCGGCGATCGTCTCGCCGATCATGATGTTCTCGATGCCCGCGAGGCAGATGATGTCGCCGGCCTCGGCGCGCGTGGCATCGATCCGGCGCAGGCCCTCGAACGTGTAGAGCTTGGTGACCGTCGTGCGCATGATCGACCCGTCGAGCTTGCAGACCGCGATGGGGTCGCCGACCGACACGCGTCCATTGAAGATGCGGCCGATCGCGAGCCGGCCCAGGTAATCGCTCGAGTCCAGATTGGCGACCAGCGCCTGCAGCGGCGCGGACACCGACCCGCGCGGCGGCGGAATGGTCTTGATCACCGCGTCGAAGAGCGGACGCAGATCGACGCCCGGTTTCTCGAGGTCCGTCGTCGCCGTGCCCTGACGGGCGTTCGTGTACAGGATGGGGAAGTCGAGCTGATCCTCGGTCGCGTCCAGGTCGATGAACAGGTCGAACACCTCGTTGACGACCGCCTGGGTGCGCGCATCCGACCGGTCAATCTTGTTGATGACGACAATCGGCGTCAGGCGGCGTTCGAGGGCCTTGCGCAGGACGAAGCGCGTCTGCGGCAGGGGCCCTTCCGAGGCATCGACGAGCAGCATGATGCCGTCGACCATCGACAACGTCCGCTCGACCTCGCCGCCGAAATCGGCGTGGCCCGGCGTATCGACGATGTTGATGAGATGGTCCGCGTAGTGCACCGCGGTGTTCTTGGCCAGAATGGTGATGCCGCGCTCGCGTTCGAGCTCGTTCGAGTCCATGACGCGTTCCGCCACGCGCTCGTTGGATCGAAAGATGCCGCTCTGGTGCAACAACGCGTCGACGAGCGTCGTCTTGCCATGGTCGACGTGCGCCACGATGGCAACATTCCGCCGGGCGGGGTTGGCGATCTCCTGTGAGTGCGAGGACGCACGAAGCATCCCACCAGTCTACGCTATGATTCCCGTTTCATGAGCGCGCACGACTCCGATCGCCGAAATACCCTGGCAAAACTGGTCACGGCTGGCATCGGGCTGATTGGCGCCACGCTGGCGGGCCTGGTGGGCGCCGCCGCGACGCCGCGTGTGACGGCGCGTGCGCCCCGGTGGCGCAAGGCCGCCTCGATGTTTGATTTGCCTCAGGACACGCCCTTTGCCGCGGTCCTCGCGGATCGCCAGGCCGACGGCTGGTACGAGACGCGCAAAGAGACCGTCGTGTATCTCGAGAAGGTCGGTGACGACTACCGCGCCCTGTCCGCCACCTGCACGCACCTCGGGTGCCGCGTGTCGTGGAACGCGGAGACGAAGCATTTTCACTGCCCGTGCCACGGCGGTGTCTACGACCGCGACGGCCGCGTGATTTCCGGACCGCCGCCGGCGCCCCTCACGCGCGTGAACGTGCGGCTCAACGCGCAGACCTCCGACCTCGAGGTCGAACTGTGAAGGGACTGTGGGCGGGCCTGGTCGACTGGCTCGACAACCGCACAGGCTTCCGCAAGCTTCGCCATCACGCGCTGGAGGAACCCCTGCCCGCCGGAACGGGTTGGTGGTTCACGCTCGGCAGCGTGTTGCTGTTCGGCCTGTCCGTGCAGGCGCTGACGGGCATCGGCCTCGCGTTGTTCTACGCACCGACGCCTGATCACGCCTGGGACAGCGTCCGGTACATCACCACGGGCGTTCGCGGCGGCGCGTTTCTGCGTGGCCTCCATCACTGGGGCGCCAGCGTGGTTGTCGTGGCCGCGGTGGTGCACCTGGTGCGAGTGGTCTTCTTCGGCAGCTACCGGAAGCCGCGCGAGGTGAACTGGATCGTCGGCATCCTGCTGCTGCAGGTGATTCTCGCGTTCGGCCTGACCGGCTACCTGCTGCCGTGGGATCAGCGCGCGTATTGGGCCACCGTCGTCGCCATCAACATTTCGAAGCTCACGCCAGGGCTGGGCGAGCTGCTTGCCTCGCTGCTGCGCGGCGGCAGCGAGATTGGCGCGTTGACGCTGACGCGGTGGTACGCGATTCACGTCATGGTGCTGCCGCTCGCGCTGGTGTCCCTCGTCGTCGCGCATCTATATCTGATGCGCCGCCACGGGATTTCCGGTCCGGTACGGCCGCAATCCGGCCCCTCCCAGATGTTCTTCCCGCACCAGGCCGCGCGCGATCTGACGATGGCCGCGCTGGTGGGCGTGCTGCTGGCGGTGCTGGCGTGGAAAGGCGCCCCGCCGCTCGAAGCGCCCGCGGATCCGACCTCGAGCAATTACATTCCGCGGCCTGAGTGGTACTTCCTTGGGCTGTTCCAGCTGTTGAAATACTTTCCGGGCCGCTGGGAAGTGATCGGCGCGCTCGTCATTCCGGGCGTCGCGATGGGATTGCTCGTTCTCCTGCCGTGGCTCGATCGCGGCCGCTCCCGGGAAGCGCGTCAGCGGATGGCTGTGCTCGTGCCGTTCACCTTCGGCCTGGCGATTCTCGCCACGCTGACGGTGCTCGGCGCACGCGACTCCGCGCCCGCGAGCGCGGCACGCTGGAACATTCAGGAAATCGGCGGCGCCGCCATGATCGCGACAAGCGAGCGATGCACCCGATGCCATCGCGCCGATGGTCTGGCCGCGGCGATCGAGCCTGGGCACATCTCCAAACCGGCGGACTGGGTCGCGATGCATGTGGCAGACCCCGAGGTGATTGCCGCCGGCGTGCGTGACGCGCCGCAGGGGTCGGCGACGGCGCAGGCCGAAACCAAGGCGATGATTGCGGCAGTGTCCCGGCTGCGATCCGGCGCGCCCCCGGCGCAGGACGCCGCCACGACGCACATCTACCGGGAGTTCGCGCGCTACTGCTTCAGTTGCCATGTCGTCGATGGCGCGGGTGGCAAGGACGGTCCGGAGCTGACGCACGCCGGTCTGAAGCTCAGTACCGAGACGATCGAACTGCGCATCATTGATCCGAAGATGGTGAAACCCGACTCGGACATGCCGGCGTTCGGCGGCAAGATGGCGACGGAAGACATCCGCGCAATTGCGCAGTGGCTGGCGTCGAGGAAGTAAGAAGGAAAGAGATTGAACCTTGGGGGGCCATGGGGGGCCATGGGGTGGTGACGAGCGGCGCGTGGAAGTGAACGAACGGGCGAATCGAAAGGCCGTTTGAAAGAGCGTCGTAGCCTTTCGATTCGCCCGTTCGTTCACTTCCACGCGGCCGATGGCCGCCGTCGGCTTCGCCGACGGCGCCGCTCGTCACGGATCACGAGGGAAGAGCGTCTTCTTCATGGCTCCCCATGGCCCCCCAAGGTGTAATCTTTTTCCCGTTCGTGATCGGAGGCTGACATGACACGCAACGGCCGGCACGCGATGTTCCTGGCGGCGCTGTGCAGCGTCGCGCTTGCGCAGCAGTCGGGGAAACCCTATCCGACGCCGCAAGGGTCGCCGACCGTCAACGGCCTGGCCGGCTTTGCGAAGATCCTCTGCTCGGCGGTGTTCATCTCCGGCCGAGACGACGCGGAAGCGGCGAAGAACAGTGCGTATTTTTTCATGCCGCGGGCCGAGCAGGACAAGGTCACCTGGAAGATCGATCGGACTGAGCACGTCGTCACGGCGTCATTCGGCGGCGAGGCACGGTCAGCGAAGCTCTACGGCGACCAGGGCTGCATCATCCAGAACCCCGACGCGCCGGGCATCCATTTCACGCCCGTCCCGGTCCGCACGTCGCTGCCGGCCGCGGACTCGCAGCCGTGGCCGATGGGCGATCGGCCGGATTCGGCGCCGCTCCCGGCAGGCGTCGATCGCGCGCTGCTCGACAAAGCCCTCGACGCGGCCTTCAGCGAGGCTGACGCGCTGACGCAGTCGTTCCTCGTCGTCTACAAGGGCCGCATCGTCGCCGAACGGTACGCGGCAGGCGTCACGAAAGACACGCAGCTGGAAAGCTGGTCGATGGGGAAGAGCATCACCGGCACGCTGTTCGCGCTGCTGGTCAAGGACGGCACCTATACGATCGATCAGCCCGCGCCGGTTCCGCTCTGGCAGGGCGCCGATGATCCGCGCCGCGCGATCCGCAATCGCGATCTGCTGCAGATGAGCGCGGGCCTGAAGTTCGTCGGCAATCAGGAACCCGGCGGCTCGCCGACGAATACGGTGCTCGACCACTACTACATCTACACCGGCGGCATCGACGCGTTCAATTTCTCGATCACGCGGCCGCCCGAGTTTCCGCCGGGCACCGACGGGCGCTACCGCAACTGCGATCCGCTCACGATCGGGTACCTGATCAAACGAGCGGTCGAGGCGAAAGGCGATCAGTACCTGACGTTTCCGCAGCGCCAGCTCTTCGATCGCATCGGCATCCGGCGTCAGGTGCTGGAAACCGATCCCTACGGGAATTTTCTGCTGACCGGCTACGACTACGGCACCGCGCGCAACTGGGCGAGGCTCGGTTTGCTCTATCTGCAGGATGGGATGTGGCAAGGCCAGCGCATTCTGCCCGAGGGCTGGACCACCTTCGTCAGCACGCTCGCGCCGGCCTGGCCGCGGCCGGTCTATGGCGGGTTTTTCTGGATCAACGGCGACGGGGCCTGGAACCTGCCGAAGAACACGTATTTGGCGGCGGGTGCCGGCGGGCAGAACACCTGGATCGTGCCGGGGCGTGACCTCGTCATCGTGCGGATGGGCCACATGCGCGGTAGCCAGACGGCGACCCGGCGCGCCACGAACACCGCGCTCGGGCTGGTGATGCAGGCCACCGGCTCGACTTTGCCGGCACGCTGAGGTAACTTTTAGCCGGTTTTCTCGCAGGTTTCCCGGACGGATCCACGGAGGCTCCATGAACATCCGCACGACGTTCCCCCTGGCTGGCGGGCTCACCCGCCGGGCGCGCATTGCCGTCATCGCATGCGTCGCCTTGTTGCCGTTGTCGCTCCTGGCGCAGCAGCCCCAGAAGTCGCTGTTGTCGGGCGGCTCCGCCGTCGCGATTCCGTTCTCGGGACCCGGGTGGCAGGACAAAGTGCTGCTCCACGAGGGCTACGTGATGCCGCCGCCCGAGCTGGCCGCCGCGGTGCTTGCGCCGCGGGAAATGAACGTCACGCTCGGCAACCCGAGCCCGGACCACCGGTGGTTCCTCGACGAGATCAACGACGGTCCGACGCCGATGACGATCTTCGGCAGGCCGTTCGACGAACTGGGCGGCGTGTTCATCGACTACCGAGCCAACCGCCTGCGTTCGGTGACGCTCCGCAACACCATCGGCATTCAACTCATTTCCGCGGCCGACGGCTCCCGCAAGACGCTGGCCACGCCGCCCAATACGCGCGTCACCAGCGCGCGCTGGACTGACGACGGCGCCGGCGTGATGTACATGACGATCGGCGATGACGGCTCGCACATCTGGGTCACCGACGTCGCGACGAACAAGCCGCGGCAAGTCACGAAGATTCCGCTCCTCGCCACGTTCGTGACGGCCTTCACGGTGATCAACGGCGGCAAGCAGATCGTCGCCGTGTTCCCGCCCGATGGCCGCACCCCGCGCCCGCTTCCACCGGCCGCGCCGACCGGTCCGGAAGTGAAGGTGTCGATGGACTCGGACAGGAACCGCCTGCGCACCTACCCGAGCCTGATGACGACGCCGTATGACTTTCAATTGCTCGAATGGCACGCGACCGGGCAAATCGGCATCGTCGACATCGCGACCGGCGCCATGACGAAGTTCGGGACGCCCGGGATGATCACGGCCGTCGACATGAACCCGACCGGCAAGTACGCGCGCGTGACGCGCATGACCAAGCCGTTCTCGTACATCGTGCCGGTCAGCAGCTTCGGGTCGATTCAGGAAATCTGGGACAACACGGGCAAGGCGCTCGTCAAGCTGAACGACCGCCAGCTGAATCTCGGCGCACCGCCGGACAACCTGGATCCGCTGGTCGATCCCACCAATCCGAACGCGCAGCCTGCGCCAGCCGCGCAGCCCGCGGCGGCGGCACAGGGCGGCCGCGGTGGGACTGCAGCGGCCGACAACGGCCGACGCGAAGTCGCGTGGCGGACGGATGGCAACGGGTTCAACTTCCTGCAGCTCGAGCCGGCTGCGCCAAGTACCAATACGGCGGGTCGGACCGGTGGCGCCGCGGCGGGTCGCGCCGGTGGCGCCGGCGGTGGTGGCGGACGCGCCGGTGGCGGCGCGCCGGCCGCGCAGGCCGATCAGGGCCCGCCGCGCAAAGACCGGTTCTTCCAGTGGCTGCCGCCCTTTGGCGACAGCGACACGAAGCTCATCTACGAACATCCCACGCGCATGACCGGCGCGCGATTCTCGCCTGATGGCCAGATCATGTTCTTCGGCGCCGACAACGCGACGAAGGCGCTGTATCTGAGCGACACGACCCAGGTCTACGACGTGATTCCGGCGGCGGGCGGCCGCGGCGCCAATCGCGGCGCGGGCGCGGCACCGGCGGACCCGGCCGCGACACCGGCGGCCGGCGCGCAGGCGAACGGCCGCGGCGCGGGCGGCGGAGGCGGGGGCACGCTCCTCGGCGTGGACTTGCCGGGCGGCGGCGGTGGTGGACGCGGCGGCGGTGGTGGCGGCGGCCGAGGCGGCGGTGGCGGTGCACCGGCCACCCCGGTACGGATGTCAGCCGACGGCACGAGCGTCTTCATTCAGCGCACGCAGGGCGGTGGCCGCGGGACCAACGGCGGCGCGCCCACGCCCTCGATCACCATCATCGAGAAGGTGGACATCAAGACCGGCGCACGCACGGTGTTGTTCCAGTCCGAGCCGAGTGCGACGCTGCCCGAATCCATTTCGACCGTTCTCGATCCGGAAGCGAAGAAGTTCCTGTTGAACCGGCAGAACTCGACGACGCCGCCGCAGCAGTACCTGTACGACAACGGCACGCGGAAGCAACTCACGAACAACGAAGATCTGTTCCCGGATCTGACCCGCATGATCGTGCAGCGGTTCAAGGTGACGCGCGCTGACGGCTTCGTGTTCAACACCGTCGTGTACCTGCCATCCGACTACAAGGAAGGCACGCGGCTGCCGGGCTTCTTCTGGTTCTATCCGTACGAGTTCACGTCGCAGGAAAACTTCGACTCGAGCAACAACGGTGGAGCCGCGCGCGGCGTGACCGCGACGCCGGCGACGTTCCCCACGTTCTCGAGCTTGTCGAAGCAGTTCCTGGTGCGCCTGGGCTACGCGGTCATCGAAAACCAGGCGCCCATCGTCGGCCCGCAGGGGCAGATGAACAACAACTACGTCAACGACCTGCGCAACGACCTGGCCGCGACGATCGATGAGCTCGATCGCCGCGCGCTGGTCGATCGCACGCGGCTGGCGATCGGCGGCCACAGCTACGGTGCGTTTTCCACGGTCAACGCGATGGTGAACACGCCGTACTTCAAGGCCGGCATCGCCGGCGACGGCGCCTACAACCGCACGCTGACGCCGCTCGGCTTCCAGAGCGAACAGCGCAACCTGTGGGAAGCCCCGAACGTGTATCTCGACATGTCGCCGTTCCTCAAGGCCAACCAGATGACGGGGGCCTTGCTGATGTATCACGGCATGCACGATCAGAACGTCGGCACCGACCCGATCAACTCGCAGCGGCTCTTCCACGCGCTGAACGGACTCGGCAAGACGGTGGCGCTCTATCGCTATCCGTTCGAGGATCACGGCCCGGCGGCCCGCGAAACGCTGCTGGACCTGTGGTCACGATGGGCCGCGTGGCTCGACAAGTACGTCAAGAACCCCGCGCCGCCGAACAAGCCCGCACCGGCTGCGACGCCTTCGGCCGGCAGGGGCGGCGGACGGTAGAAACCCTGAAACCGTGAAGAAGTGAGGGAGTGGAGATTGAGCGTTTCGGGTTTTCGGAGACACCCAAACGATTTCTCCACTCCTTTACGACTTCACGGTTAGCCGCGGTTTCTCTTAGAACTCGTCGCATCCAGGCGTCACCAACAGTCGCCCGTTCCTCGTAAACGTCAGGCTCGTCGGTGCGATGAGCGACGTTCCGCGGAACTGGACCGTCCGGACTTTGTCGCCGGCGGCGTCATACACATAGGTATACGGTCGAGTCAGGGACACCCAAAGTGTGCCGCGGGCATCGACGGCGGCTGTCCGGATCAAGGGCTCGATGATCGGCAGCGTGTCGGCCGGCCGGGCCCACATCGTCGGCAGTCCACCCAACGCATCGTCGAGTTCCACGCCTTCGATATGCCGCTCGTAGACGAGCGCGCCGGCCGCGTCGTACTTGCGAAACGCCGGCACGCCGGCCTGGAACACGAACAGGAATCCCCCCGTGGGATCGACCAAGGGAATGCCGGTGTTCATGGCGAGGTGGACAGCGGGATCCGATTCCAGCCCCGTGGCGCGCAGCGTGCCGATGCGCCGCCGCTCCTGTCCCTGCAGGTCGATTTCCTGAATCAGCGATGACGACTCCGGGTGGTTCACGAGAAACGACGTGCCCGTAAATTGCATCGATCCCGCGCCATTCAGCATCACGCGTCCGGCGACCAGGCGCGGCGTAGCTTTCGCCTTGAGATAGAAGCCGCCCTGGAACGTGCCGTTGGCGTCGAAGTACTGAATGCGCTCGTACCCGGCCGGCGCGTCCGACACGGCAATGACGTCCGAGCGGCTGACGGCCAGTGCGCCCGGCTGCACGACCTGGCCCTGCTCGAATCCCACCTGCAGGATCTTCCGCATCGTCGTCCGTGCGGCATCGACGCCGTACAGGGTGTGCGCGCGACGGTCGAGAATCACGTAATCACCGGTGGACGTCTGCGCGCATCCGATCGGTTCAACCAGCTGGGCGCCGAATCGCGCCGGAAGTGACGACGCCGGGGTGAGCACATCGACTGCATGCGAGAGCGGGACGATCCGCTGGGCGGTGCCGAGCGACACCGCCGCCAGCAGGCAGACCAGCGTCGCGCCCCGTTGATGCATGGGTCGAGTTTACGCTGACAGCAGTGCTACCCTCTGGCTCATGCGTCTGCTGCGCGCGGCCGTCATCCTGCTGTTCTGCGCCATCGCGTCGCCCTCGGCTCGTCCGGCGCCGCCCGTTCAGGCATTCGATCTGAAGCCATGCACAAGTGGCCGCGCCGGCGCGCGCGCCGAATGCGGGCAGCTGCTCGTGCCGGAGAACCGGACGACGGGTCAGGGCCGCCGCATTCCCATCAACGTCATGGTCCTTCGCGCGGAAACGCCGGGGGCGAAGACCGCGCTCTTCCTGCTGGCCGGCGGACCGGGGCAGGGCAGCACCTCGATGGCCGGGACGGCCAATGGCTGGATGGCCCCGCTTCGCGCCTCCATGGACATGGTGCTGATGGACCAGCGTGGCACCGGCGGATCGAACGCGCTGATCTGTGAAACCGAGATCGCCGCCAATCCTGCGGCAGCGTTCGGCCACGTCCGGGACCCGGAGGTCATCAAGAAGTGCCTGGCCGCGCTCCAATCGCGCGCTGACCTGACGCAGTACACAACCGACGTGGCGGTTGCGGACATGGAGGAACTGCGCGTCCGCCTCGGCTACGACTCCATCGCGTTGTACGGCGGGTCGTACGGCACGCGTATCGCGCAGGCCTACCTGCGGCGTCATCCGGACCGTACACGCGCCGTCGTGATCGACGGTGTCCTGCCGTTCGACGTCGGCGGGCCGCTGAGCTATGCGCGCAGCCTGGACGGCTCGATCGATCGCATGCTGGCGAACTGCCGCGAAGTTCCGGCGTGCCAGCAGGCCAACCCCAATCTGTCGGCCGATCTGGCCGCGATTCTGAAGCGTCTCGATCAGTCGCCGGCCAGGGCGACCGTGCGGCCGACGACGGGCGACCCGGTCACGGTGACGATGAGCCGGGGCGATTTTCTGTATGCGATGCGCGGCATGCTCTACAGCGCCGGCGCGCAGAACGATCTGCCGCCGATGATCACGCAGGCAGCGGCCACCGGCGATGTGAGTGCGTTCGCGCAACGCTACTGGGCGCGCGCGGTTTCGATGGGACGCAGCATCGCCTACGGCATGCATCTGTCCGTGCTGTGCCCGGAAGACGTCAATGTGCTGACCGATGCGCAGGTGGCGGCGGAAACCCGCACGACACGCATCGGCAGTTACATCGTCAATGAGTACCGCACGGCGTGCGCGCTCTGGCCCAAGGTGCCGGTCGCCGCTGATTTCAGGACGCCCGTGACAGCGCGCGTGCCGGTGCTGCTCGTGTCCGGCAAATACGATCCCGTGACGCCGCCGGAGTTTGGGGATCGCATCGCGAAGTCATTGCCGCTGGCGCGGCACATCGCCGTGTCCACGAGCGGGCACGGGTCGGCGTCCGGCTGTCCGCGCGCGGCCGCGCTCTTTGTGCTCTCGCGGGGCACGTTCGAGGGGATGCCGGAGGCGTGTCGATAGGAGTTCCAGATCTACGATCCTTCGCTGGCCGCCCAATTCACCCGGCGCGTGATGAACATGACGATGGCCAGGATGGCGAAGAGCCCGATGGCACCGGCCAGTAGCGCGTAGTCTTCCAGGCGCAGCAGCAGAAACAGCAAGGCATAGAGCACCGACAAAATGCCGGCCATGGCCGCGCCGCCCGTCACGCCGTTCGTCACCCAACGCCAGTACCACGCAATCAGGGTCACCGTCGCCGCCGAGGCGACGACGTAGGCGCGATCGAAACCGATGTGCTCCGCGAACGCGAGCAGAAGCAGATAGAAGACGCAGAGCGCGAATCCGACGAACAGGTACTGGATGGGATGGACCCGCACGCCGCGCGTGATTTCCCAGACGAACACCGTCATGAACGTCAGCAGCAGGAACAGGACTCCATACTTCACGGCGCGATCGGTCTCGATGTACGGGTCGATCGGTTGCACGAGCAACAGGCCGAACTCGCTGCCCTGGGCCTGCCGTTTCAGGTCCGAGGGCTCGGCGAGGCTGCTCCACATACCGGCGAGCGGACGCCCGTAGGCGCCAGACTTCCAGGTCGCGCTGAAGCCGTCGGCGCGAATGTCGTGGCTTTCGGGCAGGATCCACCCGGTAAACGACGGGTGCGGCCATGACGACGTGAGTTGCAGCGTCGTCTCACTGCCGGCCGGAAAGAACATCAGGCTGCGAGTGCCTTTCACGTCCAATTCGATCGTGCAGTCGAGTCCGACGGGCGGCGCGGGCGCCAGCAGGAGGCGCGAGGACATGCCCTGCGGAAGCGGCAGACTTGCCGGAACACCAGAACGAAACTGGAGCGCCTGCTGGTTGCACGTGGCGCGAATTTTCTGATCGACGCCCTTGGGATCCGATACTCCGACGCTCAGTGCGGCGTCTTCCCAGGCGACCGCCGTCGGTTGAGGCGTGAGCTGGTCGAGGACGACGTTCTGGAACCGCGCCTTCATCGTCAGGTGTGCGCGGTAGACGACGACATCGAAGACTCCACGACGGCGCAGGCTGGGATCGACGGTGGCCGTGACATCGAGCGAGTCCGGAAGGACGACCGCGATCGCGTTACAGGGGTCCTTCGTGGCGGGTGCGGCCGGCGCAGCGGACGCGGCCTGGTCACGAGGCGCGCACCGGTAGGGCACCGTAAGACTCGGTCCTGACAGGCGCTGGGCGCCGCCCCACATGGCGCCGACTTCGGCGGCGACGGCATCGCGACGCGACGCGCGTTCGGTCACGAGGGCCCAGGTCATCCCCAGGGGAATCAGGAGGCCCACCAGCAGGACGGCCATTACAACGAGACGGGCGAGCGGCGAAGAGCTCATGGCTAAGTGTAAAGAACTTTACAATACAAAGTCAACAGACACGCGGAAGCGGGCGCCAAGGTCGCCCTCAGTACGCGGCGGTCTCTTTGATTGCCCTCAGCACATCGGCCGAGCCCGGCAGGATCACTTCCTCGAGATCCGGGCAGTAGGCCACCGGCACGTCCATGGCGCCCACGCGGCGGACGGGTGCGTCGAGGTACTCGAACAGGTCGCTCGCGACGCGCGCGGAGAGCTCGGCCCCGAACCCGCACGTCAGCTGGTCCTCGTGCGCGATGACGACGCGATTGGTGTGCTTGACGGCGGTTGCGATCGCGTCCCAGTCGAACGGCGCGATCGTCCGCAGGTCGATCACCATCGTGCTGATCCCGTCTTTTTCCGCCTGCTGCGCGGCCAGAATCGACCGCTGCACGAGCGCGCCCCACGTGATGACGGCCACATCCGTGCCCTCGCGCTTCGTCGCGGCCTTCCCGAACGGAATCATGTAGTCGTCGCCGGGATACTCGGCCTTGTTGTAGGTCTGCCGGTACAGGTGCTTGTGCTCGAGAAACAGCACCGGATCGTCGCACCGGATGGCGGTCCGCAACAGGCCGGCGGCGTCCTGCGCGTTGGACGGATAGACGACGCGGATGCCGGGGCAGTGCGCGAAGATGCTCTCGCCGGACTGGCTGTGGTACGGCGCGCCGCCGCGCAGGTACCCGCCGCTCGCCGTGCGAATCACCATCGGGCACGCGAAGGCGTTGCTCGAGCGATAGCGCAACATCGCGACTTCATTGCGCAGCTGCATCATCGCGGGCCAGATGTAATCGAAGAACTGGATTTCGACGACCGGCTTCAGGCCGCGCGCGGCCATGCCGACGGCGCGGCCGATGATGTTGGCTTCGGCCAGCGGCGAATTGAAGACGCGGTCGGATCCGTACGCCTTCTGCAGGCCGTGCGTCACCTTGAACACGCCGCCCTTGCCCTGGACTTCCTTGAGGTTCTGTTCGTGCGTGGCGTCGGCCACGTCCTCGCCGAACATGACGATGCGCGGGTTGCGCGCCATCTCGTCCTTCATCGTCCGATTGATGGCCGAGACCATCGTGTCGGGCTTGCCCGCCGGCTGAGCCGGTGTGTCGAAGGCTGGAGAGGCGGGATCGACGTCCGGCGAGTAGAGCCAGAGCGCCGCCGAGTCCTTCGGAGGTTTCGCGGCTTTCACAGCCTCGTCGGCCGCTTCGCCAATCTCGCGGTCCACGTCCTTGGCCATGGCGGCGAGGTCGGCGTCCGTGGCGAATCCCTGGTCTTTCAGCAGGCGCGCGAACTTCGCGATCGGGTCGCGTGTGGCTTCTTCGGCGCGTTCGGCCGCCGTCTTGTACAGCTTTTCGTCGTCCGACAGCGAATGCGAGTAAGGGCGGACCACCTTCGCGTGCACCAGCGCCGGGCCCTTGCGGGCGCGGCAGTAGGTGACGGCTTCGGTCATGGCGTCGTAGCTGGCGTGGAAGTCCGTCCCGTCGCAGCGCACGACCTTGAGGCCCGGATAGCTCTCCACGAGCCGGCTGATGTCCCCGCCGGGCATCTGGACTTCGACGGGAACCGAGATCGCGTAGCCGTTGTCTTCGATGACGTAGACGACCGGCAGTTTGCGGACGCAGGCGGTGCTGAGCGATTCCCAGAACTCGCCTTCAGAGGTGGTGCCGTCGCCGATCGACACGTAGGCGACTTCGTCGTTCTTAAACGCCGGCTCACCGGCTTGCTGGACCGCCGGCCCGCCGCTGCGCATGTCTTCGCGTTGCGCGTAGAGCAACCCGGCCTCGGCGCAGCCGACCGCGTGCAGGCACTGAGTGCCGGTCGGGCTCGATTGCGAGACGATGTTGAGTGCCTTATGCCCCCAGTGGCTGGGCATCTGCCGGCCGCCGCTGTTGGGATCGTCCTTCGCCCCGACGGCTGACAGGAACATTTCGAGCGGCGTCATGCCGAGCGTCAGGCACAGCGCGCGGTCGCGATAGTAGGGGAAGAACCAGTCGTACGCCGGCTTCAGGGCCAGGCCGGCGGCCACCATGATGGCCTCGTGGCCGGCGCCGCTGATCTGAAAAAAGATCAGGCTCTGGTTCTTGAGCTGGATTTCCTTGTCATCAATGCGGCGTGACAGGAGCATCGTCCTGTACACGTGCAACATTTGATCGCGCGAGAATTTGGCCGGCGCGCTGGCCAACGAAGGGCTTGGCATCGCGCGTCGATTATACTCCGTGCCACTTCAATGCCGGCCGACTTGACAGGCGTCAACTGGGACAACTGCCCGGTGGAACGCATTACCGAAATGGTTTCCCGTCGCGTCCATCTCGATCGCGAAACGGGGAGGATGTTCGCGCAGACCCACCTGCGCAAGGGCGCGCTCGTGCCGGAGCATTCGCACGCCGGCACGCAGCGGATCCTGGTGGTGGCGGGCGCTGTGTTGGTGACCACCTGCGAGGGCATGGCCAGGCTCGAGGCCGGCGACACGATGGAGATCGACGCGGGGTCGCGTCACGAACTCGAGGCGCTCGACGACAGCGTCGTCCTGGACGCGCGGGACGGCGACGTCGAGTTTGGCGCCTGAAAACGAGGCCGGGGCTCGTTTTTCCGGCCGCTGCTGCAGAAAAACGAGCCCCGGCCTCTTCTAATGAATCCAATTGCCGTCGCGGTCGCGCCCGCCGGCGTGCACGTTGAATCGTTTGCGCATGCGCGCCATGCGCCACTTGGTCAGGCGGTATTGCAGGTCCAGCTGCAGTTGCCGGGGGCCCTTCAGATAGAACCAGCCGATCACGAAGCCGGACAAGTGCGTGGCTTCGGCGACGGAGCCGTTGCGGCCTGACGCGGCCGACAGGAACGCCATGCCCGCCATCAGCAGCGCCGCGATGCGCGCGGGGAGCGGAAAAATGAACATGAAGAGGATCTGGCGCGCCGGGAACAGCACGGCCCAGGCGAGCAGCAGGCCGTAGATCGCGCCCGACGCCCCCACGGTCGTCACGTTGTACATGGCGCGCATGGGTGCAAATGGCAGCAGTGACAGCAGCGCGGTCCCGATACCGGCGCCCACCCCGGTCGCGAAGTAGTACCTGAGAAACGCACGCGTGCCCCAGCGCCGCTCGAGGTCGACGCCGAACATCCACAGCGCGAGCATGTTGAAAAGGATGTGGCCGAAGCCCGTCGGGTCATGGACGAACAGGTACGTCACCGGCGTCCAGACGAAGAGCCGTTCGAACAACAGCTGCGGTTTGAGGCCGAGCACGGCGACGATCGTCTCGTTGCCGGACATGGCCGCGATGAACGAGAGGAAGAAGACGCCGGCGTTCGTGTAGACGAGTGCGCGGACCGCCGGTGTCATCGGACCCGGACCCATGACCACGCCGCCGCCAGCCGGACTGTACCGACTCACGCGTCGATGCTAGCAGATCGACGTCGGAACCGGCCCATCACGCGCGCCATCGCGGCGCTGAACTCCTCGAGGCGCAGCAGATGCGCCGACGCCGCGAGCACGCCGAGCGCGACGCCGATGGCGCCGCCGACGCGGATCAGCCGGAACCAGAACTGCGGTTCGCGGAAGACGCCGTGCAGCCAGGCTTCGGTGTAATACGCGGCGGCGCCCATGGCGGCGGACGCGATACTGATCTTGAGGAACGTCCGTCCGATGCGCGCGAAATCGCCGCCGCCGATCCGCCTGGCCAGCAGGACCATCAGCACGATCGCGTTGACGTTGGCGGCGATGGCGGTCCCGAGCGCCAGGCCGCGGAAGCTGTAGATCGAATTCAGCCAGAGATTCAGCACCAGATTGATCGCAATCGTGACGACACTGACGATGACCGGCGTCCGCGCCTCGCGCAGCGAATAGAAGCCCGGGGAGACGATCTTGACGATGGAGTAGCCGAGGATGCCCGACGCATAGAACATCAGCGCGCCCGCGGTCATCGTGGTCGACGCGGCGTCAAATTTGCCGTGCTCGAAGATCATTTCGACGATGGGCCGGGCGAGCACCATGAGGCCCACGATCGCCGGAATCGACAGCACGAGCATGAGGCGGATGCCCCACGACACGGTGCGACGCATGTCCTCGAACGAACTGCTGGCCGCCTGGCGCGCCAGTTCCGGGATGGCCGCGGTGGCGACCGACACGCCGAAGATGCCGATTGGCAGGTACATCAATTGGAACGCGTAGCGGAGTGCGGTGGCGGCGCCGTCCACGGGCGTCGCGAGCCACGTGTTCACCAGCAGGTTGACCTGCGCCGCGGCCACGCCGAGCGTCCCGGGGCCCATCAGCACCAGCACTTCGCGAAGGATGGGATCGCGCGGATTGAGAATCCACTGATGGCGGTAGCCCTCCGCCCGAAGCGCGGGAATCTGAATCAGCAGTTGCGCGAGGCCGCCGCCCAGCATGCCGACCGACAACGCCGTGACCGGCTCCCAGCCCAGGGACGTGAAGGCGTGGTACAGCGTGAGAATCGCGATGATGAAGACCACGTTGTACGTCGCCGGCGCGACCGCCGGGATCGCAAACCGGCGGAGCGCGTTGAGCATGCCCATGCACGCGGCGGCCAGCGCGATCAACATGAGGAAGGGCATGTTGATGCGCGTGAGTTGAATCGTCAGTTCGAGCTTGCCGGGGATCTCCGCGAACTTCGCCGCATAGCTCGACGTCAGCCAATCGGCGAACAGCATGCCCAGGATCACGAGGACGCCGGTGACGAGCAGCAGTCCGTTGACGACCTGCGATCCCAGCCGCCAGGCGCTCATCCGGCCCTCGCGTTCGAGCGTGCGGGTCAGCGTCGGCACAAACGCCGCGCTCATCGCGCCCTCGGCGAACAGATCGCGCAGCAGCGTGGGAATGCGTGTGGCGACGACGAAGGCGTCCGCCTGCCAGCTGGTACCGAAGAAGTGCGCGGTCGCCTGATCCCGGACGAGGCCCAGGATTCGGCTGGCGAAGGTGGCCAGGCCGATGAGGCCGGCCGAGCGAGCCAGACGTCCACTCATCGGCGTCCGGTCGCTCCAATCCCTTGGGTGTCGTGACCTTGCGCGGACAGAGTGAGGCGAGAGTACCTGAGGGGAGGTAAGAGGTCAAAGGTCAGAGGTCAGAGGTGTGGAACGACCTGACGCGGGCCGACCTTTTGTTTTGTTGTGAGCGGACGAGTTGGGCAACCTGGGCCCTCTTTCCGCTTCAGTGCCAGTCTCGGCACCCGCGCGGGCGCCCCGCGCCCCGCGCCTCGCGAGCGCGCCGTGACTTGCCCCAGCGCTTTTCAGCGCCAGGCCGAGTCACGCAAGCGAGCGAGTCGGGGTATCGGGCGTCCACGCGGGGCGCCCCCGCGCCCCGCGCCTCGCGAGCGCGCCGTGACTTGCCCCAGCGCCTTTCAGCGCAGGCGAGTCACGCAAGCGAGCGAGTAGGGGGTCCGGGGGCGAAGCCCCCGGATCAAATAAGAAGGGGCCTCAACCCCTGTGTTGAGGCCCCTGCCCGGAGGATGGATGAGAGACACCGTGGGATGCCTCTCACTCGTGTTAGACGGGTGGTTCGCGAGAAAAGTTTGCCCGCCTTCGCCCGCCTTCGCCCGGAGGGCTTCGGCGTGGCTTCGGCGCGGCGACGGTGCCGGCGCGGCTTAGCCGGCCAGCCGTTTCTTCACCGTTTCGCTCAGGACCCGGCCGTCTACAGACTGGCCCGCCAGGCGCGCCATGACCGCTTTCATGACTTTGCCCATGTCTTTGGGCCCGGTCGCGCCGGTTTCCGCCACGGCCGCCTCGACGGCGGCTTCGACCGCCGCCGGGTCCGCCGCCGGCGGGAGGAACCGCTCCAGAAACGTCATCTCCGCCTGTTCCTTGTCGGCGAGTTCCTGACGGCCGCCGGCCGTGAACTGCTCGATCGAATCCCGCCGTTGCTTGACGAGCGCATTCACCACCTGCAGTGACTCGGCGTCGTCCAGGGCACGGCCCTTCTCGACTTCCTTATTCATCAAGGCGGCCTTCAGCATGCGCAGCGGCGCCAGCGACGCCTGATCTTTCTGGCGCATCGCGTCGGCAATGTGACGGGTGACGGTTTCGACGAGGGACATGAGGGGAGTGTACAGCCTGTCGCGCTATCGAGGCCGATCCTGGAGCTTCACTCTCAATTCTTCCGTCCAGTTGAGCACGACGTTGATCGACGTGATCGGCGGTGCGCTGCGCGGCGGCTGGCGCACGGCGTAGAAGTGTTGACCATCGCGGGCCACGACGTAGGGCGTCAGGAGGCCGGTTCCGAGATGCAGTTCGTGGCGCGCGAAGGAAAACAACGCGGCCGGGTTGCCTGGACGGCTCGGCGTCGTGACGCTGACGGCCATCATCCGATCGGGCGCCTGGTCGGTTCCCGGTTCGATGAAGAACAACTCGCGGCCGGCCGGATTCCACGCCGGACTCAATCCACCCTGTGTCGACACCATCGTCGCTTCACCGGGCCCTGGATACGGCCGCACATAGACCTCGTTCCGGCCGGTGGTGTCCGACGTGTACGCCAGCCAGTGGCCATCGGGCGACCACACGGGCTGTGTGACAGCCTTGCTGGCCGGCATTTTCACGGCCTGTGTCGGACGTGATCCCGGCTTGGTGGTGTCGTGGACCCACAGGCCGTCGCTATACATGCTGACGAGCAGGCCATCGGCGGTCAGCGAGCTGGGCCAGAAGCCGGTGGAGTGGCCGACCGGAAGAACCGGCGCGGCAGAATCCGGACTCACGATGGCTGCCGTGATCTTGCCGCCCTCAACGACGCCGACCGCGATCCGATCGCTCCGAGACCAGGCGCCCAGCGTGACTTCGCCCGTCAGCAAATCCGCCAGACGGGACAAGTTGCGGCGGACCAGGTCGAATGCGAACAACTGGATGCCGGTCGCGCTCTGGACGCAGACCGCGATCCGGGTACCGTCGGGTGATAGTTCGACATGGCCTCGATAACCCGCCACGGGTGCGCCGATCGACGTGATGGTCCCAGCGCGATCGGCGGCGACCAATTCCCGGTGCGGCGCCGACACGATCGGGCTCGACACATACGCCAGCGAGCCCGTGGGCGAGATCGCGAATTGTCCTTCGAGCGTGAGGTCGTCGCTATCCCAGGCGACAACCGTTTGCCCCACGTCTTTCAGCACCGCGACGGGTTCGCCGCGAAGCTCGAGCGCCCGCGCGTCGAACGGCACGACGAAGAGCGTGCCCTGACGCATGAACGTCAGATGGCCCGACGGCAGGTATCGCGCGTCGGCGGCCTGAGGCAGCAGCAGCTTTGCGGAGCTCCCTGCCGCAAGCGACTGCACCATCACGCGTTCGTCGCCGGACGTCCACTGCTTCTCGTGTTCGGTGTAGAGCAGGGCGCGTTCGCCGGGCAGCAGGGACGGCGACGCCTGTCTGATCAACTCGGGCGGATCGGTGAGGCGGCGGTAGTCCCCGCCGTTCGGTGGTACGCTCCACAGGCTTCCCATGCTGAACACGATCTGCGTATCGCTCCAGTGGAGGCCGTTCACGTACGGCGCGGCACAGAGTTTGGCCGGCGGCCCTCCGGCGACGCTGATCCTGCGGAGGGCGCCGTCGGAAAAGAACGCGATGTCCTCACCGCTGGGCGAAAACGTCAACGTGTGAACGCCCTCGGTGCCGGCCAGTGGACGGGCGACGTCGCTCGTCAGATCACGCAGATAGATTTGGCGCACGCCGGATCGGACGCCGATGAAGGCCAGCGTCTTGCCGTTTGGCGACCATGCCATCGCCGTGCGTGCCCCGGCGACCGGCAGCACATTGGCGTGCGATCCCGCGGAATCCAATTCTTCCGCGGGTCCGACATCCAGGCGCATGTGCGTGACGGCGGCCGCCGGCGGCGCTGATTTCCAGATCGCCGCGCCAATCAGGAAACCCGCGGTCAGGCCCGCCACCGCCCAAAGCCACGGCGTGCCTCGCCATCTGGCCACGCGGGGCAGGGGCGCGACTTCGGTCGGCTGGGCGCCGGACTGCGCCAGCGACAGGGCTTCGTCGATCTCGAGCCGGGCATCGGCGATGTCGTGCAGCCGTTGCCTGCGCTCCTTCGTCAGGCACCGGGCGAGCAGGCGGCGCACCGAGGGCGGCGTGGACGGCGGCAGCGCCGCCCAGTCAGGGTCCGACGCCAGGATGTGCGCGATCGTTTCCTGCGCATCCATCCCACTCGTGCCGGCGAACGGCCGGCCGCCGGCGATCATTTCGAACAGCACCACCCCGAACGCCCAGATGTCGGCGCGCTTGTCGACCTCGTGGCCCTTCGCCTGCTCCGGCGCCATGTAGGCGGCCGTGCCGAGCACGGCACCGTCCTGCGTGAGATCCGCGCCGAGCGTCAGTGTGGGCGGCAGGCCCGGTGCCGATCCCGATCCAGAACCGGGCCCTGATCCTGATCCTGACCCTGATCCCGACCCCGATCCGGATCCCGCGCCCGAATCCGCAATGCCGCCTTTGGCCAACCCGAAGTCCAGCACCTTGACCGTACCGTCGGCGCGGACCTTGATGTTGGCGGGCTTGAGATCGCGATGCACGATGCCGGCCTCGTGCGCGGCCGCGAGGGCCTCGGCCACCTGTCGCGCAATCGGCAGCGCGTCGGCGATCGGAATGCGGCCGCGCTGGATTCGTGCCGCCAGGTCCTCGCCGGTGACGAGTTCCATGACAATCGCGCGGCTGTGCGCGGAGCCCGCGTCTTCGATGCCGTAGACCGCCGCAATGTTCGGGTGATTCATCGCGGCGAGCGCCCGGGCCTCGCGCTCGAAGCGCACCAGACGTCTGGTGTTGTCCGCCATCGAAGGCGGCAGCACTTTGATGGCCACTTCACGATGCAGGTTCGTATCGCGCGCCCGGTACACCTCGCCCATGCCACCCGCGCCGATGACGCCGACGACCTCGTAGGGACCGAGGCGCTCGCCGATCTTCACGAAGGGCCGGCCTCGGTGCGGGTCGGATCGGCCGCCCACGATCGAAACGTGGCGCCGACCGATCCGAATCGCAGCGCGTCGCCGTCGGCGAGCGGCATGATGCTGGAGATGCGCGCCTCGCCGATGTGCGTGCCGTTCTTGCTCTCGAGATCCTCCAGCGTCGCGCCGCCCTCGCCCACATGAATGATGGCGTGGCGTCGCGACACACTGGGCGAATCGATCCAGACTCGCGCGTTCGGATCGCGGCCGACGACGTTGTCACCCACGGTGAGTGGAATCTGTCCGGACGACATCACGAGCCAGTAACTGAACGCCGCGTCCTCTTTGGGCGACTCCTGCGCCGTGCCGCCCATGCGCGACGCGGGCCGCGGCTGCGTGATTTCGCGCGCGGTGCCCTGAAAGGCGTAGCCGTGGCGGTGCAAGGTCCGCAGGTGTCGCGGTTCCTTGGCGCTCTCGCCCAGCGCGGCGCGGATTTCCGCGACGACCATCGCGAGGCTGGCGTCCGAGACGAAGGTCTTCGGCCAGAGCCGCTTATGGAGCTCCGCCTTGGTCAACGCGCGCGGGCGCTCGAGAATGAGCATGACCAGCAGATCAAAGGCTTTCGGCGACAGGTGGACAGGACGGCTGTCCCGCAGCACCTGCCGCGTGCCGTCATCCAAAGTGAAGCCGCCAAACTGTAATTTCACGGGGTGGCCCGCTGAAACAACACTTTTCTTAGGTCTCCCTGAAGTCTTTTGGCCACGCGTGGAGGCATCTTACGCCAGGGTCCGGCGTCCGGCCGAGCAAGGTGCTTCCCGCGAACACCGGCCTTGTGGTGGCAGCTCATGCGCAGGTTTCGATGGCTCCTCGTTGGCGCGCTCGTCGGGATTATTCCGATTCTTGGCCGGGCGGCAGGCCCGGTCTCGCCTCCTCCAACGGCCGCGTTCTACGGGATTGGCGACTTGGCCGGCGGGCCGACGCTGAGCACCGTTCGCGATGCCGTCAAACACAACGGTGTGATCTATGCGGTCGGTGGGTCCGCGGCGCGGAATCCGACCTGCAATCCCCAGCCCAATTGCGTCCCCGTGCCCCTGCTGGACACGCCGGTTCTCTGGACGCAGGACGGCACCAACGCGGTCCTGACGGCGTTGCCAAATCTGGTGACCAATACCAACGGCACGAGTGGGACGGTGGCATCGGCCATCTCGCCGGACGCCGCGTTCATCGCCGGACAGGCGCGGAGCACCACCACGGGCAATGCGACGCAGGCCGTGTAGGTCACGACGAGTCTGCTGCCCAACGCGGCCGCGAACGTCAACCTGAATGCGTCGCCGTTTCCGGTCTACACATTCCTGAACGGGAGTGGAGTCCCGACGCTGTCCACGTCGAGCAGCAGCGCGATTTCGAATGACGGCTCGATCATCTACGGGTCGGTCCAGCAGAGCGGCGCGACGCTCGGTACGACCGTGAACCGGGCCGTCCGGTTTGACGTGACCAGCCACACGAGTGAGTTGATTCCACTCTTGATTCCTGCGACCCACACGACCAACTTGATCTCGAACCGAGGGACCTCGGCGGACGGGTCTGTCGCGGTCGGTACGAGTTCAGGCGGCGGCGATGTGCGGGCGTTTCGCTTCGTGGTCGGTGGGGGCGTCACGGCGATTCCGTTGCTGCCAGGAGGCACGACCAATCGCGGGATGGCGGTGTCGCTGGATGGCAATCTCACGCTGGTCGCGGGCAACAGCACCCACCTGCCGGGCGAGCTCTACATTCACAACGCGTCCACGAACGCGATCACGCGATTGGGCTCCGCCAACACGGCGTGGAACGTCGGCGGCACGCCCGCCATGACGGCCAATGCTGCGGTGGTAGCCTCGTCGTTCATCGGTCCAGGCGGGTCGCGGACTCCGTACTTCCACAACGCCAACGGTTGGTTTCATCTCACGGCCGCGCTGACGGCGGCCGGCTCAGAACTGCCGCACAATTGGGAACAGCTTCAGGTCAGCGGCATGTCCCCCGATGGCACGCTGGTGTGGGGCCAGGGCACACATGACAACAATTTCGAGGGCTACGTCGCCGAATTCCCGGCAGGCTTCCTCGAAAACTTCGACGCGCCGGCCGTGCCGCCGGCCGACGGGTCCATCATCGGCGCCTGGCGCTTTTTCGATGAATCCTCACCGGGGGAAGACGCCATCGTCGTCTTCAATGCCGACGGGACCTACCTGGAGATCGAGTCGAATTTCGGCGCCGGCCAGGTGGACGCGGCGCCCGGATTCGAGCGCGGCCGGTACTTCTGGGACCCGGTGACGGGCGCCTTCGACACTGTGACGATGCAGGACACGAACGGCGACGCGGGCATGTCGGACACCAACGGCCAGTCCGGTTACATCATCACGGTCGTCGGCGACAGTATTCATTTCTCGAGGACAAACTGCGTGCCCGATCCGCTGGACCCGACGCTGTGTGCGCTCTCCGGCTTGCGCATCACCAGTGAGTCCGACTCAGCCGTCGGCGCCTGGTTCGTGGGCGATGCCAAGGTCGATAACAGTTCGGCTGTCCTCGTGCTGCTCGCGACCGGCGACTACTACTATGCGAAGGACGGCAACACGGAGTTACCGGACGTCGGTCCATTGGGTCACGACGGCATCGAAAGAGGGACCTGGTCATGGCCCGACGCGACAGGCGTGCTGGCGACGACGACGAGCGTCGATACGAATGGCGGATGGGGGCTGTCGCACCCGACGGGGGCGTTCGTCGGCACGCTTTCGGCCGACAAGCTTGCGGCGACCATCGCGGATGATTTGAAGTCAACCCACTTCCTTCGCGTCATCGATCCCGAATCGGTGAAGCCGGCTATCACGAGTGTGCTGACCGCGAACGGCACGATCGGCACACTGTTCAGCTATTCGATTACGGCCACGCATGCATTGACGTATGGCGCCAGTGGCTTGCCGGCCGGCCTCTCCGTGAACGCCAGCACCGGTGTCATCTCCGGCACCCCAACGGCCGGAGGCACGTTCGCGGTGACGATCTCGGCGAACAACAGCTTGGGCGGCACGGGTACCGCGTCACTCACCATCACCGTCCCGGTTCCGGGCACTCCGGCCGCGATTACGTCCGCCGGCATCTGGCTGGGTCTGAAGAACAGTGACGATGTGGGCACCGTCTTCGATGTGCTCGTCGAGGTGCTGAAGAATGGCGCCGTCGTGGGCAGCGGCCAGTTGAACGGCGTGGCGGGCGGCAGCAGCGGGTTCAACAATGCGGTCTTGCGGACGGCGTCCGTGGCGATGGGGTCCACGAACTTCGTGACCGGCGACGCGTTGGGGATTCGTGTGTCCGTGCGCATCGCCGTGGGTGTCAGCGGCCATCGAAGTGGCACGGCGCGGCTGTGGTACGGCGACGCGGGTGCCAACACGCGCGCGCTGGCGACCGTCAACAACCAGACGATGTCGTACTACCTGAGCGGCGGCAACGTGCTGAGTTCCGCGCCCGGTACCGTTCGAAAGACCGTGGACGTCCTGGTGGATCGGCTGGCCAACGGCAACGCCTTCAAGCCGTTCGGCACGTGGACGATCATGTTCTAGGTGTGTGTATTCGTCAGGAGGGCCCGGCCGTGTTGCCGGGTCCTCTTTGATCCGCGCGGTTGGCGTCAGGTCAGCGCGTCGCGACCGGCACGTTGAATCGTCCGACACCGGCGGCAGCTGAATGAGGATGCCCGTGTTGCGATCGCTCTCCGAATAGAGCGGCCGCGCTTTCGACAGGACGGTCTCGACATTCACACCGCGCGCGGCGCCGGCGGCCTGCATGCGCCCCTGCCGGAATGGCTCAGGCCCTGGCGCCACCCTGTTTGTAGCCTCGCGCTGAGTTGTTGTCGATTGACTCTCCGGAATAGGGGCCCTAGACTCCAGCGGAATGTCCAGTTCAACGCGCGCCATGGTCGTTGCCTGTGCGGTTGTGATCGTGATCGTCGGATGCGGGAAGAACCCGGCAGCGCCTTCGAATTCCGCGTCGGCCAACACGTTCATCGGTGTGGTCAGCGCACCAGGGGGAGCGGGCGGCACCATTCAGTTGAGGGCCGCCAGTTCGTTGTCCTCGCTGGCGCCTGGTGGCCGCACGTCCCTGTTCGCGCGAGTGCTGTCACTCCTCGAACCCGTCGTGCAGGCGCAGAGTTCGACCGCCAGTGGCATCTTCATCGGCGAGAGCGGACAGGTCGCTTCATTGTCCGGCTCGTTCAGCGGCAACACGTTCAACGTCAGCGGTGGAGGCTTTTCTGTCACGGCAACCGTCGTCGGCACGTCGCTCGCCGGCACCGCAATCTTGCCCGGGGGCCTCTCGGCCGCGGTCACCGCGGTGCCACCCGTCTCTGCGCCGAATCCACCGCCGGCAGTCGCCGCAGGCTTTTACGACGGGTCGTATCAAATCAACGCCGATGCGACGTACCGCAATACGCTGCCCAGTGACGGCAGCCTGCTCATTCAGTGCACGTACCAGGCGGTCGCGGTCGGCAACATCACCCTGCAGATCACGGATCGGCCGAATGGCCAGGTGGACTCAGAGCTGTCGTACAGCTGGACAGAAACCGAAGGCGGACGTACGTGTCCGTTCGTCGTCATCAGCAGCCCGATCTCTCCTGGGCCTGGCGTCATGCACTACTTGGGACCTCCCACCACCCTCACGTTCGGCCGGGTGGATCAGGGACCGAACGGCACTGGCTACGTGATCCGCTCGGAGACGTTCGTGGGAACGGTGAGCGGCAACACGGTGGTCGGGCGGGTGTCGCGAAGCTTTCAGTTCACAAATAGCGTTGCGAGCCCTCCGCGCAATCATATTTCCTGGTACCCGGCCGTGAGCGCTGACGTGGTGCTTGTCAAACGTTAAAACGTGCCATCGATGAGCGACGTCCCGTCGCCAGACCCCGTACTCTCACGGCGCCGCTGGTCGCGTCGCGTCGCCGGCGGCGCGCTGATCGCCCTCGTGGCGTGGTGGGTGTTCACGCACAAGGCCGCCGATCGCATGCCGGACTTCGAGGTCTACTGGAAAGCCGGCACCAGAGCGGCGGCGGCCGAGCCGCTCTATCGCGAGGCAGACGCGGACTACCAGTTCAAGTATTTTCCGGCCTTCGCGGTCCTGATCATGCCTCTCGCCGCCATGCCCCTCCAGATTGCCAAGGCCGTCTGGTTTGGCGCGTCAGTCATGGCGCTCGTCGTCCTGCTCGGGCTTGCCGCCCGCGCCCCGCCTGATCTGCGACGGCCGGTCTGGGTGCTCGTGCTCATAGCGATCGTGGTGCTGGGCAAGTACTACGCCCGTGACCTCGTGCTCGGCCAGATCAACGTCCTCTTCACGATGGTCGCGACCGGCGCGATCGTGGCCATGGCTGCGCGGCGTGAGGATCTGGCGGGATTGCTCGTCGCGATCGCCGTGATGATCAAGCCGTACGCGGTCATCATGCTGCCGTGGCTCGCGGCTCGGCGAAAACCGCCCGCGATCATCGCCGCCGCGGCCGGTGTCGCGGCCGGGCTCATCCTGCCGGCCGCCATCTACGGCGTCACCGGCGCCATCGACCTCTATAAAGGATGGTGGACGACGGTCTCAACGACGACCGGCGACACGATGGTGCTGACGGACAATATTTCGATCGCGGCGATGTACGTGAAATGGCTGGGGCCCGATCCGCCCGCCTGGCCCGCGGTCGTGACCTCAGCAGCCCTGCTTCTGATCGCCGTGCTGGTGTTCCGCGTCCGCGGTCGTGTCGCGAAGCCCGACGCGCTCGAAGGCGCGCTGCTCCTCACGCTGATGCCCTTGATCTCCCCTCAGGGATGGGACTACGTCGTGGTGGTGTCCACGCTCTCGATCATGCTCCTGGTCAACTACTTCGATCGGCTTCCGGGCAGCCTTCGGCCCTTGACCGTCCTGGCGTTCGCCGTGATTGGATTCACGTTGTTCGACCTGCTCGGGCGCACGCTGCTATACGCACTTCTGAACCTGTCCGTGATCACGCTGGCGTTTGTCGTGGTCGTAGCGGCGCTCGCCATGCTGCGGGCGAGACGCGTGGCCTGATTACTTGATGCGAAGGTCCTGCGTGAGCTTACCGCCTTCGGCGACGCTGACATTGACGAAGCTGCCGATCGCCCTGAGGAACGCCGGATCGAACCATTGCCCTGGCGCGACGTCCATGACGACGGCCAGACGGTATTCACCGGGCGGCAGGTTGCGCATCGTGTACTTGCCGTCGGTTGACGGCCGAACGGCCTGAATCCGTCGCGCTTCCGGAAGCCAGAAGCGCTCTTCGAGCGCGAAGGCGATGATCGTGACGCCGGTCGCGGGCTCGCCGGATGTCGTCTGCACGGCGCCACTGACTTCCGTGGTGCGATTCGACAACGTGACGACGCCGGCGACGATGGGGTCGTTGCCGTTGACCTCGAGCGGAAAGTCGAGCACGTCCATCCCGCCGAAGACCGCGGACTTGAGGGCGTATCCGCCAGGCGCGCCACCGGAAACCGCGACCCGATAGCGGCCGGGCGGCAGCCCGCGAATGTTGAAGCGGCCCTGCGCGTCTACCGTAGCCGGTACAAGCGGCGCGTTCTTTCCAGAGATCGACTGGCCAACCGGCGTGACGGTCAACAGCAATCGCGTGGCAACCGGCGGGGGACCGCTGGTGGCTTCGAATTGAACGGTACCGGACACGTTCGACCCATTCCGCAGCATCAGGGAAACGTCGCCGGCATCGCGGCCGTCGGTGGAGACCTCGGCCATGGCCCAGAGGGGCGTCGCGGCCGCGATCGATTTCGCGATTTGGCTGGCCTTCGCTTCGTCCTGGACGGCGGCATAGAACGACACGGCTTCGCCGATACCGGCTTCGAGTTCCTTGCCCTTCGGCGCGCCGCGGGCGATGACGACATACTGCCCAGGCGGGATGGCGGTGAACGAAAAACGCCCGTTCGCGTCACTGCGCGCGTTCCGGACGCCCAGGCCGGGCGGCTGCCCGCGATCGATCAGTTGCACTTCCGTGCGCGCGGCGGATCCGTCGGGCATCGTGACAGCGCCCGAGAGCGTGCCGAACGGCACGACCAGCAATTGAAAATCAATCCCGGTCCGTTCGTCGCCGACGGCCACCGGCACCGACAGCGCCTGCGAGGCCTGCATCGTGCCCGGATAGAACACGGTGGCGAATCCATTTTTCGGCGGCTGCAGTATCTCGAAGCTCCCGTCCGTGATGGCGAGTGTGAGATCGACGCGGCCGGCGGCTTCGGCCGCCTTCAGGACCTTCGCGTACTCCATGTTGAGGTCGTCCACGCGAATTGCGATCTTGCCCAGCTCGGGTCCGCGGCCGGTCGTCCGCGCGCTCACGACGTACTCGCCCGGCAGCAATCCGTGCACGCGATAAATGCCGCGATCGTCGGTGACGCCGCTCCCGGCCGGCTCGAGTGTCCGCTCGCCGGAGTCCATCACCCACCGGAGTGCCTGCACACTGACCCCGAACGCCGGCTCGCCGGTGTCGTCAGCGACGCGTCCGGTAATCACGCCGCCGCGTGCGATCGGCAACGAAAGTTTGGCGAGTTCCTGATTGTCCGCGAGCCTGATCGCGATACCCGCCCGGCCGGATCCGGGTTCTTTCTGCCCGTAGATGGATTCGACGAACCCACCTTTGTTCGCGCGCAGCAGGTAGTCGCCTGGCGGCAGGCGCTCGAACCGGAAGGCGCCCGCCTCGTCGGTCTCCACCGTCCGCACGGTCCGCGGCGTGCCGCCGGCGATGGACACGGACGCGCGCCGAACGATGCGGCCGGTGTCGGTGGTGACCACGACGCCGCCCATGACGCCCCGGGCGTTGCTCTGCGGCGCCTGCAGCGGCGACGCGTCGCGTGTGGGCACCTGGGCTCGTCCCTGCGCGACCTGCGCGCGGGCGTCCAGTCCGACGATGAGCGATCCCGCCGCGAGTGCCAAGAGCCACAGTTTCATGGAGTACCCCGCTGCCTTCAGACCGACCCTGGTTCCGGTTAGTTTGACACCGGAAATCGCCAATTGGTGTCGCGCGTCAGGCCGTCGTTCGGTCATTCAGTGGCTTGCGCCGACAGGGCCATGACGAGTTGGATCAGTTCGCTCTGACGATGGGTATGGGTCTTCTGGAAGATGACCTTCAGACGTGTGCGTGCGGTGCCGATTCCGATGCCGAGCGATCCCGCGGCCTGCTGGATCGTCAGGCCCTGGCAGAGTCGCACGACCAGGTCGGCTTCGGCAGCCGTCAGCTGAAACAGCGTGCGAAGGTGCGCGGGATGGGGCGCCGCGACCGATTGAGGATCCGTGATGAACACGACGGCCAGATGAGGCCGCCGCTCGAGGCTGGCCCGGTCGCCTGGCAGCGCCCCTACCAGGACGGAGTACGGACGCTTGCCGGACGGCCGCGGCAGGTGCAGCACCCCCGGCACATCGAAGCGATCGCCGTTTGACAGGTCGACGGCGCGTGCCACCGCGGCACGCAGCGCGGTCGTGAGCGCCGGCGTGACGGCACAGAGCTGGCCGGCTTCAAGGCTCACCCCGTCGCGCGCGCGGAGCATGTCACTGGCGTGGCGGTTGGCAAAGGACACCGTGCCGTTAGCGGCGACGAGCAAGACGGCCGATCTGAGTTTGTCCACAGCATCCGCCAAATCGGCCGCCATGGTCTCCGCTCCGCCGAGCCGCCGATCGATCTCGAGCGCGCGCTGGACGTGCGGAATGAGATCCGTCATCAGCGTGGCCTCGGTCGCGTCGAATCGGCGCTGCCGTTCCCCGCGGTTGACGGAAAAGGCGGACTGACGAGTCTCGGAATTCTCGATGAGGCCCAGCACGACCTGCGTGACGTCGTAGTTGACGGCGAAGTCGTTGAAGAAGGGAAGCCTTCGCATCGCGGGTCGGGGCACCAGTTCGTCACCGATGGTGACGGTGCCGGCGTCGAGCCGGCGTTGGCCGGCCGCGAGCGCCCACGGATCCATCCGTCCCCAGTGCTGGTCGTAGCCGGCGACGGCCACCGGATCCGTGTGCGCGGACACGAGCACCGCATGCGGCCGTGGACCGCCGCTGAACGAAATCAGGTTGGAACAGGATCCGTCAACCGCCCGGCACAGTCGGCCCAGGAACTCACGCCACCCGTCCGGGCTTCCTGGGGCGTACAGAAGACTCTGCACGAGGGCCAGTCGAAGGTCCTGCCTGCGCTGACGCCCCATGGAAAAGTGGGGAACTCTACCACGGGCGAGAATTCTGCCATTTTGATTGAGATCAAGTAAGAAATCGGTCCCGCAACCTCGGTACCTCCCAAATGGGAGTTGTGGCCCGATCGACGGCAGCCTAGGATTCCGCGCACCAACAGCAAGAGAACGAACCGCTTCCGGATCTCGGGGGGACTGTCCATGACTGCGTCACGAGGGGTTTCAGCGCCTGTCGTCGGTGATCAATCCGCCGCGCATCGGGTGTTGCGCTTCTGCCTGGTGTTCGTGCCGATGCTGGCACTGGCGGCCCTGCAATTGCCCCAGGCGGCACCTCAAGCGACGCCGGTCGCGGAGTTCTATGCCATCGGCGATCTGGTGAACCCCCTCGGCGGAGATCCGTTCTCCAGTGCCGTGCGCGATGCGACCAGCGTGAACGGCACGCTCTACGCGGTCGGGTCCGGCGGCGTCAACGGCACGGGCGGCGTCGACATGCCCTTGCTGTGGACGTTCGACGGCACGACGGCATCGCTGGTCGCGCTGCCAAACATTGCGATCGTACCGCCCGCGACGTCGAACAACTTTGCGTTCGCGATCACCCCGGATGGCCACTACATCGCCAGTCAGGAGCGCGCCGGCGCTACGACGATGAATGCCGTGCGCGTGACCAACAACAACGGTGTCCTGACGAACCTCAATCTCAGCAGCATCCTGCCAGGTTTCAGCGCGCGAGCGATCTCCGATTTCGGGTCTGTTCTCTACGGTCTCCGGCAGAACGCCAGCAATCTGGCACAGGCCGTTCGCTGGCAGGTGTCGCCGACGTCGTCCGGCAATCTCGTGGACTTGCTGCCCGGCACCACCACCAGCTTCCCCGCTCACGGTGGCACGAGCGCCGACGGTGCGGTGATGGTCGGGACGGCATTGACGCCGCCACAGTCACTCAGCGCCACGCGCGCGTTCCGGTACGTCCACAACGCCCTGCCGCCGGTCACCGCCATTCCCACGCCCGCCGGCGGCACGTGGGGCACCGCGGTCGACGTCTCGGCCAATGGCAATCTGTCACTGGTGGTGGGCAACAGCACCGCGTTTCCGAACGGTGAGTATTACCTTCATGATGCGGCCGCCGGCACAATCACGAGCCTGGGCTCGCCCAACTCGGCATTCGCGCCGGTCCTCGGCGCCGGCAATACCTTGTATGGCGGCATGACGGCCGACGGCGACGTCGTCGTGGGCAGCATGGCCGGGTCCGGCTTCGCCCATGCGTACGTGCACAACAGCCATGGTTGGTTTCCGCTGGCGAGCGTCTTCGAAGCCTACGGCATCGATCTGCCCGCGCGGGGCTGGCTCAGCCGCGGCTTTCTCGTCAGCGGTGTGCGCACGATCGACGGCAAGGACCTGATTTTCGGGCGCGGGACGCACCTCACAAACTTCGAGGGATTCGTCGGCGTGCTCCCGGCCGGCGCGCTCGCGAGTTTCGACGTCCCGGCTGTCGCACCGGCGAACACGTCGATCGTGGGGACGTGGTCGTATCAGGATCCCAACAACGCCAGTCTCAAGGGCGTCCTCGCGCTGATGCAGGACGGCACGTATTACCAGGTCGCGGCCAACGGGACCGCCGGATTCGAGCGCGGCCGGTATTCCTGGAACGCGGCGACGGGCGCCTTTGTCACGACGACGATTCAGGACACCAACGGACTCGTGGGGCTCTCGGACTTCGACGGCAGTTTCAATTTGAGCCTGGCCGTCTCCGGGAGCACGGCCACCCTGACCGTCGATCCTACCGATCCAACGTTGCCGTTCAGCGCGTTCCCGACGTCGCTGCCGCTCAACCGACTCGATGCGCAGCCCGGTTCCCTTGTCGGCGGCTGGTCGAACGGGTCAGCCATCACCGGTGATACCTCGAGCGTGCTGGTTCTGCTTGGTGACGGCACGTACTACTTCGCGAGGGACGGCGTGGCCGCCGGGGGCGGCCGCGACGGCGTCGAGGTCGGCACTTACACGTGGGACTCATTCTCCGCTGCGTTTGCGGCGACGGCCGCCACGGACACCAACGGAACCTGGGGGCCGGCCAACCTCGTGGCCACGGCACACGCCGGGCTGTCGATCGACGAAATCATCCTGAACGTATCCGACATCAACGGCAATGTGCCGTACCGACGCATTGTCGCGACGGCTGATGTGCTGCCCGTCATCACGAGCCTGCTGACCGCTGAGGCCACCGAAGGGGATCCGTTCAGCTACACGATCACGGCGAACCACGCCGCTCACTTCGGCGCGACCGGTCTGCCGCCCGGCCTCACGATCAGCAACGGCGTGATCAGCGGGACGCCGACGACCAACGGTATCTACACCGTCACGATTTCGGCGACCAACTCGTTCGGGTCCACGGTTTCTGCATCGCTATTGCTGAAGGTGACGCCGGCGTCACGGACGGTGGAGATTGACTGGCCCACTCCGGCCGGCATTACCTACGGCAGTCCGCTCTCAGGCGCCCACCTGCACGCGACGGCGGCCGTGGCCGGCACGTTCGCGTACATGCCGGCAGCGGGCACCGTACTCAGTGCGGGCCTCCATCAGGCCTTGACGGTGGTCTTTACGCCCACCGACCAGTCCCGGTACGACATCGCCACGAAGACGGTGTTCATCGATGTGGCGAAGAAGGCGGCGTCGGTGACGCCGGCCTCGTACTCGAAGACGTATGGGGGAGCCGACATCGACATCAATCCGCCATCTGGCGGAGGCACGCTGGTCGGATTCGAGCCGGCCGACCTCATCACCGCGACGTACGCGCGCGACTACGGCGCGGGTGGTCCCGGGCCGGGCGAGCACGCCGGCACCTACGCGATCACGGCCACGCTCAGTCCTCAGGGCCGCCTGGCTAACTACGACATCGACGACTCCCAGACCGGCACGTTCACCATCAATCGGGCGCCACTGATCCTGACGGCCACTGCGAACTGGACGTACGCGATGGGCCAGCTCCCGGCGTTTGACGTGCACTACTCGGGTCTCGTCAATGGCGAGTCCGGGCCCAACGTGGTCGATGTCACGGTGACGACATCAGCCGACCAACTGACCGTCGTCGGTCAATACCCGGTCTTCATCGAGGTCACCGGCAGCAGCGGCAACTACCACATCACCCAGGGGCCGTCGCTGCTCATCATCCACCCCGCACCCATCGGCGTGTCCGTGGACGCGTCCAAATACACGGTCGGCCGCAACAAACCGGTCACGTTGAAGGCGACGGTTTACCTGCATGACGGATTCGAACACCCGTGCGTCTCGGCATGCCCGGTCGGGATGGTCACGTTCTTTGACAATGGAGTCCCGGTCGGCCCGGCGGTCGGTGTCAGCCAGGCGAGCACCGCCGAATTCCCGAACTTCATGTCCGATCAGTCGGGTCCGCATCACATCAGCGCGCAGTACGCGCCATCCAGTCCGAATTTCGCGGCTGAGACAAATAGCACCATCCTCACCATCACCGTCCGTGGCCTCGTGGACACGGTCACGACTATCGATCCGGCGCTGGCGCCCACGTACTATTTCGGCCAGACGTTTTCGGTATCGGCAGCTGTGGTTGTGGATCCGCTGGTGATCGGCTTCGATGGCGTGCTCGATGGCCAGGTCGAGTTCTCTGACACCGTGGCCGGCGTAACGACTGTGCTCGGAACGCGCGGGCTCGTCAATGGTCGCGCGACGATCTCGTGGATGGACAGCGGCGTCGCCTGGTCAGCAGAGACGCACAAGTTCTCAGCCCGTTATCTCGGCAATGCGGAGCTCAAGACGAGTAATTCGACGAAGACCCCGGTCGAAATCCAGAAGCTGCTGACCACCACGTCCGTGGACGCCCAGCCGGCGCCCTATCGCTACGGCGAGGTGTTCACCGTGACGGCTCTGGTCGTGCTCCAGCCGTTCCAGCTCACGGTGTTCGCCCAACCATGCGGCTGGGTCGACTTCTATGACACGTTTGGCGGCGTGACGACGACGCTCGGCCGCCGGGGTCTCGTTCCCGGCGGGCGGGCCACGATTTCGTGGCTCGATCAGGGCACGCCCTGGGCGGCCGGGAACCACAAGATCCAGGCGAAGTACGTCCCCGGTTCATGCGGGGGCGGGAGCTCCGTGGGCATGGACAACAGTCAGTCAGAGAAGATCACGTTCGATATCGACAAGCTCGCCACGACCGCGTCTGTCGATGGGCCGATGGGCTCCTATGCGTATGGCCAGGTGTTTACGGTGACGGCGCGGGTCATCCTCGATCCGATGCAAAACACAACCATCACGCAGGCGTTTGGAACTATCGAATTCAGTGACACGTTTGGCGGCGTGACGACGGTGCTCGGCACTCGCGGGGTCGTCAACGGCCAGGCGACGATTTCGTGGCTCGACCTGGGAGTGCCGTGGGCCAGAGGCGTGCACAAGATCCAGGCCAAATTCGTGGCCAGCGGTCAGGGCAGCTTTGCCACGAGTACATCGACCAAGGAGCTGTTTGAGATCGTCAAAGCGACCACCTCGACGACGATCGAAGTGACGCCGTCGAGTATCTCGTCGCAAGGCACGCTGAGCCTGACGGTTCGAGTGACGCCGAGCCATCCCGGACTCGGCGTCATCCCGGACGGAACCGTCACAGTGACGCTCAGTACCGGTCAGTCCTTCGATTTGCAACTGTTCGGGGGCGAGGCGCGCTACGCGTATCCCACCTTGCCCGATGGCACGTACTGGCCCAGCGGCACGTTGAAGTTCCAGGCGAAATACAACGGGTCCAATAACTTTGCGTCGAGTCCGAACTCCGCCAAGGTCACCGTGTTCGTGGGGTCGGCACCGAACTAGGGCGCCGCGGGTCGTGGGACCCTGGGTTGACCCAGCCGCATCGACATCGGTGCGCCGCTCCGGCTACCATTCCGCCGGCGGGCCCAGATCCTTGGTACTCACGGCCCGCGGAAGGAATCGATGAAGACCGGTTCGAGCCTCGGGCGGTATCGCATCACCAGCAAGATCGGCGAAGGCGGGATGGGGCAGGTATTTCGGGCCGAGGACGATCGGCTGCACCGCCACGTCGCGATCAAGATCCTGCCGCCGGAAATGAGCGCCGATCCCGAGCGGCTGGCGCGGCTCGAGCGCGAGGCGCATGCCCTCGCCCAACTCGAACATCCCAACATCGCCGGCATCTACGGTCTCGAGGAAGGGACGCCCGAGGGGCAGCCGCGATCGATTTCCTTTCTCGTGATGCAGTACGCGGAAGGGGAGACGCTCGAGGCGCGCATCAAGGCCGGTCCGGTGCCGCTCGCCGATGCCCTGGAGATCGCCCTGCAGATTGCGCGCGCGCTCGAAGCCGCGCATGACAAGGGCATCATCCATCGCGATCTCAAGCCGGCGAACGTCATCCTCTCGTCCGACGGCCACGTCAAACTCCTCGACTTCGGGCTCGCGAAGGCCTACAGCGCGAGCGCCAGCGGGTCAGTCTCCCAGGACCTGAGCAACTCTCCGACCCTGCTGGGGAGCACCAGCCTCGGCATGATCCTGGGCACGGCCGGCTATATGAGCCCGGAGCAGGCCCGCGGCAAAGTGGTCGATCGACGGACGGACGTGTGGGCGTTCGGCTGCGTGCTGTACGAAATGCTCTCCGGCCGCCGGTTGTTCGACGGTGAGACGGTCACCGATGTGCTCGGTGCGATCGGCCACCGCGATCCTGACTGGACCGCGCTGCCGCCGAACTTGCCGCCGGCCATTCGCTCGCTGCTCGAGCACTGCCTGCGGAAAGACCTCAACCGCCGCATCCAGTCGATCGGCGATGCACGCATCGCGATCGAGGAGTATCTCGAACATCCTGCCGGTCACACGGGAGTGGCCGCGCCGTCCGCGCCAGCGCCGTCGAAACGGCCCATGGCGCTCATACCGTGGGCGCTCTTCGGCATTGCCACGGCGGCGGCGATTGTCCTGGCCCTTCAGGCCCGGCGCGCCCCCGCTGCGCCGCCGGTGAGTCGTTTCAGTGTTGAGATCGGCGATGGCCCGCTGTACGACAGCATGGGCGCCCTCGACATCTCCCGGGATGGCGGGCGAATCGCGCTGGTGCAGAACTACGGAACCGGCCGCCGGCTGAGTGTGCGCCCCATGGACCAGCTCGCGGCGACCGCGGTGGTCGAAAACGGGAATCCGTACAACCCGTTTTTCTCGCTCGACGGCCAATGGATTGGTTTCGTGACATCGTCGGCGCTTCTGAAAGTCCCGACCAACGGCGGTACGGCCATGACCCTCACGGCGGTCTCGCGGAGCCGCGGGGCCACGTGGACGGCTGACGACTCCATCATCATTGCGGCCGGACCCAACAGCGGGTTGTCGCGGATGCCCGCGGCGGGTGGCCAGCTTACGGCGCTGACGACGCTGGATCAGGCGCGTGGCGAGGTGACACACCGCTGGCCTCAGTACGTCCCCGGTGCCGACGTCGTGATCTTTACATCGCATTCGACCAATGCAGGTTTTGACGGCGCTACGATCGAAGCGCTCACCCTCAAAACCGGCGTCAGGAAAACGGTATACCGCGGCGGCACGTTCGGACGGTACATCCCAACCGGCCATCTGCTGTTTGCGAACAAAGACACGATCTTCGCCGTGCCCTTCGACATCAAATCGCTGGAGGTCACTGGGTCGCCCGCACCAGTAACGCAGGCGGTCGGCTACAACCCGACCGAAGGCAGCGCCCACTTCGCCGTCGCCGATAACGGCACGCTCATCTATCGCAGCGGCGGCAGTGGCACGCCGGTGTACAGCGCCTTGTTGGTCGACGAGCGCGGCGACGGGAAGCCGTTGTGGGAGGGCGAGCGCAGCTACGGAGAGGCGCACTTCTCACCAGACGGCAACAAGGTGACGTTCATGGTGCTCGCCGACAACAACTGGGATTTGTGGGTGTACGACCGCATCCGTCAGGTCTCGACGCGCCTGACCTTCGAGGACGGCACCGACGGTCCGGGCGTCTGGTCACCCGACGGCCAGTACATTGCGTTCAGCTCGACCCGACAGGGTGCCTCCAACATCTATCGCAAGCGGGCGGATGGCTCCGGTGACGTCGAACGTTTGACGGAGTCGAGTGTCGGCCAGTACGTCAGCAGTTGGTCAGCCGACGGCAAATACCTGCTGTACTCACCCCAGACAAACGCCAATGACCTCTGGCTTCTGCCGCTGACGGGCGATCGCAAACCGAAGGAGTTTCTGGCCACGAAATTCACGGAGACCGAAGGGGCGTTTTCGCCCGACAGTCGATGGATCGCGTACCAGTCCGACGAATCCGGCCGCCTGGAGGTGTACGTGCGGCCGCTGGAAGGCGCCGGCAAGTGGCAGGTGTCGCAGGGCGGCGGCGGCTATCCCCGCTGGTCCGGCGACGGCCGGCAGCTCTTCTTCCGCGACAACGAAGGCGTGATGTCGGTGCCCATCACGGTGGCCGGTGCGTCGCTCGAGGTGGGGCGCGCGCGCCGCGCGCTCAAAGGGGCGTTTCGCGGCGGCGTGGCGGGGATCCTGGTGGCCGCCTTGACCGTGCCGGACTATGACGTGGCGCGGGACGGCTCGCATTTCCTGATGTACCCGCCTGACTCCAAGACGACCGGACGCAGCCAGCACGTGAACGTCGTCCTCAACTGGTTTACCGAACTGCGTCGGCTGTTGACCGCGCGAAACTAGGCAGAGCGGCTCATACTCAGAGGGGCAGAGCCATGAGAACCCACGCCCGCCCGCCGATCGTCATCGTGCTGTTCGCGCTGGTGTTCGGTATGCCGGCCATGTCGGCGCAGACCGCCCAGCAGACGCGGGACCGGACGGCGGCGGTAAAGGCGTGCGCGGACGCGCGCAAGACCGAGACGATCAAGGCCGAAGCCGAACGGGCGAAACGCATGGAGGATGCGAACGCCAAGGAGACGATTGGATTCCGGAACTGCCAGACGGACAAGGCGTGCAAGGACAAGGTCACGCAGACGTGGCGCGATGAGGTCCGGAAGATCCAGAACGACTACACACAGGCCGTCGCGGACATTAGAAAACGGGAAATCGATTGCAACGCCGGCGTGATGACGGGCAAGCCGGTGGGTTCAGGCCCGATGTACGAGCTGGCGGCCCAGATCGACGCCATCCGCAACAGTGCCCTCGACAACGTGCTCGGGGCCGCGGACAACCTGTTCAAGGGCCTGCTCGACTGGGCCAGCGGCACGCTCAAGTTTCTGGCGCAGCCGCGCGGCGACTTCGACAAGTTCGGCGCCCCGATGCAGCAGATTCTCGACTATCTGGTCAATCACAAGCCCACCAGCTTCGAAGATCAGTACAAGAAGATGGAGGCGGCGGTTCAGCAGTTCCAGCAGAACCCGGCCCGATTCATCGGCCAGCAGATCCCGAACCTGATCCCCGGCGGCACGGCGACGCAGGAAATGAACGCCGTGAGCAGCGCCGCCCGGCGCCTTGCCGTGCTCAACGCCGAGGCGAAACAGTTCGTGCCGCTCGCCAGGAAGTTGACGACGCCGTCGAAGTTGCCGACGCGCAACGTGACGCCGCCGCCGCTCACCGTCGGCACTCGCCCTCCGGTGAATCCGCCGGCCGGCAGTCTCGATCGTCCGCTGCCGCCTTCCTTCGGGAATGAGCCGCCGCGGCCGCGGTCAGGTGTGCCGACCACCTGCTACGAAAACCAGTGCTGGCGGAACGTGCAAGCGGTGGATCGGTTTTGGAAGACCGGCGTCTGGAACGAGCCGACCCCCCGGGGTTATCCCCTGGTGGAGGAGTTGCACGATCTGCCGACACCGGTCAGCGCCATCATTCAGGATCTGCGGAAACAAGCCGGCGGCGCCCAGGCGCTGGACCCGCGGCATGGGCCGCTGGGCCAGCAGGCCCACGCCCACGGCATTCCGGTGGCGAGTTCGCGCGGGCAGATCGAAGATGTGATGGGCCAGCTACCGCCGGGCTCCCAGGGCTATGCCTTTATCGACTGGGAAATGACCGTCGGCAATGAAGTCATCGGCGGCGGCCACGTCGTCAACGTCCGGACGCTGCAGAACCAGACGGTCGAGTTCTTCGATCGGGCCACGCAGCAAACGGCAGGCCTGCTTGGCGCCGTCGATCCGCAAATCTGGAACAACGCCAAGCAGGTCTACTTCTTCCTGACTCACGAAGGGCGTTAGACGCCCTTACTTGGCCGGGACTTTCGCGGCGTCCACTTTCGCGTGACCGCGCACCGTGCCGTCGACTTCGCCAGCCATATCACCCTGCAGGCGTCCCTTGACGATCGTCAGCGTGAAATGGAAGAGCGGCCCGTTGGGCTGCTGCACGTCGAACGTGGCCTTGCCGGCGGTGACGACGCCCTTCGCGAGCGGCCACTGCTGATCCGTCGGGCCTCCGGTGCCGGTCAGTTCCTTGCCCTTCTGCGTGAGATTGAACGCGACGTCCTTCGGGTCGCTCTCGGTCCCGTCCGGGCGCTGCATTTTGAACGTGCCTTCCCACTTGCCGGTGAAGCTGGTGGTGGCCTGAGCGGAAACGACGGGCGCGAGCACGGCGAGCATAAGCGCGAACGCAGCGAGTTTCTTCATGATGACCTCTGTAAGACGGTGAACTAGTCCCTTCGAAGCGCGATGAGTGGATCGACACGAGAGGCGCGGCGCGCCGGAATGTAGCTGGCGATCAGTGCGACCACCAGCATCACGGCCGACATGGCGGCAAACGCCGCGATGTCGAGGCGCTCGACGCCGAATAACAGGGTCTGCACGTAGCGCGTCAGGCCTACGGCGGCCAGCACGCCGACGACCAACCCGATCAGGGCGACCCGGGTGCCCTGCCAGATGAACATCCGCCGAACCGCCGACGCTTCGGCGCCCAGCGCCATGCGCACGCCGATTTCCTTCGATCGCTGGATCACGCTGTACGAGAGCACGGCATACAGGCCGACGGCCCCGAGGACGAGCGCGAGCACCGCGGCGAGACCGACCATGAGCATGGTGAACGACAGCGTCGCCATCGCCTTGTCGGCCAGGCTCTGCATCGTGAAGATGCGATACATCGGCGATTCCGGCGCCATCTCGCGGATGATGGCGCGCACGTCCGCGGTGAGCGCGTCGGCGCGCGCGGACTTCATCACGTACGCCGGCGACGCGGCCGCGCCCGGCAGGTACACCATCAGCTCCGGCGTCTGACGCCGGATGTCGTCGATCGTGACGTCCTCGACCACGCCGATCACCGTGTACCACTGCGGGTTGGTGCTGGCCGCGGGCTTGATTTGCCGGCCAATCGGGTCCTCACCGGGAAACAGGACCTTGGCGGCCGCGTCACTGATGATGACGTTCGGCGTCCCGAGTTCTTCCTCCATCCGCTCGAAGAACCGGCCCTGATGGAGCGCGATCCCCATCGTCTGGAAGTACGCGCCGCCGGCGGCGGCATTCCGGACGAGCGGGGCTTCGGCGCCACTCGCCAGGATCTTCGGCGTAGTGATGTTCATGCTGCCCGCGCCTTCATCGAGGGGCAGCGTGGTGATGAAGCCGACGGAGTCGACGCCAGCCAGCGCCTTCAGCCGATCCATGAAGTCGTACTGAAACCGGGACAGATTCGCGCGCTCATTGAGGTCGGGCCGGCTGGCCGCGATCTGGAACGTAAAAATGTCCTTCGTGTCGTACCCGGTGTCAACGTGGCTCAGCTGCCAGAAGCTGCGCGCCAGCAGCGCCGACCCGACGAGCAGGACGACGGCGGAGGCGGTTTGCACGGCCACCAGCGCATCGCGCGTCAGGCTCCGGCGCCCGACGATGCCGCGGCCGGCCTGTTGCAGGCTGCCCAGACGCGAGCCGGAGACGCGAAACGCCGGGATCAGGCCGAACGCGCAGGCCGCCAGAATCGAGATGGCCCCGGCAAACAGCAGCGTCGCGGCGTCGAGATGCGCCGTGGCGAGGCCCGGGATCGGCGCGCTCACAAAACCGCTCCCGACCGCGTCAGGCGCGGCCCGGACGAGCAGTGGGACGCCAGCCCAGGCGATGAGTACGCCGATCGCGCCGCCCGCGCCGGCCAGCAGAAACGCCTCGGTGACCTGCGCCCTGACCAGATCGCCGCGGCCGGCGCCGAGCGCGCGGCGCACCACGAGATCGGCGCGCCGGTTTTCGGCCCGCACCGTGAACAGGTTCGCGACGTTCACGCACGCGATGAGAAACACAATGCCGACCGTGCCGAGCAGAATCCAGAGCGGCGTCGAGGCCTTGCCGACCAGTTGTTCGCGAAGCGGCTTCACGACCGGCCGGTGACGCTCCATGATCTTCGCGTATTGCGGCGTCCCGCCCAGCCGCTGCTGCACACGCTTCGCGAGCGGCTCGAGCTGGGCCGCGAGGGCGGCACGATCGACGCCGGGCTTGAGGCGCGCGATCATCGCCGGTCCAAACCCGCCTGGGGTGGCCTGCGCGGCGCGAATCGCGAGCGGGATCCAGAACGCGGTGCGTTCGTCCGGGAAGCGGAACTCCGGCTTCATGATGCCGACGATCGTCCGCGTCTGGCCGGCAAAGGTGTAGCTCTTGTCAAGCACGTCCATCTTCGAGCCGAACCAGCTCTTCCACAGCCAATGGCTGATCACGACCACACGGCCATCGTCGCTGTCGTTGGGCAGCCGGCCGTGCAGGGCAACCGCGCCGAGCGTGGAAAAGAACGACGGCGTCGCCTGCGTCATGAACAGCTGATCGACCTGCCCGTCGGCGCGGCTCGTCGATGACCCCGTGCCATAGATGGCGGCGTCTTCGATGGCGGGCACGCTCGCGCGATACTCGAAGTACAGCTCGTCGGGGACCCCGAATTCCTCCGGCTGGTCCGTGCCCGGCGCCGAGCCGCCGATGGCGACGAGCCGGTCGGCGTTCGGGAAGGGCAGCGGCTCGAGCAGGACGGCCTTGACGACGCTGAAGATCGCCGCGTTCGCCCCGATGGCGAGTGCGAGGGTCGTGACGACGACGAGCGTGAACCCTGGCGCGCGAAACAATCCCCGTGCCGCGTGTCGAAAGTCCCGTAACCAGGTGTCCATGCTGACTTTCCCTCCTTACGTGGCGGGCCTCAACTTTGTTCCGCAAAGTCCGATAGGATTGCGGTGACCCGGGGCACCCATGGCACACGACGTCTTCATCAGCTACGCGACCGCCGACCAAACCGTCGCGCAAATGGTCTGTGCGACGCTCGAGAAGCAGGGCATCCGGTGCTGGATGGCGCCGCGCGACGTGCAGCCCGGCGACGATTGGGGCAGTGCGATCGTCGCGGCCATCAAGGCGAGCCGTGCGATGGTGCTGGTGTTTTCCGGCGCCGCCAATGAGTCGCGCCATATCCCGCGCGAGGTGGAACGTGCCGTCGGCCGCGAGATTCCGCTGGTGCCGGTGCGCATCGAGAATGTGGAACCGAGTGGTTCGCTCGAGTACAGCCTGTCGAGTGTTCACTGGCTGGACGCGATCAGTCCGCCCGTCGAAGCGCACATCGTCAAGTTGGCGGATCGATTGCGCGCGATGATCGCCCGGCCGGGTGATGCCCTGCCGGGTCCGCCAATGCCGGTACCGGTGGTGGGGACGGAGGAGCCGCCTGTCGTCGCGCACATTCCGGCCGCGCCGGTCACGACTGGGCCGAAGGCCGGGACGCCGGCGCGGTCCTGGCGCGGGCTCATCCTGGTGGCGGTGGGTACCGCAGGCATTGTCGTGTTGTCCATGGTCTTACTGTCGAACCAGCAGTCGACGGGTGTTCATCCCGGCCCGATCCTGTCCCCTGACGACTTCGCCCCACCACCTAACCGTACGCCGTCTGCGTCGCCGACAGCTTCACCGGCGGTCTCACCGACTTCAACGCCAACGCCCGACGCAGATCCAGCACGGACGCCCACCCCGCGACCGGCCGTACCCACGTCTGTGCCGCCGCCCCCTCCCGGTTCCACAGCCGGTACGTTGTGGGTGGAACCGAACGTCATATGGCGCGGGTTCCCGATACATCTGATCAAGCGGGCGCCTGAGCCTGGACGGTATGAGGAGTTGCAGAGAACTGTTCGCGCGTACCCCAGGGACTTTCGCGCCTTCGCCGAACTCGGCGCCATTTTTTATGACGCCGACCGGTTCGACGTCGCGATCGAGTACTACTTGGACGCCCTCGCCCTCACGCCGAAAAACGCCTCCATCAGGATCGATCTCGCCCTGGCGTACTGGCACAGCCGGCAGGTTGCGGACGCACAGGCCCATTTGCTTCGCGTGCTCGACGCGGAGCCATGGAATCCATCGGCCCTGCTGAACATCGGTGTTATCTATGCCGCCAGCCACAACCTCGAGGCCGCCGCACACTGCTGGCGGGACCTCATCGCGAAACTTCCGACAACTTCGCAGGCTGCAGAGGCGCGCAAGTTAATGGCGAAGATCCACGCGCGCTGAAGGCGCCGGAAGGGCGGGGCGAGAAACGATCCCGGGCGGGACCGAAGTCCCACCCGGGTGACGAATGTTGCGCTGCCGGTTACTTCCCGAGGTACATATTCAGATGGGCGCTGATCACGCCCTTCGGGTAGTGCGTCTGAAATCCCCACGTGTAGCCACCCGCTGCGGCGCCGCCGACGGTCGTCGCGCTTCCCGTCGCATCGGCGAGCACGCGGAAGTCGCTGAACATCCACTCCGCGCCGACTGACCATCGATGGCCCATCATCTTCGTTTTCAGGGGAATCTCGGCGCCGATCGCCCACACGAATTCGGTGGCTGAGCCCTTGTCGGTCGCGTGCAGCAGCAGCGGACCGCACGGACTCGTCGTGCAATCGTCGAGTACCTCCACGTCGGTTGACACGCCGAGGGCGCCGATCTTGAAGTAGGGCAGGATGCCGTAGATCTCGTATCCCACGCGTCCGGTTACCGACCATTCCAGGCCGCCTTCCGTGCGACCGCGCGTGTCGTCACCCGGACCGGCGAAGCCTTCGCCTGAGAAGCCGGACATCCCGATACGGAATTGCCCGCCCGCCACGAGGTTATGGCCAAGTTGCGTATCCCAGCCGACCTGACCTGCGAGGTGAAACCCGCCGCTCGTGGGGCCTTCAATCCGCTCGTTGTTGTAATGGGAACCCACTTCATCGGCGAAGAAGTCGGGCGTGCTGACGCCGCCGCCGACGCTGGCGCCAATGTAGAAGCCAGACCAGACGTAGGTCTGTGCGGATACGGACGACGGCACGGCGAGGACGATCGCCGCGGCGAAAACGGAGACGAACGCGGACGCAAAACGGTGCATGTGCCCTCCAGAACTATTGCCAATAGACGTTGCGATTGGGTCGTCCGAGTGTACCGCGTCGGGCGCCGACCTCTCAACGTGAGAATGCGGCCCGTGGATCCAGCCCCGAACGGCCACCTCGCGCATGCCACAATGCGCCATGCTGACACCGTTCCGCGGCCTGGCGGCCCTGGGCCTGGCCCTTGCTCTCAGCCAGACCGCTCCCGCGACGCCGACGCGCCTCTGGATCGATGCCACGGCCGGTACGATTGGCGAGACCAAAGAGTGGACCAACAAGGTCGAGGTGGCCGATCTGAATCAGGACGGGTTACCCGACCTGCTCTTCGCGAACGGCGGCAATTATTCGGATCCGGGCAAGCCCGAGCCCAGCCGGGTGTTTTTCAACATGGGTCCCGGCAAGGCGTTCGTCGACAAGACGACTGACGTGTTCGGACCGGCGCTGGGGCTGTCGCGCGCCATCAAGGCCCGCGACGTCAATGGCGATGGCCTCATCGACATCTTCGTCAGCACGACGTATCAGACGCAAAGCCGGCTGTACCTGGGAACCGGGAAGGGCGCGTTTCGCGACGTGACGTCGACGCAGCTCCCCCAGGGACCGCTCAGCATCGGCGACGTCGAGTTCGGCGACGCGGACGGGGACGGCGACCTGGACATCGCCCTGGCCGACTGGGGCGCCGGCAACAACATGACGAACGACGGCGGTCGCACGCGGTTGTGGCTCAACGACGGCACGGGCCGTTTCACGGACGACACCGACAAACGCATGCCCGCGCTCCTGATTCGCTTCTCCTGGGATCTCGAGTTCATGGACGTGGACAACGACTACGATCTCGACCTCGCCATCTCGTGCAAGCGCTGCAACGGCAGCGTGCTCTTCCGCAACGACGGCGCCGGCACGTTCGCGAACGCGGCCGGTATCCCGGCCTACACGAACAACTACGAGTTCGAGCCGATGGATCTGGACGCCGACGGGTTCCTCGATCTCGTGACGATCAACGACGGCGAGATCGTGGACGAAAACAGCAGCAGCCGGCGCGAGCATGTGTTCCGGAACGACGGGCGAGGCCGGTTCCGCGACGCGACGACGCGATGGTGGCCCGCCGAGGCCAACCTCGGCGAAGACGACAACGTCGTCGCCTTCCTCGATTTTGACTCGGACGGCGATGCGGACTTCGTGATCGGCTCGCTCAGCGGTCCGAGCCGCCTGCTGATCAATGACGGCAAAGGCCGCTTGTCGCTGGCGAGGGATGTGTTCGTGGGTCCGGCCGCGCCCGGCACGCTCGGCCTGGCGCTGGCCGATCTCGATGCGGACGGGCGGCTCGACGTGGTGATCGGACAGGGCGAGCATCCGACCGCCATCGCGGAGCGCGTCTTCATGGGGTCGGGCCTGAAGCCCGACACCGCGCCGCCATCGATCACGCTGGTCGGCACCACCAAACCCGACGCGCAGGGCCGAATAGCCGTGCGCGCGCGCATCCACGACCGGAAGAGCCCGTCGCTCGACTATGAATGGAAGCGCGTGGATGTGGAATGGTCGTCTGCCGCCGGCGCGCAGCGCACGCGCCTGCAGTGGCGCGGCGAATACCTCTGGTCGGTCACCATGCCGGCGGGATTCACCGAGACGACGAGCTATCGGGTGTGTGCCACGGACGCTGCCGGCAACGCGGCGTGTCAGAACCCCAAATAAATCGACCGCATCACTCCAGGATGTCGCTAATCACCTTACCTGACACGTCAGTCAGCCGGAAGTCGCGGCCGCTGAACCGGTACGTCAGCTTGGTGTGATCGATCCCCATCAGGTGCAGGATGGTCGCGTGCAGGTCATGGACGTGCACGGGCTTTTCGATCGCCTTGAAGCCGAAGTCGTCGGTCGCGCCGTAGGTCATGCCGCCCTTGATGCCGCCGCCGGCGAGCCACACGGTGAAGCCAAACGGGTTGTGATCGCGCCCGTTCTGCGTTGACCCGCCGCCGCCGCCGACTTCCACGACCGGCGTGCGTCCGAACTCCGACCCGCAGACGACGATGGTGTCCTTGAACAGGCCGCGTGACTTCAGGTCCTTGATCACGGCGGCGAAGGGCTGATCGGAGTCCTTCGCGTTCTTGCGGTGCAACTGGATGTCGGTGTGGTGATCCCACGGATCGCCCTTCGCGTAGTAGACCTGCACCATCCGGACGCCGCGCTCGATCAACCGCACGGCCATCAGGCAGCCGCGGGCGGTGCTGCCGGGCCCGTACAGCTTGAGGGTCGCCTCGCTTTCCTTGCGGATGTCGAACACGTCGGGCGCCTCGGTCTGCATGCGGTAGGCGACTTCCATCGAGTTGATGGCCGCCTCGAGCTGCGGATCGGCGGTGGCGCCGCGATGCAGCGCGTCGAGCTTCTCCAGCAGATCGATCTCACGCCGCTGTTCCGGCAGCGTGAAGTCCTTGTTGTAAATAAACGACACGAGCTTCTTGGGGTCGAAGTCCTTGCCGATGATCTGATCCGGCCGCTCGACCTTGTCCGGGATGAACGTGCCCTGGTGCATCGCCGGCAGAAACGCGTTGTTCCAGAGCGGCGGGCCGACGGTGGTCGGCACGTCCGGGCACAGCACGACGAATCCCGGCAGGTTCCGATTTTCCGATCCGAGTCCATACGTGAGCCAGGACCCCAACGATGGACGCCCGGCCTGCGTGTGGCCGGTGTTCATCATGAGCATCGACGGCTCGTGGTTCGGAATGTCCGTGTAGACCGAGCGCACGAAGCAGATGTCATCGGCGCACTCGCCGACGTGCGGGAACAGTTCGCTGACCTCCATCCCGCTCTCGCCGTAGCGCTTGAACGCGAACGGTGATTTGAGGAGCGTGCCGGTCTTGCGCTCCGTCGCGACGCTGCCGCCGGGCAGCGGCTGCCCGTGGTATTTCTCGAGCATCGGCTTCGGGTCGAAGCTGTCGACCTGCGACAGTCCGCCGTTCATGAACAGAAAGATGACGCGCTTCGCGCGCGCCGGATGATCGAGCGGCCGATCCCCGGCGCGCTCCTGCGCCTGGCCGGTCACGCCGGCGGCGGCCAGCGAATCGCCGATCAGCCCGGCAAACGCCAGCATGCCGAAGCCGCTGCCCATGCGGCAGAGCGCGTCGCGGCGGGTGACGGGCTGGGGAAGTCTGTGCGCCATGGTCAGTTCACGAACAGAAACTCGTTCGAACTCAGCAGAATCTTGATGTACCGCCCGAACGCAGTGACTGGGCGCCGTTCCTTGTCGTCCTTGCCGGCAGCCGATGCGGCGGTCACGCCGGCCATCATGCCGTCTGCGGCCGGTGGCGCCGGCGGTGCTGCGGGCGGCGGCGGTGGCACGGGCACGGCAAGCGCAGGTGGCGCGCCGGGAGCCGTCGCGGGAGCAGCCGGCTTCGCGGCTTCGTCCGGCTTCGCAGGCGTCATCGCCAGCTTGGCCAGCGCCTCGGCGGCCTTCTTCGCCGCCTCGGCCTTTTTCTCTTCGTATTGCCGCATCGGCTCGGCGGCCAGGAACTCGAGTCCGGCATTCAACTCCGCGGCGGTCGGGAGCCGGCCGAAAATCAACCGATAGGCCTTCTGGATGCGCGCCGTGTCCGTCGGCAGTTCGATCACCCGATCGGCGAGGCGTTCGGCCTGCTGCTGCATGAAATCGCTGTTCATCAGGAACAACCGCTGAAGCGGTACGTTTGTCGTGAAGCGCTTCTCGGCGGATTGCATCGGACTCGGGTAGTCGAACAGCTGGAGGAACTCGTCGAGCCGATAGCGGCTGATGCGCCCGTAGATGGTGCGCCGGCCGGACAACGGCGTGAGCGGCACCGACGGTCCGCCGACCGTGTCTTCGAGGGTGCCGGCGACGAACAAGACCGAATCCCTCAGCCGCTCGGCCGTCAGGCGCGTCTGATTCGCGCGCCAGTACAGCCGGTTGCCCGAGTCCTTCGCAAAACTGGCCTGGTTCATCACCGTGTCGAGCTGGTAGACCTCGCTCAGCATCATGGCGCGGTGCAGGAATTTGATCGACTGGCCGTGCGCGACAAATTGCGTGGCGAGGTGGTCGAGCAGTTCCGGGTGCGTCGGCCGCTCGCCGTTGGCGCCGAAATTACTCGGTGTGTCGACCAGGCCCGTACCGAAGTGGCCTTTCCAGATGCGATTGACGATCACGCGCGCGGCGAGCGGCTCGCGCACAATCGTCTCGGCCATCTCGAGACGTCCGCTGCCAGTGGTGAAGCTCCGGCGCGGCCCCGCGCCGAGCACTGAGAGATATCCCCGCGGGACCTCCGCGCCTGAGCGGTACGGACTGCCGCGCAGCGCCACTTTCAGATCGACAGGCTTGTCGAGGTCGGCTACGCCGTGGACGTACGGATACGGCTCGGGCTTGGCCTTTTCCATCGCGGCGATGTCGTCGCGCAGCGCCTGGATCAGCGCGCGCCGGTCCGGCCCCAGCTGGCGCTCCAGCCCCCAGCCGCGGAAGCTCAGGAGCCCGGGCTTCGGCACGACGCTTTCCGGCGTCGCCGTACTCTCCAAATCGCGCGCGAAGACGTCCGTCCACAGGTTCGTACGATCGATGGGGAGGCTCTTCAGCTCCAGCCCGCAGCCCGGACAGAAGTCGTCGTTCGTCTTGAACTCGTTCGGCTTGTTCGCCAGCTTGCGGGGCTTCGTCGACGGCAGCGCCTTCGCGACGATGATTTCGTTCTCGTCGTCGATGTCACGCCGCGCCAGCAGCACCTCGATCAGGAGCGTCTGGAAGTCGCCGGCCAGACGCCGGGCCTCGGCTTCGGTGCCGCCGGCTTTGACCATCTCCTGCCAGGACTTGAGGAACGGATAAAACGTCGGCGGCTTGTCCAGGAAGCGCAGCCAGCGATCGAATAATTCGTAATCGAGCTTCTGCGCGTCGACGATCTTCGCCTTGTCGTCCTTCGGCTCGCCCATGACGCGCCAGGCCGCGACCATGTATTTGGACGCCTGGAAGGCGAGCGTCTGCGCGAGTTGCGCGGACTCCTTCTGCATGAACTCGCCGAGCAGTTCCTGTTTCTTTTCGATCTGCTTCTCCGCGGCCTTGTACGCCTCGACGACCGCCTTGGGCGCGAGCGGGTAGTCGTGGTACTCGCTGTTGAGGAACACGCCGGCCACGGCGTAGTAGTCCGTCGCCGGAATCGGGTCGTACTTGTGGTCGTGGCAGCGCGCACAGGCAACGGTCAGGCCCAGAAATCCGCGCGTGACCGCGTCGACGCGATCGTGGCGCTCGTCGGCGCGCGTGACCTCGACCGCGCCGTTGTCGTAGTACCAGGGCCCGAGCCCGAGGAACCCGAGCGCGGCGAGATTCCGCGTGCGCACGGCGGGATCCAGCTGATCGGCCGCCAGTTGCGCTTTCACGAACTGGTCGTACGGCATATCGTCGTTGAACGCCTTGATCACCCAGTCGCGATAGAGATACGCGTACGGGTACGGGCTGTAGCCGCGCCCCTGCGGGTCGAGGCTCCGGTAGTCGTCTTCGCCATACCGCGCGACATCCAGCCAGATCCGCCCCCACGTTTCGCCGTACCGCGGCGACGCCAGCAGCCGATCGACGACCTTGGCAAACGCCTGCGGCGAGGAATCTTTCAGGAAGGCGTCGACGTCCTCGGGCGTCGGTGGCACGCCCGTAAGATCGAGCGTCGCGCGCCGGAGCAAGCTGAGTTTGGACGCCGATCCGACGGGCCGGATGTTCTCGCGTTCGAGCCTGGCGAGAATGAATCGATCGATGTCCGTCTTGGCCCACTTCGTGTCCCGCACCGACGGAACGGCTGGCGCGCTGAGTGGTTGAAACGACCAGAACGCCCGCTGCTCGGCGGTGATCGTCATCTCGTGGGCCGGCACTGGCGCCATCGGCGCTGCGCCCGTGCCCTCCGGCCAGGGGGCGCCGGCCTGAATCCACGCGACGAGCGCGTCGATGTCATCGGCCTTGAGCTTCGATCGGCCCTTCGGCATCTTCGGCGCACCCGCTTCCTGGCGGATGGCTTTCACGAGCAGGCTCTCGTTGGGCTTGCCAGCGATGATGGCCGGACCGCTGCTGCCGCCTTTCAGGAGGGCGTCGCGTGAGTCCAGCCTGAGGTCGCCCTTCTCATCATCGGTGTGACAGTCGTAGCAGTTGGCCGCGAGGATGGGACGAATCCGCGCCTCGAAGAATTCAGGACTGGACGCGGATGCCTGTGGCGTCGCCTGATTCTGAGGCTCCGGCGCCTGGCGCGCCGCAACGACCGCGGCCAGCAGCAACACTGACGCGGAAGTCGCCATCGACGATCGAGATGACGACGCCCCGCGCAGATTCGGCAGCCACATGTCGGTCCCGGTATTATGACGGGCATGTTGATGCCTGCCAAATGGATCGCGGCCGCCGCGATCGCGATGTTCGCGATTGTGGCGCCGCAGGAGGCTGGCAAAGGTCGGGGATTGGAGGCCGGGCCGCCGGCGCCGCCGCCGATCAAACTGTCTGTGTCGAGCCTGACGCCGGAGGCCTCGATTCCGATCAACGGCGATCGACAGATCGTGGCGACCGCCGATGCCGTGTGGGTGTCGGATCGAACGGCCGGGACGCTGACGCGCATCGATCCGAAGACCAACGCCACGGACGCGCCCGTCGCGATCGGCAAGGCGCCATGCTTTCAGCCGATGCCGGCGTTCGGGAGTGTATGGACGACGCTGTGCGGTCCGGCCGGTCTGGCGCGTCTTGATCCGAAAGCGACGGACAAGCCGCCGGTTGTGATCTCGGTTTCGATTAAGGCGGGCGGGCCGATCGCGACCGGCGCGTCGAGCATCTGGATCGTGTCCGACGCCAGCGGCACGCTGTCCCGCATCGATCCGGACACGAACGCAGTGGTTGCCGAGATTCCCATTCCCGCCGGTAGCGCCGCCATGGCGTTCGTGGGCGATTCGGTGTGGCTGGTCTCGACGCCGAAGAACAGTGTGACGCGCATCAACGGCGCGACGCATGTGGCGATCGAGACCATCAAGGTCCCCGGCGGGCCCGGCGCCATTGCCGGGAGTGCCGATGCGATCTGGGTGCACAGCGGCGACGGCACGGTGTCACGCATCGATCCGAAGACCAACAAGGTGGCCGCGACGGTGAAGACCGGCGTCACGGCAGCCGGCGCGCTGGCCGTCGGCGAAGGCAGCGTGTGGCTGAGCGCTCCGGGATTTCCGCTCACGCGGATCGATCCGGCGACCAATACGATGGCGCAGCAGTTCACCGGCGCCGGCGGCGGGGCGCTCGCGATTGGACACAAGGCGATTTGGATGGCGGCGACGCCCGGCGCGATTTGGCGGGTCGATCCGCGCCGGGTCGAGGCCACACGCCGCTAGCGGTGACCGGTCCCGGCGCGGCGAAGGCTACTTCTTGATTGGCGAGTACTTGAACTTCTGACCGCCGACGCTCGCTTCGGCCATCAGGCCCTTCTTGGCGACGGTGAACACGGCGACGCCCTGCGTGTATTTCGCATCTTTCGAGGCGCCTTCGGCCGCGGCCACCGCGCTGAGGCCCGCCGTCATTTCGAACCGGTCTTCCTTGAACCGATCCAGCGCGGCCTTGTTCTCGAAGAAGATGACTTCCGAGAATGACTGGCCGCCGAGCTGGGCGCCAATCGTGACCTGCGTGACGCGGGCCGTCCCGACAAACACGGTTTTTTCGAACACACGACCGTCACCGGACGCCGCGCCGATGCCGACGGCGCCCTTGCTTACGCTCGGAAACACGACGTAGCCGTACGCGGTATCGAACCATCGGGTGAGCTGTTTGTCGGAGGCCTTGAACGCGGTAATGGCGTCGGCCACTTCCTTGGCGTCCTTGTCGGCCTGCGTCAGCATCATCGCCCGCACCGGCAACATGCCGGCCATGGCAAGGACGACGACCAGACTTGCGATCCTCGAGATTCTCATGCAGTCCTCCTGGGCACGTGAACAACGCCCTTGGACAGCCTACACCCAGTTCCCGTGAACGTCGTCACTTCCTTCACTCTCGTCATCGCTTCATGGCTTTCACCAGAAGCTCCACCCGAAGTGGAACGCGAACTCCGCGGCCTTGACCGTGTGGCCGGCCGTGCCCTGGTTGATGTTGACGCCGAAGTAACGGGCGTACACGAACTTTTCTTCGAACTCGAAGTACAGCCCCTTGTACAGGTGCACGCGGGCCGCGGCCACGGCGTCAAGGTTCCAGCCCTGGAAAAACTGAAACCCGGCTTCGTTCGGCACGCCGAACACCGTGTTCTCCGTGTGAGGCACCGCAAACCCGCCGCCGGCCTTGGCGAGAAACGTCAGGTAGCCCGTGCGGCCGTGCTGGCCCGCGAGCCGGAAGCGGCGGATCAAGTTGACGAAGACGGGATTGGCGCCGTTGTTGAGCTGGTACTTCAGCACCGCTTCGGTCAGTACGACGTCGCCGTCGACCGGCGCGCCGCCGAGCGTGCCGGTCATGTGCACCAGTTGATCTTGCGTGACGATCCACTTGATGTGGTCCATCGCCAGTTCCACGCCCCATTTTTCGTTCCAGAAGTAACCGGCCCGCACGTTGTACTGCGGCACGGTCAAGGCATGGTCGAACAGGTCCGTCCACGCTTTGCTGTCGTGCGCCTGCACCTTCAGGAGCGTGAAGTCATTGCCCAGCCCGGGCTGGCTGAAGTGGATGTCGCTCTTCGTGTAGTTGTCGCCGTTGTACCCCCACGAGACGTAAAACTCACGGCCGGGCTTGTCGGTACTCGTGGCGGGAGCGGTCGTCGCCGGGGTCTGCGGAACAGGGACAGCCGGGGGACCGCCCTGAGCCAGCAGAGTCGAGAGGATCGCGCTGCACGTGAACATCAACATCGGCACGCATTGTACCCGCTGGCGTTCTGTCGCGGCTGATCCGCAGTTATCGCACGCAGCGTCAGAATTCCGGCGGTTTGGAACGGCGCGCCCGCGCGACGTCCTCGACGAATTCGCGGACGTCGCGGCTGAAACGGTCGACGACGCGCGCGCTGAATCCCGCCGGCGCGCCCGAGAGTTCGAAGGTGCGACGCCAGATGACGGGGGTTGGGAGAAAGCTCGTGACCACACCCCCGTTGGGCAGCTTGACTGGCGTGGCAGCCCCGCGACCGCGATTGAGTTCGAGTGTGATGGTCGCCTTGCACGAAGGCCCGTCCCACACCTGGGCGTCTATGTTGAGAAAATCAGTCGATGGCGCGACATCGATTTCACCGGCCTTGAGCACGACCGTGGCCGCCTGCAGCAGCCCGCCGAGCGCGATGCTGACGCCGGCCCGGGTGCCGCGGCCGTCGTCGGCCGGCCGTGGATAGCAGACGCGGTCCGGGCCGACCGTGCTGTTGAACGAGCCTCCGAGGTTGACGGTCTTGATGCCGCGCAGTGATCTGAGGTCCGTCAAGGCGTCCGGCGACCTGGTCGCGCGGGAGGGCACGATGGCGACCTTGGCCCTGCCGTAGAACGTCGCCGGCGCGCCCTTCAGATTGGGATTGTCGAAGAACCCGGACGTGGCTGTCGTCGACGTGATTTCACTGAATGGCGCGAGTGTCACCAGGTCGAGGGTGACCGCACCAATGCTGGCTCCAGCCAATTTCTCGACGTTCATCTCGGTGCTTGACAGCGGAGTACGGGCGATTTGTGGCGGTCCGATCTCCTCGGACTTCATCCTGAGCGACAGCGTGGACCCGTCGATCGAAACGATCTCGTATTCAGTCCTTCTGAATACGGTCGGGTAGAACGCGGCGGTCAGGCCGCCCATGGTCTTGGTCGCCTGGCGCACCTCCCAGCGCGCGCCGACGCCGACGGCTTCCTCCGGCAGCGGCGTCCACAGATGCTCGAGCGACGACGTCCACTGCGCGACGACCGCTTCGAGTGGCGGCTCAATCAGGAATGTCGTGTTCGCGACTCCACGGTTCGAGACACGGGCCGTGGCCTTGCTGGCCTTCACCGCGGCGATGATGCGCTGCAGCGTGGCATTCGCGGGGTTCACGTCGCCGATGGCGTCCATGGTGAGATCCACGATGGCGAGGTCACAGGAGATGTCCCCGTTTGGGGCGACACCTGTCACCTCGACATTCACTGTCATGTTCAGCGTCGGCATCGGCTGCGGCTCGTACAGGGCTCCGAGCTTCGTCACCATGGAGCCGCTGATCTGCAGCTGCAGGCTCGACTTCTGGCCGACCGGCATCACATATCTGAGTGGAATCCTCGGCGTGCCGCCTCGCGCCAACACCTTGACGAGCGGCGGCGCTCCCACCGCCGGGTACCCCTTCATCGTCGGCACCTGAACGTTGGCCACAGGTGCGGCGCCGGAAATGAGCGAAATGACTGTCAGCAGCGGCACGAGCCGAAGGGACTGAGTCAATGCCATCGGGAGCTCCTGGCTTGAATGCGCGAACGCTACTTCGTGGCTTTCGGCGTCACCATGAACAGCGTGGACGGCCGCTTGACGTAGCCGTAGACGTACTGCGACCCGTCGGCCTTGAGCGGGGCGCTGTTGAAATAGATCCGGATCAGACCGGCGCGGTCGGGCGGGCCAAACTCGCGAAACGGCGCCCGCTGGCCGGTCGCCAGGTCGATGCGATCCACTTTGGCCGGAATGCTGCCCGGCTTCATCACGAAGACGGCGCGCCCATCTTCACTGAACGCGAACGGTTCATCGTCACCCACCGCGGCCAGCGGCTTCGGCGCGCCACCGTCGACGGGGTAGAGTGCCCACGTGCCGTCCTTGTCCACACCGAGGATGCTTTTGTGATCAGGTGACGCAAATCCTCCTGTCACGCGCTCGGTCAGTATGGGTACGGCTGGGCCGCCACCGATCGGCAGCCGGTACGGGCGACGCGCCTTGCCGGGCTCACTGCCGGTCAGGAACAGGGAATCGGAGTCCAGCCACCCGTAGGATTCGACGCGTGTCATGGGGCTCGTGTCGAGCTTGCGCGGCTCGCCTGGGCCAATGGGGTACAGCACGGTTTCGTTGCGCGACGTGATGAACCCTAGCGCCCACTTGCCGTCCGGTGACCAGCCGCCGGTATCGCCGTCGCCCAATTTCGTGACCGGCGACCCGTCGGTCTTCCGCCAGGTCACGGTGTAGTTCTCGCCGCCGTTCCCATCGGAGAACATCACCGCGTCGCCGCCGGGCGACAGGAATGGTCCCCAGCACTTATTCAACCACGTCACGTCGCGCTCTTCGGCTTGACCCTTGCCGCGCGCGACCATGCCGAACCGGATCTCTTCTCTCGTCGCGAGCCAGCGGCCGTCTGGCGCGATGTCGTGAATCGTGAAATCACCAGGGCTCGTCAGCGCAAATACGGCCGGCTGCGTGCCGTCGGCGCGCACCTCGTACACCTGGTAGGACATCGCGCCCGCGGCCCGTTCCCCGGCACCGCGATCGCTGGCGGCGAAATACACGGACGCGCCGCCCGGCGTCCAGGCCAGGCCCTCCATGCCCCAGAACTCGCCGGCCAGTGTGGTGACCTTGCCGGCGGCGTCCACGACCTTCACGAAACCCCGGTCGTCGAAGCGACTCGGGTGCTCGAGGAACGCGACGCGTGCACCGTCCGGCGAGACGCGTGGATCGCTCAGGTATCCATCCGCGCCGTACAGTTGTTTGCCCGCTGGATACTGGAGTTGATCGCGCCCGTCGACGACTCTGACGACGGCGAGTTCGGTGCCGGCAGGGTTCCAGTCAGCCTCGCGGACGTCAGTGAACTTGGGGCGAGGCGCGCCGTCGAGCGCCATCTGCGCCAACTGGCCGGCGAAGAGCCGATGGTTCATGTACACCGCGTTGGTGAGCACGGCCAACTCTCCCTTCGACGACACCGAGAGGAGATGCGTGTCAGGCGGGCCAAATCGCCGGGCTTCGAGCGTGCCTGGCCGAATTTCGAACAGGGATGGCCGATTGCCGGTCTGGGCGGCGCTGAAGACGATCGTCTCGTGGTCGGGCATGAACCGCGCGTTGAAGATCGACTGCGCCTCGTACGTTTTCATCGTGAACTGCAGCGACACCGGCGCGTCGGCAGAAAGCGCGCGGCTGAGGAACGCGCCGCCGCCCGCGGCGGCGATGACCAGCGCGGCCACGAGGACCGCTGACATTGCGCGCCTGGGTGCCCGCTCAGGAACGGTGGCGGTGCTGCCGACGCCGGATGGATGCGACACGGTCGAACCCGACAGTGCCTCGAGCGCGAACGCGATATCGCGCGCCGATTGAAATCGTTCGTTCGGATTCTTCTCGAGACAATGTCGAATGATCCGGTCGAGCGCCGGTGAGAGATCCGGCCGCGATCCGGCGAGGTCCGCCGGCTCCTGGTTCAGGATGGCCGACATCGTGTCGGCGGCGGTCTCGTGCTGGAACGCGCGCTTCCCGCCAACCATCTCGTACAACACGACGCCGAACGCGAAGACATCGGCGCGCGCATCCACGGTCTTGCCGCGCACTTGTTCGGGCGCCATGTAGCCCATGGTGCCCAGCACCACGCCCGGATCGGTGGCCGCCACGGTCTGCGTCGCGCCCGAGTGATCCGCCGCGGCGGACTGCCTCGCCAGGCCGAAGTCCAGAATTTTGACTTGCCCATCGTCGAGCAGAAACACGTTGTCGGGCTTGAGATCGCGATGGACGAGACCCTTGCCGTGCGCCGCGCCAAGACCACGTGCAATCAGGACGGCGATCTCGACGGCTTTGCGAACCGGGATCGCGCCCGATTCGAGTCGCTCGCGCAGCGTCTGGCCGGCCAGCAGTTCCATCACGACATACATCGATGGCGAACCGCCGTCGGGCGCGGCCGGCACGGTGCCCGTGTCGTGAATGGCGACGATGTTGGGATGCGAGAGCGCGGCGACCGCCTGCGCTTCGCGCTCGAACCGCGCGCGACGGTCCGGATCGTTCGCGAAACTGGCCGGCAGAATTTTCAACGCGACCTCGCGCCCCAGTCGCGTATCGCGGGCGCGAAACACCTCGCCCATGCCCCCGGCGCCCAGCGGGCCGACGATGTCATACGGGCCGAACTTCGTGCCGGGAGCGAGGGACATGCGCGGGAGTGTATCTCGACCCGCGCATGTGGATGGCCTTCCAATCGCGGCTCATCTCCGCAGGCTGAACCCGGTCATCAGGCTCACGCGCGTGCCCGATTTCGATGGGACGACGGCGATGTTGATCGGGACGTTGAAGGCGCCTGAGCGGATCGTCATGCCGGCGGCGAAGACGAGGGCGACGCCGGCGGGCGTGATGTTCGGCCCGATGCCGAACTCCGCGCCGCTGCGGTTGCGGATACCGACGAGCCAGCTCACGCTCGGCAGCAGCACGCTCTGCTCGAGGCCGCCGATCAGGCCGACCCATTCGCTGACCATCGTCACGCCGCTGCCGCGCGTGAAGAACTGCTTCTCCCACTGCCAGCCGAATTGCGTGATCGACGGACGGACGGTAATGCCGCGATCCCAGAGCTTGTCGACAATGCCCTGCGAGAGCATCGTCATGCCGAACCGCGGACCCGAAAGGCTGGCGGTTTCGGCGACGGGCGGCAGATCCTGCGCCCAGGCCGGTGAGCTGGCGAGCGGGCCTATCGTGACGAGCGAAACGAGTACGGCCACGCGGACGGTACGGTGAATAACGCGGCGAACAGTAGTGGTGAACATGGGTTCCTCCCTGGGTCCCATCGTGCGCGGGGAGGAAGAGGGAAGTCCTGACAGGCCGCCTGAAGAACCCTGAAAACGTTCAGGAGGCCCTGGTTCTCAGCCGCGCGAGTGCCGCGGCCCAGTGCTCCGGCGCGTTCGATACGTGAAAGGTCGGCTCGAGCGGCAGCAGCCAGGCGGTGTTACCCGGAGGAGCGAAGGCCAGCGCCTGGTCGATGAGGCGTCCGGCTTCTGCGGATTGTCCTGCCAACACGAGTTCGGCGGCCCGCACGGTCACGATTTCCACGACGCTCGCACCCTCCGCCTCGCTGCGCGCCGGCAGTCCGAGTGCGGCGCGCGCCATCGGATGCGCGGGAATTCTGGCGAGCGCTTCGTGAAACGCCGCATCGGCGTCCGTGGTGCGGTCTTGACGCCGATACACGGCGCCCATCGCGTACCAGGTATTGGCCGCGCATTCCCGCGCGTACAGGTGCGGCGCGGCACTGGCCTCGAGTTCGCGCGCGAAGTCGTCGAGCGCGCTGGCCTCGTCGCCGCCGGCGAGGTGAATCAGGCCGCGCAACCAGTGCAGCGCGATCGCGCCGAATCGCGTGTCGGCCACGGCGGGCGACCGCTGGGATTCGATCCCCGCTGTCAGCTCGCGCATCGCCTCATCCGGCAATTGACGGGCGACGAAGACCGTCGCCGCCATCCAGTGGGCCAGCGGGGAGCCGGGCAGCAGCGCGAGCGTGCGATGCGCGGCGCGCAAACGCTCTTCACCCCAGCTCACGGTCGCGAACCGGAAGTGGTGCCGCCAGTTCGTTGACTCGAGCGTGGTCGCCCGGCGCAGCGCGGCGAGCGCATCCACGCGGCGTGAGGCGTCGGCCGTCTGGCCCAGCACGAATCCGAGCGTCGCCCAGGCCTCAGCGGACGCGGGGTCGAGCCGGCACGCGTCGCGGGCGTGGCGTTCGGCGCGCGCGAGCGCCGGGCGATCGGGCTCGGGATCGGCGCGTGTCATCTCATAGCGCATGACGCACGCCGTCGCGAGGCCGATGTGCGCCACGGCGTGATCGGGCACCGTGCGGACGGCGTCGGCGAAGACGTCGAGGGCGTGGGCCACCTGCGCGGGCTCGAAGGATTCAAGCGCGGCGCGGCCTTCGACAAACGCGCGATGCGGCGCGAGCAAGGCGTCGAGCGCGTCATCCGATTCGCGCGTGGCCACGCGCTGGACGGGCGCGGCAAAGCGATAGCCGCGCCGCGCGACGGTGTCGATATAGCTGGCCGGGTCGGTGCGTTCACCGAGCAGCCGCCGCAGGGCGGAAATGGCCTGCTCGAGGCTGTTGTCGCTGACCGCCACATCCTGCCAGCCCGCCCGAACCAGATCGTCCTTCGCGACGATGCGCCCGGCGTTCTGGACCAGGACGATCAGAATGTCGAGATGCCGATCCGGAATGGCCGCCGGCTCGCCGCCGACAGACAGCCGCCGCCGGATCGGATCGAGCTCGAAGGGACCGAAGGCAAAGGTCGGAGGCATGGCGTCTTACTGCATGCTGTGGCGCAGGTCGACCAGCACCTGATCGTAAGTCGTCAGCCGGAAAAAGCCCGCCCGGGGATATTCGATGTCGAGAATCACATAGGTGCCAGCCGCGATGAAGAACGCGAACGTGGCGGCGTGCAGCCAGCTCCATGACCGCGCGCCCGCCATCGCGTAGCCGGCCAGCAGCGCACAGCCGAAGCCGAGCAGAAACAACAGAATGAAAATCACGGTGGCCGGATGCGTGCGCGCGGCCATGGTCCTGGTCGTCATCATGTCGAACATCTCGTTCACCGCCGGCACGAGCAATTTGGCCGCATCGACGTGCGCGGATGCATTCCTCAACGCCGGCATCAGACTCTTCCAGATGGTGGTCTGCAGGGCCGTGGCTCGTCCGTGCGCGGCCAGGGCGGCCACGCGATCCGGCAGACTGCTGTACACCTGGATCCGCGCGTCGAGATAGTCGCGAAACAATTGGCGCTGGGGCGGCTGGTCTTCAGCCGCCAGCAGGTCGAGCCGGAGGTAGGCGGTGCCGATCACGTTGGCCTCGTCGGCAATGTTCATCCGGCGGACATCCCAGCGGCTGGCCGCGCCGGAAAACGTGAAGGCCACGAGCAGGCCGAAGAGCGCGAAGATCGCTCCGTCGACCGCGCTATGGCCGGCACTCGACAGCCCGCGCGCCTGCCGCCTGGCGCCCAGCCGGCGCCCCAGTTCGAGAAAGAGCAGCATGCCCCCAAAGAGGCCGAGGGCGACCCATGCGGCGGGCAGTGTCTCATCCATGTCCGCCCGAGCTTAATCCAGTTGTCGCGCGCGGTTGAGATCACGCGCGCGGAAGGGCCCGCGATCGTCCCGCATGGCAAACCGGATAGACTTTCGCTCAACACATCCATGGTTGAGCAGAGACGTTACGTTCGGGGCTTGTGGTCGTTCGTCGTCGCCGTCGCGGCGACGACCTGGCTGGGCGCCCAGGCGCCGAGATCGAGCCACCCCGAAGCCGAAGCCCAGTCGCTCGACATCGCGAAGAAGAGCATCGCGCTGCGATCCGTGGCGGGCGCCGGCAATCAGACACCGCAGGTGGCTGAACTCTACAAGAGCGCGCTGATCGCGGGCGGTTTTGCCGCCGGAGAAATTACGATCACGCCGGTTGACGACACCGCCTATTTCATCGCCCGCTGGCCGGGCACCGATCCCGCGCTCAAGCCGCTCGTCCTGTCTGGTCACATGGACGTGGTCGAAGCCAAGCGCGCCGACTGGCAGCGCGATCCATTCACGGCGGTGGTCGAGAACGGCTATCTCTACGGCCGCGGCGCCAGCGACATGAAGGCTGACGGTGCGATCGCCCTCGCGTCGCTCATCGAGCTGAAGCGGCAGGGTTACACGCCTCGCCGGACGATCATCATCGAGTTCTCCGGAGACGAGGAGACGTCGATGAAGACCAGCGCGATCATTGCCGACAAGCTGGCAGGCGCGGAGTTGGTGCTCAACATCGACGGCGGCGGGGGCACGCTCGACGAAAAGAGCGGCGCGCCGCTCTATTTCACCTGGCAGGGCGCCGAAAAAACGTACGCGGATTTCGAACTGTCGATCGCGAATCCCGGCGGCCACTCGTCACAGCCGCGGAAAGACAACGCGATTGACGAACTCGCCGCCGCGCTGCTGAAGGTCGCCGACTATCGGTTCAAGCCGGAGCTGAACGACCTGACGCGGGCGTACTTTCAGGCGGCCTCGAAGTACGAAGAACCCGGCGTCGCGGCGGCGATGCGGGCCTTCGCCGCCAACCCGGCTGACGCGAAGGCGATCGCGACGCTGGCCGCCAAGCCAGACCTGGTGGGGAAGATCGGCACGACGTGCGTCGTCACGATGATCACGGGCGGCCATGCCTTGAATGCACTGCCGCAACGGGCGGCGGCGAACGTCAACTGCCGCATCTTTCCTGGGCATCCGCCGGCGGAAATCATCGCCGAACTCAAACGGGTCGTAGCCAATCCCGACGTGGTCTTCAAGGACGTGACCGAGGGCACCGTGCCGACCGCGGCGTCGCCGATGCGGCAGGACGTCATCACCGCGTTGACGGAGGCCATGGCCGCGACGTATCCCGGTGTGCCGGTGTTTCCGAGCATGGCGTCGGGCGCGAGCGACAGTATGTGGTTCCGGTCGCATCAGGTGCCGAGCTACGGCGCGAGTCCGACATTCATGAAGCCATCGGATGACTACAGCCACGGCCTCAACGAACGCTTCCCGGTGTCCAACATCGCGCCGGGGATTAACTATTACCTGCTCGTACTGCGAGCGCTGTCCAAGTGATCACGGGAGTGAACGCCACCATGCATGTGACCGACGCCATCTCGACCCGTCGCTCGATCAAGCGATTTACCAGCCGATCGGTGACGCGCGACGAGATGGAGACGATGCTCTCTGCCGCCGTCGCCGCGCCGAATCACCGGCTCACGCAGCCGTGGCGTTTCTACGTGCTCGGCCCGGAGGCGCGTCATGCCTATGGCCTCGTGCTCGGCGGGCGCAAGGCGAAGAAGATTGAAGATCCCGACGCCGCCCGCGCCATGCGCGAGACCGTGGCGGCCGAGCACCGCGCGCTGCCCGGAATGCTGGCCGTGGCTGTCGTCGACAACGAGAATCCCGAGACCCGCGAGGAGGACTACGCGGCGGTCATGATGGCGATTCAGAACCTCTCGCTCGCCGCCGTGGCGCTCGGACTCGGCACGCACGTGAAGACCGGAGCGATCATGGCCGACCCGGCGGCGCGGGCCGCGGCCGGCGCGAAGGATGGCGAACGCATCGTGGCCATCGTGAACATCGGTGAGCCAGCCGAGGTGCCGCCCGCCAAACCCCGCGAAGGCGCGAGCGCGTTCACGACCTGGATGCCCTGACCGCGGAGCTTACGCACCGCCTCGGACGCGGGCGATCGTGCGCTTCGTGACGGTGAGCAGGAAGCGCACGTACCAGTAGAGCCCGACGAAGGCGGCAAGCCCAGGAATGACCAGTGCCGGCCCGTCGGCAATCCCCAGCGCCTGCCGCCAGGCTGCGCGCGTCTGTTCGTCCTGGGCCTTGAACGTCGCCGCGATGGCGGGATACACGCGGAGAGATTTGGCCGTACGAGTCCGAGACCTAAGGCCTCTTCCATCAGCATGCGGCTGGCGATCGCGATCGGTACCCACGTGAAGACCGGAGCCATCATCGTGGCTGTCGTGAACGTCGGCGAACCTGCCGAGATTCCGCCAGCGAAGCCCCGGGAAGCCGCGAGCGCGTTTACGACCTGGCGGCGGTGAGCGCTTCGCAGGCCCACGGGCTTTCCGACCCGGCGGGTCCTTGGCATCCGGGCCGCGCCAGACCGGGCCGGCCGCGCGAACATGCCTGCTAAGATTGGCCCGGTTTCCCATCCCTCATGCCCCACGACATTTTCATCAGCCACGCGAGCGCCGACAAGGCGGTCGCGGATTTGGTCTGCGCGACGCTCGAGCAAAACGGATTGCGGTGCTGGATTGCGCCGCGCGACATCCTGCCGGGCGCCGACTGGGGCAGCAGCATCGTGGGCGCCATTCGCACGAGCCGGGCGATGGTGCTGGTCTTCTCCGACGCCGCCAACGCGTCCCGTCACATTCCGCGGGAGATCGAGCGCGCCATCGGCCATGTCATTCCCATCATTCCCCTCCGAATCGAGGACGTTCAGCCTCGGGGCTCCCTGGAGTACAGCCTTTCGAGCGTGCACTGGCTGGATATGTTGACGCCTCCCGTCGAGGCGCATGTCGTTCGGCTGGCCGCGACGTTGAGATCGATCCTGGGCTTGCCACCATGGGTCCCGCCCGATGTTGTGGCACCGCCGCGCGAGTCCCCTCAGCGCGAGCGGACTGCGGATCCTTCAGCCCGTCAGGCCGCGCCAACGCACAAGCCGCCGGCGCCGCCTATGCCACCGCCACCAACGAAGGCATCCGAACGGGCGCCATCCCTGGCGTCGACGCAAGACAGACCGCGGCACACTGCGAATTCGCACCGTTCAAGATTTCGTCTGCCCGTATTGATAGGCATCGGTGTCGCGTCACTGTCGCTCGTGCTGGTCATCATCAACCTGATTTCGTCAGGTAAAGATCCTCAGACGCCTGATTCCTTGAGCACATGCACGTCAGATAATCCGCAAGAGAAAGCCATGGCCGCGTGCACGGAGGTCATTGACGCCGGCGCCGGAAAAGCCTCAGAACGCGCGAGCGCCCACCGGGCGCGAGCCCTGCTGTTCGAAACGCTTGGCAACAACGATCTGGCTCTCAGCGACTACAGTGCCGCGATCGCGCTCCAGCCACAGGACCCGCTGGCCTACATGCTGCGCGGCATTCTGAACTTCAGGCATGGCGACAAACAACGGGCGTTTGAGGACACTAACCAGGCGATCGCCTTGGATCCAAAATATGCCGACGCCTATGTCAATCGCGCCTACTTCTATCGCGAGGGCGGTCTGAGCGACCTGGCGCTGCAGGACTACAACAGCGTACTGGCGATTCGCTCCGACCTTGGCGCCCGGTCAAACAGGGCGACTCTGTACCTGGAACGTCGGCAATCAGACTTGGCGATCACAGACGGGACGACCCTGATGGCCCTGTACCCGCAGTACCCGGAAGGATACTGGATTCGTGGAATCGCTCAATTCCAAAAAAAGGATTACCGCGCGGCGGTGCTGGACTTCGACAGCGCAATCATTGCCGTTCGTCCGCGAGGCGACAGTGCCTTTCTCTTTTTTTGTCGCGGTGTGGCCAATCAGTGGGCGGGATTGAACGCGCAAGCCGAGGCTGACCTCAAAGCGGCTCTGAAACTTGAACCCAATATTTCCAAGGATCTTGTGAAATATGGATTGGTGCCGAAGCGTTCGCTCAACAATTGACGCGACGTGTTGCCTCCGCCCTACCTCTGACCTCTGACCTGTGACCTTTGACCTAAGTACAGCTTCCCATACGCCTCATGCACCGCCTCCGGTCCAAAGTACCGGCGCACGAGCTCGAGCGTCGCGGGCCGGACGCGGCGCGGTGACTCGAGGGCCGCGCTGAGCGCATCGGACAAGCCATCCACGTTCCGTCGCGACACCACACGCACGTCGTCGCCGAAAATCTCATGCAGCTCCTCGCCGCCGGGATGATCGGCGGACACGACCGGCGTGCCGGAGGCGAGCGCTTCGACGGCCACGGTCGGCAGGGCCTCGAGCAGTGACGGCAAGGCAAAGACATCGGCCACGGCGGCGTAGCGCGCGACTTCTTCGTTTGCGACCAGGCCGGTGAACGTCACGCGGTCGGCGACGCCGAGATCACGGGCCTGGCTCTCCAGCGTGTCGCGCAAGGGCCCCGTTCCGCAGATCACCAGGCGCACGTCACGGCGGCGGCGCGCGATGCGCGTGAACGCGTCGATCAGGTAGGTCTGACCCGCCAGCTCGTGCAGGCGCTTGACGTTGAGAATTACCAAGGGCTCGGCGATCCCCAACGCCTGCCGCCAGGCGGCGCGCGTCGGTTCATCCTGCGGCGCGAACGTCGTCGCGATGGCGGGATAGACGGCGGACAGGTTCGGACGCGCGAGCCCGAGGCTCACGGCTTTTTCCATCAGCTTGCGGCTGTAGAACGTCACCGCCGCAGCCCGGCGATAGGCGCGCGTAAACGGATCGATTGGCCAGCGCCGGCGGTAGTGCCAGATTTCGGTGCCGTACAACGTGAGGATGTACGGCACGCTGTGCCGGGACGCCCAGGCCGCCGCGACTTCGATGATCAGGCCGTTGCTGTGCAGATGCAGGATGTCCGCGCCTGCCGCGGCCCGATCCATCGCGGCCTTGATGACGCGCGCCTGCCGTAACGTGTCGAGGCGAAGGAATCTCGCGATACCGGTCGCTCTAACGTGGCGCGGCAGCCGAATCGTGCGGCCGAACGGGAGATCGTGAGAGGCGCGGCCCTGCGCCGGCTCGTGCGCGACAAACGTGACGTCGTCGCCGCGCGCGTGCGACCACGCGCCGAGTTCAACCGGAAGCAGCGCGTTGGCCGCCTGATCGGGGGGAAGGTGCGGCGAGACGTGGCAGATGCGCATGCGCCGTTTATGCCGACGCGCGGCGATCCAGGCGCGCGCCCCGGACGAAGCGTGCGTGGTACTCAGCGAACGTCAGCGGCTCGGCGCCGAGGTCCGTCGTCGCGAATGTCAGCACCCGGCCCAGCCGGTCGTAGAACGCGTCGAGTTCAGCCTGCGTGCGGTTGTAGGGACTGCCGCCGACGATGACCTCGGACGAATGAAAGAGCAGATTGAGAATCGGCGCGCCGCGGCGCACGACCTGGCGCGCGAGCGCGATCATGTCGTCCGCGGAACTATAGGACGGGCGCAGCCAGCGCACGGTCGCGATGCGCGCCAGACGGAGCATGCGCTTGGTCGTGTATGGCCAGGGCGCCCTTCCGTACCAGCGCTCGACGACGGCAGGCACGCGCCGGTTCAGCGCTGCGGAAATCGGCAATTCCAGCAGGTCGCTCGTCCCCGCCTTCGTGGCGTCGTCATATGAAAGGAAGTATGGCGCGAGCGGCGCGCCGACGAAGTCAGGGCCGCGCTTGTGCGCTTCGTAGAACAGCGGCGCCACGGACGAGTCCACCAGATAACCGGCGCGCTCGAGCGAAGAGACGTGCTCGGCAGCGAAGCCGAATCGCCCGGATCGATAGGAGACGGGCCGCTGTCCAACCGCCTCCGTAATCGCGGTGGTCAGCGCGTCGAGTTGCGCGTCGAACTGCGAGAGCGGCAGGGCCAGGGCGTAGGGATGCCGATCGACATCGTCCGGTTCGCACGGCGGTGTTTCCCAGGCGTGGTGGTGCGCGCCGATCTCGGCGTCGCCACGCGCGAGAACCTGCCGCAAGACCTCGGCCGAGCGCGGGTCGGTGGCCACCGGGTACGTGACGACGTAGGTCGGGCGGACGCGGTGACGGGCAAAAAAGTCGTGGAGCCGTTCGAGCGCGTAGATGTTCTCGAACGTCTGATGCCGGCGCGCGCGCGCGTCCCACTGGTTGTCGCCCTCCGTGTCGATCGCGACGAGCAGGGCAGGCGGGGACGTCGCCATCAGCGATCCTGATCCGAATCGCCGAGCGTGACGTGCCACCGGCTCGTATCCTTGTAGTACGTCGCCGGGACGTCGATGGCGTTGATCTTGGCGACCAGTTCCATCGTGGATTTCACGGAATAGTACCCGGATTTCCGCAGGTGCTTCCGGAACGTCTCGTGCGTCGAGAACGTGCGGATCTTGTCGGAATCGGCCGCTCGGGCTTCGCGGTCGATCCACCGCAGCAACGTCAGCACCGCGCTCTGGTCGTCCGGATCGGCGAAGAAGTCCACGATGAGCGTGACCCGCCCGCGCGGTTCCACGACATGGCGATACACCACGTAGCCCGCGATTTCCGCCCCCCGCTCGAGCACACCAACCAGGTAGCGCACGTGTGGCGGCTGGATGTACTTCCAGTTCAGGTACGCGGCATCGCGCCGGACGGCGAAAGCAAACTTGTCCCGGACGCGCTCCCACAGGCGCGTGAAGCGATCATCGAACTGCCGCAGCGGCCGGACTGTGCCTTCGAGCGGACGTGAGCGGGAGACCAGGCGAATCCACGGCAGCGTGATGTAGGACACAAAACGATTGACGGGAACAGGCCAGGTGGGCCGCCGCAGCGCGCGGCGACTGAGCGGTTTCACGAAGCACGGCACGGGACCGACATCCGGCCACTTGAGCTTCTGGAACAGGCGATACGACGACTCGGACAGCCCGAGGCCCAATGATGCGCCGACGTTCCGGTCCCAGGTACGGAACAACACGTCGCCGAGTCCCTGTCGTTGCCGTTCGGGGGCGACCATCACGTCCATGCCCCACGTGCCCTCGATCTCGACGCTGTTCACGTTGAGGCGCACGGGCATGCAGGCGTATTGGCCGACGATGGCGCCGGCTTCGCGCGCGACCCAGATCATCGGGCCCGCCGGCGGGACGTTGGGGTTCAGGCGGTACTGCCAGTCCCAGCGCAGCCGATTGGCATTGGCCATGTCGGATCCGAAGACGCGCCGGTACAGCGCATCGAGCAGGCGGCGGTCCTCCGGTCGATAGCGGTCGATCTGAGCCATGCAAATCGTCAGGCCGGCGCCAGGACGTACTCCATGTTACTGATCAGCGCATTCTGGGTCAGCGCGCTCGTCCCCAGCCAGCGGCCGAGCGCCTTCGGCAGGCGCCGCACTGTTGACGTCACGTGCAGTTCCTCGCGGACGACCGCGAAGCCGGCGCGCGCAATCTGGCCGCGCAGCCGGTTCACGGTCACCTTCTCGAGCAGGTCATCTTCTTTGACGATGCCGTTCCGCGCGTCGCGAATGAACGAATTCTCGTGCGCCGGCTCCTTGAGAAGGGAGGGCGCGTGCCGCGCCAGCACCCGGAACGTGCGAAACGCCACCGTCCGCCCGAACAGCAGGTGCAGCGGAACCGGGATGCGCAGCCGCGGCAGGTGCGCCCCGGCGAACGACAGGTACGGCGCCGTCGACAGAAACATGCGGCCGCCGGGCTTCAGCACGCGGCGGCATTCCTGCAGGTAGAGCAGTGCGTCCGACACGTGTTCGATCACGGCGTGCGAGAGCACCAGATCGAATCCGCCCGTCGCGAAGGGCAACGCCATGCCATCCGCGCGCAGAAAGTGCAGGCGGGTCAGCCCGCGCTCCCGCGCGAGCACCAGCCCGGCCGATCCGAACCGATCGATGGGATCGATGCCGATGACCTCGTCGGCGTGCTCGGCCAGCGACAGCGGCATGCCGCCCCCGCCGCAGCCCGCGTCGAGGATGCGGCCCGCGAGCGGGACGCCGGCGCGCTCGAGGAACGCAATGACTTTCGCGCTGCGGTAGTACTCGAAGAGCGCGTAGTCGTACTCGGATCGAAACCGGCGATCGGCGTGGGCTTTGATTTGAGCTTCGCTAATATCGCGCACGTTTCTCGATCAGGACGGCCCGGTCGGCGCCCGTCGTCTCCTCGACGTCGAAGGTGGCCACCGGCCGTTTGTTGGGATACCGCGCCAGGATTTCGTCAATCAGTCCCGGCTGGCTTTCGAGTCCGACCTTCGGCAAATCGAACGTCAGTATATAGCGCGCGTCATCGCGATCGAATCGATCGGCGTAGTTGCCGAACCCGCGCCCGATGAAAATCGGCTTGATCTGATTCTCGAGGTCCAGCCCGTTGGCGAGCTTGCCCTGGATGAGCGTGCCGGACGGCAGCAACTGGCCCAGTGCCAATGACGCGCGGTAGTTGAGCTCGGTTCGCGCGGCGGCCCAGCCGACGTACTGGCCGAGATTCCAGAGCACGACGGCCGCGACGAGTACGGCGGCGGCACGCGGCTGGATCGCGTGGGTGGACAACCAGTTGACGATGGGCCGCCACCAGACCGTCAGCGACAGCGTGCCGAGCACGGCCAGTGCCGTCGCGACGGTGACCGCCATGTGATACGGGTTCGGCGCGGCGCGGTCCACGACCAGCAGTGGCTGCAGTGCGGTGCCGATGACGACGTAGC